>OFTY01000005.1_pt1 | contig 387748 bp, 305 predicted proteins | sample 1775061 | NCBI WGS metagenome assembly OFTY01 (sample SAMN08195773, study PRJEB24354) | sludge metagenome | isolation source: sludge from phenol fed wastewater aerobic bioreactor B | place: India: Nagpur | collected 2016-09-16 | reverse complement strand
GCAGTTGGCAGTTGGCAGTTGGCAGTTGGCAGTTGGCAGTTGGCAGTTGGCAGTTGGCAGTTGGCAGTTGGCAGTTGAAATATGTGAAGCCTGTGAAGGTATGAATTAAGATACTTTCAGGGCTTTTTTATTTTCAGTATGTTTTATAAAGTGCAAGGTGTCTCCCAACTGCCAATTGCCAACTGCACACTGCCAACTCCCCTGGTCTTCCGTGGAAAAATCAGGCTTCCAAAAGCTGGTTTTCCGGCTTAAATAGGGTAGATTTGCAGCCTTCACGTTACGCCTCCGGCGATTAAAAACGGATGAAAATTGTGCCTTAAAATCACAGGTCAAGTATGGAAGATAATCTAACACCACAGGAAACGAATGACCAGAACCGGATAGTTCCCGTCAACATTGAAGAGCAAATGAAAACGGCTTATATCGATTACTCGATGTCGGTGATCGTTGGCCGTGCCCTGCCCGATGTACGGGATGGGTTCAAGCCCGTTCACCGCCGCATCCTGTATGCGATGAATGAGCTGGGCATCAATTCCAACAAGCCACACAAAAAATCTGCCCGCGTAGTGGGTGAAGTATTGGGTAAATATCACCCTCATGGCGATAAATCCGTGTACGATGCCATGGTGCGGATGGCCCAGGAGTGGAGCATGCGTTACACCCTGGTGGATGGACAGGGAAATTTCGGCAGCCAGGATGGTGATGAGCCGGCGGCCATGCGATATACCGAAGTACGCCTACAGCGCGCTGCCGAAAGCATGCTGGAGGATATCGATAAGGATACGGTGGATTTCCAGCTCAACTTCGACGATTCACTCGAAGAGCCGACCGTATTGCCTACCCGTATCCCCAACCTGTTGCTGAACGGCTCGAGCGGCATTGCGGTGGGTATGGCCACGAATATCATGCCCCACAATCTCAGCGAGGTGATCGATGGCTGCGTGGCGTATATCGATAAGCGCGATATCACGGTGGAAGAAATGATCAAGCATATCAAAGCCCCTGATTTTCCTACCGGTGGCATCATTTACGGTATGGAAGGAGTGAAGGCCGGCATGTATTTCGGACGGGGCCGTGTGGTATTGCGCGGTCGTTTGCAGGTAGATACCAAGGCCAGCGGCCGTGAGCAGATCATCATTACCGAAGTGCCTTACCAGGTGAACCGGGATGCTTTGTGCGACAGGATCGGGCAACTGGTGGTCGACAAAACGATCGAAGGTATCGCCCATGTCAATAACGAATCGAACAAGAAGGAAGGAACACGCATTGTGATCGACCTGAAAAGGGACGCTATCGCCAATGTAGTGATCAACCAGTTGTATAAGTTCACCGAGCTGCAGACCTCTTACGGTATCAATAATGTGGCCCTGGTGAAAGGCCGCCCGAAAACGCTGAGCATCGTGGAGATCATCAGCGAATTCGTGGAATTCAGGCATGAAGTGGTGGTTCGCCGCACCGAGTTCGAATTGAAAGAAGCGCAGAAAAAAGCGCATATCCTGCAGGGTTACCTGATAGCGCTGGACCATCTCGATGAAGTGATCGCCCTGATCCGCGCTTCTGCCACCCCGGAGATCGCCAGAGAATCGCTGATCAATGCGGGATGGGGGCTGGATGAGGTCCAGGCCAAGGCCATCCTCGAACTGCGCCTGCAACGCCTCACCGGCATGGAGCGTGAGAAGATACGGGAAGAATATGATGAGCTGATGAAACTGATCGGTTACCTGCAGGAACTGCTGGGCAATGAAGGCATGCGGTACGACGTGATCAAGAAAGAACTGCTGGAAGTAAAAGATAAATTCGGGGATGAACGTAAGACCGAGATCACCTATCTCGATGATGAAGTACGGATCAAAGACCTGATCAAGGAAGAGGATGTGGTGATCACCATTTCCCACCTGGGTTATATCAAGCGTACCTCTGCCACGGAATACCGCGCCCAGCGCAGGGGAGGCAGGGGAGTGATCGGCGGCCGCACACGGGAAGAGGATTATATCGAACATCTCTTCGTGGCGTCTACCCATCATACGATGCTGTTCTTTACGGAAAAGGGACGCTGTTACTGGCTCAATGTTTATGAGATCCCGGAAGGCGAGAAGACCAGCAAGGGCAGGGCGATCCAGAACATGATCCAGTTACCGCCGGATGATAAGGTGAGGGCGATCATTGACGTGAGAGACCTGGAAGACAAAGATTTTGTAAATAGTCATAATATTGTACTTTGTACCAAGAAAGGGATCATCAAAAAGACCCTGCTCGAAGATTTCAGCCGTCCCCGGCAAACAGGTGTCAATGCCATCACCATCAATGAAGGTGATGAACTGCTGGAAGCAAAGCTCACCGATGGCGAAAGTGAGATCATGATGGCCGTAAAAAGCGGCCGGGCCATCCGGTTTCCCGAAGAGAAAGTCCGACCCACAGGCCGCGGCGCCATTGGAGTGGCCGGTATCGAGGTAGACGATGCCAATGATGAAGTGATTGGCATGATATGTGTCAACAAAGGAGATACTTCCCGTACTGTATTGGTTGTAAGCGAAAAAGGATATGGCAAAAGAACGCAGATCGAGGAATACCGCGTTACCAACCGTGGCGGTAAAGGGGTGAAGACCATCAGCGTTACGGAGAAGACCGGTTCACTGGTAGGGATACTGGACGTAACGGAAAAAGAAGACCTGATGATCACCTGCAAAAGTGGTGTCACCATCCGGATGCCGGTAAACGGGATCAGTGAACAGGGAAGGGCCACACAGGGTGTAAAACTGATCAGGCTCGACGATGGCGATGAGATCGCAGCCATCACCAAGCTGGATGAACATGATGAGCCTGTCAATGGTGCGCAGGCCGCCAACCCGGGCGAAGGCCCTGCAGATGGATCGGCCAATGATCAGGGTGATACAACCGGAGATGCCGGAAATCCATCTTCAGAAAATGACGACCAATAAAACCCAAGTTCTCAATATTAAATAAAAAGCAAACAATGAAAAAAGTATTGCTGTTAGCATTGCTCGCCACCTCAGGCGTTGGTTTGTATGCACAAAAGCTGGACAAGGCAAAGGACCTGTTGAAAAGCAAGAAACTGACAGATGCAAAAAATGAGATCGACAACGTATTGGCTGTAGAGAAGAACCAGAACAATGCAGAAGCATGGTATACAAAATCGAAAATATATGTTGCCATCGCGAATGATTCCGTTGCAAGGGCCGGTGTTCCCAATGCGCGTGACGTGGCCTTTGAAGCCGTGAAGAAATATATCTCGATGGAAGAGGCCAGGGAGAAAGATCCCACCAAAAGGAATGTATTGCTGACCATGGACAACAGCCAGCCGCTGCTCGATATGTATGCAGGTTATTCCCAGGCCGGCGCCACCTTCTACAATGCCGGCAACTTCAATGATGCGCTGACCAATTTCAAAAAATGCCTGGACATTTTCGATTTCATGTCTGCCAGGAGCCTTACTACTTTAAAGCTCGATACCACTACCACCTTGTATGCCGGGATATCAGCCGAAAAAGCCAGCAAGCCTGATGAAGCGGCTATATATTATGGTAAGATCGCCGACAACAAGGCCAAGGGTGAAGGTTTTGCCGAGATCTACAAATGGCTGGCTGATCACTACCGCCAGAAAGGCGATATTGCAACCGCTACCAAATATTCCACACTCGGCAGGGAAGTATATCCCGGAGATCCTTTCTGGACAGGCTTCGAGCTGGAAATGCTCCGTGAGAAAGGCACCAAGGAAGAATTGTTCAAGAAGTACGACCAGGTATTGCAGGAGAACCCAGACAATCACCTGTTCCTTTTCAACTATGGCGTAGAAGTTTACCAGGAAGGGTATAACCAGGATATTTCCAAACGCCCCGCCAATTCCAAAGAGCTGATCGCAAAAGCCACGGGACTGATCAAACGCTGCCTGGAGAAAAAGCCCGATTATCCCAATGCCAATATGGTAATGGGCCAGATCGTCTATAACCAGGGTGTGGACTTCAACAATGAGAACAAAGCCATTAAACCGGCAGGTGGTGTTAAACTCACGCCCGACCAACTGAAGAAAAAAGAAGAACTGCGTTCCGAAGTAGTAAAAAAGTTCGATGAAGCGTCACCTTATTTTGAAAGGGTAGCCGATGCGCTCGACAAAGAAGCCAAACTGAAAATGGACGATAAGGATATCCTGAAAAATGCGCTCGACCTGCTGATCACGATCAATGAAGAAAAGACGGCGCAACTGGAGCAAAAACGCAACCAGGCCGACAGGGAGAAGAAAGCGGCTGATGTGAAGAATTATGAGGCAGAGATCAAGAAATTACAGGACAAGACCGCCGGTTACACCGAAAGGTTCAACAATGTTGACCGCAAACACTAAATTTAAAGATCAGGCTTCGGTTCTAATGATCTGAGTACCTTGATATTATTAATTTATTTCACATTTTTCTCATAGACCCTCGTAATACGAGGGTTTTTTTTATATTTAACCTTTAACGCTATATAACCTATAACCTAACAACCAACAACGATTACATGTCTGCCATTTTCAATGATCTGCTGTTGATCGTTTTCGTACTGGTGACCGTACCATGTTTTGCTTATTGGATGGGCTACCGGAGTGGCGAAAAATCCGGCGAACTGAAAGTCTACAAACGCCAGGAAAAAGCCGAACCGGAGGTAAGCCCGGAATGAGTCCGGCAATTGCAGTATCGAAATGAACCAGGAAAGTATTAATGTATCAAGGACGGTGAAAGCCGTCCTTTTTTGTTGGGGGAATTATATTCAGGAATCGCTTATGAAATGTTATTGCCGCATCCTAATACTGAATATGAATCTCAAAAGAATAGTGAATATCCATTTCCTCTATCTTTTTTAGATGTAGGTTTTTGAAGCATTGCTTGATTATAGGTAGTAATTTCATTTTCAAGATGTTTCCTATACTGGTTGAACATGAATGCATTAAAAACTTCTATGTCTTCTTTTCTTCTGGTTTCCTGAAGTGCGACATAATAATCTGCTTTATCTTCCTTAAAGACAATAGCCAGGGGCAATCCATAATAGGCTTGTATGTAATTCATGAGAAGCCGGCTTGTACGGCCATTGCCATCATAGAAAGGATGGATAGATACGAGGTCAAAATGGGCGGCAAAGGAAAATTTTAATCGCTCCAATTCTTCTTGAATTTTTGAAAGGTTGTTGTTCAATCGCTCTACAAGCTCATTGGTATAAGGAATAACCTTATCATAATTAGGAAAATAGGTTGTACCTGCGCTTACATTTCCTTTTCTAAACATTCCTTTTGAAGCATCAACTTCACCCAAAGCAGTATTGTAAATATTACCAGTATTTTTCATGACCAAAGCATTAATATGCTGGATAAGATCAGTTGTAATAGCCTTTTTAGACGCTGCTGAATCCAGCACGTAAATAAGGGCATTATAATGATCCTTTACCATTAAGCTATGAGAAAGGGGTTTTCCTTTTGGGGTGATATCTTCTTCCAAAAGGAGCCTGGTCTCTACTTCGGTTAGCGTGGATCCTTCAATGGATGTTGAGTGGTGAACAATGGAAAAATTATTGAATTTGTCATGATCCAAAATATCCTGCAAGTTCAAATCTCTATATTGTTTCAAAAATCCCAAAAGAGCACTTGTCATAATTTTCTTTTACATAAGTGTAAAATAGTTCAAAATGACACGCCGTAATGTTACATAATTAATATTATGTTAAATAAGAAATGGGTTATCTAATACCATCTTTATTCGTTCTCATCGAGCGATAATAAACCTTACACGTGTCTAATTTGAATTGTTCCAATTTGTTCCAAATAATTCAAAATTACACCCTTTTCTTTTTACTCACAATAAGCCCACAGTAGAATCAAGGAGCTTTCGCTCCATGTCCTCATTACGCAAAATATTACATTTGCCTTATAACACATACTACTATGGACACCACTACCTATTCCAGGATCAAAAAAATGAGCCCGCTGTTTCTTGTTACTGACCTCGACCGGTCCATTGAGTTCTACACAAAAAAATTGGGCTTTGATATAGATTTCCGGTATGAAGACTTTTATACAGGCATTATCAAAGACGGCAATTCAATCCATCTTAAATCAGGCAAGCCCTCAATAGAAGAAAGAAAAAACAGGAGAAATAATGAGGATCTTGACATCGTTTTTTCGGTTGACGGAATCGAAGAATTATACCAGGAATTCGTAAGCAAATCTGTTGAGATCATCCAGCCGTTACGGGATATGCCTTATGGAAAAGAATTTTATATGATAGACCCAGACGGTCATATCATCGCCTTTGTAGAAGAAGCCTAAGGATCTTTTTTTGCGCCCAAATCCTGCTACTCCCTCACCCAGTTCACTTTTTCACCGATCGATCCGGGTGTACGCCGGATCGAAGGAACACGGATATACCCAAGGTAAAAGAAGCCGAGGAATTTATCTTCCGGCGACAGGTTGAATAGTGGCTTTGCCTGCTCCAGGTAAGTGATGCCGCCGGTGCTCCAATAACCGCCGATGCCATAGGCAGTGATGGTGAGGTAGATATTCTGTACGGCGCAGGCCACTGCTGCGATCTCTTCCATTTCCGGGATTTCCACATGGCGCTTTAAGCCGATGCCGATCACATGAGAACAAAGCATCGGCGTAATGAGCATCTGGTCGTACTTGGCCTGTTTGAATTTGGGGCCTGCATATTTTTTATAGATGGCAGCCTGTTCATCGGCCAGTTTTTGCAATCCATTACCGGTGAAAACAGTGAATCTCCACGGTTCGGTGAGCTTATGTGTGGGAGCGGTATTGGCATTTTCGAGTATCTCGGTGATCAGTTCGTCGGGGATGGTCTTCCCTGGCTCGAACTGAGCAGTGAATACACTTCTGCGGGAACGGATCAAATGGGTGATGGTGCCGGGATCGAATGCTGTTGCCGGTGTTACAGACATGATTTTTTTTTGCGAAGATATAGCCTGAATTCCGATTATCTTTGCCACCTTAACCCAGGCACCATGTTAAAAGTCGGTATTCTTGGCGGCGGCCAGTTAGGACGAATGTTATTACAGGCTGCGGCCAATTACCCTGTTGAAACTTTTGTGATGGAAAATGATCCGAGCTGCCCGGCTGCTCATCTCTGTCATCATTTCACAGTGGGCGATATCAGGAATTTCGATGATGTATACCGGTTTGGAAAAGGGTTGGACGCACTAACGATCGAGATCGAATCGGTGAATGAAGACGCCCTTGAAAAGCTCGAACAGGAAGGTGTGAAAGTCTATCCCCGGCCTTCGGCCCTTCGCACTATCAAGAATAAGATACTGCAAAAGGAATTCTATAAACAATCCCAGATACCTACAGCCGAATTCATCATTACCAACAACCTGGAAGACCTGCACAAGCAGGAAGCCTTTCTGCCCGCTGTACATAAGATCGGTATGGGCGGCTATGATGGCCGCGGCGTGCAGGTGATCAGATCAAAGAATGATCTCGGTAAAGGCTTCGATGCCCCAGGTGTACTGGAAAAAATGGTCAGCATTCACCAGGAGATCGCACAGATCGTGGCCATCAATGAAAAAGGCGCTACTGCCTTGTATCCCCCGGTGGAGATGATCTTCGACCCCGATCTCAACCTGCTCGATTACCAAATCAGTCCGGCCGGTCTTCCCGATAGAATACTCTGGAAGATCGAAGCTATTGCACTGGCCGTGGTGAAAGGATTGAACAGCCCCGGCATCTTCGCGGTTGAATTATTCGTAGACAAACAGGGCGAAGTTCTTGTGAATGAAACTGCTCCCCGTGTGCATAATAGTGGCCATCATACCATTGAAGCCAATTACAGTTCACAGTTCGATATGCTGTTGCGGATCATGCTCAACTACCCCTTGGGAAATACCGAGCACATCCTCCCCGCTTCTATCGTAAACCTGCTGGGTGCGGAAGGATATTCCGGGACGGCGCATTATGAAGGACTGGAAGAAGTACTCCAGATGGACAATGTTTTCGTACATATCTATGGGAAAAAAGAAACTAAACCAGGCCGCAAGATGGGTCATATTACCATCGTCAGTAAGGACAAGCAGGACCTGACCTACAAGGCGCATCGGATTAAAAACATATTAAAAGTGCGCAGTTGATGCCGGTTACAGGCTGCCGTTCATAACCTTTTTCACTGACTGCCGGTTCGAAAACACTAATTTTAATCAATAGGTCTATTTCATTCATTAACCAACTGTCCCTGATACAAATGAAAGGATTACGCTGCATTGCAGCCGGATTATTGCTGACCGTTTTCTTTATCTCCTGTCAGGAAAAGAAAAAAGAAAAAGCCCCTGCCGCCTCAACCAGAGCCGCCGGTCCCATACAGGCCGAAGGATTTATCGTAAAGACCACTTCCCTCAGTGAGAACCTTGAAATTCCCGGCACCTTGTTACCGTATGAACAAACAGAGATCCGGCCCGAGATATCAGGCAGGGTTGTACAACTGAATGTACCGGAAGGAAGTTTTGTTCAGAAAGGCGCACTGCTCGTAAAATTATTCGATGAAGACCTGCAGGCACAACTCAAAAAATTACAGGTACAATTACAGATCTCTGAAAAAACGGCCGAGCGCCAGCAGGCATTATTGAAGATCAGTGGCATCAGCCAGCAGGAATACGATCTCAGCCAGTTGCAGGTCAACAATCTCAAGGCAGATATAGAACTGGTGCGCGTGAATATCGGCAAGACCGAGATCAGGGCGCCGTTCAATGGCAGGATCGGTTTGCGGAATATTAGTCTGGGTGCCTATATCACTCCTACCACCCTCATCACAACCATCAGCCAGGTAGGACAACTGAAAATGGAATTCTCCGTCCCTGAAAAATACAGTGATGAAATGCGTAAAGGGCGACAGGTAACATTCACCATTGCAGGCAATGATACCAGGTTCAATGCTTCCATCATCGCTACTGAATCGGTGATAGAAGCCAATACAAGAACATTGAAGGTAAGAACGGTGATCAAGGGCACGCATCCTTTGCTGGTGCCCGGTGCATTTGCGAAAGTGGCATTAAAACTGGGAGAAAACGATAAGGCGCTGATCATTCCTACACAGGCCGTCATACCACAGGCGAGGAATAAACGAGTGATCGTATACAAGGGCGGTGTTGCATCCTACCAGGTGGTGACCACCGGCATCCGCGATTCTTCCAATGTTCAGATATTAGATGGATTAAAACCTGGAGACACCGTATTGACGACTGCCCTGCTCGCCGTTCGCCCAGACAGTAAAATTAAATTAACAAAAGTTCAATAGGAACTTCTTATGAATATCTCTGAACTGAGTTTGCGCCGGCCGGTATTGGCAACGGTACTGAACATCATGATCGTGCTGTTCGGTATCATTGGCTTTACTTTCCTGGGCATACGTGATTATCCTGCCATCGACCCGCCCAATGTAAGCGTCAGCACTTCCTATCCCGGCGCCAATGCAGAGATCGTGGAATCGCAGATCACCGAGCCACTGGAAAAAGCCATCAACGGTATTGCCGGTGTGAAGAATATCACTTCCACCAGCAGCCAGGGCACAAGCCGTATCAATGTGGAATTCGATCTCAGCATCGACCTCGAAGCAGCAGCTAATGATGTGCGTGATAAAGTGTCGCAGGCTTCCCGTTCACTGCCCGATGATCTTCCTGCACCGCCTGTGGTATCAAAAGCAGATGCCAGTTCGGATGCCATCATCTCCATGACGGTGCAGAGCAATACCCGCAACCAGTTGCAGGTAACGGAATATGCCGACAATGTGCTGGTGGAAAGATTGCAGACCATTCCGGGTGTGAGCGCCATCCAGATATGGGGCGAAAAAAGATATGCCATGCGCATCTGGTTCAACCCTGCCAAACTGAGCGCCTATGGGCTTACGCCCGGTGATGTGCAGGATGCCTTACGCCGTGAGAATGTGGAACTGCCTTCAGGAAAAATATCGGGCAATTCAACCGAGCTCACGATCCGCACTTTCGGTCGTTTGTTCACGGAAGATGATTTCAGTAATGTGATCATCAAAACAGTCAATGGAAACGATATCAGGCTCAAAGATGTGGCTGAAGCCGTATTGGGGCCGGAGAATGAGGAAAGTGTCCTGAAAGAAAGCCGTATCCCGATGATCGCTATGGCGCTGGTGCCGCAGCCCGGCTCGAACTATGTGGCCATCTCCAATGAATTCTATAAGCGTTTCGATCAGTTGAAGAAAGAAGTGCCGGGCGATATCAAACTGGATATTGCGCTCGACCAGACGCGGTTCATCAAACAATCCATTTCCGAAGTGGAGGAGACGCTGATCATTGCATTGATACTGGTGGTGCTGATCATTTACCTGTTCTTCCGCGACTGGCTGATCGCCATTCGTCCGCTCATAGATATTCCCGTGGCCCTGATCGGCGCCTTTTTCATCATGTATATAAGCGGTTTCACCATCAATGTGCTCTCACTGCTCGGCATCGTGCTGGCAACGGGCCTCGTGGTGGATGATGGTATCGTGGTAACGGAGAATATCTTCAAGAAAATGGAGCAGGGTATGAATAAATACCAGGCTGCCAAGGAAGGTTCCAAAGAAATCTATTTTGCGGTGATCTCCACGTCGATCACACTGGCGGTGATCTTCCTGCCCATTATCTTCCTGCAGGGGTTTGTAGGCCGCCTGTTCCGGGAGTTCGGGATCGTGGTGGCAGGCGCCGTGCTGATCTCTGCCTTCGTATCACTCACACTCACGCCCGTACTAAACGTGAAGCTCACCCGGAATGTACATAAGCATGGCTGGTTCTACCGTGTTACCGAACCGTTCTTTCACTGGATGGAAAATGGTTATTTCAGTTCCCTTCGCGGGTTCATGAAAGTGCGGTGGCTGGCATTGGTGATCGTGGTGGCATGTTTCGGGATCATCTATTTTATCGGGACCAACCTTCAATCTGAACTGGCGCCTTTGGAAGACCGCAGCCAGTTCCGTTTATCGCTCACCGCACCGGAAGGTACTTCCTATGATTATATGGACAACTATGTAGACCGTGTAGGCCAGTTCATGATGGATTCGATCTCGGAGCGCCGCATCGTGCTCATGATCACTGCACCAGGGTTCAGTGGCGCCGGCTCCGTGAATTCAGGAACGGTACGGGTGACAATGGTAGACCCCAAAGACCGCACCCGTTCGCAGAAAGAAGTGGTGGCGATGGTGAACCGCAACCTTCCAAAATATTCGGAAGGAAGGGCCTTTGCGATCGAAGAGCAGACCATTTCCGTGAACCGCCGGGCGGGACTGCCGGTTCAGTTCGTGATCCAAAACAACAATTTCGATAAGATCAAAGAGGTATTGCCGAAGTTCCTGGACGAAGCAGGTAAGAACCCGGCATTCCAGAATGTGGATGTGGACTTAAAGTTCAATAAGCCGGAATTAAGGATTGAGATCGATCGTATTAAGGCCAGTCAACTGGGCGTCAGCATCGAGGCCGTATCACAAACATTGCAACTGGCATTGAGCAATCTCCGGTTGGGCTACTTCTACCGGGAAGGTAAGCAGTACCAGGTGATCGGGCAGGTGGCGCGGAATGACCGGGACGATCCCACCGACCTGAAAAATATTTATGTACGCAACAACAGGAATGAGATCATCTCACTCGACAATGTGGTAACGATCCGTGAAGAGACCACTCCTCCTACCCTTTATCATTTCAACCGTTACAAATCCGCTACTGTGTCGGCAGGATTGGCGCCCGGCAAAACCCTGGGCGATGGCATCAAAGCCATGCAGGAGATCGCATCCAAATTACTGGATGATACATTCAACACATCACTCTCCGGCCCTTCCCGCGATTTTGCAGAAAGTTCGGGCAATACGAGTTTTGCGTTCGTGCTGGCGCTGGTGCTGATCTTCCTGGTATTGTCGGCCCAGTTCGAAAGCTTTATCGATCCGCTGGTGATCATGTTCACTGTTCCGCTGGCGATCGCAGGTGCGGTATTATCGCTGTGGTTATTCAACCAAACCCTGAATATCTTTTCGCAGATCGGGATGATCATGCTCATTGGCCTTGTTACGAAGAACGGGATATTGATCGTGGAATTTGCGAACCAGAAACAACTGGCCGGATTACCTAAAATGCAGGCGGTCACCGAAGCGGCGAAAGCCCGTTTGCGCCCGATCCTGATGACCAGCCTGGCCATGTCGCTGGGCGCTTTGCCGATCGCCATGTCGTTGGGTGCTGCGGCCACCAGCCGGATCCCGCTCGGCATCGTGATCGTAGGCGGTATCATGTTCTCCCTGATATTGACATTGTACGTAATTCCCGCCATGTATACATTCCTGTCGAGAAAAAAGAAAAAGAGCGAGCTCGACCAGATGGAGACAGAAGCTCAACGGGCATAAATGATCTTGATTATGAGAATTTTTGTATTGTTTGTTTTCCTGTCGTCGGCCTTCCAGGTAAGAGCTCAACAGGTACTGACCCTCGAAGACGCTGTGGCAGCGGCCTTGAAGAGCAATTATGATATCAGGATGTCACAGAACGATTCCGCTTCCTATGCATTGGATAATTCTTATGCTTATGCCGCCTTCCTGCCGCGGCTGAATGGCACGGCCAGTAAAACATGGAACGTGAATTCGCAAAAGCAGGAATTACAGGATGGAAGAAAACCTTCCGCCAGCGGTGTCCGCTCGAATAATCTCTCGGCCGCCGTGACCCTGAACTGGACCCTGTTCGATGGATTGAAGATGTTCGCTACCCGCGAGAAACTGGGCGAGTTCGAAAGGCTCGGCGCACTGGGCGTAAAGAACCAGGTGGTGAATACGGTGGCTTCCGTGGTCACGAACTATTTCAATATCGTTCGGCAGAAACAACAACTGAAGGCCATCGAAGAACAGATCACCATCAATGAAGAGCGGGTGAAGCTGGCCGATATGAAATTGTCGGTCGGGTTGGGCAGTAAGCCCGAACTATTACAGGCCAGGGTCGACCTCAACGCACAGAAAGCAAACAGGCTGCAGCAACTCACACTGATCGCCCAACTGCGAGATCAACTCAACCAACTTACCGGCTTTCGCCAGGGTTCGGTGTATGAAGTGCAGGACAGCATTCCCATCAATACCAATCTGCAATATGGCGACCTGAAGAACAATCTCGAAACATCGAGCCCGGCATTGCTCTTTGCGAAAAAGAATATCGACATAGCAGAGCTAACCGTGAAAGAACGAAAGGCCGACCTCCTCCCTATCCTCAGCTTCAATTCGGGCTATTCATTTTCCCGCACACAAAATAAAACGGTCATCAATACTTTCACTGCGCTGCTGAACCAGAACAACGGCTTCAATTATGGTTTCGGCCTCACCGTTCCCATTTTCAATGGCTTCAATACCAGGAGGCTGATCAAACAGGCCCAACTGGACGTTCGCTATCAGCAGCTTTTTTATGAGAACCAGCGCTCACTGGTGGATGTGGGCCTCAGCAACGCCTTCAAGAACTATGAATTGCAGAAAAGCCTGCTGGCGCTGGAAGAAAGCAATATCGACTTTGCCAAAGAAAATGTGACCATTGCACTGGAGCGGTTCCGGCAGGGCGTATCCACCTATCTTGAACTGAAAGATGCCCAGCAAAGCCTTGAAGATGCTTACAACAGGCTCATTGCAGCGAGGTTCAATACCAAGGTGGCGGAAACAGAGTTATTAAGATTGAAGGGCGACCTTGTGAAATAATAGTTATTTTTCTTTTCTTTGCGGCTTAAACGAATGAGTGCATGGGTCCACAGGTAGGTATAATTATGGGCAGTGATAGCGATCTTCCGGTCATGCAGGCAGCAGCGGATGTGTTGAAAGAGTTTGGCATAGAGATCGAGCTGACGGTCGTTTCGGCCCACAGAACCCCCCTGCGAATGGTGGAGTACGCAAGTACCGCCAGGGACCGGGGCCTTAAAGTGATCATTGCCGGCGCCGGAGGCGCCGCCCATTTGCCGGGCATGGTAGCTTCCATCACTTCGTTACCGGTGATCGGCGTTCCTATCAAATCATCCAATTCAATAGACGGTTGGGATTCTATATTGTCTATCCTTCAAATGCCCAATGGTATACCTGTAGCCACGGTGGCGCTCAATGCCGCTAAGAATGCCGGTATCCTGGCTGCTACGATCATCGGGTCATTTGATCCTACAACAGGCGATAAAATAACTGCGTATAAAAGAGACCTGGAAGCCGAGGTGTTGAAAAAAGTGGAAAAACTAAAATCAGGTGGCTGGTCAAACAGCTTTGATTAATAAGTGAAGTATGAAGGTAAAACTGTTTGAGTATAAGGAAATTGCTGCTTTTCCTTCCGGATCGGGCATTGAATATTATGATGAGAAGCTGTTCCTGGTAGGCGATGATGCCAGAGAAGTACTGGTATTGAACAAACGATGGAAGGAACTGGAAAGACTGCCATTGTTCGATGCTCCCGGTACCCGCAGCTCTAAAAAAACAAAGGCCGATCTCGAAGCTAGCACCATCGTCACAGTGAACAGGATCCCCCGCCTCCTGATCATGGGCTCCGGTTCCAAAGAGCAATACCGCAATAAAGCAATACTCTTCGATCTCGACAGCTATCTCAAGGAAGAATTCGACCTCAGTGTTTTTTATAATCGCCTCAAAGCATCCGGTATTCCTCAACTCAATATCGAATCTGCCGCATTGGTAGAAGACCATATCCTGCTCAGCAACCGTGGCAATAAAAAAAATCCGGGCAACCAACTGATCATTACACGGAATACATTCTGGAAGAAACAACAACAGGCGGATATTGCCATCATACCCCTCGAACTTCCGTTGAAAGACAGCAAGGGAGTGGGTATTTCAGGCATGGCTTACTCCATTATCAACGACTGCCTGATCTTTACAGCCTCTACCGAACTAACGGAAAATGCCGTCGATGATGGGCCTATCGGCGATAGCTATCTCGGCATTATCGAAAATGCTTCCCGTAAGATCGGTCGAAAGAATATGAAGGTAAATGAACTGCTGAACCTTAGCGGCACCCACGAATTGTTCAAAGGATTCAAGATCGAATCCGTCTGCATCCAATCCGAAAAAGAAAGAAGGATGAAACTGCACCTGGTGGCAGATAATGATACAGGCAAGAGTTATTTATTCAAGGTGAGGATGAAGTGGTAGTCTCAATGCTCCCTGATCACCACAAACCCCTGTTCCAGCGTCAGCGAGCTTTTATGGATACAATCGAGGAATGCCTTTCCCCATTTGGCATAATAAGGCAGGAAATTCTCTACACGTTCCTGCAACCCATTCTCGGGGAAGAGACCTGATTTGAGATGATGGATCTGCTGCTGTTCGTCTTCATATTTACGTTTTTCGGCCCTGATCATTTTCTTTTCGAGTTCCTGCAAAGGCTTTACGGTGCGGGCTTCCAGGGCTTCGATATGGGGCAGCAGGGTCTCATCCACCTGTTCTGCTTTTTCACGGATCTGTCGATAGAGCTGAGTGGCGGCCTGCAACTCATGTTCCAGTTTCAGGTGGCCATTTGAATATCGTTTGATCAATGAGGTTAGTAATTGCTGTTCGCTCTGAAAGAGATCAGGGAGGGAAAATCCCAGCCGTGCGATCTTTTCCTGCCATTTTTGCTCCACGATCATGAATGAATTCCGTAATACCAGCACCGGGTAAGGAACAGCATAGTGATGGAAAAGGTCTTTCAATTCAAGCCAGTAGCTTGTTTCTCCCCCACCCCCGATGAATGCAAGGTTGGGAAGAATGGACTCCTGGTAAAGTCCGCGCAGGATCACGTTGGGACTGAACCGTTCAGGATGCGTTTCCAATTCCTCCAGGATCTCCTCTTTCGTGAAACGCCATTCGGTGTTGCGCACTTCATATTGCCCGTTATTCAGCTCTATCAATTCACGGATATTATCCCTCAGGTAGAAAAGATTGATGGGCCTTGGGTTGGCCTGCACTTTGTATTCTTTCGAAAGTCGTTCGATGGTGCTGCCAACGATGGAGGAAGGTGTCTGCTGAAGCAGGTCGTCCCGGAATACAGGCTGCATGGCCCTTTTCAGGTGTTCGTCATCTGGCATCAAAACGATCAGGCCATGATCCGCGAAGAGGGCATGCAATAATTTGAAAGTGGCCGTTTGAATATCCGGGCTATCGAGGTAGCAATCTTTCAATAATTGCACCAAAGGAGGTCCGAATGGTTGTACGGATAATTCACCTTCGATGCGGTGAATGAGCTTGTCGAGCCCTTTGGTACTCATCCTGCCTACAGCGCCTGTTTGTTTGGTATCCCAAACGAGTTTGTCGCCGCTCAGCCAGATATTTCCTAACTCTTCGAGATCCGCATCTTCACTGCCGATCCAGAATACCGGCACAAAATGATGGCCGGGCAGATCGGATGTCAATTGTTCGGCAAGCCTGATGGCATGTATGATCTTGTAAATAAAATAGAGATGTCCCGTGAAAATGGCGGGCTGATGTGCTGTGCAAACGGTGAAAGTATTTTCCTGCAACAGCGATTGGATATTTTTTTGGACTGCTTCCGATGCAGGCGCCTGCTCATACTGCTTTTGAAGTGTGCTCACCAGCAACGCCCTGTCGGGCCCGAATTGTTTCCGGCCTTTAATGGCGTTACGAATGCCATCGAGATCGGGTGAATATTCGTAGAACGGTTGTATCGTTGGGGCTTGTTGCAGGTAATCGATGATGATCCTGGAGAAATAGCCCGTTGATGTATAAGGTAGTTGTGTAGTGCTACAGTTCATAAGCTATCATAAAAGTACAACTTGCCTGCTTCTGGCAAATCCATAGGCCATATTTAACAAAGTGTATGAGAATTTGTTCAGGCCGGTCATTTTCTCTCCACAGCGAAGGCAGTCATTTCTATGCTGGTAGCTTTTTTCCCCACGATCTCTTCCACCAGCTTCCCCGTCCCGGCGGCCAGTGAAAGGCCGAGCATGGCATGCCCGCAGGCAATGGTCAGGTTATTGTACTTACTATGCCGGCCGATATAGGGCAGTCCATCGGGGCTCAAAGGTCTCAATCCACTCCATATTTTTTCCCTTGAAGGAAAGCTCACCGGCAGATCGGGATAATAATCTTTAGCGGCATTGAAAATGGCCTCTGCCCTTTTGATGAGGAGTGGTGAGTTCAGTCCACTGATCTCCATGGTGCCACCCATGCGGAGATCAGGGCCCATTGGTGTCATGGCAGTGCGGCGATCGATGAGGATGGCCGGGTAACGCAGGTTACGTTCGATCTTTTCGAAGGTCATGCTATATCCTTTACCTGCCTGCAACAAAATGTGGATACCCAGGTGTTCCGTGATCACAGGTAGCCAGGAGCCGGGCGCCAGCACCAGCTCATCACAATTGAATTTTCCTTTGTCGGTGATGACAGCCTGCACCCGGGTACCGTTTTTTTCAAATCCTGTTACGGTAGTATTCAATTGCAGCGAAACGCCTGCCTGTTGAAGATGTTGTTTGAGCGTGCTCATGAAATCACCGGGATGGAGATGGCAATCGATGGGATACAAAACACCTCCTCTTGCCGTTACTTCCACATCGGGTTCATGAGCCTGCACTTCCTGTGCATTCATCACTTTTGCTTCGATATTCAATCGTGTGGCCTGATGCGCCAGTTCTATTTCATGTTTTTCAGTGGCCGGATTTTTATAAAGCATGAAACAACCGATCTCTTCCATGCGGAAATGATTACCGATCTCATTTTTGATATCGGTAGTGAGCTCGCGGCTCAGGTGGAGAATATTATTGAGATGTGGAATATTATGTTCCATGGTATGGGCATTGGCCTTTCGCCAGAATGCCATTCCCCAGCGGATGAGGTCTGCATTGAAACGGGGTTTGATGTAGAAAGGGCTGCTGGAGCTCAGCATCCATCGTAGTCCTTTTGCAATGATGCCGGGAGAGGCCAGTGGAATAAAATGACTGGGAGAAACATAACCTGCATTGCCGAATGAAGTACCATTGGTGATATCGCCGCGTTCGATCACGGTAACCTGGTAACCTGCCTTGTTGAGATAATATGCGCAACACAATCCGATCACTCCTCCTCCTACGATCGTAACATTTGTAGAACTTGCCATCTGGGAAATAATAGTAGATTTAAGAGGGTCTAAATATACTAACTACAGCCCATCTTTTGTCAACTCATTATTCACGGTGCGCCAGATCCCCAATGGGTTTGCATTTTTCAATTCTTCGGGCAATAATGCATCGGGCCAGTTCTGGTATACGATTGGTCTTGCAAAACGTTTGATGCCGTCTGCGCCAACGGAGGTGAATCTTGGATCGGTGGTAGCGGGGAACGGGCCGCCGTGTTGCATGCTCAATGCTACGGTAACCCCGGTGGGCACTCCATTCATGATGAAGCGGCCGCCGATATTTTTGATCGCTTCTACCAATGGTGTGTGTTGCAGGATGTCCTGTTCTGTAGCGATGAGCGAAGTGGTGAGTTGTCCTTCCAGGTGTAAGGCCACTTCCGTCATTTCTCTTATATCGCGGCAACGCACCACCAGTGAATAAGGACCGAATACTTCCTGGTGAAGCAAAGGATTGCCGAAAAAATGGGCGCCGGTCACGGAGGCGATGGTAGGGACACCCTGGTTGTTGCCGGCCGCTGTGTCCGATTCGGCGATCTTGCTCACTCCTTCCTGGATCAGGGCAGCAGCTCTTTTTTCCTGGTAGGCTTTGGCGATGCCGGGATGGAGCATGGTGCCGGGCGGGATTTTCCGGATATTTTCACCCAAAGCCTGTATGAATTGCTGCAGGTCTTTGCCTTCGATGCCGATGATCAGACCGGGATTGGTGCAGAATTGTCCAACACTCTGCGTGATCGAATCTGCATACATGGAGGCGATATCATGGGCAGCCGTGGAAAGTTTTTCAGGAAAAAGGAAAACAGGGTTCACGCTTCCCATTTCTGCAAATACAGGGATGGGCTCCGGGCGTTGATTGGCCCAGTCGAACAGGGCTTTGCCGCCATTGAAGGAACCGGTGAATCCGACTGCTTTGGTGAGCGGATGCGTTACCAATGCTTTGCCGGTCTCGAAAGAGGCCCCCTGCACATGTGCGAAGATGCCTTCAGGCATTTTACATGCTTTTGCAGCAGCCAGGATGCAGGCTGCTACCAGCTCGGATGTTTGTGCATGGGCCGGATGTGCTTTTACGATCACGGGGCAGCCTGCTGCAAATGCGCAGGCTGTATCGCCTCCTGCTGTCGAGTAAGCAAAGGGAAAATTGCTGGCGCCAAAAATGATCACAGGGCCCAACGGCGTGAGTGTTTTGCGGAGGTCGGGCCTGGAAGGGTTGCGAGAAGTATCTGCTGTATCGATGCGGGCATCGAGCCAGGAGCCTTTTTCGCAGAAGTCGGCATAGCTGTTGAGCTGGAATACCGTTCTGGTCAATTCGCTGCGCAGGCGGGCTTCGGGAAGATGGGTCTCTTCCATGGACATCTTCAACAGGTCAGGAGCGGCTTCAGTGAGACGGGTTGCGATGGTGCGCATGAATTGTGCCCGCTGCTGCAGGGAAAATTTCCTGTATTCAAGAAAAGCCTGCCAGGACTGGCGCAGGATGCCATCGATGGCTTCGGGAGGTGTATCGGTTGGCATGTGATAATATTTTGGTATTGCCTTTATTCTGCCACTTCTCCTTCGAGATCGTAATCGTAGGCTTTGGTGATGGTCACATTCACGAATTCTCCTACCGGTAATTTTTTCTTGCTGTGAATGATCACTTCATTGTCCACTTCCACACTATCGAATTCGGTGCGGCCCAGGTAGCGGCCGGCCTCTTTTTTATCGATCAGTGTTTTGAAGGTCTGTCCTATTTTTTGCTGGTTCTTTTCGTAGCTGATCTCCTGTTGCACTTCCATGATCTCCTGTGCGCGCAATTCTTTTTCTTCCTGTGGAACATCATCTTCCAGCACGTGGGCTGAAGTGTTCTCCTCATGTGAATAGGTGAATATCCCTACCCTGTCGAACCGGTGTTGTTGGAGGAATTGGTTTACTGTTTCCACATCGTTCCGGGTCTCGCCGGGAAAACCTGCAATGAGCGTGGTCCGCAGGCAGATGCCGGGAACTTTTTCCCGGATGGCCGCGATCAGCTCATCCATTTCGGATTTGGTGATCTGACGGCGCATGGCTTTCAGCATATTGTCGCTGGCATGTTGCAGCGGCATATCGAGATAATTACAAATATTCTCCCTTTCTCGCATGACGTCGAGAATTTCCAGGGGGAATTTGGAAGGATAAGCATAATGCAGCCTGATCCATTCCAGTCCTTTCACATCGGCCAGGCGATGCAGGAGTTCCGGGAGCATTCGTTTTTTATAAATGTCCAGTCCGTAATAGGTCAGCTCCTGGGCTATCAGCATCACTTCTTTCACACCCATGCTCACGAGCTTTTCTGCTTCTTTCACCAGTTCTTCCATGGGTTTGCTGATATGGGAGCCACGCATGAGGGGAATGGCGCAGAAGGAGCAGGTGCGGTTGCAACCTTCCGATATTTTCAGGTAGGCATAATGTTTAGGAGTGGCCAGCAGCCGCTCTCCTACCAGCTCCGACTTATAATCGGCTTCAAATTGTTTGAGGATGAGGGGCAATTCCATGGTGCCGAAATAGGCATCCACTTCGGGGATCTCCTGTTCGAGGTTATTGCGATAGCGTTCGCTCAGGCAACCTGTTACATATACTTTATCCAGCTTGCCACGGCGTTTAAGCTCTACCTGGCCCAGGATGGTATTGATGGATTCTTCCTTGGCTTTGTCGATAAAGCCACAGGTGTTCACGATCACGATGTTGTGGTCCGATTTGGCATTTTCATGCACCACATCGATATCATTGGCTTTGAGCTGGCCGCTCAATACCTCACTGTCGACCATATTCTTACTGCAGCCCAGCGTAATGATATTGACCTTGTCCTGTTTGCGCGTTCTTGTTTTCATACTGAGGGCGCAAAGTTAACTACAAAAAAAATAAGAGCCCCTTCTGGGGCCTATTCCGTTGAAATTTATGCATTTAGCTGTAAAAATTTGATTTTGGTGGGGGTTTGGCACAGTTTTTTACTCTTTAAAAGCAGATTAAACACAATAATGTATGAAAAAATTTTTGGTTGTTTTGGGGATTACAGGGATGGCAGCGGTTGCATCCTCTGCTTCTGCTCAATCCCTGGGGTCTGATTATCAAACGGCAGTGGGTGTGAAAATCTATCCTGGCGCCTTATCGGTGAAGCATTTTATCAAGGATGATGTAGCGCTCGAAGGGTTGGGATATTTCTGGAGATATGGCTTTCGTGTTACAGGCTTGTATGAATTCCATGGGGATATCAATAATGCGCCTGGCCTGAAATGGTATATCGGGCCTGGTGCGCATATCGGGTTCTGGAATAATGACTGGTCCAAACGTTATCCCGACCGCAGCGATGGCGTGAATGTTGGTGTAGATGGTGTGCTGGGCCTCGATTACAAGATCAAGGGCGCACCGATCAATCTCAGTCTCGACTGGCAGCCTTCCTTCAACATTATCGGCTATACTTATTTTGAAGGTGGCTGGGGAGGATTTGCAGCGAGGTTTGCTTTCTGAAGAACGGTTGAAAAGTTAACAAGTTGACAAGTTGAAAAGGGAATTCCCGAATTGCAGGAACTCCCTTTTCAACTTTTTAACCTGTCAACATATCAACTATCCTTCTTTACTTCGCCTCCAATCCATTCGTGATCAGATACACCAGGTTGGCGCGATGCGCTTTTGTTTCTTCATTGGAAGAAACGGCAGCGCTCATCTGTGCCTTGACCTTCCTCAGCGTATACAAGGCGGCTGCCTTGGACACATCATCGTACGACTGGTTTTTCGGGTCTACTATTTCGAGCAGACCTTTTACAAAGGCCGTTTGCAGGTATTGACGATATACATTTACGTTAGTGTTCAGGTCGGCATCGAATATGCCTTTCTGCAGATCGCTCATCAGGCTGGCAACGCTGTATTGATTTCCATAGAGACGGGTATTGGTCATGCGTTGCAGGGTGGCGGGATGCGCAATGTGCGACAAGGCGCCGCCTACCTGCATCGTCAGGCTGTTGGCGGTAATGCGGGGGTCATCGCCATTCTGGCCCTGCGTGAAGCCACGGCGCTGGGGTTGCAGGTAAGGGAATACCTGTGCATCTGCATCGAAGGCATTGGGCGCGAAAATATATTTGTTCAGTACCTCCACTGCCCTCTTCTGCGTGGCCAGCGGTACGGGCGTGTAAGGCTTCTCTCCTGATTTTTGTTCAGGATAGCTCCTGTCGATATAGACACCGCCTATATAGCGGCTCACGGCAGAGATCATGCTGAGGCGCTGGTTGAGCAATGTGCCGTAGCGCGAGCGTAGTTCGCCATAGGATTGCCCGTTCTTGGTATATTTCTGTACGAGCTTGCCCATGGTGGCATTCACGATCCTGAACCTTTCTTCCGCATAGCCGATGGCATCATTGGTGAGCTCATTGATATTCACGCGGGGGTCCATGGCCTTACCGGGCGCGCGCATGTCATCGCCATCATTTCCGAAGGCCAGGTATGGCTCATTGCTGCGGGAAATGATCTTTTTCAAGCCTTCGGCTTCTTCGGCCTGACTGAACGGCGTATACCCATACTCGATAGCCCATAGATCGTAAGGGCCTGCTTTGGTGGTATAATAATCGCCCTGCTTGCTTCTGTCGGCAGCGATATTGATGGCCGGATAATCCATCACGGAGCCGATCAATCCGATCTTGTGGGTGATCGCCGTATTGTTGATCTCTGCAGGCGATAGCATCTGGCTGGCTTTCATGTTATGGTTCAGACCGAGGGTATGCCCCATTTCATGCATCACCAGGTAAGTAAGGAATTGCTTGTGCATTTCCTTGATCTCTTTTTCCGGTGCGCCGGTGGCGTCCAGTACGGTCATGCCGGTCATGTACTGGGCCTTGAGCTCACTGGCGATATTGCAGGTGTTGAGATGATTGGGATCGTCCATACCCGGCACATGGAATGGCAGTTGTGGTTGCTCGGCTGTCCTGAAACCCTGTGGCATGGTCGAGATGGAAGGCCCGCCAAACAATTCATCCAGTATCGGTGTGGCGCTACCTGAATACCACTCGATGGTGATATCGGCGCCCAGGATCTGTCCTGTCTTCGGGTTCACGAAACTAGGTCCTATAGCGCCATAACTGGGTTGTGCCGAAGCTACCCAGCGGATCACATTGTAACGGATATCATCAGGGTTCCAGGTGGCATCGTCGGGCATGATCTTCATCTGCACGGCATTTTTGAAACCGGCTTTTTCGAAAGCTTCATTCCATTTCAATCCGGCATCCACGATAGCCTGACGGTATTCTACCGGGGTCGTGTTCTCTACCCAGAAAACAATGGGCTCTACCGGCTCACTGAGCGCAGCAGAGGGATCTTTTTTCACAAGATTCCAGCGGTGGATGATGTCCTTATAGGGTACAGGGCTGATGCTGGTCTGATTATTCACAAACTGGGAGAAATAACCAACGCGGGGATCATCGGCCCTCGGCCTGAAATCGTTTTGCGGCATTTCGATCAGGCTGTGCTGCATGCGAACACGCACATAGCGGGCGTCGGTAATATCGGGGCCGCCGCTGTTGAAAGGCGCCGGGTTATCATACGCGAGGTCCACCACTACGTCCGTATTGTTGGGGAAAGAACGTACTTCATAATACTTCGATTTGGCGGGGTTGAGCGAACCGAGGTTGAAGAACATGGAAGCAAAGGGCCCTGGTGGGATCAGTGGTTTCACACCGTCGAGCTTTTCACTGATGAAAAGGCCGTCTGCATTGATGAGGTAGCCGTCGCCATCTTCTGCATTTACTTTCTCGGCGAGGAATACGGCCTCCGGTTTATCTACTTCCGCCGTTTTGCTTACTGCATTGGCGGGATCATACCAGAAACGGGTGTTGACGCGGGAGAACTCGAGCTTGTCGAAACTTTTCTGCACTTTGAACACCAGTGTTGTCCTGTGCATGCCCTGGTTGAGGAAGAGGGAAGTAGGGCCGTTGACGGAAAAGCTCTGGTAAATATATTCTTTACCCAATTGATTTTTTTTGACATAAAGCTGAACGCTGCCAGTGGCGGTATCCTGGTAGATGGTGAACATCCCATCGACCTTGCGACTGGATTTCACCTTATCTGTGATACCGGCCGGTTTCTTCGGCTTTGAGGTGTCGGGAGCTGCGACAGGAGGCGCAGGTGTTTTGGACTTGTCCTGGGCCTGGGCATTGGTCGGTATCAATGCTGGCATCACCAGGAACAATAACAGTAGTTTTTTCATAACATGTGCGTTTAATGTACAGTTTAGTTCCATTGAATATACAACGCAATCAGGGAGAAAGAGACAATAATTGGATGGAAGTGAAAAATTTTGATAAGACCGGTCTGCCCGGCTGCGGGAGATTGGGTATTACCAACCGCTGGCCAGTACGTCGGCAATATGCATGGTTTGCAGGGAAAGCTTTTTATAACGGATATAACCATCGAGGTGCATGAGGCAGGAATGGTCGGTTGAAATGATGCATTCAGCGCCGGTTTCACGGGCATTGGTCACTTTCTGATCGGCCATGCCCATGGAGATCGGTTCGAATTTTACGGCGAATGTGCCTCCGAAACCGCAACAGGTCTCCACGTCTTTCATCTCCACCAGTTCCAGTCCTTTCACATTCGACAAAAGCCTGCGGGGTTCTTCCTTGATCCTGCATTCCCGAAGCCCGGCGCAGGAATCATGATAAGTTGCCTTGGTATGAAGAGAAGCGCCGAAATTGTCGGCCTGTAATACATTAACGAGGAATTCCGAAAATTCGAAAGTTCTTTTTTGCAGATCTTTTACTTCATTATGATGAGAAGAGTTATCGAATAATTTGGGGTAATAGTTCCTTACGAAACCAGTACAGGAAGCGCTGGGCGCTACCACGTAATCCGCTCCACTGAAATCTTTCAGGAATTTGGTACATACTTCTTTGGCATCGCTCCAAAAGCCTGCATTGAAGGCAGGTTGCCCGCAGCAGGTCTGGTTGCTATTATATTCTACCGTGCACCCGGCTTTTTCCAAAACCTTTACCATGTTGAAGGCCGTTTGCGGATACAACTGATCGATGAAGCAGGGTATAAAGAGTTGTACGTTCATCCTTCATGATTTCTTTTAATGGCATTGGTCAGCGCCACCATTTTCAAAGCAGTGATGGCAGCTTCTTCGCCTTTGTGCCCATGCTTGCCGCCGATGCGTTCATCGGCCTGTTGCTGGTTATCGACCGTAAGCACACCGAAGATAACAGGAACGGCCAACTGAAGGTTCAGATGCACTACCCCATCCGTTACTCCTTTGCATACATAATCGAAATGCGGGGTATCTCCGCGCAGCACGCATCCCAGGGCGATAAATGCCATTGGCCTGTCGTCCTTATACTTGTTATGGTCCCAATAGCTTTTGATGGCGAACGGGATCTCGAAGGTGCCCGGAACAGTGATGGTATGGATATGCTTCACGTTGTGTTGCTGTAGAACGCGGACGCAGCCTTCTTCCAGCTTATCGACGATGGCCGCGTTCCATTCGGTACGCACAATAACGATACAGGCATCCTGGTTGAGAATGCCTGCATCTATCTGTAATAATTTGCTGTTGTTGACTTCTGCCATTATGAAAAAGTTTGGTCCGGGTAGTTGGCTTCTCTCCTACCTGGTCACTCCCAGTTTGGCCAGGTATTTATCGGCCTCATACCCGCGGGGGCTGATTGGATATTTTTCTTTAAGCTGTTTCAGGGTGGCAACGGCGTCGTTTGTTTTGCCGAGGTCCTGGTACAGCATGGCTGCACGGAACAGGTATTCGGGAGAATTGATATTGTCGTCCGGGAAAACTGTTCCTGCTTTTTTATAATAGTCGATCGCTTCCTGTTTTTTGCCGAGCTCTGAAAGCGCATCGCCCAGGAGGCCGTTCGATCTTACCTGCAAGGGTTTGGAACTGGTGGAAAAATCTTTCAGTTGTTTTATGGCGTTGTTGAAATCGCCCAGTTGCAAGTAGCAGGCGCCTGCGTAGAATTTTGCCAGGTTGGCCGAAGGCGTACCGCTGTATTTGGAAATGATCTTCAGGAAACCCTGGTTGGCGCCATCGCCATTGAGGGCCAGGTTGAATGAATCATTCTTGAAATAGGATTCCGCTTTCCACATAGCAGTGCCGGCTTTGACCTCTTCAGGGCCTTTGATGAAATTTTTATAGCCGAAATAGCCGCCTACTGCCAGCACGATCACAATGAGCGCATAGCTGAGCGGTTTACTATTCTTGCTCCAGAACTGTTGGGCAGATCTCACCACCCTTTCTTCCGAGGTCTTTTGATTGCTCTGTTCCGGTTGCTTCACTTCAGTAGCCATGTATTATAATTGTGTTTTAAGGTTTTTAGTCTACGATGAACGGGTAATCGGGTTGGGTAACGATGTCTTTGTATACTTCGTCTTCCGCCGGCCACGGAGATTCTTCTGCGAATTTCACGGATTCAGCCACTTTATCGGCCACTCTCTTATCGATCGCTTCGATCTCTTCTTTGGTAGCGAATTTATTTTTCAGGATGGTGTTCAATACCAGTTGGATAGGGTCGCGCTGTTTGTATTCTTCCACTTCTTCCTTGGTGCGGTATTTTTGCGGGTCGGAGATGGAGTGACCTTTGTAGCGGTAGGTCTTGATCTCGAGCAATGTGGGGCCATCTCCTTCACGGGCCCTTTTCACGGCGCGGGTAACGGCATCATGCACAGCTTCGGCGCTCATGCCATCGACGGAATCGCTGGGCATTTCATACGCATCGGCGAGTTTATAGATATCGACGATATTGCTGGTACGCTCTACGGAAGTACCCATCGCATAATTATTGTTCTCACAAATAAAGATGGCCGGCAGTTTCCAGGTCATGGCCATATTGAATACTTCGTGAAGCATACCCTGGCGGGCAGCGCCATCACCGAAGAAGGTGAGCGAAACATGATCGGTGCCTTTGTATTTTTCGGCGAATGCCAGTCCGGCCCCGGTGCCGATCTGCGCCCCAACGATCCCATGGCCACCGAAGAAAAATACATCTTTCCCGAAGAAGTGCATACTACCCCCTTTTCCTTTGGCGCAGCCGGTAGCTTTTCCATAAAGCTCGGCCATGCAGGATTCAGGAGAAACGCCTTTGGCGAGGGCGAGGCCATGATCGCGGTAGGCGGTAACGAAAGGATCTTCCTGGCGGGTAGCGGTCATACATCCGGCGGCGATGGCTTCCTGACCAATATAGGCATGGAAGAAGCCGCGGATCTTGCCATCCATTTTATATTTTTCTTCTGCTGTCAATTCAAACTGGCGGATCAATTGCATCAATTCGTACCAGTACAGATAAGTCTCTTTAGTGAATTTGGTGGCCACAGTTCAAAAAATTTGAGGGGCAAAGATAAGGGGGAATTGGGAAATTCGGAGGGGAGAAATGAGTTCCGAGGTCTGAGGTTGGAAGTCTGAACACCAGAATAGTCTAAAAGGCTGTATTACCGGGTACTTCCGATCTCGGACTTCTGACTTCCGACCTCATTTCGTTACCTTTGCTCCCCTTGCTATTCCTTCGTTCCATATCTCTCGTTCAGTTCAAAAACTACTCCCGGGGCTCATTCCGGTTCGATGACCGTATTGTGGGCATTTGCGGCCGTAATGGCATCGGCAAGACCAACCTCCTCGATGCCATCTATTATTGCTGTTTTACCAAGAGCTATTTTGCCAAATCCGACAGTCAGCATGTGCAGCATGGGGCCCAGGGATTCCGGATCGAAGCCCGGTTCGAGCATGCCGGAGAGCAAAAGCAGGTCACCTGTATTCTCCGGGAAACGGGCCGGAAAGAATTTTCGGTAGATGATGAGAACTATGAAAAATTCGCGCAGCATATCGGCCGCTTTCCCTGTGTGATCATTGCGCCGGATGATACCAATATCATCATGGACGGCAGTGAAGAGCGCCGCCGTTTCCTCGATGCACTGCTCTCCCAACTGGACCCTGCCTACCTGCAATCCCTGATCGATTATAATAAAGTATTGCAGCAAAGGAATGGCTATCTCAAATCCCTGGCCGAAAACAGGAACGGTGATACGGGATTACTGGATATTTATGATGAGCAGCTTGTCAGGTATGGAGAATATATATTTCAGCAACGGAAAGAATTTGTAGAAGAGCTAGTGCCGCTGGTACAGGCATTCTATACGCAGATCGCGGGCGAAGATGAGCAACTGGAACTGGTATACGAAAGTCAATTGCTCGGTAATTCCTTCCGCGACCTGCTCCGTCAACTCCGCCAGAAGGATATCCTCTTACAGCGCACGAATGGGGGTACCCATAAAGATGACCTGGACTTCCGGCTGCGTGGCCTGGCGTTCAAGAATATTGCTTCACAGGGCCAGCGCAAAAGCCTGTTATTCGCCTTGAAGCTGGCCGAATTCGATATATTAAAAAAAAATAAAGGATTTGCTCCCCTCCTGCTCCTCGATGATGTTTTTGAAAAGCTGGATGAGCAAAGAATGCATAACCTGCTGAACTGGGTATGTGTACAGAACGAAGGACAGATATTTCTCACAGATACTCATGAAGAGCGTATCCGGAAACACTTCAATGAGCTGCATCAACTCCACCAGGTGATCTGTCTGTAACCCCGGCAGCACTGCATTAAAAAGCCTTTAATCCCTTTCCAACATCGCGGGAATAGCTTATATTTATAGAGGTTAAAGATACCTTTTTGCTTATGAGTAACTCTATACAATCCGTCATTACATTTCTGGAAGAAACGAATGATCCCCGGGTGGCCTATTTCTCCTATTCCGTAGATGATACCGGCGATTACGGAGCGATCCGCGCCAACAAGGAAGGGCTGCGTTTGTATGCCATGGAGCTGTTGAAAAAATCAATGGAGATGGAAAGAAGGCAGGACAGTTTCCCACTGGCTTTCTCCCCAAGCGAATGGATGGTCAGTGATGCCGGTTATGATCTGATCGCTTATGTACAACCTCAATACGGATCCCGCGATGTGATCCTTTCAGGAGTGGTTGATAAGTTAACAAGTTAACAGGTTGCCAAGGATGTTCCCTATAGCGGAAAACCTGTCAACATTCAAACTTTCCAACCTTTCAACATTTTCCTACCTTGCAAATATTATGGGTGAATATTCTCTGGGCGATGCCATGAAGTATTTCCTGAATAAGAGCCGCCTCAAAGGTCCTATCCAGGCTTTGCAGATCGAAGATGTCTGGGAACAGATCATGGGAAAGACCATTGCGAAATATACCGACAAGATCCAGATCTACGGGAATACACTCTACATCACCAGCACCATGGCGCCATTGAAACAGGAATTGCTTTATCAGAAAGAGAAGATCATCCAGCGCGTAAATGAGGCATTGGGCGAGCAGGTGGTCAAAGAAGTGGTGATCAGATAACGCTCTAACTCTATCGGCAATTCCTTATCAACTTTTCAACCTGTAAACCTTTCAACTTACCTCAACCAATTCTCACTCTCGGGTCCACTATGCCATACAGGAGATCGGCCAGCACACCGATTGCGATGAAGAAAAAAGAAGATATCAATACCGAACCCATCACTACTGGAAAATCGAGTTTTTCCAAAGCATCTACCGTTACTTTGCCGATCCCTTTCCAGCCAAAAATATATTCCACGAAGAATGCCCCTGCCAGCAGTTCGGCGAACCAGCCTGTGATGGCCGTGATCACCGGGTTGAGTGCATTGCGCAAAGCATGCTTCCACACTACTTTCCGGGCAGGCAATCCTTTCGCATAGGCTGTGCGCACATAATCCTGGTTCAGCACATCGAGCATGGAGCTCCGGGTAAGCTGCGTGATGATGGCCAGCGGCCGGATACCAAGTGTGAGGGCGGGCAGTACGAGATTTTGGAGCGACCAATATCTCTTGCCACTGATCTCATCGATATCGAACCAACTGCCTGTCATCTGAAGGCCGGTATAATTGCTTAACACAAATCCGAAAAGATAGGCGATCACGATGCCCATGAAAAAAGAAGGCGCCGAGATACCAAGTACACTGGTGAAGATGGCGGAAGTATCCATCCAGGTATTTTTTTTCAGGGCGGCCAGCACGCCCAGCGGAATGCCGAGCACTATGGCGATGAACATCGCTGCCACTGCCAGGATAATGGTGCCAGGCAGTGCTTCCATCAATAATTCCCACACATCTTTTTTAGTTTGATAAGACCGTCGCAGGTAGGGCACTTTGATGGCGAAAGTGGTTTCACCACCAATGAAAAGTCCATGCAATTTTTTTTGTTCGATGGATTCACGGGAATGGATGGCAAGCGGTGAAACATCGTTGAGGTACAGAAAGAATTGTTTCCATTTTGGCTGGTCGAGGTAAAGTTCTTTGCGGATATTCTCACGGGTGGCGGCATCTGCCCGTTGTCCCATGATCAGTCTCGACGGGTCCCCGAATCCCTGGAAAAGAAAGAATACGACCACGATCACGCCCAGCATGACGAGCGTTCCATAGAGGACCCTTTTGGTGAGATATTTGATCATGGCAGGGATTGTACTGTTCCGAGGGCTCTCTCGAGATCGGCATAACTCCATTTATCGATCACTGTTCCCTTTTTTACCAGGTACAGTGTAGGATTGGCGCGGGCAGCGGTCTTGATAGCCACCGCATCGCAGGCCAGCGGCGTGAAAGCCAGGAACGCATTGGGCGGATTGGTGCGCAGGGTCTCGAAAGGAATACTGGTAACGATAAAACCCTGAACATCTTTTTTAGCGGCGGCCTTCATCACAACGTTGAGCACATCGAGCCATTGACCGGCGGCATAATCATTCTTCAGGAAAAGATAAAGCTGATATTTGTCTTCATTCAATAGTGCCTGCGTGGTATCATTGCCATAGAAGGTGGTAAGAGAAAAGTCCTTGATCTTCGGGATTGCATTGCCTTTCCGCACGATCTTGTTGCTGCGTTTCACGAAATGGTAGACCGAATCATCGAAATCTTCCGGGAACTGGTCGGCGGTGAAGCTCACTTCCTTTCCGTCTTTCTGGTATACGAAAGTGATCACCGTGCTGTCAGGGATAGCTCCTGCCGGGATGGTCATTTTTTCCGGGATATTATTGCCTTTTTTATAAGGAAGGCAATCCACCAGTGGCAGGTGCTCCAGCACGTGCCATTGGATGGCGAAGGAAAAAATGGTAGTAAAGAATAGTACCACGATGCTGTACAGTGGTTTGAAGACAGGCACGATCCTGTTGCGGTTGAAAAATATGAGGAGGATCAGCACCAGTAGTATCAGGTCTTTGAGGAAGGACTGATCAGCGGTAAGCGGTATACAATCGCCGAAGCAGCCGCATTCGCGTACTTTGCCGGAGAAGAGCGCATAGCCGGTGAGGAAAGTGAAGAAAATAATAAGCAGCAATAAAAGCCAACTGAAAAGCCGCATCTGCCAGCCAACGAGCACGGCCACGCCCGCGATGATCTCGAATGCGATCATCGCCACGGAGAATGCCAGCGTATAGTTATCGAGGAAATGCCAGCCCCAGATCTCGAAGAATTCCTGCATCTTGAAGCTGAGGCCCAGCGGGTCGTTTGCTTTCACGAGGCCGGAGAAGATAAAGAGCACACCAACGATGGTCCGGGCAATTTGGAGAACGATTTTCATGCAATAAATTTTTTGTTCAGCCCTTGTGTTTGCCCTCAACGATGAGGATAAGGGCAAACAGGGAATAATTGATGATGTCGATATAATTGGCGTCGATGCCTTCGCTGATCAGGGTTTTGCCTTCATTGGCCAGGATCTGCCGGATGCGCATCAGTTTCATGAGGATGAGGTCTGCAAAACTCTCCTGGCTCATGCCCCGCCATGCTTCTCCATAATCATGGTTTTTGTCGAGCATGACCTCCCTCGTAACGCCGATCTTCTCATCATAGAGCTGTTCCACTTTATTCAGGGGCAGGTCTTCCACCTTCGTATCGGCCAGATCGAGCTGAATAAGCCCGATCACTCCGTAATTGACCATGGCCATGAATTCACCGGTAATATCCTCCCCTACCATTTGCGTACCTTTTTCCTGGATCGTGCGGACCCTTTGCGCTTTGATGAAGATCTGGTCAACGATGGAGATCGTGCGAAGTACCCGCCAGGAAGTGCCATAGTCTTTCGTTTTCTTGATGAAAATATCCCGGCAGGATTGTACGGCCTTATCGTATTGTTGATTGGTCATGGTGAATGTTGGTGATTGCTTCTTCCTATCTTTAGCTCCAAAAATAACGAACAAAGGTTAATGTTCACATTGAATTGTAAAGGCAAATTACTGGTGGTGGATAAACCCATTGTAATGGGGATCATCAATACCACTCCTGATTCCTTTTACAGGAATAGCCGGATCGGGGCCGACGAAATATTGCCGCAGGCAGAACGTATGCTGCGTGAGGGGGCTGTGGTACTGGATATTGGTGGACAAAGCACCAGGCCTGGTAGTGCAAGGATCGGTGTGGAACAGGAGTTGCAGCGGGTAGTACCTGCCATTGCCGCCATCATTCAGCAATTCCCGGACACCGTCATTTCCATCGACACCTATCATTCGGCCGTGGCAGTGGAGGCTGTGGCTGCAGGCGCTTCCATTGTGAACGATATCAGCGCCGGTACAATGGATGCCGCCATGATCCCTGCTGTGGGGCAACTGGGCGTGCCTTATATCTGTATGCATATAAAAGGTACACCCGATAATATGCAGCATGATCCCGTTTATGAGGATGTGACCAGGGAGGTGCTGGACTACTTCACCAGGAAACTACCTGCATGCAAAGAAGCAGGTATTCATGATATCATCATTGATCCGGGCATTGGCTTTGGCAAAACATTCCGGCACAATTTCGAACTGATCAGGAATCTCGGAGCGTTCTCCATCCTCCAGAAACCAATTCTGCTGGGCGTTTCAAGAAAATCTACCATCTACAGGACTTTGGGGATTACAGCAGAAGAAGCGCTCAATGGTACTACTGTCCTGAATACTATTGGCCTGATGCGGGGAGCCTCCATACTGCGTGTGCATGATGTGAAGGAAGCTGTGGAAGCGGTGAGGTTATTCAGTGAAATAGAGTTAGAGTTGACAGGTTAACAAGTTGAAAGGTTGACAAGGAGGTCCCCGAAATTCAGGGATTCCCTTATCAACCTTTCAACTTGTTAACCTGTCAACCTATCTAAACACTACTTTTTCTTCGGGGTTGTTACCTGGGGAGAGGGAACTACCGTTGGAGCCTGCGGTTGCTGGGCATCTTTCAATTCTACCACTTCGATATCGAAGACCAGGTTCTCATTGGGTTTGATGGGACCTCCGGGAGGCGGGTTCGGGCCATAGGCCAGTGTGGAAGGGATCAGCAGTCTTCCCTTATCTCCTTTTTTGAAATGAAGGATACCTTCCAGCATGCCTTGGATAGCACCTCCTGAACCTGCTGCGAACTGGAACGGGTCCAAGGGGTGTTTTTGTATCTGTTTGGTGCTGTCGATATTTGAATCGAAGAATTCTCCTTTGAGGGTATAACCGGTGTATTTGACCGACACGATCTTGCCTGAATCTACGGTAGGACCGTTTTGGGTGGAAAGGATCTCATAGTACACACCACTGGCTGTTTTGCCGGCTTTGATATTATTCTTGGTGATATAGTCGCTCAGCAATTTCTCATCCTTGCTCTTTTGGGCCTGTGCTTCTGCTTCCATGCGTTTCTGCTCTTTGGCCATTTCGGCCTGGCGGTCGACATCGGCAGTGCTATCGGCGGCAAATACGTCCACGATCCTGAAACTAAGCACCAGCTTATCTTTCCGGTTGATGAACGGAGGCAGTTGGGCCCCTTTCTTTACCAATGTATCGGCGAGCATGATCACGGTCACGCTGTCGCCTTTATGCAGCAAAGGGAAAATTTCGGCGGGATTGTAGATAGGGCCAACACTGTCGACCGGTGCATAATAAGGCATCTTGCCAAAATTCGTTCCGAGAACAGAATCACGGACCTTCTGTGTGAAATGCAGTTTCAGGATCTGGCCGCGTTTTACTACCGGCTGGTTCTTATCGGATGGAATGATCTTATATAAAAGGCCGCTCTTCGTTTTCTTGAAAGAGCCTCCGCCTGAGCAGGCAGCGAAGAGGATGGCCACTACCAGGCTACTGAGAATGAATACTGTTTTTTTCATGTTGGAATTTTTTTTTAATCCTTCGTATGCTTAATTATAGTTTTCTTCCTGTAATTGTGCCTGGTTCTCTTTCATGGCATCGATGAAATGCTGAACGGTGTCGTCGAGTGAAGCGCTGCTGCGTCCGCCGGCGGCGTTGAAATGGCCACCACCTTCGAAATAATTGCGGGCAAAAGTATTCACATCGAAATCGCCTTTGCTGCGGAAGCTCCACTTCCTTTCTTCATCACGGTCGATCACCAGGGCTGCCAGGCGGATGCCCTGTATGCTCAGGGGATAATTGACCAGTCCTTCCGTATCACCCGTCTTGATCTCATACCGCAACAGGTCTTTTTTTGAAATGGCGATCAGTGCCGTATTGTATTCATAGAACACTTCCATGCGGTGCAACAGCACATGGCCAATGAAGCGTAACCTGTTCTCCAGGTAATTGTCGTAAATATTTTCATGCACCCGTGTATGGTCGAGCCCACGGCCTTTCAGGAAAGCTACCATATTATGAACGGCAGCGCTGGCAGCGGGAAAACGGAATGAGCCGGTATCGGTCATCACCCCTGCATAGAGGCATTCCGACACTTCCAGGTTGATCAGGTTACCGAAGCCGCCACCGATGATGAAGTCATAGACCATTTCACAGGTGGAGCTTTTGGAAGTATCGCTGATGCCAAAAGTGAATTTGGGCATATCGGGCTGCTGGTGATGATCGATCAGGATGCGGGTAAAGGGCAGTTTTTCCAGGGTGGCGGCCATCTGCTTGGTGCGTGCCAGCACATTGAAGTCGAGGCAGAACAGCCATTCGGCCTTAGCCAGGATCGTCTCTGCCTTTTCTCTTTGCAGCTCGTAATCCACCACTTTGTCGCAGCCCGGCATCCAGTAGAGCCAGCGTGCCCAGTTGGTGGGTGAGATCACGGTCACCTCATGCCCCAGTTGCACCAGGAAATGGTACAGGCCCAGCGCAGAGCCCATGGCGTCCGCATCAGGCTTTTGGTGCATGGTGATCACTGCTTTACGTGGCGTGCCCAGTAAGGGATATAATTCGTGGATGGGTTGCATAAAACGCTGGCAAAGTTGCACAAATAAAGTGCAATGTCCAAATGGAATGGGTTGAAAAGTTGACAGGTTAAGAAGTTGACAGGTTTACAAGGGAATCCCCGAATTTCGGAGACCTCCTTGTAAACCTGTCAACTTCTTAACCTGTCAACCTTCTCAAAGCTTATTAGTTCCCGGAGCCTGCATATCATTCTTCAGTGGCTTCACGGTGAAACCGTCTTTCCGGAGCAGGCTGATCACGCCTTTGGGACCTGCCAGGTGGCCAGCGCCAACGGCGAAAAGGACCGTTTGCCGGCCATGATGGGTAATGGCGGGAATATGTTTAACCCAATTGCGGTTGCGGTCGTACAGGAGCAGGTCCATGTATTGGTCCATGCCCGGATCGCTCTTTCTGATGAGTGAATCCATCCGTTGGAGGTCCTGGTTACGATATACATCCACCATTTCGAGGGTGGTTTTCTTATAGTTATCGATACTGTCGATATAGGCCACCAGGTCTTTGGCCTGCTTTTCATAAGGAATACTGTCGAAGATGCCGGCCTGGAAAGCGGCTGTCTCCAATCCTTTGATCTCTTTGCCGTACTGTTTGGCCTCCTTCATGATCAGTTCTTCCATCCCGTTCTTCTTCTCACAATCCATCATTTTTTCCCCGATCAGGCTGGAAATGAAATAGGGTTTGAAGCGTCCCATCATGGAAAGCGGCATGGGGAATTTATTCTTGCTGAAATAATCCTCTACGCGGTGGTATTCTTCCGGGGTAAGCAGTTCCTCCAGTTTCCTGCCGTCGTTCATCCGCAGGTATTTGACGGCGCCCAGCATTTCCTGGATATTGTCCATATCCAGCTCGAAATAGATCTCACCGGCGTCCTTGATAGCTTTTTTCAGGTTATCGCTCAGGGTAGCGTCATCGGCGCAAAGGATATGCATAGTGCCGAAAAGGTAGGAAGGCTTCTGCATATCTTTCCCGCTCACCTCCCATAGAAGGGTATTCGGGTCTTTGGGGGATCTCGAAGCTTTTTGCGCATACGTAATCAGTGAACTGATCGTTAATAACATTGCCAGGCCTGATTTCTTCATAAAACCGGTATTTAAAGTAATAGACAAGCAAATTACAGAGAAAGTTTAGTTTTCCTACATTTGTCATCCATCAAACCCCCTTACAACCGCTATGTTTAGATCGTTATCCGTTCTGCTATCCATCACCCTGCTCTCACTCAGTTCCGCTGCCCAGTTGCAAACTTCCGATGAGGAAGGCCTCGGCCAGATCGCTGCCCTCAAAAAATTGAACAAGAAAGCCCGGTATGGCGCTTATCTCATCGAAAAGGAGCTCAGCTTCAGTACCGGTAAAGGCATCACCGGCTCACCGGTGGTAACGGCCCAGGAAGCTGGTAAAGTGGAAATGGTATCTATCGAAAATAAGGTCAATGTCGGGTACCTGTTGCCATACAACCAGTTCGTGAAACTCACCGATTATGACTTCGGTATCTTTTACAAGAACAAATTCAAGAGCCAGAAATATCCTCCGGTGAAGGTATCGCTCACGGACGAATCCATTTTCATGGATGATAATTACGGGCAGGTCTATGGATTTGAAGCTGCCGAATCGGGCCAGCGCTGCCGTTTCGTATACAATTATGAATATACGGATGCCAAATACCTTACCAGGCTATTCTTTCATGAAACCTTCCCCGTGAAAGAAACCCATATCAGTTTCAAAGTGCCTTCCTGGCTGGAACTGGAAATACTCGAAAAGAATTTCGCAGGATACAAGGTGAAAAAAGAAATAAAAAAAGAAAAGCAATATAACGTATATACTTATACGGCAGAGAACCTGCCGGGTATCAGGCAGGAACCCGCGTCCCTCGCCCGCCCTTACTATCTCCCCCACCTGGTGATCACTGTGCGGAGTTATACTGTTGGCCAGCAGAAAATGAATGGCTTCAAATCGCTCGATGATATGTACAACTGGTATAATTTCCTGTACAGGAAAGCTGCCAACCAGCCGGAAGTGCTGAAGGCGCAGGTAACGCAGCTCCTACAGGGAAAAACGAGCGATGAAGAAAAAGTAAAAGCATTGTATTACTGGGTGCAGGACAATATCCGCTATGTGGCTTTTGAAGAAGGTTATGCAGGATTCGTACCACAAACCGTGCAGGAAGTATATAAGAACAAATACGGTGATTGTAAAGGGATGGCCAACCTGCTCACGGAAATGCTGAAGCTGGCAGGCTACAATGCGCATTTCGCCTGGATAGGGACACGGGAGATCCCGTATGATCGTACAGAAGTGCAATCGCTTTGTGTCGACAACCATGCGATCTGCGTACTATACCTCAAAGGCAACACTTATTTCCTCGACGGTACGGAGAAATATGCTCCCTTTGGCAGGAATGCTTACCGGATCCAGGGCAAGAACGTACTTGTACAGGATGGCGACAAATACAAAGTTGAAAAAGTGCCGCCTGCCGTGCCGGCGGAAAACCTCATCTCCACCAAAGCATCGCTGGTATTGAAAGGCAATAAGATCACCGGCCATGTGACCATGACCTTCGATGGAGAATCGAGGAGCTTCTTCCATTATATCTACAACAATATCCCTGCTCCGAAGAGAAAGAGTTTCATTACCCGGTTGGTTGAACTGCAAAACGGCAACACAGAGGCCACCAATATCAAAACCTCCGATTTCAAGGACCGGGATATCCCACTGGTGTTGGAAGGTGATATCGAGATCAGTAACCAGGTAACGCAGGTAGACAAGCTCTGCTATACCAGTATCGACTTTTTCCCCGGCACATTCAGCGGTTTCATTCCCGACGATGAAAGGCAGAACCCGATCGATATGGACCATGTGTTCCTGGCGAATGATGAAGTGACGCTGGAATTACCGGCCAATGCCAAAATGCAGGCGGCGCCCGCCAATTTCCAATCATCTTTCAACAATAACAGCATGGACGCATCCTACACCACCGTGGGTAACAAGATCGTGCTGAAAAAGAAGATGAGCCTCACTTCCCCGGTGATCAACAATGCCGATTTCGCCGGCTGGAAAGCATTCCTCAACAAGATCAGGGAATTCAACCGCAGTAATGTAACTATCAAATTACAATAGCCCTCGAATCAATAATAAAGAGCAGTCATGAAAAAAATAGTCTTATACCTGTTATTGGTGGCTTTAAGCACCGGCCAGTTGTATGCGCAACAACGGATCACGAAAAAAGAACTTGACCTTTTCAAAAAGAACTTGGAGGCTAGTCCACTGTTGTCCGATGCCGATGAAGATTTCAAAGGGAATGCCGTGCCGGCCAACTGGTCGAACGAAAGTGCTGTGATCCTTTGTCAGAAGACTTCTATCGACTTCGACAGGAAGGGGCTTAGCGTAGGGAAGCGGATCGGACGGAATATCTTTGGCATCATCGGCGCCATCCCTACCCTCGGGATCAGTCTCATCACCGCCAATACCAGCAATGATACCAAGATCCTCATCGAAGAAACGGAAAGGCGCAAGATCCTGCTCAAAGACAAATTCGCTATCGATCAGTATTCGATATTATATTTCCGCCTGTCGACCGACGGGGATGCTTTCTCGGCGCGGGTCATCAAAAAAGACGGTACAGTTCGCCCTGTGGACTTTGCAGATGCTGTACGGGTGGAAGACATCAAATCGGTCCCATCCATATTCAGGAGCTATACGGACGAGCGGGTATCTTCTACCTATCGCCCGCTGTACTTCAAGATCGCAGTGCCTGACCTGGAAGAAGGTGATATGATCGAATATGAATTCAAGAATTTCAATACACAGCAATTCTATCATAATCCCAGCTATATGGAATTCGACCCGGTCTACTATCTCTGCAACCGGGAAATGCCTGTGAGCAAACAGATCATCGAGGTAGTAGCGGCGGATGACAAATACTATATCGGGTATAAAAGCATGAAAGGGGCTCCTGAATTCATGCAATCGAACAACAAAGGTAAGAGGGTTTACCGTTGGGTCGACAATAACCGGGAAAAGCTCACGGATACCCGCTTTGTGAGCGAGTTCATGGAAATGCCTTCCGTCAAATTCCAGGTGATCTATGCGCGGAACAGCAGCAGGAACTTCATCTGGTTCAAGGATGAAGCGGACATGAAAAGGGATATCAGCCTGGATGAGCTGGGCGCCAAGGCCAAAACATTCTGGTTCAATCCTGAAAAGCTGCAGACCACCGGCGACTATAATGCCGGACTAAGGGCCGATGTGGATGTTACGGTAAAGAACATCTTCAAATCGCTCAAGAAAAAAGGGATTACAGATGGCCTCGAAGATGACTACGTACGCAAGGCATACTACTATATAAGGTCGCAGACCCTATACCGGAATTGGAGCGATTATGCATTTGCCCGGGTATTCTCCTGGCTGCTGGAACTGAAAAAGATCGATCATGAGATCGTGGTAACGGCGCCGAATAACCGGACAAACCTGAACTCGGTGGCATTCACGCAGGAAATTGCCTGGCTCATAAAATATAAGAACAAATACTACGTGAATCCCGGCGAGCACCAGAACCCGGAAGAAATACCGGCCAACCTGGCGGGCAATACGGTGATCCGTTTCAACTTCAAAAATGAAAAGGCAGCCATCGCCAATGAAGTGCTGCCGATGTCGGATTCTCTCGACAATGCCCTGCTTACGCAGATCAATGCCTCTCTCAATGGGGCCGGTATGACGATAGAGAAAACGGTGGATGCAAAGGGATTGGTAAAAGACGACCTGGAAGATGATGTACTGGCATTGACCCCGTTCATGGAATCCGATTTCAGGAACTACGATGGTATGAGCATGTGGGAAGGGCTCGATAACAAGCAGGAAGAAAAGGCCCAGACGGATTTCAATGAGCAAAAGAAGCTTTGGAAGGATGCCAAACCGGATATGATGAAGGCCATAGCGGAAAATGACTACGGGTTTACTGTAGAAAAATACTCGAGCTTCCGGGTATTGCAGGATGGCCGGAGCTATAAAAAGAAAAATCTGAAGTATAGCGAATCATTTGTGCTGGCCGATATGAGCGCATCGGCCGGTTCCGATCTGGTAGTTCCGTTACCGGCCCTGATGGGCACGCAATTGAAGGTCAAAAAAGAAGAGCGCGTACGTTCGTTGCCGGTAGATACCAGGTACCCACGCGCATTGAGCTGGAAGATATATTTCACCATACCTGCCGGTTATGCGGTGAAAGGATTGGAGGGCCTGCAGCAATCGGTCGACAATGAATGCGCCAGCTTCAACAGCAGGGCGTTCCAGGAAGGGAATATGCTGGTGCTGGAGCTGAGAAAAATGTACAAGGGACGCCGGTTCGATGCGGCGCAGTGGACGCAGGTGGTAGCTATGCTGGACGCGGCCTACGCATTTTCACAGGCGAAGATCATACTGCAAAAGCAGTAAGCGGGAAACCGTTTACTGCTTTTATTTGGTATTGGGATGGGAAAAAAAACGAAAAAATGGTGGTTTTTTCGGGAAATTCGTATTTGGATAGCCGTTATTTTTGTTGGGTGGAAATTATATTTTAGATTTGTAAACGGTTATAACAATGACCCCCATCGCAATGTCAGCAGCAGGCAATATAAAATTGTATGATATCTTCAGAAAAGACCTCCATCTTCCGGATGAGAAGGCGCTGGAATTGGTACAAGCCATGGAAGAAGCCCATGATGACCGGCATGCTCTAAAGCTTGAGCCGAGGCTGGCAGCGATAGAAGAAGGTATCCGTTCACTGAAGGCATCTTTCGACACACTCGAAGACCGGTTTGTCACCAAAGTAGAGTTTTATAAAGCGATCGAGGCAGTGAACACAAGGATCTACGTTATGGGTGTTGCTCAATTTGTCGCTATTGTCGGGTCTGTGCTGGCTATCATGAAGTTCATGCGCTGAACTGATCATACCTTCCACCTGTTTTCTTTTTATCTATTAAATGGATGATGCCTCAAAAAAATTGAACTTCAACACCCTACTGGTGATGGCAGATATTGTATATTTAAGAACTAATCTGCATTGACACCATGCCTGGTAAAACCACAGTAGCCTATGGACGGGCTTTATACTATCCTTATATTGAATTCCATGATGAAAAATGGGTAAAAGCTGCTGCCTTATATTATGAGGGTATCGACAGGATCGTACCCGGATCGGTGATCCCCCGTGATACGGATTTTGTAAAGAAATTGCAGGATGAAGAAGGATTCACCCGTCAGCTCGACCCCATGGAGGCAGCAGAGCAGATCGCTCCTGATTTCTTCGGGTATGCAGGTGAAGTATTGCAGGAGCAGGAACAACGCGGGCTGTTATTACACCGTCTGGGCATTCATTACCAACATCAGCAGGATTTCTCCCTCCATATCCACAAAGTGGGGCTTTCACTACAGCGGCAATTGCCTGCACTGGGGCTGGCACTTCCCCCCGACCCTTCACATCCACTACTTTTCAAACTCGAAGGAGCGACAGCCGCCATGTACATGACCTATCTGGCCCAATTCATGGCCAATGAGCGCAACCTGCCTCTTGTCACGGATGATGCGGATTTCCAGGTATTGCTTCGTCGGGCGCCTATAACGCCCTACCCCGCCCAGGAAGATAAAGGGCCACTCCTCGCATCGATGGTGGTAGAATCGGTGGTCCCGCGGGACCTCGCCAATATTTCCGCCGATCAGATCATTGCTTTTCGCCGACGGTATAAAGATGAAAGGGCATTGTTTTATGATGCTGTGCGGGAACTGGTTTCTGAAATGGAGACCATGGACCATCCCGAAGCGATCCGCGATTTCCTGGAACGAAAGCAGCACACAGTTTTACACGCTACCAGGAACCTGGAACGGGCATATACTTCATTGAAAATATCAACGGCCACTGCCCTGCTGAGCCTGTCAGTTCCGGCTTTTGCCTCCGGACTGGGCCCAGGCATTGCTGCCGGTGCAGTGGTGGCTGTTGCTGTTGGACGGGCGGTGGGCACCGGGCTCGACTATTTCCGCAACCGAAAAAGCAGCCCTTATGCCTATGTGCTGGCCCTGAAACACCAGTTAGATAAGGAAAAGCTGGCCTCTCAACTGATAGCCGGTAAGCTGATCCTGTGATCGATCAGCAAAAAAATCGATACATTGCATACTAAACTGGTCCAATCATCATTATACAATAAGCAATTTCGAACAATAAAATCCAGCGTATATGTCTTTACTATCCAACAATAAAAAGAACGACAAAAAGGGCAAGAAGAATCCCCAAAACAACGCTTCCGGGTCTAAGTTCATCCTCAAACCAGGCAATGTCAAAAGCGCAGGATTTTCCAAAAAGCCTCTCAAGACCGGTGGCACCAGAGGTAGCTGATCTGTTCAGCCAGTAATATCATGAACGACCCCCACGACGATCTTTTTGATCTCCCTGTGACCTACAAGGGACAATTGCTGCATTTCCCGGCAAGATTGCTGAACTATGGATATACCCATAAGATCCGGGTAGAAGTATATGGTGTGGAGGTATTGCTGGAACCGGATGAGGAAAGGAATTACCGGGCAGTGGTCGATAACGAGCTGGCCCATGCCGGGTCGATCGATAAGGCATTGCTGGCGGAGATTGTATCGGTTGTTGAATCGATCGTCAAGTAACCGGTTTTCATTGCAAGGGACCTACTCCACATAATAATATATTGTAATAATTTCTTCCTGTTTCGAAATAATCACTGTTGCATATAGGGGGAGCGGCTTTTGTCAGGTTTTGTATTCGACCAAACCTGATTAGTTGCATGTCATTAAGGCTTTTCAAACTACTTCTCGGAAAGAGAAAAAAGAACACCTGGAACGAACAGTACCTCGAAGGGAAATGGGATACTTTACGATCAAACTGGGAGGATGCCAGGTTTGATGTAATGCGCAAGTTCATGGGCTCATATTCAGTGAAAGGGAAAATTTTGGAAATAGGTTGTGGGGAAGGATTATTACAGGCGCAGCTCGATCCCGTGATCTATTCATCCTATCTGGGTATCGATATTTCGGAAGTAGCTGTTCAAAGGGCATTGTACCTGGAAAACTCCTGCACCCGATACCGTGCTGCCGATATGGAAGAATTCAATCCTGCCGAAAAGTTCGACATGATCATTTTCAATGAATCACTGTATTATGCAAAGTGCCCCTGTTCCACAATGTTGAAGTATATGGGATTCCTGGAGGAGAACGGTGTTTTTATCACTTCTATTTATGAAACAACCAGGAATAAAAGGCTCATCAAAAAGATCAATAAATTTTTCAAACCGGTTGAGAGTGCTGTTACAGCCAACGACAGAGGCCGATGGCATTGCCAGGTATACCGGAAGTGTACCAGGGTGAAAATGGAAAAGAATAGCACAATCAGTATGAACCTGTTCCGCTACCTGAGCAATTTGAGGGATATGGTAAAAATATATACGGGGTGGAGCCTTGTTGAATATAGTGATTGTGAATTGGTATTGCAGTCTATCTTTTAATAACATCGTTTTTTGGGGTGCTGCTGGGTAATTTCATACTAAAAACTAATCCTTTGAGAAATAGTAATATACTCCTATATTTGCACCCCGATTTCACCGATTCGGGTGGTGGCGCAGCCCGGTAGCGCACTTGTATGGGGTGCAAGGGGTCGCTGGTTCGAATCCAGTCCACCCGACTTCGCCCGCCAAAGCTTTAGCGAAGGCGGGCTTTTTTATTTTCAAGCTCTACTCTCCACTGCGGGCTTCGCCCGCCGAAGCCCGACGAGAGTTCGAAAAAATATAGATCATTCAATTATAGGCAAACTGGCTTATGTTGTATCCACTCTTACAGGAGTTACCGTTTTAATCAGCTTCCTTGTATCAGCATCAGATCTTACAGGCTTGTATTAATTCTTTTCCAAAAGAGGAAAGGATGGTGTCTTTTGCGGATGGGTAAGCATCTTACAAAGGTGTTGCTCCAATAGAAGGTAACAGATGGCGGGCCGCCCTCATCACATCGTCCGCAGCCGCTCTTCTTCCAGGTCGATCTGGAATAATTGTTTACGGATTATTTCTTCGTCGATGGATGGGTCTTTATTGAATTCTGCAATGTATTGACGTTGACTTTCGAGCATCTCGATGAAGATGGCCCTTGTTTTTTCGTTCATCCAGTCATCGTTGGATGCTTTTGATTTTTCTTCCCAGTGCTGTAGCATTCTCTGCATACCGGCATGGTCGTGGAATTCGTTGTCGTATTTGTTTTTTAGGAACCGGTAGGTATGTTCCCGAAGGCCCTGCTTCAATTTTTGTGTCATGATTTCTTCGGGTTCTTCACTAATCCCGTCGAACATCCGTCCGCGTCTTATGATATAAGGCAAGGTAAGTCCCTGTACAACAAGCGTAAGGAGTATCACTACAAAGGTGATGAACAAAATGAGGTTCCTGTAGGGAAAAGCAGTACCATCGTCCAGGGTAACCGGTATGGCCAACGCGGCTGCCAGCGATACCACACCACGCATGCCTGTCCAGCCCAGAAAAAGGGGTATCAGCAACCATCTTCTTCCGGAAGTAGTACGGGGCGCTACGCCTGGCCGAAAAATAAGTGTGGCGATCAATGCGGCATAAGAACTGATGATCCTGGCAACGATCAGGACAACAGTGACCAGCACGCCATAGCCCATGGCTGTGCGTAATGGAATACCTTTTGAGCGCATTCCTTCCACAATTTCAGGAAGCTCCAGGCCGATCAACAAGAACACAATACCATTAAGAATAAATACGAAACTTTCCCACACGCTGTAACCCCTGATACGGCTTGTGCTGTTCAAAAAAAACAATCGTCTGTTGGCCATGAACAGCCCACCGCTTACCACTGCCAGTACACCGGAGCTGTGTACCTGTTCCGCTACCCAATACAGGAAATAGGGTTCAATAAGTGTAAAGACTATATCGGATGGCGCATCGGTCGGTAAGCGTTTATGAGCCTGAACGAAGAACCATCCCAGCAACAACCCGATACCAACACCACCCACGACCATCCACAAAAAATTTAGCGCTGCCTCATGCCAAATAAGTTGACCTGTGCCTACTGCTACTAATGCAAAACGAAAGATGATAAGCGAGGATGCGTCGTTCAGCAAACTTTCGCCTTCTAAAATGGCTGCGGTGGCCCTGGGAATTTTTACAAATTCCATAATGGCCCCGGTACTTACTGCATCGGGCGGGGAAATAATACCGCCCAATAAAAACCCCAATGCAATCGAAAATCCGGGGATGAAATAATTAGTGACCACTGCTACCGACAATGCCGTAAAAAATACCACGAGAAAAGCGAAGCTGCCGATGATGCGCCACCATTTTTTCATCTCTTTAAAAGAGATAGACCATGCCGCTTCGAACAACAAAGGGGGAAGGAAAATGAAAAAGATAAGGTCGGGATTGATCTTCACGACCGGCAGACCCGGAATAAAACTTATCAATAGCCCTGCCACTACCAGTAATATTGGGTAAGCAATTTTAAGCCTGGTGGCCAGCATTTCCAAAAGCACAATGGCAGCTACCATCGCCAGTAAAAAGGGTAAAATGCTATGCATTAATAAAGTGGTTGTTTATGAATGTAGCTTAAAAATAAACAGAGTTGTCAACTTTCCGCTATCAAAAATAAAAGAGCCTTCAAGTCCATGGCTTTGAAGGCTCCTTTGGGTTCGAATTTCCCCTACCGGAGTACTATCCTGTCTTTCAATATAAATCAGCACTATACCACTATGCACATCGTTATCGGTGATTGGGAAGTTTGCATTTGCGCTGAAAATAAATAGTTTTAGCATTTACCAGATGATCGCCCCTCTCTTCAGTTCATCAGTTGCACGTAAGATCACTTTATCCCCCGGATGCAGTGCTCCAAATACTTCAGATGAATCATGCACACTATTCCCTTCCAACACATCTACCCATTTTGCATTATGACCATCCGCTACCACTACATATTTTTTTTCAGTCGAGGTTACTATAGCGGATCTCGGAACGACCATCGCGGCCCTGTTGCCCGCCACCGGTAATCTCGCTTCAGCATACATTCCCGGTTTAAGGAGATGGCCTGTGTTCATTACATCCACTTCCACCGTTTCTGCTCTGAATTTATTACCCAGAACTCCTGCCGACCTGCTGATCGATCCTTTAAAAACCTGTCCAGGTATGGCATTCACGCTAAACTGTACCGGCTGACCTTTGCCGATCTGCCCGCTGTATTCTTCCGGAATGTCGATCACAAGCCGTAACCTGCTCTCCTGTTGAAGTATTAACATTGGTTTATCATCGCTTTTCATGTTCGCTCCAACCAATGCCCCGGGGTGTACATTCCGTTCGGTAATTACCCCATCGAACGGAGCCCTCAATACCAGGTAGTCCATCATCGCACTCAGCGCTTTGAAATTGGATCGCTCGCCCTCTGCCAGTGAACTATCGGCTATCATTTTTGCATGGGCCATCGCCAAATCATGGGCGGATACGGTTCCTGGAATGCGGCTTGTAGCGACCAATCTTTCATAGGTGTCTTTACTGGCCTCCAATAAAGCAACCTGCTGCAGGTATTTAGAATGGGCAGCAAGATATTGCTGTTCCACTTCAGGTGCATCGAGGCGTACAAGCACCTCTCCTTTATGTACAACCGATCCACGATCAACCAATACTTCCTTTACAAATCCATTCACTTTGGGATACAACTGTACCAATTCATAGGGCAGCAGTTGACACGGGAGTGAAAGGCTCGATGAAATACTTCCTTCCCGGACTACCGCCATCTCATAGTGCTTAGCCCTGGCCGGTGTGGGGTCAGTTCCCGGGTCTTTGTGCTTATTTCTGCAAGCGGATAGTAAAACGATTATCAATATTAGGCATGAATATTTCATGATATCATTTTTTAAGACTGTTGAGTAAAAGTTTCCGGTAATAAGGAAGGTGATAGCAGACTGGCTTTCCGTTGAATGATGGAATACACAAGGGGCAATATGAGCAGTGCCGCCAATGTTGAGAACAACAGACCTCCGATGACCGCCCTGCCCAATGGGGCAGTTTGATCCCCCGCTTCGCCTAATCCGGTTGCTATGGGGATCATTCCTGCGATCATGGCCAGACTTGTCATCAGTATTGGTCTCAGACGGATGGAAGCACTCACTATGGCAGCTCTGGCAGCGTCTTTGTAATCAAGTCGCAATTTCTCGGCATTGGTAACGATCAAAATAGCATTCGCTACGGACACGCCGGTACTCATGATCATGCCCATATATGATTGAAGGTTCAATGTAGATCCTGTTGCAAGCAGCAATAGAAGAGAGCCTACGATCACTGCCGGAACTGTAGTCAGGACGGCCAGAGATAATCTGAACGACTGGTAATTGGCGGCCAGCAGCAGAAAGATCACCACTATGGCTACCAATAATCCATTTTGTAAACCCGACAGTGTTTCCATGAGCAGGCCGGAGGTGCCTTTTATTTCAGCTACCAATCCTTTTGGAGGCGTCCCCAAACTGTTGATGGCATTTTGAACAACGAAAGTGGCGGTGGCCAGGTCCTGTCTGAAAATATTAGCGTTCACAGTAACAAACCTGCGGGGCCCTACCCTATCATACTCACCGGGCATGCTGTCGACAGCCAGGGTAGCAATATCCTGTAAGATTGGTCTTGCCTGCCCTCTCACCAATGGTATCTCTTTCAGATCATCCAGCGCATCCATAATATATTCCGGCACCTGTACCTGCACCTGGTATGTATAGGCCACATGCTCGTCAAGCCACTGGTTCTTCTCCGTAAACCGGCTGGAGGAAGTAGCGTCTGTAACCGAACGGGCTACCTGGTTAATGTCGATCCCCATTTGTGCAGCCTTGTACCGGTCTACAGTGATCTTTATCACCGGGTATTTGAGCGGCTGTGCGATCTGTACATCACGCAGGAACGGGATGCCCTTCAGTTTATCTTCCAACTGATGTGCATAAGCGGAGATCTGTTGCATGTCCTTACCCGCCACGCGCACCTCGATAGGTGTAGCTGCGCCCTGGCTCATGATCTTTTCGGTAAGATCGATAGGTTCAAAGGATATCCGCAGCCCGGGCATGGCTTCACCAATGCGGGCACGCAGTTCATCCTTCAAATCGTCAGGATCGACCTTAAAATCATCATCCAGGGTTACCTGCAATATGGCTTCATGGGTACCGCTGTTGAATATGTACAGGTTACTGGTGCCGTAACTGCTGGGGATCAATCCTACATACGATGAACTGATCGCCACATGCCCGTTTGCCGTTGAGCCGATGATCTGTAATACCTGGTGTACCGCTTCCTCGGTGCGTTCCAGCCTGGTGCCGTCAGGCTCTTTGATGCGTAATTGAAACTGACCGGCATTTACTGCAGGCATGAGGTCTTTACCGATGAAATAGAAACCGGCAATGGCCAGCGCTGTGATTAGGATGAAATAGACGCTTATCAATAAAGTACGTGCTGCCATCAGCCGCTCCAGCAAGTGCAGATACCAGATTTTGAACCGTTCGAATAGATCATTTTTGCCAGGATCTTTCAATTCATTCCCCAGGTGTACATTCACTTCCTGTACTTCCTGTTGATCCAGTGCAAGGCCGGCATGAGCATGTTTCTGTCCGTGGTGGTATGTATATTTTTCTTCCTTCAGCAACCAGTTGGATATGACCGGCACCAATGTTTGGGCTGTCAGGTACGATACGATCATGGCGAAGCCGATCGATAACGATAAGGGTAAGAACATAGCTTTAGGCACACCGGTCATCACAAAGGATGGTGCGAATACTGCGAGTATACAAAGCAAGATCAACAATAGCGGAAAGGATATCTCCTTACATGCTTCATAAATGGCCAGGCGTTTCCCCTTTCCCATTTCCAGATGCTGATGAATATTTTCAATGGTCACGGTAGCCTGGTCGACGAGGATTCCAATGGCCAGGGCGAGGCCACTCAACGTCATGATATTGATGGTTTGTCCGGCCAATTTGAGAAATAATACCGAACTGATGATGGATATTGGAATAGTAATGATCACTATCAGGCTACTGCGCCAGTCGCGCAGGAACAACAACACCATCAGTCCGGTCAACAGTGCGCCCAGTATGCCTTCTGTGATCAGGCTTTTTACCGCATTGATCACGAATATGGACTGGTCGAATTCGTACGATATATGTACATCATCGGGTAGCAGGCTTTGCATTTCCGGCAACCTGGCCTTCAGCATTTTCACTACGTCCCAGGTACTGGCTTCTGCCGTTTTTACTACTGGTATGTAAACGGATCGTTTACCATTTACCAGGGCATAATCCACTGTCATATCTGTGGCATCGGCCACTGTACCCAGGTCATGTACGAACACAGTGTGGTTGCCATCGGTTACCACTGGAATATCTCCAAATTCTTCTACCTTTTTTTCCAGGGAGTTGATGGTGGTCAGATACATGGTATTATCGATACGGAGATTGCCCGAAGGCGTCATCACATTATTACGCGCGATCGATTCCACAACCTGGTCCGGTGTAACATTACGACTACGCAGCTTTGCCGGGTCTAAATTGATCACGACGGAACGCGAATTTGCCCCGAATGGAGGAGGCGCCGACAAACCAGGAACAGTGGCAAACATAGGCCGTACACGGGTAACGGCAAGATCATAAATTTCTTTCAGGCTTTTACCAGGGCTGCTGAATACCAATTGCCCTACAGGCAAGGAAGAGGCATCGAACCGTACTACCTGCGGAGGTAAGGCGCCGGGCGGAAAAAATTTCATTGCCCTGTTGACCTGCAAAGCTACCTGAGCAGAGGCTTCGGCCATATTCGTATTCTCAAAGAACGAGAGTTTCAATAGCGTAAGCCCCTGTATATTCCGGCTGCTGATATTTTTGATGCCGGACACATAAAGGAACTGGTCTTGCAGCCGTGTAGCGAAAAAACCTTCCATTTGTTGTGGCGACATGCCTCCATAAGGTTCAATTATATAAATGACAGGCTGATTGAGTTTGGGGAAAATATCTACAGGGATATCGAGGGTCGCTATTACGGAAAACAATAGAATACCCAGCGTTATCACTACTACCGATATTGGCTTTTTTAAAGCTGATGACACTAAAGACATATATCAATTACTTTTTCATTTTAATAAAGAAAGCAGATGGTCTAACTGATTGCTGGCATAGGCTTTTTGGAAAACCGATTTCCAGAATTCATTCTTTGCTTCAACCATATCCGTTTCAGCACGGTTCAAAACATAATAAGCATTCACTACATCGATGATGTTGGCCAGTCCTGAGTTATATAAAGCCAGCTTCTGATCGTAGGCATCCGTAGCGGCCTGCAACTGTACCGGGATTTCCTTTAGCTTTTGAATAGCGGCCGATTCATTTATATCTGCCTGTGAGATGGCCGATTGTAATTCTTCCTGCTGTAAAGTGTATTGCTGGTACGATGCCCGCGTGCGAAATTGTTGTTCCGTCAACTGGTCGTGCTTTTTGCGTAGATCGAACGGGTTGTATGTCACAGCAATACCTGCCAGGTAATTGGACCTTGTTTGCGTGAACGCCGAACTCACCGGATGGTGAAAATCATCGGTAGCGTCTACCGTCGATCCCCTCAACCAGGCGGACCCAAGCAAGGATATCTTAGGTCGATAGCTTTTACGGATTACACCTTCGTTGGCCAGGTTATTACGGTAAATCGATTGATAGTGCTGGAGTACCGGGTGGTATTGAATGGAATCCTGTACACCTTTATGCCATGATATTTGTTGTGGACTAAAGTCATTCACGCTATCAGGATTCAGAGCGGAAGTGTCCAGGCCGGTTATCAGGGCCAGCACATTTTTGGCAAGCGCCAACTGCCGGACCGTTTCCAGGTTCGCCAGCCGCGCCTTCGATAGTTCCGCATCGGCAATGACACTATCTACACCTGGTCGTAATCCGTTTTGTGCATAGTACCCAATGGCCTGCCTTATCGTTTTGATCCGATCGATCTCTCTTCGACTGTATTGTAATAAATAATAGTTCTTCAATACATCATAATAGGCGCCAAGCACAGCCCCCTGCATCAAGAATTGTTCCTTTTCAAGATCATATTGCTGTACTTCAATATTTGCTTTTGCTGCCAGATCTTTTGCCCTGTAAGCACCGAAGTTGATCAACTCCCATTCCAGTAGCCCGATCGCGATATTCCCAAACTGCACATCGGAGATATTGTTCCGCCGGTTTCCTCCTCCAACAGACGGCACTATGCCATTGGGGAATATAGTACCGATCAGGTTGTTGTTAGTACCACCTTCAAACTGTTCCATAAGTTTCAAAGAAGGCGTACGCTCATGGGCAACCTGCAACGCATGTGCTCTGGCCGCTTCTACTAAAGATCTCTTGATTTGTAATGACGGATAGTTTTTTTCCATGGAAGCCAGGGCCTGGTGAAGGCTCAATAAGTTTTGGGCTTGTACAAAAAGACCGGTAAGCAGGATACTTCCCGACAACAAGCTCCTTTTTAATGAACTCATTATTTACTTCTAAGTAAGAATTATCAATAAAATTTCCTTTCTTTTGACAGGATGTCAAGAATTGTCCATCGGTCAAATCAGACCGGGCTAACAATATCGAATATACGCAGAAGGCGGGCCCCGGGAAGAAAAGGGATCAAATCGAAGCAAAAAATAGAAGGACCTGCGAAATGTAGTTTTATTGCTTGTAATTACATCAGGATTCAGCGGCTCTATACTGGCAAAGTAATGATCTGTTTCCTCCAGTATGATTTTCTTCCTGGGCTTGGTTGAAGAAAATCGAGTGGGGCCCGACTTATTGAATTGTGTGTCGGGAAAGAATTTACTGTGCAATAAGCCAGCTTTCCTGAATGTTGGCGAGGCAGAAACCAGTGATTTCTGACTCCCCATGGAGACAGGCTGTAGCGATAATAATAATAATGAGACCAGGATAGTCAACCCCATTATTACTGTTATCTTATTAACCTGCTTCATGGTAGGTGATGTGGAAATAAAATCGACGGTAAGTTAATCAATAAGATGTTAATCGTTTGTTACCGGTAACCAGATAAAAAAAAGGCCGGCTTACCAATAAGCCGACCTCTCTCCTTCATACCAAAAACGATCTCTACAATTTCGTCACCTTCACCTGGCCTGCCGGTACACCATTCCGGATAATTTTTACCAGGTGAATACCTGAAGGCAGCATTTTCATATTCAATGTGTGTGTATTCCCGGTTGCTGTCTCTGTCATCTCCAACCGTCCATCGCTTCCGAACACCATCAACTTCTCTCCACCACCAAGCCCCGAAATGGTAGTTGTTGAAATGACCGGATTAGGGAGCAAACGAATATCGATATTACTGCAAGCTCCCTGCACTACTGCAATATGACTGTATTGGGAGCTGCCATTGCGATCTACCATCTTCAGGCGATAATAGCTCTTTCCTTCTGTTGCATTATTATCGGTATACAGATAGGAATTACCTGATGGATTGTTACTGCTTTGTACTTCAGCAATCGTATGGAACTCGCTGCCATTTGTACTTTGTTCTATTTCGAAATGACTGCTGTTCTCCTCCATCGCAGTGGTCCACCTGATGCGGGCGGTACAGTTCCCTAACGGAGATGCAGTAAAGCTCTTCAGTGTTATTGGTAACGGTGCTGCATACCTTACAAAATAGTCTTCCACTTCGCCGTTAATGAAAGTGCCTGTCCCGTTCATTTCTTTTGTGAAACCCGGGTCTACTGCTGTAGCTATTACACGTATTGCTCCTTCAGTTGCGCCAAAGGCCGCAGGAATGGTAAAGGAGAAGGTTGTGGATATGGGGCTGCCGTGTGTCAGGCTACCGCTGATGAACAGGTCTGTAGGATCTGTAAAGCTGCCATTGGCATCGACATCGTACCAGGCTGCCCAATATACCGGTTTGGGGCTGCCGTTCCCGTTTACAGTAATGGTGAAATTGCATACAGTGCCCACACCTTTCACCATCCAGGGAGCGGCTTTGGCGCCATTACCACTGGTAGAGCCGCTGGTCATTACAAGTCCGTCTGCACCGTCATTCTCATCAGGTGCGCACTCGGCGGTTGGTGCTGTAATTCCCAGCCAGGCAGCGTCTGTCACGAACATGCTGGCGCTTGCCAATGGCCATGAGGCCAGCAGGTTTCCAAAGTCTGCAGGCATCGGCCTTACAACAATAGATGCAATATTGTTTGAATAATTACATTCCTTCACATTGGAGTTTACTATTGGAAGTGTGAATGGCGCCGGTGTGGAACCGTCGTCATTCATCACTGCATAGATATTGTATGGTGGAGTAAATGCGCTCACATTCAGGGTAACCGTATCCGTGACCGAAGCGCCGACCACCAGGTTCGCTGCCAGCTCGCGGGTGGTCGACAACAATACAGCTCCGCTTGCGCGTGGATCGCCCATGTAAAAGCGAACAGGCGTTCCTGCGGGTGCAGCAGCAGAGCCGTTGTTGGCGACAGTGTAGACCAACGAAGCCGCTGAAGGTGTAAACTCGCAGGCAGTGGCACTCTTCAGCACTTTGAGATCGGAGATGTACAGGTCGGAGGCTGCGATCAGTCCGGGACTTAATAATCTCGCATCTATCTGCGCATTGAACACATCCATGGGATATTTACCGGAACCGGATGGATATTGCAGTGTGATGCTCTGTTCCTTTACAGGAATGCTCAGATCATCATTCACGGATTTGGGACGATACCCACGTCCATTCCAGATTTTCCGGGTATTCTGCCAGGCAGATGTGCCGTTGGAGGCACTAAACACACGCAGCATACCCGTGAAGGCCGAGCTGCCGGCAGATACACATACAAACTCTGCGGAGCCATCATTGTCGACATCCACTACTACCGGATGCTCCATCCAGGTAGCCGTTCCGGAAGCAAAGCTGGCAATATTGGCCGGTGCAGCCGTATTGCCATTGACGACACGGATATTATCCTGGTCATTATAAATGATCTCCAGCACCCCATCCCCATTCAGATCGAAGGCAGTGACTCCAGTTTCGCCGGAACCATCTGTCGTGACCATGCTCCACACAGGACCTGCCGTGTTGTTCAGATTGAAGGCATGCATCCTAAGGCCGCTATTGAAAATGATCTCCGGCAGGTTGCTGGGTTTGCCATTCAGTGTTTGCTCATCGTATACATTGGCAATAGCAGGCAGACCTCTGTTCATGCCGCCATTATTGAAATAAGCAGCTTTCATTTTAAGAGTGCCTGCCGTAGGGTCCCATACGATCATGTGCGTACCGTTGGGGTAAGCGATATCGAGATTACCGTCAAAATCAAGATCGGCCACGGCAGTAGGCCCATCGTCATTGGCAGGGATAACACCGGCGCCTGCAATAGTACTGAGGTTGGCCAGTACGGTGGTTGTTCCGGTTGCGAGGTCTACCCCATACACCTGTGAGCCGGCCACGATCTCCTTGCCTGGATTGGATGCAAGGATGTCTATCACCACAATATCATTCCCCCATTCGTTACCCGCACCAATTCCATCCAAACCGCAAGGCGCAGTAGCAGAACCGGTAACGGCCTTGATCAAAAGACCTTTGCTGAAATTGAACTGGAACACATCGAGCCCCACCACTATTTCAGGTATGCCATCTTCATTGATGTCAACGATCCTCGGTGATCCATTGGCGAAGCGGGTAGACACCACTTCAACAGAACGGTATTTATAATTGGTGGAGCTTCCTGATACATTGTTGAACACATATACATACCCATCGGCGCCTACCACTACCACTTCCGGTTTGCCGTCCCTGTCTACATCAGCCACTGCCGGCTGCATGGTAGACTGGGTCACTCTCACCGGTAACTGAATATTATAGTCGATCGTATTCTTGCCCAGGTTGGAGCCATTTCCTTTGAAATAAGTAATACCTGTCCCTCCTGCCCTTACAGTGAGTATTTCAGGTATGCCGTCCCCATCGAGGTCAGCGATTGTGGGAGATACAGAGGCAGCCAGGGCGTTGGTAGTGCTGGTGACCCATTTTTGTGAAATAGCAAAGCTGGTCAATGGTGGTGCTGCGGCTGTACAGCCAGGTATGGGCGCACAGGCAGCATCCAGTTCATCGATGTACCCATCCAGGTCGTCGTCGATACCATTGTCGCAAATTTCAGGTACGATCTGGGCTGCAAAAGAGAAATAGGAAGTAGCCGTTACCGGGAATGTAAGCGCGAATGACTGATACGTTTCTCCATTGATCGTTACAGTGCCGCCGGCGCTCACTCTTGCAGCACTGCCATCATCCATCGAGCTTAGGCTGCCATAGATAAGCTGTGGAGCATTGCCCAATCCATACAATCCGCTTACAGGGTAATACACTGTGACAGACTGATTGAATGAATTGGTATTCTGAAGTTTCCAGGTACTGGCCAGTCGCTTCTGATTGACCCCCATATTGTAGTTATAGCCCGGCGCATTATTATCGCCCCACACGAGGAACTGAAGGTCGGATGTAACTGCATTGGTGTTTGCTTCATTCGAAGCAGCAGCCGAACCGGTCGCCATCACTACCTGTGTGCCGGGATTGACGCTCTGCGACTGGCGTTGATGGAGACCTGTATTATCATCGCGGCCGATACCTGCTATATTGTTCCCATAACCGGTTACTGCATACACTGTGCCCCCATCTGTAGCCACATAATCCGCACCGAGTGTAAGGCCATATTTGAGGGCGAGGTAGCTCTCCACGCGACGGTAATCACCTTGAACAAGTGCTGTATTATACATGACCGCTTCTGCGATATTGCTTCCTGCACTTAACAGGTTGCTGCCTCCGTAACCACCGATCTGCACTTTGTCGACATTATGATTGGTAGAGGAAGTAATAGCCGTGCTGGTAGTCCCGTTCACACGGATCAAAGTTCCATTGGCCGTACCATTACTGAACAACTGGGTACCCAGGTACTGCTTACCGGGATTGATGCTGCCGGCGGGCGTAGTGGCGATCTCCACTGCATTGTGCAGCATCTTGAGGGACTGATTGGGCGTATACATTGCCGAGCCCGGAGCTCCGGCCGCAGCAGATAGCAGGTTGAGGCCCCCGGCGCCTCCAGCCGATCTGAACACAACGAACTTGGTATAGCTGGCGGCAGCGCTGGTGGTTATATTGGCCGCGCTGGTCAGGTAACTGGACCCATCGAATAACACGGTTGGATTGAAGTTCACGGCCCCTGTCGTAAGCTGCGGATTGCCGGTGGGTGTGAAGCTGTTGCCTGTGTTCATCTGGTTGATCCAGGAGGTAACAGATGTACCGGAAGTACTTACCCCTGCATCTCCGCGTACCCATGCGGCTGCGCCGCCCACACCACCAGGGTTCACCGCTTTGGAGGCAAAGCTGAAATACAAAGTGCCTGTTGCCGGGAAAGTAAGCGTGAATCCCGTATAGGCCACACCGTTAATAGTGGTATTGGAGTTTGCTGCCACTTCTGTGCCAGGGCCTGTAAGCGTTGCACTGGTATTATAGATGAGATACTTGGTTGCGTTCGTTAGCAGGTGGAGGCTTGTTGTGGGGAAGTATACAGTTACTTCCTGGTTGAAGTTGCCGGTATTCTGCAACTTCCACACCCTCGTGAACCGGTTGTTCACGGTAGTGAAGCCGGTAACGGCTACTGTATTGGCGATGGAGGCATTATCATCGCCCCATACCAGTAATTGTTTATCTCCTGCAATGGTGTTGGAATTGGCTGCATTGGAAGCTGCGATGCTGCCAACGGCCATTATGACCTGGCTGGTAGCCGCCGTATTGATGCTTTGACCCTGCAACTGGTTCAAGCCTTCATCATCATCGCGGCCGATGCCCGCGATATTATTGTTATGACTGGCGATCGAATAGGTAGCGGTAGTTCCATCCGATGCCAGGTAATCGTGTCCCAGCGTAATACCATATTTTATTCCCAGGTAGCTTTCGATCTGCCGGGTGGCAGTAGTCCCGCTTCCCAATGCAGATGGATAAACGATCACTTCAGCAATGCGGCCGGTAAGGTTGTTGCCATCACCGTGAGCCCCCAGTTGCATGGTAGACGCCAGGTAGCCGGCTGAAGAGTTGATACTGCCTTTATTGGCGCCATCAACATTGATGAATGTACCTGCTGCCACACCGCTCGCAAATCCGGCTGCTCCCAGATAATAACGTGAACCAGTAACCGCGTTGAGAGCTGTAAATATCGCTGTGTTATGGAAAATTACCAGGTTCGTATTGGTGTTGGCCCCAAAAAGCGCATTGTTGCCAGTGCCGCCGGAAGAGACAATGTTATTAGTGGTAGCGCCATCATATTTGAATACGACAAATTTGGTGTAATTGCTATTGGCGGGCAATGCTACTCCTGCGCTGGTAAGGTAATTACTGCCGCTGAAGGTAATGCCGGGATAGAAGTTGATATTACCGGCTGCCAGTTGCGGGTTACCTGTTCCGGTAAAGCTGTTCGCGGCACTGACCTGGTTGGTCCAACTGGTCACATTGGTACCGCTGGCGTTGATCCCGGCATCGGGACGAAGCCATACGCTTGCTCCGGCTACATTACCGGGATTGACTGCTTTAGCGGCAAAACTGAAATATAATATGCCTGTAGCTGGGAAGGTAACTGTAAAACTTTTATAAGCTATACCATCGATCATGACTGTTGGGCCGGCAGGCACTTCTGTACCTCCTCCAGCCAGTGTATTGCTGGTATTGAAGATGAGGTAAGGATTGGTGCCGGGCAAATAGTTCAGGCTGGTCACAGGGAAATACACGGAAACCTGCTGACTGAATCCACCAGTGTTCTCCAATTTCCAGATCTTGCTGAGACGGGTAGTACTGGTAGTCCAGCCACTAAGCCCCGTAGTGGTTGTAACAGAGCCGTTATCATCACCCCATACCAGGAACTGGTTATCGGATGGAATGACGCCGGTATTGGTTGCATTCGTGGCTGCCACACTCCCGAGCGACATCACTACCTGGCTGGTGCCGGTATTGATGCTTCTGCCCTGCTTCTGATACAATGCGGTGTTATCATCGCGGCCGATGCCTGCAATATTATTGGCGAAACTGCTGACGGCATACGTTGTAGTGGCGCCATCCGAAGCGAGGTAATCATGAGCGATCGTGATGCCATATTTAAGACCGAGATAGCTTTCTATTTGCCGGGTACCGGCAGCGTTATTTCCCAGTGAAGAAGGATATACGATCACTTCTGCAATGCGCCCGGTAAGATTGGAGCCATTGGAATACGCCCCCAACTGTATCCCAGATGCTACATAGCCAGATGGCGAAGTGGTGGTGCCTTTTTGGGCCCCATCTACATTGATGTACGTGCCGCCTGTGAGGTTCCGCGTGAAGCCACCGGTACCAATGAAATAACGGCTTGCATTGACCGAACCTGTAGCATTCAGGATATTGCCGCTATGCCATAGGATCAGATCAGTGGTAGTATTGTTCCCGAAGAAAGCGTGGTTACCGCCTGAAGGTGAAGAAACTATATTGTTGGTATTGACCCCGTCATATTTGAATACCACGAATTTGGTGTATGCGCTGTTGGCAGGCAATACATTGCCGGTGCTGGTCAGGTAATTGCTGCCACTGAAGGTGATGCCAGGGTTGAAGTTCACATTGCCTGTGGCCAATTGAGGATTGCCGGTCCCTGTAAAACTATTGCCTGCATTCATCTGGTTGATCCAGGTGTTGACATTGTTGCCCGTTGCCATCACACCTGCATCGGGGCGAAGCCATACCAGCGCTCCTGCAACATTACCCGGGTTGACGGTCTTTGCGGCAAAGCTGAAATACAACGGACCGATTGTTGGAAAGGTAACCTGGAAGCCGGTATAAGATATGCCTCCGATATTGGTCACTGCACTGGAAGGAACTTCCGTTCCACCACCTGCCAGCGTATTGCTGGTATTGTAAATGAGGTATGGGTTAGAACCGGGCAATACATTCAGGCTGGCCGTGGGAAAGTAAACAGTTACCTGCTGATTGAAGCCGCCGGTGTTCTGCAATTTCCAAACTCTCGTGAGGCGGGTGGTTGTGATGGCCCAACCCGACAGTGCAGTAGTGGTATTGATGGAACCATTGTCATCACCCCACAGAAGGAATTGTTTATCGGCAGAAAAAGTATTTGAATTGGCTGCATTCGTGGCTGCCACACTACCAAGCGCCATCACCACCTGGCTGGTGCCGGTATTGATGCTTTGGCCTTGTTTCTGATTAAGGGACGAATTATCATCGCGGCCTATACCGGCAATATTATTGGCAGCACTACTTACATCATAAATGGGGGCTCCTGCTGAAGAGAGATAATTATGTGCAACGGTGATACCGTATTTGATGCCCAGGTAGCCCTGTATCTGCCTCGTGGTGGTGGCATTGCTGGCCAATGCTGTTGGATAAACGATCACTTCAGCAATACGCCCGGTAAGATTATTGCCATTGCCATGAGCTCCCAGTTGCATGGCCGCCGCTGTATAAGCTGCGGAGGAATTCATGTTTGCTCTTGTGCTTCCGTCCACATTGATATAAGTGCCGCCAGGGGCGCCGCTGGTGAAGCCGGCCGTTCCCATATAATACCGGGCACTGCTGACTACGTTGGATGCAGTAAGGATGTTGCCGGCATGATGGATCACCAGGTCTGTATTGGTATTATTCCCAAATAAAGCATGACTGCCGCCTGTTCCCGATGAAACGAGATTGTTGGCTGTGCTCCCGTCATATTTGAATACCACGAATTTGGTGTATGGATTGTTGTTCGACAGGATCGTAGAATTGCTGGTCAGATAATTGCTGCCATTGAAAACAATGGCCGGATTGAAGTTGACGCTGTTCGCATTCACCTGGGGATTGCCCTTTCCAGTGAAGTTGGCGCCACCGGCCTGGTTCACCCAGGTAGTGATATTGGAACCTGTGGCAATAACGCCCTGATCGGCCTTCAGCCAAACAGCGGCGCCACCGACACCACCCGGATTGGATTGGGGAAAACCTTGCAGACAAGCAAATACAAGCAAAATAAGCGCCAACGGGCGCTTACCCTGTTCAGTTGGGGTGTTTTTCATATACTGAATTATTAATGGGATCGTTTTAAATCCTGACGCAATAAATAATGGTGGGATTTTGCCAGCCTGAACAGGCCGACTTTAATACTTGTAGAAGGTGTTGCAATATTAACTTTTTTTATTACAACTACAGATGACTGTGAATAAATTTGATCGATTGACGATTGTGCAGTTGAGATATGAAGTGTCGATGCCGGGTATTGTATATGGTTTTTGAGTTATATGTGTTGCCCGTCAACGGATCAGGACAATGGTCCCGGCAATGATCATCGCAGCGCCGACCATCGTTTTCCAGTCGACATTCTCTTTCAGTATAATTATGGAAAGCCCAATAGCAATGGCTACGCTGAGTTTGTCGATAGGCGCTACTTTGGATACAGGGCCGGTTTCCAGCGCCTTGAAGTAAAAGACCCAGCTCAGCCCGGTAGCAATGCCAGACAGGACCAGGAACAACAGGTTGTGCTTTGTCAGGACCTTGATCTCCCTCCACTGCCCTGCTGCCAGTACGATGCCCCAGGCAATAAATAAAATTACCGTGGTCCTGACAGCAGTGGCGATGTTACCATTAACTCCTTTGATACCGATCTTGGCCAGGATAGCAGTAAGTCCGGCAAAGAAAGCAGAGAGAACAGCATAGTACTTCCACATGTTACAAATTTTTTATTTTATGTACACGGGCCATCTGTCCGATAGCATCGATCGAATGTACGTTATCCTGCTAAGTTATTAAAGTCGGGCCTGACTGCCTGAAAACAGGTAGCCGGCCGTTGTTTATATGTCGAACGAAGCCAATCAATAATGATGTAGGGAAGAACTGAGCGCCTTTCTCATATCGCCTATCAATAGCAGGGTCCTGTGATCAATGCCTTTTTTGATCAAATGATAAGGAGTGTTGAACAACATCGTATCCGGGACCTTGTAGCGTTCAGGCGATCCGAGTATATCGAAAACCTCTCCTTTCCGCAGTACCTGTTCGATATAGCGTATTTGGTCTGCCGAGTTGTCGAATGAAGCGGATTGAAAGCAGGGAAAGGAAAGGTACATTTTTGCTTTTCTAGCGGTCACCAACTCCTGGTATCCTTTCAGTTCCTCTACTACGGATCCATTGAAGGGCCCGGTGAGGGTTTTGTAGGGAAGAACTTGCTGAGATGGTTCATCCCAGTGCGCATCTGCATCCCCGAATTCATTGAAGGAGCTTCTTGAATACCATTTGTCGGGAGTAAAAGACCTATACTCATACGGGTTCAATTTCGACCGCAGGTATTTCGGAAAAAATGGTGCTATCAGGCCAACCTGCTGTATTCGTAAGTTCAGCAACTCTTTGCGGGCATCGACATCACATACAGTACGGAGCAATTCTTCTCCCCCAAAAGCGAAGTTGTCATAGAATTGGGCATATTCCGGGACCACCACCACGATATCTCCTTCCTGGATATATTTCTTTGTTTTGTCGAGCATGTACAACAACCCCAAAGATGCGTGGATACCGGTATTGACAGGATTCAGGCCCAGCGAATCTTTTATCAGCCGGCTGTTCAGGCCGAAACTCAGATTCGAGCCTCCTACAAAAATGATCCGGGGAGACGGCGTATTCTTCAACAAAGTATCTTTATCGGCCCCGGCAAATAGCAAGGTCGACTGGGCGCGCGGAGTGGGAGGAAGAAAGAATACGATGATAGCTGGCAATACCACACTCAGAAAAAGAAAAAAGAACGTATTCAATAATAGCTTTTTCATGGAGATCAGAATTGAAAGTAGATGAACTCATGAGGCGCTTCCGAATTTTTAAGGCCGTAAGAAAGTATGGTCAGGGTGATGGCCGAGTAAAAAAGCCATCGAACAGGCCTGGCCCTTATAAGCCCTGCCTTTTCTATCGCGTATTTATTTTCCCTTCCCAGCCATTCTACCAGCATGAATACAGCGATCAGGAACAGCAGCCCTTTCGAGTAGGTATCCGGTTCGGGCAACCTGAACAGGGATCTCGAAAAAATGCCGGAGATGTACTGAATGGCAGTATCGAGATCCGCTGCCCGGAAAAAGATCCAGGCAAATACTGTCGATGCAAATGTGATAGCGATGGCAGATGCTTCCCTGAATGAAGGCAGGTTTTTTCCCGGGGCCACTATTTCAAGATGCTCCCTGTTTGTCCTGAACAGGATGGATGGCAGGATGAACAGGGCATGAAGTGATCCCCATACAATGAAAGTGAAATTGGCGCCATGCCAGAATCCGCTGACTAGAAAAATGATCAGCGTATTCCTGATCCGCATCCAGTTCCCTCCCCTGCTTCCACCGAGCGGGATATACAGGTAGTCCCTGAACCAGGAAGACAGTGAAACATGCCAGCGTCGCCAAAATTCCGCGATATCTCTCGAAAAATATGGGAATTTGAAATTCTGCAGGAGCTCGAACCCGAACAACCTGGCGGTTCCCAGTGCAATGTCCGAATAGCCGGAAAAATCGGCATATATCTGGAAAGCAAATAACACGGCCCCCAGCGCCAGGGTGCTGCCGGACCAGGCAGCATGATCATTGAAGATCATATCCACATAGCCTGCACAACTATCTGCGATCACCATTTTCTTGAACAGGCCCCATAGGATCTGCCGGAGACCGTCGACACTTTTTGCATAACTGAATTCCCTGGCCTTCTCTACCTGGGGTAATAAATGTGTTGCCCGCTCGATAGGGCCTGCTACCAGCAATGGAAAGAAGCTGACGAACAAAGCATAGTTGATCCAATTGCCGGTCGGGGCTATTTTCCGGTTGTAGATATCAAAAACATAAGAAAGACCATGAAAAGTATAAAATGAAATGCCGACAGGTAAAATGATGTTCAGTGTTGAATGATGCGGTGTAAACCCGAACTGTTGCAATAGCGCTGCAAACGAATCGACAAAGAAATTATAGTATTTGAAGAAGCCCAGTAAGGCCAGGTTGATCACAACAGAGATGATCAGCCATGTTCTTTGCTGGGACCTGGTGGACGACCGGTGGATCTGCAAGCCGGAAATGAAATCAAGAAAAGTTGAAAAAGCCAGTAAGAAAACGAATCTCCAATCCCAACAACTGTAAAAAAAGTAGCTCGCGATGAGCAGTAGAAGGTTTTGGTAAACAAGCTTCCTGCCGGACAAAAACCAATAAAGTGCGAATACAACCGGTAGGAAAATAGCAAAGGGCAGGGAATTAAAATGCATCCTGGGCAACGATTTTCGAGTGCCCGATAAAGTTATGGATTCCGGGAGAACAGGGTGCGAATGATTTTTTTCACGATAATTTTACATTGAACGCAAGTCATATTCCATAAATACTTAATGATGGAAATCCAATCATCACTGCCAGGATGCTGCCAGTGTTTGCGACAGTGCTGAAAGGAAAGTATATTTGATGAGTGATCATTAAAAAATATTTTATATGAACCGTTTTGATGAGGTCCAGAAACTGGCCGCCACCTATGCCCGGCAATTGCAGAAGACAGTAAAGACTTTGGAGACCATTCACCGGGCGCAACCTGAACACTTTTCCCCACAGATGATCGCGGATTACGAAGCCGCAAAGGCCGCCAGTGAAATAACTTCAGAAAAATTCAGGAATTTGATCGGGTCGATCAGCCATTGATCGCCTGTCTGTGTTCAGCCACCCTTTACTTTCAGGGGCAGCCCTCTGTCAATTATTCTAAAATTTTTCATTTTCAAAATGAAGCCCTATTTTCACCGAAAAATAGGCCAATGAAATTTACCGCACATAATATCTTACTTGATAATGGAGAAAAGACAATGGGCGACAGCGTGGTCTTGCTCGGTGAAAGTGCAGTCTGGCAGTCCATTCTCAAATCACTTGACCTGTTTCTTCCGGGCACCAGGGAAGAAAGAAGTAAGATGCGGGTAGTGGATTTGGGATGTTTGGAAGGAGGATATGCAGTAGAATTTGCCAAATTGGGATTTGATACCCTCGGAATAGAGGCCAGGGAAGAAAATATTCAAAATTGCAATTACGTCAAGGACAACCTGAATTTACCCAATCTGAATTTTGTCAGGGATGATGTTAGAAATATGTCGAATTATGGAAAGTTTGATATTGTTTTATGTTATGGCCTGCTGTATCACCTGGATGATCCTACTGATTTTTTAAAAATTGTAAGTAGTTGTACGACCAGGTTATTGTTTTTAAATACCCATTTTGCTCCGGAATTCGATATCAGGTATGAACTGGAGCCGTTGAATACCTATTTTATTGCTCCACTGCAAAAGAGGACACGCATATTGCTGTTTTCCCAGAACTACCGGCTGTCGCGGATCACAAAGGTCAATGGATACAGAGGCCGATGGATGAAAGAATGGAGCAGGAATTCCAATAAAGCCACCATCGAGAAATTGTTATGGGCTTCTTATAATAATCATCGTTCGTTCTGGTTATGTAAAAAAGACCTCACGCAAGCCCTGCATGATGCGAACTTTGATAATGTTTTCGAACAATTTGATTATACCGGCGATCTGATGCCGCATAACTATACCTTCTTTTATAACCGGACCATGTTTGTTGGGGTAAAGAACTAAGTTGGACGCAGCACTCTCAATGCCTGCCGCCACCTCATATTAATGGAATGGAAATATCTATCGCATATCCTTCCGGATATTTGTTGTGCAATCGAAATTCACCCTTTAAGAGCGTTACCCTTTCACGGATATTCTGTATCCCGATCCCTGTTGGTCCCAGGCCGGTTTTCATCCCCTTGCCATCATCGGAGTAATTGATCATGAGATGATGCCCGGACACTTTCAGGTTTATGAATAACATGGTGCATTCCGCATGTTTAATGGAATTGGTGACCATCTCGCTGATGATCTTCTTCAGGTTGCTGTATTGTAAATAACTGAGTATCCGGCTGCCATTGTTCAGCCTGACCTTGAAATCGATCTCGGTGGATGCTCTTATTTTTTCCAGCAGGCCTGTGATATCACTGTAGAAACTATTCACCGTATTGAGCCGGTCTTGCTTGAGGTCCTGCGCAATACCTCTCACGGTTTCCATGATATTCCTCACATGCTCTTTCAGTTCTTCCAGACGGGGTGAAGGATTGACCTCCGATTCCTTTTTGAGCAGTGTGCCCGCATACAGCATCATCGGGCCGATCTCATCATGGAAGTTACGGGCAAGCCCCAGTTGCATGTTGAGCAATCCTCTTTTTTGTTTCGACCTGTACACCGCAAACCCGGTTATCCCTGCCATGACCAGGGTACCGAATACAGCCACCAGCAGGATATTGAAATGTTCTGCCCTTCTTTTTGCAGCGTTGGACCGCTGCAGCTCATCAAATGTATTTTCCGCCTTTGCGAGTGCATACAGGTTGTTATCCCTGTCGGCATTTACAGCATAATAGGCAGAAACGCTCATGTCATGCGCTTTCTGCAGGTGCTCAAAAGCTGCTTTGAAGTGCCCGTTGCTGGCCAACAGTTTACTATTCCCTTCCAGCCAGAATGATAATCGCTCATTGGTGAATTCCTTTTCCTGTGGTATCAGTTCATGAATGAGGTCAAGGTAATGCTGTGCACTATCATTCTGGTGACAACTGAAATAATAATCGAAGGCTTCCATGTAGCGATCGCAGGCGTATTCAAGCGGGGAGTTGATCTCACCGAAATCTTCCGACCTCACTTCTTTCAGTGAGATCGCCAGCAGGTCCCTGACGGCCTCCTGTTCCCTTTTTAGATAGGCCCGGTATAAGCGGGCGCCATGGTGAATGAAACTGTAGTAAACAAGGTATTCCCGGTATTTCAATGGTTGCTTCCTGGCTTCGTTCAGCATTTTTTCACTAAGTACGATGGCTTCATTCAGGGTAGTGGAATCCCCGGTCTTCCAGGCCGCAGTGCCCAGTACGTCCAGTACGCCGAATGCCATGGAGATAGCTTCAGGACTTGCCGCTTTTCTGCCGGCAGCCATCATTCCCGGCATCGCATGCATTTGTTTTCTCAACATATCATACCTTGCATAGACCCTTTTATAATCCTTGTTGAGTACGTATATTGCCATTGCGAATAATTCACTATGCGGTAATTCATCTTTTTCGAGCAGGCCTGCCTTTATACTTTCTTCCTTTCTTTTCTCCGAGTAATAGATGGCGCTGCCATACCTGCTTTTGTTGTCCGAGAGTTTCATCAGGTGCCTGTAATAGTGTACCCTGTACTTACCATATCCTGTATCCGAAAACGCGATCTGCTGATAAGGGTCAAGCCATTGCTCCAGGCTGTCCTCATCATAGAGCAGGGCGGCCAGTGAATCTACGGCATTGAGGTATGCGGTATCCGGGAGTGTCGATTGTTGGTATTGCATCGATAATGTGGCCAGTTGCTTTTTCGCAGAGATGGGATCCTGCGCCCGAAGCGTGAGCGTTGCAGGCAAGAGAAGGCACAGTAGAAATGCAGGCAGCTTTGTATGCTGCCGGTAAGGTTTAATGGACGCGATCATAGGACGATGTATATGACCGCTTAAATTACTTCAAATCCTATATATTTCAATAAATATTAATGTGGCGGTGGTCATTCCTGGATGATCGTTGTTCCGTCCACGGGAAGGCTGATCATGCTTGATCTATTATTCAAAGTGATCTTGACCGACGGCCCTTTATGGGCAGGATCACTGATATATGATTTACCGTTCTTCACCATCACGAGGCATGGCTGGTCTACCTGCAAGTTTTTAATGGACGGAGCTTTCAGGTTACCGGGAGCATAAAAAGCAGCCATCACCGTTCCATCGCTGAACTGAACCGCCTGGCACTCCCTGTCATTACGCAAAATTTTCCATACCGGTTTTGCCGCTATTTTCTCAGCCTGCTCAGGCGTACTGCATAAGGCCAGCACGTATCCGGTTGCACCGTGTTTCGAACGTTCATGGTCCATGACAGGCAGGAAGATGTTTTCTGTGACCGGCTCTTTTGTTTCAGAGGTATTGATGGTAGTCCAGCTTCCGGTAACTGTTTCGAGATGCAGATCGATGGTAGCCGGTATCAACGGGATATATGCCAGGCCCGCATGATGCACCCATTTTACTTTTTCGATCCTGTGAGCGCCTTGGCGGAGTATGTTGCCTGTTTTATTCACCGTTACATCACCCTGCCGGCGGCATTGATCGAGGGTTGTATATAGACTGTCCCCGATGTTTTGAACGTCGATGTATGATAGCAGGCAAACCACCAGGTCGCCCTGGCAGGCCCAGAATTTATGGGTGGTGAGGGTCTGGTCCCCTGGTTTGTTTTTAAGGACATAATCCATTACCGATAATCCTTCCATGCCATCGCTCACGGACCCTGTAAACTCCTGCCGGTCGATATGATCGGCCGTTTTGAATGCGGTCACGCCGGGAAGATGCATCCAGTCCCACACCGGCATCATATTGAAATATTCCTGCCCGTTCCTGACCAGGTACGCATCTCCGCTGTTGAGCAATTTCCCACGCAGGTTCTCGCTATTGATCGATTCGGTGGCGAGTGTACGGGTGGAAATGGTCTTCAGGAAAAAACTCCACCCCGGCCGCTGATATGCCGAAAAATCGGAGTAAGGATAATAACGATAACCAATAAGCGAACCATGACCTTCCTGCCTTGACCCCAGTTCCCGGAAACGGCCTGCCACGGCCGGGCTCAATTCCACCAGGAACGGGATCAGCGGACGAAGATCGGCGCTTCTCAGCTCTCCTTTTCTCGATGAGGAGCGGTCTATCGTGCCGGGAACCGTATTGATCCCACGGGCCATCCACTGCCAGCCTTGCAGGATAACATCATTCAGCAGACCGGTCTTTTCTTCCGGGAAAGCCCAGGAGGTATTCCTGCACTGCCAGGCAACGCGGACACTTTCCCATAAATAAGCCTTTCCATATTGGAACATTTGCAGGCGTTTACCATGCTGGTGAAAACTATGATCGGGCTTTATCCCATCTCCGTCGCTGATCCTGATCTCCGCCATGATGAGGTCCCTGCATCGTTCTATCAAAGGCAGATCATTGGTAAGGGCCCCGTAATGCAAACCGAGATCGGCACACCATACCAGGTTACCGCCTGTAGCATTATCACGCACCCGCAACTGCGCCATCACCTGCAGGGCCTGCTGAAGACGGGCCGGTTCAAGGTCATTGCGGAGCAGGATGATGATATCCCTCATCAAGCGGGGAATGCCGATCTCATTATGCCACCAGTTGGCGCTCTGGTAGCGCTTTTCGAGCCAATGATCGAGCGCTGCATTCAGTGTTTTCCATGTTTGTGCATCATGATAAAGGGAAGATGATGGATAAGACCAGGCAAGGGCCATCTCCCTAATTCTCACCAGGTGTTTTGCGATCTTCCATCCTGCCAGTTCCTTATCCTGGTAATCGATATCAGGCCACTGTTTCGATGCATTCAGGTTGCCGGCCCAATTTTTTACTGCATCGGTTTGAACAGTACTTGTCCTGTAAATATAGGAGCGGTAACGGTTCAATAAAGTATCCGGTTGAGCATAACCTGAGCAGGAAAAGAATAATGCAAGAAAAGATATGATAGCAATCCTGGTTTTCATCTGGCAATATTCAAATTTTTTCTCTGTTCTGTTTCATGGTTTTTATGAGGGGATAATATTAGAGAGAACCCCATTAAATTAAATGGAAATTCTTATGGTAGTGGTGGATAATTTTACTGTATTCCACGATATATTTCAGGCGGTTGTATAAACGAAGGTGGATTTTGTGTAAACTTGTGAAAGCGTTTACTCATTCTAAACCTTATCAATATTTTTTATGAAACCCGTCTTCGTTTTAATATCTGTGTTTGTTCTTTCCCTGCTGGCACGCGCTGTTTTCGTGAAGGAGTGGAACTATGTACTGGCAGGTAATATAGCCATGGGTGCTATGATGATCTTTACTTCGGTAGCGCATTTTGCCTTTGCGAAAGGCATGGTGATGATGATGCCTTCTTTCCTGCCGATGAAACAATTCCTGGTGTATATCACCGGCCTCATGGAAGCATTGCTGGGGATAGGGCTTGTCATGTCTTCAACCAGGTATTATGCCGCCATTGCTCTCATCATATTTTTCATATTGGTATTGCCTGCCAATATCATGGCAGCCAAAAGAAAGGTGAATATCGAGAAAGCCGACTATACCGGTCCGGGCCTCTCCTATCTGAAATTCAGGATCCCCCTCCAATTATTTTTTATTGCCTGGGTCTGGTATTTTGGAATAAGATGAAACATACTTTCTCACCACTGGCGCTACTTTGGTGCCCAGCAGTTCTATCGAGCGCATCACCTGCGCATGGGGCATGGTGCCTACGCTGATATGCAATAAGAAGCGGGTAAGGCCGAACATCTCCTGTTCGCGCAGGATCTTCTCCGTTACTTCTTCCGGGCTTCCTACCAGCAATGCCCCTTTCGGTGAGCGAAGGCCCTCGAATTGCTGACGGCTCATGGGAGGCCAGCCACGCTCCTGTCCAAGCTTTGTCATCACATATTGATAGGAAGGGAAAAATTCATCTGCCGCCTGCTGAGAGGTTTCGGCTATATATCCATGTGAGTGAACGCTAAGCTGGAATTTGTTTTCAGGAAAGCCTGATTCCAGGTAGGTTTTTTTATATAGTTCCGCGAGGGGCACGAAATGGTCGGGGCTGCCGCCGATGATCGCCATGGCCAGTGGTAACCCGTAGGAACCTGCGCGGACAACGGATTGCGGCGTTCCGCCGACCGCCACCCAGATAGGTAACTCCTGCCTGAATGGCCGGGGATAAACCCCCTGCCCATCGATGGGCGAACGGAATTTACCTTTCCAGGTGATCCTTTCGGACCTGTTCAACTGTATGAGCAGTTCGAGCTTTTCGGCAAAGAGCTCATCATAATCATCGAGGTCGTACCCGAAGAGCGGAAATGATTCTATGAAAGAGCCGCGCCCTGCCATGATCTCCGCCCTTCCATCCGAGAGCAGGTCTACCGTGGCGAAGTCCTGGTATACACGCACAGGATCATCGGAACTGAGCACCGTTACAGCGCTCGACAGTTTGATCTTTTTGGTACGTACTGCTGCAGCTGCCAGTATCACGGCCGGAGAGGAAGCCACGAAATCGGGCCGGTGGTGTTCGCCTACGGCAAATACATCGAGGCCCACCTGGTCCATGAGTTCCACCTCTTCCATCAGGTCGAGGATACGTTGATGGGGCGATATGATCTTACCGGTAACCGGATCGGGTGTTCTTTCCACGAATGTGCTGATCCCTATTTCCATATTGTAGAGGAACAAAAAAGGGGCCCATTTGTTCAATGATGGGAAAATGACACGGGTCAGGGCGCCAGCACCGGGTTTTTCCTGCAATACTTACCGCCTTCGAAGCTGATGATATAATCCGATGGGAAGAGCCTGCTCTTCCTGTAATAATCGGTGGTGATGATCTGTGCACCGGAGCGGCAGGCGGCTTCGAATGAAGAGCGGTCGTTGTTCCGGGCTTCCCGGGTATCGGCATCGGCGCGTGTGCGTACGATATATCCCTGCTTTACGAGTTCGGTGATCCTGTCTTTTTTGGGATCATTGCGGATGAGGATCGCCGCCTCTGGCGTGCCGGGCTCTGCATTGGCAAAGAGCATGCGGCCTTTCAATGAAGGGTGCCCTTCAATATAGGCCGCTCTTTTATCACCGGTTTCATCCAGCACAAAAAGGAATTTGCCTTTTGCTTTTTTCACAGTGGGCCAGTTACCGGCCAGCACGGCTTGTTCCAGCGTGGTGAATTGTGCGCGGATATCGTCCGGTGTGATGAGCTTTTGCCTCCCCAGGTTTTCTGCAATCGTTTTATCGAGCTGATCGAGCACAGTCGGCGTATAAGGATCAGGGATAGTAAAGCCAGGTCTTTTCATGACCTCATCCTTGGCATTCATCGTAATGAAGATGGGATAATGATCAGGATGCGCGTCGGACCACTGTTTGAGGGTGAGCAGGCATTGTTGCAAGGTGAGGCAGTTGCTTCTGAAATCGATGTCCTGGATATGCAATACCTTGAAACCGGGCTGGTCCATCAGATGGCCCGGATCATAAAGTTGCTGACCCTGTGCCCAGCTCAACCCATTTGGATGCGCATATTTTCCGCCTTTTTCGTCGGCATAGATATCGATCTCGAGATTGCGCAGGCCGAGGTCGAGCTGCTCGTCGATGGGAATATGTTCATAGGCGATTGTCGAAGCGCCTGACGAATCCGCTTTGCTCAATACACGGAACAGGGCCGGGTCGATGGCCTGTTTGTAGCTGTTGTGCGAGCCGATCACCTGTATCTTGTTGATGGGCAGCCCATCCATGTCGGACTGACCGGATGGAACTGCCATGAACAGGATCGACAAGCCAAGAAATAATTTCAGCATAGTCAATAATTTGCTTAGTTATAGCCTGGGTTTTGCGACAGTTTAGGGTTTAGCTTCATTTCACTTGTAGGGATAGGGAATATTTTTCTATCGGAACTTTTATCCATTCCCGGCGTATAACCCGGTACGGGGGCATCACCGGGTATGGGATATTCTGTTTCATATTTCCCGAAACGGACCAGGTCATTGCGGCGCCAGTTCTCCCAATACAATTCACGGCCTCTTTCATCGAGCAGTCCATCGAGGTCGATGGACGAAGCAGGCGTTGCTTTCACGCGACTGCGGATTTTATTTACCAGCATAAGGGCGCTCTGCAATTCGCCATTCACAGTGGTAGCAGGGACCCCACGTAAAATGGCTTCAGCTTTCATCAGATAAATATCTCCCAGCCTGAACACCTGCATATCGTTGCCGCTCATGCGGGTGGCGGCCGTAGTGGCTTTATCGGGATAATATTTGATGGAGCGTACGCCCATACATCTTGCCAGGAAATCATTGCCCACGTCGAATGCCTTCTTGCCCGTCATTTTAATATCCTTCGTGATCTCCAGTTGCCAGACAGTATCGGTATTGTTACCGGTATAGGAAGCATCCAGGTCTCTCTTTTTAATAGTGATGGTAAAAGGCGTTCCATCGAAGTTATATTGTTTTCCAATGAGCCAGGTCGCATTCCTTTCGTCGCCGCCCAGGTTGAACTTGTCATAGAAATTCGGCGTGGTGCTCATGGAGATACTAAGGTTGGAAGGTACGCCGTATTTGGGATAGAGGTAAGCCATAAATCCATGGCGTGTGAATTGCTGTCCGGGGATCAGCAGGGCATCGTACGGAATGGCGAAAATGGATTCTTTGATCTGCGGCCCGTTATCGGGCGCAAAAACGGCGGCATAGCTGGCGTCGAGATCATAGGCTTTGCTGGCGATGATGCTGTCGCACATGGCCACTGCTTCTGTATATCTCGGCGTGCCTGTATATGCTTCTGCGTTCATATACAATTTGGCGAGGAGGGCAAAGGCCATGCCCCGCGTGGGATGCCCATAGGTGGCGGTCGCATTGGCGGAAGTTTTTACAGGCAGGTTATTGAGAACGCCCTTTACTTCTTTTTCGATGAAGGTGAATACATCCTTCCTGGGTTTGGTGCCAGGCAGGTCGCTCACAGGGAAACTGTCTACGATGGGAATATTGCCATACAGGTCCATCATGAAGTAGTAGAAAAGAGAGCGCATCGCTTTCACCTCTGCCAGGGCCGCCATTTTGGTAGGGTCATTGGCAGGAGTTGGCGCCTGGTTGAAGATCTTGATGATCCGGTTGCAGGTGTTGATGCCGCCGAATCCCCACTCCCACACTTCTTTCACGTTGATATGATCTTTCGTATAGGTATGGTTGTGATGCTGCCTGTACTGGCCGTTATCGTCGTAGTTGCCGTCGCGGCCGGGGATGATGGCCTCATCGGTCGACAATTCCTGCATCCGGAAATATTCGATGGCGTATTTGGATGAAAGCTGGCTGTAGATGGGGCCGATCACCGCTGCATAGTCGGCAGCCGTGGTAGGAAAATTGGAACTGATATATTGTGATTCCACCTTCACGTCGAGCTTGGTACAACTTGCGGCGAGCAGGGTGGCTGAAAGGATACTATAGACTAATATGCGTTTCATATTGTGATGGTTGATGGTTTTAGAATACCAGGTTGGCGCCGATGATGATGGAACGGGTTTTGGGATAATAATTCTTTGCGTCGATGCCTGGGGTGAGACCTCCGATGTTGATCTCCGGATCGATGCCACTATACCCGGTGAGCGTGAAGATATTGGTGCCTGATACGTACACACGCAGCTTGCTGATGGCTGCTATCCTTGTCTTTACGGTGTAGCCAATGGTGGCATTATCGAGCCGCAGGTATGATCCATCTTCCAGGTAACGGTCTGAAGTGAGATAGGCCACATTATCCGCGAAAGCCTCATTCAGCGTGAACCTCGGCACGTTGATCGTTTTGGAATCGGCGGGATTGTTTAGGGAGGCCAGTGTATTGTTGAGGATCTTGTTGCCGGTAACGCCACGGAAGAACAGGTTGAGATCGAAATTTTTGTAGGTGATCGAGTTGTTCCATCCGAAGGTCAGCTTCGGCTGCGCATTGCCTGCAATGATATAATCGGAAGTGGCGGGCTGTGAGTTGATGATGGTGCCATCGGCTTTCTGGAAGGTGCTCACGCCATTCTTATCCTTGCCCATATAATGGTAGAGGTTGAAAGTGCCGATGGGTTGTCCTTCCATCACGATCTGGCTCCAGTTACTGGTCTGTCCCTTCCCACCGAGGTAGGCCGTGGGGATGGAAGGCAGGTTGAATTTGCTGTTCGACAAAGACACGACTTCATTCTTATTATGCGCCAGGTTCAGCGTTGTATTCCAGGTAATGTCCTTCGACTGAACAGGAATGGCATTCAGGGTAAGCTCTATGCCGGTATTCTTCACTTCACCCACATTGGCCGTCAGCACGTTCACGAAATACTGGGTGGTAGATACGGGATAGTTCCAGATCAGGTCGGAAGTCTTTTTGATATAATAGTCGACCGAACCGCTGATGCGATTCTTCAGGATCGAAAAATCCAATCCAATATTGGTCATGGCGGTGCTCTCCCATTTGAGGTCGGGGTTCTCATTCTGTACCACGCCCAGTGCCGTCAGCAACTGGCCATTGGAATAATAGCGGCCTGCCGAGCCATAGCGGAGGATGGCGGTGAAGGCATCGAAGCCGAGTGAATTACCGGATACGCCGTAACCGGCCCTTAGTTTCAGGTCATTGAAAAAGGAAACGTCCCGCATGAAGCCTTCCCTGTTGATCCTCCAGCCGGCGGAAACGGCCGGGAAATAACCCCATTGGTTATTCGAACCGAAGGCGGAGGAGCCATCATAACGTAAGGAAGCCTGGAAGAGATATTTATCGTCGTACTGGTAATTCACGCGGCCATAGTATGAGATCAGGCGGAGCGTGGAAATGGCAGGGTTATCGAAGTTGACATTACCAACGGTGAGCGGGTTGCTTACATAAAGATTGTAATAAGTGAGCAGGTCATTGGTGAAACCCTGTGTGGACACGCCGAATCCGTCATTGGTGCGGTCCTGTTGCCAGGAGTAACCGGCGAGGAATTTGAAATTGTGCTCACCGAAAGATCTGTCGTAGTTGAAATAGGATTCGATCACCTGCTTGCGGTTCTCATAGGAACCCCTGTAGGCTTTGCCGTTGGCGCCTACTGCCATCCCGGAGTTATAATAATTGTATACGTTCCGGTCGAATTGTTCCTTCTGGCTGGAAAAGCTCAGGGTGTATACCAGTCCTTTCAGGATCTTCACTTCTGCCAGCCCGTTGATCAGTGTCTTTTCTTCTTTTCCTTCGAGCAGGTTATTATCGATGATGCCCCTGGGGTTGAGGTAGCCGCCACGTCGGAAGTCTTCCGTGTAAGTGCCATCCGGTCTTTTTACATTCACGGTTGGCATATAGGTGAGCATATTGTTGAACAAAGCGCCCTGGTCTACATCACTATGTCTTGTAGTGCTGTTGATCAATGCAATGCCCAGCTTGAGGCGGTCGTTGAAGAATTTCTGTTCGAGGTTACCACGGGCGATCACCCTTTTGAGGGATGTTTTTTTGATGATGCCCTGGTTATCGAAATAGTTCACGCTGGCGCCGTAGAGGCTGTTGCCCGTAGATCCCGTGACGGCCACGTTATGATTGTGTGAAATGCCGGTGCGTTGCACTTCTTTTTGCCAGTTGGTATTGGCGCCGGGATCGTTGTATTCGGATAATAAGGTCTGACCGTTCCTGGCGAGATAGTCGCGCAACTCATCACCAGTGAGCATATCGATCCTTTTGGCGACTGTTTCTATTCCCACATAACCGTTATACGAAAGCCTGGCCTGACCTGCTTTTGCTTTGCGGGTAGTAATGATGATCACACCGTTGGCGGCGCGTGAACCGTAGATAGCCGTGGAGGAAGCATCTTTCAGCACATCGATGGTGGCGATATCTGCCGGCGCTACCAGGTCGATCGAAGCTCCAGGCACACCGTCGATGATATAAAAAGGTTCATTGGCCCCATCGCGCAAAGTGGAAGGGCCGCGAAGGATGATGGCGGGGTTTGCATTGGGATCGCCACTATTGGCGATGTTGAGGCCAGCCACTTTACCCTGCAGCAATTGAGCAGGTGACCCGGTAACAGCCTGGTTGAAATTGTCGGAGCTGATGCTGGTGATGGCCCCTGTGATATTCTTCTTGCTCGCCTTCCCATAACCGGTCACTACCACATCGTTCAACTGTTTGGAGGAAGGTGCGAGGCTGAGATGGACTGCATTGTTGTTGCCAACAGCCACTTCCCTGGTCTCGAATCCCACATAACTGAATGCAAGAATTTTTTCAGCGCCGCTGAGAGAGAGGGAGAATTTTCCATCGGCCCCTGTGCTGGTGGCTTTGGATGATCCTTTTACCGTAACGGATACTCCCTGTAGTGGAGCATTGTTATCGTCGGTGATGGTGCCTGTTACAACCCGCGACTGCTGGGCAGTTCCGGGAACGATCATGAATAATAATGCGATGAGAGCAAGGAGAACAACTTTACGAGGATACCGCAGGGACATGGCAGTGCCTGCAATACTAGGCAATGGTCTCATACAATTAGTATTGATTTTTTTTCGGGTTTAATGAAATATGTATTCAATCAGAAGACGGGCAATGAAAATTCAATTGCAAGACAGGTATCATTGTGTATTATGGCCCAAAAGTATTTGCCCAATATTGCTACAATATGAAGAGGTTGTTACGAAAGTATTAAGGCGGGATTAATGTAGAAGCATAATAAAAATTACCACGAAGGCTCGAAGGCACAAAGGAAATGGAAAAAAGATGAAGTCAGCCCTTAAACCTATCGACTGGCCTTTGTGTCTTTATAAAGTGTAATCACTTCAACAATTTGGGATCATTATTAAGGCACGAACTACCTACGGTAGGACTGAGTAAATCCCAAACTCCTATTCTTATCCTTTGTGCCTTCGAGCCTTCGTGCCCCTAAAAAAACAAAACCCCGTAAAAACGGGGTTTGTCCTTTTTTGCTAAATCGAAACCTAATATAACCATTGAACTGCTATGCTAATTTTTCTTGGCCCACCACAAGGGGGTCAGTACGGCATCTGCTCCGCCCAGTTGTTGAAGGGCCTGGTTGTAACCTTTGGTATTGGTGTTCTTCAATGAAGAAGGATAGGCCAGTCGTTGCGGGAAGAACTTCACGCTGTTGGTCATATAATTCCCGGCATTCAGATCGGGCAGTGTCGGCAGCGGTTGTTCAACACAGGGGTTCTCCATGAATGGAAGGCCCAGCCTGCGGTGGTCGTTCCAGCTTTCGAGGGGCAGCCAGGGAACCTGTGCAATGAATTTCTGTGTGATGATCTTGCAAAGCAGGTCATTCCGCACGGAACCTCCTTTATAGATCGTATTGACAGGATACACGATCGTGGCGGTGCCCGCTGTACCTGTATAACCATCTTTATAATTCATGCTGTAACTGGCAGGAGGCTCGGTGGTATGGTTCCAGCTCACAGATGTACCTGTGCGGTTATAATCCGTGGAGGTGAGATAGTTCCCGACAAAAGAACTTACTCCCCAGTAGTCGAAGCTCGACCTGATCGCTGCTTCATAAGCATCTTTGCCGGTCATGGGAACAGTCCATCCCCGCACCGCAGCTTCTGCGATCAGGAAGTAGGTTTCCCAGGGAGCAAAGAATATCCGTTTGTTGGTGCTGTTCCTGAATTTGATACCGATGCGGGGTGCTGCACCGGGCCAGCCGCGCCATTGGTTCTGGGCTCCTTTCGTGCCCCAGGCCCCGGCATTGGTGCCGTTCCAGCAGAACTTGCCGTCCAGTGTTTTCACGGTGGCGCCATTGGCATCTACCAGGTCGGCCGTGGTGGTTTGCCAACTGGGAGCATCATACGTAGGATATTTTGCGAAATCCGTATTATCGAAATCGCCCGGCAGCGGGAATGCTTTGTATGCGCGGGGGTCCATCGTATAAGGCAATCCATCGAACCAATAACCGGCATACGGCTCATTGGTCATGGTGGAGAAATGGTTGGTGAGCTTCAGTCCGGCCCAGTTGGCTGCCCTGATATAAGTAGCATATTTTGGATCGGTGAGCTGGTCGGATGTTCTCACACCACCCAATCCTGTATAGATATTTTCAAGGGTGGTGGAAAGGATCTGGGCATTCCATTCGCGGCTCATCACACCTGATAAGGGGCTCCATCCGTCTTTCTCCTGTACCTGGAAAATATGGTCAGTCCCGGTGATCAGGTCGCCGGTAACGGCGGCCTCAAATTCAGCTTTGGCTTTGGCGGCGTCCACTTCCGACAATCTCATTGCCAGCCGGAGCCGCATGGAATTGGCATATCTTTTCCATTTCGCATAATTATAACCGTAAGCAGGGTCTTCATTCTTGAGGGGGTCCGGGTTGGTGACGGAGAGATCGAGTTTGGAAGCTGCGTCTTTCAGTTCATCCAGCATGAAATAATAAACGGTCTTCACATCTGAAAAGTCGGGGTTCACACCCTGGAAGCCATTGAGGGGAATGGGCCCGAAATTATCTGTCATCTCACTCATCAGGTAAGCACGCCAGATGCGGGCCACCTGTTTCAGATTGCCGGTATAAGCCTGCACTTTGCCGCTGGCGATCTTTTCATCAGCGATCTGTATGGCAGTATTGGCATGATTGAGCCAGGTGGAAATATACCGGTAATAATCGGTAGACCAGCTATCGTTGGGTGAACCGGAAGAGAGGCCACCGCTGAAATGCTGACGGCCGGCGGTTTTCCAGTACAACACGAATACACGCTCTGCGATATGCGGGTCCATCTGGGCGCTGATGATGGCATTGTTGATGAAATATTCCACCTGTACCTGGTCCGCATTCGCATCCTTGGGGTTCACATTGATATCTTCAAATTTCTTGCAGGAAGCCGCCAGCACAATGGCCGATACAAGCAATCCTGATTTTATGGTAAGTTTTTTCATTGTTAAACTGTTTGGCGATTAAAAACTGAGACTGAGGTTGAAAAGGATCGTGCGCGTGGTGGGTGGACTGGAATTTTCAAAACCCACGGCATTGGTGCCTGTTGCGAACACGGATTCCGGATCGATACCTCTTACATGGCTGGTGATCATCCAAACATTATTGCAGGATACCCCTACCCTTGCTCTCTGGATGGGCGTTTTGTTCAGGAATTTACCGGGCAGTTCATAGCTGAGCTGAATATTACGCAAACGGACATTCGTAGCATCGTAAATATTCGCTTCCGTGATGCCCAGGTTGTTGACGGTAATGGCTTCCCAGTATTGCTGCGGTGTGATGGCATTGGTATTCTTCGTATAACCGCCGCTGCCATCAGCTACTACTCCATCCACGGTGATCTTTTCGCGGCCCCCGTTCATTACGGTAACGCCGGCGGAACCGTTACGCTGCATCGCAACCTGGGTAGCGGAGAAAATTTCGCCGCCGATGCGGGCATCGATCAGGAAGGCCAGCGTAAAACCTTTGTAGCCGAAACTGTTCGTGATCCCGATCAGCGCTTTGGGCTGCTGGTTGCCCAGCTTCACATTCGTGCGGTTGCCATCGCGTTGAGGGAGACCGGTGCCTGAGAGGATCAGTTGCCCGTAGTAAGGGCTCTTGGTATCCAACATGCGGGTGTACATGCTTCCATAGATATCTCCGTACAGCTCGCCTTTTTTAGCCACTACGGAAACATCGTCATAAGAGCCCAATGGATAGAGCATCACACTGTCTTTCGTGGAAATATCGATGATCTTGTTCCTGTTGGCGCTGAAATTTGCTGAAATATTCCAGTTGAAACCAGTGGGATTGCTGAAGATCCTGGCATCTGCCATCACTTCGAAGCCGCTGTTCTGGATATTGCCGGCATTGATCTTCCTGAAATTATAACCGCTGGAAGGGTCCATCGGCAGGTCGATGAGCTGATAGGTAGCATTGGATTTGTAATAGCTGAAATCCAGTCCTATCCTATTGTTCAGGAATCGCAGCTCGGCGCCGGCCTCGAACGACTTGATCAGTTCGCTCCTTACGTTGGGATCATAGAGCACCTCTTTCCGGCTGGCATTGGTATTGCTGTTGGGATCGTTTTCTATATTGTAAGTATTATACAATTGATAAGGGCCCATATCATTACCCACAGTAGCATAGGAAGTTCTCAGCTTTCCGTACGTGAGCCAGCCGGGCAATCCTTTGAACGATTCCGTGAATACATACGAAAGGCTTACGGAAGGATAAAAATAGGAACGGTTCACTTTGGCAAGCGTAGATGACCAGTCATTCCGGAAAGTGGCGTCCAGGAAGAGGTATCCATCCCAGTTCACCCCAACCGATCCATAAACGGAATTGATCCTTTGCTCGCTGGCCTCATCCTTGATATCCGGTGGGTTCTTGCCATTGCGCAAGGAGAAGAGATTGGGCACTTTCAATTCTCCGGCATCCAGGTAAAGCCTGGCGTTCTTTTGCCTCATGAGGTTACCGCCCAGGGTGATATTACCTCCGAGCTTTCCGAGCACATCGTCTTTTTTGGCGGTAATGAGTGTGCTGTAATTTGTTTCGGAAAAGGTTTGCTTACCGTTGGCATATCTGCCATTGATTGCGACCGGGCTGCCTGCATATACTTTGGATTCAACATTGGTAGTGTACATATCAGAACCGGCTTTGATCTCTGCATCGAGCCATTCGGTGAATTTATATTTCAGCGACCCGGTGAGGATGTAACGATCACGTATATCCTGGTTCAGGTTGTACCTGCTTGACCAGTAAGGGTTCACCTGGTTACCGATGCCATACCAGATCATATTGCCGTATTGGTCAACGGCATTTTTGAACTGCCGCACATCCATGCTTACGGGCATCAGGTATAACAGGGAGGAATAGTTGTTGAGGTTCGATCCGCCCTGGGGCCTGTTCCTGGCATTGGCATTGGAATACTGGATCTTGGTATCCAGCGTCCAGCGGTCGTCCTTGCCGAACCTGCTCACCTGCCGGCCTGTAAGGTTGATGCGGGTAAGCTTGGTGCCCGGAATGAGGCTCTTGTCGTTGAAATAGTTGATGGAAGTATATACGGAAGTGTTCTTGTATTGTTGCTGGAAAGACAGGTTATGATTATTGCTGACCCCGTTCCGGAAGAAATTATCGACATTATTATAAGCCTGGAGATTTTCTTTTTGTCCGTTCCAGTTGGTCACTTCCTGCCCGGTGATCTGCGGCCCCCAGTTGCTTCCGCTGATCTTGTCGAAAATACCATTGGAGCCTTGCCCGAAGGTCCGCTGCATATCGGGGTTGGTGAAAATGCTTTCGAATCCAAGGGTGGAAGAAAGCGTGATACCGATCCCTTTTTGTTTTTTCCCGGTTTTGGTGGTAACGAGTATGGCGCCATTTCCCGCGCGACTTCCATACAAAGCGGCAGCAGTAGGGCCTTTGAGGACTGAAATACTTTCGATATCCTCCGCATTCAGGTCGGCCAGGCCATTGCCCATATCGAGCCCCGGGTTCCAGTAATCGTTATTTTCTTTGGCGGCCCCGATGGATTTGGTCACGCCCACGAAATTGTCGACCGGAACACCATCTACTACAATAAGGGGTTGGTTCTTTCCGGTGAGCGAGTTATTACCGCGCAGGTTGATCTTGGAAGAGCCTGCCGGGCCATTGCTGGAGCGGATCACCTGCAAACCTGCCACTACGCCGGAGAGGGCGTTGGTGAGGTTGGGCTCACGGGCATCAATAAGCGTTTTGCTTTTTACTTCCTGCATGGCGTAGCCAAGGGATTTTTTTTCGCGTTTGATACCGAGGGCTGTTACCACTACTTCATCGAGACCGGCAGCGGCCTGGTGAAGCGTGATATTGAGGGGAGCATCCCCTGCGGCGGATTCGATCGTGGCAAACCCTACTGAAGTAATGACGAGGGTGGCGCCGGGCAATACCTGAAGGCGGAAAGCGCCCTGGGCATCGGATACCACTTTGTTGCTGGTACCTTTTTCGCTGATCGTAGCAGAGACGACCGGGTTACCATCGGCGTCTTTCAGTGAGCCCGTAACCCATTTTTTTTCCTGTGCGGTAGCGGTGAGAAAGCACAGGGCTGCAGAGCATGTCAGCAGCAGGCAAAGCAATTTTTTCATTGCAGATGTACTTGTTTTTGGTTAAGAAATACAGTTCCCATCCTGTGATAAGGATGCGGACCTGTCAGAAGTCAGGCGTACGTCATTTTTGGATTTTTTCGATGGGGCAGGATCTTGTCGTAATGTTCCATGACCAGTGCGGCAGCTCCCAGTCTTTCCGCCTCATAGCCGAGTGGTGAGATCATGATCTCGATGTTCTCGGCTATTTTGGGGATGCAATGTTCATTCAGGGCCTGCTGAATGGGCGCCAGCCAGAGCTTTCCGGCCAGGGCTCCCCTGCCGCTCAGCACGATCAGTTGGGGGTTCAATATGTGCATCAGGATCGATACACCCCGTCCGATATTGTAGGCCGCTTCGGATAAGAGTTCGATGGCATATTTATCGCCGTTGACGGCTGCGTTCATGATAGCACGGAAAGTGTCTTCCACATGGTCCAGTGTGAGGTTTTTCAATTTGGAAGTCCTGCCTTCGGCCAGTCCCTGGATCGCTTTTTCGGCTATTACGAACAGTGAGGTCTCGGTTTCGAGGCAACCCGTCTTACCACAATTGCAGATCTTATTATTGGTGAAGAGGGGAATATGGCTGAACTCACCGGCAAACCCGTTCTGTCCGCGGAACAGGCTCCCGTTCAGCACCATACCAAGACCTATGCCCCAGCCTATATTGATCACCATGGCGTTCCTGCTGTTCTTTGCTGCCCCCAGTTTCCATTCCGCCAGGGCGATCAGGCTGGAATCGTTGTCGATAAGGACCGGCAACCCCGTTACTAATTCAATATGACTGACGATACTTCCGTTCTCGGTCTTTAAGAATGTGTGGTTGATCCCTTTGGCGAAATCCACAAAGCCCGGCATACCGATGCCGATACCGGCAAATTGTTCTTTGGGGATCCCCGACCCGGTAATGAATTCATCGAGGAAGCGGGCGAGCTGATCCAGTGCGTTGGGATTATTGGCCAGGTCGAGCTCCAGTTTATCGGCTTTCTTTACATACTGGTTGTGCAAATTGAGGATGGCGATATGGCTGATGAACTGGTCCATTGCCACCGATACGATATACATCATATTGGGTTGAACGGAGTACATCTGTGGCCGCCGGCCGCCTGTTGAACTGGCGTGCCCGGATTCATAGACCATGCCTTCATCGACCAACTGGTTCAGCGCGCGGGCAGTATGTGGAAGACTTTTCGAGGTCAACAGGCTCAGATCAGCACAGGACAATTCCTTGTTGAAGTACAAATGCTTGATCAGCGACTGTTTATAAAGGTTGGCTTTCTTTGGCACTTAGTTAACTTTTAAACAAAAATCAAGTTAATTTTTCATTAAAGTAGTCAACTTCTTAAAATAAAGCAAAAAGTTTTTTCAAAAAGCGAAAAACTTATCTGGACTTTTTTCACAACTGCCTCAAAAACAGGAAGTCTACTGTACCAAAAGCAGACATATTTTTATAAAGACTATATGAATAAAAGTTGGGAAGCTGTGATCGGCCATCTCAGTACTAAAGGAGATGGACATACGCCGGATACCAACATGGTCCAGTCGCCCATCACTGTCTGCCACCGCAATCTGAAAGCCACCGTGCCGGTGCCTGCGGCCCTATGGCTGCCAGGAAGGGATACTAACGGAAAGAAATAAACGATCAACATGCCCGGCCCCTGATCAGTGGCCCGGGAGCATCTCTGCCCAGGTATCCGATGCATCTCTGCCCGCTGTGGAAGTGGATGGCGATACAGGTTCCAGGGTTCATCGATTTGGTGTATGTTTTGCAAAGCGCCTCACGGGCACTAACAACTGCTTCTCTGTTCCTGCAAGCGGGTTGGAGTAGTACGAAAAGGATCGTGATAGATGGGATCGATCATAGCAAAACCGCTACGGCCGTGGATTTCCGGGTAGGTGCCCAGTAAAAAGATCGGTGCGTTAAAGGGTAGCCGATAGCAAAAAAAACATAAAAATTCGTGAAGTTTTTTTGGATTTCCCATTAAACAATCCGTATATTTGGATTGTACAAATCCCCTTTCGGCTCTCATTAGACAGGAGGTGGCGTTACCACAGACCAATCACCACAAGCTCCCTCCCAGTTAAGCTCAAGTATCCTCTTACAGTTATACCCTTATCTGGCAATTCAATGGTAATTGCTGTATCAATGCATTTATTTTATGGCATCAACCAGGCATATCGCGTAGGCATCTTGTGGTATTCTTGGGTTGAAATGATAGCATAATATTCGGATCAGTTCGACTATATCTCAACTTTATTTTTCGCTAGGACTTCAGGGCTAATAAAGACCGGTAGTATTTACTGCCGGTCTCTTTCCAGCACTCTCCCCCTGCTTTCCTGGCGGCCTGACTTTTTGTATCACCTCGTTTCGTTAAGGTTTCAGAGCTAAAAACAGGCCGGTGGTTTATACCACCGGCTTTTTCCTTATCTTCGCTCAACTTTTTCTTCGATGAACGTTCTCATACAACAAGTTACAATTGCTGATCCATTATCGCCACTACAGGGAAAGAAGCAGGATGTTTATATTGAATCAGGCATCATTAAGGATATCCAGGACAGTCTGGACCTTCCCGCCAGCCAGGTGGTGAGTGGGCACGACCTGCATATTTCACCAGGTTGGGTCGATCTATTCGCACATTTTGGTGATCCCGGCTACGAATTCAAAGAGACCCTCGAAACAGGCGCCGCTGCCGCTGCCGCCGGAGGCTTTACCGATGTATTGGTTGTGCCCAATACGCAACCGGTCACAGACAATAAAACGCAGGCAGCGTATATCAGTCGCAGGTCAGCACAACTTCCAGTCAACGTTTATCCCATCGGCGCCATCTCCAAAAATGCAGAAGGCAAGGACCTGGCAGAAATGTACGATATGCGAACAGCAGGGGCCATCGCTTTCAGTGACGGCTTCCATCCGGTACAATCTTCCGGCGTATTGCTCAAGGCCCTCCAATATGTAAAAGCTTTCGACGGCATCCTGATCCAGATCCCCGACGACCGGAGCGTTGGAGCCAGCGGGCTCATGCACGAAGGCATCGTCTCCACCCAGCTCGGGCTGCCCGGCAAACCCATGATGGCAGAGGAGTTACTGGTAGCACGCGATATCAAACTGGCCCGTTATGCTGAATCGAGACTGCATTTTACCGGTGTCACTTCTCCCAAATCACTCGAATATATCAGGCGCGCCAAAGAAGCCGGGCTTTCCATTACCTGCAGCGTGGCGCCCTACCATCTGTTCTTTACGGATGAGGACCTCAAACAATACGATACGAATCTGAAAGTATACCCGCATCTCCGCACCAGCGTTGAGCGCGATGCATTGCGGAAGGCTGTGGCCGATGGCACTGTGGATTGCATAGCCTCACATCACCGTCCCCATGAATTCGACAGCAAGGTATTGGAATTCGAATACGCTAAATATGGAATGACCGGCCTGGAAACCTGCTATGCCGTGCTCAAAACAGCGATGCCTTCCGTGCCGGATACCAGGTGGGTGGAAATGCTGAGTGTACAGCCGAGAAAAATATTCGGGCTGCCGCCCTGCACAATTCAGAAAGGAGCACCGGCGCATGTAACGATTTTCGATCCTTCCCAACAAACAATTGTCACCGATGATTTCTTCCGTTCCAAGTCCAGGAACTCCGCCTTTATCGGCAAAACCCTGGCCGGAAAAGTAAAGGGAGTGATCAACGGTGAGAAAGTAACCATACATTAACCTTAAATCATTTACGATGACTGCAGAAAGCACACCCCGTAAAAAGAATATCGGATTCACTTATGGCCTCATTGGAGGATTGATCCTGGTTGTATACCTTCTATTATTATACCTTGGTGGAGTGAGCTATTTTTTAGGTGCGCTTGGTTGGCTGGGAGCTGTCTTCATCATTGGCCTTGCCGTAATGGCCGGGATCAAGCAAAAGCAAATCAATGGCGGGTACCTCAATTTCAGCGAAGCGTTGAAAGTCGTATTTACTGTGTTCGTAGTGGCTTTTCTGATCCAAACTGTGTTTAATTTCATTTTGCTTAATTACATCGATACCTCCTTCCGTGATGCATTGACGCTTGCTACACTCGAAAAGACGGAAGCATTCATGAAAAGGATGGGACTTTCAGAAAGCCAGATCGAAGAGGCCATGAAGAATGCCAGCAACACCAACAACTATTCTGTACGCAATGTTTCGTTGGGCTTCGGGTTTATGTGCATCATTTGCTTCCTGGTGTCATTGATCATCGCAGCGATCATCAAGAAGAAGCGACCCCCATTCGAAAATACTTTTAATCAATAGTAATTATGGATGTATCCATTGTGGTCCCCCTGCGCGATGAAGAAGAGTCTTTGCCGGAGTTATGCGCCTGGATACAACGGGTGGTAAAAGAGAATGCCCTGTCGTACGAGATCATCCTGATCGATGATGGCAGTGTAGACAATTCCTGGGAGGTGATCGAATCCCTGCGGGCAGCCGATCCCTGCATCAAAGGGATCAAGTTCCAGCGTAACTATGGTAAGTCCGCCGCCCTCAATGAAGGGTTCAAGGCAGCCCAGGGCGATGTGGTGATCACGATGGATGCAGACCTCCAGGATAGCCCGGATGAGATCCCCGAACTCCGGCGCATGATCGTGGCCGATGGATATGATCTGATCAGCGGATGGAAGAAAAAGCGCTACGATAATACCCTCACGAAAAATATCCCCTCCCGCTTCTTCAACTGGGCCACACGGCGGGCTTCAAAGATCAAATTGCACGATTTCAACTGTGGACTTAAAGCATACAAACGGAAAGTGGTCAAGAGCGTTGAAGTGTATGGTGAGATGCACCGCTATATTCCTGTGCTGGCCAAATGGGCCGGCTTCCGGAAGATCGGTGAGAAAGTGGTAGAACACCGCGCCCGGAAATACGGCCATACCAAATTCGGGTGGGAAAGGTTCGTAAACGGGTTCCTTGATCTGGCCTCCATCATGTTCGTAAGCAAATATGGGAAAAGACCCATGCACCTGTTCGGACTGTGGGGCACCCTCTGTTTCCTGGTGGGCTTTGTGATGGTGGTCTGGTTGATATTCTCCAAGATATACGATCCTGCCAACAGCCTTACCAATCGCCCCCCGTTCTATATTTCTCTAACGGCGATGATCATAGGGAGCCAATTGTTCCTGGCCGGCTTTCTCGGGGAGCTGTTGGTAAGGAATGCGCCCGGCAGGAATGTATACCTGATCGAAAAAAAACTGGGAGTTGAATAATGACCGGTAAAATCATTATTGTTGGCCCTGCATATCCTCTCCGGGGAGGTGGGATCACTACCTTCAATCAACGACTGTGTAAGCAATTCATGGATGAAGGCTTCGATTGTGCCATCTATTCTTTCTCCCTTCAATACCCTTCTTTCCTCTTTCCCGGCAAATCACAATATTCAACCGAACCGCCGCCGGAAGGAATGGAGATATACTCCGTCATCAATTCCATGCATCCCCTCAACTGGTGGCAGGTGGGCACTGAGCTTCGACGGATCAAACCTGATATCATCGTGGTGCGTTTCTGGCTGCCCCTGATGGGACCGGCACTGGGCACCATTTTGAGAAGGGCCAGGAAAAATAAACATACCAGGGTCATTGCTATCACGGATAATATCATCCCGCACGAAAAAAGACGGGGTGATAAACCTTTCACCCGCTATTTCCTCGGCAGTTGTGATGCCTTTATCACCATGAGCGATAAGGTGACGAAAGATCTGCAGCAGTTCAACACGGGTAAACCGGTGAAACAGGTACTCCATCCGCTCTATGATAATTTCGGGGAGCCTGTTCCCAAACCTGCGGCACGTAAAAAACTTGGGATCGATACGGGCGACAGGATACTGTTGTTCTTCGGTTTTATCCGTCATTATAAAGGTCTCGATCTCCTGCTGGAAGCAATGGGGATACTGATGTCTGAAGTCGGAGGTCTGAAGTCTGAAGGGATCCCTCCGGCTTCAGACCTCCGACTTCAGACCTCCAATATCAAACTCCTCATCGCCGGAGAATTTTATGAAGACAGGAAAATATATGATGCCCTTATCGAAAAGCTCGGCATCGGTGACCGGCTGATCCTGCATACGGATTTTATTCCCGACAGTGATGTGCGGTATTACCTCTCGGCCGCCGATGTGGTGGTGCAGCCATATCGTAATGCCACCCAAAGCGGTGTTACTCCCCTGGCCTATCATTTCGGGAAACCGATGATCGTGACCAATGTGGGCGGCCTGCCGGGGATGGTGCCGCATCTGCGGGCCGGACTGGTCTGCGAGCCCGACCCCGCTTCCATCGCCAAAGCCATCGTTGAATATTTTGAAAAAGGCGAACAATATTTCATACCTTTTCTGCATACCGAAAAGGAAAAATATTCCTGGCATCAGTTGAGCAAAGCCATTATAGAATTAACCCATGAACAAATTGAACATCCATGATCTATAGAAGCAAAGCTCCTTTACGTATAGGGTTGGCAGGCGGCGGCACTGACGTAAGCCCTTATTGCGACCAGTTCGGTGGCGCCATCCTGAACGCGACCGTATCGCTCTATGCCTATGCCAATATCGAACCGCTTCCTGAGAAGACGATCGTTCTGAAAGCAATGGACAGGCAGGAAGAACAACGATTCGAATGGCAGCCAAAATTGCCACTGGATGGTCATCTTGACTTACTGAAAGGAGTATATAACCGTATTCAACAGGAATATCAATTGCCCGCTACCGGCTTTCAATTGTCGACCTATGTTGACGCACCTGCCGGCTCCGGGCTTGGGACATCTTCCACACTCGTAGTGGCCATCATCGGTGCGTTCGTAGAAATGCTGCGGCTCCCATTGGGTGAATACGATATTGCGCACCTTGCGTATGAAATTGAAAGACAGGAACTGCAGATGGCAGGTGGGCGCCAGGACCAATACGCAGCTACTTTCGGCGGGGTCAATTATATGGAGTTCTATGCCAACGATAAAGTGATCGTGAATCCTTTACGGATCAAACCTCATTACCTGTTCGAACTGGAAAATAACCTGTTGCTGTATTATACCTCCACCAGCCGCGAATCAGCTAAGATCATCGAAAAGCAAAGCCGGAACGTGGTGGAGAAAAAAGAACAATCGATAGAGGCCATGCACCAGCTCAAATACCAGGCACAGATGATGAAAGAGGCTTTATTACGCGGACGTGTAAACGAGATCGGTGAAGTGCTGGACTTCGGTTTCCAGCAAAAAAAGAAAATGGCGGAAGGGATCAGCAACAACCTGATGGACGAAATATACGAAGCAGCTAAAAAGGCCGGGGCCAGCGGCGGAAAGATCTCCGGGGCCGGTGGCGGCGGATTCATGACCTTCTACTGCCCCGACAATTCAAAATTTGCCGTGATGGAAAGCTTGAGCAAATTCGGAGGCTATTTGAAGAATTATCAATTTATCGACCATGGCCTGACTTCGTGGACGATCTAAATCATCATTATACAACCCGAAAAAAATATCCAATGAATCAAAAGATCAGGAATATTATCCTGGATTCGATCGCTGTAAAGAACAAAGTGCTGGAGAATAATGAATTGTTGAAGACCGTGGAGAATATCGCCACGGCCATGGTAGCAGCGCTGAAAAAAGGGAACCGTATCTATTTCTGCGGCAATGGCGGCAGTGCTGCCGACGCGCAACACCTGGCCGCTGAATTTTCAGGCCGGTTCTACACCGACAGGGATGCTTTACCTGCAGAAGCACTGCATTGCAATACATCCTACCTCACTGCTGTGGCCAATGATTATAGTTACGATGTGGTTTATTCAAGACTGATCAAAGGGATCGCCAATGCAGGGGATTTCGTGGTTGGACTTTCCACTTCCGGCAATTCCGACAATATCGTAAAAGCATTTGAAGTAGCCCGTGAGAAGTCGGTCGTAACAGTTGGCTTTACCGGTGAATCCGGTGGTAAGATGAAGCCACTGAGCGATTACCTCGTGAATATTCCTTCCAAAGACACGCCCCGTATCCAGGAAAGCCATATCATGCTGGGGCATATCATGTGCCAGTTGGTGGAGGAACTTTATTTTGGCTAATCAAGCCCGATCCCTGCAATGTATCGTACTGGCCGGCGGCCTCGGTACCCGCCTCCGTTCTGTCGTATCGGACCTGCCCAAATGCATGGCGCCGGTTGCCGGCAGGCCCTTCCTGGCATGGGTGATCGATTACTGGCAGGAACAGGGGATCAGGGATTTCATTTTCTCGTTGGGATATAAACACGAAATGCTCACTACCTTCCTGGAAGAGCGGTTTCCGTTATTGAATAAGCAGTATGTGATCGAAGAAGAACCGATGGGCACAGGAGGCGCTATACGGCTGGCCTGCCACGCGGCCTTGTCGGACCAGGTGCTTATCGTGAATGGAGATACCTTATTCAAAGTACAGCTACCCCAACTCGAAGCGTTCCACCTTCGGCGCCAGTCCGATTGTACGCTTGCGCTCAAGCCCATGCAACATCCAGATCGTTATGGAACGGTAGAGCTCGATGCAAATGGCCGCATCCTGCATTTTCGTGAAAAGCAATTGCTTGCCGAAGGCGCGGTAAATGGAGGCGTTTATATTGTAGAGCGGCGGAAATTCCTGGAGGAAGAGCTGCCGGAGAAATTTTCATTCGAAAAAGATTATCTCGAAAAATTTTTTACCGCTCGTCCACTGTACGGGCTGCTGCAGGATGACTATTTCATCGACATCGGCATCCCGGAAGATTTTGCCAGGGCGAACAAAGAACTCGAAAACTGATGCCATTGTTACAACTTTCAGATATTGACCAGCATTGGACCTTATTTCTCGACAGGGATGGCGTGATCAATCATGAGAAATACCAGGACTATGTATATTCCTATGATGAGTTCATCTTCTATGATGGAGTGCCGGAGGCGCTGCAGGGATTGGCGGCCAGGTTCAAATACATTTTGCTCACCACCAATCAGCGGGGTATCGGCCGGGGTTTGATGACGGAAGCCGACCTCTCGGCCATTCACACCAACATGCTCCGGGATATTCGTGCGGCAGGAGGCAGGATCGATAAGATATATTATTGTACGTCGAACGACAATAACGATCCCAACCGGAAGCCCAATCCCGGTATGGCTTTCCAGGCACAAAAAGATTTTCCGGATATCGACCTGAAGCGTTCCCTGATCGTGGGCAATAACCTCAGTGATATGGAATTTGGCCGTAATGCCGGTATGTATACTGTTTTCGTGCGGACTACCCAACCCGGTCTGGCCCTGCCCCACCCCCTGGTCGACCTGGCGTTCGATTCTTTGCCGGATTTTGCAAAAGCTTTGCAATTGGCACAAAATTTTATCGGGTAATGGACGTTGTCTGTCTGTCCATCTGAACCATGATCTATTGGATTTTAAGGATTGGGAGGAGAATTTGAAGGTGTCTTAAATTTGCTTAATTAATCAATTGTCTATTATACATGAGTTTTTATCAGTCAACGATATTTCCTGTCAATCTGTTTAAGCCATCCAAATCCAGGTTCGGCCTTCTCTTTGTATTACTGTTGCTGGCCGGTACCGGGTTCAGTCAAACCATTTCGCAAGCTAATCGGAAGACCCTGTACCTGAAAGAAGATTCATTGAAGGAACTTTCTAGGAAGATCGTAATGGCTGATGAAGCGTCCGACAGGTTCCGGGCCGACAGTGGTTTTATCCGCATGTTCGTCAGGGCGCTGAAGGTCCCCCATTCATTTTACTATCCTTTCGATTCCCTGAATATCTCCAAGCTCTATGCACCGGACAGCAGTTTCAGGATTTTTACCTGGCAATTGAAAAAAGATGAATATGTGCTCATGCAGAAAGGCGCCATCCAGATGAACACTGGCAATGGCTCCCTGAAATTGTTCCCGCTCTTCGATGTGTCGATGTATACGCGCAACCCGCTCGATTCTGCCCGCGACCAGGACCACTGGATCGGGGCCATTTATTACCGCATCATCCTGAAAGAGTACAAAGGCAGGAAATATTATACGCTGTTGGGCTTCGATGATTACAGTATCAGCAGCAATAAGAAATGGGTGGAAGTGCTGCATTTCGATGATATGGGCAAGCCTGTTTTTGGAGGCCCCTTCTTTTCTTTCAAGGAAGATTCGGTGAAGAAAGGGGTGCAGTCGAGGTTCAATATCGAATATAAAAAGGAAGCCAAGGCTTTTCTCAACTATGATCCTGAGATGGATATGATCATCGTTGATCACCTGATCTCGGAAACGGATGAGCCTGATAAAAAATTCACCTATATCCCCGATGGCGATTATGAAGCATTCAAATGGCAGAATGGCCAATGGGTGCATGTGAACAAGTTGTTCAGCCAGATGCAGAAAGATGGCGATTTCCCCAAAGAAGCCATGATCCTCGATGATGCAGGCAACGCCGATGAACAGAAACTGGAAGAAGCTTCCAGGAAGAACATGCAGAAAGGCGCTCCTCCTTCACCTCCCGTGAAACAAAAACAACCGCCTTCCAAGAAGAAGCCGGCTAATTGAGTTGACAAGTTAACAAGTTGACAGGTTAATAAGAGAATCCCTGAATTTCGGAGACCTCCTTGTCAACCTTTCAACTTGTCAACCTGTCAACCATTCAGCAGCTTCTCTTTCGCACGGTTATACTCCTCCTCCGTCAATACGCCCTGTTCTTTCAACCGGAATAATTTTTCCAGTTCAGTGGCGATAGAGGTGGATGAACTGCCGGAATGCGCGGCTGTATTGGGATGCAGCCCCATGGCAGTGGCCATTTGTTTGGCCTGGTTGGTGAGCTGGATATTCTTGTATTCCGCCTGGGCCAGCGTGATGGTATCTTTCAACCGTTTGGGTTTGTGCACATCATAATAATCGGTAGCCCCTATTTCGGCGGCGGTCTGTATTTCCACATGCCCGAAATTCAGTATCCTGCCCCAGAGGCTCTGATCGTAGGAAACGTTGTTGATCTTTTCGAGCGGGCTTTCTTTGGCATGATGGCTGAGCAATCCCGATTCATCGATGACCCTGAAATTGGTCACCACCCAGATATCGCATTTCCATTCGAGGTATTTGATGAAGCCGTAGATCAGTCCTGCCACCGCTGCTATCCATCCATAATTGCCGAAGCCGATCAGCCAGGCCGCCACAAAACCGATCAATACGATAATAACGGGCATTACCAGTTTTACCCAACTGGTATAATTGATGAGCAGGATGGTCTCATCTTTCTGCAGGGGTGTGCGCATGTATGAGGTTGGTTTAATCGTCCAGTTTCAGTACGGCCAGGAACGCTTCCTGCGGCACTTCCACATTACCGATCTGGCGCATACGCTTTTTGCCCTCCTTCTGTTTCTCCAGCAGCTTGCGTTTACGGCTGATATCGCCGCCATAACATTTCGCCGTTACGTCCTTGCGCATGGCGGAAATATTTTCGCGGGCAATGATCTTGGCGCCGATGGCGGCCTGGATAGCGATCTGGAACTGTTGGCGGGGCAGCAGCTCTTTCAGTTTCTCGCAGAGCTTACGACCGAAATCCTGTGCGCGGCTGCGGTGAATGAGCGCACTCAGCGCATCCACCTTATCGCTATTCAGCAGGATGTCCATTTTCACGATATCGCTTTCACGGTAACCGATCGGGTGATAATCGAAGGAAGCATATCCGCGTGTCTGGCTTTTCAGCTTATCATAGAAATCGAATACGATCTCGGTGAGCGGCATTTCAAAGATCAGCTCAACGCGCGTTTGTGTGAGATAGCTCTGGTTGATCAGGATACCACGCTTGTTGAGGCAGAGGGTCATGATATTACCGATGTATTCGGGCTTGGTGATGATCTGGGCTTTGATATAAGGCTCTTCGATCCTGTCCATCTGGGTAGGCTCAGGCATTTCCGCCGGGTTGTTGACGGTCGATTTTTCACCCCTGGTAGTATAGGCGATGAATCCTACGTTGGGCACAGTGGTGATCACGGTCTGGTTGAATTCCCTTTCCAGCCTTTCCTGGATGATCTCCATGTGCAGCAGGCCGAGGAATCCGCACCGGAAACCGAAGCCAAGGGCCTGTGAAGTTTCGAGCTCGTAAGTGAGGGAAGCATCGTTGAGCTGGAGCTTGTCCATGCAGTCGCGCAATTCCTCGAAGTCGTCCGTATTCACCGGGAAGATGCCGGCAAATACCATGGGCTTCACTTCTTCGAAACCCCTGATAGCTTCAGGATGCGGGTTATTGGCCAGGGTGAGGGTATCCCCCACTTTTACTTCTTTTGCGTTCTTGATACCGGTAATGATATAACCTACGTCACCGGTGCCCACCTCCTGTTTGGGAGTTAAACTTAATTTGAGGATACCTACTTCATCTGCTTCATATTCAGTACCGGTGGCGATGAATTTTACCTTGTCGCCTTTCTTCAGTGACCCGTTCAGGATACGGTAATAAACGATGATGCCGCGGAAAGAATTGAATACACTGTCGAAGATCAGGGCCTGGAGCGGTGCATTCGGATTTCCCTCCGGGGAAGGTATCTTGTCCACGATGGCGGAGAGGATACCATCTATCCCGATGCCTGCCCGGCCACTGGCCAGCAGGATCTCTTCTTTTTTACATCCGATGAGATCGATGATCTGGTCCTGCACTTCTTCGATCATGGCGCCATCCATATCGATCTTGTTGATCACGGGAATGATCTCGAGATCATTGTCGATGGCGAGATAAAGATTGGAGATGGTCTGTGCCTGGATACCCTGGGTGGCGTCTACCAGCAGCAGTGCGCCTTCACAGGCGGCCAGTGCGCGGCTCACTTCATAACTGAAGTCCACATGGCCGGGAGTATCGATCAGGTTCAGGATATATTCCTGTCCGTCGGTATGCTTATAGTTGATCTGGATCGCATGGCTTTTGATCGTGATCCCTTTTTCCCTTTCCAGGTCCATATCGTCCAGCACCTGGTCCATCATCTCGCGCTCACTGATGGTATTGGTGGTTTGCAGGAGCCTGTCGGCCAACGTGCTCTTACCATGATCGATGTGGGCGATAATACAAAAATTGCGAATATTTTTCATCTGTTCGTCAACCCTTCATTTTCAACAGGCGATCCTCTTGGCCGGGCCTGCGCCCTGGTACCCGGAGGTAGGGCGCAGGCGGCCGGTGCCTTCTGCGAAGGATGGCAAATGTACTTGATTTTAGGCTTACCTGCCAATTTGGAGAGGCAATGAATATATTAATCCTTTCCCGGTATGCCGGAATACCAGTTGATATCGTCCATTGGGATAGGCAGCCACCGGAACCCTGATCATCGCCGCTGAAATGCTGGCGCCCGAAGCCAGTTTCATGCCTGCCATATCCACCAGGTCCCAGTCTACCCTGCCCTGCTGCCAGCCGGCCGGAAGCATGACCATCACCTTATCGGAGGCTGGGTTAGGGTATGCTTTCCAGTTAGTATTATCCGGTATATTGTCGATTTTCTTAATGACGGAATAGGTGAATGCACCATCGATATCCACCATTTTCAACCGGTAATAAAGTGTACCCGGTGGCGCCTGTTGGTCTGCATATCGATAATTTTTATCGGAGCTGCCGGACTGTGCCGCCACTTCCTGCAGTAATGTAAAATCGGTTCCGTTAGACGACCGTTCGATCCCGAAATGAGAGAAGTTCGATTCACCCGCTGCGATCCATTCCAGCAAGACCTGGTTATCCGTTTTCCGGGCGCCAAAACTTTTCAGGGTCACGGGCAGTGTACTGATCACCTGGGTGGTAACTTCCGATACATTATTGGTGAGGTCGAGGTCGGTGATATTGCCGGAGCCGACCTGAACGGTATTCGTCATATTTCCGCCGGGAGGGAACGAAGACAGTTTCCCATTCACTGTGATCGTGATCTCCTCATTGGCGGCCAGGTTGATGGAGCCGGTGATCTCTCCCGCCGGTGAAATGGCTATGCCATTCATCTGGTTCGTGGGATTTCCATGATTATCTACACTGATATCGGCCAGCGCGGCGGTATAATTGGGAGGCAAAGGATCGCTGAAACTGATGCCGGTGACAGTGCCGGCCGTTCCGTTCGCCACCACGATCTGGTAAGGCATGGATACCGGTGATCCGGAATAATTCATGTTCAGCGGCCCGGATTTGTTGACCCGCACATTGCCGGGTGTGGTGATGATCACGTTCCTGATCTCATGCGTATTGATGAATGACCCGGTAGATGCGGCAAAACCTACTTTAAGTGTAGGGGGCGGCGCTGTGGCAAGCGTTGTGGGGCCAAGCAGGGTAACAAAATTTCCCGTGGGGCTTGTTTTCCATTTTACGGTCAGCGCGTAACTGCCTCCTGATGGAGTGATGGTGAATTGCAGGCGGCGATAGAACTGTGCCTGGGTTGGCCGGGTGCTTGTTACTGAATTATAATCGATCCCGCCGTTATCACCTGTGCCGGCATCGGAGGGGATGATCTGCGCCCCGGTGATATAACTGTAATTGGGTGCAGGCCCCCTGACGGCTACCGCATTGGGGGTATTCCCCGGCCCGCCTATCTTTCCATTCACGTTGCTGGAGTAATTCCCGAATTCATCCACCCCGATCCCGATATAGCCGCCCGACAGACCTGGTGAGGGATTGAGCGTGTTCTGGGCATAGCCGAGCGAACCGCCTGTTCCGCCAATATTAAAAGATAAGACAGATGCGTCGTACAGGAAAACGGAAAAACCATCGGCCCCAGAGCTGCTGGTCCGCCAGGCCGTGTATTCAAAATCGACCAGCACGCCGAGCGTGGAAGGAAAAGTGGCATTGACTATTCCATAGCCAAGCTGGTTGGTAGTGGAAGGAGTTAAACGCAGCCAGCCATTGCCAACAGGGTCCACATTCCCCGATGTGAGCGTGGCGCTACCTCCGAGGGTCACGCCTGTACTGGATGATCCCCTGAAGGTTTCATTGATGGTAAATTGTGCGGAACCCGATAACGAGATCAAAAGCAGGAATACCCACAGGTGGTTTCGAAGACAATTGTACATAAGGTTCTTGTTTAGGTTATGGTAAAAATTGATTTAGCGAGGCAGGACAAGAGGCTTCGTGCAGGCGCATAGTTGAACAGGCATGCAGGGACATAGTCATGCTGTGGTGTAGCCCTACGGGCAGATTGAATGGATGTCAGGAAAAAGATCAGCCCTGTGAAGTAATTGACTGAGAATGGGCTGTTTACGTGTAAGAAAAAACTATGGAATAAAGATAAGGGTATTTTCTGACTTTTTTAGTTCTTTCATCATAGGGGTAAATGTGCAACGCGATGTTTTACAGGCGGATCAATGCGCATATATGAACATGAAACCGGTAAGCAGCCCTTTGCCCTGGGGTAAAGTAAGTGCTGTTATTATTACGTACAATGAGGAACGGAACATTCGCAGAACGCTCTCACAGCTTCATTGGTGTGATGAGATCATTATTGTGGACAGCTACAGTACCGATGCCACCGTTGATATCTGCAGGGAATTCAATTGTACCATTTATTTGAGGGAGTTCAATGGGTATGGCTCTCAAAAACGCTATGCTGTTTCGAAAGCCACGCACGACTGGATCCTTTGCATCGATGCCGATGAGGTTTTGAGCGATGAACTGGTGGAGGAGATCACCACCCTGCCGGCACAGGACCTGGCCGATTATGCAGCCTTCTCTTTCCGTATGAACCTGGTTTTCCTCGATAAAGAATTCAGGCATGGAAAAGAAAGCGGCCGGTATTTCATGAGGCTTTTCAACAGGATGAAAGGCGGGTTCACGGACGACAAAGTGCATGAAAGCATCCGCGTGAACGGCCCCGTAAAAAGATTGAACTCCATCATAAGGCATTATAGCTATACAAGTCTTCACCAATGTCTTGAAAAAAGCAACCGCTACTCGACCTATTCAGCCGAGATGGCCTTCAATAAAGGAAAGGACAAACCTATGGCAGTCGTACTGCTCGGTTTACCTTTCAATTTCATCAAATATTATGTGCTGGAAAGGAATTGTCTGAACGGCATCAAAGGTTTTTACTGGTCTGTTTTCTCGAGCTATTATCATTTCGCCAAGCATGTTAAATTAAAGGAGCTGCGCGATAGCTATCGTAAGCAAAACGCATCTGTTCGCAATGTTCCTAAAGTCATTTCCTGATCATGGGCTGGTACCTTATCGCAGCGATGATCGTCGTATTGTTGGCGGGCGGCTTGTTCCTGTTGAAAGACCGTGCCGCCAAAAATGCCGCCCTTCGGGTATTGATGTATCATAAGGTATCTGCCGACGGCACGAGGGATTTCCTGACCGTTCCGGTAGAAGATCTCCGCCGGCAATTCAATCACCTCCTTGCAGAAGGGTACACACCTGTTCTGTTGAGCGATCTCGTAAAATTTGTACAACATAAACAAGCTTTACCCTTAAAACCCGTTCTCATAACTTTCGATGATGGGTATCGCGACAACTACACTGTCATGTACCCATTGCTGAAAGAACTGGGCATGAAGGCAAATATTTTCCTCGTGCCTACCTACGTTATGGAGGCCGAAGCCAACCGGGATCCGCAATACCTGAACCTTCAGGAGTTGCAAAAGATGGATAAGGCTCTGGTTGAATTCGGTCTCCATTCCTATCAGCATAGAAACTACAAAGAACTTACCACGCGCCAGGTAGACGATGATCTTATCCAGGCCCAGGCCTGGCTCACTGCCCATAGCATTCCATTCCAACCATGCCTTGCCTTTCCCTACGGCGCCTATCCCAAAAAGAACCCGGTAAGAAGAGCTGCATTTTTCGATACGCTCGGCCTGAACAAGATCGTGGTGGCCTTTCGTATCGGCAACCGTGTCAACCCCCTCCCTCTCCGAAATCCCTTGCTGGTACAAAGGCTCGATATCCGGGGCGATGCGCCTGCTGGAAAATTCGAACGCCTGATTCTCCACGGCAAGCGCTGATAACAAAAGCTCAGTTATATTTGACAAATTTTTCTGTTACCGGCATCCCGTGCCAGTTAAAATGGCGTATAGGTACACGCTGATCATAAACAGGAATGGCGCCTATGGCCGGAACGGAAATCATTCAACTGCATGACTAAAAGGGCTATTATCATTGGCGCAGGGCCGGCGGGCCTTACCGCCGCTTACGAACTGCTGCATCGTACGGATATCATACCTGTGATCCTGGAAAAATCGGGTGATATCGGCGGACTGTCGAAAACGGTGAACTATAAAGGAAACCGGATCGATATCGGCGGCCACCGCTTCTTCTCCAAATCCGATAAGGTCATGGACTGGTGGCTCAAGATACTGCCGCTGGAAAATACTTCCGATAATAAACCATTCGAGATCCGCTACCGGCAAAGCTCCCGGACCGTTTCCCCATCATCGATGCCCGCCACCTCCGGCAATGAAAAAGACAAAGTGATGCTTGTCCGCAACCGGTTATCGAGGATCTATTATCTCCGCAATTTTTTTTCGTACCCCATTGCTTTATCGGCCGATACCATCCGTAAGCTCGGTGTGATGAAGATCGCGCGTATCGGGTTTTCCTATCTGCGTTCAAAAATAATTCCCGTGAGACCAGAGCGCTCGCTGGAAGATTTTTATATCAACCGTTTCGGAAAAAATCTATACCGCACTTTTTTCAAGGACTATACGGAAAAAGTATGGGGCATGCCCTGCAGCCATATTTCGGCTGAATGGGGGGCACAACGCATCAAAAAATTGTCGATCACCAAAGCAGTGGTGCATGCGGTGAGGAAGAAACTGTCGGTGGGCCGCAAGGATTCACTGGCGCAAAAAGGTACCGAGACCAGCCTCATCGAAAAATTCCTTTATCCCAAATACGGGCCCGGACAATTATGGGAAGAAGTGGGCAGGATCATAAAGGAGAAAGGTGGTGAGATATACTTTCACCAGGATGTGCAGAATATCCGCACGGAAGGGAATATGATCAAAGAGGTAACAGCCAGGGATATCCGAAATGGAAACATCTCGACTTTTGCCGGCGATTATTTCTTCTCCACCATGCCCGTTAAAGAGCTGGTGGCCGGCCTGCAGGCCAATGTGCCGGCTGAAGTGGCAAGCATTGCCGGCGGCTTGCAGTACCGCGATTTCATTACTGTAGGACTTCTCCTGAAAAAATTGAAACTGGAAGATAGCGGCGGCGCCGGTACACCGCTCATCAAAGACAACTGGATCTATATCCAGGAAAAGGACGTGAAGCTGGGGAGACTGCAGGTCTTCAACAACTGGAGCCCTTTCCTGGTGAACGATCCCGACACCGTATGGCTCGGCCTTGAGTATTTCTGCAATAAAGGCGATGAACTTTGGGAAATGCCCGACCCCGCATTCATGCAATTTGCGGTCCGTGAACTGGCTGCCATCGGGATCATCGACGCACAGGATGTGCTCGACAGTACACTGATCCGGATGGAAAAGACCTATCCGGCTTATTTCGGCACGTATCCCTCTTTCGATAAGGTGAGGAATTATCTCGACAGTTTCGAGAATCTTTTCCTGGTCGGCCGTAATGGCATGCACAAATACAATAACTCCGATCATTCCATGCTTACGGCCATGACGGCGGTCGACAATATCATCAATAATGTACGCTCCAGGGATAATATCTGGGCCATCAATACGGAAAATGAGTACCACGAAAAAAAATAAAGCACCTGCCTTTTTCAACCTGCCAACCTATCTGAACGTCTCCTTCAATTGCCTGAACAATTCTTTCTGTTGATCGGTGAGGTGTTCCGGCAACTCTACCTGGATCTCTACCATCAAGTCTCCATGCTGATTCGGATGATCGTATACCGGCATTCCCTTGCCTTTGATGCGCAGCAGCTTTCCATGCTGCGTTCCGGGCGGGATGGTGATATTGAGTTTGCCCGATAAGGTATTGATCTCTTTCTTTCCTCCTAATACAGCGGTGAAAAGATCTATGCCGAGCTGTTGCCGGATATTGTCCTGCTCTCTGGTATACATGGGATGCGGTGCTACCTGTATGGTGAGATAGAGATCGCCGGGTTGCCCGCCATTATTGCCTGCTCCGCCTTTACCTGCCAGCCGGATCATCAATCCCCTGTAACTACCGGGCTTCAGTTTAATGCGAAGTTTCTGACCATTGAGGTCGATGATCTTCGATGCGCCATGGTAGGCATCTTCGAGGCTAATGCCGAGTTCGTAGTGGAGGTCCTGCCCTTTTCGGGTACGGCCTTTGCGACCGGAGCGTGAATATGGATTGCCCCCGCCCTGGTTCCTGAAAAAGGATTCGAAGATATCATTAGGGTCGCCTTCAAAACCAAAAAATCCGCCATTGTCCGGGCTGCCCTGGTATTGACGGTAATTGGGGCCCTGCGCCTGTGCTTCTTCATTCACGCGGTTCCAGTTCTCGCCGTAGAGATCGTATTTCTTTCTTTTCTCCTTATCGCTCAATACCTCATAGGCTTCATTGACCTCCTTGAATTTATTCTCTGCTTCCTTGTTATTGGGATTTTTATCAGGATGGTATTTAACGGCGAGCTTGCGGAATGCTTTTTTGATCTCGTCTTCGGTGGCCTTCCTGTTAACTCCCAGAATGCTGTAATAGTCTTTCGCCACTGTATGATTTTTAAGTGTGAACCGGCTGTGATCGGGAAAAGGGGTCAAGTGGAAGACAATTTACAAAATTGCCGCTCCATCTTAAAAAAACAATTTGAAATCAGGGAAGATCAATATTTTTGAATAGACACTAATCTTGCAAAACCAAACAAATGAATGAAAAGCTCCAGCAATTGGAAAAGGTCCTGGGTACTATCAATCCTCCACTCATTCGTTATCTCGATAATGGTGCTGACAGCCGGCAGATCACCGATCTCTTTAAGAATTATTCCCTCTCTATTGCTGATACCTCAACGTTATATGCTCTTTTTGCATGGCATAATGGAACAAACCTGAATGAGGAAGAACATTGCCTGAACTTTTGTTTATTCCCGGATTTTATTTTGATGTCGCTCGATGATGTGCGGGAGTGTATCGAGACTGATCATTATTTCAATTTCAAGGGCAAGGGATTGATACCGCTATTCCGTTCCTGCGGCGGGGATTTTCTGGCCATCAAGGCCCGTGAGTATGACCAGTCGCCCCAGTCGGCAAGTGTATACTTTTGTTCCCCGCGGGTAACGACGGATGATAATTATATTTCGATGTACGATAGCCTGGATACGATGATCGATTGCATCCTGCTCAGTTATGAGCGGTCATATTATTTCATCAACCCGGAAGACAATCTCATCGATAGGGATATCGATGAGATCTACCATTTGTCGGAAAGGCTTAATCCCGGATCACAATACTGGACTTCCGATGAGGTATTGTGATCCAGGACCAGCCTTCAATAATAGCTCATTTAAAAAGCAAGGCCCAATGCATTGAGATAACTTTCCTTCTCACTATCATTCATATTTCTCATATTGTAATCATTGATCCAGAAAATACCTTTCCCTATTCCATAAAATAACATGCCGTACAACCCCGCTCTGCCTGCCAAACCATTCAATAGCGGCGATGGCCGGAAGCCAGGAACAGAGGGTGAAGGAACACGTGGAACGATCGGAACGTAAATTACAGGTGGCGGCTGTACCGGTTTCGGTTGTGGAGTATAGACAGGGACCGGAACGATCGGGGTTATTTTGGGTATCAATACCACCAGGAAGTTATCGCCTACCTTCATTTTGTTACCCGTGCCATACCCACCATACATGAATCTCAGGTCAATTGCCTGGAATTGTTGTTCACCTACCGGCACGAATCTCACCCAGGCATTTCTACCTCCCTGCATCGTTGTGGCGTAAGCGAACTCATCCCTGCTTTTGCCAAAGGGCGCCAGGCCTGGTAATTTCCGGGTTGCCTGTTCCCGGTTCCTTTCAGCAGCTTTTCCTCCCCCATTATACGTCAATAAATTCCATTGTGGATTAGCTTTCAGTGCATCTCTTGTGAGTGCATAGATATCAGGGGTAAAGTCCTCGAATACGAAATGGATCCCTTTAATATTGAGGGAATTAAATCCTGGAATGCCCATGATCACCTGGCTCAGTTGCTTTACCTGGTTCTCTGTTAATGACGGAACCAGGATTTTCTGCCCCTCCTTTATTTTATTGGCATCCTTGATATTATTGATGCGTTGAAGCATTTCAACAGTGGTGCCCCTTGCTTTGGCGATGCCACTTAAAGTTTCGCCTTTCTTGACGGTATACTCTTCACCTCCTCCATTGAAATCGACCTTCGCAATAAAATTATTGGAGTAATAGGCATAGGGAGATTGCCATGGATACTCATCCTCTCTTGGGTCGATGCTCAGGAACCTGCATATCCGTGGATCATAGATCCTGAGCCCAAAGTCATAACTGCTTCCTTCACCTCTCACTTCTTTGTCCTGTTCTTTGCCATTGAAACCATATCTGCCAAGGGCCCCATATTTTCTTCCGGGCATCAGCAGTCCTCCGGGGTAGTAGTCATTGGCCGAAACGATATCAGCCTCATAATAACCTACCATGCCGGCGTTTGTGGTACTCTGTACCTGGAATTTCCTGTCCGTAACTGTTACCAGCACATTGCCTATGTGATTCGTCAGTTCAAAGATCTTTTCGCCTCTGATAAATGTATCGATCTTTGCCGGCTCCCAACCTGCTGCTAATGATACCGATACCTGTACTGCAGTATGTTCCATCGCTATTCCTATCCTGTTACTGCCATACAGGTGAGTCTCTTTTTGTTTTACGTTACTGGCCTGGACCTCATAAACAGACATCACATTCCCTGCTCCATCCCGCACATATACGGTCGTTATTCCACCGGCTGTTTTTGTGATCCTGTTCCCGGCCGCATCATACGTGAAATTGATGATATTGCCACTCTTATTTATACTGCTGATCCTGCCATATACATTCCACGAGATGGTAGTGTCCTTATCCTTCGTCAGATTACCAATGGAATCATACTGATAATTACCCGGATTTTGTGAACCTATGTCGTTACCATAGGTTACGCCTGCTGCATCCGATACATAATCCAATTGGTTCCTGTTGGATTTATAATAGTAAGTGAGATCGTCCATCACTATTGGATTGCCCGCGCCCAACGACGGGGAGCCGTTTCGCTTATAGCTAAGGATATTGCCGTTAGGATCGTATTTGATGGTCTCCTTGTAATCATTGAGGATCACGGGCATCCATTGATTGTTATTGTCAAGTCCCTTGTATGCCTGCATGGCCACAAGCCGGTTCAATTGGTCATATCGGTATTGATAGAATAAAGCTTCTCTGATCGTGGAAGAAGGGTTCCCTTTGAGCAGACCACCATTGTTCATCGTGATGGCAGCAATATTGCCATTGTATAAGGAGCCTAAGTTCAGGCCCATTGGCGGTCTTGCAAAAGCGCTGCCGGTTGTTGCTATCGCCGTATAATCGATCCAGTTGTTGCCATCGACCGACTGGTCGTAGTAATGCAATGCAAATCCCAACACATCGCGGGCAACTGCAGAGCTTACGGTGCCATCACGACCCATATCTTTCGCTGTATCCAGCAAAGTACTGTTCACTCCTTTTAACCAGCCCTGTATCGTATAGGCATAATCCATACCCTGTACTCTCAATTTGCCATATTCCATCCGGGCCAAAGGGCTATGTTTATAGTATTGATAGGATGCATCCTGGTCCCAGATTATTTTATCCCGGCTGGTATAAACGCCGAGCAGGCGGTTCTCTGCATCGTACAGATAGCGATGGTAAAACGCATCTTTTAGTCCGGGCTGGTAACTGACCATATTTACTTTAGCGCTGATCAGATCATAATCATAGGCAATATATTTAAGGCGGTCCGATACGGGGCCCAGGGCCGATACGCCCATGAGGTTCTGGAGCAGGGTATCTACATTGCCATGCACATCGTACGTAAAGAATGTTGCACTATAGAAATCCGGATCAGTAGCGAAATTCCTGGTGCCGGTATAACTAATGCGGTTACGCAGGTTCCTGGGAGTGAACATGGGGGTATAGGATGCCAGCCCTGCTTCATCATACACAGTAAAAGTGATCTGCTCTTTTGATGCCCCGGTATTCAGCCAGTTTTTCAATTGTAGTGTGTCCTGGCTTACTACCTGCGACATGCTGCCGTTCGTTTGAGGTTTCTGCCCTACTTCGATAATGCGGCCCAGATTATCGTAGATCGTATAACTGAACTTACTTTCCACGAATTGTTGTTTATTCTGGCTCACCACAAGTCTGCCGAGCTTATCATACCAGTAGTAAGTCGTTCCACCATCGGGTGTTCGCTGGGCTACCAGATTGTCCAGGCTATTATACCTGAATTCAGTCATATATTCGTGTGGAGGAGCAACCAGGTAATCCCCTGCCCTTCCATTCTTCACCTGGAGTGCAAAGGCTGCTGAAAAATCAGGCTTTACTCCTTTGGGCGGAACGGTTTTTACCAGGTTGCCTGCCATATCGTAATAATGAAGGGTATAATGGTACTCGCTGTTATTGAAGGTGACCGTGAAGATCTCCCTGTCTTTGGCCGACATACATTTATCACGATAGCTCGCTTCCAGGTTTGCCAACAGAGTCGCATTCCTTTGTTCTATGATCTGCTGGCCCATAGCCACGGCCATTGAATAGGTAGCCTGGCAGGGAGGATCTTTCATACCAACGCCCGTAGTATCATTGAACGGTTTGGTGTCTGCACAGATCACGGTCTGGCTGCCGCCCGTTCCATTGAGGTTACAGGCAGGAGTAGCTGCGGCAGCGGCTTTTGCATAATCTATCCAACTATATTGAAAACCTGTTCTGTAATTGATGAAGCGCTGATAGTTGAGATTGCTTTCTATGGATGTTTGTGAGAGGTCTGCAGAATCGAAGACCGGCGCTATATTGTACGGCGTTACGAAATAGGATTTGAACTCCTGGGTGAGCGCTTTCAGGTCCGAGCAGGTAAGGCAACGTGGAGCAGGACTGGCGCCACATTTCAAAAAATCGGGTAATGGCTGCGGAAAGTTCAGCGGGTAATAGTAAACATCGAGGGAATCGCAGACGGAGAACGGACAACTGGCGATACAGGAATCCTTGACACAAGTCTGCAAATTATCATCCCAATGATATCCATTCAGACAAAGATGGGGCACTATCAAGTCCGACACACACTTTTGCAGGTACGGGTCCCAATGGTAACCTACCGGACAGAGAGGAGGAGGAGGAGGCAGTATGATCCTTGCCATTGTTGTATTCCTGGCAGCCGGTTGGTTATTGTTGCTGCCGGCAAATCCCGCAACAGCACAGGGTGATCCATCAACGCAGGCATAGGTGACGGACCTGGTCTCCGTTGTACAGATGAACTTCCTGCCAAATTCCTGGCAGTGGTCCATCCCCTGGAATACGGGCAAGGTCAGTGTATCTCCATATTTATTGCGCAGGTATTGATTCAATGCACTGAAATTAGAAGGGTTTACCCCGGAGGCAGTTGCTTCTGCCCTGATCTCGTTGAACCGGTTACAAGTGCAGGTGTCTATCTCCGTTATGACGGAAGGAACGAGATTCGGGGTTTTGCCATAAGGCTTTGGAAACTCTATCACAAAAGGATTACAGTAATTTGTTCGGGGGATATTATACGAAGCAAATACCGTGTTCACCACTTCCTCGAAGTTCCGTGGGGTGCCATCATTGGGAGTGTTGGGCGGTACGGTGGAAGCACCATAGGGATTGGCCGCATTGATCCCTTTTTTGCACACCGCCTTCATCTTCGTGGTGATGTCATTCAGTATCTGGTCCCTGAGCGGATGCCTGGCCAATGAATCGCATTGAAGTAAAGCTTGTTTCCAGGTCTCTATATAACTGTCGCAGGGATCTTTGCGGTTGAGGATAGGATAAGGCGGATCACCCGGGTTGGCAGGCCAGAATGACCAGTCGCCATTGCTCTGTAAATTGAATTGGTCCACTGTCTGTCTTTCCGTAGGGAAATGCAGGATGAATCCTTGCTGGGCCAGCGTATTGGCATTGGGAACAGGCCGCTGGTTGTTCAGGTATTGATTTACGTGTTTCTCCCTTTCATAAGCATACAGGCCCTTGAATATGGTCCAGAGCTGATCTTTCTCTTCAGTAGTCGTCAGATCAGCATACGGTGGCTGTTTGGGGGCATTCACATAACAGGATTTGCGAAGGTTGAGGTCTGCCAACTGATCGCATTTTAAATTTCCGTAGGCGACCTGCCACATGCTCAGGCTGACATACTTGTTCGACACGTAATAATTCTTCACCCAATTCTCCATGATGCTTTTATTGCCGGGGTCGAGCGAATAAAAAGGATCATTGTAGGGAGCTGCTGTGGTATTGCCGGAAAAAAGGATATAATTTTTATTTGTACTGGCCGCTTCTGAATAGGTTTCCGTGTTGATGAAATCGCTGATCCAATTATAGGAAGGGGCCATGGTAGCTGATTCGGAGAAAATCAGTTTCTGGTATTCCGGGTGATAAGGCAGCAGTGCTTCTGCCCATTTGAGATCAAAAGCGGTAACAAAATCGGCCTGGCTGAGCGTGCTGAGCACTGCATTGATCGGGTCGATGGCATTCAGTGATGTCAGGTAATTGCCGGCATTTCCGGTAACAACATCTTTAGGGTACCTGTAAAACGGCCTGTTTCCCGGAGAGGTTTTAAAAATGTTATACTCATTGAACATGGAGCCTGATCCTGTTTCCTGCGCATATTGTCCACTGTATGGCACCATATCCGCCAGCATCAGTTGCCGTTTCGTGGCCTGGACTTTTGAAACATCGGTACAAAGCCTGTCGCAATTTCTTTTTGCCTCATCGTAGGCTGCCTTGATCTGACCTTCCAGTGGTACGGGGTCCGGATTGCCCAGCGAATGGAGGAAAGCAGTTCTGAAATCGGTGAAACTACCCAGGGCAGTATTGCATGATTGGCAGGTAACTGTGGATGGCGCATTGCAATTGGTGACGATCTGAAGCGCTCTATAGATCGAGTCGATCAGTAAAGAATCCTTTTGACACCAGCCTTTTCCTTCCTGCATATAATCTTTCTTATACTTCTGCAGGGATGCTTCACTCAATGTGAGCGTTTTCCGTACCATGTAGGAGCCTACTGTGAGCGGAACGGTGAAACTGATATTATTGCTGGCCGTCGTAACGCCATCCGAGAATTTATCGACGGCCGTATTGCAATTGTTATCGGCGTTTAGATTTATGTTGCTGAATTTTTTGATGACCGGGGCCTTCACACCCGCTTCATCCGTGATGGTGATCTCGAGATCGTACTGGCAATCGTAACATATAGTCGATGGATTGGAACCCGGACAAACGGGCAGGGACAATGCATCGGGGCTTAACTGGTAATTGAACAGGTAGTCGCTGGGCTGTGGCACCAATATGGTATTGATGGATTCGATACTATTCCCTTTCACGATATTGGTGCCGGCATCGATCAGGTTCCTGGTGATCGTTGTTCCTCCCTGGTTCAGGTATTGTGCACGGTCCAGGGAATCCATCGCATCCGGTTTCCGGCCGGCCAATGCGGTGGCGATCGTTCGCCCCTGCATATCTATATAGGAAATGCTCATCTGCCCGTTCGCATCGAGCACCATGTTCTTGTAATAGTGAGTATATGTCCCTACTTCAGTACCGAATAATCCTTCCAATTCTTCTTTGGCTGCCGTGCCATAAAAATATTTCGTTTCATGTCCTTTATCCATCTGGAACGCAGCCCCTGCCCCACTTTGTGCGGATATCCTCTGGCTACCATCCTGCATATACCTCGTAAGGGTGTAGGGAAATCCTTCTGCATCGGGAAGATGTCGGTTGAACCCGGAATCTTTTTTGGGATTGAGGGTGCTGTAATACTGGGAAGCCCCTGAATTGCTGCTCAGCCTCATATCTCCCGGAGGAGTTACCGGTTCCAGGTCGAAAATGCTGGAAGGATCGCTATTGACCGCCTGGCCGTTAAACATATTGAGGTTGTGCTGATAGCTTATCACATTGTTGATACCTGGTGAGGGCAACACTTGTACGGCGGCACGTCCCTGCTTGTCATAAAACGTTTCCGCAGCGATGACACTGTTATTGCTGTTATCTTTGGTGATCGTTTGCCTGCTTCTTAAAGTACCGTCGAAGTAGCTGATCACTGTTTTTCTTTTGCCTTCCTCGGAATAGGTGGTGGTAGCCTGCCAGTTCAGGCTATCGGACGGGCTTTGAAAGGAATGGCTTTTTACGTACGACCACCCGCCATCCACACGGGTACCATTGCTTTTGATGTTTACCGCCCTGATGCGATAATAGAGTTTGCCCACGCCGCTATAGAGTGTAGGAATACCGTATATGGTCTTCTCGACCGGAAGGTCGACCCGGGTTGAATTATTTTTGAATAGCAGGTCGAGATTCAGGCTGCCGCTTTGTATATAAGTCGAAGCAAGATCATCTTCAAGCCAGGCCCATTCCAGTTGGGAATAATTATTGGTGGCATCGGTTGGCCAGCTCCAGGAGATCTTCAATTCGTCTGCTGTTGAATCTTCGGGTTTGTATGTAGCCAGGGATTTGTCGACGAAAACCGGGAACCTCCTCCCTGTCATCTCATTCTCCAGCAACAAAAGGTTGCGGATATCAGGACTGCTCATTACCGGATTTGAAGTAATATCCAGTACGGTGACCTTCACGTATTCCGCTCCGCTAAAATGAAAATAGTTCCTGCTTTTATATTTCGATCCTCCTGCCCTGTTATAACCCACTTCCAGTTCCTGTGAAGCTACCTGGCTGAGAGAGGAGGGTGAATGACCGTATTCGATCCTGAGCTTCACTTTGGCCGTAAAGTCGACAGGCAGGTATTCTTTCGTCTCTTCCCGCAGGCTGAGGGTGATGATGTTTCGAAGATCCCTGGTATCCGCAGCAGGATAGAAATCGAAATAATTGACTGCGGAAACAGCATTCAGGATCAGTGGAGATGATTCTCCATTGACGGCAGTGAGGCCGGTAAGCCTCGAAACCAGGCGTACTGGTAACCCATCTTCTACGCCGGCCTGGGCCGTAAAGCAACTGCTGATGCTTAGCGCCAGGAATAAAGCTATTGGTAATTTTCTCGATTGCATGTTGTCTAAAAGTTTTGGGTCACTGAAAAAGCTTCATAGCCTTTTGCGGGTACGTAGGCTCCCTTCTCATTTTTAATAACCCGGTCGGATATGCGTACGGGTATGGCCGCTGTGTTATCGTGCGATATATCGATGAACCGGAAGATCGATACCTGTTCTTTTACGAAGAAACTGCCCTCCCCTTCCATGGTGATCAGCATACCGGCATTGCGGGGCTGCTGCACCAGTTGGAGGCTGTCGGCCGCGGAGATCGCTATCAGGCTGCGCCGGGTAGTGGTAATGGCTTCCGGCTCGCCGGATGAAAGACGATAGCGCAACTCGACCTGTTCTTTGGGGAGATGGGTGCCCGGGACCAGCGAGCGGCTGAAAAGATCGATTGCCCGGATTGTCGTATTGTGCTCCTTATCTTTGACCTGGTACTTCGAAGCCAACCGCCCCATGGATGAATCTGCTATTGGCAATGCCAGGGCCGATCTCATGTAATTGATGATCTCCTGTGCATTGGTATATACGACTATCCTCTTCAACTCCCTGCTGACGAGCAGGGCCATGGAATCGGAAACGATCTGTTCCAGGTCGCCGAAGCGCATGTATCCACCGGATCGATTACGGTGGAAGCTCGCCTGTATAGTTGCCGTATCCTCTTCCTGCAAAACCAGGTTGGTACTGTTCCTGCATTCGAGGTTCACCTGGAATGGCAGCATCTGATAGGACCGGCTTACAGTAATGAATGTCCTGAGAATGGCAGTGCTGTCGGCCTGCTGTGCTTTCAGCCCTGGACAGAAAGCAGTTGCCAATAAAAGCAAGAGGACGAACACCGTTTTTTTATTTATGCTGGAATGGTTCATGACTGCTTTTTACTGGATGGAATTGATGTTTTTTTGTTTGGAGCTTCTTGTTTCCTGGATGGTCTTGATACCTTCTTTGGTCTCTGCCTTGGTCCTCACCAGTGTACCTTCCTCATCATATTCATAGAAGGTCCCGTAATTATTAGGGTCCAATTCGGCTATCAGGCGAAGCGTTACCGGATCGTATACATAACTTTTCATATTGGCATTGAATGGATGTATCCGGATGTCATCGTAATAGATCGGAACGCCGCTCCCGTTCACGAATTTCAAATCCATGGAGGTCACTCCCGGAGGGGCGGTGAATTCCCCTTCGATCTTTTGCCAACCTTCTATTACAGGGCCGGAGGGCCTGAATGGCTGTGAAATGCTGCTGCCATTATTGAAGGTGATATTGACGCTATTACAGGGAAGGCCGGTCGTAGAGTTGATACAGGGATCTTTTACCCAGGAACTGAAGAGCATTCTTTTGCCTGCCGGAAATGAGAATAGCGGATTTAGCATCGAACCTGTTCCATAGGCCGGCTTTGTGAAGATGCAACCATTTTGGGTAGAGGGAGATTTATAACCCGGTTTGAAATCGTCGAAGATCAATGAGTATTCCACCCCTGGTAATTCCCACGTGCATCCGGAACCGGAACAGGAATAATAGTAATCGGCATGTATCGAATAATCGATCCTGTAGATACCTTTCGGGAGGCAACAACTAAATAACTTATCATCGAATGAGGTGCTTATATAAGTTATAGGGACCTGTACACCCGAAAGCGAAGTAATTCTAAAAAGCATGTCTGCGAATGTGCTGGAGGTTTGCCGGTATTCCATTACTTTTCGCGTGATATTGTATACCCGGTCCTGCAATACTTCGATATAATTGAAAGCATCGATGTCATAAGCATAGCTGACGGAAGTGCTCGTTTGGGTGGGGCGGCTTTGTCGCACCCTCAGGAACATCGCTTCATTGCCACTGGAGGCGTTGGGGTAGATGGAAGTGTCCAAAACCAATGTTGAAGGAGATTTTCTGATGGTGCCTATATTCAAGCCGATCGCATAAAGACTTTTAGTGGTATCCTTATCGAAAACAAAAGAGAAGTCTTCACTGATACTGCTTTTAATAGGAATGGTTTTGGTGGCAGTACTATTCCCATTTACTTTTAAAGCATATTTGCCGGTATGCGCATTCATTGAAATACTGTCCATATTGGTGAGGACAGCATTGGGCATATTCGCAAGAGAAATATGCTTCTCCAAACAAGGGTTCTCCTGGACTGCGTTTATATTCCCATTGAAGTACTCGTCTTCAAATCCTGCATACAACATCTCATGGTACCTGGAATTATCGGCGATGGCAATTGGCAGCGTCTTTTTGTAACCATATTGCGCCCCTGTATAAATATTCAAAGCATTCCTGGTTTCCAGTTGCCTGCCCAGGGAGTTTATTCTTGTGACTTCCTCACTCGATACCCACTGATTACTGGAAAGGTCGGGAACCAGTGATGACCCGGCCGAAAAATCCCAGTATAGTTTAAAATTATCGAATGTGCCGTTCCTGGGCAGGTTGGTGGGTGTTGCCGGGTTTGTTTCCTTTCTATCGGCAAGAAATACGAGCTTCCTGTTTGTAATGAAGCTGCCGAGGAGCCCTTTGGTGTATGGATTTATCCTCTTCTCGAGATAACCATTACAGTCGATCACTTCCTTAAAGGAACAGGTAGCGTTGTCGAAGACCGTGCTCAGCTTATTGATGGTTTCATTGTCGATCTGCCATTTTTCCCTGAACTCTGTGGCCGTTGCGCTGACCGTGTTGCTGTTATTATTGATCCTGAGCGTTGGGGTACTGCTTCTGTCTATGGGGTCGGCCAATGTAATTGCCGTGGCCACAGGGTCAGCAAGCAAATTGCGTCTGCCACTTCTGATGATCCTGAAACTAACATCCTTCTTGGTATATAGCCTGCCGGCGCTATCCATGAAAATAAAGTCTGGGTTAGGATTTTTTAGTGAGCTTGTATTTTTATTCTGATCAAAGGCCCAAAGGCGGTTCACGCTCTGGGCTTCCAGTTTTGCCCCGCAATTGTCGGATGGTGTGGAGCCTGGGAATGAAAGGTATAACTCGTCACCGCTTTCAAAGAGATTGCTGATCTCTGTGGATGATACGCCACTGATGATCTTTCCGTCCTTGAATCCAACACCTGAAAAATTCAGGTCGATATTCTTATAGGCAGGTCCCATCCCGCTGTAAGCCCAATATGCAGGATAGGTTGTTTTATAGACCGGCTTATCGAATTCATTATTGGTACGGGTCACCAATACCTGCCCTGTTTCCGCATCGTATACCATGTCTCTCTTGCTCACCTGGCTGCCTTTGTCGATCACTACCACGCTATCGAGCACACTGTGGTAGTTGATCACTTTGGTGGTGGTAACGGCCCTGTAAATGCTTTCGCTTTCGCCGAATACAGGCCAGATAAATGGTAACCATACTGGCAATATGACCGGGTACAACTCTACCTGGGCCTGTATTTCGAGACTGCTCCCATTGATCTTCATCTCGCGTGTGTCTGTCATCAGCTCGATATCTATCCCCATATTGCCCTGCTCTACTTTGCCACCCTGGTCACCATAGGCGAAATCGAATTTTTCATTCAGTCCTTTTGCGCCTGTATTGCGATAGAAGTATTGCGTATAGTTGATCCGTGTGGCGGTATCTTTCTCTCCGTACGAAGACTGTGATTTCATTTTTCCATGCATGTCGTTGTTCTCGATGAGAAAACCCTGCGACAGGCTGCGGCTGTCGAACGCATATTTATAAAAGAAGGCCGTGAAGTTGGAATTATGTGATCCTTTATCGGAACCGGGATCGAGAGAAGTATAATTATAATAGACCGGGTAATCTTTGGCGGTGTAGAATTCCGTTACCTGGCGGCCAACCCCTGACCGGGATTTTCGCCCTGCAGGAATACTGTCGTAAATGATCGAGCGTACGCTCACCTTGCTGTAACCTACTGTTGGGGACGGGAAAAATGCATCCAGGAATGGCATTTCTATCGCACCATAAGTAGCTGGTCCGGCCGGCAACCTGTTGGCCACCAGCAGGATGGTCTGGAATGGATTTTCTTCATTTCCTATAGCCGGTTCATAAGTGGCCACACCGCTGCTGATCGTTCGCTTGCTGCCATCCGGCAATACTTCGGTGGTCGTATAATCGTATGCCTGTCCGTAAACGGCAGTGAACTTATTCGCCATGGCTTTCCAGTTGTCTTTCAAGAGAACCTTTTTCACCCGGTGGCCACCGCCATATTTAAATCCGGTAGGTTCATTCAGTCGTACAAAAGACTTCGAAAGGAGCACTGTTTTGCCCGCTCCTCTCGAGCGCATATTCAGAATAGGGTTCCTGAAAGCGTTCTTGAGCGCATTGCCCCAACCGGCCAGCATATCACCTACCTGTTGAAGTGTGCTCCCATCCGCTATTTCATACCCCGGAAATGCCTGCCCGGGCAGTTTTTCTTTCAGGTATTCGAGGGCTGTGAGTGACATAGGGCTTAGGCCATCCATCAGGTTTACCCGCACCCAAATAGTGGAACTGTTATACACTCCATAATCGGCAATGGTGGCATAACTGGTCACATATTCATATTCCCCCTTCGGCATCACCACTGCCAGTTTGAAAGCGAGCTGTTGCACCCCATCGAGATATTTTCGACCAACTTCTGTTCTGTTATTGCAGGGATCGGGCAGATTGATATAAACCACATCGTTCTCTGTGATAGCGGCCGCGAGACCTGATACCCCATACAGGTTATTCGAGTAAATGCCATCAGGGGCTTTGCCAAATCCGGCGATCTTCATCATGGAGGCGGCCCTTCTGTTCTGCACGTAGGCATAATCGTCACTTTCATATTCAACTTCCAACTGCCCCCCGGAAGGAAGCAATATTTTTTTCAGCGACCAGGCGCCTGCATTCTGTCTTATATTGGTAACAGATGCCGCATCCGTTTTTTGAAGACTATATGGATAGGCGGAATTCTTTAACTGATCCGGATTATTTTCTTTGGGTTTATAGGTCCCCCAGCGATCGGTAGCATTGAATGCATACGCAGGATTTTCAGCGGCCGTGCTGCCATAGGAGAAGAGGTATTGTTCATTCTTGCTCCTGAGCTTGCCGTTGTAGGTGAAATAGATTCTTTCGAGTGTGAGCTTTCCCCTCTCTGCATTCACATTCTGCCCATTCACGATCTCCGTAGTGTCCTTATTGCCGGGCACGCGGGCGCATAAGCGATAGCTGTATTCGAAGTTTACGGTCTTGATCGGTTTCGCATTGGCGATGCCATTCTTTTTCAGGTCGGCTTTGTTGTAGAGATCGATCTTTTTCAAACGTCGAAGGGAGGGATTATTATAATCGATGCCGCCGACCGAATCCACGGTATTTCTGCCGTCGGCCCTCGTTTCGAGCGTGAACAGGGCGATCATGGTCTTCGATTCTATGGATTGCAGGTACCATGTTTCCCGTTCACCATAGGAAATGATCCCTTTATTGTCTTTTGGATTGGAGCGGTTGCCTGTATTGTAATTCGCCTGTTGTCCTTCTGTCAATGGGCTTCGCCAGCGATAAGGGACGGCCGTCTTGGTATAATTGAATTTTACAGCTTCACCAAGATCATCTTCAGTAATGCCATTGCCGGTGAGGTCAACGTAATCGGGGGAAAGGATACCGGATAATAAGAAGGAATGCGCATAGGCCGGCATTCTGCTGATCTGAAGGTATCCGTCCCTGCTGCTTGAATTGTTGAGATGGGCAGAGCTCCTGGTGATCTCGGATGGCTGGATACCTACCAGGTCATCGTCGATGGCATTGCTGCCTACAGAAAACGTGAAGTCCTTTTGCACGATATTGTATACCGGTATTCCATAAACGTATCTTTTGCCGTCTGATTCGGCTACGTTGATCTGTGAGATATGATGGGCTTTCCTGTAGCTCCCTACCCGGTCTATCGAATCATAGACCAGGTTGTTGGTCCCATTGAGGATATTGGTGGTTGAATAGCTTTTTATTTTTTTGTCGAGCCCGACCACACTTGCTTCTGCAGCAGTGAGGAAACTAAATACCTGGCTTCTCTTTTTTCTTTTGGAAATATCCGGTTGCAGCAGGTTTACAGTACCGATCAGTTTGTTATCCCGCGAAAACCTTTCCAGTGTGGGCTCGATGCTGGTACTCCCATAATAGCCGCCCAGTTTGAACCTTACGAGGTCTGTGCCGCCGATCTTTGCAAATTGCTGATCTGTCAGCACACTGGTCTCACCGGGATTCCGGAAATAAACCTTCTCCCATGCTCGGTCCGGGTTACTGTTGGCATTGGCGAATGAAAGGAAATTCCTGAGTTTATTCCCTTCTGTCCATTCACCGATCACCGAAGGCGTTTTGATAAGATTGAAATTCGCCCCGAAATGCCCGGGGATACCGATGTCGACCCCTGCGCTGATGTTCTTGTCCTGCGAGCGGGTAGTATTATCACGCACATAGCCATAATCGTTACGATACGCCCTTACCGAGCCACCGGTGCCTTCACCCTGTAATTCAAAAACATCATAAGTATACTGCGGGGCCGATATGACAGGTGTACGCGGTGTCACCTCATTGTCGTTGAACCTCGTGAAATCCATAACGGCAGCCGGATTGCCGGCGGCCTTTTCATAATACATATAACCTACCAGCGGCTTTAGGAGATCGACATTTTCTTCAGCCACCTTCGATACGGATTTGAATACTTCCACTTCAGCGGAACCATAAATGCCCCAGATCGCACCTCCCAACTGGAAATGGCCCGACCAGGCTTCATTGCTCATCGGCATGCGGATAGCAGGAATATAACTGGGCCTGGCAAAATTGATCGAAGTGCCTATCAACGCACCATTACCGGAACCATGTTTTTCCAGTTTGCGGTATTCACCTTCTCCCCCATCCTTCCATTCATGTGCCCTGTTGAAGCTGGTCTGCTCACTGATCTGGAGCGCCTTGATCCCCGATCTGGAATTATAGCTCGTGCCCAGGGAAAGCCCGAATGAAAGCGTTTTATCGGTCAGGAATTTCGTGCCGGTGAGAGAAACATTGGGTGATAATGTGAGTCCATATCTTGAACTGAGGTTGGCGCTCACTCCGGCAGAAACGCCGACAGAGGCCGTTAACAGCGTATCTTTAGTATCTTTCTCGGTTTTCGTATAGTCCGCGATCTTGAATCCAACCCCTCCTTTGATCCCAAAATCAATAGCAGGTCCCAGGTAATTGTTGAAGGAAACGCCCAGGTTAACCCCTACAGATTGCAGGAACTTCGGCATTTTCTTTAGACCATTGAATTCCAGATCGGCATTCAGATTGACCCCCCAGGTAACATTGGCTTTCATCTTCTGCGTTTGCAGCATCATGTCGGTACCATCGAAATCATCCGGTACACCCCTCATATTGCGATTGATATTGCCAGGGTTGATATTCCAGCCAAGGCCCACCCAGCTTGCCTCTTGCTCCATACCGATGCCGCCGTTATAAAAGATGTTCACGGGATAACCACCCACATCCAGCAAAGGAATATTATAACTGAAATTGCCGGTGAACAGGTTCACCATATTATCTGCCCCGATGGATTTGAATGATGACATTTCAGGTTGTGAGGGACCGCCGATGAATTGCTGATTGTGCCTGGCAGGTCTGTTCTTAGCTTTTTTTTCGGTTGCTGCTTTCCGAATGTTGCTCCCTGTTGCAACAGGATTCACCGGCAATGGGTTCTTCAGTGAAGGCCGGCCGGCAAGATCGCGGCGTAATTTTTCCAGCCTCCACGCATCGAAGTCAAAACCCGATCTACGCATGGCATACAGTGGGATGCTGAATTCAAGAAAGAAGATCAAGGACAAACTACAGGCAATGGATTTCCTGTATTTGTGTGCCAATAGCTGGATCATATCTACAGTTGGTTTTATTGGTTGATACTGAACAGTGCCTTATGACTGCCGTTTCGCTGATCGATGATCTCGACGATATAGGTGTTACCCGGCGCAAATGCCCTGGGAAGCTGGAAGCTGAGGAAGTTGTCACCGTACTGTATCTCTTTTTTTACTTCCAGCATCAGCTTATTTCCTGTGGTCAGGAAACGTACAGGGGCCGTGTGCTCCTTATCGGCTGAATAATATTTGATGAAAAGCCTGTTGCCGTGGACCACTCCCATATTCCCGCTTTCGCCTGCTTCGCCGAGTGTGATGAAACTGGCCTGTATGGGATCAATCCGGGGATGGTCGGGCTCTTTCACTTTGAATACCCATACTTCGGAATGACCAGCATAGTTCTTATCATCCCGCGCGATCACCTGCCAGGCATACCATTTCTCTTTATCGAATGCAGGCAGGCTGGCAGGATAGGTTTGCAGGTTATTGGCGATGCCGGCAGTATTGTAAAAGGAAAGATTGTTCTGCAATGCTTCCGCAGGTTTTTGTCCGGGCCTGATCTCTGCCACCAGCATTTCATAACGGAGCCTGTTGAACATCGTTGCAGGCGTGGGCGGTGTCCAGGTAAACTGGGCCGGCTGGATGTCGAGCACTGAACTGTCGGCCGGGAACATCAGCATGGGCGGGCTCAGCGGCTCCACATCGAAGCGGATACATTCTTCTGCGATCAGGTTGTTCTTTTCTCCCTGCCAGCTCACGAATGAATAGCAGGCCAGGTAAGCACCTGCCGGCAACAGGCCGCTGATCGTTTTATCCGGTTCCATACCCAGGTAATTATATTGGATAGGGCTGAGCCGGTTCACATTGAGCTGTGCAGAACCTTTGGGCAGGGTAAAACCCGCTGTGGCGGCGGTCATCAGCTCGATGCCCGATTGAGGGTCCCTGATCAATAGCTCCAGTCTCCCGTCGATCGCATGTCCGGTACCATTCACCAGTACGAGATTCCAGAGCTGGTTCTTTTGCACCAGTCCTACTGAAGGGATGGTGCTCTGGATTTGTACCTGTGCTTTCGCCAGCAAACCGGTGAACATCAGTAATAGTCCCCAGTATTTTTTCATATTCTATATTTTATAATTCTGTTTGTATTCATTTTAAAAAGTCCTGTTGAAGCCAATGCGCCCCATATCGACCGGCAACAGGTTGCGTGCTATACAAGGTAAAAAGCTCCTGTCATAATTCAATTGAAGGGCGCCTATCTTCGGAATATCGATTGTCAGTCCGGCCATCCCTCCCCATAAGGTTTGCTGTTTGTTCACCCTGTTGTATTTTCCTCCGGCGCTTACACTCAGCCATTGCATCAACTGGTAACCGAGGGATTGCTCGATGGTAACCACTTTCAAGTCCTGCTGTTTTGTATAGGTGAAACCGCTTTGCGATTGCAGTTTATTCCAGAAGATGGCATGGCTGACCGACCAACTGGACGCATTGTAATAGATGAACCCGGTATCGGCGCCATGATTATAAAAGCGGATATGGACGGCATTCGAGCTCATGGTTACCGGGCCTATGCGCCAGGCATGACTGATCATACCGGTGAGTGTGTTGTATTGGTTCTCCACGATCACCTGGTTATCGAGCACTGTTAACTGGGAGGAAGGATAATACCCTATCGAAACCATCGGGTATTTTGGGATGCGAAGGGTACCGACAAAAGATTTAAAGACCGTTTTGCTGCTCACGGAAGTATTGCTGTACGGATTGTTGAAATCATTCTTGCGGATGCCTGCTTCTACCGACAGGCGATTTTTCCAAAAGCCCTGAAGTACTTTTACCTGGAAGGCCTCCTGCCCTACATTCACCGGCAGCAGGTTGAATGATTGAAAATGTTCTCCCGTTTTCCGGTAATAGCCGGTGATACGCGTCGATGTGGAAGGCCATGAGCTATAAACACGAATACTGTACGCCTGGTTACTGCCATCTCTTAGGTCCCATACTTTTTTCATGAGGTCCTGCCGGCCCGGTGGAGCGCCTGTTGTATAGTAGGAGCTTCGCGCCGTTTCCAGCACTACATAATTGTTTTCATTGATGGCCACACGGCTTTCGATGGAAAAGCCCATCACTTTCTCAGGCCCGGACTGGTTATTGACTGTATAGAGAAGGCTTCGCTTACCATTATAATAGGTGACGATCACATTGTTCTTTTCTTTATGGCCGATGCCTGCCCGCACCACAAAGAGCGATTGAGGAGGAAGATGCTGGTCCCTGATCACGAAATCCCTGAACCTTGCATTGATCCTGCCCGCGGCGAATGCGAAATAATATTTACCGGGATTCATCGCCGCATTGATCCCTGTGAGTGAAATATTTTTTACGGTCAGCTCGGAATAGTCCACCCAGGTGCGACCAACCCCGAACGTGGTAACGGAACCCAATACCTGCCAGCCTTTGGGCAGGTCCCGGGCACTGCTTTTTGTTTTGTTCATGAATTCTTTCAAGGAGGCCGGATCGTTGATCCTGGCGATCTCCCCTTTCAACCTGCTGATGGAATCCTGTACAGACTTCTGTACCGATCTTAGTTTTTCTTCATAGGTTTTCAGTTCTTTGACCAGGCTGTCGAGCTCTTTCTTCTTTGTTTCCATTTTTTTCAAAGGCCCCATCTGTTCCAGTGAATCGAGACCTTTCTTCGAAAGAGAATCCTGCCAGGCTTTGCCCAATGCGGTGAGACTATCCTTTCTTTTTTGCAATAATGCGGTTGCCCGTGCGGCTGCCTGCTCTTTAAGCTGTACAGCATCGGGCAATTCCCGCGGAAGAGCAGGCAACCGGCCCATCAGCCTGTCTTTCTCCGCTGCCAGTTCATATAATCTTGCCGGATCATTGATCCAATTCCTCAATTCAGATAATTGCCGCTGCTTCTGCTGGTATTGCCTTTCCATATTTTCCAGCATGTTGTTGCCTGTCCGTATTTTTTCATCCATCTTTCTCCGCAGGTCGTCCCTGATCTGCTGGTAGAACAAGCCCCTGTTGAACTGGAAATTCACATCGGCGATATTGGAAAAATAAAGCGAGTTGCTTTGTCTGGCCAGCATGGTAAGCCGGAAAGGGTAACTTCTTTTATAGACCAGGTCCATACTGGTTTGTATGCTATGCTGAGAGAAATCTTTTTGAGCAAAAGGAGTATCTACCAGTGAACGGTAAATGAAATCGTATTGCACGTTTCCATGAATAGTGATCAGCGGTGAGGAACTGAGGTTCCATCTGCCGTTATCGTTGGGCAGGTCCGGCAGAATGGTATATCCTTCTGTTTGTTTACAGGTTCCATTCAGGTAGTAGACCAATGAATCGCTTCTCCCTGATGGTTTTGTGGCAGCAGGTTGGCTTTGCCCGTAGCATGTGCCCAGGCAAATCAGCAGGAGCAATAATAAATAAGCAGTGTAGCCCATTGGTCGGGGTAATTAGACAAGATCAGTACTGGTTGCAGACGGCAGAGGATCAGTAGTACTGATTATCCGGGCAATGGCAGGCTATGCTTGAACAATAAGTAGAAATGTTGGAGAGGGATTTGCAGGAAAAGATGTCGGGTGATAAGGTTCATATTTTTCATAAGTAGGTTAAGGTTATTTGAATCGTTGGAAAAGTTAATTGTTTTATTTCATTCAACAAGGCCGTTTCAAATAAATGTGACGATTTTACCTAGAACCCCTTAGCATGGACCGATGATCATGAAAGTATTCCCTCATGCAAAGATCAGGTTATTAATTGCCAATCGACGATACTGTTACTTTCCGCAAAGGATTTATTTTTAAAGAAAGAACGCCCTGCCGGCCATAAGCCGGCAATCATAAAATAATTATCTATGATGCGTAAACGCTTCAACATATTCTCATTGACCCTGATCCTTCCCGTTTTGATGAGCGCTCCTGTTTTCGGACAGCAAAATAAAAAAGCGCCGGTTGCGAAGAGCATGGAACTGGACATTAGTGAAGGAGCAACCCATATCGCCAGGATCAATATGGATACCATTGTTCTGATCAGTGGTTCCACCTATTCATTTACGGTAGATACGCCGGAAGACAAGGGCCTTGTTCCTACCGGTATCACCATAGCGCAGCTCCCTGCCGAGCTGACCGCCAAAGATGGCACCCCGCTGCAATACCAGGTCATTGACAGAGAAGGTGCTCCCAAATCAGAAGGACTGTTGGCCGATGGCGATCGCCTGCTCGTAACAGACAATAACGGAAAGGCCAAAAGAATTTACCATATCCAATCGGCATCCATGGCCCTGTGCGGAAAACTGGCATTACAGCGCCCTGCGCTTACGCTGGGCTCCAAAACGAGCCTGGAACTGCATTTCACGGCAGGCCAGCGTACACCGGATGCAACCGTCAGGATCGAAGTGCCGGCAGGGATACAGGTAGATCTTTCCAATACCACGGTGAATGTGATCGGGAGAGGCACAGTATTGCTGAAAAATCTCGCCACACAATCCATCGGCCGTACAGGTACGCATTATTCCTATTCCAAAGTCGGTGAAGTGAATATCTCCAGAACAACTGAAGGTAATACCCTGCTCCAGTTCTCGCATCTCGATCTCCGCCCTGCCAATGGGCCCGACCTGGTGATCACGATCCACGACGTGCAACTGAACAAAGCGGGCAAATATATTTTAGCTGCCAGCTACACCACGGCGCAGCCTGCAGTGCTCAACAGTCCGGCCTCTTCAGTTACGCTCACTATAACTCCTACCATTTCAGGGTTCGAAAGATCGGTCATGAGAGAACGTGAGTACAAAGAATCGCCTGGTCTCTATACCAGCGCCAGCTTCAACTGGCCCATAGGGCAAGCGACCACGGACATACAATTGCAGCAATCGACCGACAAAGGCAAAACCTGGAGCGCTGCGAAGAACGCCAGCATCGATGCAAAGAGTGGGAAGGCCACCATTTCAGGACTAACTCCCCACCAACGCTATACTTTCCGCCTGATGGTAAAAGATGGCCCACATAAAGGAGCTTCCAATACCGCCCGCTTTTATTCCGGGAAGATGGATATAAAAAACTTCGGTGCAGCGGGAGACGACAACCAGGACTATACTGAACAGATCAACAAAGCGATCGAATATCTTCACCAACTTGGCGGCGGCACCCTCCTTTTCAGCAAAGGCATTTATTCCGTCCGGACCGTTCATCTCAGGAGCAACGTTTATCTCTACGTGGAGAAGGGCGCTACCATCAAGGCTTTGAAAGGAGGTGATGCACCGGAAACTACCTGGTTCAGCGATAAAAAATACCGCTCAGGGCTCTCCCCTACTAATCCCGGGCCGTATAGCGATCCTGAAAATTATCTCACCAAACAGGATGTGGGACATCATTATTTCAGGAATGCCATGTTCTTCGGCGAAAGGCTCGACAATGTAAAGATCATCGGCAATGGCTATATTACCGGCAACGGTAATCTCGTAACGGGCGACAAGGTAATGAGCAATGCACCCGATAACCGCTGCGATAAAATGTTCACCTTTAAGCTCTGCACCAATATCGAGATCGGCGGCATCCCAAGAGAAGAAGATCTCTGGTACGATTCCACGAAAGATGAGCCTTACTATATCCGGAAAGACGGTTCGAAAGATCCCAACACCGACAATATGTTGCATATCGACCGTGCAGGTCATTTCGTATTGCTGGCCACCGGAACAGACCATCTCCATGTACACGATACTTATTTTGCCAAACAGCACCAGGGCAACGCTCGCGATATCTATGATTTCATGGCCTGTAATGATGTTACTGTCACCAATATCTATTCGAAGGTCAGCTCGGATGATATCGTGAAGCCGGGCTCCGACTGCTCCCTGGGTTTCACCCGGCCTGCTACAAAATACCTTGTGCGCAATGTGATCGGCGATACCAATTGCAACCTGTTCCAGATCGGTTCCGAAACGGCCGACGATATCACCGATATCTGTGTCGATAATATTTATGTGCTGGGCGCCAATAAAGCAGGGTTCTCCATTTCCACGAACGATGGCGGACACATTAAAGATATTCATCTCAACTGCGGCCATACAGGTATCCTTCATCATCGCTCAAAAATGTTCAGGACCTTCACTCCTTTCTTCATTTCGATCTCCAATCGCGGACGGGTACTTGGCGCTGATGTGGGAAAGTATGCGTTTACAGATAATGGTGAGCAGCACAATGAACTGCTGATAAAGAATGTCAATATCGGCCGGGTAGAAAATATCATTCTCAACGGAATAGATATTGCCGAAGTCTATGGAGGAAGCTCATACAGCGGAAAAAACAGATGGGCCGTGTATGATGGAAAGCAAAGAAGGGCAACACCTATCATTGCAGGATATGCCCTTCCTGAAAATAAGGACGTACAGGGCGGTCTCGATTTCCGGTTACCGGATGGCAGGCATACCGGTTATATCAGGAACGTAGTGTTCAATGATGTGCATCTGTTGGTAAAAGGCGGCAACCCGCTTTCAGACACCAGCGCTGCTCCTCCGGAACTGGGCGTTGGCCAATACAATGCGTCCAACCTGAAAGTGCAGCCTTCTTATGGGCTCTGGGCGCGGCACGTGGAAGGACTTACAGTGAATGCAAGCTCCTTTAATTATGAGAAACGCGACAGCCGTTATGCTATCTTCCTCCACGATGTGCTGGGAGCCACCATCAGCGATGTGAAGATGGTGAGGCCGGCAGATAATGCTGCAGTCGTGAAATGGAAAAATACTTCCGGCGTTTCCATAGATAAGACAACCTATTACCTTGACCAGTGGGACCATTCACCTGCTGCATTATCGGGTATCCTGCCTGATACCACTACAGGCAACTCCGGGCGAAGATGAATTTATTATTTTTTATCGCATCTCAGTAACCAGTGATTACCGAACTGATCAGTGAGATTGCCAAACAGATTGCCCGTTGCACTGATGGCTAAAGGATAGGTTGCATTCCCTCCTTCCGATAACTTTTCATAGATCAGCCGGGTTTCCTGTTCATCCCTACAGTTAAGCAGCAGTGAAATGCTGTTACCCTTTATCAACCCCTGTTCCGGGACCATATCCGATCCAAGCAGTACCAGTCCTTCCCTGGTCAATATTGCCTGAAGGATCAGGTCACTGATCCTGCCGGGCATCAGTCCCGGTGGATATGGTTCTCCTACTGTGCGGAAGGCGAGCTGTCCACCCAACACCTCTTTGTAAAAGGTCATCGCTTCCCTGCAATTGCCATTGAATGTTAAATAGGCACTGATCTCCGGCATCCTGGCGCTTTAACTTGTTATTGATTTGTCAATGCAATGTTATTGTGAAAGATCAGTTGATCACGGGGGGTAAAAAGACAATAACAAGGCCGATGCGGACAAAGCCGGTTATGTACATTTGTAATATGAAGCATATTTCCATTCTTATTCCCCGTGGACAAACCAGCCTGGTGAGGGCTCACGCCGGTGGAGTATCGAAATAAGTACAATAGGATATGAGGATAGGTTGATAGGTTAACAGGTTGATAAGGAGGTCTCCTAAATTCAGGGATACTCTTATCAACCTGTCAACCTGTTAACTTATCAACTAATGAGAACCGCAGTCCTCATCTGCTGTGCCGCCTTTACCATATTGATAAGCGCCTGTTTTGTTTCCGGCCATTTACGGGTTTTCAATCCGCAGTCGGGGTTTACCCAGATATTTCCAGCCGGCAAAAGTGCGCAGGCTTTTTCCAGTAAGGCCATCATCTCTTCTACCGTTGGTACACGGGGCGAATGAATATCATACACACCGGGCCCTATCTCATTAGGATATTTGAAACCGGCAAAAGCTTCCAGTAATTCCATCTGCGAACGGGAAGTTTCGATGGTGATCACATCGGCATCCATAGCGGCGATATGTTCTATGATATCGTTGAACTCACTGTAACACATGTGCGTGTGCACCTGCGTTTCGTCTATCACTCCACTTGCTGAAATCCTGAACGCTTTCACTGCCCAATGCAGATACGTGGGCCAGTCGCCTCTGCGCAATGGCAATCCCTCACGGATAGCAGGCTCATCGATCTGGATAATACTGATGCCTGCTTTTTCCAGGTCTATCACCTCATCCCTGATAGCCAGTGCCAATTGGTTGGTAGTGATCTCGCGCGGCTGATCATTCCGCACGAACGACCACTGCAGGATCGTTACAGGTCCTGTGAGCATACCTTTCATCAGGCGATCTGTTTGACCGGCCGCGAAGTGGCTCCAGTAAACGGTCATTTCCCTGGGGCGTTCAATATCGCCATAGATCACCGGCGGTTTTACACAGCGGCTGCCATAGCTCTGCACCCATCCGTTCTTCGTGAACAGGAAACCATCCAATTGTTCACCGAAATATTCCACCATATCATTTCTTTCGAACTCACCATGCACCAATACATCCAGCCCGATCTCCTCCTGCCAGCGGATAGCGTCTACTGTTGCTTTTTTGATGGCTGAATCATACTCTGCTGCAGAAATTGTTTTTGATTTCAGCTTAGCCCGAAATTGCCTGATATCATCCGTTTGCGGAAAGGAGCCGATAGTGGTAGTGGGGAACAATGGCAATTGAAACCTTTTCTTTTGTAATTGCTGGCGAATAGGGAAAGGGCTTTTCCGCTTTGCCATTGTATCGGTGATGCCGGCCACCCGCTCTTTTACATTTTGTTTATGGATCAGGGACGATTTGTTTTTGCTGAGGATCGCCTGCTGGTTCCTGCCGAGCAACTCCGCATTGCCTTCAGCCACCAGTTTTAACTCCATCACCTCTTGTAATTTCTGCCTGGCAAAGGCCATCCAGTTCCTGATCACAGGATCGATCTCTGTTTCCAGTTCGAGATCGAATGGAGTGTGCAGCAATGAGCAACTGGGCGCAATCATGGTACGCTCCGTACCTATGGTGCTGATCGTTCGTTGAATGGTCAGTAACGATTGGTGGTAATCGTTCTTCCAGATATTGCGGCCATCTACCACCCCAAGCGACAAAGAAAGTTTATCCGGCATGATGGGTAACAATTCGTCGAGCTGCAGAGGTGCGCGTACAAGATCTATATGCAGGGCGCACACGGGCAGTTGTACTGCCAGGGGTGCATTGTTGCGCAAGCCTTCAAAATAGGTAGTGAGTAAAATTTTCAGGTGTGGGCATTTAAGGTGGATCTCTTTGTAGGCGAGCAGGAATGCCTGCCTTTGTTTTTCGGTGAGATCGAGCGCGAGGAAAGGCTCATCGAGCTGGACCCATTCGGCCCGGTAATCGTTTCGGAGCCTGTTGAGGATATCGATATAAACAGGTAACAGTTTTTTCAGCAGGTCGAGTTTATCGAACCCGGGTTCCTTTTCCTTCCCCAACATCAAATAAGATACCGGCCCGATCAATACCGGCTTTGGTGTCTTTCCAATTGCAGCGCGGGCACTGCTGCATTCACCAAAAAGGCGCGTCGAAAATATTTTGAAATCCTGCGCGGCCGTAAATTCCGGAACGATATAATGATAATTGGTATCGAACCATTTGGTCATTTCCATGGCGGTGATATCGAGGTCGTCTTTTTGGTAGCCTCTTGCCATGGCGAAATACAGATCGATCTCTGCGTTCTCTTTTACTTCCGTTACTACAGGTGCATAGCGGTTGGGGATCACGCCCAGGAGCAGTGACATGTCGAGCACATGATCGTAGAAGCTGAAATCATTGCAGGGAATAAGGTCGATCCCTGCGGCTGCCTGTAATTGCCAGTGCTGCTCCCGCAGATTTTTGGCTGTGAGGAATAGTTGGTCGCGGGAAATTTTGCCTGTCCAGTATTGTTCACAGGCTTTTTTCAATTCGCGATGGGCGCCCATACGTGGGTACCCCAGGTTGTTTGTCAGCATACTCAAAAACTTTTAGGTTAAACATTAAATGAATTAATGCCTTTACGTTTAAGTGTATGCTTCCGGAATTTCAAACTGTAAGAAAGGACACGGCGATGCCGGGAAAGTGAAAGCCGTTCCTGACTACTGCTTTAAACTGCGAAAGCATTCGTCCCGTTTTTCAGGCAAGTTCCTGGCTTCACCTCCTGGAAGGTATTACAGTTGCGCAACAGCCCGTGAATTACACACGGTTCCTTATTAAGATCCCGCAAAAAAGATCGGGGACCACCTGAAATGGATCTGATAAAGTAAAGAACAAGGGAATAAAGATAGGGAAAGTTTGTGGTAATATCATTTTGTTTGCCTGGAAGGCACAAAGGATGTAGGGTTGACAAGTTGAAAAGTTGACAAGTTGAAAAGTTGATAAGGATACTTTAAATATTAATACCCAACCTTATCGTCTTTGTAAGAAGTTATGCAGGCGGGCATAGATCTCCAGCATCGCTGCCTGCTCGATCAATTGTTTTTTCGGACCTTTTCCCAACAGGTTGGCGGCGTCTCTTTCCTGCCATCTCGATTCGCCATCCGTGATGAAGGCATCTATGTACTTTTTATTCCTGTCGTATCGATACAGGGCCAGGTATCCTCTCAATAATACCGCGTTGAACCACGCATTGGGCGGCCATTTCCCGTTAGTATAAAAATGGGACCAGGCGCTTTCGGCCAGCCGTTGCGCTTCGCGGAGATACCGGGCATCGCCGGTGATGCCATGCAACAGTACATTGCTTTGCAGCATGGTGCCGGTATTGTAGGTATAGGTCCGTTTGTCGATCTTTCGGGAGGGTAATTTGATATTGTCGTAATAAACACCCTTATCGGAAAGAAGGTAGCGGTTGGTCCATTCATATAATAACAGGGCGGTATCGAGATAGGGCTTTTCTTTGGTTGCCTTAAACAACTGCAGGGCGAGGATAATGCCAGGGCCATTGCTGCAGGTATTCTTGGTGCTATGATCACGTTCTTTCCAATACAATCCACCCCCGGATGCAGTATCGAAGCCTGTCATCATGAAACGATAAATGAGTTTTCCCTGCTGGAGGAACAAAGGGTCGCCTGTTCGCTCCCAGGCATCCAGGCAGGCAATGCCGATCCATTGGTTATCATCATAGAACCTGTCTTCTTTTTTCAGTTTTACAATATGCGAGCCGTAGGCAGGGGCCGGTGGAGAGGGGTCATAATAATCGCGGATACTTTGGAGCACGCCTTTCATGGGTATGCGGCCGCTACCGGCACTCTCCGTTTCATTGGACGCCTGAACGAGTGCGCATAACGGCCATAGATAGCTGTAGTGAAAGTCGGAGACACTATCAGGGCGATAATATTCCTTGTAATACCTGGTGGACGGATCGAAAAAATATTTTTCCATCGAGCTTTGGATCGCCTCTGCACGCTTTTCATATTCAGCGGCGGCTGGTTGCGCCGCAGCGTCGATTGCCCATAGAAAGAAAAAAACAGCAATAAGGAACTTTAATATCATCCTGACTTTATTTATTATGACCCAAGCAGGTTCAGCCGTTTCAATTCGGCCATCACTTCCGCCATCATCACCCCACTCAATTGCGGTGTGAGGTTTACCTGTGAAGGTATGCTTTTCCAGTCGGGCCCGATCAGGCAATTCGGGTAAATGGTTCCTTTCTGCCACATGGTCTCTGCATTCTTTTGCAGGAACTGAACAAGATTCGTTTTCAGTGTGGCATCGATATTGCCGTCTGTGATCAACTGCAGCAGGTAACGGACGAAGATGCCGTTGAACAGACCACCATCCCCATTGTCGCCTGCCACCAGCACGCCATCCCTGCTCAATGCCGTGAGTGCTGCATTGGCCGTTCTGATGGCATCATTGCGATATTCAGGATCGCCGGTGATCTTGAATAACTCCACTGCGCTGCCGATCACCGTTCCATAATTGTATGTATACAACCTGGTATCGTAGCTGACAGGGTTGAAACTGGAAAGCCCATCCCAAATATCGCCATTCGATTTGATAAGATGCATTTTAAGCCAGCCGTAGATCTTTTTGGCCCAATCAAGGTCTGCCGCATCATTGGAAACCCGGTAAAGCCTGGCCGCAAAGATGCACGCAGGTGCATTGGCGGGCGTATTCTTATTGGCCCTGTCTTTTCTCCAGTAGAACCCTCCCCCGCTCACATCATCCCAGCCGGTTTTCACATCGGTCCAGAGAAGATCTGCCACATTTTTATACCGGGGATCATTGGTGGCTGTGTATGCTCTCAGGGATGATATGAGCAACCATTCCATATCGTCGTAATAATAATTGATATAAGTGCCGCCATTGGCGGTTTTGAGGCCATCGATCAGCCTGTCCATCTGTTGTTTGATCACAGCATCCTTTCCTTTGCGGAGGTACTGATCGAGCAATACATCGAGTGCGTGGGCATTGGGCCAGTAATTGCCATTGAAGGAAGTGCCTCCCTGCTGGGCGGCATAATAATTACCGGATGCATTCCAGAAATAAAAGTTGAGTGCGTTCTGGGCGCTGTCGGCAATTTTGGGCCAGTCGAATGTTCGCTTCGGGCCGGGGTTCCCATTATTGGGTGGGCCGTCATCCTTCTGTTTGAAACAGGAGCTGAGCAGGACCATAGCCATCGATAAGGTTAATATGTGAAAGTCCTTTCCTTTTATCATCATAAATAGGTTTGAGTTAAATGATTAGTATGGTTGACAGGTTGATAAGTTAACAAGTTGAAAAGTTGACAAGTTGAAAAGTGATCCCTGCTTGCCAGGAATTTCCCTGTCAACTTTTCAACTTGTTAACTTATCAACCTGTCAACCTGCCCCGGCCTCACTGCTTTTTATACTCCTGCGTATACGCTGCTTCGCTGCCGCGGAGCGATAACCAGAAATCTGCCACTGCACCTTGTGTGAGATAATTCCTGTCGAATTTCCAGCTCCAGTCCCACTGACTGCCGTTGTTGGCCGCGAAGTTGATGGTCTTATAAGGAACGGAATGCGGGTATTGGCCGTCCTGGCCCGGACTGTCGTTCGTGGAATAGTTCAGCCAGATATTCTTATCACCGCTTCCATCATTGATGACCATCCTGTATTTATATCGCTCATCCAATCCCCAGGGCATACTGGTATAGGTAACGGTGGCCCCATTCTTGCGCCATACTCCATTCGATGTATAGGGAAGCGTGAACCAGAAAGTATTGCCGGCGCAATACCAGAGCGCTACCTCTTTCACTTCTGCCAGCGAACCGTTGATATTGTTGAAATCGAGCCGGATGCGCATCACTTTATCGGCGCCTGTAAAAGTCGTTTGGCCATTGGTGCCGATCATCAGCACGCCGGCATTGTCGAAGAGATAAAATTCTTTCGGCGTTCCGCTGACGCCATCCACGAATTTGTAAGTGCCGGCTTTCAATAATGTGTAGATCTCGAATACGCCTGGTGAAAGCTGTTTCATCTTCAACGCATTGGCCAGGGTGGCGCCGCCTTCAGAAGAACTGCCTGTGATATAGACATCGCCGGGCAATACATCGAAACCACCAGGCCGTTCCAGGTCTATCACGGCAGAGAGGGCGGCTTTCCTTACATTGGTGCCCTTGGAAGCCATCACCGTCCACCTGAATTTTTTACGCTGAAAATAATCTGCCCCGCCCAGCTTTGCGATCTTGTTGAGATCGCCATGTGTGAGCGTGAGCTTATTGAGCAATCCTTTATTATCGGAGACCATCGAGTAGAAGGGCTTCGAGAAATCACCATTCTCCTGGTCGAAAGCAACTTCATACAGCACCACCGATCCGTCTTCGGCCTTCGCATCTTCCCATTCGAAGCTCACGGACTGGTTGGTGGCCGGCTGCAGCTTGATATAAATATTATTGGCAGGGGTGAACAGGTTCTTTACTTCGGTGAGGTTGAGATTGATATCCCGGTCATCTTTTTTACAACCTGCCATCAGGGCTGTGAGCGAAAGTACCAGCAGGGGCAATCGAAAGATATTTGTTTGCATATTTCTGTTGTTAGAGATAATAGTTGATGAATTAGTATCCGGTATTTTGAGAGAGGTTCGGGTTCAACGCCCTCTCGGATGCAGGTACAGGCCACAGATAATTCTTGTTCTTATCGAATAGTCTTTGCTGTACCCTGAGGTAACCATTGTCGGTGTTGGGATCGCCGAATTTTGCGCCATGCAGCCAGCCATTCAGCACTGTTTCCGACAATTTCCATCTCCTGATATCATCGATTCGTGTGCCTTCCATCGCCAGTTCCGATCTTCGTTCGCGGCGGATGATATTGGTCATATCCGTATTGCCGGGATAGTTCAGTGCGCCGGGATCGGTGAAGCCTGCCCGTTGGCGGAGGGCTTTGATCGTTTTGTTCCAGACGGTTTCATCCATTTGTCCGAGTGCCTGTTTCGCTTCTGCATACATCAGTAAAACATCTGCATAGCGGACCAGGATCAGGTTGGTACCGGAATTGAATCCGGAGATAGCGTCTTTGTCCCAGTATTTACGCCAATAGTATCCTGTTGCCGTTCCCTGGCCTGATGGTGTGTACTCGTTCGTGCTATTGCTACCTGCGGGTGTGGAGCCGGGTTTGATATAGATGATCTGTGTGCTGCCATCTGCGTTCTGCCAGGGATACTTATCATACACGATGGTTGCTTTCAGTCGCGGGTCGCGGTTATTGTAGGGATTGTTCTCATCATAACCTGAGCCTGTCTCGCGGATGCCTTTCCCGTTGAGCATGATATAATCGTCGACCAATTCCTGTGAGGGAGCGAGGTTATTGCCGCGGGCGCCGGCCGAGATGGGAGCGAAATCGACATAATCGCCCCACATCCGGTAGTTGAGTACGTATTGCAGATCGAAGATCACTTCACTATTGTATTTATTGGCCGCGGTGAAAATATTGCTGTACGAAGGCGCCAGGCTATAGGTGCCGTTCTGTGCCTGGTTATTGATCAGTTGTTCGCAGGTATTCACTACATCCTGCATACGGTTATTCTCATACAGCAGTACCCTTGCTTTCAGCGCCAGTGCAGCTCCTTTGGTGATCCTGCCTCTGTCGGCCGTTGCATAATTGGTATTGGCAGGGAGAACAGCGGCCGCTTCATCCAGCTCATTGAGGATGAAAGCGAGCACATCGGCACGCGGGGAGCGGTTGATCGTTTTGGCTTCATCTGGTGTCAGGTCCTTTTTCAGCAGGGGAACATCGCCCCACCAGTTCATCAGGCCGAAGTGATGCCAGGCCCGCACGAACCTGGCTTCGGCCTTCATCCTGTTCTTCAGTTCGGCGCTCATGGAGGTGTTCTTGTCGATATTTCCGAGAAAGAGATTGCAGGACTTGATGCCCCCGAAGCGGTCGCCCCATTCGCGCTGGAACCGTACAAGTGTGGGCGTGAAATTACCGCTGGCGATCACATCCGGAAGTCCGCTGTTGATGCCCAGTCTCGTGAAAGCATTATCGCTCATGGCCTCATTATAAAAAAATGGTTGGGCGCTGTAGATACTTCCATAAATATTGTTGAGGGCATTGTTCACATTGTCGTTCACCTGCCAGAAGGTCAATTCGGTAAAACGATCGGTCGGTGAAAGGTCCAGTTTTTTGCAGGATGCAAGCAACAAGACCGAAATAATGGAAGCAGTAGTATATTTTATAAGCGGCAGCATATCGTTGATTGTTTCGAAGTTTAAAAGGTGATATCCAGTCCCATCCCAAAAAATACCGGTAAGGGATAAGCTCTTGCACTGTTGGCGCCTGTATTGAAACTGGTATTGTTATCGAATTCGGTGATCTCTGGATCGAGAAAATTGAGCTTGGAGAGTGTAAGAAGGTTCTGTCCTGTAAAATAGATCCTGGCCTTTTGGATCTTTGCCTTCTGCAGGACCTTCGAAGGAATGCTGTAACCGATCTGCAGGTTCTTCAGGCGGGCATAGGCTGCGTTGAACAGGTAAATATCGGAGCCTGTCCGGTAATTATTGGTATTGGAGGCGGAGCCGGCTTCTGCGAGGCGTGGATATTTGGCATTTGGGTTGGTGGGGGTCCAGTAATCGGTTTGATGAACATACATCGTGCCTCCATATCCGAAGTGGAAAGGTTCTACCAACTCGCCGCGGATCATAGCGTCTCTTTTTCCAACGCCCTGAACAAAGATCACTATATCGAACCCTTTGATATTGGCGGAATAGGTGAAGCCGAAAGTATAGCGGGGAAAAGGATTGCCGAGAATGAATTTATCGTTATCGTCGATCACGCCATCATTGTTCCTGTCTACAAAACGAATATCGCCGGGGCTCAGGGAGCCTCTGTTCTGCCCTGCAAAGATGGGCGCTGTTTGAATATCTTTCAGGTTCTGAAAATAACCGGCGCGTTTGTATCCCTGGTAAACAGTGATCGGTTGCCCTACCCTTCTCACGAATTCAAATTCCTCTTTTCTTTCCACCAGTTCATTGGCGCCGAATGTGAAGGACTTTAATTCATTGTAGTTATCAGCGAGATTGAACCCGATCGTTTGCCTGATCAGCCTGCCCGGTATGGTATAGTTGACGCGGATCTCCCAGCCCTTGTTGTTCACCTTGGCCGTATTGAAATCGGGAAAGCCTGCACCAAAGATCAATGGTACATCTTTTCTGGGTACGAGGATATCACTGGTGGTCTTATCGAAATAATCGAGTGATACTTCCAGCCTGTTCCTCAACAGAGATGCATCGAGGCCCACATTGAAATTGGCAGACTTTTCCCAGGTGAGGCCAGGGTTACCCAGACTGTAGCCAGCCCCGCCTACTACCGTATTGTTGAAGCCATAAGCATTCGGGTAATTGAAGAAGGAGGTTTGATATTGATAGGCACCTACATTCTGGCTGCCCAGTAACCCATAGGTGGTACGGAGTTTCAGGTCGCCGAACTTTTGTTTTATGATGGCCAGGAATGGTTCGTCCGTTAATTTCCAACTGGCCCCTACAGAGGGGAAGAAGCCCCAGCGACCATTTTTGGCGAAATTGGAAGAACCGTCATACCGGAAACTGAATTCGAAGAAATATTTTTCATTGTAGGAATATCCTGCGCGGCCTAATAAGGAGTTGATGCTGGTTTCCGTAGTTCCCTGGTTGGAGTTCCTGGAATTGGTGCCAATGATAGTGCCGGTAGTAGGGGTACCCAGGTTTTGATCGGTCAGTGTTTTAAAGATGGAGCTTGATTCGGATTTGAAAGATTCGTTGGTGCCGCCCGCCAATACGTTTATGTGATGATCTCCGAAGTCCCTGTTGTATTCTACCAATAATTGCACATTGGTGAGGAGTGATTTGTAACTCTCATCGAACACTTCCCTGTCCTGCCCGTATTTGCCACCGGGTATGAAGTCGATCTGCAATCTCCTTCCGAAAGTGGAATTAGCACGAACGGTGCCACCGAAAACGCCCCGCACTTTCAAATGTTGGGTGATGGGATATTCTCCTGTGAAGCTGCCGAAGACCTCATCATTGTTATATTTCCGGTAACCTCCTTTTTGGAGGATGGCTTTAGGATTCAGTTCTGCTGAAACGGGGTTGGTAAGATAATTGCCGGCAGAATCCTGGAAAGAATAATACAAAGGTACCCGCCCGGCATCCACCACCAGGAAACCGCTGTTGAATGAATGATCGAGACCGGTGCTCTTCACATAGCTGAGGATGGTGGAGAGTTTGAATTTACCATATTCCATGGTGTGATTCAGCCGCAGGCTATAGCGCCTCCATCCGAAATCCTGGCCTATGAAATTGCTGCGTTGATCGATGTAACCGGCCGATAATAAATAGGTGCTTGTAGCGGAGCCGCCACTGATGCTGATGGTATGGTTTTGCTGGGCTGCATTTTGCAGGATATTATCGAGCCGCCAGTCGCCATCCCCTTTTTGTGCGAACTGCCTGATCTGTTCCGGAGAGAACAGCGGCTGCATCCCTGAATTGATCAGTGATTCATTTTTGTAATAGGCGTTCTCCCAGGCATGAACAGGTTTATATGTGATGCGCGGGGTCTGAATGCCATAGATGCCGCTATAGTTTATTCTCGGGCGTGAATCTTTTTGTCCTTTCCGGGTGGTGATCAGTATGACACCATTGGCCGACCGGGAACCATAGATGGCAGCAGAGCCTGCATCTTTGAGGACCGACACACTTTCAATATCAGCCGGGTTGAGCAGGTTGATATCCCCACCGATGATACCGTCGATGACTACCAGCGGTGTATTGTCGCCCAGTGTTCTTAGCCCCCTGATATTGATACTGACACCCTGCCCCGGTTCAAAATTCCTTTGTTGGATGATGAGATTGGGTGAGGCTCCCTGTAGTGCCTGCGAAAGGTTCACCGCCGGTTTACCATCCAGGGCAGACCTGTTGATCTTATCTACGGCGCCGGTGACCGATACCCTTTTCTGCGTACCATAACCGACCACTACCACATCTTCCAGTGTAAGCTCCTGTTGCACGAGAAAAACATTCACTGTTCTACGATCGGCTACCGGTTCTTCCAGTGTTGCATAACCGACATAGGAAAAAACAAGCACGGGATTGGGTTTGTTTTCGGGCACATCGATCGAATATTTTCCTTCCTTGCCACTGGTCGTTCCGCTGTTGCTACCTTTGAGCGTAACACTCACTCCTTCGATACCCTCTCCTTTCTGGTTCCTTACCTGTCCGCTGACAGTAAGATCTGCCGCAGCGGTCGCCTGCGTTTCTGTAAGGTATGATGAGTGTGTGGTATGGCCAGGGGAGCTTGTTTCCAGCTTGCCCCCGCTCCTGTTCTTGAGAATGATCTTATTGCTGAGGATCTCGTACTGGGCGTCGATCTGTTTGATGAGCTGGTCCATCAGTTCTTTCAGTTCAACATTCTTTGCATCGAGCGTTATACGTTGTGCGGTGTTGATATCATCATTGGAATAAACGAATACATATTTTACCTGTTTCTCGATCTTTTCCAGCACCGTCACCAGCTTTTCCTTTTTTACTTTGATGCTGATCCTTTGTTCCTGAAGGGGAGCGAGCGGCTGATTGGTATGATGGGAGCCCGACTGCCGGGCCAGGAGGTCCTGTGAGCTGGCGGTGTTGCATATCCCCGTAACGAGCATGAACACCATTATTTTTTGGAATAGAGATAGCTCTCTCATAGTAGCAATCGTTTGATTTTACTGTTATAAGCGATAAAATAAAAAGACCCATGTTGAACAACCGGCGCCTGGTCATTCTATCGGGTAAAGAAGGACCTGTGTTTCTGTAATCCTGTAAGTGAATGGTTTGCTTCGGGAGAGATAATAGAGTATCTCTTCGAGTGTGTTGTTGGTAAAAGACCCTGTGAGCCTGTAATTGGCCATTTCTTCATTGCCGAATATTACATCCTTGCCGAAATTCCGGTTGAGCACTTCCGCAATTTCTCTCAGCGATGCATTCCTGAACACCAGCTTGCCCTCTGTCCAGTCCTTGTCTTCCAGCGCAACAGTAGGAACTGTGATCACTTGGCCGCTGCTTACCTTGTAAATGGCCTTCATGTCGGGCGTAATGAATGTGGTGTCTGTTTTCGTGGATGGATTAACGGTAGTTGGTATGAAAGCGACCTTCCCTGTCACTACCGATGTTTCGATGGTCTCGCTGCCTTCATAGGCTTTCACATTGAAGGAAGTTCCCAATACTTTCAGGCTCCCTTTTGTAAGGTGAATGATAAATGGGCGCTTTCTGTTTTTTACGATATCGAAGAAAGCCTCCCCGGTGAGGGCCACTTCCCTCGTATTGCCGTTGAATGCCTGTGGGTAGGTCAGCTTGCTGTCGGCATTCAGCCACACGGTGCTCCCATCGGCGAGTGTGATCAGGGAACGGGTGCCTTTCGTATTATGTTTTTCCATGACCGGCTCCGTATCTGCGATGCTGCCCTTCAGCAATTCCCTGGCAGCCGGATTTTCTTTGGCTACCGGTCCCGGCTTGTCCTGATGCCATACAAGGAAGAACGACAAGGCTGCTCCTGTAACGAGCCCTGCTGCGATCAACAGGGCCAGTGAGCGCTTCCTTTTTCTGGGTGTGGAGAAGGCCGGCGGTTCATTTGCTTCTGTTTCGTGGACCAACGCCATTGTTCTCTGCAAGGCTGCTTCCACATCCGGATCATCGGCCGATCGTTTTTGTTCCCAGAATTGTTCCATCCGGTCGAACGCTTTCCTGTATTGTATATCTGTCAGCATCCCGGCCAGTTCTTTTTCTTCTCCGGCGGAGATCTCCAGCGAAAGCTTACGGGTCACTAAATAAATGAATCGGTCCTGGAACATATTCTCACTGATTATACAATTGCTATTCGATATAGACAGCGGCTTGTAACAACTTACTTACCGTATCAGAAAAATTAATGGGATAAGGATATCCAGCAGGCCGGTAATATTCTTTTTGTTCTTTGCCAACTGATCGAAAAAGACCTGTCCTACCCGTTTCATGGCCCGGTACAACTGGGTTTCAACCGTTCTGGTGGAAATATTCAGCATCATGGCTACCTGTCTGGGTTTGAGCCCATCTTCTTTCACGAGCCTGAAGATCTTTCGGCACTGGTCGGGCAATTGTGCTATTACCTGCTCAAGTTTGAACCGGAGCTCTTTCGATTCCAGGTCGAATTGCGGGTCTTCACGTGTAATGAGTTCCCCCAGCCCGGAATCCTCCGATGCGGAGATATGGAGGGTAGAATATTTTTTGGAGTGGTTGAGCGACTGGTTGCGGACGGCGATGAAAAGATAATTTTCCGGATTGTGGATGGTATGGAGCGTTTGCCTGTATTTCCAGAATTTGACGAATACATCGTTCACCACCTCTTCCGCCACTTCACGCAGTTTCACATATTGCAATGAATAATGATAGAGCTTCTTGTATTCCAGCCGGAACAATTCAGCGAAAGCCGCTTTGTCATTGTCAAAGCAGATCTTCTCACACAATGTTTTGATCAGTTCAGCATTGGCTGGCATAAGCAAACGTGGTCAGGCATAAAAACCCATACATAAATATGACAAGAAAAAACAGGATTTTACGTACGGTGAGTAAGAAAATTCCCGCTTTGCTTTGTATTGGGTTAACACGTTGACAGGTTGACAAGGAAGTCTCCGAAATTCAGGGATTCCCTTATCAACCTTTCAACTTGTTAACTTTTCAACTTATCAACCCCTGTCTATTCCTTTCGATGAGCTGCACGATCTCCTTTCGATGGAAGAAATGGGCCCAATCGAGGGGCGTTGCATGGTGGGTCTTGTCCTGGATGGTAAGATCGGCCCCGGCTTCCAGGGCCAGTTGGGCAAGGGCTATATCATTTCTTTCCGATGCTATATGCAGGAGGGTCATCCGGCAATCTTCGTAACGATCGTTCACCTGTTCAGGATGGCTTTTCAGTATGGCTGTGGCTTTATCTTTCCAGCCGAGGTCCCAGGCATCCAGCACTGTAAACGTAATTCCTTTCCCGATGAGCCATTCCGCGGACCGCGCTTGCCGGCAATGGACGGCCAGTTGCATCAATGTCATCCCATTTGTAATGGGTTTGGCCAGATCGGCCTGTGAAAATTTCTTTTCGAGAATGCCAAGCTGTTCGAGATCTCCCCTGCCGATCGATTCCACCATGGAAACTTCCGCTACAGCCGGAGGGTGTGTACGATAGCGGGAACTCATCAGCCACCAGGTCGATCCATAGCCAACGCACCGGAAGCCCAGTTGTTCATACATAGTCCTGCCGGTACCGTTCAGCAATGCATAGTGGTATCCCAATTGTTTTGCATAAAGACAGGCGGCGAGCACTACTGCTTTCCCGATGCCCTGCCGCCTTGCTTCCGGTACTACGCCCACATTGTAGATACCGGCCACTCCATGATCGCCGTGGGTAAAGAAGACGGAAGTATGTGCTACGATATTTCCATCGAGGATGGCGATGAACCTTTGTACATACTGCGGGTAGTTGGTTAGAAAGGCTACGGACAGCATATTGTCTTCGCTCGCATAAGGAAGCCCCTTCACCTGGTGAAGCGGTCGTTCATTATCTGCTTTGATCTCCAGGGTGGCGGGACGGGCGTGGTTGTCGTTGATCTTCCCCAGGTCGAGGCTCATCCAGCAGGGCTGCCAACCGAGTTGAAAACCTCTTGCCAATAAGCGGATGCCGAGATCGACAGGCTGTGATGGATCGAGCGACCAGCAACCTACATTATTCGGTAGATGGCTCCTGTAAAAATCCATCATGGTATCCAATGCCTCACCGGCCGTAGGATCATCCAATACCGGAAATGCCACCATGCCCTGTTTCCCCGGACCATTGTACGTATAGGTAAGTCCGGGAGAACTTTTCACTTCCCCACCATTTGCGGTGGCAGTCGTACAAAACAATTCTTTATGGTTGAGCGCTGCTGCCTGCTGCAATTGCAGGTCGGTAGCGTTCTGCAGGAACAGTGTCGGGAAATGATAGAGATTGCTCATACATCACAATTTAATTGGAAGGAAGATAAATTCCAGTATTATCCGGAAAAATAACCGACCTGTAATATTGCCTGTTGCCGATGGTATAGCGCTCTTTCGATCTATCGGTGCCAATGATCAGATCGGGAATAAAACCATCATCATACTTTGTGGATTCATTGCTGACCAGCACATGTTTCAGGACCCGTTCTTTACCTGCATGCGCTTTCAATAATTTGTAATAGGGATAATCCCATCCGTCGAGCCCAATAATAATGCCGATCTTTTCATAATGAGTGCTATCGAGATAATGCTTCAGTCGTAGATCGGTCTCCGTATAGATGGCGGCATCATATCCCTTTACAAAGATACTATCCCGTAATGGCAGAATGGGCCGCTTTACATTCTGCAATAGTGCTTTTGCGCCGAACCAGATCATGGCCAGGTAACAGATAGCCAGTATCCATTTTCTGAGAGATGTCATTTCAAATGCCAGGAACACGGCATACAGCATGAAAAGCGTTGTTTCCAATCTGTTGGCCCATGGTTGCCATTTCAGTAAAGTGCAGAACAGCAGCGAAGTAGCCAATAAGGTCAGGGCATACAACCTGTAGATGCCCAGCCGTTGATCCAGCAGTCTTTTTTTAAAGAAAAAAGTGATGGTGAGCAGAAGGATGAGGATGGTGTGAACGAAATTCTGCATGTAATCTTCATGAAAAAAGAAGCGGTCCATCATCCAACTGGTCGGTCCGAAATTATAGCGGGGGTCTTCTGCATCGATGCCGATCTTTGCAGAGGTATAAAACAACTTATTGGCTATCCCGTTTACGGGTATATGATTGAAAATATTCTTCACACCTACCAGCACCAGGTATCCGGGATGAAAGCCTTTATTTCCCGTATCATCATTGGCGTGGCCCAATACCGAACCATTCAATTGGTAATTCCGGTATAAGAAGGTACTATTGATAAACAGTGCGATCAATGGTATAAGTGCGTACCAGCCTGCTTTTGCTGCGAGTTGGCTGAATGGTGATGCCCTGTCTTTTACAAGCCGTACCAGGTACCAGCCGGCAAATGGAAGAAGAAAGATATAGGCAGTCCCTTTGGTAAGGCATGCCAGTCCCATGGCAATGCCTGCCAACAGGATGGCCCTGATGGTAAAACTTCTGAACAGCCTGACCGTGAGCCATACGAAGGCCAGCACGAAGAAAGCCACTATGATATCATTCTGGGTTGAATTGCTTTGGAGGATGGCCATAGGGATGAGGGCAGTGAAAAATGCGCTCATGTTCTGCTGTTGCCTGTTTGCATTCAGCTCTTTTGCGATAAGTGTAACATTTGAAATGCAGCCTGCAAAGAAAAATAGCTGAACGGAATTGGCGAGCCTGTCGCCCCCTGTCAACAATTGCAAATGCAGGATGATATATTCTGCAAATGGCTGATAGACCAGTTGCCTGATAACGTGGGTAGGATAATAGGCAAGACTGTGTTGCTGTTCCCAATGCACTACCCGCGCCATGTGGTAGGTCATCGAATCATAATTGTTGGGAGGATAGATAAGCCCGATGAGGAAAGACACCAGCAATATCACAAATACCACCATTCCCATCCAGTTCATTGTGACGCTCTTCCTGATATTGCCCGTGATCTCTTTGAATAACTTAAATGGAATGCTCCTGTACCGGCAATACCCCACCAATAATATTATCATGAAAAGCCATGCCATCAAAACAGCGGAGAAGGTGAGTAAGGAAAAAGCGCTCAATATTTCAGTGATGAGTAGCAGGCATAGTTGATGGAGCAGACTACCGATCAACAATGCAATACGCAGCCTGGTGAACGGGCCATATTGTCCCGGTTGCGAATAAACGACCAGGAAGATCAATAACCAGGCAATAAAGGGCGCCAGGGAAAAAAGCAGCATTGACAAAAATTTCTCAGTGTGGCGAACAAATTACTGAATATTCAATAAATCAGGGCATGTTCCTTGGAGTTCTGAATTACCTTTGCCCTTCTTTCAAGCAAGCAATTATGGTTGGAGACCCGGTTAGTTCGTCACCCCGCAAGGCCCGTATTGCCATAGCCGTATTCTTTTTTCTTTCGGGATTTGGATTTTCCACCTGGGCATCACGCATCCCTTCCATTCAGCAGCACCTTCAACTGAATGAAGCCCAGCTCGGCGCAGTATTGTTCGTATTGCCGGTTGGAATGATGCTTACCTTGCCGCTCACCGGTTACCTGCTTCGCCGGTTCAGCAGCCGTTATATTTTGCTTTTTGGAGTGGTCCTGTTCAACCTGATCATCTGCCTGCTGGGGTTTGTAAATGCCTCCTGGCAACTGGTAGTGTTGCTGCTTCTCTTCGGGTCTTCGCGCAACCTGATGAATATATCTGCCAATGCACAATCCATCGGTGTGCAGGCTATGTACACCCGTAGCATCATTGCCGGCTTTCATGGGATCTGGAGTGTGGCCGGATTTGCTGCTGCGGCCTTTGGCTCACTGATGGTGTCATTGGGTGTATTCACTGCCTGGCATTTCCTGGTAGTAGGTCTGCTGCTGACGGCAACCGGTATTTACTATTTCAAGGATACCGTTCATCAGCGACCGGCAGAGCACGAACGAAAGACCGGATTCGTGCTGCCTGACAGGAATATGTTGAAATTCGGGTTGATCTGTTTTGCTTCGATGGCCTGTGAAGGTACTATGTACGACTGGAGTGCTATCTACCTGAAAAAAGCCGTTGGTGCGCCAAAAGGCATGGCCACGGCCGGTTATGCAGTATATATGGTGGCTATGACACTGGGAAGGTTCACCGGCGATAAACTGGCCAATACCATTGGTGTGAGATCGATGCTGAAGTACAGCGGCGTGCTCATTTCATCCGGTATGCTCATGGCCGCATTGCTACCCTACCAGTTGACGGCAGGTATCGGCTTCCTCATGATCGGGTTTGGGGTGAGCTGTGTAGTGCCCATGGTCTTCAGCATGGCCGGCAAAGTAAAAAATATGAGCGGAGGCCCTGCCATTGCAGCCGTTTCAACCGTTGGCTATTTTGGTTTCCTTATCGTTCCGCCACTCATCGGTTTTATTGCACAAGCATTCAATCTCCGTTGGTCTTTCGGCCTGATGTCCTTACTGGGTGTGCTCATCATCTGGATGGTGGGAAAACTGAAGGAAGCAGCATGAGGCCATCGTCTCTTTATTTTATGCCTGCCTTCGGCTCATGCTTTACGGGAAAGTTCACTGAGTTGGCGATGAAGCATAGCTGACTGGCTTTATGATGCAGCTCATTCGCTTTTTCCACCATCGACTGATCGGCCACTGTTACCACGGGATGCAGTACTACTTCGGTGAAATGTCCTCCCCCATCAGGTGTTTCTTCCATGGTGCCGGTTGCCTGATCGGTATAGTCAAGCACTACAACGCCTGCCACCGTACATACGTGCAGGTACGATAACATGTGGCAGGTAGAAAGCGCTGCCACCAGGAATTCTTCAGGATTGTGTTTGGTCTTGTCGCCCCTGAATGCAGGATCTGAAGACCCCTGTACATCTGCCTTGCCGTCGATCCGGAGGGTATAACTCCTTTCATAGTCCCGGTAACCCGATGTTCCTGTTCCTTTGTTCCCTGTCCATTGTACATTGGTAATGTAATGGTGCGATCTGTGCATACGAAATTTATTTATTGAACGAAGTTATAGCAGATCTTTTAGTCTGTCGATTTTCAGTGTGGCTGATAGTTGAGCAGCACAGCCCCGCTCCTGAAAACTTTTGAATTGGTAAGTTTCAATTCAAGATGTTTTTTGATGTCATGGAAGATGGGCGTTCCGGTGCCGATGGCTACAGGATCGAGCAGGAACTGGTATTCATCGATCAGTCCATGTTCGGTGAACTGGTTGATGATGCTGCCACTGCCCATGATGGTCATGTCTTTTTCCTGCTTTTTCAGCTTCCTGATCTCCTCCACGATATTGTCCTTGATGAGCCTGGTGTTGTTCCAGCCGGGGTTCTTCAGTGTCCTGGAAAAGACGATCTTCTCTGCCTTGTTCATACCTTCTGCGAGAACAGGGAACATTTTGATGGCCTGCGGTGTTGGCCAGAAGGCGGCCATGTGTTCGTAAGTCACGCGGCCGAACAGGAGTATGCTGCCGGAAGTAGACCCTTCATCGGCTAACCTGCCTTCGTCCTCTCCCCCAGTATGCCAACTGATATCTTCCTGCGGTCCTTTGTAGTAGCCGTTGAGCGTGATGAAATTAAAAACTGTTAAGCGTGCCATGTTTGGTGATTTATGATGTCATAAAATGAGATTATATCCTTATAACAAATGATCCGGTGGGATTTGGACATCCGGGGCGGAATATTTTTCGGACTTATCCGGGAAGAGCTTTCAAGAACCTGGATCCTTACCTAAGATAAGAAAATTGCGGTACAGGCGGGAATTAGAAGTGAACCGGTCATTTAGCGTCTTTTTTGGAGCTAATCACCGCAAACGGAGGGGTTTAGCAACCATTGTCCTCTTCCGGGGAACCGGGGAATACTGCCCTTTTGGCCGCTTTCGACCAGGGCTGCCAGTAAAAGGCGCCATAAATAGCCGTTAAAATCGTACCTTCACCCAACTTATATTTCCTCCCTGCACCTATTTTGATTTCTTCTATTCAACATTTGTGAAGGTAAGATCGTAAGAAAGGTATTGTGCCGGAGCGTTTGGCAGCTTACCATCATTATTTAATTAAATACATAAAAATTGTCATTCGAAAAATTACAGATCATAGAACCGATAATAAAGGCTCTTAAAAATGAAGGTTATACACACCCCACACCTATACAGGAGCAATCCATTCCCCTCATACTCCAGAGAAAAGATATCCTTGGATGCGCGAGAACCGGAACCGGCAAGACCGCAGCCTTTGCGATCCCGATCATACAGATCCTGCATCAGGAAAAGCATCTCCTGAAAAAACAGCATTCGATCAATGCACTGGTCCTTACCCCTACCAGGGAACTGGCCATCCAGGTTCGGAATAGTTTCGAGACTTATGGGAAGTTTGCCGGGCTTCGACTGCTGACGGTCTTCGGAGGCGTTTCACAGCAAATGCAGGTCAATGAACTCAGGAAAGGGGTAGATATTTTAGTAGCTACCCCCGGACGATTACTGGATCTCATGCAGCAGCAACTGGTCCATTTGAGCGATATCCGACTTTTGGTATTGGATGAAGCGGACAGGATGCTTGACATGGGCTTCGTGCGGGATGTTCGAAAGATCATTGCGCAGGTACCTGCCCGCCGGCAAACCCTTTTCTTTTCGGCCACCATGGCCCCCGAAATCGGTAAACTGGCAGCCTCCCTGTTGAAAGACCCGGTGAAAGTAGAGATCACCCCTGTTTCTTCTGCAGCTCCCGCCATTCACCAGTCCTTATTTTATGTTGAAAAGAAGAACAAGCTGCCCCTGTTGATGCACCTCCTGAATAGCAGGAAGATACAGTCGGCATTGGTGTTCACGCGGACCAAACATGGCGCCGATAAAGTGGCCAAGGCATTGAACAGATCAGGCGTTCGCTCGGAAGCCATTCACGGGAACAAATCACAGACAGGCAGGCAAAGGGCCCTGCAGCAATTCACTTCCGGCCAAATAAAAGTGCTGGTGGCGACAGATATTGCTGCCAGAGGTATCGATATCGAGGCATTATCGCATGTATTCAATTTCGATCTGCCCAATGTAGCCGAGACCTATGTGCACCGGATTGGCCGTACCGGGCGTGCCGGCGCCAGTGGCATCGCCTTTTCTTTCTGCGACCCGGAAGAAAAATCATACCTTAAGGACATAGAAAAACTGATCACCAATTCCATTCCTGTTATGAACGACCATCCTTATCCGGTCGATACCAGTGTAAATGCTGATCAGGTGGGCGCCCGTGCAACAGAAGTAACCGGCCATACCAGGCCACGGCGCATTGTACATGCAGAAAGGAAGAACTATAATCGTTCAGGCCGCTAAAAATTTTATGCTGAGCTAATAAATCAAGGTTTATGTCAAATGAACAGATCGAAAAATTCCTGCAGGAGAAATACCTGGATAAATTACCCGTGCAGGTGAATTTTAAAACCAGGAAACAATTTGTAGGGCTATTTATCAGGACCTCCGATTATGCCGAACTGAAATCAAAGAATTTCTGGCGGATAGTGGGGCAGGCAAATTTGGAAAATTATAAAAGGTCGAAAGACCTTAATCTCGCCAGGATCTTCAGTGGTTCTGAAATAACAAAGCTAGTGGCTTTGTAAATGCCTTTTACTATATTATGAAACGAACGATCATCACAGGTACCGGGTGTTATATACCGCCACTCGTCCGGAAAAATGAAGATTTTGCCGCGGGCAGTTTCTATACGGAAGACCGGCAACTCATCGAACAGCCAATAGAGGAGATTATCGAAAAGTTCAGGAAGATCACAGGCATCGCAGAACGTCGATATGCACCGGCAGATATGAATACTTCCGGCATGGCCGCATTCGCTTCGAAGCTGGCCATCGACGATAGCGGTATCGATCCTGAAACGATCGATCAGATCATTGTAGCACATAATTACGGCGACCTCACTCCACACTCGCTTCAACCCGATACTGTTCCATCTCTCGCTTCAAGGGTCAAGCATCTTTTGAACATCCGCAATCCTTACTGCATAGCATACGATATTTTGTTCGGCTGTCCGGGTTGGCTCCAGGGCATGATCCAGGCTGATATTTATGGTAAGGCCGGCGTTGCCCAGAGATGCCTGGTGGTAGGTTCCGAAACACTTTCCAGGATACTCGATCAGCACGACCGCGACAGTATGATCTTTTCCGACGGCGCCGGGGCCTGCATTCTTGAATATAAGGAAACAACTCACAGTGGGCCCGGCGTATTGGGCGTCAGTATGAGGTCCGACTGCCTGGAGGAAGTTTCTTTTATCAATTTCGGCCAGTCGTATTCGCCCAAAGAAGATACAGGCGCCTGTTATATAAAGATGAAAGGCAGAAAAGTGTATGAATATGCTCTTCGTCATGTTCCTGAAGCGATGAAAGAATGTCTCGATCGAAGCGGTATACCGATCGGGGAACTAAAGATGATCTTCATTCACCAGGCCAATGAGAAAATGGATGAGAATATCACCAAGGCATTCTATGGCCTGTATGGTATAACCGAGGTCCCTGAGTATGTGATGCCCATGAGCATTCACTGGCTCGGCAATAGTTCGGTAGCGACCATCCCTACCCTGTTCGACCTTGTCAATAAGTGCCAGGTCCGGGACCATCTCCTTCATCCGGGAGATATATTGTTATTCGCTTCGGTGGGAGCCGGCATGAATATCAATGCCGTCTGTTACAGGTATTAGCAGGAGCGCTAAATTTTTTAAATTGTTTTATCACCATTCAATCATATTTTATGAACTTGTATGTTTCAAATCTGGGCTTTCATGTTAGTGATGAAGACCTGAACACACTATTTGCAGCCCACGGCACCGTTACTTCCGCCAAAGTGATCACCGACAGGGTCACTGGAAAATCGCGTGGATTCGGTTTTGTAGAAATGCCCCAGGATGCCGAAGCCAAAAAAGCTATCCAGGCATTGGAAGGAACGGAACTGGAAGGCAGGAAGATCTCCGTATCTGTTGCGAAACCGAAATCGGACAGGGGTGGTAACTCCTTCTCCGGTAACCGTGGTTCGAGATGGTAGTAATGGGAGGTATCTTTATATTATTTATTGACAGTCCTTGCCTGTTGCGGCGCGACAACAACAGGTAAGGATTATTATTTGTCGTATTTTGAAATGATTTGTTAAGCCCTCCTGGACTATCTGGGGTGAGAATTCATTACTTGTTCCTCTTATAAAAACTGAGCGCCGATGAGTGTGAAGGATGATCTTTGATCTCACTATTGGTGAAATATCCGCTGCCATCCGCAGCGAAACCTATCCCTTCACCCTGTGGTTCATTACGGGCATAGGGCGCATCCTGTGGTTTGCGCAAAATGGTTTTGGCGATGTCTTCATGCCCTTCCCGGTTCCAATACCAGATCTGGCCATTGTTGCGAAGCAGCACTTCACTACCGTCGGGGGAAATATCGCCTGCGGTCAGATGATCGAATGGCAGCAGTGCAAGGGGGATTAGTGTAGTGATTTGGGTAGTCGATTGCGGATAACGCGCCACAAACAGCGTGCTTCGATCTTTTTCCTTGGTGGCTATAAAAATGTCCTTTGTAAATGGATCGACCAGGAGCGATTCTGCATTGACCGCGCCTTTGGGATAAATGAGTTGTATTTTGTCAACGGCCGGAATATGGATCGTAGTCTGTGCAGAAACATTGGCCGGGATCGAAGGTTCCGGGAAACGATATACGAAAACAGACGGGTATTGCGTTTTGTTATCACCGATCTCACCTACATAGATATAACTTTTGCCTGCTTCGGGCCCCGGGCCTACGGCAATATCTTCCCAGTCGCGGTTCACAATACCATCCAATACGATCTTGCCAAGGTCCTCCCCTTTCGAATTGGTGATATAAATTTCATTCCTGTTGCCACTGTCTTCATGCACAAACAGAATACCCGCGTACACTCTCGAAGCGGCAACGCCTGATAGTTCAAGGTACGACTGGTTCTGCATGTTGTTCACCACGGGCGTAGCGGAAAACACGGTGCAGGGGTCCAGGTTGGAGAGATCATAACCGGCACGCGGAAGCGTGTCGGTTATGACAGGTATTGTTGTGGTAGTAGAATCTTTACGGGTTACCTCATCGGTCTTGCCGGATTTGTTACAGGATGCCTGTATGCCGAATGCAGCGAAGAGGAATACCGGGAACAGATGTTTCATGCAGCAAAAATAGATCAATATTTATGCTTATTACCAGATCCATCTGTTGGGAAAGCGCCCAGATCCCTGTTCGGGAGCGTTATATTGGCCCCGAAAGTACCGCCGGCAGGCAGTTTGGTCATCGGGAACCCGTATTGCAACAGTAAGGTAGCATTAGGCTTATAAGGAATGGCGTTGCTGCCGCTTCCACCTTTGTAGGCGCCTGTGCCGATGGCAGGCGATCCGGTCCTCAAATGAAAATCAGCCCCGGCAGGAATAACGTAATTACGATAATTCTTGCCGATACTGTTCTGTGCAACATCATAGTTCACGAATAACGGATCGTATTTGAGAGAATCATTGCCTATGTTCGTCCCGGCATTGGTACCATTCGCGGCGATCGGGCCGTTCACATAACTATTGAGATCCGTGGGCTGCTTCAGGGTGAACTGGTTGGGCTCGATGAAGATCATGAACTGTTCCGCACCGCCCATCGGTTTGCCACGGCCGATACAGGTAAGATTGTTGCCATACAGCGTATTCAACGTATCGCTCGGTTTTCCTTTTTCGGATTGATAAGAGATACGCAACCCTGCCTTGCAGTTCACGATGATATTGTTGAATACAAATCCCCCTGCATTGGTTTCGGTATTGATTGATCCATTTCTCGTGGCCTTCGTTTGTCTGAAACCGCAGTTGACCAGGGTATTGTTGTAAATATTCACGAGGCAGGTCTTACCATCTGCGCCAGACGTTTTCAGACCATTGGTGGCAACGCCATACGTGAGGTTGTAAGCCATATCACCGTAAGTGCCATCCTTGATATTGGTCGATTCTCCGCCTGTAGCGCCCATCTTCTGGAAGGTATTGCGCATGAGGCTCATGTATACATTCTGCGGCCTGATGCCATCGTCTTTGCTTCCATAGAACCAGGAATCTTCCACAATAAGATGTCCGCGCTCAGTGCCGGTATTATTCATGTACAGGGTGAAACGTGCATCCCCAGGTTTGGCGCCATAGGCGCTGGCATTGGTGCCCCAGGGGCCACCGGTATATTCTATGTGCGTCCAGCGCAACAGCAATAGTTTGGCATTGGGGCCACACTGGAAGCCACCCCAGTAACCTTTGAACGCAGGATCATTCACCACATCATCTTTATAGGTAGGGTTCGATTTCGGTACGGTGGGCGTTTCAAATACAGTGAACCAGTTCTCTGCTTCACTGGAACCATCGCTGACGAGCGAGCCATTGACGTAAATGGCCGGACTGGTTTCAGGGCTCAAGCCATTGCCATGTACCAGTACTTTTACACCAGGCTGCAGGTACAGTGTATCACCTTCATTGATGGTGACATCAGACATGATATGATAGGTCTTACCCGAAAGCATGGTACCCTTCAAAGGGATAGCATTCCCGGAAGCATCTTTCTGTGGAAGGATGGTATCCGATATCTGCTGGCCCACGATCCTGATCGGTTCGGAGATCCTTATATCATCGGTCTTTGTGCAGGAGTAGATGCCGGCGGCAATAACAGTGGAGAGCAAACAGATATTGATCTTACTCTTTGTCATCGGTATGGTTTTACGATGGTAAATAATGTTGAATACTAGAGAATATAACGTATGCCTAACTGGTAGTTTTGTCCATAGACATCACGCTGCGTCAGGGTTTTGCCACTGGAGGCATCCTGGTGCGGTGCCGGTATGGCGTTGACGGGCGGCTGCTTCACATACACTTCGTAAGGTGTATTGAAGAGATTCTGGATCTTGGTGAACACCGCGAACTTCTTGAAAATTTTCTTTTCAGCAGAAAGATCGAACAGGTGCATATCCTTTTGCCAGTAATCGAATCCATAATACGGAGCTACCAGTACAATGCGTTTGCCGGTGAACTGCCAGGTCAACTGTACGTCGATCCCTTTGGCAACGCTTTTATAAATGAGCGCGGCATTGGCGATATGGGCCGACTGTCCCTGCAACGGCCTTTTCTCTTCCGGGAAAGTCCTCTTGACGGCGCCGTTCTCAAACACAGAAGTCATCTTGTTGGTGGTAATGGAAGAATTGGTGTAGGTATAATTGGCGCGTACACCAAAATTCCTGAAGTATTTCTCGTACACCACTTCAAAGCCGAAATTGGTGGCGTCACCGAAATTGTTGGGTTGATAGACCGTCTGGTTCAACACACCTGTAAATGTGAACCCGTATTCGATGGGATTTTGGATCCTCTTGTAGAATGCACCTACGAGGATCTGCTCATTCGACCTCGGGAAAAATTCATATCTCAGGTCCACATTGTTGGCAGTAGTATGTTGCAGTCTCGGATTGCCCTGCTCACGCCAGTTATCTCCATTATAATTGTAAGGCACGATCTCGAAGAAACCCGGACGGGTGATCGAGCTGAAGTAAGATAAGCGCAGGTTGGTGCGCGCGTTCAATATATACTTGAAATGAATGCCGGGTAAAACATCTGTATAGGTAATGGTGCCTGATTTGGCTGGCTGGGTGATGGGCACATCCGTTTCAAAATCCTGCTTCGTATTTTCAACCCTTACACCGGCAGTTGTTTCCAGGTTTTCGATCCTGAATTTCACCATGGCATAACCGGCGGCCACTTTTTCATTCGACCTGTAATTATTGGCTTCGCCGGGTGTGCCTTTAGGGTTGAAGACCGACCAGTTGAAATGATAGATATCTGTCCAGATCTGATTGGTGCTGCCTGCATCGGGCACCGGCCTCAGTTCATAATTATCGTAGTGGTTGTCGCGGTGTTTGTCCCTGTACATACCTCCTACCGTTAAAGTATACGGTGTATTCAACACCTGGCCGGAATAAGCCACGTTAAGGTACCCGGAGAGGTCCCTGTCGGTATTTCTCCACCAGGAACGGTTAAAATTCTGAACAACGTTCGGGTGTTGGTAAGGCGGATCATTCGGCGTGGAAGGATCGGTGTAATATCCTCCGTCATATTCATATTCCGCCCAATCAGGAATTCTGCTGGTAGCGCGTGAATACACGGCAGACCAATCTACATTCAGTTTTCCGGGTATCAGCACATGCTCGCCCTGCAAGGTAGAATTGTAGATCGTCTGGCGTTGGAATTTGGAACGGCCATAATACCATACCTGCCCTGTACCTGGTCTGGTGCGGGGAGCAGGCTGCAAGGTATCTCTTGTGAGGCGTGTCTGTGCATCGTCGAGCATGCAGAACACATTGTACAGGCTGATCCGGTTCCTGTCGTTCAGGTTATAATCTATCTTGGCATTGAAACCGCTTCTTGTAAGGCGGGTTGAATATTCTCTTTCATTGGCATGTTTGATGAACAATAAACCGCCTTCCTGGAAATCCGCCGGATTGAAAATGCTGGAATAGGCCCTGTACGTGCGTTGGTAAGTGCCTCCCAGCATAATGCCCAGCTTATTGTTGAAGAAACGGTTGCCGATAGCGAGTGAAGCGATGGCATTGGGAGCGGCATTCTTTTTCGTATAGTTCAGGTTATCCCTTGTAAAATCCTGGGGCTGGGCCGAATAATCCGGGCCATTGGCTTCATACGGGGATTTTTTATTGATAGCCTTCACCGGATAGGCATCGAACTTACGATCGAACAGGGTTTGATTGTAACCGGTAGACAAACTCGCATTCAGGTACATACCGGCAGGCGCGTTCCTCATGACCAGGTTGGTAGTTCCTCCTATCGCATCTCCCTCCATATTGGGCGTTAGGGTCTTGTTCACTTCGATACGCTCTACGAGATCGGCGGGGAAAATATCGAGTGGCACGTACCTGTTCTTGTTGTCCGGGCTGGGGATCTTGATACCATTGATCAGCGTATAATTGTACCGTTGGTCCATTCCCCGGATAATGGCATAACGCCCGTCACCGCTGCTGCTTCTTTCCAGTGAAACACCGGAAACCCGCTGCAACACATTGGCCACGGTAATATCGGGAGAAAGCTGGATCGACCTGGCAGAAACGATGTTCATGACATTCTCTGCGTTTTGTTCGGTCCTTCTTGCTGCTGCGTCCGAGGAACCATCCCGTTTACCGGAGACGATCACCGTGTTCAGCGCATCTGAATTTCTTACCAGTGAAAAGGCAATACTGATATTTCCGTTCACGGTAAGCGTAGTGTCGATCGTTTTGTAACCGACATACCGGCAATGTAAAGTGTAGCTGCCGGCAGAAAGGTTTTTCAGCACAAAAGAGCCATCCAGTTCGGTCACGGTTGCCTTGTGGCCGCCGGAAATACTGATGCTCGCGCCAACGAGCGCTTCGCTGGTCTGGGCATCGGTCAGTTTTCCTTTGAGGGTGAATCCTGTTGTCTGGCTTAGGGAAGTGTGGTGAAATGCAACGATCAGGAGAAGGAAGGGAAGTACAAGTTTCGTCATGCAGCTAATAATTTGCTGCAAAGGAAGTTGTATTTTTATTCGGCCCCTACCGCAGGAATGAACTTAATGGAATGGTAATGATGTGGTAAAGAAAACTTAACATAAATCTGAATGAATTTTGAAATTGATGTACTCATCCAGGATATCGAACATGTCGATCCATCCCTGGTAAGCGCCTTTTTGTTTGGCGATCCCTTCCGGTACGGTCTGGTGTAATGTGAATTTTGTTTTTCTTCCCATCTCCATAAATGAAACGGTCACCACGGTAGCTTGTGGCCAGTCATTGTCGGGCACAACAAGGTCTCCTTTTTCATTGGTCATCTCAAGTTTGTAAATGATCCGCTCCGGGGCTTTGATCTCGATGTAGCTGCCTTTGCACCAGCAATCCGGATAATTGGGATTCTTGATGCAGGAAAGAAAACCTCCTCCTTCCCGTATGTCGATCTTTGCGAAATGAATGGTACAACCTCTGGGGGCAAACCAGTGCTTCAGGTGTTCCGCCTCTGTCCATACTTTGAACACCAATTCCCGCGGTGCATCGATGATGCGGGAGATATAGGTATCATTGTCGCTTATTGCCACGTTGTTTTCTTTTTTGAGTTCCATGAGTTTTATTTTTTGATTGTAATTCATGTAAATAATCTTCCATGGAATCGACGGTGCGGTTCCAGTATTTCCTGCATTCCTCCACCCAGCCTGAAACTTCATTCAGTCCATCCAGTTTCGCTTCGCAATATCGTTCCCTCCCCTTCTGATTGATAATGATCAGACCACATTCCGTCAGGATCTTGATATGCTGGGAAATGGTGGGACGACTGGAATTGAAATATTCGGCAATGCCATTCAGATTGAGTCTTTGCTTCGAAACCAGGTGGAGAATCTCTCTTCTGGTAGGATCTGCTATTGCCTGAAATACATCTCTTCGTTTTTCCATTACGTAGCCATTTGGCTACAAATATAAGGATATGTCGTTTAATGGCTACTCATTTTTTTTGATTTTTTAAAAAATAGTTGTTCAAAAATATGCACCCGATCGGGTGCGTATGTATATTTGCACCCAATCAGGTGCATTTTATGAGAAGAGATGTTTTTCAGGGCATTGCAGACCCCACCCGCAGAGCGATACTCGGAAGGTTGGTAAAAGAGAAATTGAACCTCACCACCCTTACCGATCACTATGATATCACCAGGCAGTCGATTACAAAGCATATCAGGATCCTGGAAGAGTGCGGACTGGTGACCATTGAAAAGATAGGACGCGAGAAGTATCTCAGGGCCCAACCGGAAAAGATCGGCGAAGTGGCCAAATGGGCCGAACAGTTCCGTTCGTTCTATGCCGGCAGCTACGATCGTTTGGACGATTATTTAAAAACCATGGAATAAAAAACAACAATTATGAGCACAAACAAGACCCAGGTAGAAGCAAATGGCGGGCAATTGATCATCACACGTCAATTCGATGCCCCGCGAAAAAAAGTTTTCCAGGCACATACGGACTGCAGGCATTTGAAGCACTGGTGGGGCCCCAGGGAATGGCCGCTGACTTACTGCAATATGGATTTCCGCGTGGGAGGCAAATGGCATTATTGCATGAGCGGACCTGACGGAGCGGAATCCTGGGGACTTACCATTTACAAAGAGATCGTCGAATCGGAACTCCTCGTATATGAAGACCATTTTTCCGATAAGGATGGCAACCAGAATAAAGAGATGCCCTCTACTACCGTGAGGACAGAGTTCCTGGAAAAAGATGGTAAGACAATTCTAAGGTCTACCGCCATTTACGCTTCACCCGATGATGTGAAGAAATTGATGGAAATGGGAATGGCGGCAGGAATAACGGAAACCCAGGACAAACTGGAGGAATATTTGGCGGTGATGCAGTGAGCATATTTGCTGCTGGAAACCCTTGTTCGGCCCGTGCAGTGGGAACAGGCTTGAAAGACCAGAGAAAATAAACAAGGCGGCCTCAGGAAGCCGCCTTATTTATTTTCTATTCATTGCCCGATTACAATCGGAAACTTAAACCGGTGCGCACATAAGCATCAGTGTATTCCAATTCATAAACGCGGCTTGGTCTACCCATATAGGTAAAGGCCGGTGAGTTCGTCAGGTTCACCACTTCTATATAAAACATCAATCGCTTGGTGAGCCTAACGGAACCGTTCAGATCGAATTGCCAGCGATCATCCATCCAGAGATCCGTTTCATTATCCGTACCCAGTGCATAAATGAATTTGCCGTTATAGTTGGCCGAAGCCTGTACGGTAAATCTTTTGGTAGAATAACCCAACGCTATGTTCGCTGTATTGTCTGCCTGTCCCGGTAGGCGAAGCTTACCACGTTTTTGATCGGTAGTAGCTTTTGAATGGGTATAAGTATAGTTGCTGGTAAAGACCAGGTTCTTCAGGAACCCTGGCAGGAAACTCAGGCTGCTGTTATAAGTAAACTCAACGCCAAACACATCGGCCGATTGTCCGTTCCGTGGTTGCGTCATTACGAACTGATCGGTAGCCGAAGCGCTATAGTATGGGTTGGTGGGATCGGTGATCGGCCCTTCGCTCAGGTATTGGAACTTGTTGATATGCTTATAGAATAACCCTCCTGATATGATGCCCACATTTTTCATATAGTGCTCCACGAGGAAATCAAGGTTATTGGCGTAAGCTGCTTTCAGTTTAGGGTTACCTGCTTCAACTTTCAACAGGTCGGTATTCACGTTCAATGTCGGCATCAGGTCCTGCAGGTTGGGACGGGAATAACCGGTTGTCCAGGCAGCGCGCACGACGGTGTTTTGGGCCACATCGTACTTGAATTGCAGGTTAGGAAGGACCATGAGATAATTCAATGAAGAATCTCCCGGGGTGCTGGTAAAGGCATTGTATACCGGTGTTGTTGCTCCAGGTTTTTGTCCGCCATTGACATTGGGATCAGCGTCCTTGTCATAGCTGAATATGCGCATGGCTTTATAATCAACGCTGGTGTTTTCCAGTCGCACACCAACAACGGCCATCAATTTATTGAACTGAACTTTATTCATTACATAACCTGAAGCTACGCGCTCTCTGGCTTCAAAGTACATCTGGTCCCTGCTCAAATAGGTACGGTAAGCATCCAACACAAATCTGTCGGGCCTGCTGTTGATGAAAGCCTGGATGGTCTTTACATCTGCAGCCGGGCCGAAATTCAGGTGGCCCTTCAGGAAATCGGAAGACAGATTGCTTTTGTGCAGGAATTTGGCCAGGCGGGTATCACCATAATCCGGACTGGAAGTATTGGTGATGGTAGCAATGCTCAGGATCGTTGAAGATTCCGGCCGGCGGCGATCGTTATCCAGGAACTTGCCTTTTGCTCCAAAGGAGAAAGTAGAAGCAAATTTTTTCGCCAGAAAATAGTCTTTCTTGATATTGATCCGGGCCGTATAATTTTTGCCTTCGGTAATATGGTCGTTATTATCGACCGTATAGAAATTAAACCGCGAAGGATCATCCGCAGGACCACCAAAGGGAGGATTGTATACATAAGAGGACGTGAGGAATTTGTCGGTATAGGATGGCATTTCAGCCAACACTGTCCTGTTGGGAATTTTGATCGGGCTGCCGCTACCGTTATCTGTTCCGGCTATATTCGCGTTGTTAGATCTCCAGTCGGGGGTTTGGAAGCCATACTGTCCGTTGATGGCTTGCTTCCTGCTCTTTGAATAAAAAACACCTCCATCGATTTTCCAGGTGCCGAGCGTTGATTCACCATCTAAACCGATATTGTAATTCTCCGTTTTACTGTTCTGATAAGTAGCCTGCACAATGTTCTGTATCCTGTCGGTACCTATTTTGCCATCTCCGCGGTCATAGAAAGCGCCCCTGTACCTGTAACGGTTACGATAGCGGTTATCATCTTCCGAACGTTTACTGTACATACCGCTTAGTGTAAACCTGGTATTTACCGTTGGTGCATAATCGAAGGCAAGCGTTCCACCCATGCGGACCAGCTTACCTTCCTGGTAGCGATACCGGAAATCAGTAGGCACATAAGTGCCTCTCAGGGATTCAACAGGTGTTCCTGAACTGTTCACAATGTCTTTGCGCTGCCAGGATTGTGCTTCCAGCCTGTCATAACCATTATAAGTATTGTAATAGCTAAGGTTGGCGGCAATTCCGAACCGGCCTTCTTTATTTTTATCTGAAGCGCCAAAACGTTTGGCATATCCCGCTTTCATATTGAATGGCGCCCGTTCGCGCAGCATATTATACCCTGTACCGGCATCTATTGTAATGCGGGATTTCAATGATCTCGCAATGGCGGTGCGCATATTGATCACACCGGCAATGGCATCGCCATCATTGGAAGGAAGAAGTGTTTTTTGCACTTCCATGGACGAGAGCACATCCGAAGGAATCACATCGAGAGAAGGGTTGCGTTTGCCGCCTTCACCAACGCCCAACAATTGTTCCCCATTGACATTGATGTTGACGAAATTGGCCGGAGTTCCGCGTAACTGGATCTCGGCGCCCTCACCGCGGTTACGGGTGATGGTCACACCACTCAACCGTTGCAGGGCTTCTGCCACGTTCAGGTCGGGGAAACGCCCGATCTGGTCGGCAGACAATACCTGCATCAGGTTATCTGCTGTCCTTTGCTGGTTCAGTGCCCTTTGCTGACCATCGATCACGGCAGTAACGGTCACGGCCCCAAGGCTCTTTACCGTTTCCGTCATTTTGAAATCATAGGTAAGGGTCTTTCCTTTTTCTATAGTCAAGGTTGCTGTTACGGATTTGTAGCCCAAATATTCCACAGTGATCTTTCGTTGACCGGCTGGTATGCCCCGGAGGGTATAAAAACCGTTAAGATCGGAAGACGTGCCCAGTGTGGACCCGCTGACCAATATAGAAGCACCGGGTAAGGTATTTCCATTTCGGTCAATGACCTTCCCACTGAGGTTGCCATGGTCCTGCGAATAGCCTGGCAAGAAGGCCATCAGCATGATTGCCAATAGCAGTACGGCAGGTTTTGTGTAGTGTAGCATCGTTAGACAATTTTAATGATGGGTTTGTTTGAATTACTGATTTTGGTCGGTTTGCTAAAAATGTCGTTTGGTACAAATTGATCAACTATTCTTTTGATTTATTTTTTTGTTCTTTTTGAATGACTTCTTTGTTCTTTAATGCGCTATCGGGGGAGATCGATTTATTGGGAGGCTCATAAACAACCGGCTGGCCATTTGCTGTCACTCCCCTGAACGATACGCCCTGTGCATGTTTGACCCTGAAAGGCTGCGGGGTCTTTATGACGTTCATATTGCGGACGGTAACATCCGATACGGGCATGGCTTCAAACCCGGTAATATCGATGCCGTAGGTCGCTGCATAGTTGCAGGAAATATCTTCGATCAGGAAATCGTGAAAGCGGGTGGGATTATTCTGTTTGCTTTCCGATTTATAATCAGGTTCGAATTTCACCACTGTTGAACGGGCGGAATCAACAGCAACCTTTCTTACACGGACCTGTTCGATAAAACCGCCACGATCGAGATTGGATTTGAAATAAATGGCATTGGAAGCTGCCGCCACCTGTATATTTTCCACAAACACATTTCGAACGCCGCCCGAAATTTCGCTGCCGATACAAACAGCATTTGTTTCTGTTTCGAAGAAGCAATCGCGGATGATGATGTTTTCCGAAGGCTTACCTACTCTCCACCCGTCGTTATCGCGGCCCGATTTAATAGCAATACCATCATCCCCTGTCATAAACCGGCAATGCTCGATCAGAACATTGGTAGATGATTCGGGATCGCAGCCATCGCTATTGAGGTTTTTGCTATCGACCGTTACGCCTCTGACGGTGACGTTATTGCAATAAACAGGATGAATGACCCAGAAGGTGGCATTGATCAGTTTGATATCTTCAATTAAGATATTCCTGCACTCGACCAGTTCCAGGAAAGCCGGCCGTAAATAATGCCCCTTTCCAAAAACACGTTGTTTTACGGGTACGCCTTTCCGTCCCATTTCCCTCAGGTGCTGCTGATCTTTTTTCTGGTCGGGCTTCCAGTTTGCGAAATTAGCCAGGCCCATTCCATTCAACAAACCCTTGCCTGTAATAGCAATATTGGTTGCTTTATAAGCATAGATCAGCGGTGAGTAATTGTAAAGCTCGGTGCCTTCCCACCTGGTGAACACAACCGGCAAATAGTCTTCGGCAGCACTGCTGAAAACCAGTTCGGCGCCTTCGCTGAAATGAAGATCGACATGGCTTTTGAGCAGGATGGGCCCTTTACTGTAATACTTTCCCGCAGGTATTGTTACCCGGCCTCCACCCTGTTCACTGCATTTGGTGATAGCATTATTGATGGCGGGGCGACAGTCGGCCGTTCCACCTTTCCTGGCCCCGAAGTCGATGATATTATAACTCCTGTTCCTGAATTGTGGGACCTGAATATTTTGTTCAATCTCTTTCAATGCTTCCCAACCATGCTGGGCAAGCGCACCCAATGAGCATACACAAAAGGCAAAAACCGATATGAATTTATTTTGCAGAGTCATACTTATTTACTTCTTTTCAAATTTTTCCGGTGCGCTTGGTTTATATCCGATGCGGGTGGCCACCACTGTTATGATATCTCCTTTCTTTAACGAAACAGGTTTCGAATACAGGAACCAATGGTTGGTGCGCAAACCTTTTCCATTGACCTGGTAGGCAAGCGATGCTCCTTGTGTTGCGCAGGTGATCCTGATAGTGCCATCCGGTAACCCGGTGATGACAGGTTGTTGCACAACCGGTTGGTTGCCTCCGGGCCAGAGCCTGTTTCGCAGTTCTGCTTCGCTCAATCCCAGATAAGGATTATACTGTTTGTCCAATTGTTTGAGTTCTTCCCTTAATCTCCTGATGTCTGCCTGGTACTTTGGATCATCGACCAGGTTATTCATTTCGTGCGGGTCCAGGTCCACATTATAAAACTCTTCATTTCGTCTTGGCTTGTCGAACCACCTGCGTGTTTCTTCGTTCAACTCTCCCTTCTTGTATAGCCCGACCATATTTTGCATCATCGGCATTTCCAGGCGCGAAAGGATTTCCATATACCCGGACTTCTCCGGCAAATAATTATGAACAAGGCGATAATGTTTATCGCGGACGGATGTTTGTCGTTCTACGATCTCATCGAGCCTGTCGCGGGCTCCATACACGTAGCTCCTTTCCGGCCCATTATATTTTCCAAGGAAAGGAATACCGTGCATGTAGGCAGGTGGTTTGATACCGGCAAGGGAGAGAATAGTAGCAGGAATATCGGCGAACATCAGCATCCGGTCGCTGACTGTTCCGGCAAAACTTCCATCAGGGAATCGAACCATGAACGGCACCAGTGCCCCGCTTTCATACAGTTCACGTTTTTGCCGGGGCAAAGGGCCTCCGTTATCGGAATACCATATAATAATTGTATTGTCCAGCAGTGCTGAATCGCGCACTTCATCGATAAATTTTTTCACCAGTTCATCCATCGCGTGGATATTGCTGTAAACGATGGCCCAGTCTTTCCGTACCACCTCATTGTTGGGATGGTAAGGAGGTGGTGTAATGGTGGCAGGATCGATCACCAGTGGTTCGTTGGCCCTTTTCCAAACCTGTGATTCATGTGTGATCTCCATATTGAAAATAGAGAAGAAGGGCATTCCTGCCGGGCGGTTTTTCCAATGGGCGGTCTTCCCGTTCTCATCCCAGGCTGTAACCGGAACATTGAACTGGTAATCCATCTTGGCATTGTTGGTACAATAGTAACCTGCCTGCCTGAGAAATTCCGTATAGCATTTCACACCGGCAGCAGGCACTGCTTCATATGGGGGCACGAGTCCTTCCGTCAATGGTTTGGTATTGGAGGTGCGCATATAGTTCGCGCCAAATGATGTGGGGAAAAGACCTGTGATCAATGATGCTCTCGACGGTGCGCATACGCCGATGGTGGTGAACATCCTGTTATAACGGACCCCTTCGGTGGCAAAGTGGTCGAGATTGGGTGTATTGGCATAAGGATCTCCATAACATCCAATATAGGGGCCGATATCTTCCGTCACCAGGCAAAGGATATTCGGTTGCCTGGCAGGCAGTGCTTTTTCAGCGGCCTGTTGAGTAAAAGCCGGCATTGCCGTGATCATGAATGCATGTAGGAGGAATATTTTAGTTCTTCTACTCTTCACCGTTTTTTTTCTTTTTCGATTCTTTTACGATGGACACGCGCGTCTTCCACTCCCTGAATGATTGCTCCATCCGATTTACTATGTCCGGGTTCGATGATGCCAGGTCCCTGGTTTCCGAAGGGTCGGCCTCCATATCAAAAAGCGACCATGGACTGTCCAGTCCCTGCCTCACCAACTTCCACTTCCCGGTCCTTGCTGCCTGGCCCCGCTGCCATTCCCAGAATATGGGTTTTTCCCTGGTTGTTTTTTCGCCGAGGATCACGGGCAGGAGCGATGTTCCTTCATAGGGAAGTACCGGCTTGCCTTTATATTCACCGGGATAAGGCGCGTCTGCAACATCAACGAAAGTGGCCATGATATCTATGATGTGGCCTGTGTGATCGGACAGGCGATTGGGATTTTTCAGTTTGTTCTTCCATGATATGATCAGGGGACTGGCCGTACCACCTTCGTAGCTATAGTTTTTGAAATAGCGGAAAGGGGTATTGCCCACATTGGCCCAGTCCTCACCGAGTGAGGTCCAGTTGGTCATCGAACCAATGGGCCCGTGGCTTTCATCGAGGGTCACTACTTCGCCGGATGCGCCATTATCCGAAAGGAAAATGATGAGCGTATTATCCAGTTTACCCTGCTTCTTTAATTTGTCAAGTACATAACCGATGTTGCGGTCCATCCGGTCGATCATAGCTGCATATACTTCCATCTTTCGTGCTTCTTCGGCTTGCTGTTTGGGTGTTAGTGAATCCCAGGACTTATATGTTGGCCCCGACAATCGATAGCGTGCATCGATCAGGCCGTTCTTCTTTTGCTTTTCATAACGGGCTTTTCGAACGGGTCCATAACCGGCATTATATTTCCCTTTGTACTTCGCAATATCTTCCGGCCAGGCCATTAATGGATCGTGGGGGGCATTGTAGGCCAGGTAAAGGAAAAATGGGGTGTCGTTGGTCTGATACTCATCCAGCCATTTCAAAGCATATTTGGTAAAGTAATCGGTGGTATAGAAATCCTTTTCTTCAGGTGTATAAGGAGCATATTCTTTGTCTTCGATGCACCAATAGCGGACCTGTTTTTTCTGTGCAGGTTTATCCTCACCTGCACGTTGCAGTCCCGGGTTGAAATAATTACAGGCGCCATCCCTGAGCCCGTAGTAATGATCGAATCCTCTTGTCTTCGGATTTTCCGCACCATGATGTTTGCCCGACCATAACGTGATATACCCAGCGCTTTTCAAATATTCACCCAACGTGATAGCGTTCACCAATGGTTTATCGAAGTCCTTGAAATATCCGTTCTGCTGTGCATACAGACCGGTGAGCAGGCATGCACGTGATGGATGGCATTTGGAGGTATTATGGAATTGTCTGAAGCGAATACCGGAGGCCGCCAGTTTATCGAGGTTGGGCGTGCTCACTTCGCTGCCGTAACAACCGATGTCCGACCAACCCAGGTCATCGGCACAGATCAGGAGTATATTGGGACGCTTATCGATCGCCTTTTTCTCCGGGGACGTACCCGAAAAGAAAAGCAACATAGTCAGACCTGCGATCGTAAATACATTAAAATTCATAAGGATTAATTAGCTTTCTGAAAATTCCTCATTTTGCCTTCAAGACGTGGATAGGTTTCCCATATTTCAGGGTTGGCTCCGATCCTTGTATCGTTGGTGGTAACCAGTTTGTCCCGGAGCTTTTGTTTCATTGTTTTCAAAACAGCAATATAAGAAGAATTGTCTGCTACGTTGTGCAAACAATCACTGTCTTTTGATAAGTCGTACAATTCAAATTCGGGCCGCTTGTTCATGGCCAGGTTGAAAAATGGCGCCACTGCCGGTTCATTGCGATGATCAAGTAGATATCGTTTGGATGGACCATCATCTATATCATAAAAGGCATCACTCAAGCTGCCGTCCTTTGCAATCTCCTTTGGATCACCGGCGGGCCATCGCTCCGGGTGGAAATTTTGGACCAGGAGATAATTTTTCCAAACTATGCTACGCATGGGATATCCCATATTATTGTAGCGGGAAAAAGAATGCCTCTCACGGCCTGCAAACACAGCATCCGATTTATAGCCTTTGGAATTTCCCGTCAGCAATGGAAGCAGGTTTTGTCCACTCAGCGGTTGGCCCGGTTTCAACCCGGTAACAGCCATAACAGTTGGAGCAATATCGATTGTACTGACCAGCGTTTCAATTACCTGGTCGGGCCGTATCTTACTTCCCCAGCAGATGGCCAATGGAACATGAATGCCGGCATCGGTGCAGTTCGCTTTAGCATAGGGAAATGAAAGGCCGTTATCAGCCGTAACGATAATAATGGTATTATCGAATTCACCGGTGCGTTTCAGTTCATCGATGCAATTCATCAAATGGGAATCGGCCCAGGAGATCTCGGTTGCGTAATCCAGCAGATCGCTTTTGATCGTATCGTTTTCCGGGAGGAACCCTGGTACCCGGGCCTGGGATAGCGTATAGCCTTTCTTCGACCATGACCCATTTTCAAAAGGGCGATGCGGTTCCTGGGTACCCACCCAAAAATAAAATGGTTGTCCCTTTTTGCGCTCACTCAAAAATTTTCTGAAATTGGCCGTATAGTCTGTTTTGGATATTCCGCTATAGGGCGGTGTAAGTGTTTGCGTATTGTACTCGGGCCCTGCCGGGTTGTATTTACGGCCTGATATTTCCCAATTGCCCGGCCCCCACCCTTTACCGGTATATCCGATATGGTAACCGGCTTTCTGTAGCAGTTCAGGAAAACAAATATATTTTGATGAGAATGAGCTGGCATGTGAGCCTGCCTCCTCCACTTGCCAGGGATAGAGCCCTGTAAGCAGGCTTGCGCGGGAAGGACTACACCCCGGAGAGGTAACATACGCTTTGGTAAATAAAGCTCCCTGTTTCGCTACGAAATCAAAACCAGGGGTAGATACCATATTGCTTCCGTATGCAGAAGCATGAGGATATGATTGGTCATCAGTAATGACGATGAGAATATTCGGGGGCTGTGTATTCAGTTTTGAATTATGCCCAAACGAGAGCAAGGCCGAACAAACGGCCATGTATTTTATCAGTTGCAGCAATCGATCCTGGTTTTTTGGTGATTACAAGTCTAATGATTATTCCTTAGCCTGCTCGTTTTTTAATTCAGAATTTCTACGGAAATGTTTTCGAAAACGATTGCGTAATTAATTAGGGAAAGTCATGCAGCTATTTCAAAAAAGCCGTTATTAAGCGCTCTTGTATTTATTTAACATTGTTGCTACTTTTTTAACACGACACTATCTTTCACGCACCGGAATCCAAGGTTATTGGAGGCACTTTTCACTTCTCCTTTTCCACGGCTGCCTGCTTTGTACCTGATACAATACTGATCACTGCATAAGAAAGACCCACCCCGCTGCACATGCTTGATGGCGTTCGGTTCATCCGGGTCATAACTATCCGAAGGCCCCTGCGGATTGTCGGCCGGGCTATGTTGATAATAATCGGGACGATAGAGATCATAACACCATTCCCAAACATTCCCTTCCATATCGAAGAGCCCATAGGCATTAGGAGGAAAGGATTTGACAGGGGCGAGAAATTCAAAGCCATCCAGTTTGGAGTTCTTGTTGGGAAAGGTCCCTTCGAAAATATTGGCCATCCATTTGCCTCCGGGAGTCAATTCATTGCCCCAATAATAGATCTGATCTTCTTTTCCGGCCCTTGCTGCATATTCCCATTCAGCTTCTGTAGGCAATCGTTTTCCTGCCCATTTAGCATAAGCGACCGCATCTTCATAGCAAACCTGTACAACAGGTTCATCAGGTTTTCCTGAGATGGAACTCCCCGGCCCCAATGGTTGATACCAGTTGGCGCCTTCCACATATCGCCACCATTTAAGAGGATCATCCAAAGAGACCTTTTCTTTGGGCGGCGCAAATACTGCCGAACCGATGATCAGATTTTCTTTTGGTACGTTCGGATAATCGGCCGGATCTAATGGGCGTTCAGCGATAGTCTTGTACCCTGTAGCTTTGATGAATCTTGCGAATTCCGCATTCGTAACTTCATGTTCATCCATCCAGAAACCGTTCACCCGTACTTCATGCACCGGTTTCGCATCAGGAAATTCAGGACTTTCAGTACCCATCTGGAATTTCCCTCCAGGTATCCAGACCATTTTTGAAGCAGTGGTATCATTCGTGAGCGCATTGAGCAGGGTCTGGTCGACGGAGACTTCTTTCACGGTTTCATTATTCACTTCAGGTCCGGAAGGGCCACAGCCATTCAGCACTATTGAGAGCAGTATTGAAAAAAGAAAAACTATTTGTCTGCTGAGCCGGCCAACAATCGCATCAACAGGCGAAGAATCGGTACAGATCAATGCATATTTATTTTCTTTCATGCTACAAAGTAGCGATATTTTAAAACATGGAACTACCGGTAAGGATAATAAAAGGTCATGATGAATATTCTACCACATTTTTGTATACGGTCATATCGACCTCTTTTTCACTTTTAGCGATGACAACGGTAGCAACGGTGTTCCCTATAAAATTGATGATGGCCCTTCCTTCGCTCATAAAGCGGTCAACGCCGATCAATAATGCAAGGCCCTCCAGTGGAATTACTTTCAGGGTAGTAAGCGTGGAAGCCAATACGATAAAGCCGCTGCCGGTAACGCCTGCCGCTCCCTTGCTGGTGAGCAGCAATATACCGATAACGGTAAGTTGCTGTGTCCATGAAAGATCGATCCCGTAAGCCTGTGCAAGAAAAATAATGCTCATGCTCAGGTAAATGGTAGTGCCGTCGAGATTGAAACTGTACCCGGTTGGGATCACCAGTCCAACAACTTCCTTTTCACACCCGGCATCGGTCAGCTTGCGCATTACGGAAGGCAGCACTGCTTCGCTGCTGCTGGAGCCCAACACGATCAATATCTCTTCTTTTACATAACCCAATAACCTCCATAAGCTGATCTTATAATAGCGGCAGATGAGATACAGCACAACGAAGATGAAAACGATACCGGTAAGATAGAAGGTCAGCAGCAGCTTACCCAGTATGGCCAATGTCGAGAAGCCGAATTTGCCAATGGTATATGCCATGCCTCCAAATGCACCGATCGGGCTCAGCCGCATGATGATCTTTAAAATATTGAACAAAACTTTATTGATCTTCTCGAAGTTTACCAGGAGATTTTGCCCTTGCGCGCCTAACATTTTCAAACCGATGGCGAACAGGATGCTAAAAAAAAGGATCTGAAGAATATCGCCCTTGGCAAATGCTTCCACAATATTATGCGGAACAATATGCGCAATGAAATCGCTCCAGTTCACCGTATTCGCCTGCTGTGATATTTCAGCAACCTGTGTGCTGGCCGTATGTGGAATGGCAATACCCGCGCCCGGCTTCACCACATTTGCAATAACAAGCCCGATGATCAGCGCAAGCGTTGTTACCACTTCAAAATAGATCAATGATTTTACGCCTACACGCCCTACCTTTTTCATATTGCCAGCTCCTGCAACACCAGCTACGATGGTGAAGAAAATAACAGGCGCGATCACCATCCTGATCATATTGATAAATGTTTCGCTGATCAGTTTCGCCGTAGAGGAGAAACCTGGAAACAGCCAACCCACCAACACGCCTGCAATGATACCGATGATCACCTGCACATATAGTATTTTCAGATATTTCATTGATCCCTGTTTAAATTTTTGACCGCTCTGCCGGTATTGTCTATTTTTTCCTGAAGATATCTTTTTTATAAAAACCATTGAGCGCAAGCCACTTTATAGCTGCAGGTAACCAGTTCTCATCCTGGGCTGCATTGTATTGTGCAAACCCGTGGCCTCCTTTCTGATACAGCAACATTTGCGCAGGGACCCTTTTAGCCAGCAGTGCCTTATAATAGGCGATGCTGTTGCCAACCAGTGAAGTGCTGTCATCTTCAGCATGTACGATGAATGCAGGTGGAGTGGCAACTGTTACGTGCAATTCGGGCGAGTAATCTTCCTTGTCCAGTTTCGAAATATTGCTGCCCAGTAAGGTGCTCCGTGATTTTAAGGTGGGTGATACCAATGAATCGGTAAAGCTGATGACTGGATAAGCCAGCAGCGTGAATGCCGGTCTGATGCCGTGGCTATTGACAGATGCCATTGCTGCCAGGTGTCCGCCGGCTGAGAATCCAAGCACGCCGGTATGAGCTGTATCGATCTTCCACTGATTGGCATGGGCACGGATGATCGTGAACGCACGTTGCAGGTCCTGCATCGGGATATCACGATAAGAGATAAAAGCACTATCCTGCCAGGTCCTGTATTTCAATACGAAGGCCGCAATGCCGGCAGCAGCGAAGCTCCTGGCCACTTCGTATCCGCCATCTTCAATGGTCAGCTTCAGGTATCCTCCACCGGGGCAGATGATCACCGATGTACCGGCAGCATTGGGATGTTCGGGCAGGAAAACCGTGAGTGTTGGATCAGTGACGTTGGTGATGGAGGGCCGGCCTTTTTCGGGCCGTACGAATTTTTCCCGGTTTTCATGGGTAATATTTCCCGGCGGTTGCCCGGTGTATAAATGTATCACCTGTTGGGCATAACCGCGACTATTCATTATAAACAGGACCAGGCAGAGAGACATCTTCAAAAACTCCTTCAATGTTCTTACGCTCATTGGTTAACTGGTGTAGGTGAGTAAAGTGATGGAATGGGTTTAGGGGTTGAAGTATTCAAATCGATCTCGACCTGTGGATAAAGGAACCGCTGTGGAAGCTGAGTGCCTGTATTGGGCGTTACCGGCACGCGCACATCCGTTTCCCTGAATACCCTCCTCATATCATTGAATCCTTCGATCTGCCCTATAAATGTAACGTATCGTTCTTCAAGTATCTCACGTAGCAAAGCGCGATCATCGGGAATGGGCGTGGCGCCTGTGTTTTCCATTCCTCCCGCCGCAAAATCCGCCGCGGTATATGGATCATATTTGTAGTTACCGGCGGTCAGGTAGGTAGCGCCAATATATCCGCCGCCCGCCATATAGCTTCTGAAGTTATTCAGTCGCGTGAGTCCCGCTGTCAATCCATTTACCCTCAGGTCGGCTTCTGCCAGTATCAATAAATTTTCAGCATACGTTGCCAAAGGAAAAGAGGCTGTCTGCGAATAAAATCCATTGGTGGTATAATTAGGGTTGGTGGCGGAGCTGTACAGGAAGTTGAACCTCGAGCGTTCTATCGTTTTGGCATTACCCCTGTATTTGCTTCCGGCTGGGTTGACCAGGCTGGAAGCGTAGGCGCCATTGGCATCGAGCCATGTTGGACGGTCCTGCGCGAAGAACTGGTAGTATAGATTGTACGTTCCTTTTGCCGCATTGGAATGAGGGGCCACCCAATTGTTGGCAGCCGTACTGATGCCGCTTTGTGCTGCCACGAGCGCCAGGGCATATTGTTTCGTATGCAGGTAATAACGCGCCTTCAGTGTATAGGCTGCCTGGGTCCATTTGGTCATGTTGCCGCCGAAGTGAATATCCTGCGCTGTAAAATCGACGAATGCCGTAGATGCCAGGTTCTGAATGGCGCTATCGAGCAATGCCTGGATGTAGCCATACACCTGTGCCTGCGGATCATAGGCAGGATTGGGATAGGATTCGCTGGAGGCCTGCCGGAAAGGAATATCACCCCACAGGTCCGTGGCAGTTCCCATCAGGTTGGCTTCTATCACCTGGGCAACACCAACCAGTCGCCTGTTATTGACCTCAGAAGCTTTTTGTTTCATCAGCCGGTCGTTCTTTAAAATTCCCGAGAAGAACCTTTGCCATGAATCGTCGTAATTGCGGGCAATGATCAGGTACTGGTAGAAGGCCTGGTATTGTTGCTGCTGTCCGGCGAAATAGCCACACCACATGCCGGCGATCCGGGCAGGTTCACCTTCCTGTACAGACATATTGCCAACTTCAATACCCGTAAGCATCGTAATGGCATCGGCATCTGACGGATTATTGGGATCGATATTGTAGCCTTCCACTGCTTTCTTGCAGGAGCAGATCGCCAGTCCGGTTACGATGAGTAAAAATGGCATGATATTTTTAAGCATAGTTGCAGTTGTTGAAGAATAATTAGAAATTAAGTTTTAAGGACGCGATGTAAGACCTTGTTGGCGGGTTCACGAAATAGACCACACCTCTTCCTGAGGTGGAACCGCTTACATTACTATCAGGGTCATACCCATTCACTTTGCTGATAAGGAAAAGGTTTCTTCCACTTAATTCTACCGTTACCGACTTTATACCGATCGTGCTGCGCAGTTTTGCGGAGGTCAATGTATAACCCAAATTCAGTTCCCTGAAACGGGTCCAGGTCGCATTTTCCAGGAACAGTTCTCCCACATTCCCAAAGAAACCACCGGGACCAGTGTACCAGCTTTGGTCCAGCGCCACTTTTCCTGCACCGAAGTCATGAATATTGCCGCGGAATGAAGTCCCGGCCGGGATAACCGTGCCGTTGTATTTTTTCAGGTCTGTTGGGGCAACCACTTCGTTGCCGGTGATGGCGCTGGTGCCGTAGTCGACCAATACGGCTTCCGTACCATTGGCCACTACTCCACCCTGTGAATGTTCTATCAGTGCGCTCACCGTAATGTTTTTATATTTCAGGTTGAACCCAATTCCACCGCGCCAGTCGGGGTTGGGATCTCCGATGGGGGCTGAGGTTATATCAGGTGTGGGAAAGCCGTTCGCATCGAGTTTAAGATTGCCTTTGTCGTCCTTCACCCAGGGAATGGAATATAAAATACCTAAAGCATATCCTTCCACGGCTCTCGAAGAAATGCCGGCAGTGCCTCCAAGATTGATGGAGCCGGCGCCGCTCAAATTGAGTACTTTATTACGGTTGCGCGTCCAGTTTACATTCACGCTCAGGTCCCAATCTTTTTTTCGCAATAAATTGTACGATAAATCGACCTCGATCCCTTTATTCTGAATGCTGCCGGCATTGGCGTACAAATTATCATAACCTGTCGATGCGGCCTGTGCTACGTTGATCAGCGCATCTACCGTTTTATTTTGATAATAGGTAAAGCTGGCGGAAAGTTTGTTGTCGAAAAAGCGCAGGTCGGTCCCCACTTCAAATTCCTGTTTGCGTTCCGGTTTCAGATAGGCATTCCCCTTATTTACACTTTGTATAAACGTGCCGCTCCCATATAAGCTCGGATCGAGAGCGCCTCCCCATCCATCATTCCAGGTGCGGACCACAAAATTGGTGGCCGTTTGATAGGCTTGCGGCTGAATACCGACAACACCATAAGATGCCCGTAACTTTCCGAACGACAGGAATTCAATATTCCTAAATAACGACCATTGGGTGAACTGCCAGGCAATATCCGCCGAAGGGTAGAAAAATGATTTATTGGAAAATATGCCGAAGGTGGAGGCGGCCTCCATTCTGCCTGTGGCATTGATGAATAGCTGGTCGTACAATCCGAACCCAATGCTCGTATAGCCGGCATTGCTTCTAACCCTGGTGAAGCCATCGCTGGTAGCGATATTCGATGGAGTGGCATTGTCCAGGTCCTGCGGCCCATTGGGAATAATAAAATTCTGAGCATTCGCTCCCAGTAAAGATGTATTGAGGGCATTGTAGTTATAGCCCAACAATAGATTGCCCGTAAAATGATCACTGAAGTTTTTCTCGGCCCTTGCTATCACATCCAGGTTGAATTGCATTTCAGTATATTCCTGCCTGCTGTAATTGCCCGCATTGGCATTCGTAGAAAAATAAGGAGCATAATTGATCTGCCTGTCGGTCCAGTAATCGACGCCTGCGCGTGCCGTGAGGTTGAACCACTGAACGGGTTTTATATTTACTTCCGCCGAGTTGATAAAGCGGTTTACCTTACTGGTGTTTTGCAGTTTGTACAGGTCCCACAATGGGTTATTGAAACCCGGATTGGCGCTGGCCCCGATGTAATTACGGTAACTGCGCTGCCGGTTTTCGATATAAGCCCCGCCTGCTGTGGCCGCATATTTCCCGATGTAGGCGGTATTATCGAAATCGGGGGGTGTACGGAGCAGGCCGATCATGAAGCCGGCATTATTCACCCCGGTTTGCATGCGATCCGACTTGATCAGTGAATAGCTGACTTTATTGGTGACAGACAACCATTTGTTCAATTCCTTCGTGACATTTAAACGGATACCGGTCCTACGGTACGTGCTTCCTTTTCTGAAGATGCCTTCCTGGTTGAGATCGCCTATGCTGAAAAAGTAATTCGATTTATTATCACCTCCACTCATCGACAGGAAGTTCTCAAAAAAATGCCCTTTCTGGATAACCGCGTTGTAATTGTCGGTCAGGAAAATATCTTTTGAATTTTTTGCAGTGATAGGATAATATGTCTTCCCGTCATTGCCAATAAAACTGGCGCCGGACGTATTCACTGCATCGGCTGTTCCCGATCTGTTGGCAATCCTGTCGCCCCAACTGCGGGTATTATTGGCCTGCCAGGCACCACCAGAACCTTGTCCGTAGTTGCTTTGCAGGTTGTAGAACTGGCTCACTTCGTCGATGGAATAAGTGCTCTTGAAAGTTATACTGGCCTGGCTTCCGCCCTTCTTTGTGGTGATGACGATAACGCCATTGGCGGCCCTGGTGCCCCACAATGCAGCAGCCGAAGCTCCTTTCAATACCTGGATAGAGGCAATATCGTCCGGGTTGATATCATTGATCCTGCTCTGTTGGGTAGTGCCGCCGTTCGTTTCACCGCGGCTGCTGCCATTGATGGGAATGCCATCCAGTACGATCAGGGGGTCCGTGCCTCTCGTGATCGTGCTTTGTCCACGGATCAGGATCTGTGAAGCGGCCCCCGGATCGCCTGAAGTCCGCGACACCCTTACACCGGATGCTTTACCGCCCAGCGCATCGGCCAGTCCGGCCTCTCCGGAAGTACTGAGTTGTTCGGCGCTGACCTTCGATGAAGCATAACCCAGGCGGTCCTTTTTCGTTTCGAATCCCAGGGCATTGATCACTACCACATTCGATAAAGTGGTGGCAGTTTGTATTAAGGTGATCTTTAGTACTGTCTGATCATTGAGGGTCATCTCTTTCGTGTCGTAGCCGACACTCGAAATCACCAGTGTATTGGCATTTGCCGGCATCGACAGCGTAAAAGCACCCTTTGCATCGGTGCTTTTGGCGAGCGTGCTGTTTTTTACTGCGACAGTAGCCCCTTCAATGGGGTTGTTCTTCTCATCCAGCACAACTCCCGATATGATTTTTGTTTGGGCATGGGAGTAGGTCCCCATCGATGCCCATAGCATTGAAAAAAGAAGCAGGCGTAGAATTGGTTTTTTTTTCATATTTGCAAGCGTTAGTATGTGTGAGCAAAGCACCAGGCAATCGTCCGGAACTAAATGTATACAAAATGAAGGGGCATTCCCGAAAATGGTCACTCCTGAATGATTCCAAGAACCTGAAGGATATTTCTGGAATTCCTCATAAATTTCTGGAATGAAATATTTTATTGAATTTTAAGGTTCTATATGGTCTTGAAAAATGGGAAAGAAGAAATCGTTTACCTGCTTGCAAAAGTGATCGAGCAGTATGAATCTCAAATAGGGCAAAAGATCATTCGTAATTCCAACCGGAAAAATTATGAAGGATTGGCCAGAGCGCTCAGTGAGATCAGCAATCGATTGCCCCATACAGCGGAAGAATTACAGCATGACTATTATTCCCCGGATAATGACCCCAGGAAACTGGATTACCCTTTCCGCAAATATGATATCACCGGCAATCAGATCAAGGACGCTTATTTTAATCAGATCGTCTCCAAGCCCCGTCCCTTCCTGGTAGATGCCTGCTATATTTACCTGTATGGAAAAGGCCGGAAGGGTTTTGAACTGGACCCGGTCGACAGCAACCTGTTACGGGAAGAGAACACTTTGCCCACTGCCGCCGTTCATGAATCCATTACCAGGCCGGTGGAGCGAATGGAACCCATATCGGTTACCCCGAAAAACAGGAAATGGCTTCCCTGGATGATCGTTACTATTGCGATCCTGGGAATCGCCATCATGTTCTATTTTCTGAAATCAATGAAAAATGAACTGGCCGGGCTGAAGCACGATATGAAGATCCTTCCCTATAAGCCATCAAAGGCCGAAATCGACAGCCTGGAAGGGATATGGCTCTGCTACACCGGTTCACCGCAGGCGAGAGTATCGGATTCGAACCGGTATCACCTGGTAGTAGCCAATGTAGTCGATGTAAAATACAGGAACGGATACTTCACTTTCAACAGGTATGGCGCCAGTTTCGATCACACAGGCTATATGCAATTTGAATCCCCCTGGCTGGTCTCTATCCATTCAAGTGTAAAAAACAACCGCGACAGCATCGAATCACCAAGACATTCTCTCATGCGCCTGGATAAGGACCCCTATTTTATCAGTGTCATCTCTGCATCCTGGAGCTTCGATGTAGGCAATCACAACAATGTTATAGGGATAAGGGAAGTCTACATCAAACAGGGAAAGGGAGGCTGGATAGAAGAAATCCTGAACACGCCGGAAAATGCCAGTTGCCGTTGTAAGATCATCAAATGGCATTTGGATAACAAGGAGAAAGTATATTACCTGCGGAATGAGCCACTGAATAATCTTCCCTACGAGACACTAAAGACGCTGCTGGATGAAAGGAGTATTTTATTGCGCGTACCGAAAGAAGGCCTCATTATCGGCGATACGCAGGCTATAAAGAAGAATTGAGTTAGAATCTAAAAGATTCCTTTACTTTCATCAGGAACATTTCTTTTTTCCTCCGGCTTACTTCTATTTCGGCATTATTGCTCATGATCACCGTGCCGCCTTCTCCCCTCTGGTATTCTTTTACATGATGGAGATTGATCAGAAAAGATTTATGTATTCGCAGAAAAGAGGTGTTCTGCAATATCTGATCATACTCCAGCAACGGCTTTGAAACAGTCACTGTCTTATTGCTTTCAAGATGAAATATAGTATAGCTGCGTTCAGCTTCGCAATAGATAATTTCATCCAGTTTCAATATCATGAATCCTTTCATTGTTGGCAGGCATAGACGCATTTCGGATGGATTTCCTGCTTTGCTGAGATTGTGAAGCAATGTTTTTGTCTGTTCATCTCTTCTTCCATTCTCCAGCCTTTTCTCCGCTCTTTGCACAGCCTCCATCAGCCTGTCTTCATCAACTGGTTTCAGTAAATAATCGGCTGCGCTGTACTGAAGCGCCTGCAGCATGTATTCATTGTGCGCGGTGACGAATATTACTTCGAAAGGCTTTTCATGCAGCTCCGTGAGAAGGTCCAGACCGCTTTTGCCCGGCATCTGTATGTCGAGGAAAACCACATCGGGCTCCAATTGCTGGATCTTTTGTTTAGCTAATGCGGCGCTATTGCAGGTAGCTGCAATTTTTACATGCGGACAGTGCCGTTCCAGCATTTTCTGCAAAGTACGGATGCCATCCGGTTCGTCATCTACCAAGATCGCTTGCATAAGAGTAATTATACTGTAATTAGATTGAACTGAAGCACCACCCTTGTGCCTGTTCCATTTTTACCTGCCTCTTTCAGATCGGTTATTTCCAAACTGCAGCCCATGTCATATTTTTCATTCATGATCTTGATCCGCTTTCGCAGGTTTTCAAGTCCCACCGGTTGATGCGTCGGTTTATTTTTTTCTTTCAGCTTTTCCGACTGACGGATACCGATCCCATTATCTTCAATGCTGCAGGTGATCTTGTTATCATATTCGGAAAACCGGATGCTGATCTTCTTGTCGGCCTTCCCCGGCAATAGCCCGTGCCAGATCGCATTCTCCACAATTGGCTGGATCATCATGGATGGGATCGCTGTTTCTTCGAGGTCCATATTCTCACCGGTATGGACCTTATACGTAAATGAATCATCGAACCTCAACTGTTCCATTTCAAGATATGCTTTCAGGTATTGTATGTTTTCATCCAGCGTAACGAAAATTTCTTTTGAATGATTCAATGTCATGCGGATCATCAGTGCAAATTTGCTCAGGTATCTTGATGCTTTTTCATTGTCCCCATCGAGGATCATGCGCTTGATACTGTTCAGCGCATTGAAAACAAAATGCGGGTTCATCTGTGCCTGCAATGCCGCCAGCCTTGCTTCAGCCAATTGCTCATTGATATTTGCCAGCTCCTGCTGCTTTACTTCTAATGTTTTTTCTGATTCGATTTGCTTTAGCTTATTGGCAATCAGCGTGGCAATGGTGGTCAATATTTTGATATCCCTTTCACTAAAATAATTGGGCAGATGATGCTCCGAATCGATGACGCCCATCAACTCGTCGCCATGAATGATCGGAACACAAACTTCACTTAACCGGAATTCATCATCCACCCGGTAACGACTGTCTGTTCTTGTATCATTTACCAGTGTGGGCTGGCGGGTCTCGATCACATGACCTACTATACCCTGCCCCGGCAATACCTCAAATACATTGGCGGAAATATATTCGGGTTTTCCTTTGGGGCCATACGCCGCTTTCTGTACCATTTTTGTTTTGTCTTCATTCCAGATATATATCATGCAATCGACATAGTTCATTCTGCCTATCAGGTTGCCGGCCACATCCCACAATACTTCATCCAGGGTCTTTTTATCGGCCAATGATGAAGAAAAATAATTACTGATATGTTCCAGCTCGAACTGGTTCCTGTAATCATCAGCGATCAGCTTCTGGACCTGCGTTTTCTCCATTTCCTTTTTTCTTGCAAGCCCGGTACGCCATTGAATGAATATATACAGGAGCAGTAAGGCCATAGCTCCCATTAAAATGATGAACCAGGTCTTTTCCCAAAGTGGCGGCAATACGGTGATGCGGATATCTTTTACCTGTTCCGGCCAGCGGTTATTCGGTGCATAGGTTTTTACCTGTATCCTGTGTGTGCCCGGCGAAAGGCTTGAAATGCTGAAGGAAGGCTGGCTCCCCATCAACGTCCATGAACTGGTGCTGTCCTTCACTATACGATAGGCAAAGCGCTGGATATTGCCATCTGAGAAATTGATTGAGCCTATTGTTATCGCCACATCATTATCCTGCCAGGAAGTGGTAATATTTGTTCCGGGAAGATAAATTGTTTCTCCCCCGTTGATGGCAAGGGTTTCTATAAAAGTATCGGGCGGTAATTTTTTCCGGAGTATGTCGTGGGGATTGAATCTTGCAACCGCTGTAGAAAATCCGATATATAATTGCCGGTGATCTTTGTCATAAAAAAACCTGGCCCCTTTTACGATAGACATGTCCGGAAAGCCATCTTCCTTTCCAAAGCTAATGATTTGAAAAGTTTGCAGGTCCATACAGGCAATGCCGGAGTAGCACGCGATCCAGAGCTTATCGCCAACTACGATCAATGACGCTATATTATCATCCGGCAGCCCATTGCTGCGTGTAAAATGATACATTTTTTTCGTAGCGATATCATAACCGGCCAGGCCATTGTTATTGCTATTGAACCAAACAATGTTCTGCTGGTCCACTACTATTGCATTTATTTGCTTGTCGGGCATTTTTATATACGGGAACGAATCGAGCACCAGGTCGAAACTATCGAGCAATGTATTATATCGTGCTATGCCATGGCCTGCCATCCAAATATGGCCGGCCGTGTCTTCAGTGATCACAAAAGGCACACTCAAAAGTTGCTTCAATGGCAGGATCGATATGAATTTATTGGTGATCGGATCATACTTGTAGATGTTTTCCGAGCTGATCCATATATGGCCTTTGCGATCTTTATATATATCGCTTGTCCAATCACCGGGGTGGTCCCATCCGGGTGGCGTTAATTGTTTTTCTTTGCTGCTCTTTGTATCGAACAATACCAGCGGCCCTACAGTGCCGATCAGCAAAGCGGCAGGGCCGGCAGGTACGATGGAACGGATATGGTTGGCACGGTTGTCGCCGGGGTTGAGCCTGAAAGACACCTGCTTTTCCAGTTGAAATGTATTCCTGTCAAATACGAACAACCCTGCATTGCCCCTTGCCCCTGCATATACTTTTTCTTCCGACACATAAATATCATCCAATTTAATATTGGGATACTGGTCTTCGATACCAGGTGGCAAGCCTGCAACCTGTACCTGCGATCTTTGCGGATTTTGCCTGAACAGCCCCCTGGTAGTGGCAATCCAGAGATTCTGATCTTTATCTTTCAACAAAGCTGTACAGAGATACGATGGAAAATATTTTTGCGGATCGATCCTCACAGTACCAGACCTGGTATCAAAAAGCATTTTAAAAAAGCCGGAAAACTGGCCAGTAATATAAAAAGCAGTATCGCTGATCGCCAGCATTTTTGTACGCCATGAAAATTCAGTATTGAGCGGATTGAAAGGCAAGCGGGAAATGACCTTTCTCTTCTCAATAGTATTGACATAGATCAATGAGTCGCTGAAAGATTTCAAAACAAAGAAAGCCCCGGGCTTTTGCTGATAGAACTGGTAATCGGGATCAGGATAATGGAGAAATTCCGAAAGCAGGGGGCAGTCATCCCCTGTCATTTTCCTGAATAGCATTTTGATCTTGTCATAAATATACAGGCCCCCGATAGACACGATCATCAGCCGCTGGCTATCCAGTTCAAAAAGCCCTCTCCCAAAATAAAAGTGAGAGACCGGCACTTCTTCTTCCTTATAGAAATCGTAGCGTGAGAGCAGGTTATAATTCTTATCGTAGTGATAGAATCCTGAACGAGTAAGGATGTATATACTGCCATTCTTATCTCCTATTGTCCGTACAATCATATTGTACTTGAACTGGTATTTAAGGTCATGATAAGGAATGAACAGGTTATGGGCGGTGTTGGTCCTTGTATCCAGCATGTACAGGCCGTTTGAGAAGACAGCCAGCCGGTATTTATCGAGCCATGCCATTCCTGTAAGGTCTTCTGCCGGTAAGGAAAGGCTATCACTGTTGCTGTGAACCTGTACGAAGCGGCTGCCGTTAAAGCGGTTCAATCCATAGGAAGTAGCGATCCAGATATATCCTGCCGAGTCCTGGGCTATTGCGGACACGGTATTATGCGACATGCCATCTGCCGTTGTATAGCGATCAAATTTATCCTCAGTGAAATGCTGCCCCTCTGCATGTCTTAAAGAAAGAATGAGTAATAATAATATGGAAAAACATTTCCGGTCCACGTGATGGTGTTGTTTTCTTTTCTTCTTTAAAGGTAATCACTTGCCGAACATTATTGTATTGTAAATACAGCATCATGAAAAATAGCGCCGTTGGGAGAGTAGCCCCGGCCGTTCATATCCCCCCGCATGCAGTTAAATAGGGCCCGGGGCAAAATATTTTTTTTGAGCGTTTTCCGGTCGGAAGAAAAATACAGCCGATGGATAAGGCGCAAATTTTACCGAATAACGACGCTTTTATTTTTGCACCCGCAATCAAAATTACAGGAGCAAACAGTTTTGATAAGAATTTGAATTCCGGAAAGAATGATCATTCCTTGAAAAGATATACTCTAAAAATATTCTAAGATGAAAAAGACATTTGTTACAATCATTGCTGGCATGGCGCTTACTTTCCCAGCCTGCAAAAAAGAGACCCATACAGAACCTTTCAATCCGGTCGGCTACTGGAAAGGATATATGTACTACTACAGCACAGCCATACTGAACAGGGCCGATGGGACCTCCAGGTTTTTTATCCAGATATTCGAAGGCGATACATCAGACAACAGTGGATGTTTGAAATATGAGGGGAGATATACTGTGAATGGAAATAATTTCCGGAGCTCTTACAAGGCGGAAAACAACGACAATTTTATTGTTGAATCGAACCAGACCTCACCAACTGTCATATCGGGATTCATATACAAAAATATCGGGGCCTTCCCGTTTGAAATCAAAAAACAACCTTAACCTTTTTTACAGCCAAGCATGAAAACAAAGATAATTTTTATCGCACTGATCTTTATTGGAGCATTGAATTCCTGCAGAAAGAGTGATTCCGGTACTGCTCCGAAGAAGCTAAACCATATTGAGACTTCAGATATTTTAAGTGAAGGCCGGTACAGTATGCAACTGTTGCAAACGGGTAACTATAGCTGCTTCATAGGAGGGGAAATTTTTTCGGTGTCGCCATTTGGCACAAAAAAAAGCACCAATACCGATGTGTACAACATCCAGGACGACTCATGGAACAGATTCGGGCTAAGTGTGAAAAGGGATTACTATGCAACGGCAGCTTTGAATAATGTGCTGATTATCGCTGGTGGAGCAGCTCCCAATTATGCTTATTCTTCAGTGGCAGATGTGTTTGATCTGGCAACCGGGCGGGTAACAGCTACCCATTTGTCACAGGCAAGAGGCTTTCTGGCCGCAGCCGGCGCCGGCAATAAGATCCTGTTTGCAGGTGGCTCCCTTCCTGACAAAGTCTCCGCCAGGGTGGATATCTACAACACTCAAACAGGCCAATGGACCATGGATTCGTTAAGCGTGGCGAGGGCTAACCTCTCAGGAGGAGCAGCCGGCAATAAAATAGTGTTTGCCGGAGGCACAGGCGTTAATAATAACAACGAGCCTTATTATTCCGACCGGGTAGACATTTACGACGTGCAGACAGGTCAATGGACGTGGGCCACGCTCAGCCAGCCCCGCAAGGATGTTTACGTGATTTCTGCGGGGACTAAAATTTTGTTTATCGGAGGAGTAGTTACCAGTAATTATGAAACTGTGGATGTATATGATGTGCAAACAAACCGGTGGACAGTACTCACATTAACGGGAAATACTTTGCCTAATATACTGGCCTGTACCAATGGCTCAAAGGTATTCCTGACATCCGGTACCAATTTCGATTACACCAAATTTCACGTGTATGATATCGGCGGCGGCCAATTGAATACAGTACCACTTCCAAGTCCGATCAGAGCGTCCGGAATGACTGCTCTCGGAAATAAAGTAATGATAACCGCCGGTGTTTTGGCCGACACCATTACCTCAAAAGTATTTGTATATGATACCCAGGGGGCCAATTTCGACACTACCAGCTTTAGCCTGCCGGAAAGGAAAGCATTGGTTACTGCTGCCGCCGCAGGGAATAGAATATTATTGGCGGGCGGAGTGTGGGATAACTCCCTTCCTGGTCAGCTAAGGAAAGTGATCAATTATAAAACAGTGACCGTGTTTGAGCTGAAATGATCAAAAGCAGGTCGCTGTAAGGTTTGCATAATAATTACTATCAATCATCACCATTAATCATTAAATCTTTCGATCCAAACTAAACCTATCAACATGACAACAGTAATATTCAAGCGAAAAATGAATTTCCTGACTGCATTCTTACTGTCAGGCACAGTCGTTGCTCTCACTTTTTTGCCTGCCTGTAAAAAAAATAACCCAGGCAACGGCCATCCACCTTACTATTCTTCTGATGTATTGGATAAGTGGATGACACTTCAACTACGGCTGATGCGCAATGCAACCGGTATCGCCAATCATGCATTTTCACGGCATTTTGCATATACAGGAATAGCAGCACTTGAATCACTGAAACCCGGCTTGCATCCCCTCTATCAGTGGACAGACAAGTGGAATGGTTTAACGGGCCTGCCTGTTCCTGATCATCATAAGAATTATTATCATCCGGCCAATGTGAATGCGGCCATGGCGTACATGAATAAAGCACTATTTCCAAATGCAAACCCTGCCGATAAGGCTGCCATCGACTCTTTGGAAAATGCATTGAACCAGGAATTTCTTGCCACTCAACCGGCATCGTTGGTCAGTAAGTCTGCCGAATTTGGAAAAGCCGTTGCCACGGCGGTTTTCAATTGGTCGGAAACCGACAATTATAAAAATGCGAACAACCCTTATACAGCGCCAACAGGCCCGGGTCTGTGGAAGCCCACCCCTCCTGCATTTGCAAATCCAGCCACTCCTTACTGGGGAAACAACAGACCCATTATTCGCGGCAGTACAGCAAATACACAGCCTTCCGGACCGCTTGATTATTCTACCGATGACCAATCGCCGTTCTATAAAATGGTAAAAAAAGTATACGATGTATCAAAAAATCTTACCGACGATCAAAAAGCAATGGCCATGTTCTGGAGAGATGTGCCGGGAACTACTTCACCCGGTCACTGGTTAAGCATTCTGCAGCAGGTGATACGAACAACCAAAACGCCTCTTTACAAATCCGCTCTTGCTTATGCGGTTGCCGGTTCTGCCATGAATGATGCTTTGATCAGTTGTTTTAAAGCAAAGTACCAATACAACTTGGTCCGTCCTGTAACTTATATCAGGGAAGTGATGGGAGACAATACATGGGCGCCGCTACTTACCACTCCGGCGCATCCGGAATATGTATCGGCACATGCCTCCCTTTCGATAGCTACGGCCGGCGTTTTGCAGAACTTCTTCGGTAATATTGGGTCATTTACTGATCATACTTATGATTATCTGGGTTTTGCGCCAAGGACCTACCCTACTCTTATTGCCATTGGTATTGAAGCGGGACAATCGAGATTATATGCTGGAATTCATTATCAGCCCAGTATCGATGCCGGTACAGAGCAGGGATTTAAAGTGGTCGACAATATTTTTAAGGTCGGTAATTCGGCAACAAGATAGTTGGTTTGGTTTCACTCTTTCACTTCGGGAACTAGGGGTCATTAAGGGGAACACCTCCGTCGGAAACGGCGGAGGTTCATTGATCCTGTAGGTTCAAAAAACTGTTCTAATTGAAAGCAGCGGGATCGATCTTGCAAAGAGTTTCCTGCCGGACAGTATCAGGATGTCTGTAAAATATGTTAAATTAGAATGAACATTCCTCCACCCTTTTTCGCCCTTTGAAAGCCCCATTTATTCTTAATCTAAAAAATCTACAACATGAGCGACTCTACTACATCACAACAAACGTCTTTCTCTCCATCGAACCTGAATCCCAACAAGGCGTTATGGGAAAAGGGTGATTTTACCCGTATTGCAGAGACCATGCGTGAAAGCGGTACTGCATTGGTTGCTCAACTGGGCATTACCAAAGGTCTCACGGTCCTTGACCTTGGGTGCGGCGATGGTACTACAGTTATTCCTGCAGCTAAATTAGGAGCGAAAGTATTAGGCGTCGACATTGCAAGGAACCTTGTCGATGCAGGTAACCTTCGGGCACAAAAGGAAGGACTTTCAAATTGTAGCTTCCAGGAAGGTGATGCAACTGATTTGAAAGGATTGGAGGACAAATCTTTTGATCTCGTGATCAGCATCTTCGGCGCCATGTTCGCACCAAAACCATTTGACGTGGCCAGAGAAATGGTCCGCGTCACTCGTCCGAAAGGAAAGATCGTAATGGGCAACTGGATCCCCGGAGATCCGACACTGGTAGCTCAAATTTTGAAGATCAGTTCTGCCTACGCCCCGCCCCCACCGGAAGGTTTTGTAAGTCCGATGTTATGGGGCGTGGAGAGTCATGTGCTCGAACGTTTTCAAAAGGCTGGCATAGCTGCTGAAAATATATCATTCATTAGGGACATATATACGTTTAATGCTCCATTTTCACCTACGGACCTCGTCGCCAGATTTAAGAATTATTATGGCCCTACCATGAATGCCTTTGAAGCTGCTGCAAAGAATGGAAAATCTCCAGAACTTCAGCATGAACTGGAAGAGCTGTTCAACAGTCAAAATAAAAGCACCGTAGCGGGCACAACTTCTATCCCGGCCATTTTCCTGAAGGTTGTGGTTACTTGCTAAGGAAGTTTGTTGCAGGATCTTTCCATGAATAAAATTCCGGTATTTATTCGATGTATTAAGCTATTCCTCAACATTCAGCTTCAGGATAACCGGCTTCACTAATTTATCAGGATTGGTGAGATGGCCATCTGGCTGAAGGCTACGTAACCGGGCGTTGGCAATAGAGTGGATTTGACCGTTCATTAATTATGTTCAACGGAGTGTTGGCAGTATGTTCCTCTGGTTGGCTTTTGATTGTGCGCCGGGATGACCGGATGCCTTTCGAATCAATTTATAGATGATGTAGCCCAGATCGACCCATCATAATGTCCAAACCACCCCCCTGGTGAGCAGAATTTACGCAATACATTTGATATATGAAACTTCGAACATTCATTAACTTTCATCATAAACATCATGAGAAAGATAATCTTATCGGAATGGATATCTTTAGACGGCTATGTTTCTGATAAAAAGGGGCAATTGGATTTTTTTGCCAGCTTAGTGCGTAAAACTTATGCTGAAGCCGATCAGGTAAAGTTCCTGGAAACCATCGATACCATACTACTGGGCCGCAAAACATACGAACAATTCGTTGAAATTTGGCCTGACAGGCCGGCGGATACAGAAGTACTTGCGGACAGGATGAATCGGGGAAGAAAAATTGTATTCTCCAATACATTGAAAGATGCTCCCTGGGGGAAATGGCCAGTTGCGGAAATTGCAAGCGGCAATGCCATTTCGTATATTCAACAGCTTAAATCAATACCGGGGAAAAATATAGTATTGTGGGCAAGCATTTCCCTTGCACAAACCTTGATGAAAGAAAATCTTATTGACGAGTATCGCCTCTTTCTTTGTCCAATATTGACATCTGGCGGCAGAAAACTTTTTACAGAGGAAATAAATCCAACTACTTTAAGGCTTTTGGAGGTCAGACATTATGATACAGGAATAGTATGTCTGAATTACCTATCGCCTTTGTAGTTCGCTTTATCGAGCAACTTTTCCGCGTCCGCACAAAATAAAAAACCCGCTCTCAGAGCGGGTTTTAAAATGATGCTCAACTCTACTTGGTTTGAAAACCTCAAAATACCTGCTTCCTGCCTTGCTTTAGACGCTGATATGAATTTGTGGATGGGAGATAATGATGGAAACATCAGCCTTTACAATCCCGAAAAAGCAAATACCACCAAGGTGAGGATCGTAAATAAAAGCATCCCCGCTAACTCCCGATCTGTAAGTAAAATATACCCGATCAACAATAACGAACTACTAATAGGCTGTTTTAGGCAGGGACTAAAAAGCTACAGTACTCAAACCGGTAAAGTCAGGTCCTTATCCCTGCGCACTGACAAAAGTGATATCTATGTTCGTGACATTGCCATTGACAATGATGGGCAATACCCACTCGTCTATCGTTGATGGTACGTTAACCCATTCTATTGACAAACTGATAAAGATCGTATCGTGGTACGATAATGAAGTAGGCATTTCGAACAGGCTCGCCGAACTGACGGTTGAACTGGCCGGTACAGTGAATAGCCTTGTGGAAGCCTGATATCTGCAAAAAGAGTATGGAATACAAAATGTCCTGTTAAATGAATAAAGAATTATTCAAATCAAAAACCCTTCAAATCCAATTATTTGAAGGGTTTCATTTTTCAGTCGGGAAAGCTGGGCAAATGTCTTACCTGCGTTGTAGCATATTTGATAGTTAACTGGTTATTGTTGAATTTTTAAAGGTGTTCAAAAGGACGTAGCTTTATCTCACAAGCCTCAGGAGGATGCTTAATTCTGGTTTTTTAAATACGATTGTTCTATTGGGTAGTCTTCAGGGATTTATCCTGAGCTGCCTGCTTTTTTGTTCTAAAAATAAGAGGCAAGCCAATCGTTTACTGGCCGTCTTCACATTCCTGATTGCCCTGGCCTGCCTGAATCTCTATTTGATACACCAGGACTGGTACGGTTCGACTACAGCATTAAGGGTTATTTTCTCAATGGTTCCCCTGGTGATTGTTATGCCCCTGGGCCCATTGCTCTTTTTTTATATCCGGTCCACACTTGAGCCGGATTTTGTATTGACCGGGAAATATCGCATTTATTTTTATCCTGTGATCCTGGACCTGGTTCCACAAATAACTGCCGGGATTTATTTTGCTGCTCTTTTAACCGGGGTAGTTAAAGGAAATGATGCTCCCGTAGGGAATTTTATAGACACCTATAATACTTATGTAGATGTTCCCCGCTGGATATCTTTGACCGTTTATCTCTATTTATCGGTCAGGTATGTTTCTTCCATCAGGAGAAAAGAAAGCACAGGAATACACAACCCGCCATTAAAATGGATGAAACAACTTATCGGCGGTTTCCTGATTTTTCAATGCATCTGGCTATTACATTTAATCCCTTATCTGATACCACGTTATAGCAATGCGCTACTGGATTGGTGGGACTGGTATCCGTTGTACATTCCCCTGGCCATCATCATCTATTGGCTGGGCATCAAGGAATACTTGTTAGCCCGCAATCACCCTGCCCACCTTAAGAAGATGGTATCAGCCTCCCGCCTACCGGAGGCGGCCGTTCAGGAAGCCATAGTTAAATTAAAGATGGTTATGGAAAAAGACAGGCTATACCTGAATGTTGACCTAAACCTGGCTATTCTATCGGAACATACCGGCCTTGCCCCGAAGGTCATATCGGCCGTATTGAATCAACAATTGAATAAAAGTTTTAATGAATTTGTCAATGAATACAGGGTGGCCGAACTAAAGGACAGGTTACTGAGCTCCGTGCGGGAAAGCCGGACGATTGCCGGCCTGGCCTACGAATGCGGCTTTAATTCCCAATCCACCTTTCAGCGGGCTTTTAAAGCCGTCATTGGCTCGACCCCCAGGGAATATTTAGCAAAAAATGCTGTCAAATCCGGATTTGACTAGGAGCACCCCACTGATTATACGTGTTTTGCTCTAAAACCTGGGTCATGAAAAATTATTTCTTAGTAAGCCTCATTTCTTGTTTCTCCTATTTTCCGTCATTAAGTCAAAATGTCACCAGTAAAGGGGATACTTCAATATCCGCAAAATTAGACGAATACCTGACTTCGCTTTCCAATGCGTATAAATTCAGTGGCTCCGTTCTGATCACCCAGGGAGGAAAAATTATCTTTCAAAAGGGATATGGCTGGAAAAATGCCGCCACACGTACAAAAAATGACGAATATGGCATTTTTCAAATCGGTTCATTAACCAAGCCATTTACTGCAGAGGTAATATTGAAATTGCAGGAGCAGGGCAAATTATCCGTTCATGATAAGCTGAGTACCTATTTACCTGGTTACCCTCATGGAAATGACATTACTATTGAGAACCTGCTCACGCATACCTCAGGAATACCAGGCTACGATGTGGAAGAAAAAGACACGATAGCATGGACACCAGTCAGCAAAGCCGATATAATGAAGCTGTTTAAAGATCTACCCCTTGAGTTCAGGCCGGGCGCAAAATACGCTTATAGCAATTCGGGATATTTCCTGCTTGGGAGCATCATTGAAAAGGTGACTGGCAAGCCTTATGAAAAAGTGATGAGGGAAATGATATTTGAACCCTTGCAGATGTCGCATTCCGGGTTTGATTTTATACATCTCCGTGACACCTTAAAAGTGACTGGTTATGCGGAGTACCAGGCAAACAGGCAAAGACCCGTTCATCTGATCGATTCCACCGTCAGCTATGCCGCCGGGGGCATGTACAGCAATGCCATTGATTTATACAAGTGGGCGAAGTCCATCTCCACCAACAGCATCTTGTCGGCCAACAGCTGGAAAAAAGCATTCATGCCCTTTACACCCAACTATGGTTATGGATGGATGATCGATTCGATGAACGGTAGAGCATACGTGGGACACAGTGGAGGAATAATGGGATTTACGGCTTACTTTGTCTATTTCCCTGCTGAAGATATCGATATTATCCTGCTGAACAATTTCCTAGACGAACAGGGCACAGTTATATTGCCCGTCCGGGATATCACTGCCATTCTTTTCAATAAGCCTTATATGCTCCATCAGGATACAAAAGAAATAAAAATCGATGACTCTCTTATGAACCGATATACCGGTACATATGCATTGTCCAATGCCCCCAAACGAACCCTTATCGTTACGATTAAAAATGGGCATTTGCAGGCAACCCTTTCGGATAAGACTATCCTGCAATTTGTTTTCCAGACGAATACTAAGTTTCAATTTAAAACTGTCACCAATGCAGCAGGCGAATTTGTTGTTGAAAACGGGGAAGTGCAGAAGATGATCATTTTTCAAAATGGGCAATATGAATGGAATAAAATGAAATGAAATATTGCAACCAGTAAATAGTATTTGGATACCCTCCCGTCACAAGTGGTATGTGCTATCGGGTTACACTTTAATAAATTTTTAGAAAAAGTAAAAGGTCGCCTCATTACTGAGAACGACCTTTAAAGCTGTCGGGACAACTGGACAGATTTCTAACCAGTTTTTAGGCGCCCTAATTCAAATTCAACGACTTAAATAGCAACATCTGTATAATATTTGTCAGTTGTAAATCCAACAAGGAACAACCTGGAAACAGGATCCTACAAATAATTGTTTTTTACTTTACAGCAGTTCATAAATAAAATTTGCGCAACCAAATAATTGCACTTATATTTGCAATCATGTAGTTGCAAATAAACCAAAGATGGAAACAAGAAGAGATATTTTTCAGGCCATTGCCGACCCCACCAGGCGGGCAATCATTGCCCTGATTGCATTGCAAGCAATGACACCCAATGCCCTTGCCGAACATTTTAAAACAAGCAGACAGGCCGTATCAAAACATATTCAAATATTGACGGAGTGTGAACTGGTAAAACAGGAACAACAAGGCAGGGAAATTTACTACTCACTCCAAATTCAAAAAATGAAAGAGATTGATAAATGGTTAGACCAATTCAGAAGGCTGTGGGAAACCCAATTTAATCAACTTGACAAAGTATTATCAACGCTTAAAAAACAAAAAAAATGACACCTAATTTGCTATTTGATTTTACCGTTGACAAAACAACAAAAACAGTGCTCATAACCAGAGAATTTGATGCCGAACTTTCGCTGGTATGGGATGCTTTTACCAAACAAGAACTTCTTGACCAATGGGTGGCGCCTAAACCCTGGACATCAAAAACAAAACACATGAATTTTGAAGTAGGTGGACGACGATTTTATGCGATGGTAAGCCCGGAAGGACAGGAGCGTTGGGCAATTCAGAAATATACTTCCATTACACCAAAGACCCATTTCAAAATGTTCAATGCTTTTGCAGACAAAGATGAAAACCCTGAATTGCCAGGTTCTGATTGGGATTTCAATTTTAGCGAACAGGGGGGGATAACAAAAGTGAGCATTACTATTTATAACGAATCGCTTGCCCGTATGGAGAAGATGATTGAAATGGGCTTCAAAGAAGGGTATGCTGTATCACTGAAAAATCTGGAAGATATGTTGGGGGCTTTATCGCAACGGCAGTAGAAATAAACGGCTGATAACATGTTTTTCCGCTTTTGCAAGCAAGCTTGCATCGCTGCAAAAACAGATAAAGCCCCTGGCTATCGCCAAAGGCTTTATCTGTTTGGTCGGCCTGCCTGTACAAATTTCGAACTTATTTTTGATGGATTTACGACGGTTGGCCAATATTTCAGATTGAAAACAAGGGAGATATCCTTCTATTGATGGGCGTTGTATCAAAGGCTTTCATTTTGAGAAAAGTTATCATTTGTTTTTTTAGAAAACAAGGTGACCAATTGCCCAAATAGCGAGATTTTTGGGAATTGAAGGCGACACCACGATGTGAAAAGAATTTATAGAACTGCCCTTTAAAATTAATTGATATTTAAATCTTTTTAAATACTTATCTTTATCTCCAATTGTAGAAAATAAGCTGTTGAGTTTAAGAAAATCGCATTTTCACTATCATGAATGACATAATGCGAAACTGATAATTTAAACCCCTATGCACGGAAAAAATCTTATGCCACTACTCAGATTGATAATGGTATATGTCACTATCACTATTTTTACTTCCTCCGTCATAGGCCAGCCAGCTACTCCTAAATTTGAATCATTCCAACCAACAAGCACTGCACACACTCCGGTATTACAGCCTACTCAACAATTCTTTCCGGTACAAAGAAATTCGTTAACCCTAAACGATCCTTACCGGGAACAAAATCTACGGCTGATGCAGCAGGGCGGTATGGATATTCCTGGACAACCCTCTATCAACAGACAGCAACAAATAGCTGCAGTGCGGGAAGTATTGCGGGAGGAAGCGCATGAGCGTCGCGATGGGGCGTCGCGTCCATTTCAAAACAGCCTGCGGCAATTCATGCAATTAAACCCGGACAACTTTTCCATCACTAAGGCCGTATACCTGGCAGAAAGTGCTTATGATCCGAACATGCCACCGTATGAGCAATTTGAGGGAGCTATTAAAGAATGGGCGGCACTGGTAAAACAAACCCTGAAGCGGGAGGGATTAAATCCTGCAAACAATACCGCTATCAATTACGCCATTCAGAAGCTATACAGGCATACGAATACCTATTACAACAGCCAGACAAAAAAGACCTACACCATCCCGCCACTGCGCTATGACTTTGAAGATATGATGGGCGATAAGGATTGGAAGAAAATGTTTGTAAGCAAATTGTTGCAAACGAAGACGGGCCAGTGCCGTAGTTTCCCACTATTCTACCTTTGCGTGGCGGAACAGTTAAATACTAAAGCATATTTGTCGCTTTCCCCGAATCATTCTTTTATTCAGCATTTCGATTCTACAGGCCATCGCTACAATTTTGAATGTACAAACGGCAACTTAGTATCACAGACATGGTTGGCACAATCTACTTTTGTTAATGCTACTGCACTCAAAAACGGTACTTATCTCGATACACTTTCCAGCAAACAATTATTTGCTTATTGCCTATCAGATCTGTTATTGGGGTATCTGATGAAAATTGGCTACAATAATGTATCCGATCAGATCACTAAACAAATCCTGAACATCGATTCCACCAATATAACAGCCCTGATGACCCAGGCAAACTATAACACCTATATTTTCAGGGACAGGTTACAAGAGGCGGGTAATCCACCACCGGATGCCATTTCCAATTACCCCTTGCTTAATGCTTTTTATAACAATATGCAAAATGCTTACAAGAAAGTAGAGCAAACCGGCTTCCAGGAAATGCCGCCTGAAACCTACCGAAAATGGCTACAATCACTGGAATTGGAAAAACGAAAGCAGCAGAACAAATTGGAGCAAGAGCGATTGGAAAATGAAATTAAAAAATTGAAAAAAATAAGACCAACTTTTATTAACCGCCCCAAACAATAGTTATTTACCATTAACCAAACCTGTCTATTTATGCACCCTAAATCTTTTCTTTCGGTATTCTTTTTTTTGATTTCATCGCTATTGGTAACAGCTCAGAACAAAAACCCTTATCAAAGCATTGGCAAAAAAGGAAAGATTCTCACGCTTTCTAATGGGAAGTATGAGGAACTGTTTGACCAGGACAGTATTCAACAGATTGGATCAGTGTTGGTAAATATCAGAACTAACCGGGTAGTAAAATTGCTATCAGTTCACGATGCAAAGCAATATTTAGAAAATACAAAGAGCAGTCGCTTTTTAAGTGTAGATCCGCTTTCAAATCAATTTCCGTTTTATTCACCTTATCAGTATGCTGGTAACAAGCCAATTTGGGCTACCGATTTAGATGGTGCGGAAGAATTAATTCTACCCAGAATATTTTTTCCCAGACCAGTGTTAAACCTGCCTAAATTGCCTCCTGTTCCTGTACAGCCATTACCTCCATTACCACCTGCCGTACCATCTGGTTTTTCGATGCCTCAAACCCCGACATTGCCACCTGGCCCTTATATGCCCCTACCGCCTCCAACGCCATCTTTAACCAGAAGCACACCAATTGATGAATCAAAAATAGATCCTAATGATGCTACGACTTATCCCACCCCACCATTTGAAGGAGAATGGAAGGTTGCACCTATTAAGCCAGGTATAAAGGGATATGAAAAACTAAAGGAGAAAGGTGCTACTCGCCTTGAAAATGAGGAGGGTGACGTTTTACGGTGGCACCCGTCTGACAAGTACCACCCAAAAGGGCATTGGGATTTAAAGAGAGCGGGTAATGAAAACAATCCTTGGGAAAACTGGACACCTGATGGAATACAAATACCAGATGGTAAAATATATGGAAAGGATTTTAATCCAGCCATTAATCCTTTCTCAACTGAATACTTGCTTGAACAATTAAAAAGAGTTGGGGAGCAAAGGGAATATGAAAAAAAGATGAAACAATATGAAAAAGATTTAAAGCAATACGAAAAGAAGAAAAAGGAGTACGATAAGAAGTGGCAAGAATTCTTAAAAGAAAACCCAGATTTAATTGCATAAATTATGAAGGTAGATTTCACAAATGAGATGGTATTCGGCTTTCCTGGCCCAACACTTTGTTTATTAGGTAACGAACACGATTTTCAAAGATTTGCGCAGGCTGTAGTTATTTTAACAAATCGACTTCAGGAAACATCGTTTAAATTGCTTGATTTAAACTTTATTGAAAACGTAGGTGAGCATAAGTCAATAATTCTCTCTTCTAAAGCAGATGGCAATCATTTAGCTGTTTTAAACAAAAATGAAGAGTTGATCTTTGAACTTTCTCCTACTATTTGGGAACGCCTATTAAAATTCTTTGTATTAATGTCGTGGAATAAAAGTACCTATTATCTAAATGTTAATGAAAACCATTTAGATGGTCTTGAGCTTCGGCAGGATGTAAACTTTGTTTGCAGCTCATCCTTTTAGATAAAGGACTGATATGATTAGGTATCAGATTATTTTGAGTATCGCTCTGTCGTTTTTGTTTGATCTATTTTCGATTAAAAAGAATTGGAGAGCAAAGAGAGCATGAGAAAAGAGGAAATAATAGGAAAAAGGGTACGATAAAAAGTGGCAAGAATGATTTAATCGTATAAACTATGAAAGTAGATTTCACAAATGAAATGGTGTATAGCCTTGAAGGGCCAAATTTATGTCTATTAGGAAACAAAGAAGATTTCATAAAATTATCTAAGATTATTTTGGAATTAACATACGAAAAGATCGAGAAGAAAATAAATATTACTGAGTTAGATTTTACCCAAATTGTAGGCCAAGACTGCACTGTTTATTTTTCTTCAAAAAAAGGAGCTAAAGAGTTAGCTGTTGTGCAAGAGAACAATAATGTCATTTTAGAATTGGACTGTTTTTTTTGGAATAGGATTTTTCAATTTAGTGCTTTACTGAGTTGGGAAAGGACCACTTATTACTTAAACTATTACGAAACCGGCCTAAAAGAATTTGATTTAAGGCAAAACTGTAATTTGGTTTGGAGTTCTGAATTTTAAGGCAATGATAAAGCTATGAACAAGAATCAGATAGTTTTAAGTTTCACTCTGTTGTTTTTGTTTGATTTATTTTTAGTTGAAAAACTATTTAGTCAGGAAATAAATCAAAATAAACAGCCGAATATCCTCAGCAATTATCAATCTGCACTCAGTAGCCTTGATACATTATTAAAAAATGACGGTTGTTTTGCTGATGCTGTTTTCCAAACAGAAAATACCTTTATGGGTGGGGGACTATCAAAGGATAATTTCGATAACTTAATTGCCTATTTAGGAGAATTAGTAAAACAGACTTCAGGTTTGCATAAATTACCGAAATACAAAAGCCTTGACAGTGCCAATTTTGAATGGAATATTGCCATTTTCCGCACCTTATTTGACACGCTCAAAACTACCAAAAAAAATAATATCCCTGGTTCACAGGTAATACCTTATGGATACTCTTTTACCGATCCTTTGGCAAGTACCGATTGGACGAATATGTTCGTGTATAAACTTTTAAGCAAACGCAAAGGAAATTGTCACAGTCTTGTTTTTTTGTATAAGATCATTGCAGATAAATTAAGCGCACGATGTTGGATCGCATTAGCTCCTTACCACATGTACATTAGGAATTATACGCAACAATACGGCTGGTACAATACAGAACTTACAAGCAAGACATTTCCAACCGATGCGTGGATTGCCACAACCAGTTATGTCTCTACCGACGCGATCAGAAGCGGTATTTACATGGACACCTTGAGCAATCAACAATCTATCGCTCTGTGCGTGCTTGATCTTGCCAAAGGGTATGAATTTCAAACCCACAATTACTATGATGGTTTTATTCTAAAATGTTGCGATCTGGTGTTGCAATATCATCCGGTCAATCCGATGGCTTTACTTTTGAAGGCCGAAACACTTAAAAAAGTCTATCTAAAGGAACGAGAAGAAAAAAGTCCTGAGGCCGATTCCTCCTACACGGAAATGGAAAAAATCTATATTACCCTGGCAAAACTTCATTACCGGGAAATGCCTGAAAAAATGTATAAAGAATGGCTACGCTCAATGGAAACGCACAAAGAGAAATACAGTAATAAAAAAAATCCTACTACAACTGGCAGAAAAAAGTAAATCGTTGCCGATACGATTGTCGGTTTTCAAAGGCCCAACTTTAAACAAATCTTTGAAACGGAAGAAAAGCCACCTGATCATTTTTGCACTGTTCTGTCATTTTTGCAAGACGTTCATAAAATGCTGATTAATTCCTGATAGAGGAAAAGCTACTGAGGTTGACTGAAATCCTCAACCTGCCAGATGTACCGTTGTCCGACAGGACAACGGATCTGGCCGCCCCCCTCCGAAGTCGGGGGCGGTGAAGAAAATACAATGAATGCAAAAAGTCAGGCAAGCGCCTGACTTTTTTTGTGCCCCGAGGATCGGGGCGCACGATCTGGGGCTGCGCCCTGTTCGGGATAATTTTCCCCTGCCAAGCCCCTTTGGTTTGTACGGGGGCGTTGGCAGGGAAAATTATAGTGGGTGGTGCTGATCGTCCGCCGCTCTATTGAGCAAGGGTTGCGCGTGCGCTTGCTTCGCGGCGAGTGCGCCGGAGGTGCGCACAGCAAGATGGTGTGTTGTCTACAACAGGTCTTTTTTTAAGCAATTTTTAGCCCCTTTCTCAGCCCCGATTTAAACAGCGTGAGGTAATGTTACCATTTTTATGCAGGAGCCAATTTTGAGCATGTAAAACGTCTGTGCTATACTTTGCATCTCGCCTGATCAAAATCGGAACTTTAGCCAGGTCTACAACATATTCCTCACTGTACCGTGAATCTGAGTAGCCATGCAATAACACTTCAAACAGTTCTCTTTCCTCCATTGTGTTGCATGGAAATATTTTTGCCATCTCAATAAAAAAGGAACTGACAAAGCCTAACAGATAATCCAGATTATGTGAAACGATTCGATGCCCCGTACAAACCCGGATCAAGGCCCGGCAGGTATGCTCTACAGCCTGATGCAACAAAAAAACGGTTAAGGCAGGAAATCGTTTAAACTGCGATTCCTCCGCAGTGATTAAGAAATTTACAGCAAGTGGAAAAAAACGGTTCCAGTCCTGCAATATTCTTTCCGGGGTTAAATCATGCTCCGGCGGGATAATTAGCCTTTCAGCAGGATCGGCCACATAAACGCAAAAACCACTCCGCAGGATTGTTGAAAAAAAAGCATCCCCAGTTAGCCAAATCTTATTAGCAACTGTTTTTTTATGAACCACGCAATTTATCTCGATATTGGTTTCCCGCTGCTGTCTGACCAGTGTAAATATATCCCGTTTATTTCTCCGGTTTGAATCACTGGTGAGGATCAGCAAATCAAACCTTAAATGTTCTTCAGTTCCCTGCCCGGTCGAACAAGTAAAACAACTCCAATTAGTGCGGGTTATAGACTGCATCCCGAAACAGATAATTGCATCCGGTTCGACCACTTTCACGATCTTGTTAGCAACGCGGGAAAGTGCGTTTTTCTGGTAGTCTGATAAAGTAATGGGATTGCTCATAAATTCATTAATCCTTAAAAACGCTTTTCTCTTGGCTATACAACAGGTTGTCCCAATCTTCATATAGACTTGATTCCGGCTGCTCTTTCTCGACTTCCCGAAAATGTGATTTATAAAATATGATCTCTTCCTTTTTCGTATAGGCAGCATTAAGCTGCCGGGATTCATGAAGGAATATTTCAGGAGGTGCAGAGAATCTTTTGCCGAGGCGCAATGCCTGTTCACGGGTCAGTAATGCGCGGCCTGATTCAAGCCTTTTATAATGCTCAACAGAGGTATCTAAAATCGCTGCGATTTGATTTCGATCGCAATTAAAAACGCGACGGAAATAGATTAATAGATAGCTTCTCATAACAATGCGATTTTGTACAAGGATTGGGTTTGTGAATTTTCCATCATAAAAAGCGGGGTGGGTGCGTCATCGAAAAGAATATCTATTCTCCGCAGGGCTGCGCCGGGTGTCATACTATTATAGTCTAATCGTCCCTGCTCGATCTGCGTGTACATTTCCTCGCTGATATGCACTTTTTCTGCTGCCTGCTTTTTAGATAATCCCTGAAAATGACGGCGGAGATACAGAAACAAATTGCTGCGAATGGCATGAGGTTTTAGTGAATCTTTTCCAACAAGACTAAGACCTTCCAAATAGTGATTTTGGAGGGCTTCACAGTAAAAAATTGTACCACTGATTTTATAGAGATTGGCCAGCTTTTCCGCCTGGTCTTTGTGAAGTGATTTTTCTCCCATTTCTACTGCCTTGTAGTCTTTGGCAGTCGTGCCGATTGTGTCGGCAATTTTAGCAAAAGTAAAACGGTGTTTTCTCCTGCAATAGATCAATAATTGACTTTGCATAAATCGGGCGTTATTAAATGCACTGGTTATACAACGCCTTTACGAAGAGATCGAACAGTTACCTGATGGAGAGAGGCGAGTGATCAAGGCTTATTTAAAAGGGATCAATACCAAACAAATTGCAACAGAATTAGGTGTTAGCCCACAAACAGTTTTGAATCAAAAAGCGCAAGCGGTTGCGAAATTGCGAGTGAGGTTTCAACCTATAATACATCAGATGTGATAGTGAGAATAATTCAAAAATGATGAGAATTCTGCTACTAGTTACAACAAGTAACACAAATAGCCCGAACCATCTTCAAACTGGAAAGTGGGGGTTTGGGTAATTGTAGATTCGGGGTTTGACTAAATTGTAGCGAATGGAAACGTGTAATAGAAGGTTGACGATCGAAAAACTGCGGTCATATCCAGGCTGCGAAAACTTAACGGATGAAAAAGCGGTTGAAATAATAGATTCGCTTTATAAGTTGGCAGCTATCTTATTAGAGTTTCACTATTTTAGGGAAAACCAGCCAGACGACGAAAGTACCTATTCAAAAGATTTAAACCAAGCAGCATGAAAACTATTGATTTATTTGCACCGTGGGCAAAGAAGGGTACTGATCTCAAATTAGCCACTTTTAAAAGAGCAGTTGTGTATACTCGTGTTTCATCAAAAGAACAGAGGGATGAAAACCTAAGCCTGGATTGGCAAAAAAAAGCAATTGAAGAATTTGCAGGAAGAAATCAGTTTGAAATACTGGAATATTTTGGAGGGACATACGAAAGTGCTACAACGGATGGCCGAAAGGAGTTTTTACGAATGCTGGAATTCGTGAAAAAGAACAAAAGGAAAGTAACCCATATCCTTGTCTATTTACTCGACAGATTTAGTCGCACTGGTGGGGAAGCGATTAAACTGGCCAAAGATCTGCGGGAAAAATACGACGTTACACTCATTGCAGTAAGCCAACCCATTGATACCAGTAACCCAGGTGGGGTTTTCCAGCAGAATATGCAGTTACTATTCAGTGAATATGACAATATGCTTAGAAGACAAAGGGCAATTGCAGGGATAACAGAGAAGCTGGAAAGAGGAATTTGGTGTAAGCAACCACCGATGGGCTATTCTGTAATTAAAGAGGGCAAAATCCGAAAAATTGTGATTAATGAGGTTGGTAAAAAACTACGAAAAGCATTTGAATGGAAGGCGATGGGGATGAAGAACGAGGAAATTATAGAAAGGTTACGTGCAATGGGGGTAAAAATTTACAAGCAGAAGTTGAGTATGATTTTCTCCAATCCATTCTACTGTGGCATCATAGCAAATACGATGTTGAAGGGGAAGGTTATTGAAGGTGTGCATGAGCCATTGATTAGTCAGGAACTATTTTTAACAGTGAATAATATCCGTCAAAGTGCAAACAAATATGGAGTACCCCACAAAATGGAGATTGAGCAACTTCCGTTGAAAATGTTCATAAAATGCCCAACCTGTAATTTTGGCTACACAGGTTACGTTGTCAAGAAGAGAAATATATACTACTACAAATGCCGGACGAAAGGCTGTTGTGCCAATAAGAATGCAGAGAAGGTTAATGAACAGTTTAACAAGTACCTGTTACGTTTATCATTAAAACCGACCTATTTTGAACCTTTAATGGAAGCCATAAAAGAGCAACTGGGTAATATATCCGAAACGAACAAAGAGCAAAAGAGGCTCTTTACAATGCGATTAAATGAGGTACAAGCTAAGATAGATACTATCGAAGAAAAGTTCTTTATTACAGGAGAGATGAGTAGGGAAAGTTTTGAGAAATTTGCCGGAAAATATCAGCAGGAGAAGCAAGAAATTCTCAATTCTATGACTAATACTTCGCTGGACAGTTCGAACCTCCAAAAAGGGCTTTTTTCAATAGCAGAATTTTCTATGAAACTACCGCCAGTATGGAGTTCCAGCCCAGTGAAGCTAAAAGAGAAGCTGCAAAATTTGATCTTCCCGAACGGTTTGGAGTATGATATGAAAAAAGAGGTATTTCGAACTTTTAAAACCAATCTGGCGTTTCAGCTAATCGCTGATCTGCACTGCGTTTCAGAGGATGACAAAAACGAACAAGGCGGCAATTTTGCCGCCTTGTCCAGTTTAGTCGGGTAGACTGGATTCGAACCAGCGACCCCTACGTCCCGAACGTAGTGCGCTACCGGGCTGCGCTACTACCCGATGACCCATAAAATGGGGACGCAAATATACCTAAATTCGATATTAATGGGTTCCAATCCCCTGATATTTTTCCGCACGGACATCTTCATATAACAACCCCGGGCAACAACTCAACCCCCAGCCCCGGCTTTTCCATTACTCCTACCCTGCCCGCTTCATAGCTGAGCCCTGTTGCCAGGTCTTCCGACAGTAACAAGGGCCCGTCGATATCCACATAATCCAGCAAAGGCATCAGGTGAGCAATAGCTGCTGATCCGATCGTGCTTTCATTCATACTGCCGAGCATCACTTTCATGCCCAACGCGCGGGCCTGAGCGATCATACGCTTCGCAGGCGTGATGCCACTGCATTTGGTGAGCTTGATATTGATACCATGAAAATGCCCCGCGCATTTTTCTACATCCGATTCCCGGACACAGGATTCATCGGCGATCAATGGCAGGGAAGATCTTTCATACAATACCCTCATGCCGTCCCAATTGTCTTTGGCCAGCGGCTGTTCTATGAATTCAACGCCGAGGTCTTTGAGCGCCGGTATCTTTTCGAGTGCCTCTTCCAATGTCCAGCCCGAATTGGCATCGACCCTGAAAACAGCATCGGTATGTTTGCGTAGTGCGGTCATGATGGCGATATCTTCATCCGTACCCAGCTTGATCTTGTAGATCGGCCACGGTTTTTCCTTCATCTTCTCCACCATCCTGTCGATGGTATCGATGCCGATGGTATAATCTGTAAGCGGCGCTTTCGACCAGTCGCCTTCCCAAAGCCGGTACAGCGGCTGCTGGCGGATCTTTCCATACAGGTCCCAGGCGGCAATATCGAGCGCGCAGACAAGAAAATTATTCTGTGGATATAAATGATGCAGGTAATGCCAATATCTCTCAGGTTCCATGAATGCAAACTGTTCCACCAGCTTCCGCTTGCCCTCCAGGTCTTCGATCATTTTTTCTACAGGGATGTCGTAATAACTGATAGCAGGCGCTTCACCATAACCGATGATACCTATGTGTTCCAGTGATACCACCAATGAGGGCTGATGAGTTTTGGTGCCTCTTGAAATGGTAAAGGGATAACGGAACGGCAGGTTGAACGGACGGTAACTAAGTTTCATTGAATATACGGTATATGCTTATTTCGAATCGCCACGGCCGCTATCCTCAACATATTCCTTCAGGGCTGTATTGAAATCTCTCTCTTTCAATAATTCCTCCAGGGTTATATGGACCCGGTATTTCCAAAAATGGTTGGAATTGGCCGGTACATTGATACGCTCTTCATGCGGATCTTCTCTCCTGATCTTTTCGTCCATGCCCAGGAGGTCCTGCAGTTGGAAGACCGACCAGATGGCGGGTGATTGCAAATGCTGGATCACGATCGCTTTGTTGATCCATGCCTCACAAAAATAAGGGGCCTCTCCCCACTGTCCTAATTCGTTATTGAAAAAACGCTGTGTCTTTTCACGGTCTTCCTCCCACCATCCGCGGATAGTGCTCATGTCGTGGGTCGATGGGGTGATCACCGACAGGTAAGGCGCGTGCGCCGTATCGAGGAATTCATGGGCCGAATCTTTCGGCATCCGCTGTATCTCGAGGCTGAGGATACCCAGTTGTTTCATCACGTCCGGTACACAGTGCGGCACCATGCCCAGGTCTTCCCCGCAAACAAGCATATTGGTGGAACGCTTCAGGGCCGGTAATTTTTTCATGGCCTCTTTCATCCAGCAATCATCCTGGCGGCGATAAAAATAGTTGATGTAAAGCTCCTTCAGTTGTTGTTGGGTATTCCAGTCGAGGTGACGGAATGATGGCGTAGTCTCCATCGCGATCCTGAAATGGAATTCCTGTCCGTTCGATCCGGGCTGCTCGAACAGGATCACATTGGCGATCAGATCGAAGAGGCCCTGGCGTATATGCGTATGGTCTCCATCCGGTTCCCTGGTAGCGAAGTATTGGTCTACCTGTCGCTGTGTACTGAACTCAGGCTTCAATTCATACATCCCATCCCCGATAGAATGGAGGTAGGGCTTGAATTTCTCACTATTGGGACCGAACATCTCCCAGAGGATGGCATCGGTGATGAATGGCTTGCAATACCTGTAATGATCGAACCAGGTATTGTTCTGTGCAAATTCCGGCAGGTGTACGGGAATGGCAGGAACGAAATAGCCCATCAATCCTTCCACTGCGTGGGTGGGAATGCTCCAGATCCTGAAAAATCCCAGGATATGGTCGATGCGGAATGCATCGAAATAATTGCTCATCTGTACGAAGCGCCGGTGCCACCATTCGAATCCGTCTTCCGCCATCCTTTCCCAGTTGTAGGTAGGAAAGCCCCAGTTCTGTCCTTTCACGGCAAAATCATCGGGCGGAGCGCCTGCCTGCACATCGATATGATACAATTCAGGTTCCACCCAGGCATCGCAACCGTAGCGGTATACGCCGATGGGTATATCGCCTTTGAGGATCACGCCATTCTTGTGCGCATATTCTGCGGCATCCTTCAATTGCAGGTGCAGGTGATATTGTATGAAATAATGCAGTGCTACCTGGTCGAATTGTTTTGCTTTGGGCGATACCAGCCGCTCGATCGATTCCTTACTGTATTGACTATGCGTTTTCCATTGGTTGAAATCGGAAGTGCCGTATCGGTCGCGGAGATAGCAGAAAGCGGCATAAGGCGCCAGCCAGTGCCGGTTATGTTCGAAGAATTGCAGGTATTCCGGGTCTTGCAACCATTCTTCTTTTTGAACGGCGTATAATTCCTGGACGGTGGCCAACTTGAATTTCATCACCTCTTCATAATCCAGATCAGCCAATTCATTGAGTTGTTTCTGTTTTTTCTTCAGGGGCTTTACCAGGTCTGCATATTTTTTGCCGGCGGTTTGTTCCAGGTTGAGATAGAGCGGATGAAGGGCGAAGGCTGAGATAGCGGCATAAGGATAGGTATCTACCCAGGTATGCGTGGCGATCGTGTCGTTCACCGGCAGGATCTGGATCAGTTTCAATCCTGTCTTGACGGCCCAGTCCATCAGTAATTTCAGATCGGCGAACTCGCCGGCGCCGAAGGAGTTTTTGCTCCGGAGACTGAATACTGGGATCGAGACACCGGCCCCTTTCCAGGTCGTATTGGGCAGGTGCACAAACCCATCGTGAAGGACAGTGACCTGTTTGTTATGTGCATCGCCGTATAATACCCTGTTCCCGCCATCCTCGAATCGTACGAAACGACGCTCTTTGATATTGTACACTCCGTATTTGTACAGGAGAGGAAACGATTCTTTGGGGAGTTGCACTTTGGCAGTCCACCAGCCATTGGTACGATGCAGGAGGATGGGTGAATCAGTATCCCATTCACCAGTGGCTTTGCTATTGCCTGAAAGGCATACTACTTCATTCTTCGTCAGCAGTGGTGCTTTCACCTTAAAAATATGGGAGAAGGCTTTCACTGGTTTGGCTTTCGTACGCGTTTCCTGTTCTTTAAGCAGGATCTGCTGGAAAGGATCTGAATAAAATGCATTCTCAAATTCACCGGCGTGGTTCCAGGTGTCTACTACCATCAATTCTTCGATACCATGGCCGGGCATTTCGATATAACGGTCGTCACCCCATTCGATAATGCTGAACCCATCTTCATTTTTCAGCACATATTTATATTGAAGGGAAGTTTTTTTCGGCAGATCGACCTCCAGCGTGCCGTGCCAGAACTGATCGTTCAGGTACGAGAGCGTAAAAGCTTTTTCGATAATATTATTTCCCAGGGCTTCTATGTTTCCTGAAACAGCAAGCAATTGGCCATATTTGGTATTGAAGCGTATGTAAAAGTGAATGATCATCAATACAGGTTTTTAAATCCGCCCCTTCTGCGGGTGGAAGTAACGGCGAATTTATTACAAAGTGTACTAATTACACAATATAGTTTCGATAAGGCTGCTTAATTGAAGGTCAAGGGGTTATTTTCGCAGGATGAAGTGAATCCGGCAGGGTGAAATTAATATAAAGAGGGTATAATTATCTTTTTCCCCTTATTTTTGCAAAAATTTTTTTTGACCATGGAAACATCAAAGAAGTACATCGGCTTATATTGGTTGTTATTTTTAGTGTTTACAGCCCTTTTCGTTTACGCCATCTTTGCACGCTGGGAATACCTGACCCTGATCCTTCCGTTCGTGTGCACTTTCTTTGTCCTGGCCATGGATATTATCTGATGTCTGAACCTAGATTTGGGGGATTTAATGGATTAGAAGGAAAGATCGTTGATTAATAAAAATACCTTTCAAGATTTGTATTGATAATCTAGCCAACAAAAAAAAGACAGCCGCCAATTGTTTGGCGGCTGTCTTTTTTATATCCTATATTTTAAACCTTATTTTTTCAGATAGATTTTCAACTCAACGATCTTTCCTTCTAATCCATTAAATCCCCCAAATCCAGGTTCAGACTTATTTCTCCACATAGATCGATTGCTTCAGCTTTACAGCCACATTCTTTTCCTGGCGGACTGCGGGCTTCCAGGTCGGCATTTTTTCGAATGCTTCCATCAGGTGATCATTCAGTTCATTGTTCCCTCCCTTGATCACTTTTACGCCGGCCGGCTTGCCATCCGCATCGATAACGAATTCCATCATTACATAGGTCTTGGTCTGTCCATCTTCCAGGTATTCCGCCATATCCTTGCCCAGTTTGTCGATGAATGCCTGGAATGCCGGGCTGCCACCTGGATATACCGGCAGTGTATTCACCACGGCTGTGAGCTCTCCGTCGAATTCCTTTACCGGCCTGGGTTCCCGCTTCTTCACCACTTTCACTTCTTTCACCGGTTCTGGCGGAAGATCGCCGATCACCTCATATTCGCCTTTTTTGTTGACCAGTACCAGCGGCAGTTCATGCGTGCTCTCGAAATATTGGTAGACATGTTTCAGCCGGTTGGCCAACAGGGCATATTCAGGGAAGTCCTTGATATACTTTGCGAGATAGTCATTGCTTTTCGCAGTGTTGAACTGGATAGGGAATATATGGACCGGTATGAAATCCTGCCCCTGGCTCCTCGCATGTGATGCAAGGATATACAGTTCTTCGATCTGCTGATCGTTGATGGGAATGCAGCCAGTGGTTACACAGCTTCCATGAATGTAGATATCTCCGCCGGGTTGCAGTGAATCGCCCAGTATCCTGTCGGAGGTGTTGGGATAGTTCAGGCCGAGCGATAAATGATAATTGCTTTTCGGGTTGAATTCATTGATATAATAAAATCCCTCCGGCACCTGGTAATCGCCCTGCATCCGCTTGGGGCCCAGCGTTCCGGCCAGTGCACACACTTTATACGTTTTGAAGAGTTTGAATTTTTCATTCCGGTTATTCTTCACCCATACTTCCAACTTGCTGTCGAATTTGAATGAGCGGAGATACATGAATTTCACCGGCCATGCCAGGCCCTTTTCCTGGAATTGTTTCATCAGCGTGTCTTCCTTTCGTTTCCACGCTTCATTCAGCCGGGGAAACGATCTTTGATATTCGATGAAATTGAAGTTGGAAACGGCAGACTGGGGGAATGCTGCTTCGTGAATGAGCAGGATGGCCGCTACTATCAGAAGATATCTCATGGTTCTTGATCGCACTGGATTATAACGTTTTCTTGCCCCGGTTATTTTTAAAGGAGAGCTTAACAGGGATTAAAATTAGGATAAAATCGCCTTTACCGATCATGCGGGATTGTTAACATTGTGCATAAATGGCTAAGAGGTTGAAAGGAAAAAGGAGCATGCAACCCTAAAAAACGAAAGGTCGACAAGCCAACAGGGCTGGCCCTGAAAGCTCATCAACCTTAGATTTGGGGGCTATTGTTTGTTTTTGTTTACCTTAAGCTGATGCCCCGTTTCAACTTTCAAGCTTTTCAATTACCTGATCAGTTATTACAAATTCCCCCGCTCAGCCTGCTCACGCTCAATCGCTTCGAAGAGTGCTTTGAAATTTCCCTTTCCAAAGCTTTTGGCCCCCTTCCGTTGGATGATCTCGAAGAATAAAGTAGGCCGGTCTTCCACCGGCTTGCTGAATATCTGCAACAAATAACCTTCATCGTCCCTGTCTACCAGGATGCCCAGCTCGCTGAGTGGTTCGATGTCTTCATCGATCTTCCCTACCCTGCTCTGCAGATCGTTATAATAAGTAGTGGGCACTTTCAGGAATTCAACTCCCCTGTTGCGAAGCGCCGTAACGGTTTCCACGATATTATTGGTGGCCAGCGCCACATGCTGGCATCCTTCCCCATCATAGAAGTCGAGGTATTCTTCCACCTGCGATTTTTTCTTCCCTTCAGCCGGCTCATTGATGGGGAACTTCACGAACCCATTCCCGTTGCTCATCACCTTGCTCATGAGGGCAGAATATTCAGTGGAAATATCCTTGTCGTCGAAGCTGAGGATATTCCGGAAGCCCATCACATCCTCATAGAATTTTACCCATTTGTTCATCTGGTTCCACCCTACATTGCCCACGCAATGGTCAACATACAATAGCCCGGTCGATGTTGGGTTGTATTCCGAGACCCAGGCTTTGTATCCCGGCATGAATGCTCCCTGGTAATTTTTGCGTTCAATGAAGAGATGCACTGTATCGCCATAGGTATGGATACCGCTCATGACCACTTCTCCCTGCTCATCTTTGTGGCGAACGGGCGACATGAAATTCTTCGCACCCCGTTTGGTAGTTTCCTCCCAGGCGCTGGTGGCATCATCGACCCGCAAGGCCAATGCCTTTACTCCATCCCCATGTTTGTAAATATGGTCGGCAATGGCATTGCCCGAACGCAACGGTGTGGTGAATACGAAAGTGAGCTTGTTTTGGCGAATAGCATAACTGGCGCGGTCTTTCACGCCTGTTTCGGGGCCGGAATAACCGAGCGACTGGAACCCGAAGGCCGTTTTATAATAATGGGCAGCCTGCTTGGCATTGCCTACATAGAACTCCACATAGTCGGTACCCTGCAAAGGGAGAAAATCAATATTGGTATTATTGCTGGTATTGACAGCCTGAAGTGTTGACATAAAACATAATTTTTTGAGGTCTGCAAAAAAGAGAACGGTCTGAGTAGTCCGGGGATCGCACGTTTTGCAGAAGGTGCAGTGCAATTTCTCAGGAGCAGCTACCGGGCGCAATCCATGGCTAATGCCTCCATCAGCAGGCAATAGTTGATGCGTTTGTCGTCAAAAATCTTATGCGGATAATCAGGGCGCATACCCAAAGGTAAAAACTTTCTTTCACCCTTTAATAAAATCGCTGACCAGGTAACTGATCAGTTTGCCTGTCGTATCGCTTTTTTTGCCATCTGTCAATTGTGCCGCTCCTTCGCAGATATGCAGGTAGGCCGCTTTACCGTTATTGGCCGCGAAAGTAACGTATTGGCGGGCATGGAGGGAAGACAGTCCGGCAGGCGTCATGGCGCTCGACAAGGTCTGCTCTACACAGTCCAGGTCGAGCTCGATGCCGGTATAGTTGTCTTCCGTAAAAACGGTTGCATCGGCCACGGCCTGGATGAAATTCCGTTTTTCATGGATGAAGATATCCTCATACGAAATGAAATCGATGAATGGATTGTTCACGATATCGAGCCAAACATTTTGGGGCAGATAATTCTCATGCAGGCCGATCACAAAATATTTCTGGAGATATCCGTCTTCTTCCGCATACCGGAACCCGTTGCCGCTATGCCTGCCTTCTGCCGGCCGGAAATCCGAATGGGCATCGAGGTTCATGCAATTGATCTGCGCCAGTGGGATCAGTCCGGCCTTGTGCAATCCCTTGGCCGTACCCTTGATCATCGGATAGGCGTTGTTGTGGCCACCGCCGATGGCTATGGGCACTTTATGCAAGGAGGTGATGATCTTCACCAGTTCTTCCACATCATCATCGATCATGTTCACGGCATGCCGGTAAGCATCGATCTTTTCGTCGTAATTGTTCGCATTCTGTTCTATCAGCCGCCTGGCATCGCCAAAATCGAAATGGCCCAGCACCAGCACTTCTTCTCCATTCAGGAAATCATTGCTCTGGGAATTGAGGAAGGCGGAGAGGAAAGGCGTCCATACCGTATCGGTACCTCCAATTCCATGATTGGCCCGCACGCCGATATCTTCCGGGATGCCGAACACCACATATTTGGCCGGGGAGAAAGCCAGTGATTGTTCCAGGTGTTGCCGGTCGGCGATCACCTGCACCGTTTCGCCCAATTTGGTCTCGAAGCGCCTGATCCTGGTCAGGGAAAGGATATCCTGTTTATCGTAGCATTGAAAGTTTTTCATGATGAGTAGTTTTCGGTTAACCGTTTACGTGGCCTGATGAAATCGAGCGGATGACGGCGGAAATACTTCCAGAGGATCTGTATGAATTCCGGGTAATCCCTCAGGTGAATGCCCCGCGACCTTACGGCCACGATAAAGGCCAGTGCAAAACTGATGAGAAAATTGAAAAAGCCGATCCCCAGTACGCCGGCCACCACCACGGCCATGTAGCCAAAGGAAATATTATGGACACCTACACCATATAAGCCGATAGAGGTATTGGCAGCGGAGATCGTGATATGCCTGATATCGAACGGGATGCCGAAGATCTTGCCGATCGTGCTGGCCATACCGAGGAAAAATCCAAGGGATATATTGCCGATCAGGCTTCCGGCATGTTTATCGAAGTAAGAGGCGATCTTCTGCAAACGTGGTTGCGAAAAATAGAGCCGCAACAATGGATGCTCCACCAGCCGCCTTTCTATACGGCCATAGTTCATTTTGTTTTGCACGTATCCGGCTATGATGCCACTGAGGAAGAGGAAAAAGCCGGTATTGCAGGCATACAGCAGTGAAAGGCTTTGCCAGGGATGCTGATCACGCAGCATTTTCATGGCAGCATCGCCTTCTATGATCGGATGCCCTACCATCCAGTCGAATGCCCATGCCAGCAGGTAAGTGACCGGAAATACGATGACCAGGTTACCGATAAATGAGGCGATCTGGCTCCTCGATACTTTCGATACGGTAACTGCGAGGTTGTATAAATTAGGTCTTTCACCCTTACGGGTATCGAGTGAGCTGGCCACTGCACTGGCAGTGAAAGCCGGTTGCTTGGTAGCCAGGGTCGATTTGGTCTCTTCAATGGCGATAAAGCCCAGGCTATAGTTTATACTGTATACGAAGCCCTGCCAGAAAGGGGCCATTTTCAGCAGTCCAAGCAGGTTCTTGAATACCGCTACAAAACAAACGATCAATCCGCCCCACATGGCGCTCACGATCATATACCAGTATTCGGCAGGTGACGATGTGATATATTTACTTCCTTTTTTCCCCTTGTGCTCGGCGATCTGGTAGGCGAGATAGCCGGTGGTCTGTGAAAGGAATTCCATCAGGCTGTTCTTGCGGTTCTCGTTGCGGACCACCGTGAGGAACAGGTCTACGAAGCGGGCTATATCGATCTCCTGGTCGGAATCCACGATGTCGAGCAATAGTTGCATGCGCACCAGCTTCTGCTCGATCTGGAATAGAATATAGGTTTGCGACAGGCTCGTGCCTCTTTCACTGGTGCGGTCGCGCAGTTCCTGCACCACACCCATATCTTCTTCGAGTACTTCTTTGATCTGTTGCGACAATTTCCCAATCTCTTCTTTCGGCGCCTGGGCCTTCACCAGTTCACTCAGTTCGTACACGAGTTGTTGCTGTGCAGCGAATGGGTTCTCCGACTGGGGGCGGACCTCCTTTTCCCATCCTAATTGTGCAACACCGGCAGAATGGATCTGCAGGGAGATCAGGGCCTGGTCGATGATGGCCGGCTCATTACCGGATAAAGGGAGGTGGATCGTTTCGAAGAACTGGACCCATTTCCCGCGACTGATCGCTTCCACCCACCTGTAATCCGATCTGCGGAAAAATATACGGTTGAGCAGGTAGAGAAAATCGTTCTTGTCCTGCAATGCCGGTATGAACTTATGTTTGAGCCGGGCATACAGTTCACGGCCCACCCCTCTTGAAGTAGTGATGCCGCTCTCGGTGAACATGGGCACCAGGTTGCTGTTGATCAGTTGTGCCAGGATAGCAGTGCGTAGATTATTGAGCGCAGCAGGATATTGGTAGAGCATCCGGATCACGGTAGACAGGTTTTGTTCCACCTTATCGGCTTCGGCAGGTTTGGGTCGGATGAGCGATACGAAGCTCACGAGGTAATTCAACGCTCCCTGCCGGTCCTTGATCGATACGGCGGGATTATTCTCGAAAAACTCATATATGGGATCAACCTTCTTTTTTTTTGAAAAAACCATAAGCACATTATATAACTGCCCTTGCATCCATTACCCAATCCATTCCCCCCGCACCATCACTTTGTCGATCAGCGGGGAACCAAATGCGTATGGAAGATAAGACAAAGAAGGGATAGGCCGGGTAAAAATCAGGTTAGCTTTTTTGCCAGTGGTAATGCTGCCCAGTTCATTGCCCAGTTCCATGGCCCAGGCGCCGTTCAGGGTGGCCGCATTGATGGCTTCTTCCGGCAGCATTTTCATCTGGATACAACTCATCGACACTACCAGGTTCATATTGCCGCTGGGTGATGAACCTGGATTGAAGTCGGAGGCCAGTGCAATGGCGCATCCTGCATCGATCAGCGCCCTTGCCGGCTGAAATGGCATTCGAAGAAAGAAGGCGGCAGATGGCAACAAGGTACCGATGGTATTGGAGGCAGCCAGTGTTTTGATAGCATCTTCATCCATGGTTTCGAGATGATCGACACTGATAGCGCCAAGCTTCACACCGGTTTGAGTTCCTCCTGAAAGGTTCAGTTGATTGGCATGGATCTTTGGTTTCAGTCCAAAGCTCATCCCTGCCTTGCAGATGGTTTCCGTTTCTTCAGGTGAGAAGAAACCTGTTTCACAGAACACATCGATATAGTCGGCAAGATTTTCCTGCCTGATCACCGGCAGCATTTCCCGGATGATAAGATCGATATATCCCTGGTGGTCCTCTTTGAATTCGGGCGGATAGGTATGTGCTCCGAGAAAACTCGCCCTGATCGTCAATGATGAACGCTCTTTCAGTTTCCTGATCACCCGAAGCATTTTCAATTCACTTTCTACCGTTAATCCATAACCGCTTTTTATCTCGATTGCCCCTGTACCCTGCTTGCTCACTTCTTCCAGTCTTTTCCATGCCTGGTTGAACAATTCATCCTCCGAAGTTTCTCTCAATTTCCGGGCGGAATTAAGGATGCCCCCTCCTCTTGCTGCGATCTCCGCGTAACTAAGTCCTCTGATCTTATCTACGAACTCCCCTTCCCTGCTGCCGGCAAATACGATATGTGTATGGCTATCGCACCAGGCAGGCAGTACGAACTGGCCGGTGGCGTCGATGGTTTCCTCCGGTATTGGTCGATTGGATGGCAATTCTGCCATTGTGCCGTAACCAGCAATTTCATTGCCTTCAATGAGCAGCCAGGCATGGTCGATGGAGGGTAGAACAGCTAATGACTGCCCACGGAGTAATTCATTTTTTTCCCGGACATTCACCAATTGCCGAATGTTAGTGATTAGGGTAGCCATGGTTCTTTTATAATTATATTATGGTCCTCAACTCGTTGAACGTAATGATCGTGAGTTTAAATGGAGGCGTGAAATTCAAAAGCTTCTTGTCCGAGGTCACCAGGTATTCAGCAGATACTTTTTTGCAGAGATCAAATAGGAAATCGTCATCGGGATCTGGCGCTATGTGGAAATGACGGAGAACTTTCGTGTATTCACAAATTCTTTCGTGAAGCCTGATAAAATCGTTTACGGGAAAAGGAAATTGCTGTTTGAATTTCGGCCTTTGGAGAACTTCTTTTAACTCATCAATCAAAAATTGTGAGGTGTAAATATTAATGGGGCGATCTGTAATCAATTGACAAGATAATCTGTCCTTGCATTTATGAAATAACTGACCCATATATTGGTATCGAAGACTGCTTTATGCAACATGCCTGCTTTTACGAATAATCCGGATTTCTTTTATAATTTCCTGAATAGGGATCTTCTTGCGGGGTTTAAAGGATGAAAGCCGTTGCGCTTCTGCTAAAAGCAATTGTTTTTTCAACGCTAATGTCAGCTCCTTTTTTTCATCGGCTGTCAACTGATTGATATACCTGTTCAATTCTTTTACTGAAGCTGTCATAAGCTTATATCTTTCATTAAAATTACAATTTTTATTTCACAACGAAATTATCCTCCATATCTTTCTATAAGAAATCCGCCTTATCCACCTTCCTCGCAATCCGGAACACCGCATTGATCAAACCCACATGGCTGTAGGTTTGCGGGAAATTGCCCCACTGCGATCCATCGAGACCCACATCCTCACTGAAGATCCCAAGATGATTGCTGAAGCCGATCAGCCTGTTGATATTCTGCATGGCGTCGTCCGTTCTTCCCACACAAGCCAATGCGTCTACATACCAGAACGCACATACGAGAAAAGTGGTTTCGGGGAAACCGAAATCGTCGTAGTGTTTGTACCGGTAGAACAATCCATGTTCGGCCAGTAATTCTTTCTCCAGGGCTGCGATATGGTCCCGGGCCCTGTCGGACCGGTGATCGAGGTAATTCATCGTTACCATGGACAGGGTGCTGGCATCCAGGTTAGGCGTTCCGATGGCCTGCGGATAGACTTTCCGGGTACCATCGTAAGCTCCATTCAGCATTTTGTCGGCCGCTGTAGCGATGGCCTGCGCCTGTTGCATCAGTTCCATATCATTGAACACCATCCCGATCTTATAGGCCGCCCTTGCGCCTGCCCAATGGAATAATAAAGTATAGGTATGCACCTGCACCTGGTTGCGGAATTCCCAGAGCCCCGAATCGGGCAAGGTAAGGGTGCGTTCTATCTGTTTCAGAAGCCAGGGCACGATGGTGCGGTACCCGTTGCGGCGGGAGAAGGTGAGCCGCTTATCCGTGTAAAGCGGCAGCAGGCTCACCAGCACTTGTCCGTATACGTCGTGCTGCACCTGTACATAGGCTTTATTCCCTATCCGTACAGGTCTGTTGCCCAGGTAGCCTTTGAGATCGATGGTATTCTCGGTGAGATCTTTCTCCCCGGTAATGGAGTAGAGCGGTTGCAGTGAACTGCCTGCATTACGCAGGATATTATGGATGAAGTCGAAATATTTTTCCAGTTCTTCGAAATGCCCCAACTGATTGAATGCCCTGAGTGTATAGTGTGCATCGCGGAACCAGCAGTAGCGGTAGTCCCAGTTGCGGGTACTATCGTGGAATTCAGGTAAACTGGTGGTGCCCGAGGCAATGATACCGCCGGTGTCTTCATATTGATGCAGTTTCAGTACCAGCGCCGAGCGGATGATCTCATCCTGGTAAATATCCGGGATATAGGAGCTCTTGATCCAATGCTGCCAGTGCAGGATGGTCTTTTGAATGAACTCTTCTGCCGTTTCTTTCAAGGGCGCTTCCAGCGGCTCACCATAAGTCAACACAAGATAGTGGTCCTGGTCGAGCACGAAAGGCTGTTCTTTTAAAATATAGGTGAGCGACAGATCGGTGGTCAATCGCACCTGTTGTTCGAAACCCATATAACGGATATGGTTACTACCGGTATATATCTCGGGCACGAATTGTCCGTAATCACCACGGGGCCGGCATACGACCCTGATGGCGGGATTGCCTTCCATCACTTCGATCTTACGCACTATCATCAGCGGCCTGAACTGACGTTCATGGACCATCATACGTGGGGCGCAATCCTTGACGATGAAGCTCCCATCCGGTGCTTTGAATTCGGTACACAGCACATTGCTGTTGGGTACATAGTACTGGCGGCTGGCATATCCTTCAGTGGCCGGGACAATGCTGAAATGACCTCCCTTTTCTTCATCGAGCAGTGATCCGAACAGGAAGCTGCTGTCGAAACGGGGCAGGCAAAACCATTTCAGGTCGGCTTGCAGATCGATATAGGCCAGGTAAGAGCAATTACCGATGATGCCCATGTTGTATTTATGTATTGGCATAACTGGCAGAGGTTAAGGGTTGCGTGAGCTCATTCAATAATGGCAATACGTTCAATTGCGATAGCACCGTATAATGTGCTGCGGTTGGGCCATTGCTTACTTTCAAGGTGAAAGCATCCGGCCCCAGCGCTTTGAACATATCTTCGTCGGTGGTATCGTCGCCGATACAGAGCACAAAATCGGGGTTCGTCTCATTCACGATCTTGAGCGCCATAATGCCTTTATCGAACCCCGACATACGCACTTCCACTACTTTATTACCATCGATCACCTGTAATAAAGTGTTCTGCAACATCTGGGTGAGGTTATTGATCAGTTCCCTCGACCGGCTGAAACCCAGGTCGGGGTGGGTATTCCGGTAATGCCAGGCGATGGTGTTGGTCTTCTCCTCGATGAAAGACCCAACGCACCGGCTCACGAATTTCTGCATGACGGGCCTGATCTCTTCTTTCCATTGGTCCGACATGGGGACGGACTGCTGCCAGTTCTCATGCTTCATTTTGAAGCTGGCCCCATGTTCAGCCACCAGCGAGATAGGCAGATAACCCAGCCATTTCTCGAGGGTATTGGCCTCTCTGCCGCTGATGATCACCACGTGGTTCTTTTCATCGCCCGATAATTTCGCCAGCAGCTCTTTCAACTCGGAAGATGGCATGGCATCCTGCGGGAGACGTGCAAAAGGGACCAGCGTGCCGTCGTAATCGAGCAGCAGGCAGCGCCTGGCGGCTTGCTGGTATTTGCGCTGGTATTGTTCCATGGTCCTGTCGTCGAGCAGTTTTGTCTTCAGCTTCTCCTGGTCTTTCTTGACATTCACCAGTTGATCGAGGAAATCGGTCACCCATTTCACCACGTCATAATCCGCCAGCCTTTTCTGCATGAGCGCCATGCGTTGTTTTTGTTCGGCGAGGGGCATGGTGAGCGCTTTTACGATAGCGTTCGATACGTCCTTGATATCGGTAGGGTTCACGAGCAGGGCTTCATTCAGCTCACTGGCAGCGCCGGCCAGCTCACTCAGGATGAGCACACCGCGTTGTGTGGCATTGCTGGCCACAAATTCCTTGGCCACGAGGTTCATGCCATCGCGTAGCGGTGTGATCAGCGCTACATCTGCAGCCTGGTAGAGCGCGGCCAGCTCATTGAATGGAAGGTGATTGAACCGGTAGATCACGGGCTGCCAGCTAATGGAAGAGAACTTGCCATTGATGGTGCCGATCTTTTCTTCGATGTTCCGCTTCCTGTCTGCATACGCCGGGATCTCATCCCTGGAAGGCACTACATTCAAAATGAACACCACTTTCTCCTGCCATTCCGGGTATTGGGTGAGAAAATATTCGAACCCATTGAGGCGGTCCATCAGTCCTTTGGTATAATCGAGCCTGTCCACGGAAAAAATGATCTTCTTCCCTTCGAAATTTCTTTTTACTTCATTACGGAGATCGAGTATTTCCGGGTCATAGGCAGAGCGGTTGAATTTCTTATAATCGACGCCGATCGGGAACAGATCGATCTTCACGAGGCGGTTATGGTACTGGATGTTGTGGAAATAGTTATCGGCGCCCAATACCATCCGGACCGATTGAATGAAATGCTGCACATAATCATAGGTGTGGAACCCAACGAGGTCGGCGCCCATCAATCCGCGCAGCAAAGACATTTTCCATTCGGTAGGCATTAGTCGCAGGATCTCATAAGAAGGGAACGGGATATGAAGGAAGAAGCCGATCATGGCATCGGGCTGGCGTAGCCGGAGCAGTTCGGGTAATAACATGAGCTGGTAATCGTGGATCCAAATAACGTCGTCCGGCCGTAGTAGCGGCGCCAGCGCATCTGCGAATTGCAGGTTCACCTGGGTATAGGCATCGAAATAATTGGATTGATATTCCGCTACTGAAGGAAAATAATGGAACAGTGGCCAGAGCACTGAATTGGAGAACCCGTTATAATAATCCTTGTAGAGAGGTTTGTCGATGAAGAGAGGCACGGCAGTGAAGTCATATTTTTCCATGAGGGGTGAAACTTCATTGTTCCAGTCGTCTTTGGAAAAATCAGCCACGCCCATCCACATCCTCTCTGTAATGGACTGACCACCGGTGATATCGCTCTCGAAATAGCTTTTGATGGCAGATACGAGCCCTCCCGAGCTTTGCCGGATTTTGACCTGCCCGCCATCACGATCAACTGAAAAGGGTAAACGGTTCGATATGATGATCAGTCGCGCCATAATCGAGTGGGATTTGTCGGAGTACGGAAAATTGAAGTTTCCGCGGTTCCGGGTTCAAAATAGAGGCCATGTCAGACAGCCGTGTGTATTAATCGTTAAGGCATTATCAAATAATGTCCTGGAAGTATAACAAAGATAGTACGAATCGGTTGAACAGGCCGGCCTGTTCGAGGCTGTAGACATTCAAAAACCCTGAAACACACGCACAGTGGCGACTTCACTTCAATTAAAATGATATTAATTTTCTGTAAAAACTGTGGAAATTTTTTCACATTTTTTTTAGACTGACATTCGGGCGGGGAAAAATAGCGCTAACGGGATAGCCTGTCCGAAATATCCAACCCATTCTTCCGGGCGGTTTCCTGGGCCAGTTCATAGCCGGCATCTGCATGTCTGATCACACCCAGTCCGGGGTCATTGCGCAGCACCCTGGCCAGTCTTGCCTCTGCATCGCTGCTGCCATCCGCCACGATCACCATACCGGCATGGATACTGTATCCCATCCCTACTCCACCGCCATGATGCAGGCTTACCCACGAAGCGCCGCCGGCTGTATTGACCAGTGCATTGAGCAGCGGCCAGTCGGCCACGGCATCACTGCCATCGAGCATAGCTTCTGTTTCTCGGTTGGGTGATGCCACTGAACCTGTATCGAGATGATCGCGTCCGATCACGATGGGCGCCTTCACTTTACCGGTGCGAACGAGTTCATTGAAAGCCAGTCCGGCCTTTTCCCTTTCTCCCTGTCCCAACCAGCAGATCCTCGCTGGCAATCCCTGGAAGGATATCTTTTCTTTGGCGAGTTTCAGCCAGCGTTGCAGGGATTGGTTCTGTGGGAACATGGAAGCGATGAGCTCGTCGGTAACGGCGATATCGGCCGGGTCTCCGCTGAGGGCGGCCCAGCGGAAGGGGCCTTTGCCTTCACAGAATAACGGTCTTATATATGCGGGAACGAAGCCGGGAAAATCGAACGCATTGGTCAAACCTTTTTCTTTGGCGCGGGCGCGGATATTATTACCATAGTCGAATGTGATGGCGCCGCGGTTTTGCAGGGCCAGCATCAGCTCTACATGGCGGTACATGGAGTTGTAGGCATATTCGATGTATTGTTTTGGATTTTTTTCCCGCAGCACTTTTGCCTGTTCATAGGATATTTCGTGGGGCCAGTAGCCGATCAGCGGATCGTGTGCGGATGTCTGATCGGTCAGGGTATCGGGAATGATATTCCTTTCGAGCAGGCGTTCTAGCAGGTTCACGGCATTGCAGAGAACGCCGATGGAGAGTGTTTCCCCATTCTTCCGGGCCAGCACTGCCCTGTCGATGGCGGCGTCGATATTGTCGATCATCAGGTCGAGGTAGCGGGTCTCCAGTCTTTTTTCGATGCGCCATTTTTCCACTTCCGCGATGAGGGCCACCCCTTCATTCATGGTGATGGCCAGTGGCTGTGCGCCACCCATTCCTCCCAGTCCGGCCGTTACATTGAGCGTGCCTTTCAGCGTACCACCGAAATGTTTATTGGCCGCTGCCGCATAGGTTTCATAAGTGCCCTGCACGATGCCTTGTGAGCCGATATAGATCCAGGAGCCGGCGGTCATTTGGCCATACATCATCAATCCTTTTTTCTCCAGTTCATCGAAGTGTTCCCAGTTGGCCCAGTTGGGAACCAGTTGGGAGTTGGACAATAAGATACGGGGCGCATCTTTGTGCGTTTTGAGAATGCCTACCGGTTTGCCGCTCTGGATGAGGAGGGTTTCATCTGCTTCGAGGTCTTTGAGTGCTTTGATGATCAGGTCGAGGGCCTGGAAATTTCTGGCGGCTTTGCCACGGCCACCGTAAACGATCAGTTCTTCCGGTCGCTCGGCCACTGCAGGATCGAGGTTATTGAGCAACATGCGGAGGGCGGCTTCCTGGACCCAGCCTTTGCATTGGAGTTTGGAGCCGGTGGGAGTTTTGTATTTGATGGGATCGTAATTGACTACTGCACTCTTATCCATACTTGTTTTTTTTAGGATCTTGCCTGGGAGCAAGCATGTTTACAAATATTACTTTCTTATCCCTGACGCGATAATAGATATGGTTATGCCGGGTCAGGATCACTTTCCTGATCCCCGCAATTTTTTGCGAAGGAGAGCCAATCGTTGGATGCTTCGAGATCAAATCGATTTTCTCATCCACCTTGGCAAGAAAGTCCTGCGCCACTTTTATTGACCAGTCCTTTTCAAGGTATTGGCTGACTTTAACTACTTTTTTAGTGAACCGTTTATTGATTATGACTTTGTACGCCATCTGGCAGTCTCTTTTTTAAATTCTTCCAGGGTCATCGTTTCTCCCCTATCCGCCTCCGCAATCGCTTCATCCAGTTCCTTCAACTGCTCGGGCGTCAAATCATCCAGGATATCCCTTTTTGAAGCAGCAGAATAATACGCGGCGTCTTCCATGAGCATATTCAGCGCCTGCTCGTCCTCGATCTCTTCGATCAGCTTGTACAGCTTCTCTTTGATGGTTTTCTTAGACATATACCGATGTTTTCTTTAAAATTACGAAATACCCCTTACAGCGAAAACTGTTCAAAATGGCCGTTCAGTGAAACGCCCTTCGATTTTGCAAATATATCACATTGATCAACAAACGAAAAATTACTGATGATGGACCTTATTTTGTTGATATCTTCTGCAAATATCCTGTCCTCCTCTGCGAAAGACACGAACCTGCGCACATGCTCATGCGCGAATTCGAGTATTTCACTGCTTTTCAGCGGGCGTCTGAATTCGATGGCCTGGCATGCGCTCAGGAGCTCTATGGCGAGGATGAATTCGAGATTGTCCAATACATTGTTGAGCTTTCTGCCACTGATACTCCCCATGCTCACATGGTCTTCCTGCCCCAGTGAAGTGGGAATGCTGTCGGCACTGCTGGGGAAACACAGCGTTTTATTCTCCGTGACCAGTGCCGCCGTGGTATATTGCGGGATCATGAACCCGCTGTTCAGTCCAACGTTCTTCATGAGCAGCATCGGCAGCCCCCATTTTCCTTCGAGCAGCAGGTAGCATCGCCTGTCGGCGATATTGCCCACCTCGGCTGCTGCAAAACAGGCATAGTCGAGCGGGAGGGCCATCGGTTGTCCATGGAAGTTACCACCGCTGATCGTATCATCGGCAGCCAGTATGATGGGGTTGTCGGTCACGGCATTCAGCTCGATCTCCGTCATTTCTTTCAGGTGCAGCCAGGCATTGCGCGAAGCACCATGTACCTGCGGCATGCAGCGAAGGCTGTAGGGATCCTGCACGCGACCACAATCCACATGGCTTTGCATGATGTCCGACCGGTGCAGCAGGTGTCGCAGGCGTTGCGCCACCAGCCTGCTGCCCGTGAATGGGCGCAAGGCATGGAGCCGCTCATCGAAAGGGGCTTTGGTGCCGGTGAGGGCTTCGAGGCTCATCGCCCCGATGATATCGGCCGCTTCGAGACAATTGTGCATCCGTTGCACCGCTTTCACGGCGTACGACAAAATGAATTGCGTTCCGTTGATCAGCGCCAGCCCTTCTTTGGGGCCCAACCGGATAGGCTGCAGGCCCGACCGCTGCAACAGCTCTAACGATCTGTGCCGCTCTCCTTTATAATACAGTTCTCCCAGGCCGACCAGCGGCAGGAACAGGTGCGCCAATGGCGCGAGGTCGCCGGATGCTCCCACACTGCCCTTTTCAGGCACTACGGGTATCATGTCGTGCTCTATATGCCAGTTGATGCGCTCCAGCGTTTCCAACTGAACACCGGAGAAGCCCTGGGCCAGTGCATGCATTTTGGTGATGAGCATGATCTTTGCCACCTCCACAGGGATCGGGTCACCCACGCCTACACTATGGCTCTGCAAGATCTTATGTTGCAGTGTCCGGGTATCTTCATCGGAGATATGGGTATTGGCAAGGATGCCGAACCCTGTATTGACACCATATACTGTTTTGTTGTCGGACACGATCTGTTGTACGTGCTGCTGGCTGGTGCGTACCTGCTGCTTTGCAGCCTCACCGAGCACACCTTTCACCGATCCGGATGCGATGGCCAGCACGAGGCCGGTGGTCAGGTGGTCGATGCCGTAATGAAATTCTTTTGACATGTACGCTATTTTAAAATATGTTCAACCCTGTTGAAAACGCTCTCGCCGGCCAGTCCTGCCTCCAGTTCACCAATGGCCTGCAGAATATGCCTGCTATGCTGTCCTTCACGGGCCAGTGATTCCATGGCCTTCGACAAAGCTTTCCATACCGGCTCGATCTGTTGCTGTAATTTTTGTCCTTTGGCCGTGAACTCGACCACCTTCTTGCGGCCATCGTCGGTGGCGGTGGTTGTCCTGATCAATCCTTTCTGCTGCAGGCTGCTCACCAGTTGACTGACGGCCGAATGCGACACGCACAGCTCATTGGAAATATCCCTGATCGAAACAGACTTCTGGCGGGAGAGAATATAAAAAACGGGGAACCAGGAGGCGTCGAATTTTATTTTATGGGTGGCATAAATCCTGTTCACATCCGAGATAAATGTTTCGCTCAGTCTTCTTAACCGGCTGCCGAAGACGAGAAAACCGAGGGATTCATAAAACGTCTGGACCATGATTTGTTGGATTTAATGGATTGGGAGGAAAATTCGCCGATATGTATCAGTCTCCATCCATTCAGGCAAAAATAATAAATTGTATAAGTGCTTATACAAATTTAGGTTTTCCACGGAACTGAACAAATCTTTTTGGGCCCCGGAACGGCGGCCCGTTTTCGGACCATGGAGCCCTGAACAGACCTTTTAGCGTTTCAAACAAGTGTTAGTCTGCCGCTTTGATACAAAGTAGAATACTGAATCGATTTAGAGCTGAAAAAATCTTTGCGCATTCATTGAGTACATTCAACATAATATTTTTCCCGCTGCTGTTATGTTTGGTCAAATTTGTTCGTAATTTCCCCACTTGTTATTTTTCAGATTGTTATATTTTGTCTTCACCTTAACTTAAACTTTGCTATATGAATGCAGGCCTTAGGGTAAAATTGTCTGTCATGATGTTCTTCGAATTCTTTATCTGGGGTTCATGGTACACTACCATCGGCGTATACATGAAAAACCACGATATGGCGTCACTGACACACTGGCCTTATACAGTCAACCCCATTGCAGCGATCATCGCTCCCTTTTTCGTAGGATTAATTGCCGACCGTTATTTCGCCACCCAAAAAGTATTGGGGACCCTGCATCTCCTGGGGGCATTGTTCATGTTCCTTACTCCTTCCGCAACCGGCAATCCCACTATTTTTATTCTGCTGCTCCTCGCATACAACATTTGTTATATGCCTACGATGAGCCTGGCCAACACCATCTGTTTTCATAAAATGACCGACCAGGAAAAAGATTTTCCGATGATCCGTGTATTCGGGACTATCGGCTGGATCGTTGCCGGTCTGATCATCAGTTATGTGCTTGGCAACTTCGTTGCGAGCCATCTCAAACCTGAACAAACGGCTGCTCCGCTTTACCTGACGGCTGCAGCCAGTCTGTTGCTGGGATTGTATAGTTTCACCCTGCCCAATACGCCCCCTCCTGCCGCCGGTAAAAAGATATCCGCCAGCAGTATCATTGGAGTGGATGCATTCAAACAACTGGGCAGTCCGTCCTTCTTCATTTTCCTGCTTAGCTCTTTCCTGATCTGTATTCCACTGGCCGCCTATTATAATATGACCCAATTGTACCTCGAAAGTGCAGGATTTAAAGATATTGCTGCCACTCAAACCATCGGACAGGGCTCTGAAATATTCTTCATGCTGCTGATGCCTTTGTTCTTTGCCCGCCTCGGCGTGAAATGGATGCTGGTGGCCGGCATGGCTGCCTGGGTACTTCGTTACGTTCTCTTTGCAGCGGGTGCTCCGGACGCCATTACCTGGATGATCCTTTCCGGTATTGCCCTCCATGGGATCTGTTATGATTTTTTCTTTGTTACGGGGCAGATCTACGTAGATAAAAAAGCCAGTCCCGAAATCAGGGGACAGGCACAGGGATTGATCGTATTCGTAACCTATGGTGTAGGTATGCTGGTGGGCGCTCAGATCGCCGGTATGGTCTATAACAGCTTCCTGGGATCGGCTACAGCCCTCACGCTCCAACAATGGCAAAGTTTCTGGTGGATTCCGGCAATTTTCGCTGCGGGTGTACTGTTGTTCTTTACGACATTCTTCCGCGACAGAAATAAGTCAAGAGCATAACGTGAATTGATTCCTATATTCATTCTTCACCAAAGAAAATATCTACTATATGCAACGGATAGCGATGCTCGGTTCAGGATTTATCGGAAGATTTTATGCGGATGCCCTGCAAGGTTACCGCAGTAAGGACAAGATAGTCAGCATATTTTCCCGTAGGGAAGAAAGCGCTAAAAAATTTGCACAGGATTACCAGGTGCCCCATATCACCACGGACATGGAAACCGCCATTGCCCATCCCGATGTGGATGTGGTGTGCATCTCCCTGCCCAATAACCTGCATGAAGCTGCCGTTCTGTTATGCTGCAAACACAAGAAAGCAGTGATCACCACCAAGCCCCTGGGCCGGAATGGCGAAGAAGCCAAAAGAATGCTCGAAGCAGTGGAGAAAGCCGGGATCTTCAATGGTTATCTAGAAGACCTCGTATATACACCCAAATTCATCAAGGCTTTCGATAGTGTGAAGAATGGAGCGCTGGGCCGCATCCTCTGGGCCAAATCGCGCGAAACACATCCCGGGCCTCACAGTGATTGGTTCTGGGATATCGAACAGGCCGGCGGCGGCTGCATCCTCGATCTCGGCTGTCATTGCGTGGAGATCACCCGCAGCTATATCGGGAAAGATATCAAACCGGTGGAAGTAATGTGCTGGGCCGATACCCAGGTGAAACCGATCGACGCAGAAGACCATGCCATCGGCCTTGTGAAATATGAGAACGGTTCCATCGCCCAGTTCGAGGTAAGCTGGACCTTCCGCGGCGGCCTCGATCTCCGCGATGAAGTGATGGGCACCGAAGGCACTATCTGGATCAACAGTTTCCTCCGTACAGGTTTCGATATGTTCACCACCGGCAAAGGGGCCGATTATGTTGCCGAGAAAGCAGAAAGCAATTCCGGCTGGCTGTTCCCGGTAGGTGATGAGCTGAATGAGCTCGGCTATAACCACATGTTCATGGATATGTTCAATTCCATGGAAGCCGGCAAAGCCCCTAAAGAAACGTTTTACGATGGCTACGTGGTGAATTGCGTCCTCGATGCGGCCTATCGTTCGGCCAAATCAAAACAATGGGAGCCTGTAAAGCTCGATACCTGGAGAGGAAGGACCGGCGTTACGAAAGACAGCCATCTGGTGGAATATGATGCCGATCACTACCTCGTGAAAGAAGAAGTGACACATTACGGCGCCAAAAAAGTGATCCTGAAAGATAAGAAGTCGGGGAAGATCAGTGAGCGGGTATTGAGTTAGGTTGAAAGGTTGATAAGTTGACAGGGCGTTTAACCTTGTCAACTTATCAACCTTTCAACTCTTTATTACGGCCTCCCCGCTGGCTTATTACCAGCCGGTTTATTGGTGGCAGGTGGTTGAGCTCCGCCAGCTCCTCCTCCGATAGTCAGGTTCAGCTTTTTGGCTACCAGCGGCAGCAGATCATCAGTTGCAGGGAATGCGATCAATTGCTCCTTGCTTAAAATATAGGCATAGCCATTTTCTTTCGCTACCGCCTGTGTGGTTTGAACGGCCTTTTGTTGTATCGGCGCCAGCAATTGCTGTTCTTTCTGTGCAAGGATTTGCTGTGCCTGCTGGTTGAAGTTCACTATTTTCAGGTATAGCTCATTCAATTCCTTGCGCTTGATATCCCGCATGGCGGGTGTCCATTTCAGAGAATCTACATTCATGATACTGTCTTTCCGCGAAAATTCTGCCTGCATATCGGTTGCCTGTCCCTGCAATGCTTTCTGCTGGTCGGCCATATCATCATTGGCTTTTTTGAATTCAGGCATGGCCGTGATCAGCTCCTGCAGGCTGATATAGCCGATCTTGTTCTGGGCCGCTGCCCTGCCGGCAACTATGGAAAGGCCGGCCACTAAAATCGCAAAACAAAAAAAATTCTTCATGATTGTTGGTTTATTGAATGAGTATTTATCCGAGATGAAGATCGCCGATGATGCCTTCAATCCTGTGCTGCAGCACCTGCTTCACTTTTTCGAAATCGGCTGCCTGTCCCATCGGCGCATGGACGCTGAAATAGAATTTGATCTTGGGTTCCGTTCCACTGGGACGGGCAGAGATCTTGCTGCCATCGGCCAGGATGAACTGCAACACATTCGATTTCGGCAATTGGATGCGCCACTGCTCCCCTGTTTGCAAATTCTTTCCCTGCTGCAGCTCATAATCCAATAGCTGCGCCACCGCTACGCCGTTGATCTGTTGTGGAGGATTGCTGCGGTAGGTCTCCATCATGGCAGCGATCTCTTTCTGACCGTTCATTCCTTTTTTGGTGATCGAGATCAGGTGTTCCTGGTAGAAACCATATTGTACATAGAGGTCGATCAGCTTATCGTAGAGTGTACGGCCTTTGTCTTTTTCGTAGGCGGCCATTTCACAGAGAAGGGCCACGGCAGATACTGCATCTTTGTCGCGCAGCTTAGCCCCTATCATCAACCCATAACTTTCTTCCCCACCGATCACGTAGTTCTCCGAAGCTTCTTTTTCCTTGATCAGTTCGGCGATCCATTTGAAACCTGTGAGCACATCATAACAATTGACCTCATTGGCAGCCGCAATCCGGTTGATCATGTCCGTGGTAACGATGGTCTTTACTACCATATCATTTTTTTGCGAAATACCTTTGACCCTGCGGGCTTCCAGCAGGTAATTGAAGGCCAGCACAGCAGTCTGGTTCCCGTTCATGAGCACCCAATTGCCGTTCTTGTCTTTGATACCGATGCCCACACGGTCCGCGTCAGGATCGGTGCCCAGCAGTATATCGGCATCCAGCGCCTTTGCCTGTTTGAGCCCAATGCTCATGGCTTCGCTTTCTTCAGGGTTCGGGTATACCACGGTAGGGAAATTGCCATCGGGTACTGCCTGCTCCTGAACGATATGAACATTTTTGAAACCGAACCTTTTCAATACCTCAGGCACAAGCTTGATACCGGTGCCATGAATGGGCGTATAGACGATCTTCAGGTCGGATTGCTTTGCGATCACTTCAGGATATACGCTCAATCCTTTCACCATTTGGATATAGGCTTCATCGACTTCAGCGCCGACCAGGGTGATGTTCGATTCACCACCTGTCCACTTCACTTCATCCACCGAAGCGATCTTCTCCACTTCCCTGATCACATTTTTATCGTGAGGCGGCACCAGTTGTCCGCCATCATTCCAATATGCTTTATATCCGTTGTATTCTTTGGGGTTATGGGAGGCAGTACAAACCACTCCGCCCTGGCAGCCCAGGTGCCTGATCGCAAAGGACAGCTCCGGCGTGGGCCGCAACGATTCGAACAAAAATACCTTGATGCCATTGGCCGCCATCACATTGGCCACGATCTCCGCGAAGCTGCGGCTGTTGTTCCGGCTGTCGTGCGCAATGGCCACCCTTATTTCCCCGCCCGGATAGCTTTGTTTAAGGTAATTGGCATAACCCTGGGTCGACATGCCCACCGTATATTTATTCATACGGTTGGTGCCTACGCCCATGATGCCTCTGAGCCCGCCTGTGCCGAATTCGAGGTTCCGGTAAAAAGCGTCCGCCAGTTCATTGGGGTTCTCCTGTTGCAGTTTCCTGATTGCCTCTTTTGTTTCCTGATCATAATTTCCGTTGAGCCAGGCATTCGCCCTCTCCAGGATCTTTGCTTCCATATATTCGTATTTGTTAACTATTATCCATTTGGATAGGAAGTCGTAAGTTATAGAATTTTATGAATGAGGAAATGTATTTTTGTTGAATGTTCCACAACACCGCCAACATGAAGAGCCTGCCAGTTACCATGCTTAAAAGAGCATTGCTGTTCGTAATATCGACTGCCCCTGCTTTGCTGTCTGTTGCCCAGGATAAGCTTCCTGCCCCTGGCCATGATACCACTACCAGGATCAATAAGAAAAGGTTGTGGCTGGTGGCAGGCACGAATGTAGCTTTATGGACAGGTTCCTACATCGCGCTCGATAAGGCCTGGTACTCCGGTTATCCACGCAGTTCTTTTCATTTTTTCAACGATAATGCAGAATGGAACCAGATGGATAAGTGCGGTCATGTATGGACAGCTTACCAGATCAGCCGCGTCTCTTCGGAAATGTGGGCATGGGCCGGTGTGGGAGACAAGAAAGCGGCCTGGTTCGGTGGCCTTAGCGGTGTAGCTTACCAAAGCATCATCGAGATACAGGATGGATTTTCCAGCGAATGGGGTTTCAGTTGGGGCGACATGACAGCCAATGTGGTGGGCGCTGCCGCTTTTGTGGCGCAGGAATTGGGGTGGAAAGAACAACGCCTGCAGATCAAGCTCAGTTACTGGCCCTGGGAATATGATTCGCCTGAGCTGAAAGCACGCCGCGACCAGCTTTTCGGCAAAAGCCTGCAGGAAAGGGTCCTGAAAGATTACAATTCACAAACCTATTGGTTAAGCGCTAATCTGCATTCTTTCTTCCCCGATAGTAAACTTCCCCCCTGGCTCAATATCTCTTTTGGATATGCAGCAGAAGGAATGCTGGGCGCCCTCGATAATAGCTGGATCGATAAACAAGGCGTTGCCCATAACCGTTCGGATATTGCCCGCATACGACGATTCTTCATTGCACCGGATATTGACCTTACCAAAATAAAAACCCGAAGCAAGTTCCTTCGCACCGTATTCTATGCGGTGAATATGGTCAAGATCCCTGCTCCTGCCCTGGAACTGAACTCCAAAGGCCATTTCCGGGCACACGCCGTTTATTTTTAAGCCAACTTTTCCCGATGGTCCTTTAAATCCTAAAAATCATGGTTCAGACAAATATTCCTTACATTCGCTACAAATCAGGAAACCATGGACCTTACTTCCCTATTTGAAAAAGCTGTATCAGATAGTAAGAATTTATCGGACCGTCCCAGCAATGATACCCTTCTCCAATTGTACTCATTTTACAAACAAGCCACCGAAGGCGATATCAATATCGACCCACCTGCCAATCCTTTCGATTTTGTATCGAAGGCCAAATATGAAGCCTGGGCCGGACTGAAAGGAAAAACCAAAGAAGCTGCTATGAAGGAATATATCGACCTGGTGGAGAAATTGAAGAATTGATGCCACTAAAGCCTTCTTCTATAAACTTCGGTTATGCGTTGTAGTTAGCTTTCTGGCTGTGATCTTCGAAATGGACGCAGCAGATACTCCTTCAGCAACAGCGAAAAATCATTCCGCAGGATGAATAATTGCACGATAAAGTAGGCCGTCATACAGAGTATGATCGACCAAACGACCCACCAAAAATTCGAAGTTGTCGTCCACCCGATGCCATACACGACGGGAATGAATAAGCAGCTCCCGATACAGGCATGAAACAACATCTGCCAGTTGAAGGTATAAAGCCCGCCCAAAGATCTCCGCACATAATACCCGCTCAGCACCAGCGTGATCACTTCGGTGATCAGGATCGCCATACAGGCGCCCTTGTCCTGGAATTGCCACGACAACAATAGGGTTAATCCTATGAACAGAAAATTACCGATCGAAAAGCTCTTCAGGCAAAGCCTCTCCTGGTTATGGGCGATCAGCAACTGGTTGCTGAGAAAAAGATTGAGTGATTTCAGCAATGGAAACAATGCCAGCATTTTCAGGTTTACTATGGCGGGGATGAAAGCAGCCCCCAGGAATACTTTCACCAGCGGATCTGCCAGCAGGAAGATCCCAACACACATCGGCACAGAGAAAAAGATCAGTAGTTGAAGGTTACGGTCCACGATCTGTTTAGATTGCGAAGCATCTCCCCCTTTGAGCTTGTATACGATCCTTGGAAAAAAGACCAGCAGTGAATCTGTCAGCAATTGTGACGACATCCGTACCATCCGGATGGAAAAAGCATAGTACCCTACCGCCGTGGCCGTGCTCACCAATCGCAGCAAAACGTTATCGAGCAATAAACTGATGCTGTATACCTGGCTGATCAGATAGGTGGTCCTGGTAGGATGGATATGCTTTTTCCAGTCAAGCCCTTTGAAATGTAGCGGCAGCTCCTTATAAAGTTTGTAGATATTGCATACACCATTCCCGATGCCGGCAGCCACCATGATGGCATAATAGATATAATAATCAGGAGGCGCTTTGATGAGGATGAAAATCGATGCCAGTCCCGATAAACGCGTGATCAGCGACCGGATGGTGATATACCTGAACCGCTCCATGCCCAGGAAATACCACTCGCACGCAAAAAAATTGACCAGGATGGAGGAGAGCGAGAACAATAACAGCCTTATGTCCTGTATCTTGCTCCAGAGCACCAGCACGGAAATGGCATAGAGCACCAGGGTGATGCTCGAAGCGATGAAATGCAATGTCAGCAATTCAGCCACCAGCCTGCTCCTCGCCGCTTTATCTTCCTGCTGTTTCGCTACTTCCCGCATGCCATAGACCAATGTTACGAACTCGGCCACCGAAACGAAATACCAGGTAAAGGAATCGATGAAACTCACCTTCCCGATACCTTCCGGCGTAAGCACCCGTGATAGGTAAGGGATCGACAATAAGGGCAGCAGGACCTGGCTGGCTGAGAGAAGAAAATTGTAGATGAGATTTTTTTTGATGCTCAACAAGCGGATAGATTTGGATCAGCGCGACAACGGATACAAACATAGGTATATTTTCATAAATCCTTATTTTTGTTTGATCCACTTGCACAACCGATCATTCAAACCAACATCAAAACAGTAGCCTGATAATGAGGATAGGAATATTTGAAACGGAACACTATGAAGGTATCTATCCCATCATCAGGTTATTCGACAATGGGAAGAACGAGATCACTATCTTCACCTATCCCGAATCCTGGTTACAACTTCAACATTTGCTGGGCGAAAGGGTGAATCATTATCAGTGGACCGTTAAGGAAGAGCATGAATCCCGTGCCCGGTTCATCCGCCGCATGTACCGTACCATCCGGCGGGAAAGACTGGAGCTCATCTACCTCAATACCATCTCCGATAATTTTATTTTTTATGCAGGGATGGTACGCATGCTGGGGAACAGGAAATGTATCCTCACCTTGCATGAGATCAATGATATGCTCCGTGCAAAACTCAACCGGGGCTTCCGGGGAATAGTGAGGTATATCGGTAAAAAACAGTTGACCGGCGCCGTTAGGGAATTCAATGTAGTAGCTGAGACCATGCTGCCCTACCTGCATTCTCTCCTGCCGGCCGGAAAGAAAACACATTGCCTGCCGGGCTCTATCTTTGAAGAATCACAATACCAGTCCCCGCCCCCGGTGTCGGATGGGAAAATAAATATCGTGGTGCCTGGCTCGGTCGATGAGAACAGGCGGGATTATGGTCTCGTTTTCGGGCTGCTGGAATCCTGCCGGCAAACAGGCATTCAAGTGAAAGTGACATTGTTGGGGGGATATAATGGTCTCTATGGACAAAAGACATTTCAGCAATGCAAGGACAATGCATCGGCCTTTGATAACCTGGTGCTGTATGAAAAAGGCGTGGTGGACCAGCCTGAGTTCGACAGGGTCATGTATGAATCGCATCTCGTGTTCACCCCTTCTGTGATCAGGACGCTCACGGCAGATGGCAATACAGAAACTTATGGTATCAGCAAGTCTTCCGGCAATATTCCCGATATTGTCCGTTTTGCCCGGCCATGCATCCTGCCCCGTGCCTTGGCCATACCCGATGCCATCGGGAGCAGCACCTTTCAGTATGAAACGGTTGGAGAGATCGTGACGTGGTTGCACTCGATAGCCGGTGATCCATCGAATTATGCTTCCCTGCTTGAAAAGGCGCGCAATAATTCAAGGTATTATACTATCGAATCGATCCGCGAAAGGGACCCTGCCCTGTTCGGGCAGTAGGGAGTAATGATGCTTCATGCCCAATGCAACTGTGCCAATTCCTTTTCCGGGATATCTTTTTCCATTTTGTGGACGAGCACATCGTCGACAAAAGAGATATGCTGTTGCACAAGGTTCACAAAGGTTTCATACAGGTAATAACCATCATCATGGATGGACAGTCTTTGAGCCAATACACGGATGGTGTTCTGCTCCCTTTGTAAAAGAGCCAGGTATTGATCGTTGAAGTGATGGCGTGCCAGGAAAGGCAGCAGGAGCCGCTCTTCGGCATCGATCTGTTTTTGAAGATCGTTTTGCCAGAACGCCAGCAAAGCTTCTTTGATCTTCCTCTTATCCCCGTTGCTACGGATCCCGTTCATCAGTTGTGAACAGGTCTTACGGTCGAGCTCATGTTCCCTCGATATGGATTGTAAGGCAATTGCTTTTTCCATAAGGTGCTGTTTCCTTATTGAAAACAAGAATTAATCCATATCCGGAAAATGGGGAAAAATTAGCCGCTCTTTAACGCCGGTGATCTATTTCAGGCTTTTGATGATGGTTTTGAACTCCTCTGTTTGCAGGGAAGCGCCGCCCACCAATCCACCGTCCACATCAGGACAGGAGAACAATTCTTTGGCATTGGCTGCTTTCACGCTGCCACCGTACAAAATGGAGATATTGTTGGCGAGCATCGGGCCGTATTGTTTGGCCAGAATGCTGCGCATATGGGCATGCATTTCCTGGGCCTGTGCTGCCGAAGCGGTTTTGCCCGTGCCGATGGCCCAGATTGGCTCATAGGCGATCACGATACGGGTGATGGAGGCTGCGGGCAAATGGAAAAGGGATTCCCGGAGCTGCGTCTCCACGAACGAATTCTGGGTGCCTGCTTCACGCACCTGCAGGGGCTCACCGCAACAGAAAATAGGACTGATATCGTTTTCCAGGCAGCGGTCAATTTTTTCTGCGAGCATTTGATTGCTCTCCTGGAAATATTCCCTGCGTTCACTATGTCCCAATACACAATACGGAACTTTAATGGATTGCAGCATTTCGGCAGAGACTTCTCCGGTATATGCGCCCGATTTTTTATTGTAACAATTCTGTGCGGCCACGAAATAATTGGTCTCGTCGGCCACTTCACTGTTGGCCATGATGAGGTAAGGGAACGGAACGGCAAAAACCACTTCCTGCTGTGCGCCGAGGCCGATACCGGCTCCCAGGATTTCATCGAGTAAATTTTCCGCCTGCTGATAGGTACAATTCATTTTCCAGTTTGCTGCTGCAATTTGTTTTCGCATGTATCGATATTTTGAATTCAATATCCCTCAAAAATATGTTTCAATTGGTTCACTTCCTTTTCTGTCAGCTCCTTATTCTTAAATTTTTTCCAGTTGGCGATATCGGACAGTGCTTTCCCGAATTCATATTTCGACAATCCTTTATTGCCCCAGGTAAAGCTGGGAATATATTTGGGGGTAAGCCCTTCGCCGAACACATTTGCGCAAATGCCCACTACTGTGCCGGTATTGAAAGAGGTATTGATGGCGGCTCTCGAATAATCGCCCATCAGCAACCCGCATTTGATGCCTGCCCGGATATAATCTTTCGAAGGATAATGCCATACCTTCACTTCGGAAGCGCTGTTCTTGAGGTTCGAATTGGAACTGCCTGCGCCCAGGTTGCACCATTCCCCGATCACTGCATCGCCCAGGTACCCGTCGTGCGCTTTATTGGAATAACCCATGATCACGGAATTCTTGATCTCACCCCCGGCGATGCTGTAGGGCCCGATGGTGGTGGCGCCGTAGATCTTTGCGCCCATTTTCACCACAGCACCTTCACAGAGGGCAAAAGGCCCACGGATGAGGGCCCCTTCCATGACCTCCGCATTCCGCCCGATATAGATGGGGCCGGTGGATGCATTCAAAATACAGTGGCTCAGCTTTGCACCGGGCTCAATGAAAATTTCCCTTGAATGGATCACCTGCACGCTTTCGGGAATGGGCTCGGATGTTCGGCCGGCGGTCACCAGTTGGAAATCTTCCCGCAGCGCCCAATCGTTCCATTGAAAGATATGCCAGGGGTATTGTATGATCTTTACCTTTTCCCAATCGGGATCTTCGGCAGGCATCGATGTTTTGCTCTTCAGGGAAGCGATAAATGACCGAGAGGGAATGATATTGGCCGCAAAGAGAGCAGCTTCCGCTTCGGAAATATTTTCGGTGCCGGAAACCAGTACTACTTCCTGGTCCAGTAATGCTTCCCATTTTTCCCGGATGGTGAGGATGCCGATCCGGATATCGGCTACAGGACGTATGAGTGAGAAAGGAAAAAGATGATCGCGGACCTCTTTGTCTGCAAGGTAGACCGGCTTCATGTGGGGATCGATTTTCGATGTAAAGTCATCAAATGTAAGTTGAAAAGTTAACAGGTTAACAAGTTTACAAGGTAATATCCGGGTTTCAGGAACTCACCAGTCAACATTTCAACCTGTTAACTTTTCAACTTATCAACCTGTCGACCAGGGTCCCTTTAAAAAAAGATCCCCTTCCTGAGAACAGGAAAGGGAAAGTATAGCCATGAAAAACAAAAATGTTATCTTGAAATTAAGATTTTATTTTTTCTTTTCGTAACGTTTCTTGAATTTATCGATCCTACCTGCAGTATCGACCAGAACTTTCTGACCAGTGAAGAAGGGGTGCGATGTGCTGGAAATTTCCAGTTTGATCAGGGGGTAATCATTCCCGTCTTCCCATTTAATGGTCTCTTTGCTGGGTGCAGTAGAACGGCTCAAGAAAGTATGCCCGTTACTCATGTCCTTGAAAACTACGAACCGGTAGCTGCCCGGATGGATGTCCTTTTTCATAAATCTCTGATTTAAAGGTCGTACGGATTTTGCCGTACGGTTTATTTTAATTGCAAAGCCGCAAAATTAGGCTTCATCCGGCGCTCTGCCAAATTAAATTTATTTCTATTGTTGGCCAATTCCGGGTTTCCACAATTGTGGAATTCTTGAACATATTGATGAATATCAAAAAAGAAGTTGACAGGTTAAACGGTTAACAGGTTGACAGGAAGACCTCCGTTTGGTTGGAACTCCTTTGTCAACATTTCAACTTTTCACCCTGCCAACATAAAAAGAGAAAGCACCGGATGCTTTATATACTTACCGAAGTTTGTATACTTACTAACCCAATGCTTTCCTTTAACCGCCTTCCATCTTTTTACAGATTTCCAACGATTTTGTACATTGAAGATACAGTTATCGAATGGCTAGTCCCAAATTTCCGGCCGCTCCGATTTGCACCAGTTGTGCACTATGTTATGCACATGTTTCAGAAGGCCAGTTAGCAATTGGCAGTGGGCACTGCAAACTGCCAACTGATATTGTCGCAATATCAGTTCCTCATATTCTCATACTGCAGCGGAAGGCCTGTATCTGAATTCCTGCATAGTTGGATCACTGATTGGAGATCATCGATTTTCTTGCCTGTTACCCGCACCATATCATCCATGATCTGTGCCTGCACTTTCAGCCCGGAATCCTTGATGAGTTTTACGATCTTCTTTGCATCTTCCTGTTTCAGCCCGTTCCTGACAGGCACTTCTTTTTTCGTTGCCTTGCCGCTCTGGTAGGCTTCTTTGGAAAGATCGAAAGCTTCCGGGGCGATCCCTTGTTTATGCGCCCTGCTGATCAGCACATCAACGATCTGGCGCATTTTCATATTATCGTCAGCTTCCAGGTTGATCCTGAATTCTTTTTTGTTGAGTTCGATGACCACATGCGCATTCTTGAAGTCGAAGCGGTTGGTGATCTCCTTGGTAGTAACATTGACGGCATTGTCCAATGCCTGTGCATCTACTTTACTAACGATATCGAATGAGGGCATAACAAACGGTTTGGCTCAAAGTTAAAGAAATCGTTTGTAGTTTATCGTCTGTTGACAGGTGGGGTTTACTGCTGCCCTCCCCCTGCCCTGTTCTGTTCTTCATTGGCGGCACTGTTGCGCTTACGTGCCTGTGCAACGGTCGATTTACCGAAGCGGTAGCTGAAGGTGGCCGTGAAGGAGCGGTTATCCCACCTGTTCTTTATCCGCATATCGATGTCACTATATAATGTATGCCCGCTGTATTTCTGCCAGTGGAAGGGATCTCTGAAATTGGCGCGTAAGGTGCCTTTCCCTTTCATGATCGTTTTCTGGGCCCCGATGTTCAGGAAATACATAGGGTCGCCGATCGTGAGCCAATCGATGTTCTTGCTGTTGTAAAACCCACTGACCTCCAGCGACCAGCTTTTGGGCAGGGTGAAGGTATTGGAGAGGTTGATAAAATAGGTGGTCTGTTCCAGGTCGATCGGGTCGTTCGTTCCGGTATAGGAATTAAAATAAACACCTGTAAAGCGGTTGTTGAAGACGTTCAGGGACAGGTTGGCCGTCCACCAGGAGACCGGTTTCAGTGGAGCACTGATGGCCAGTCCCACGTTCCGCAATTTCGCTACATTTTTCGGGATAGAGAAGGTGGTGCGTTGGGCCGTATTCTGTTCCTGCAAATTGGTGATCACGTCGTTGGTGACAGTATAATTGAGCGTGGCGGTATACTTGCTCCTGAAGGTATGTTTCAGCTCGAAATTATTGGTGAACTGGGGCATGAGGTAGGGATTGCCCTGCCGGTAGGTGAGTGAATCGAGGAACCAGATGAACGGGTTCAGGTCCTGGTAATTGGGCCGGTCGATCCTTCGGCCATACGAGATCGTTAGGGAATGGTCTTTATTGAATTCATAGTTGACATAAGCAGTGGGGAAAAGATTGGTGTAATTACGGGTGAAGGCCGAATCGAGGGTGACCTGGTTCCCTTTGGCGGTGGTTTGTTCCAGGCGTAGTCCAAACTGGCCGCTCCATTTTTTCCATTTCTTATTGACACTGGCATAAGCGGCATTGATATTTTCCTGGTAGATGAAATGGTTGGAGCGTGCGTCCGGCTTCCAGACAGGAACACCTCCATCCATTTCCTGCCGTTCATAGCCAACTTCATTATTATTCCTCACAAAACTCGATTTGAATCCTGCGTCCAGCCGCATATCGCGCGGCATAGGATAAGTATAATCTGCTTTAATGGAAAAAATATCGATGCTGCTGGGAATATCCCCTTTCAATACCAGGCTGCCTACCTTGTGGCCCCCGAAATCATCATACACATTGGTGCCAAGGAGCATCTTGGCATGGTTGCTGTAGCCGATATAATCCAGGTCTACCGTCAGCTCATGACCTGCCGAATCGAAGGAATGTTTGTAATTGAAATTGCCCGAATAATTGAAGAAATCGAACTGGTTGATGGTATTGGATTCCAGTACGTTCTCTACACTATCATCGGGCCTGGTGATGGCCTGTACGTTGTAAGGGGTGGGCCTTCCGAAAAAGCCGAAACCGTTGAGCACGACGCCGAATACGTTCTTCTTGTCCAAATAATAATCCAACCCGAATTTCAACGTGTGGTTATTATTGCGAAAGTTGAAGGTGGTATAAGAAGAGGAGATGGAATTGAGCGAGCCATTTTTCTCATACAGCCTTCTATCGAGGCTCAGTTCACCTTTTCCTTCCCGGTAATTGAAAGTATAATTCCCGAAGAGGTTGAGCTTGCCTTTCCTGTAATTGAGGTTGATGCTGTTACTGGTCTTGAAGGGAGTGAAAAGATCCTGCTGCCGCTTGAAAAATCCCAGGGTGCCGCCAAGGGTGATGCTTCCGTTGAAACCGTCGGTCTTGCTTTTCTTTGTTTTGATATTGATGATACCTGAATTGCCCGATGCATCATATTTGGCAGGAGGATTGGTCATGATTTCGATCTGGTCGAGGGCCGATGCGGGCATGTTCTTCAGCAGATTGGCCAGGTCGGCCGGTGAAAGGTAGGTCGGTTTTCCATCCATCATCACTATCACGCCCTGTTTACCTCTCAGGCTGACGACACCGTCATTGTTGACGGAAACGCCCGGCGATTTTTCCAATACTTCCATCGCCGTGGCCCCGGCATTGGTAGGGGCCGCTTCTACATTCACTACCATCCTGTCGATCTTGTTCTCGATGAGCGGTTTCTTGGCGGTGATCGTTACTTCATCGAGCGACTGGCCGGCGGAAGACAATTGAATGGAAGGGATGGTGATAACAGGTTTTGAAGCGGTGATGGAAATGCCATTGTGAAGCACTTGCCGGTACCCAACGGCAGTTATGCGTAACAGGTAGTTCCCTTCCTGCAATTGATCGAATTCGAAAGTGCCTGATTGATCGGATACAGCCACTTTGATCAACAGGGTGTCTTTGGCGCGGAGCAGCGACACGGTGGCCGCTTCCAGGCCCTTGCCGCTTTCTGCGGTAACGGAACCCTGGATCCTGCCCGGCCGGGTTTGCGCCAGGAGCTGGCCGGATAACATAATCATAATAAGGACTAAGGTAAAGAGCGTAGATTTTTTCATGTTTTGGTCCCCGTTTTTTGCACGATACAAGTCACAGCATGTTCTATATAAAATTCATGCTTCCGGGCCCGCCTTCAAACAGAATTATATACTGGCGGTCGCAGGGACTGACGAAACGCTTCGTAAAGAAAAGAAAAAAAGAGGCCCCGATAGACATCGGGGCCCGTTAACCAAAACTAACTGCTTATGAGAAAAACTGTATGACTGCTTGTGTAGATTTATTTGCTCAAATATTGACTTCTTTTTTTATCCCGTTCACATGTAAGAGATCCCACATCCAACCAGGTACATCAACAACACTGCTATGAGTAATATCTTTTTCATAATTCCGGTTTACATATATATGACTACTAAAGAAAGGAAAAGTTACGCCTGGTACTGTTAAAGTTTTTTTAAAGGGCCCCGATAGAAATCGGGGCCGGATTTTTCAAACTATTATCAAAAAACAAAAGTGAGACGCGTATGGTTTATTCTCCGCCTTTCACGCGGTTCTGTTCTTCACTGGCTCCTCTCCTGCGCTGCCCGTTATTGTTGTTACTCTTGATGGGCTTCCCGAAACGGTAGGTCAGCGTAAGGTTCACCACTCTGTTATCACGTCTATTGGTAAACGTAGCTTCGGTGGATTTGAAGTTGATCTGTCCTCTCGGGATCTGGGTATAGAAAATGTCCCGCACGTTCAGCTTGACGGTCCCTTTGCCATCCAACACCTGTTTGGAGACGCCGGCCCCCAACTGGCCCATCGGCTCAAGTTGTATCTGGCCTTCGATGCCTTTTGTGCGTGCCCATCCACTCAGTTCGGCGCTCCAGCCTTTATCGAAGCGGAATTGGTTGTTGATGCTCATCATAAGGTTGCCGGCTTCCACCTGGATATCTTCGCCATATAATTTTCCACTGTATTTGTTGTAATTGTAGTTCGTGTAAATATTGGTGGAGAACCATTTTACCGGTTGTAGCTGAAGGTTCACCGAAATACCTGCATTTTGTCTTCTCCCGATATTTCCCTGTCGCACGATGGTGCCATATCCTTTTCCGCCGCCTGGCAGGGAATCCTGGTCGAATATTTCATTGAACAGGTCGGTGGTGGCGCTATAGTTGAGCGTAGTGGTCAGGAATCCTTTGAAGATATGGGTCAGCTCGAAGTTGTTGGAATACTGCGGCCGCAGGAACGGGTTGCCAACTCCGTACGTGTATTTATCGATGAAGAACATGAATGGGTTCATATTCTGGTAATTGGGCCGGTCGATCCGGCGGCCGTAGGAAATGCCGAACTGGTGGTCCTTGCTGGCTTTGAAGCTGACATATACGGTGGGGAACAATCCGTCGTACGACCGTTTGAAGGAGGAATCTTTTCTTTCGGGATTGCCGTATTGCAGCCCATTGTAGTTGGTATTCTCATAGCGTAGACCTGTCTGCAAACCCCATTTGGGGCTCAATTGTGTACTGAGACTGATATAGGCGGCATTGATATTTTCCTTGTATTTGAAAAAGTTGGTCTTGCCATAATCGGGTGTCCATTTCATTTCTTCAGGATCTGCACTGACCAGGGAGCCGGTAAAATAATTCGCTTTGCTGTCGTTCACCACATAACTCGATTTCAGTCCCATTTCCAGTTTCGTTTCTTTGTTGATCGGGTGTGTATAATCGGTCTTGGCCGAATAGATACTGATGGTGGCCGGCAGATCGCCCATCAGGCGCTCGTCGTATTTTTTAGTCCATTCCGGTGTGAGCGTCGTATTGAGGAACTGTTGAGCGTTGGAGATACCATACAACACGTAATCCAGGTCTGCCGTGAGCTCGCGGCCGGTAGTATCGAACTGGTGGCGCATATTGAGGTTCACGCTGGCGTTCCTCCATATTTCTCTCATGGTGTTATTGGCCTGCACGATGGAATCGGTAATAGATTGCGGGTTCTTCAGGTAGCTGGTATTCACACCGAGCGTGGAAGAAGGATTGTAGAATCCGCTGAACACGACGCCGAGGGTCGTTTTATCGGTGAGAAAATAATCGAGGCCGATCTTCAGGTTATTATTCAGGTTCCTTCTGCGCATCAGCGTGCTCTGTTCGAAGATGGCTTTGGTGCTCTGGTCGTCGTTCTTATAACGGCGGTAGATATCGAGCTCCTGGAAATTATTGTTACGGTTGAAGCTGTAATTGCTGAACAGGTTTATTTTGCCGTTGCGGTAATTCAGGCTAAGGCTTTCATTGGTCTTTGCATATACACCCTGCCCATACCCTGCGCTCACATTGCCATTGAAACCTTTTATCTTGTTCTTCTTCGTTCTGATATTGATGATCCCTGAATTGCCGGAGGCATCGTATTTGGCCGGCGGATTGGTCATGATCTCGATCGTTTCGAGTTGGGAAGCCTGCATGCCTCTCAGCATGTTGGCCAGTTCCGATGAGGAAAGATAGGTAGGCCGTCCATCGAGCATGATCATCACTCCCTGTTTACCTTTCAGGCTGATATTACCGTCTTTGTCGACCTGCACGCCGGGCGCTTTCTCCAGCACTTCGAGCGCATTGGCCCCTACATTGGTCACGGACGCGTCTACGTTCAATACCGTTTTATCGATCTTTTGCTCGATCATCGGCTTCACGGCAGTAATGGTCACTGCAACGAGTTCCTTTGAAATGGAGGCGATGGTGATCACCGGCAGGTCGAGCACAGGTGTTGTATTGCCCAATTCGAATAAATGGCTATAGGATTTGCTATAGCCAACAGCCGATACGGCTACCAGGTATTTACCCTGAGGTGTGTTCTCGAATATGAAATTTCCAGATTTATCCGAAACGGATGTTTTAAGGACGCTTGAATCGGCAGCCCGAAGCAGGGAGATGGTCGCTGCATTGAGCCCCGGTCCTTTGGCATCTGCTACCCTGCCCCTGATGGCGCCAGGTGTTTGGGCATTGACTATCAGTGGCAGGATAACAATACCAAGGATGTTGAATAGTTGAAGTAGCTTTCTCATGGCTATAGTTCTAATAATTGTTTGATACTTTGTCTTAATGATTACAGTCCAAAAATAAGTACTATGTTTTGCATAGTACAATGCCTTGGGTTCAATGGTTGATTTTACTGATAACCGGAAAATAAAGGGAACATGGGTTGGACGAACAGCGGTCCAATGAGGTTACAGCCCTGAGCCGTTCAGGGATGAATGGAAAGAAAATAGAGATTGGCGGTAAAAATGACTATATCCTCCTTAAGCGGGCTTTTTCTTCGTGAAAAAGAGGTACAGCCCAATACCAGCGATCACCAGCAAGGTGGAGATGATCTCAGCCTGGGTGGGGTGGAACCCGCCGATATCATATTTGGTATTGACGCGGATCTTTTCAACGAAGAAACGCTCGATACCATTTATAATAAGGTAAACAGCGAACATGGTGCCCGGCACTTTGAAGCGACGGCGGAAAGTCCATAATAGCATGAAAAAGATAAGACAGGTGACCGTTTCATAGAAGGGTGTGGGAAACACCGGCACCGGCAATTGAGAACAATATTGTTGTCCGGTACATCCGGCGATCGGGGTGCCTTCATTGATCACGTTGTGCGGATAGGGATAAGCGATCATCCAATCGGGCAGCCAGCCGGGCGCTTTCACACGCTTATGGTGTACTCCTTCGAGAGAGAGTGTGTTGAATGTTTTCAGGTAGAAATTCTTGTTTTGCTCCAGCGTTGCGCGGAAAGTGGCTGTATCTGCGAGGGCAACTTTCGAATCGGGCGTAGTGATATAGGCGCTGTTGAGAATGCCCCAGTCGCCATCCCCGGAAACCTGGCAGCCGATCCGGCCGATGGCATAAGCGATCAGGAGGCCCGGCGCCACTGCATCACAAAGATGTCTGAAGCCGATCTTGTGTTTACGTGCATAGATCCAGATAGCGGCGGCTGCGCAGATCAACCCGCCATAAAAAGTAAGTCCGCTGAACGACAGCAACGCTTCCACCGGGTTACGCACAAATTCATTCCAGTTCTCGAGATTGTGAAATATTTTGGCGCCGAGAAACCCGAACAGGGCTGCATAGATCACGAGGTCTCCTACCCTGTCGTGCGGCCATATACGGATGGTGCGTTCTTCGGGCTGTGCCAGTTTTTGTTTATTCTTTTCATACCATTTGATACCTGCGAACAGCAAGCCGGCAATAATACCTGCCGGCCAGTTACCTTCACCGGAAAATATGAATTCCTGCGGATCGGCGGTGCTGCTATTATCGGCGAGGAAAAGCCCCAGTATCTTATAACCCAGCAGGAACCCCAGGAAAAAATTAAGCAGGAGTTCCGTCATCCCTGCCGGTTTTCCCACCATGATCTTCACATCTTTTCCCACCAGTAATCCCGCACGCTCCTTGCGTTTCAGCTCTTTGGTCAGCACCCAGGCCGCTGCCAGGAAGGCGATAGCTACAAAGAAACCGAAAGAGTTGATGAAACGGAGACCGGGGAGGTTAATGCCGAAAAGATCCTTGAATGCGTAGTACAGGTTGGGATACATGTAGGTATAGTATAATTGAAAGTGCAATGATAAGGAAAGCTGGCCAATGAAAAAACCCTCCCATGAATGAGAGGGTAACCACTATGAACAAAGCTGAACTAATCAGCAACATTCCTTAACAATATTGATCGAAAGCGGCGATCAGGTTATGCGCGATCATCTGCGCCGGCCTGCCTTCGATCTGGTGCCTCTCGATAAAATGGACCAGTTCCCCATTCTTGAACAGGGCAATAGCCGGTGAAGAGGGCGGATAAGGCAATAAATGCTCACGCAATTTCTTGACGGCATCGATATCGAACCCGGCAAAGCTGGTGCTGAGGAAATCAGGCTTTTTGGAGGAATTGGCTACCGCCATCAGTACGCCAGGACGGGCAGAACCGGCCGAACAACCACAAACTGAATTGATCATGACCAGTGTAGTGCCTTTTTTCTGCAATTGATCGTCGACTTCCTGGGAAGTTAAGAGCTCGCTAAAACCATGGTCGGTCAGCTCTTCTTTCATCGGTGTTACTATTTCTGCCGGATACATTTTTTTATGTTTTTGATTCGGATGTAGAACGCAAATCTAGGTAAAAAGGTTGATTTGGGCTTTGAATAATCAAAAAACTGCAATTGTGACATGATTTTTAAGTAATGACTGCAATTGTGTCCTGATGGATATTGATAACGAGACTGCCCGGCAGAAAAAGGCCCTGATTTTTGACATGGTACGCCATTTGAAAAAAGACTAACCGTACAAGCAATCAATAAACTTAAAAAAGTATACACTATGGCACTTGTCAAATTCAACAACCGGATCAGCAATTCAGTATTCGATGAATTGTTCAATCATTTCCCTGCTACCTGGACCAACGGATGGAAAGACAATTATTTTCATTTCCCTCCCGTGAACATTCATGAAACAAAAGATGCCTATCATCTCGAGCTGAATGCAGCAGGATTGTCTAAAGAAGATTTTCAATTGAACGTAGAAGATGGTTTATTAACCATTGCCTTTGAGAAGAAGGAAGAAACAAAATCCGAAGACTACAAAACTGTTCGTCGTGAATTCTCGCAACGCAGTTTTAAACGCAGCTTCCATCTGGATGAATCAGTGGATACCGATAATATCCAGGCCAAATACGAGAACGGTGTGCTGAAATTACACCTGCCGAAGAAAGAGCAGACAAAAGCTGCTACCAAACAAATTAACATTCAATAATTAAAGGAAAATTAAATTTTCTATTTCATAAGCAGTTGGTTTTGGTTTAAGTCCCATCCCGGTTTCTACCAGGATGGGTTTTTTATTGTTTTGTGTTAACTTCGGCCACGATTTTACCATAACATGAGATCATGCTAAAGACCCGTATCTGCAAAATCACCTTTTTGGTTATAATACTGATTAGTCCTTTTGCCAGGATGGCCGCACAGGAAAACCGTTCGGACACCCTCAAAAAACCGGCTGACACCATCCCAGTGCCACATGATTCCGTCGAAGTGGCTACCAGGATCAAAAACCTGACCCCCTACTTCACCCTTCCTGTCGATTCCGTGTTGAATTATAACCTGGAGCTGAATAAGGATGAATCCAAATATTACTGGTACCTGCGTAATTCGCCTGTCGGGCTCCGGATCAATAAAGACAATGGGATGCTCACCTTCAAGGCCGAGAAGTCCTATTTTCTCTCCGGCCGCCTGAAATACGACCAGGAATACCGCGTGCAGGTGGGCGTCCAGAACCTTGATAATCCTATCGACAGGGTGGATACTTTTTTTGCCGTGGTCTTTTATAATACGGAGATCATCCCTTCCAAATTGAAGCCTTCCGTGAGCACAACCCTTACAGTGGAAGAAGGCGATACCGTTGCCTTCAAAGTGCAGTGTGAAGATGGCAGCTTCCCCATCGAAAATATTACCTTCTTTGCCAATACACCCCTGAAGAATTTCACCCAGGTGAAAAAATGCGATGATGATTTCATCTGGACGGTGCCTTACGATTTCGTGAAGGATACGGATTCCGGCAAAGTGCGATTGCTTAACCTGAGCTTCGTGGGCGCCAATAAATTCATGGTCAAGGATACGGCCATCGTGCGCATCATTGTAAAAGATGCCCTGAACTATCCACTGGCCGTACAGGAATACAATATGCAGGTGCGAAATATCAACACCTATATCCTCCAACTGAAATATTCTTTCCTTCAACTGGATAAACGGGTACGCAACGTAAAGAATACCCGCACCTCTTTCGATATTACCGGCTCCACCACCGCGCTTACCGGAAGCATCCTCTCTTCTTCCTCTTCAACCAATAGCCAGCAGGTAGGCAAGGTTTTGCCCAGTGTAGGTGTTTCACTGGTGCCGATCAAGGAAGCCGTGGCCCCCCAAAAAGTGTTCGACCAGAACCAGGCTTCACTGGTGCGAAGCTCCATCAAGCGACTGGATTATATTGTGCGCGATAATAATCTCGTGGGAGAAAGAGACCCGGATATCACCAAAAAGACAGCCAAATTGAAAGAAGAATTGAAACAGATCCAGATCCAGTTGATCGATATCCCGATCGTAGATACCAACGATATGACGGAGGAAGAGCTGAACCAGTATTTCAACAGTCCGAAAGTGACCAGGAAATACAGGTTGAAAAAATAGCCCGGGTGGTCAATCGCATTCCCCTTTGTCCTGTTTGCTCACCGTTTCTGCGAACGACTGTACCGGTACATTTTTGATGGTCGTCTTACCACCTTTATTCACAGCAATGGTCTGGAGTATGGCGCTATCTGCAAATGCTTTTTGCACCAATACCCCGTCCGAGTTGTTCATCCCTTCGAATAAAAGGTTCACGGCAGCCTTTACTGAATCTTCAGTGGATTGTGCATGCAGATAAAAAGCAGGGAGCAACAGCACTGTTAACAATAATACAATTCGGCCCATGTTAATGGAATTAACTGTTTCTGGCAAATGAGTTGGCATATTTAATATAAACCGAACAGTTATGAATGCCTCATCTTTTACACAGGCGGCTGTAGCCGCAGCGCTTACCGTACTGGCCGTGAGTTGCAGTACTGCCAACAGCACGCGTAGTTACCCGGAAGACCGCCCGGTGGTGGTGGTCGACGGACGACCTGGCCATATCCCTCCGGGGCAAATGAAAAAATACGAGCGTTATGAATACAGGCGGTACCCACTCATCGTGGTCCGCACACCTTCGATCGTCATTCAACGTTATAGTGATGGCCGCGACTGTTATGTGAACCCGGCAGGATATTATTACTGGAAAGGGTTCGACAACAGGTTTTACCTGGATGAAAGGTATCTGTCGCGCGTCGATTACAACGACAGGGATTACCGCGACTGGAAGTACAAAGGCAAATATTACAAGGAACGTGGCCGAGGCCATGGCAGGTATAAAGACAGGGACAGGGATGACGACGACGATCGTTAAAATTGGAATGGCCTGAATGAAAAACGGGGCGCAGGATATCAAAAGTCCGGCGCCCCGTTGTATTATATCGGGCTGGTTCAATACCCCAGTATCTTCAACATACTTTGGGCTGTTTGTTCCTTGGCATATACCCAATCGGTGAGTTTGCCATTCTTATCATAACCAACGATCACATGCTTGGGCGATGGGATGAGGCAATGCTTGATGCCGCCATAGCCGCTGATCTGGTCCTGGTAAGCGCCGGTATGGAAAAAGCCTACACGCAGCGGTTCCCCATTGGTGATCTTGGGCAGGAACACTTCATTCACATGCTCTTCCGAATCGTAATAATCGTGGCTGTCGCAGGTGATGCCACCGAGCACTACCCGCTGGTATTCCTGGTCCCATTTGTTGACCGGCAGCATCAGGAATTTTTCACCGATGCCCCAGGTATCGGGTAAGGTGGTGATGAAAGAAGAATCGATCATATACCAGATCTCACGGTCGTTCTGCATCTTCTGGCCGATCACACTGTAAATATGCGCCATGCTCTCTCCTACCGTATAGCTGCCGAACTCGGTGAAGATATGCGGCATCGGTACGTTGTTCTTCTTGCAGGCTTTCTTGATATTCCCTACGATCTCGTTGATCATGAACTGGTAGTCGTATTCGAATCCCAGTGAGTGTTTGATGGGGAAGCCGCCGCCGATATTGATGGAATCCAGTTCAGGACAGATCTTCTTCAACTGGCAATAAAGGTTGATCACTTTATTGAGCTCGCTCCAATAATAGATATCGTCTTTGATCCCTTTGTTCAGGAAGATATGGAGCATCTTCAACTGGAAGCGGTCTTCATTGCCTTCGATCTTATCTACATAAAATTCCAGCACATCCCTTGCCCTGAACCCGAGCCTGGAGGTATAGAAAGGAAAGGTAGGTTCTTCTTCCGCTGCCACGCGGATGCCCAGTTTGAAGGGCACTTTTACCGATTTCTTGTATTGCTGGAGCTCATCCTTGTTATCGAGCACAGGCACCACATTCTTGAACCCGCTGTTGAGCAGGCTGGCAATGCGGCTGGTATAGCTCTTTTGCTTGTAGCCGTTACAGATAATAAAAGTGTCTTTGGTGATCTTCTTCCTGGCGTACAGCTTCTTGATGATCTCGATATCGTAGGCGTAGGAGGTCTCGAGGTGAATATCGTGTTTCAGGGCTTCCTCTACCACAAAGGAGAAATGGGAGCTTTTGGTACAATAGCAATAGTTGTACTCTCCTTCGTAGCGGTGCTTTTTGATGGCATTGGCAAACATTTTCTTCGCCTTTTTGATCTGCATCCCGATCTTGGGAAGATAGGTCAGCTTCATGGGCGTGCCATACTTTTCAATGAGCCCTGTCAGATCGAGTCCGTTAAAGAAGAGGTTACCTTCTTTCACATCAAATCCTTCCTGGGGGAAATTAAAGGTTTGCTGCACCAGGTCGGTGTACGAGTTGTTCATGTACTGATTAGGATTGCTGATGGTGGTGGATTTAATTGGTTAGAACTACTACAGATGCGGAAACAGTTTACAAAAATAAATGTTTGTCCGATTTTACAAATAAAAAAAACCGGGTGTTAACACCCGGTTCATATTGGCTAGTAATTATGATGCTTATTTTACGGAAGCAACCAGTTTCTTGAAGCTCTCCGGCTCGTTCATGGCCAGGTCGGCCAGGATCTTACGGTCGAGGCCAACGCCTTTCTCGTTCAGTTTGTGGATGAACTCGGAGTAGGTCAGACCTTCTTCCCTGACGGCTGCGTTGATACGGGCGATCCACAGTGCGCGGTATTCCCTTTTCTTCAGTTTGCGGCCTACATATTTGTACTGGAGGCCTTTTTCCATTACGTTCTTCGCAACGGTATAAACGTTCTTACGTTTGCCATAATAACCTTTGGCTGCTTTCAGGATCCTTTTCCTGCGTGCCCTGGATGCTACGGCGTTTACTGAGCGTGGCATATCTTAATAATTTGAATAGTTGAAAAATGTGATCATTTGAAAACCGTCCGCTGATCGGAGATCAATGGACTATTTCAGTCTTAACAGGCGTTTTACGAAATCGAGGTTTGCCGGGTGAACTACCCCGTCTTTTCTCAGGGCACGTTTACGCTTTGTTGATTTTTTGGTCAGGATGTGACGCTTGAAAGATTTCTGGTGTGTGATCTTCCCGGTGCCGGTTACTTTGAATCTCTTCTTGGCACTGGAATTGGTTTTAACCTTTGGCATTTTAATACCTTTTACGATGATACCCTGCTGGCGCCCCCGAACAGTCGGAGAACTTTTTGGGCCTTGTGGGCAATATGCGGATCGGCCTGGTTAGGACCAAAACGCAAAAATGGAGCGCAAAGGTAGGCGATTATTATGATATAATCAACAGTTCCTATTTATAAAAAGACCGGGAACTGATGGTGGCTCCAAAGGTAACCAATTTATTTGCAGGCTGTTAGCTATCCGCGACCGTTGTTGCCAAGAATATTGGAAATTCAAAACAAATAACCCAATTTGCGGTGATCGTGCATCTGCTACAGAACCTGATGAAATGATTTCCTATGGAGCAAATTCTGATCGGAACCTGTGTTTATATCCTGAAAACGGGCAAGAACCTGTATAAGATCGGTAAAACGCAAGATCTTGCCAAAAGGCTGGCGGCTTACCATACCCATTCACCCGTGGTGTTCCGCGTGATCCGGCAGTATGCTGCCAGCAATATGGCCGAACTGGAAGAAGGGCTGCATATCGTTTTCCAGCATAAACGGGTGAAAGGCGAATGGTTCGAATTGCAGGATTCGGATCTCCTTATCTGCGATAATATCGCCCGCAGCTACGCGCTGGCAAATATGCAGAAACAATCCAGAAAATATTCGGATATCCATTACAGTGAGCATCCCCTCCTGCAGGTAATGGAAGCCAACGAAAAATACCTGAACGATTATGCCCGCGTAACGCAGGACGTGGAGATGGGCCTCAGCACAGAAGAGATATTTGCCCTCAACGAAGGCACTGTCCCCAAAACGACCATTGAAACGGTACGCCGGTTGCTCAAATTCAGGACTCCCAATTCTGCCTACCTCGTGAAGTGGCTGAATGTGGTGAACGACCTCAGCGAAGGGCTTACCGAGAAAGCCATCCTCGAAAAATATGCAGGTACGGTTAACAGGACTACCATCCAGATGATCAGGAGGATCCTGAGGAACCAGTTGTATTGAGTGCTTACAATTCGAAGATCAGTTGGTCATCCCTGTCTTCCACCTGTATCCTCCTGATAAAATTATCGTACCCCGCCTCATTCTCATGGCTGCTGTACGTGCCATAGGCATCGATCGTGTAACCGATCAGTCCGTCATTGGCCTGAATGATGTATATAATGGAGGAATCATCCGGGTTCGATTCCCCTTCGAAGCGGTAGGTCTTGATGATCTTCATATCTTCCGGCTGGTAGAATTTTCCTTTCCTGGCCGTAAATCCTTCGGGCGACCATTTGAACTCATTGTCCTTTTGCTGCACCCTCAGTTTTTCCAGCACTTCCATCATGGTTGTCATTTGTTCGGAGCGTGTCATAAGGATTGTATTTTATTGTTCCCGGTAGGGTTTTATCCTGGGTATCCAGCGGGGTACCTGTTTTTTATATTCCGCGTAATCATTGCCAAACCTTTTCAAAAGGTCCGGCTCCTCTTTGAGCATGAAATAACAGGTATTGATGAGAAAGAAAATGCCAGCCCAGATGAGCACCCGGGTAGAATGAAAGAACATTGATTCTCCGATCAGGATAAAGAACACCCCGCTGATCATCGGGTTCCTGCAATAGCGGTAAGGCCCCTCCACCACCAGTTTCTGCGGCGCTGCCCAGGGAGCCAATGTTCCCTTGCCTTTTGTGCCGAACAAAAAGATCGTGAAGATGAGCAGGGAGAGCCCACACAACAGGACGAGCGCCCCGGCTATTTTGAGGAGGATATGATCAGGGATGAACGATGCCTCTCTACGAATGATCTGCCAGGGAACGATGACCGTTACGGTGAACGGCAGCAATAGCACATCCCGGAGGTGCAAGAGAATAGAAGGGCTGTTCATAATAGTTGAACTTTCTCTTTTATCAATGCAAAGTTGCCAAATATTCAGCAATCCCGCCGGTATTCTTATCAGGGCAGGACACAATTATTTCCATAACTACTGAAACCTAAAATTTACCTGGAAGACAACGCGCTTACCCAGGTGTACGCTATGAACGTGCTGGCATACACTATCAACAGGTTGTTGGAGAGGTTCGACAGGGTAATGACGAAGGTGATCAGCCCGAATATTATGAAGACCATCGACATCCATTGCACCCTCGAATTGTTCCTGAAGCGGAAGGGATATTGGGAATGGCCGAGCGGCAGCGCAAGTGAAAGCATCACAAGACCGCCAAATAATAATGGCTTGCTGATGCCTGGCAGCAACAGGCTGATGACCACCAGGGCAAAACCAGCCGTAAGTGCACCCACCGTGAGCCAGGCGCTGATGCGTTCGGTAGCGGTCAAAGCATATTTGCCGTCTTTGTGGAAGAGCAGGAAAAAATTGGCCAGTGGATTGATGATCCAGGAGGTGGCGGCGAATAAAATATAGATCCCGGCAACAGCGACCCCTACTACTGTCCAGTGATCATCGGTGCTTCCTGTCAACCTAACGAGCACGCGCATCCCAATATAGATCGCCACAGGTATGATCCAGCGGGCATTTTTACCTTTGTTGTTGATCCAAAAACTGTATTGCAACAACCAGCGGTAAGGAGCTATCTTCGATTTGAGCGCCTGCTTCAATCCTACCCTGCCGCTTTCCATATTCGGTTGTAGTCGCAGTGCTTCGCGGAAATGACTGGCAGCTTCCCGGTGCTTTCCTTTTTCCAGGTAGTTCCAGCCAACGGTAGTATGGGTGAAATGATTTTCAGGATCCTGCTCCAGGGCGGCCTGCATGGTCTGGATGGCATCATCGACCCGCCTGAGCTTATTGAGCGCCGTTGAGCGTGCATTGAGGCAGGTGATATTTTCGGGGTTCACCGCCAATCCTTCATTCGCTTTTTCCAATGCCTGTTCAAAATTCCGTTCTTCGATCAGGGTGAGCGACCACAGCCCGAAAAAATCGGCCGCATAGGGATTGAGCTCAACGGCCTTTTTCAGGTTTGCCTGTGCGGCGCTATGCTGGTCGGTCTGGTAATAACCGAATGCCAGCAAATAAAAATAGTAACCTTCCAGGGGTGCGAGCTGGATAGCTTTTTGTGCGAGTGCGATGCCTTCGTTGAATTGTCGAAGTTCATATTTGCAGCGTGCCAGCAGGGAGATGGCCTGGTCATTGTCGGGGTCCTGCCGGAGCGCATCCGTCAGTTGCTGCTCCGCATCTATGGGCCTTCCCTGTGCCAGTAAGAGATTGGCCCTTCCCAGCAAGGCTTCTACTTCGAACATGGCTATTTTTTGAACTTGAGGAATTTCAGTATATCATCATACAATCCCGATTCATTGGCATAGAGCGCATAATTGCGGGCCGACGAGAACCATTCGAGCGTGGTGGGCCTGTGTTGTTTCACAGCCTTCAGCAGATCTTTCGTGCTGATCGCCTGCAAAGCGCCACTGCTTAGGGATTCCCGGAGCTTGGCTTCTACCGCCAGGTCTATCACAGCTTTGAGATCGGCGCCGGAATAGTCGGCTGTTTGCTCCGCGATCTTTCTGGTATCGATCTCTTTGACCGGTTTATTTTTCAACAGGCTGATGAGTATTTCTTCCCTGGCTTTTTCATCCGGAGGCTCCACGAAGATCACGCGGTCGAACCGGCCGGGGCGGCGGAATGCGCCATCCACGCTCCACGGCGCGTTGGTTGCGGCCAGCACCAACACCCCTTCATTGTCCGATTGTACCCCATCCATCTCGGCCAGGAACTGATTGATGACATGCCGCATGGCCGATTGTTTCATATCGTTGCGGCTGGCGCCCATAGCATCCACCTCATCGAAGAAGAGCACGCAGGGCGCGTGATGCCGGGCCAGCTCGAAAATGCCGTGCAGGTTCTTTTCACTGTTGCCGATCCACATGTCGAGGATATCGTGCAGGCCGATGCTGATGAATTTTGCATTGATCTCTCCTGCCGTTGCTTTGGCAATAAATGTTTTGCCGCAACCGGGAGGGCCATATAGCAGGATACCGCCTCCGATCTTTTTCCCGAATGCCTTGTACAGTTCCGGGTTCTTCAGCGGTTGTATGATCTTGATGGCTATCTCTTCCTTGATGCGCTCCATGCCGCCCACATCGGAGAAACGGATGGAAGGCTTTTCGAGAAAATGTTTTTGGGAATCGTACTGAAGATCGTCCTCCTGATCTGCCGCATCTTCCTGCTGTCTACCGGTGCCGGATATACGAAGAAGGTTGTCGATCTCCTCATCCCTGAAATCGGGATGAAGGGCGATCACTTTCTGGTATACTTCCACTGCCTGTTGCAGGGAATGTTCCCGTACCAGGCATCGCACGAAGAGTACCAGGGCCTGGGTAGGCAGCTGGTCCTGGATCTCCTCATAAATGATGATGGCTGCAGAATATTTCTTTTGATGGTAATAGGCTTCCGCCAGTCCGAGCCTGGCTTTCATATTACCATAGCTGCGCGCCAGCACTTCACGGAACTGTTCTGCCGCTTCAGGATACATTTCTTCCCTCAATAATACATCTGCGAGGTGAAGGCGCAGCGGCACATTATCGGGCGATAATTCCAGGGCCTCCCGCAGATTTTTGATCGTTTCATTCATCGCACACTGTTTCAGACATTAATACAACAATCTCACTTTGATCGTGTTCTTCACTTCCTTGAGCAACTGGAAGGCGGTATTGGATATTTTGCGGTCCACGTCCAGCACTACATAACCAATATCATCATTGGTCTTGAGGTATTGGGCCAGGATATTGATATTGTGCTTCGAGAGCTCTGTATTGATCTCCGACAGGACCCCCGGCACATTTTTATGTATATGGAGGATGCGGTGGGTGCCTTCCTGCGGCGGAAGGCTCAGCGGCGGCACCGTATGTGAACCAATGGTGACGCCCATTTCCAGGAACTGGTATAATTTATTGCTTACATCATCCCCGATATTCATCTGCGCCTCTTCTGTAGAGCCGCCGATATGCGGGGTGAGGATCACATTGGGCAGGTCTTGCAAGGGTGTCTGGAACCTGTCCCCGTTCTTTTCAGGTTCCCAGGGGAATACATCGATCGCAGCACCACTGATCTGACCTTCGAGGATCGACTTGCGCAATGCTTCCAGGTCTACCACTTCGCCTCTTGCATAGTTGATCAGTATAGAACCCTTTTTAAAGTGCTTCAGGGTATTCTTATTGATCATGTTCTTCGTGGTATTGTTCTCCGGCACATGCAAGGTTACGATATCTGCCTGTGCGACCACATCCTTTAACGTTTTTTTAGCCACTGCATTGCCCAGGGGCAGTTTGGTGATGACATCGTAAAAGATCACTTTCATGCCCAGTGCTTCAGCCAGAACGCTCACCTGCGATCCGATATTGCCATACCCGATGATGCCCAGGGTCTTTCCCCTCAGCTCATAACTTCCTTTGGCTTCTTTCTGCCAGAGCCCTTCATGGGCAGCTTTATTCTTATCAGGAATACGGCGGATGAGCATGATCGACAAACCGATGACCAGCTCCGCCACCGAACGGGTATTGGAATAAGGAGCATTGAAGACCGCCACACCCTGGTGGGTAGCGGATTTGAGGTCTACCTGGTTCACTCCTATACAGAAACAACCGATGGCCTGTAATTTTTTGGCGGCCTCCAGCACGCGGGGCGTGATCTGTGTTTTGGACCTGATGCCCAGCAGGTGCACGTCTTTCACTTCCCGTACCAGGTCATCTTCCGTGAGGGCCCCGCCCAGTTTCCTGACCGACGTATAGCCTGCGTCCTTGAAATTTCTTACTGCTGCGTCGCTGATATTCTCGAGGAACAGGATGTTCACTTTTTCTTTGGGATAGCTCGTATTTTTTTTCTCTGTCATATATTTATCGCCCGTCTTTTGCGTTAAGTGTAGGTTGATATGTTAATAAGTTGAAAAGTTGACAGGGATTTATTCGAAACTGGAAATTTCCTTATTAACTTGTAAACCTTTCAACTTTTCAACCAGATTCTTTCTGCTCCGGCAGCGAATGCAAATATGTCTCATAAATTTGAAACTGAAAAAACCGATTGCATAACTAAACGATTGTTAGTTTGTTGTAAATTCGCCAATCACTAACCCAAATAAAAAATTCTCCGTTTGAAGAACTTGTCGAGGCTCCTTCCATTATTAGTATTTGTTTTTAGCTGTGCCCATGGAACCGATCAAAAACATGCCGATGAGGCAAAGGCACAGGCTGCCATGACTGCCGTGAATCCCCCTCCTACCGGCGATCATGGACAATACCTCGCACTCGTAAAAGCCTTTGTGGACAGTACTTTCAGGAATGGCCAGCAGCTCAATGGCAGTATTCTCGTGGCAAAGGACGGGCAGATCATCTACGAACAATATAGCGGCTATACCAATCCAAGAGCACATGCCGACAGCATTACAGCTAATACTCCTTTTCACCTGGCATCCATCTCCAAAACATTTACCGGCATGGCCGTACTGAAATTATGGGAAGATGGGAAGCTCAACATCGACGATTCCGTTTCAAAATATTTATCCGGCTTTCCCTGTAAAGGCGTAACGCTGCGTATGCTGCTCAACCATCGCAGCGGCATTCCCAAATACGATCATTATATGGGAGCCCTCGGCTGGAATACACGCCTGCAGGTCACCAACCAGGACGTGCTCGATTTCCTGATCGCCAAAAGAAAAAGCATTCCTGTTGGCCGCCCTGATCACGGGTTCAGCTATTCCAATACCAATTACGCCTTGCTGGCACTGGTGATCGAAAAAGTTAGCGGGAAATTTTATGGCGATTATCTCAAATCCACTTTCTTCGATTCGCTGGGCATGAAAGATACTTATGTGTTCACCCATGCCGATTCGGCCCGCTCTCTCCGCTCCTTCTATAATACAGGTCGTCCTTATGCTTTCGATTATCTCGATATAGTGTATGGAGATAAAAATATTTACAGCACCGTGCGCGACCTGGTGAAATGGGACCAGGGCCTTCGCAGTGGCCGCATCTTCAAACAGGAAACACTCGATGCCGCTTATTCACCGTATAGTTTCGAAAAACCAGGCACACATAATTACGGGCTTGGCTGGCGCATGTACCTTCTGAAGAACAACAAGAAACTGATCTATCATAACGGCTGGTGGCATGGCAACCGTACTGCCTTCTACCGTTTGCTGGATGAAGACGTGACCATCGTTGCCCTCTGCAATAACGATTCGAAGAAGATCTATTCCGTGAAGGAAATGGCGGATATCTTCGGGGACTATATGCAGTCGAAGGACCATGGTGATGAGGGCGAGACGATCGTAAAGAATACCGTTCGCAAGAAATCCTCCCATAAGGTTAGCCGCTCCCGCGCCATACTGGCCGCCAATAAGAAAAAAGTAAAAACAAGAAGTTCCCGCACCAGTTATTCAGCCAAGAAATGAGGTCGGAAGTATGAAGTCAGGGGACTGAAGTGCCCGAATTTTAAAAAGACTTTACTTTCGGCGTCTCTCCGATCTCTAACTTCATACTTCCGACTTCTTTTCTTAGCTTAGCTGAAACTGTTCATGCGCTATGCAGATCCTCACTGCCGCACAGATACGTGCATGGGACGAATATACGATCCGTGAAGAGCCCATTGCCAGCATCGATCTTATGGAAAGGGCCTCCAGGGCTTGTTTCAACTGGCTGATGGAGCACGGTTTCCGCGGGCGATCATTCAATATATTTTGCGGGAAAGGGAGTAATGGCGGGGATGGACTGGCCATCGCCAGGTTTCTCGCACAAAGCGACCACGCCGTGATCGTAAGCATTCTCGAGTTCGGTCATAAGGGCACAGAAGATTTCCAGGTGAATCTCGCCCGGCTGCATGAGACCCATGTAGCGATCCGCTTTATCTCCTCGGCTGATGCCATCCATCCTATCGAACCGGATATGGTGGTGATCGATGCCTTGCTGGGTTCGGGGCTCAACCGCCCGCTCGACGGACTGACCGCTGCCATTGTGGAGCATATTAATCGTTCAGACAATACCGTTATAGCTATCGATATTCCTACCGGCCTTTATGCCGATCGCAGTTCGAAAGACAATACGGTCGTTCATGCCAAACATACCTTGAGCTTTCAATGTTACAAACTGGCCTTCCTGGTGGCAGAGAATGAACATTCGATAGGCAACCTGCATATCCTGGATATAGGGCTGCATCCCGGATTCCTGCCAACCCTGGTGAACAATTATCAATGGATCGATAATACCATCGTGAAAGCTATCATCCGGCCCCGAAGAAAATTTTCGCATAAAGGAGACTTTGGGCATGCAGGGCTCATTGCCGGCAGTGCGGGCATGATGGGCGCTGCCACCCTGAGCGCCAGGGCCTGTTTGCGCAGCGGTGTAGGAAAACTCACCTGTCATGTGCCCGCGATCGGCTATACCATCATGCAAGTGTGTGTGCCTGAGGCAATGTGCAAAGTGGAAACAGGGCACGATCATATCCAGTCGCTCGCAGACCTCCAGCCTTATGATGCGTTGGGGATCGGGCCTGGACTGGGCCTGCATGATTCGCACCGGCTCCTGCTCTCCTATATTTTCCAGGAAGGCCATTGTCCGCTCGTGATCGACGCAGATGCCATCAACATCATCGGGCAAAACCCCGGGCTTCTGCACCAGTTGCCGCCAGGCACTATCATAACGCCTCATGTAAAAGAACTGGAACGCCTTTTTGGGAAAGCCGAAAACGACCTGGACCGTATGCAGCTCGCCATCCGGAAAGCGGTCGAATACAGGATAACCATCGTGCTGAAAGGCGCCTATACCATGGTGGCAACGCCAGGCGGTATGGCCTGGTTCAACAGCACCGGTAACCCTGGCATGGCTACCGGCGGAACAGGCGATGTGCTCACGGGCATGATCACCGGACTCCTGGCGCAAGGCTATACACCGGAACAGGCCGCCATTGCAGGAGTTTATCTTCACGGTCTTGCCGGAGACCTGGCAGCAGGCTATACCTCCCAGCCATCCCTGATCGCTTCCGATATTATCGATAACCTGGGGAATGCCTACCAGATGTTATCGGCCGGTTAATGGGATGGCCGTATTCCCGTTTTTGTAGACCTTTAAGCCAACAACTATCCTCTCTCAAAATATTTTTGCGATTTTTCCCGGAACCTTTTTATTTTAGTATCTTGATAAATCTCCACATCCTATATAAGCTTGCCGAAGTCCATCTCCTAATTATCCTCCGTAAATCTCCACGTCCTATTTAAGCTGGTCAAAGTCCATCTCCTGCTAAGTTATCTCTGATCACTTAAAAAGAAGTTTATGTCTAAACTCTACAAAACTCCATCGAAGTTTTTCATTTTACTTTTGTCCATTTTTTCAGTAAAGTCCGTATTCGCTGATGCAGTAGTGACCAATACCAACAGCAGCGGGCCCGGATCGCTGGCACAGGCCATCACCGATTGTAACAATAACCCGGGCGCAGATGTGATCACTTTCAACATTCCCGACGGCGGGCCCACTATCATCAACCTGACTTCAGCCTTACCCACTATTACGCAAGCGCTTTTCATCAATGGTTACTCGCAGCCCAATTCTCTGGCAGGGCCGATCGCCAGCAGGGTGATCCGTATCAATATCAACGGCGCGGGATTGCCCGGAGGGGATATTTTCACGATCCAGTCTTCCGATGTAACGATCGCGGGCCTGGCCATCTACAATTCAAAAAGAATGGCGATCAATATTCTTCAGAACAGCAGTGTGGTCCATATCTGGGGAAATTATATCGGCACCGACAGTACGGGCATCGCTACCGGTTTGGGTAATTCGAACGACGCCATCGCCTCCAATTATGGTATTTTGGGAGGTTCTCCCAACACCGGGATCGTGATCGGGATCAAAGACAATGACGCCGTTCCGGATGCCAATGAAGGCAACCTGATCTGCAGCACCCTTGCCGGTGGTTCCGGTGAAGGTGATGGCATTGCTCTATATGTGACCACCACTTCCGTCATTGCGGGAAATATCATCGGTCTGAACAAGAATGGCCAGGGGCTTGGGTTTGGGAATGCGCGACATGGCATCCTGCTCACCGTTGGGGCCGATCAGAATATCATCGGCACGAATGGGAATGGCGTATCCGATGTTTTGGAAGGGAACCGGATCGCCCGGAACAGTCAGAAAGGTATCCTCATTCTCAAATCCATCAGCAATGTGATAGCAGGTAACAAGATCGGTCTCGATGCGCTCAATGCTGCAGCAGGGAATAACCAGCAAGGCATTTACCTGATGAACAGTTCTTCAACCAGGATCGGGACAGACGGACTAGGCCCTGTCAATGCCAATGAAGCAAATATCATTTGCAATAACGGCAGCCACGGCATCATGGTCAGCTCGGAAGATTTTTTTGGCATCAACGATAATAGCAACAACAATACCATAGCCGGTAATGGGATCGGTACTGATCTTGCCGGTACGCTGGTGGCCGGCAATGGCGGCAGTGGTATATTCCTTTCGGCTACACTATCGGGTTTCACTACTTCGAACAATATCATCGGATCGAACTTCGATAACCAGGGCGATGCAGAAGAAGGCAATATCATCAGTAACAATGCCAATAGCGGTATCGTAACAGGCACACCGGCGGTTGTGGCCACCGGCATCCTCAATAATAAATTCGCCCGTAACCGCATTTTCAACAATAATAATGGAAACGGATTGGGCATCGACCTGAACAATGACGGTGTTACGTCTAATGATAATGGTGATGCCGATGTGGGCCCCAACACCCTGTTCAACTTCCCCGTGATCACCTCCCTGCAGGTGAACGGAAGCAATGAACTGATCGTGCAGGGTTTTTCAAGGCCAGGCTCCGTGATCGAGTTCTATATCGCCGATGCAGGCCCTCACCCCAATCCCCTGCCCAACGGCTATACCAAGAGTTTTGGCCAGAGCGCAACCTATCTTTTCCGTGGTTTGGAAGATGGTACGCTCAATGGCATCACTGATGATAGTGTAGGCAAAGTTGGTACCTATACTGCTGCTGAAGAAGGCACCGGCACTGGCGGCCTTCGCACCGAAAACAAATTCAGTTTCAAAGTCCCCATCGCCAGCCTGGGCGTACCGGTTTCAGCCGGCTCGCGCATTACGGCGTTTGCTTATGAGAATACTACGGGTACAGGTAATACATCCGAGTTCGGGCCCGTAATGGCAGTGGTGACCACACCGGTCACGCTGATCTCATTCACAGCCAACCTCAGCAATGGGAAGACCAATCTCACCTGGAAAACGACCGAAGAGATCAACAATAGCCATTTCGAGATTGAAAAGAGCACTAACGGCACCGATTACTCCACAATTGGCAGTGTGCCGGGCAAGGGCGGTCATGGTATCAATACCTATACCTACGTGGACAATGATGTAACGGCCAAAATAAATTACTACCGGCTCAAACAGGTGGATATCGATGGAAGGCCCACCTACAGCAAAGTGCTGGTGGTGAGAGGTGACCTGGTCACACTGGCCGCCAAACTATCACCGAACCCATTCGATCAGTTCATCAATATTTCCTATAAGCTCGACAGGGCCGAATCGATACAGGCACGTCTGTACAGCACATCGGGCGCCATGGTGAAAGCTGTTACCATCCAGGGTAATGCCGGCACCAATACGTTCAGCTTCAGCGATCTCGGGTTCCTGCCCGCAGGGAACTATTTGCTTGAACTGAAAGGCGACCAGCTATCGTTCAGGCAGCAGGTTTTGAAAAAATAATGCCGGAAGCCTGAAGCCTGAGCCCAGCCGTCGGAAAATACCCGAAAATTCGATCTTTTCGAAGTTTTCGCAGTTCTGACGGCTGAGCTCAGACTTCAGACTTCTTCTTCTTACTTTTGTCCTCCATGCCGTCCAATGACCAATTATACCACAGGTACCAGGAGGAGTTCTATCGATTCTACGAGCCTCTTTGCCAATACGCTTTCACTTTCCTGAAGGAAATGAATACCTGCGAGGACATCGTACAGGATATCTTTCTTCATGTTTGGGAAAAAAAGAAGGACCTGATAGGCAACGAGGCGTTGCGCTACTATCTTTACACGGCAGTCCGTAATAACTGCCTCACCAGCATACAGAAGAGCAGGAAGAACCCGCTTACCCCCCTTACCGGACAGGAATGGATACATGATCACAAAAACCAGCAAAATGCAGAGAAAGTCGAGGCCGATTTTTCACGTCTATTGGAACATGCCCTCGACCGTCTGCCACCCAAATGCCGGGAAGTATTCGTGCTGAGCAGGATGAGCAAGCTCACCTATCAGCAGATAGCCGATACCCTGGACATTTCCATTAAAACCGTTGAAAATCAGATGGGAAAAGCATTGAGGATACTGAGGGCCTTCCTCCAGGAGAAAGAGATTTTCGTGTCCGTACTGCTTATTTCATTGATTTATGGCCCTCTTTGATAGGGGTTTTATAAAATTTTTAGTTCTAATATCAACCTATACCTATATCACCCTTCGATTCGCCCATGAACGACCAAATTGCTGATATCATCGCTAAGAAACTGCAAGGGACCGCCAGCCAGGAAGAACTGGCCCAATGGCAGACATGGATGGATGCCAGTTCCCTGAACAGAATCCAATATGAACATTTCGTACGTATCTGGCAGGAAAGCGGCCCCATCCTGACCGGCCCCACCGTCGATACGGACGCTGCGTGGTCTAAGCTGGACCGCACCATTCAATCCCGTTACGAATCTACGCTCCCTCCCATCATTCCTTTATATCTTAAACGGCTTTCCATTGCCATTGCCATCTTCGTGGCTTTTGTGGCCGCCTGGTATTTCTGGCATGAAGGCGGGCAGTCCTGGGAAACCTTTACTGCCGCCAATTCCAATCAGTCCATTGAGTTGTCCGATGGCTCTGTGATATTGCTCCGCAAGGGAAGTACGTTGAAATACCCCCACTCCTTCAAGGCCCATGAGCGTTCCGTTCAACTGACCGGCGAAGCCTTTTTCCAGGTAAAGCATGATGAACAAAAACCCTTCCTCATCAATACTTCCAACTCTATGGTAAAAGTACTGGGCACTTCATTCCTCGTGCATTCCGGTAAGACTACCGATGAAGTAGTGGTGCAGGAAGGCAGGGTGAGCGTTCAGGCGAACCGGACCGGCCAAAAGGCAGTGGAATTGATCGCCGGGGAAAGACTGGTGCTTTCGGAAGGAGAAGCCAGGCAATCTACCGTGAACGACTCGAACTACATCGCCTGGAAAACAGGACTGCTCGATTTCAAGGGCACACCACTCAAACAGGTATTGGAAGACATTGAGCACTATTACGATATACCAGTGCAATTGGAACTTTCCGATAGCATCGATCTCGAAAAACTACACGTAACTGCCCGTTTCGAGAACCAGCCTGCAGAGCAGGTACTGGACGAGATCCGCCTGACCACCGGGTTAGAAACCAGAAAACAGGGGGATACTATAATTTTTTATAAGAAATAGGCTCTAATTATTAGGGAAAAATGCCATATTGCTGCGTCAAAGCAAGGGATTACCCTTCTTTTGCATCAGCATGAAAGGACGTTTTCGACTAATACTGATCCTTATTATTCTCCCAACCATAACCGCCAACGCCCAACAGCAGCGGTTATTCGCGCGTTCCTGGCGTCCGTCCGTTCAACAAGCCACCATCCGGGAATTTCTCGAAGATATCAACCACCGGAGCGGAGTGATCATCGAATACTCTTCGAATAGCATCGATACCGATAAGGTTGTGCTGCTCACCGGTTCACCATCTACATTGGGCGCCGTTCTCCAACAGGTGCTGAGGTCCCAGAAAATAAGAGTGATCGAAAAGAATAACAAGATCATCCTGGTTCCTTCCAATACCCCGCTGCCGGACGATGCATTCGTGATCATGTACGCAGTATTCGGTTTTATCAAGGAAGAGAATAGCGGCGAGCCGCTCTCAGACGCCAGTATTTTCGAATCTCTCCGCAAAAGAGGAACGCTTTCCAACCAGCATGGTTATTACACGCTATTATTGCCCGAAGGGGAACAAACGATCATTGTTACCTATACAGGCCATAGTCCGCGGCAACAGACCGTCAATGTGCGGGAGGATACAAGGCTCGACATACAACTCCCTATCAAACCGGATATTTCGGAAGTGGTGATCTCCTCCGATGGCAGGCAGAAAAAAGAAGGGGCCGACAGGGTCGATGCAGATGGTTTCAACAATGTGATCGGCGAGCCGGATATCATGCGCTCGCTTTATTTATTGCCAGGCGTCAAGAATATATCGGAACTCCCCAACGGCATCCTGGTGCGCGGCGCCAATCCCGGCGAAAACCTGTTCCTGATGGATGGCAATCCTGTATTCAATCCTACCCACCTGTTGGGCTCCTTACCGATCGTGAACAGGACCTCTCTCAAATCCATGTACCTTTATAAGAGTAATTTCCCTGCCCGGTATGGCGGCGGCCTCTCTTCCGTGATGGATGTGGCCACCAAGGACGGTAATATGACCCAATGGAAAGGTGAGGCCAATGCAGGCGTACTGGCAGGATCGTTCACCATTGAAGGCCCCATCAAAAAAGACCGGACCGCCATGATGCTTTCATTTCGTCAAAGTTGGGTAAACCCTTTTCTCAAGCTCATCGGATCGGATGTGGCAGTGAAATTCTATGACCTTCAATTCAAGCTCACTCAACTGATCGGGAAGAAAGATAAGCTCATGCTCAATGTGTATGCCGGCGATGATAACCTGACCATGAAACAGGACAATATCAACAACCGGCATCAGTGGGGGAATAAGAATATTTCACTGGCATGGAACAGGCTCCTGGGCACCAGGGCTTTCATCAATACAGCGGTTAATATGAGCAGTTATAATAATATTGCCGGTTTCCGTTATTCCCTGTACGACAGTACCGGCTCACTGGTGCAAAACCGGGTTTATAATATCTTCTCCTCCATCCAACAATACAACCTTCGCAGCCAACTGGAAGTAGCCCTCTCCAACAATGTTCGCATGAACGTTGGCGGTAGGGTTTCCGAAACCCATATCAAACCATTCACCCGTACCGTAACGGAAGATTTTGTGGATGATCCCCAGGAATTCAGTTCCTTCCCTACCCTTTCATTCCGTGAATATGTATTGTTCTATGAGAACGAGATCCGCGCCGGTCAGCATTTTCTCCTCAGGCCCGGCCTGCATTTCTCTCATTACGATTACAATGATTTTCATTACAATACCCTGCAGCCCCGCCTGTATACGGCCTGGCGGCCGCACAGGTTCCACCAGGTAAGCCTTTCCTGGAGCCAGATGGCCCAATACCTGCACCTGGTCACCAATCCATATCTCGGTGTGAACAGCGATGCCTGGGTGCCTGCTACCCGGAAACTGTATCCTGAGAAAAGCCAGATGATCAACCTGGGCTATTCCTACCTGAACCAGCGAAAGATCCTGATCAGCCTGGAAGGTTATTACAAGCAATTGATGAACGTAACGAATTATGTGGAAGGAAAGAACCTTTTTCTCAATAATACAACGTGGGAACAGAATATCCAATCCGGTAAAGGCTGGAGCTATGGAACGGAACTGATGGTAAGCAAGAAAACAGACAGGTGGCAGGCGCAGCTCAGTTATACCTTATCATGGAACTGGCGTCAGTTCAAGAGCGTGAACAAAGGCAACCGGTTCCCTTACAAATACGATCGCCGACATGACCTGAGCGCAGCAGCCACTTACAGGATCTCGAACAAGTGGTCGGCTTCAGGTATGTGGACCTTCGCCACCGGTGATGTGTTCACCCTGCCGAGCCTTATCTATCCTGATTTCGATGATGCACAACAGATACGTGATCCGATGTCCCCGCAGGAGTACCGGCTCATTTATCATTCAACCGATAACAACCGTTATCGTACGCCAGCCTATCACAGGCTCGACATTTCTGTCGGTTACCTGCATGCCTGGAAGACAAATATTCCGGCTAAATTGCTGATGGGGATCTACAACGTTTATGGTGCGCCCAGTCAATATGTGTACGACCTGGAAGGCACCCTGGGCAAGCGATCGCTGGTGGTGACCACGAGGTACCAGTTCTTTACGATAACACCCTATGTTTCGTATACGGTAAGTTTTTAAAAATTGAATTTGAACAGATCGATCCATACCAGTTTTCAAACCTTCGCCCAAACGGGTTGGACCGGCATTCTATTGTTGCTGCTTTTCACGGCGGGTTCCTGCAAAAAGAATTTTCTGCCCGACCAGTCAGGCGATGATAAGATCGTGATACTCGCCGAGATCACAGCAGGCGATATGGCAAGGGTGCCCATCTCCAAAACTATCCATGCCGGTGGTGGTAACCTGGTGAATTTTGAAAAACTCAACGATGCCACCGTAACCCTGCAGGAAGGCAATCATTCCAAATGGCTGATGAAAGTCGATAAGTCTGCCCAGTACGCCGACAACCCCGCCTGTGTTTTCTATTACCGTCATAACTTCAAATACAATACCTTCTATACGCTGGAAGTGCAGCATCCGGTGCTCGGTAATGCCAAAGCCGTTACAATAATACCGCCACCACTGCCGCATATAACGATCGATACCGTGCATTCGCTGCATCAGGGCAAACAAGTATTGAAAGTAACGCTGGAATGGAAGGATTCAGCCGGCCGGGCTGATCTCTACATCGTCGAAGCTGTTAAACAGTTGATCAAAATGCGCCGCTATTTTTATTTTGGCGGTACCAGGTATGATTATGATACGAAGGATGGAGCTAAATTGTTTGAGCAGGTGAAAGATAGGCCCGGCGTACGTTTGCTGCTCGATACGTTATTACAGCAAAAGTTTTTGCGGCTCAATCTCTATTCTTCCGATAAGAATCTCGACAATTTCCGTTTCGAAAACCCCGAGAGCGCCATGCGCAGGATGTTCCTGACCGACCAGGCGTTCAATGGGGAGACCTACAAACTGGTCTTCAGTATCGACAAGGACCTGTTCACTGCTTCCACCCCCGATCAGAAAGGCCGGATACTGTTGCAGATGAAATCTGCGAGCAAGGACTTATACAAATACCTTGTCACCTACGAAAAATATAAAACGGAATTCGGATCTATCCCGGCCAACCAGTTGACCTCTCCTGCCGGGAACGTTCTGAACGGGCTGGGCGTATTCGGGGGAGATACACAACGGGAGATCGTTTGGTATTATGATGAACTGAAATGAGGTCTGAAGTCAGATGTCTGACCTCCGACTTCCATCATCATCCTTTACCCGCCCGGCATTTTCTTTTCCTGCCTCAGGTTCTTTAAAGAAGGGTCCATCTGGATGGCCTGATCACAGAGCTGCATACCTTTTTGCTTCTCGCCTTTTTTCTGGTAAGCAAGTCCGATCATATAAAGTGCGTTGGCATTCTTCTTGTCGATGGCCAGTATCCTGTCCCAGTAATCGATCGCTTCCTGGTATTTTCCATTTTTGAAATAAGCATCCCCGATATTATACAGCAATTCCTGGTCATTCGGTTTGCGTTGCAGCAATTGCTGCATGATCACCGCTCCTTTTTCGAAGTTGCCGGTATTGAGATAGGCATTGCCCAGGTTCTCGAGATAATCCAGTGTTGGCTTATACCCTTTGGCCCCTGCCCTTTCAAGCCAGTATACGGCTTTCTTGTCGTCGGGAATGGCAAAATACGCCAGCCCTGCTTCATACATCCAGGTAGCATTGGATGAATCCCGCTCGATAGCCTGTTCATAACAGCCGGCCGCTCTCTTATAATTGCTCATCTCAATAAAACAACGGGCAGCGATATAAGGCGTTTCTGCTTTTTTGGGATCATCTTTGAATGCAAGCTCGCAATAGCGCAGGGCCTCCCCATAATTCTCCAGTTCATAATTGCTTTTAGCGATGATGAAGTTCACCGGTTTGGCAATCTTCAGTTGCTGCATTTTCTGGGCATATTTGATGGCGTCTGCCCATTTGCGCATATTGAGGGAAAGCGTAGTGAGGTTCTCTGCCACTATCGGGTGGTTCGCATCGATCTGTTCGGCCAGGAGAAATTTTTCCCTGGCTTCTGCATACCTGTTCTGCTCTATCAGCACAGCACCGAGCTCGATCAGGGTATTGAGATTTTTGGGAGCGAATTGATGGGCTTTCGTGAATTGCTTTTCCGCTTCGCGGAAGCGGCGGGCCTGTTTTTCCTGCATACCGAGTTGCAGGTAATGATCGGCGCTATCCGTATTCTGCCCATATCCGGTATTGAAGGTGGACAGGGCCGCACAGGTCCATACGATCAGGTACTTTCGCATATTTTTCGATTAACAGGATAAGGGATCTGGTAAAGGTTATCGTAAAAGGCTATTTCAACACTATGGCTCCCAACGGCGGGAGGTGTACATTTATTTCGTATTGCTTTTCCTTTTTATCCACAATGGTAGTGATTATTTCCGGGTTGAATACATCCCCTGTTCCCCAGTATTTCTTATCGTCGCTGTTGAATATCTCTTTCCATTCGCTTTTCCCATAGGTGTAGAGTTTCCAATCCCTCCTCACCACGGGTGTAAGGTTGAGGATGATCAGGAGGTCATCAGCTTCATCCTTGCCTTTGCGGCGGTAAACCACTACACATTCTTCGCGGTGATTGAGGTCTACCCATTCAAAGCCATGGATATTGAACTGATTCTCGTAAAGGGCAGGCTCATTTCGCAACAAGTTATTGAGGTCGCGCACGCAATCCCGCAAAAGCCTGTGGGATTCGAATTGCAGCAGGTCCCATTGAAGCTCACTTTTATAATTCCATTCTTCGGTAGCCCCGAACTCATTGCCCATGAACAATAATTTACCGCCGGGATGGGTGAACATATAAGTATACAAAGTGCGCAGGTTGGCGAATTTCTGCCATTCATCACCCGGCATCTTATACAGCATGGGGCTTTTGCCGTGTACCACTTCATCATGACTGAGCGGCAACATGAAGTTCTCATCATAATAGTACATCATGCTGAAAGAGAACTTATCCTGGTGATATTGCCGGTGGATGGGGTCCATCTTGAAATAATCCAGGGTATCGTGCATCCATCCCATCATCCATTTCATGCCGAAGCCCAGTCCGTTATCGAAAGTGGGTTTCGATACGCCCGGCCAGTCAGTTGCTTCTTCGGCAATGGTCTGCACATCCGGGAAATCGCGGAAGATGGTCTCATTGAGGTCTTTGATGAAAGCGATGGCTTCGAGGTTGCCATCTCCTCCAAACTCGTTGGGCTCCCACTGGCCATGCTGACGCGAATAATTCAATTTAAGCATAGAGCTTACAGCATCCACGCGAATGCCATCTGCGTGGAATTTATCGAACCAGAAGCGGGCGCCGCTGATGAGGAATGATTTTACCTCTCCCCGTTTATAATTGAAGATATAACTGTTCCAGTCGGGATGAAATCCTTTCCGCATGTCGGCATATTCGTAAGTGTGCGTGCCGTCGAACAGGAAGAGCCCGTGCGCATCGTAGGGAAAGTGGGATGGCACCCAGTCGAGGATGATGCCGATATTTTCGCGGTGCAGGGCATCTACCAGCGCCATGAACCCTTGCGGATCGCCGAAGCGTGAGGTAGGAGCAAAAAAACCTGTGCCCTGGTAACCCCAGCTTCCATCGAAAGGGTGTTCGGTAACGGGCATGAACTCTACATGCGTAAAGCCCATCTCCTTTACATAAGGAACGAGCTTCCCGCGGATGATATCGTAACTGTTATAGGATTCTTCATTGTTCCGGTCGGGCCGCATCCAACTGCCGAGATGCACCTCATAAACACTCCAGGGAGCGAACAGGGAATTGTGGCGGTGACGTGACTGCATCCATTCTTCATCGTTCCATCCATAATGCAGGTCCCAGGTAATGGAAGCCGTATCCGGCCTGCGTTCCCAGAAATTGGCATAGGGATCGCCCTTGTCCATCTGCCGGCCTTTGTATCCATGAATATGATACTTGTACACCTCACCTTTACGGATATGCGGAATAAAGCCTTCCCAGATCCCCGAATTATCGAGCCGTACGAAGAGCGGGTGTGCGGCGGGGTCCCAATCGTTGAAATTGCCGATCACGGAAATAAAAGTGGCATTGGGCGCCCACACGGCGAAGTAATAACCATGTTGACCCAGTACTTCCGCCTGGTGTGATCCGAACAGATCATACAGGCGATAATGAGTGCCCTGCTGAAAATTCTTCACATCTTCATCCGTAAAAAATGAATAGTTCCAAACGGGTCCTGTGCTATCGACGAAGTTGAGCTCTTCGTATTTTTGGGGCAAAGCCAAGTGGTAAAGTTTTACAGTTTATGTGGTGGTTACCAGCTTAAAGATACAGGAAATCGGCCGATGGTCTATGGATTGACCGGGATGCGAAAATGAACGGCGGGTGTACTAAAAACGGACAGCTTTCAACCCTATTCCATTTTTTAAAACCCTGTTAATCAGAAGTCAATAAGAATGGTATTTTTTTGGCAAGGACAATGACATGTTAAGGAATTATTTCAAAACTGCGTGGCGCAATCTCGCCAAAAATAAATTCTACTCCCTTATCAATATCCTGGGGCTCACAGTTGGTTTAACGGTAGGCATTATGATCCTGGTATGGGTGCAGGATGAATTGAGCTTCGATACTTTCAACAGCAAATCCTCCGGGATATACAGGCTGCAGAACCAGGGTGGCACCGGCGCCAGTGTGCGGATATGGACGGTGACCACCGCTCCTATCGGTCCGATGGCCAAGAAGGAATTGCCGGTGGTGAAGGAAGCGGTGCGTCTTACCTATGATGGCGCCTACACCCTGTTCAGGTATAAGGATAAAGTGTTCAATGAAAATAATACCCAGTTCACCGACCCTTCGCTTTTCAGCGTATTCGATTTTCCACTGATCAAAGGCAACCAGGCCGATCCGTTCCCTGACCCTTATTCGGTAGTCATTACAGCATCCACGGCCAGGCGTTATTTTGGGGATGAAGAACCGATCGGGAAAGTGCTGGCGGCCAAAGACAATACCCATTTCACGGTAAGCGGTGTGATCAATGATCTGCCGCTCAATTCAAGTATCCAGTTCGATATGTTCTTTCCCATGAAGCTGCTGGCAAAAATGAAGCTGGAAGAAAAGGAGGATATGGAAACCGATTTCCGCCAATTCAATTTTATAACTTTTCTGCAAGTGCAGCCGGGTACGCGGACGGATAAACTGGAGAGCGATCTCAGAAATATCCATCTCCGTAACAAGCCCGATGATGACGATGTGAAATACCTCTTACAACCCTTGTCGAAAATGCATTTATACAATGCCGATGGTTCTGACCGCGGTATTTCAACGGTACGGATTTTCAGTTTTGTGGCCCTCCTGATCCTGACGATCGCCTGCATCAACTATGTGAACCTGAGTACTGCCCGCTCCATGCTTCGCGCCAAGGAAGTGAGCATGCGAAAGATCGTCGGCGCGGATAAATGGCAATTATTCCTCCAGTTCATTGTCGAGACGGCTGTCATGTTCCTCCTGTCGACCCTCCTGGCGATCGGTCTCATACAACTGATCATGCCCCTGTTCAACGAACTTTCCGGCAAACAGCTTGCGCTGGACCTGGCCAACCGTTCTATCTGGATGGTGATCGCCGCAACGATCGCCGGTACGCTGGTGGCTTCCAGCATTTACCCGGCGCTGCTATTGTCTTCCTTCGAGCCCATCAAAATACTGAGAGGGAAGATCGCCGCAAGGATCAATGATGCCCTGTTCAGGAAAATGTTGGTGGTGACGCAGTTCGTGTTTTCCGTGGGACTGATCATCGGTACGCTGATCATCAACAGGCAATTGAATTTTATCCGTTCCAAACAACTGGGGTATGATAAGGAGCATGTGCTTGTTGCCAGCTTGCGGGGCATGGCCGGCCATTATGAAGCTGTGAAAAATTCTTTGATCAAAGCACCTGGCGTGCATGGTGTGACCAGGTCGAATGGAGATATAGTTTGGATGGGCCAACAGACAGGCAATAATGATTGGGAAGGTAAAGCTCCGGGCCAGACATTCCTGGTCTATACCATGTCGATCGACCAGGATTTTATTCCTTTTTTCAAAATGACAATGGCCGAAGGCAGCAACTTCACCGGGAGCGTTTCCGATTCTACCCATTTTATCCTGAATGAAACGGCTGTAAAGCAGGCGGGGATCAAAGATCCTATCGGAAAGCGTTTCAAGATGTGGGAACTCGATGGCACCATCACCGGTGTGGTGAAAGATTTTCATTTTGCCTCCATGAGATCGAGTATACAACCTGCCGTGTTCTATTATCAGCCACAATATAGTAACCTGCTTTTTGTGAAAACGACCGGGCGCGATGCCCCCAGGGCTATCGAATCGCTGGCTGCGCAGTATAAAAAGTACAATCCGGAATATCCGTACACCTATCGTTTTCTCGATGATACTTTCAATGACCTGTACCGCAGTGAGACGCGCACTGCTACTTTGTTCCGCCTGTTTGCCGGTGTTGCCATCCTGATCTCCTGCCTTGGATTGCTGGGCCTCGCTGCCTATACTGCGCAGGTACGTACCCGTGAGATCGGGATCAGGAAAGTACTGGGCGCCAGCGTCAGTGGTATTGTTCACCTGCTCGCCAGGGATTTTATAAAGCTGGTATTGATCGCTATCATTATAGCGATACCGGTTGCCTGGTATGCCATGAATAGCTGGCTGCAGGATTTTGTTTACAGGATCGATATGGGGTGGATCGTTTTTGTACTGGGCGGATTGATCGCCGTCGTTATCGCTATCATTACGATCAGCTTCCAGGCCATCAGGGCAGCCCTTGCCAATCCTGTAAAAAATTTACGTACGGAATAGTGAGCACAACATAAGCAGTCTGAAATGTGCCCTCCTGTTATCGTGCAGGCGGGCTTTTTTTATGGTTGAAGCTCATATACAGCAAGGGTTTGGGCAGGTGTCGTGAGTTTGCCATCGATGCCTGTTACCGAACCGGTAATTATATCGCGGGCTTTTGAAAATCCTTTGGTACGTTCATTGAAGCGGTCAGCGGCGATGGTCATTTCCTTGTTGTTGGCATTCATGATGCACATCACCGTTTGTTTGGTATCATACCGGAAATACACGTACACGCTTTCTTCCGGGACATATTGCATGAGATGGCCGGTTTTGATGGCAGAGGACTGTTTCCTGAAATTCGCCAGTGTGCGACAATAATTGAAGACATCATTCTCGGGAGCCGTTCGGCCGGCCGCCGTGAATTTGTTGGCTGTGTCGCCGGCCCATCCTCCGGGAAAATCCTGCCTGACCAGTATGTCGGGGTTCGCAAAATTCTTCATCAATACTTCCGATCCGTAATATAGTTGTGGAATGCCGCGGAATGTGAGCAGCCAGGCCAATGCCATTTTCATTTTTGAAATGTCTTCCCCTACAACTGAAAAGATGCGGCTCACATCGTGGTTATCGAGAAAGATCACATTTTTCATCGGGGCCCTGTACACGAAATCATTGCTGGTGGTGTTGTAGAGGCGGTTCACACCTTCTGTCCACCCGAACGGCTGCGTCAGCGTCGGTACAATGCCATAGAAATTCAACTGGAAATCGGTAACGCCGGGCAAATTGCTTTTGTAAGGAATATCGTATACATTGGCGGTAAAGAAGCTTTGGTTGGGAATGCCATGCACCCAGGTTTCACCGAAGATATGGAGCTGCGGGTATTCAACGAGCAGGGCTTTGTTGCAGCGGTTCATGAAAGCAAGATCGTTGTAGGCATAAGTATCGATGCGCCAGCCGTCGAGCCCGAATTCTTCGGTGCACCAGATAGCATGTTGGACCAGGAAGCTGGCTACATACGGGTTGTTCTGGTTGAGATCTGGCATGGAGGGAACGAACCAGCCATCGCTCATTTTCTTTTTATCGATGGCCGAAGCATAAGGGTCCATCAGGGTCTGGTCTTTGTAGGTGGTATTGGTATAGGAAGGCCAGAAATGGAACCAGGTACTATCGGGCAGATCGCGGAACAAGAAATGTTCGATGCCTACGTGATTGTAGACCGCATCCTGTATGATCTTCATGCCACGCTGGTGAAGTTTGCCGATCAGTGAGTGGTAGGCCGCAACACCGCCCAGTCGCGGGTCGATAGTATAATGGTCTGTAATTGCATAACCGTGCTCTGTTCGTTCAGGCATATCGTTCTCCAGCACAGGATTGAGCCAGAGGGCAGTAACGCCCAGGTCTTGCAGGTAATCGAGATGGTCTTCGATGCCTTTGAGATCACCGCCGTGGCGCTTTGAAACATCCGATCTGTCGAGGGATTGATCTTTCATGCCAGGCACTTTATCGTTGGACGGGTCGCCGTTGCTGAACCTGTCGGGCATGATCAGGTACACCAGGTCTTCACTGCTGATCCCTTTGATCCGCATCTTTCCATTCTCCTTGTTGCGTGCTTTCAGCTCGTAGGAAATGGAGCGCTGTTCCTTTCCTGCCTTCATGAATTTCAACCGGAGCTTTCCTGGTTTTGCCGATTTACCGATCAGCAGATCGATGGCCAGGTAATGAGGATTGCTGAAAGTATGCGTACGCACCAGTGTTACGCCGGCATACGGTTCGATGACCACCTGGTTGCCTGGTTGAATGCCGGTGGACCGGACCAGGAGCTGGAGCGAAGGCTCTTTCATACCGGTCCACCAATGGGTCGGGTATACATCTACGTTATCCTGTGCAAATGACCGGTCATATACAATGAACAGCAGTACCAATAGAATATTTCTCATACAAAGGGTAAAATAAAGTTTGAAAAAGGAATGATCATCACACGCTGAGTTGTTGTTCCTGTTTGATCCTGATGGCGCCAGGGTCGTATACATAGATCACGCTGATGGCAGCGCAGATCATGAAAATGCCTGCCAGCACCAGTGCATACACGGGTTGGTTATTATAAATATTCTTCACGATGGGGCCGCCTACGATACCGTTCAGGATCTGGGGCATGGTGATGAAGAAATTGAAGATGCCCATATAGATCCCCATCTTGCCCGCAGGAATGGAGCCGGAAAGGATCACATAAGGCATGGCGAGGATGCTGGCCCAGGCGATGCCTACACAAACCATGGAGAAGATCAGGAATTCTTTATTGGGGGCGAAATAGATCGAGATCAGGCCGATGCCACCGATCAGTAAGGAAATGGCATGTGTTCTTTTGCGGCCGATGGCTTTGGCAATGGTTGGCAACAGGAGCGCATAAATGGCCGACACGCCATTGTACACGGCGAAGATCACGCCTGTCCAGTCCTGCGCTTCCCGGTACATCTTCGAGCTCTTATCATCGATCGATAACCCGAAAACATGGGTAGCGATGGTATCGGTGGTGAACACCCACATGCCGAAAAGGGCGAACCAGGAAAAGAACTGCACCAGTCCGAGTTGTTTCATGGTGCGGGGCATGCGGGCAAAATCTTTGAAAATGGTGGAGAGCCCTGCATGCTGGTCTTCATTCACGCCGTGGTATGAGGCATATTCTTTAGGAGGATATTCTTTTGTTTTGATCACTGTCCAGATCACGCTGGCGATAAAAACAGCAGCACCGATATAGAAGGCCATCTTCACATTCGAGGCCACTACTCCTTCTGCCGCTTCATTGGAAACATGGAACCAGTTATGCAGGATGGCGGGCAATGCGGAGCCTACTACGGCGCCAATACCGATAAGGCAGGTCTGGATAGCGAACCCTTTGGTGCGCTGTGCGTCCGGCAGGTTATCGGCCACGAGTGCGCGGAAAGGTTCCATGGCAAGATTGAAGCAGGCGTCCATGATCATCAGGAAGGCAGCGCCGATGATCACGAGCGGAGCGATATTGCCGAGGATACCGGCGTTGGGCATCAGTGTGAGTGCGCTGGCGGAGAGAATGGCGCCCGACAAAAAATAGGGCCTGCGCCTGCCGAGCCTGTTCCAGGTGCGGTCGCTGTAATGGCCAACGATGGGTTGAACGATGAGACCGATCAGCGGGGCTGCCAGCCAGAACCAGGATAAATGCTCTACTTCAGCACCATAATTTCGCAGGATGCCGCTTGCATTGGAGTTCTGAAGGGCAAATCCGAACTGTATCCCCAGGAACCCGAAGCTCATATTGAAGATCTGCGCGGTGGAAAGCCGGGGGTTGGGCTGTAATGCAGTGTGGGATTGACCTGTAGCGGTACTTAGGGCCATAGCAATCGTTATTGGTTTAGCAATTTGAAATGGGAAGATACAAGTTATTGTGTAAAAAATACACAATCTATATCTTTTTCATTTCATTATTTGAGCAATTCGATCAGCTATCATTCCGTGGCCCTGTGCTGCCTGTCAGATCACGAACCCATCGGGCAGTATGGCCCCTTTCTTCACCACCACGATCCCGTCCTTGATCGTATAAAGGGAGTGGTCGGTATTTTCGAGATGGTTGCTGCCATTGATGCGCACATCATTGCCGATGCGGCAATTTTTGTCGATGATGGCGTTACGGATATAGCAACGTTCACCGATACCGAGTTTGGGCAGACCTCTTTCCTGCGAGTGGGTCATTTCTTCTATGGTCTCGTAATAGTCGGTCCCCATGAGATAGCTGCTCACGATCGTGGTGCCATGCCCGATGCGCTGGCGGATACCGATCACGCTGTTCTCGATACGGCTGGCGTTGATGATGCAGCCTTCGGCGATGATCGTTTTTTCGAGCGTGGTGCCGCTGATCTTGGCAGGCGGCAGCATACGTGCGCGGGTATAAACGGCTTTTGAATTATCGAACAGGTTGAAGGGAGGTATCTCTTGTGTAAGGGCGAGATTGGCTTCGAAGAAGGAATAGATATGACCGATATCGGTCCAGTAGCCATCATACTGGTAGCTTACCACTTTATATTCTTCCAATGCTTTGGGCAGGATCTCTTTTCCGAAGTCGGTATAGTCCTTATAAATATCCATGAGCAGGTCGACCAGCAATTGCCGGTTGAAAATATAGATGCCCATGGAAGCGAGGTATTCCCTGCCCTGCCGTTTCATCTCCTCACCGGTATCGCTCACCCAGTCGGGCAGCAGATCGGCTTTAGGTTTCTCGATGAAAGAAGTGATATGATGATTGCTATCGGCTTTGAGTATTCCGAAGTCCGAAGCTTCCCTGCCGGCAACGGGTATAGTGGCGATGGTGATATCGGCGCCCTGTTCCTTATGGTTGGTCAGCATTTTCTGGAAGTCCATCTGGTAGAGCTGGTCGCCCGACAGGATCAGCACGTATTCGCAATCATGCTGGTTCAGGTGGCGAAGCGATTGCCTCACGGCATCGGCAGTGCCCTGGTACCAGGAAGTACTGTCGGGGGTTTGTTCCGCCGCAAGAATATCGACGAAAGCGCTGCTGAAGACGCTGAAATGATAGGTGTTCTTGATGTGCTTGTTGAGTGAAGCGGAATTGTACTGTGTGAGCACGAACATCCGGTTGATGCCGGAATTGATACAATTTGAAATGGGAATATCGACCAGGCGGTATTTACCGGCAATCGGTACAGCCGGTTTGGAACGGCTGGCGGTAAGGGGGTATAATCTTGTTCCTGCACCTCCTCCTAATATGACAGCAATCACTTGTTTACTCATAAAATGGCGTTTAATAGGTGTTTATATCAATCCGGTATAGAGCTGCACATATTGCCGCACGCTCCTATCCCAGCTAAAATCCAACTCCATCATAGTTGTGCGGACCTCATTCATCTTTTTATGGTCGTGGTACAATTCCGTTGCCCGCCATACGGCATGGGTGATATCGCCTACGGTAGCATCATTGTAACTGAGGCCATACCCGCCTTTGTCGCCCACATCGATCACGGTGTCTTTCAGTCCACCCGTTCTTCGTACCATCGGCACCGTTCCATATCTCATCGAATACATCTGGTTCAGCCCACAGGGCTCTACCCTGGAGGGCATGAGCAGGAAATCGGAGCCGGCATAGATCAGGTGGCTCAGCGATTCGTTGTACCCGATGTATACATTGTAATCGTATTGGCCCAATGGTTTCAGGGCCGAGAGGGCCGATTCCACTTCGGGAAAGCCGGTACCTAGCACCAGGAAATTCATACGCCTGCCGATATGGTAGAATGAATCACCGATGGCCCCGGGGAGCAGGTCGGCTCCCTTTTCGCCAACCAGCCTGCCGATGAAACTGATCAATGGTTTATCAAAATCCAGCCCAAATTGTTCGCACAGCAGCATCTTATTTTTTGCCTTGCCTGCCTCTGCCTCTTCGATCGAATAATGATTATCGAGATAGGCATCGATGGCAGGGTCCCATATATCGACATCGATCCCATTGAGGATGCCTGAGCATTTTCCTTTCTCGTATTCGAAAAGCGCTTCCAGGCCATTGCTCATGTACTTCAGTTCTTCGAGGTAACTTGGACTAACGGTGGTCACTTTCCAGGCGCATTTGATGCCGCTGGCGAGTGGATTGATATGGTTGTTCCAGTCGAGCATGCCCCAGCGCCAGGTATCCCAGCGGGGAAGGTAGATGGTCTTGTCCCATCCCATCCACCCCTGGTATTGGGCATTATGAATAGTAAGCACGGTGGGGATATTGGAAAGGCCGGCATACTTGTAACAATACTTCATCATGAACGGGATCAGGGCGGTATGATGGTCGTGCACATGCACTACATCGGGCTGATGCTGCCAGGCGCTGAGCCAGTCGAGCACGGCGATCTGGAAAGCGGTGAACCGTTCGGAATCGTCGTCGTACCCATAGATCTTTTCCCTGTCGAGCAGGCCGTTGATATCGACGAGGTAGAGATCGAAGCCCAGCACATTGTGCCGTTCCCTGATCACGGTGAACTCGAACCACCAGTTGCCTAAATTGGTATAGCCTTTATGCACCACATCCCATTCATGGGCATAGAGGAATTTGGTACGGTACATGGGGATCACCACCTTGGCGATATGCCCTTGTTTGTTCAGGTATTTAGGTAAAGCTCCAACCACATCGCCCAATCCACCTGCTTTAGCCACGGGATAACATTCTGCGCTGACGTGTAATATCTCCATGCTTCCTGGTCGGTTCGTTTGCAATGAATTACTGATTCAATTTAGGAAAGTTTTTCAATCATTGGAGAGAGAGGGGAAAAAAGTTTGCAGTTTGCAATTGGCAGTCGGCAGTTCGTTCCCGTACTTCAGGAAGTACTGATCAATAAGAGTGCTACCCGACTGCCAACTGCCAATTGCAAACTGTAAACTACTGCCAATTCCAAACTGCAAACTTTTTTCCCCTCGTCATTAAAAACTTACTATTTTTAAAAAATCTTTTCAACTCAAACGATTGTACATGAGTCAACCAACCAAATGGTCCCAATTCGGAGTACTTATCACAGTATTTTTCTTTTGGGGCTTTGTAGCTGCTTCCAATAGTATCTTCATCCCCTTTTGTAAAAAGTTCTTTCACCTCGACCAGATCCAGTCCCAACTGATCGGTTCCGCTTTTTACGGGGCGTATTTTTACGGTTCTTTGATCCTGTACCTCTTCTCTGCCGTCAGCGGCACAGACCTCCTCAATAAGATCGGTTATAAGAAAGGCATCATCTACGGATTATTGATCTCTGTAGTGGGCGCCTTATCGCTGGCCTTCATCAGCGGATCAGGCAGCGCCACCTTCGGCATGGTGCTTTTATCTTTCTTCATCATTGCGCTTGGCTTTTCATTGCAACAAACCTCCGCGCAACCATTTGCCATTGCCCTGGGCAGCCCTGAAACCGGTGCGCACCGCCTCAACATGGGCGGCAGCGTCAACTCCTTCGGTACATTGCTGGGGCCATTGGTGGTGAGCTTCCTCCTGTTCGGTACCCTGAAAGACGGCCGGGAAGCCTCCATCAGCAATATCCAAACACTCTATTTCTTCCTCGCCGGACTTTTCATTTTAGTATCGCTGATCTTCGCCGTGTCGAAACTGCCGAAGACCACCTCCAACGAAAAACTGGAGAATAGCCCGAAAGCCCTGTACACACTGGCTTTGATCGGCATCATCTTTTTACCTGTCCTGTTCGCCGATTGGGTGAAAGAGCAGATGGGCATCAGCAAAAGCGTCATTGTCGGCACTTCACTGGCACTGATCCTGCTCATCCTCTTCGTGAGTATGTACCTGGCTTCCAGGAACAAATCAGGATGGGGCGCCATGGCCTATCCTCAACTCGTATTGGGCATGGTGGCCATCTTTATTTATGTGGGAGTGGAAGTAACGATCGATAATAATTTCGGGGCGCTACTGAAACTGCCGGACTTCGGCGGGTATGATGAAGCGCATATCTCTCACCTTGTTTCGCTGTACTGGGGCAGCCTGATGATCGGCCGGTGGACGGGCGCCGTCAGCGTCTTCAATTTGTCAAAACAAACGAAGCGCATACTGGTGATCATAGTGCCATTCGTTGCATTCGGCATCATCACGATCGTGAATATCATCAAAGGCAACGATGTGTCCGATTTTTATATGTACCTGGTCTGTATCGCCATTGCGGTTGTGGCCTTCCTGTATGCTGAAGAAAAACCGGTGAAGCTATTGCTCACCGTAGCGGTGCTGGCTACCATCGCCATGATCATTGGCCTCACCACCAAAGGCATGGTGGCCAATTTCGCCATCGTGAGCTGCGGCCTTTGCTGTTCCGTGATGTGGCCCTGTATCTTTGCCCTGGCCGTGAGCGGCCTGGGTAAATACACCAGTCAGGGTTCTGCATTCCTGATCATGATGATCCTCGGCGGCGCGATCATTCCGCCTGCGCAGGGAGCCATCATCGATATCGATAAACTGAAGCTCGAACAAGGTATCACAGACACTCATTACACACATCTTTCCTATATTGTTCCATTGCTTTGTTTTGCATACCTGGCCTGGCACGCACTGAAGACAAAAGCTGTTTTGAAAAAGCAGGGTCTCGATGTGGATGCACAGGTGGCGGGTGGGCATTGATTTTTTACAACATGCTTAATGAATATTTAAATCCGATCGCAGAAATGGTTAGTCAACGTCAGGAATTTGCTATTGGTATCGACATCGGGGGTACCAATACAGTGTTTGGTATTGTAGACCACCGCGGTGATATATCATATCGCGGAGCCATCTCCACCCGGAAACACAACAGTCCCGATGCCTTCATCGATGAATTGTTCGAGGCCCTGCAACCTGCCGTAGACCAGGTAGGTGGTATCGATGCCATCCGTGGCATCGGTATCGGCGCCCCCAATGGCAATTATTACAATGGCACCATCGAGTATGCTCCCAACCTGCCCTGGAAGGGGGTGATCCACTTACGGCAACTGATGACCGAAAAATTCGGTGTCCCCTGCTCTCTCACCAATGACGCCAATGCAGCCGCGGTAGGAGAAATGATGTATGGAGTGGCAAGGGGTATGAAGGATTTCATTATGATCACCCTGGGCACCGGTGTGGGCAGCGGCATTGTGGCCAATGGCCAACTGGTGTACGGGCATGATGGTTTTGCCGGTGAACTGGGGCATACCACTATCATTCCCGATGGACGCAAGCATAAGGGAACAGGACTGCATGGTTCGCTCGAAGCCTATGCTTCCGCCACCGGCGTGGCGCTTACCGCTATCGAGTTCCTGGAAAAAGAACCGTCGAAAGACAGCCTGCTGCGCAATTATGCCAAGGAAGAGATCGATTCGAGGGTGGTGTACGATTGCGCCATACAGGGAGATGCTATTGCCAAGGAAGTGTACGCTTTTACCGGCAAGGTATTGGGATTGGCGCTCGCCAATTTCGTGATGTTCTCTTCCCCGGAAGCGATCATCCTGTTCGGCGGTATGACCAAGGCCGGCGATCTCATTCTCGATCCCACGCGCGAACACATGGAAAAAAATCTCCTTCCTATTTTCCAGAATAAAGTGAAACTGATCTTCTCGGAGCTGAAAGAAGCGGATGCGGCGATCTTAGGGGCATCGGCTTTGGTGTGGGAGATGAAGGGGAGTTGATAAGTTGAAAAGTTGATATGTTGACAAGGAAATCCCCAAAATGCGGAGTTCCTCTTGTCAACATATCAACCTTTCAACTTGTTAACTTGTTAACATGTAAACCTGTCAACTTCAGTTGTTATTGTACTGCCGAATAATGAATACGCCGGGCACAGGACGCTGTTGCCCGGCTTTGTCTGATGGGGTGATCGTTTCTTTCCCGTTGACGAGCATGCAACTGCTTCCGCCCCCGTCGAGGTTGAGCGCTTCCTTGCATCCCAGCAGCGCCAGTATATTCGCTTCTTCATTGAGCGTTGCTCCTTCAGCCACGCCGGGGAACCTGCCCTGGATCACCAATATGATGAGCTTCCCTTTGGCCGTATAACCCATTGCCGTGCGCGGATGCCGGTCGTTCTCACCATTCACCTGGATCTGTTCTTCCTTATTGGTAACGATGGGCTGGAAGTCTTTCACGAGTACCGGTCCGCCCCCGATAGCGGTCTGCATCCTCCACCATTTCCAATGTTCGAGCGTATTGAGGTCGTTGATGGTAGGTGTAGGATTATTGCCCCTGGCCACGATGGGTTTTTCCTGGAAGGCGTAGGGCCAACGTTTAGCAGTATCCGTAAATGTCCAGGCCACATCGGCTCTCCTGTTGCGACGAATGCCGATAGCACTGCGGGTGGGGTAATACAGGGAATCGGGCCCTTTGGTCTTGAGCGTAGGGATATTGTAAGCCACCAGTCTCCCGTGCCGGATCACCAGGTTGAGGTTCTGGTTGGTCTGGAAAGAAAAGTAAGTACCATTCACTACCACATAAGGAGAATCTTCCCTGGTGAAATATTCCGAGGGCGTATAGCGTTTGCCCGCGCCTACCTGTGTGGTGAAATCGAGTTGCCTGTCATTCAGGTCGGCTTCCAGGTACCAGCCGATGAATGGACGGCCATTGAGTGAATCCGTCGATTTGAAAAGTTTGATGGATGGAGGCAATTGGCCGAACCCCGTGTCGACGCGATGCCAACGAACCTGTGCGTTGGAAAAAGAATTGTTCAGGAAAAAAAGGATAAGGAAGTACGGGAATGAAATTTTACGATGCAAGGGTTTTATGTTGATGAGGTGAGAAGTTAAAGATAAAGAGTTGATAAGTTTATAAGTTAACAGGTTGATAAGGGAAGCTGCGCATTTCGGGGATATCCTTGTCAACATATCAACCTTTCAACTTTTCAACATCTATCAAACATATATCAATTGAGGCTAACCATTCTTCAGGCAAGCTCTTTTTCTTTCTCCCAAACCTTTCTTCCGTAACCGGGGATCACGTGTTTGTCGCTGTGATAGGAAGAGCGAACGAGGGGGCCGCTTTCCACGTAATCGAATCCGAGTGTATAACCGATCTCGCGGAGCTCGGCGAACTCATCGGGATGAACGAAGCGGATCACGGGCAGGTGTTTGCGGGTGGGTTGGAGATATTGTCCGAGTGTGATCACATCCACCCCACTGTTGCGCAGGTCTTTCATGGTCTGCACCACTTCTTCCTTTTCTTCTCCCAGTCCCAGCATGATGCCGCTCTTGGTGCGCATGCCTCCATTCTTCAGGATCTTGAGGGTTTCCATGCTACGCCAGTACTTGGCCTGGATGCGCACCTGCCTGGTGAGGCGTTCCACTGTTTCGATATTGTGTGAAACCACTTCAGGAGCTGCGTCGATCACGCGCTGGATATCTTCCTGCTTTCCCTTGAAATCGGGGATTAGGGTTTCCAGGGTGGTATCGGGATTGAGCGTTTTCACTGCTTTGATGGTATTGTACCAGATAATGCTGCCGCCGTCTTTCAGTTCGTCTCGGTCAACGGAAGTGATCACCGCATGTTTCACTTTCATGAGGTAGATGGCTTCGGCCACGCGCTGGGGCTCGTCCCAGTCCACTGCTTCAGGACGACCGGTGGCAACGGCGCAGAACCCACAACTGCGGGTGCATACATTACCCAGGATCATGAAAGTGGCAGTGCCTTCTCCCCAGCATTCGCCCATATTGGGGCAATTGCCGCTCTCACAGATCGTATGTAATTTATGGGTATCTACAAGACCACGGACATGCTTATAATTCTCGCCGGTAGGTAATTTGACCCGGAGCCAGTTGGGTTTTTGCCTGAACTGGGGCGTTTCGGATCTATCGGATGTATGACAGGAACCACCCTTCAATTCTTCCAATTCCTTCATTATTTGATCGCTCATGGAAACAGATGATTGATATAGAATAACAAAAATAAGGAATGAAAGTTGTCTGGCCCACTATTTCCTCCTGCCGAACAGGATGGTTACATAGGCATTGAAGAAGAATTGTTTCTCCTTTACATAGGCCATCTGGGAGATCTTGCTCGTATAATATTCGGCATTTACGCCGGCCTCGATAGCGGTGAGGGTTTCATTGAACCGGCCCCAGTCGAACCGCAGGGCTGCCTTGGCATGGAGACCGGGCTTGAACTTCACATCGCCCCATCCAACCGTGAAACCGGATGCACCTACCACGGCATATTGTTTTTCGGCAATTTCGGGATAGGTGGAACGGAAGATGCTGTCGGAGTTCTGTTTCACCACTTTTACATAATAAGGCTTCTGGAGACCTGCACTGATGCCGCCTGCATAGATGGCCATTACGGCAACGCCATTTTTGTTGCCTTTGCCGCCGATGATGCGTTGTTGACCTGCACCGAGTTTGAGCTGGTAAAAATTATTGGTCTTTCCGAAGATCACGGTATTGGTATTGAAACCACCTGATACCCAGGAATAACGTTTTTCTTTGGGATGCTTTTTTTCATTGAGCTCGAGCTGGAAGATGGTGGCCACTCTCGGACTTTTGAACCGCCCGATCTCATACGAAAGTCCATAACCGTCTGAAGCGATCTTGATACCGAATGCGCTTTGCTTGTTGAATATGATCTCCCCTTCTTCTTCCTGTTTCAGCAATGCATTGATCCGTTCACGTTTGGCAGCTTTCTTGTCTTTCTTGTCGGTAGGTGATTTGGGAGTGGGATTATCCTGCGCCCACAGCGTAGTTGCAATAATACCAGTCAATAGTAACAAAACAATTTTCTTCACCGGCTATGTTTTAATTATTCAACGTAAATTTAAGGTAAAAATATACACACAATGACCTCTTCTGTAGTTTACGAAGGAAACCTCCGAACGGTTTGTACCCACCTGAGATCGGGGAATGTGATCGAGACCGATGCGCCACCGGATAACCAGGGAAAGGGAGAACGGTTCTCTCCATCCGACCTGGTAGCAACTGCGCTCGGGGCCTGCATGATGACCATTATGGGCATCAAAGCGAGGGATATGGAAGTGGACCTTTCCGAAACGACCATCGATGTGGAAAAGATCATGAAGGCAGATCCACGGCGGATCGGCGCTATAAATTTAACATTTCATTTCCCGGATAGCCTCAAACTGGATGATAAACAGCGAACTATACTCGAAAGGGCAGCCCATACCTGCCCCGTGATCTATAGCATTCATCCGGATATCGATGTAAAGGTCACTTTCAAATGGCCGGTGAACGTATAGTATTTTCCTGCAGGATCGCGTTGCCGATAGCGCATTGCAAACATTTTTTCTGATCACACCAGGCTGTTTTCAGTTCGATCATGGCCTGGGAATCCAATGCATTGCGGGCAGGAATACCTAACTGGCCAAAACCGGCCGTGATGGTATTCCTTTCGGACTGGATAGATCCCAACCATTGAATGGCCTTTTCTTTGAATATATCTTCACCGTGATAATGGCCATAGGCAAACAGTACCGGGATAACGGTATTGATCAGCACCTGTTCGGCCGCCTGCTCCCCCAGCCTTTTGGGTTTGAAAGCCGCCACTTCACTGAAGGTGTAGTGATAGTCCCAATATTCACTCGCCTTTACATTGAGCAGTTCCTTCACTGCCTGCACGCCGGTACTTTCCCTGATCAGGGAGAACAAGTGTGTGGAGCTATGCAGCAACCCGGCCAGTTGCGCCAGCCGTAGCGTGGGGAAACTGACAGGCCGCATTCTCAGGAAATGCACAGGATGTGAAATTTCTTTCAAGCCATATTTGACCCGGTAAAACCGGTATTCACGCCGGAGCAGGTTCGGGTATTCATCCACGAAAGACCGGTTGAGCAGACCTGCCTGCCCGATGAATAGCGCTTCCAGTTGCAGCAACTGTGGTTTATGTTTGGCCAAAAGGTTCAGCGGTATGCTGCGGGCAATGGCTTCGAACGCTTCTGCGTTGACCTTATTGCCGAAACTGCGGGCCAGCAGCCGGTAAAAGGTCTCATCCCAGTGATGGTTGTTTTGCTCCAACAGGCCCAGCACGATCTTCGTCTTTCTTTCCAGTCTCGATACCAGCAACCGGTCTTTCCAGGCAGTGACCACCAGGTTGTTGACTGTGCTGAATTGCTGTTCGCAGGGAATGAAAGACCTGCCCATCATCCATGCCTCATATCGTTGTAAGAGCCCTGTGGACACACGCCCGGCCAGGCTGAACACAGGCGCCTGGCCCTTTTCACCATCACTGTCGTCTTCCCATACCACATGCAGCACCACATTGCCGTAATTGGGATCATGCTGGTGGGCATGCCTGTTCCAGCAGGAAGTTTTGAGATGCAGTTCCACATGCCCCACTAATAAAGTATTCCCTGCCCTTATCCTGGCTTCGAGGAAATCGGGCCCCTGGTTGGTATTGGGATGGCCGGGATGAATGATATGGAAAGGCTCTCCGTTGCTCATTTCCATATTCTCCTGGTTGAAATAGCGGTACTGCCAGATGAATTGCAGCAAACGTTCTGTCATGCACAAACAGTTTTTTGTGATCGTCGGAATGATGACGAAACGTTGTTGCCAGCGGCTTTTCTTTTATGGGAAGGAAAGGTAGCGCGTAAAGATCAACGTTAGGGGTAAGATGGAGTAAAGATAATCGTTCGGACGGGAATTACCATGAATTATTTCTCAATGCCTGCACTACCCTGCTTACCGGAAGCCCCATTACATTGTAGAAATCGCCTTCGATGCTTTTGATGCCGGTCACGCCTATCCATTCCTGGATGGCATAGGCGCCGGCTTTGTCGAAGGGCTGGTATTTGTCGACATAGAAAGCGATCTGATCATCCGTGAGCGGATGGAACCATACTTTGGTGATATCGGAGAAAGCCGTTTCATGTTCGGCATTCCGCATAACCACCCCCGTTATTACCAGGTGTTGCTGACCCGATAGCTGTTGCAGTACCTGGATGGCTTCATTCCTGTTGAATGGCTTGCCGATGATGGTATTGTTCAGGACTACCACGGTATCGGCAGCAAGGACAGTAACAGAAGGCTCTTCAAATCGTTTGAACTGCTCACCGTTCATCACGGCCAGGGCCTTGTTCCGGGCAATATGCACCGGCACTTCTTCTACCGGCATCCCTTCCGGGTATGATTCATCCGTTGTATGCACGATCACGTCGAAAGGGATCTCTGCCCATTCCAGCAATTGTTTGCGGCGGGGCGACTGAGAGGCCAGCACAATTCTATTCACAGGGACCATGATCAGGAATATAGTTTAAAGAATACCATGGAAATAATGCCGGTCAGCATGACCAGCTTCACCCAGGAACTCAGGTGATGAAAATCCGCACGGGAAGCGGCACGGAATAATTTGCGCAAAATATAGATCAGCGGGGTGATCACTACCGTTACGCAGTAAATGGCCGACCACCACCAACGGAAAGGCAGCACATACGCCTGCACGATGATGAGCGCCGCGATCAGTACTACCAGCCAGGTGGCCACGAAGACCTTCGACGACTGCACGCCCCAAACGATGGGCATGGTGCGGCATCCATAACGCTCATCGCCCTGCATGTCCTCGATGTCTTTGATCACTTCCCGGACCAGGGAAATGATGAAGGCAAAACCCCCATATAAAAAGGTAAGCCGCATCAGTTTCGATGCGTTCACGCCCGGGTATGATCCCGGATCGATGATCACCAGGTAATGGACCAGGAAGCCCACCACCAATACCACCCAGGCCGTGAGCAGTGAAATAAGGATATTGCCGCTGAGCAGTTTCCTTTTGAAGGTGGTGGAGTAGAACCAGAGCGCGATCACGCAACCCGTGTTCACCGGGGCCAGCCACCAGGCCTTCGTTTTCCAGGCGATATAAAAGCTCAGCATGATGCCCAGCAGGGAAAGACCCATATGCCAGAGAATGGCCCAGCGCCTGTTGATGATCTTTTCCACCACCAGCTTCCGGGGCTTATTCACCTGGTCGATATTGCGGTCGAAGTAATCATTGATGATGTAACCGGCTGCTGCAATGAATACGGAAGAAAGGATGAGCAGGATGAATAATGGCATCGACAGCGGTAAGGGCGCATTGGCCTGCTGAAAGACCGGCACCACGATGCAGTAATGGAATAATAACTGGCTGATCACAATGAACAGGAGGTTCAATGATCTGACAAGACGAAAAAATGCGACCAGCAATTTCATGGATGTGCTAAGATAAGAAAAGACTTTAACTTGATCGCACGTCCGTCTGCACCTCCCAATGGCCGTTCAACTTCAATACCTTCTCGATCACATCACGCACGCATCCATTCCCGCCGGTGACCGGTGAAATATAGCGTGCCACCTGCATGATCTCCGGCGCTGCATCGGCCGGGGCACAGGGCATACCTACGATCTTCATAGGCTCATAGTCGGGAATATCATCGCCCATGAACAATATTTCCTTCAATGACAACTGATGTTCAGTCGCATATTCCAGGAGCTTTGCTTTTTTATCTGCAATGCCCATGTAAATATCGTTGATGCCGAGTTGTTTGAAACGGAGAACGGCCGGTTCGGACGTGCTGCCGGAGATCACGGCAATGCGATAACCTTTTTTAACGGCCATGTGGATGGCAAACCCATCGCGGATATGCATACGACGGATGAATTGACCATTGTCAAGGATCATCAGGCCGCCGTCCGTGAGCGTGCCATCCATATCGAAAATAAAAGTCCTGATCTGTTTGAATTGATCTAGTATGGACATGGTGGAAAGAAAAGTGGGTTATTTCCGGTAAACTAAATTTTTTTGAACTACCATGTCGTTGACCACATTTACGGCTTCATTGAGGTAGATATCGGAATTGCGGAGGTTTTTGATCCATCCTTTGAAGCGTTCCAGTTTACCCGGATCGTATTCGAATTTCTTCAGGTCTTCCTGCAATGCCTCCACGTTCAGTTCCTGCGGCAGTTTATTGAGCGTTTCAATTTGTTTTACGGTGGCTTTTACTTTCCGCTGTTCTTCCTGGTATTTTTTCAGGTTGAGGGAAGCGATCTTATCGTTCTCTTTCGCCAGCCATTCTGCATTGGTGCGGATGAGGTTGAAGGCTTCATTATTTTTCAACCTTTCCTGGCTTGCTTTTTTGATAGGCGTAAGATCGAGACCATATTTCCAGCGGGTATAATCGGCTTTCTGGATCTCATCCCAGGGCAGCGCATCGGGATTGTCCTTTTCGCGCAGCTTGGAATATTCATAGATATCGGGCAGCGTAATGTCGGAGCTTACACCGCGCAGTTGGGTAGACCCGCCATTGATCCGATAGAATTTCTGCAGGGTCACTTTAATAGTACCGAGATCGCTGTTGGGATCGATCATGCCCATGGTCTTGTCGAGCCCGATATTGCGCTGTACAGTGCCTTTGCCATAGGTAGAGGTGCTGCCGATGATCACACCACGATCGTAGTCCTGGATAGCGGCCGCAAAGATCTCGGAGGCAGAAGCGCTGAATTCGTTCACCATCACGGCCAGCGGGCCATCGTACAGAACGGCTTTATCACGGTCTGAATAGATCTGTGGTTTGCCTTCACGGTCTTTCACCTGAACGATGGGGCCGCCTTCGATGAAGAGGCCAACCATCTGCACTACATCATATAAGGAGCCGCCGCCATTGCTGCGCAGGTCCATGACGATACCATCTATATGTTGCTCTTTGAGCTTGATGATCGCTTTGCGAACGTCTTCAGAGCAGCGGGCGCCCTTGGGATCATCAAAATTCGCGTAGAACTCGGGCAGGTAGATGAACCCGATCTTACCCCTGGCCGTATTGATCACGGCAGTGCGGGCAAAAGTTTCATCCTGCACGATCTTATCGCGGATCAGGGAAATGGTCTTGATGGAGCCGTCTGTTTTTTTGATGGTCAGTCGCACTTCCGTTCCTTTCTTGCCACGGATCAGTTTCACGGCGTCTTCCACCACGAAGCCGGTAAGTTCTACCGGTTCTTCGCTGCCCTGCCCTACTTTGAGAATGATATCGCCCACATTGAACTGGCCCGATTTCCAGGCAGGACTTCCAACCAGCAGCGTATTGATCTTGATATTGCCTTCTTCACCGAGCAGGGAGGCGCCGATGCCGAAGAACTCGCCGCTCATCTGTTCGTCGAAATAACGTTTATCTACGGGCGGGAAGAAAGTAGTGTGCGGGTCCATCGATTCGGCGATCACTTTCACATAATCATTGAACCGGTCGTCGTCGGTCACTTTCAGTTTGAGCCTGTCGTATTTCCTGTCCATGATCTTGAGCACGCGGTTGCGGGCCTCCTTTTCCAGTTCTTCATCCGATCTGGCTATGAACCCTTCTTTGCCTTTGTTCCTTTCACGGTCGGCAAGCAGGTCTGCATACCGTTCAAGCGTGAGGAATTTCAGGTCTTTACGCCATACCTCTTTGCGATCGGCCTCTGTTTTAGGATAATCGCGCTGATCACCATTGAGGTTGACGGTCTCTTCTTTGTTGAAATCGAAGGGTTGGGCCAATATTTCTTTATAAATAGCCTCTGTTTCCGGTATCCTCTTTTTGATGATCTCTGAAACGGCCGGTACGAACTGGATAGCGCCGCCACGGATCTCATCGTCGAGTTTGGTCTCATATTTTTTCAGGTCCTGGATATCGGACTGAAGAAGGACATTTTTCTGTTCATCGATCTTATCGGTCAGGTATTTTTTGAAGACCTCCCTGGAGAAATTATCGTCGATCTTTTTGGGGCTGTAGTGTATTTCCTGAAGCATGTCGCCGACATTATGGAGTATCTTTTCATACCGGGTGTCTGCTGGTTTCCCACCACCTAATCCCAGTGTACGGAATGCCACGAATACGCCTGCTCCCAGGAACAATATCAATACTGGCAGATTCTTTAGTTTGAACATATTGCGTAATACTTTAGTCATTGCTTCCAAAAATAACGATAATTAGTTTGGGTTGTTGCGGTTATCATTGAATATTAACAAACGAAAAGGAATAAAAAAATCCCGCAACAATTTATTGCGGGATTTGTTATCGGGTGGCTAACCGGGTTCGAACCGGCGACCCTCAGAACCACAATCTGATGCTCTAACCAGCTGAGCTACAGCCACCGTTTGAGGTGCAAAAGTAAATGAAAAAAAAATTCCGGCAAAATCTGATATGTGAATCAGAGAGTTCTTTTGTTTACCACGAAGGCACGGAGGCACAAAGAAAGGATGTGTAAGATTTGCTCAACACTACGGGAGTTAACTTCGTGCCATGATAAGAATTCTGGATTCTTGTGATGTTTGTTTCTTTATAAGGACACAAAGGTATGTTGGGAAACCGGAAGGCTAATGATTGAAAATGCAACTCCATTCCCTTTGAGCCTTCGTGCCTTCGTGGTAAACCCATGCCTTTGTGGTAAAAATTCCTTGTATACAGGATCACCGCCTGAAACTCCCTTGATGCACTTATCTTTGCGCCTCAAAATAAATCGAGTGACCATGAACTGGTGGCTATTAATGATCCCTGTTATTGGCGCATTGATCGGATGGATGATGAACGCCATAGCTGTTCAATTTTTGTTCCATCCCCGGAAACCCTTACATATACTGGGTTTCAGGATACAAGGCATTTTACCGGCACAACAACCCGCTATCGCTGCAAAACTTGGTAAGATGGCAGGCGATGAACTGATCTCCTTCAACGATCTCGAACAAAAGATCACCAGTCCGGAGAGCCTTCATAAAGTGATGCCATTGGTTGAAACCCATATCGATCATTTTCTCCGCACCAAACTCAGCAAAGCCTTTCCGATGATCAGCATGTTCATCGGGGAAAAGACCATCAACCAGCTCAAGGAAGTTTTCATGGAAGAGTTGAAAGAGATCTTCCCTGCATTGATGAAGGGTTATATGAAGAACCTGCAACAGGACCTCGACCTGGAAAAGATCATCACGGAGAAGCTGGTTACATTCCCTCACGAAAAACTGGAATCCATCGTTTCCGCCGCAGTTTCCAGGAAGTTCGGGATATGGGGCGCCCTGACAGGGTTCCTGATCGGCCTGGTGCTGCTATTCATTGTGATGGCCGCCACCTGAATCCGACCATTCATCATATTGTCAATTACCGGTCACAAGTTGCCGGTCAATTTTGCGTCTAATTGTTTCAACTTCATAAAAATCATGAGAAAAACCCTACTTGCTCTGTTGTGCTGTATATTGTCGATGACCCTTTTTGCCCAAATGCCCGGTGGACCTTCTGGCGCAGCCCGCGGGGGCCGTGGAGGCCAGGTACCGAGTATCGGTCATTTTTATGGGAGGATCGTGGATAGTAAGACCAATAAAGGCGTCGATGCCGCTTCTATTCAATTGATCCAAAGCAAATTCGACCCAGCCACCAAAAAAAGTAAGGATACCGTGATCGCCGGCATGCTCACCAGGGGCAACGGCGATTTCAGCCTGGAAAACCTCCCCATCTTCGGCCAATTCCGGCTGACCATCACTGCTATCGGATATAAAAAGATCGACCAGAAAGTAGCCTTCGACCTGAAATTCACGCCCGGCCAGGATATGAGCCAGGCGATGTCGGCTGTCGATAAAGACCTCGGCAATATCAAACTGGAACAGGATGCCGAAGTGCTGGAAAGCGTAACGGTATCTGCTTCCAAGCCCCTGATCCAGATGGGGATCGACCGGAAGATCTTCAATGTTGAAAAGAATATCACTTCTGCCGGCGGCACCGCTATAGACGTGATGCGCAACGTGCCTTCCCTCAATGTGGATATCGACGGCAATGTGACCCTCCGCAATGCAGCGCCCCAGATTTTCGTGGATGGAAGGCCCACCACCCTTTCCCTCGACCAGATCCCGGCCGATGCCATCCAAAGTGTGGAGCTGATCACCAACCCTTCGGCCAAATACGATGCGAGCGGCGGACAGGCGGGCATTCTGAATATCGTCCTGAAGAAGAACAGGAAGGCCGGTTATAGCGGTAGTGTGCGCGTAGGCGTGGATTCACGCGGACGGTTCAATGGCGGCGGCGATATCAATATCCGTCAGGGAAAAATAAACCTGTTCGCCAATGGGATGTATAACCAGCGAAAATCAAAGAGCTGGGGAGGCATGAACAGGCTGAGCACGTTGAACGACAAGACCACCGAAACCCTGCAGGACAACAACGGGGTTTTCAATGGCGCCTTTGGTTTCGGCCGGCTCGGACTGGATTATTTTATCGATAACAGGAATACCATCACGATCTCCCAATCAATCGTGAACGGCAGTTTCGATTCCGATAACCGGACCAATATCGATTCCGACACCCTGGGGCTGCCCTCCAGCTTCCGGTCGCAATACCGCAATACGCTCGGCGATAACAATTTCCGGAACTATGGCACCCAGTTGAGCTACAAACATAATTTTGCCAGAACAGGGAAAGAATGGACAGCCGATCTCAACTACAACCAGAGCAAGAATACCAATGAAAGCGATATACGCTACCGGTACTTCACCGATGCGGCCCACCAGAACCCGGTCACCCCAGAATTCCTGCAAACAACACTCGGCGGTGGCCGCAATAAATTCTTCATCGCGCAAACCGATTTCGTGAACCCTGTCACCGAAAAGATCAAATGGGAAGCAGGCTTACGTGCACAGATCAGGAAATTCGAAAGCAGCCAGACCAATATCATCAATGGCGTGGTGAAACCCGAATTCAGCAATGAGTTCGAGTATACCGATTATGTATATGCGGGATATGTGACCTTCTCACAGAAAGTAAAGGAAAGCTTCAGCTACCAGGTAGGTCTGCGTGCAGAAAGCTCCAGCTATGATGGAAAACAGATCGGCAAACAAAGCTACAAGAACGATTTCCCGGTGAGCCTATTCCCCAGTATTTTCCTGACAAAGAGTTTCGAGAACAAGCAGGACATCCAGTTGAACTATTCACGCCGCATCAACCGGCCTAACTTTTTTCAACTGATGCCAAACACGGATTATTCCGACCCGCTGAACTACCAGACCGGTAACCCGGACCTGAAACCGGAGTTCACGCATTCAGTGGAGCTTTCCTACCAAAAGACTTATGGCGCCAAAGGCCATACCTTCCTGGCCACCCTGTTCGGAAAATACACCACAGACCTGATCTCCCGTTATCAACGCTGGCAGCAACTGGGCCAGAGCCAGGATTCGGCCTATATCTCCACCTGGGTGAATGCCAGTACTGCCTGGGCAAGCGGTCTCGAACTGGTGTTCCGTAACAACTGGACCAAGTGGTGGGAAATGAACCTGAATATGAACCTGTATTACTCGAAGATCAATGGCGATAATGTAGTGAAGAACCTGGAGAACGAACGCACCAGTTGGTTTGCGAAAATGAACCAGACCTTCAAGATCAATAAAGGCTGGAGCATTCAATTGAGCGGGGATTACCAGTCGAAGAGCGCCTTACCGGTCAGCACCAGCAACAGCGGTCAGGGTGGCGGCGGAGGCCGTGGCCCCGGTGGCGGAGGTGGAGGATTTGGCGGAGGCACTCCTTCTACCACGCAGGGTTATATCGATGCCAATTATGGGGTCGATCTGGGATTGCGCAAGGATTTCCAGATCAAAAAGAATACAGCCACCATCTCTGTGAACTGGAGCGATATCTTCCGCACCAGGCGTTACTTCGTGCATTCGGAGGCAGTTGGATTCGTGCAGGATGATTGGAGAAGAAGAGACCCACAGATCGTACGGGTGAATTTCAGTTATCGCTTCGGCAAATTCGATGTGTCGTTGTTCAAACGCAAGAATATGCGTGGTGAATCGGAAGGGATGCAGAATGGAATGCAGGGAATACAACAGTAGCACACTACGTCTTATACGTTTGCCACTAAGGCACGAAGGCACAAAGGAAAAGAAGGTATATTTTCTAATTATTAAGCAAGCTGCCATTGATCAAACTTCGTTTGTGCCTTGATAAGATGTCCAACACCAAAAGTATTTGGAACCCTTATCAAGGCACGAAGCTACCTTCGGTAGTGCTGAGTAAATCCAACATTGCCTTTCCTTTGTGCCTTCGTGCCTTAGTGGCAAACCCAGATCTTTGAACGTTTACCTAATCGAAACAAATGTGGTTCGGGAGGTTAAAAAGGGAAACAGGTCGGCGTCAGGTGTAGTTTCATAGAGGACAAATCCATGCTCCTTTGCAGGACCATGGCCTGTTACAGAGGATACGAAGGTGGGTACGGCAATCAGTGTACAGCTTATTTACGTATGTATGGAGAGAAAAGTTTTGGATGATGGTTAAATTACGGCTCCTTTTGTATGCTTGTTTTAGTATTTTGCCCTCCTCATTGTCACCAAGCATGTTATCAAAAACTTATACATACCTGGCGCTGGGCGATTCCTATACCATTGGGGAAGGCGTACCCGTAGCCGATAATTTTCCTTACCAGACCGTACAGTTGCTCCGCAGGACCGGGCATGATTTTCATGCGGCAGAGATCATTGCCAAAACCGGCTGGACCACCGATGAGCTTCAACAGGGAATTGCCGGTTCCTGTTTTCAAAAGAAATATGATTTCGTTTCCCTGCTGATCGGTGTGAACGACCAGTACCGTGGCAGGGCAGTAAGCGAGTATGCTGCACAGTTCGAAGCATTATTGCAACAAGCCATCCAATTTGCCGGTGACCGGCCCGGTCATGTGTTCGTATTGTCGATCCCCGATTGGGGCGCCACTCCTTTTGCAGAGGGGCGTAACAGGGAGCAGATCACCACGGAGATCGATCTTTTCAACGATACCGGCCGGCATATCGCAGAGAAATATCGGGTACAATTTATCGATATTACACCAGGCACCCGTGAGGGCATCCATGATGAAAGCCTTCTTACCACCGACAAACTCCATCCTTCCGGTAAAGAATATGCACGTTGGGCTAAGGAGTTATATTCGGCCATTGGCCAGGCACTCCATTAATTGAGGAGTTTTTTGCCACGAAGGCACAAAGGCACAAAGGAAATGAAGTTGTATTTTCCATCAACTTACCCAACAATTGATCTGCCTGCCTTTGTGCCTCCATAAAGAGACCAACACCTCTAGTATACCGAATCCATATCAAGGCACGAAGCTACCTTCGGTAGTGCTGAGTAAATCCAACATTGCCTTTCCTTTGTGCCTTCGTGCCTTTGTGGTCAACCAAAACTAATTCCCGCAGATATTGGATAATCCTTGAAGCTTTACTAATTTGGCCCGATGCAAAAACTCGGTTGGAAAGAAAAATATGCGGGTATACTGGTACTGTCCATCGGTATCCTTTTTCTTTTATTACAGGTCATAGATCTCAGTTCCACGAAATCCAGCGCCTATAAAGTGCAGGAATCGGCCATACTGGTCAATAAGGCGGAACTCTACGCGCATGTACGCGCCCTGGTAACGATCGTAACCGGTATACTGGGCGGCTATCTCCTGCTGAAAGGCAGAACAGCCGGGTGGATATTGGGTGTAACACTCCTTATTTTGTTCCTTGTCTTCGCAATAGCAGGATTGGTACAACTGGGACTGATGCGCATTTTCGGTATCAGTTTTATAGCGATCGTTTTCGGTGTGGCTTTGCTGCTATTGGCGCTGTTATTCCTTTTTGCAAGACCGGCGAGAGAAAAATATAAGGTCGGCAGGAATACTTACCTGCCGACCCTGGTTTTCCTGCTGATAATAGCAGCTATTTATTTCTTCCTACAATAGATCATCTTCCCTGAACTGGTAACGCTCCTTGATCTTGCGCATCACTTCATCCATCGAAGCGCGATGATCTTTCGGGTTCCATTCTCCCCGCTCCCATTTTTCCAGTTCTTCATCGATATGCTTTTGCTGGAGTGCGCTGAGCTTGTCGACCAACTGGTCCGACATCTCCTTTTGTTTCTGGTAAAATGATCGCTTCTTTTCCGAGACCAGCTCTTTGTCTTTCCGCATCTCATTCTCTGCGGCGGCCATATTGGTTAGCTCTTCTTTGGCCAGTGCAATATCATAAGGGCCTACCGGCATGATAAGCTTGCTGAGGATTGGACCTACTTCGATGAGAATGATCAGTAATGAAAGCAGCAGGCTGGTCCAGAATACGCTGGGCTCTTCACCGGAGAGATCGGACAAAGCCTTGTTACGTTCCAGGAAACCGATATTGGCCCTGGTATCTGCTTCATATTTTTTCCTTTTGTCTTCCAGTGAATGATTGGCGATCTGCAGCAGGCTGTCCTGCGTGCGGATATCGTTGCCCAACTGTTGCAATTCAGGTGCGAACTGCACCCGCGCAGCGTTGTAAGCGCTCAGCTTGAGACGGGTGAGATTGTCGATGCCGCGCTGTAGAGAGCCGCCGGTCCCGTCTGCCTCCTGCACGTAAGCCTGCTGAAGGCGATGCAGGGTGTCTTCGATATTGAGTTTGCGGGCATAGAGACGGTCGCGCCCGGCAGTGGTCTCCTGCATCAGCGCCTGGTTCTCGATATGGAGCAGGCTATCATTCATCTGGATCTTCTTATGGATATTCTCCGTGACCTTGGTATCGATCTCCTTTTCGAATATTTTCAATTCGAGCGGGCGGGCAATAGTGATACCGATCAGCAATGCCAGTGCGATACGGGGTACGGCCATCCAGAGCTGTCTGCGTTTGCTCACACCATATTTACGCATGGTGGAGACCAGGAACCGGTCGAAGTTGAAAATGATAAGGCCCCAGATGAGGCCGAAGATGATCGTCCAGCCCCAACTCCCGAATACACTATACACCGCATAGCCCGCGGAGATCGACGCCAGTACGAAAGTGGCGAGGATGACGCCACCCAATCCGGAGTATTTACTATGTTCTGATGGGAATTCTTTAAGGAGTTGCTGGTGGGCCCCTGCGCACCACCATAAGAAGCGGCTTTCCGTTCTTTTGCGGTTATCATTGCTCCCACTGAATGAATCATACGAATACAGACCATGATCATGGCCCGACTGGTGCTCAGCCATAGAAAATCAATTAATGAAAAAAAATGTAGTGTTATTCTATAAGTGGTCGAAGTGTGGGAACAAATATTACAACGGCAAAATAGCCCGTTAATTGCAAACGAAACGCTAAAAGGGCAATTTATTAATATTAACGCCAGAGTGCGGGCAGGTCTGTTGCAATGGCCTTTATTCCCATCACACCCATTACTGCCACTACGGTCCATCCTGCGGCCTGCATCCAGAGCGGATGCCGGTACCCTTTCATCAGGTTGCTCTTTGAAGCAGCCACGAGCACGATGGCAAGCCCTACCGGAAGGATCAGTCCGTTCACCACGCCCGCTGCGATCAATAATTGTTTGGGTTTCCCGATCCAGCAAAAAATGAGGGTAGATAAAACAATAAAAATGGAGATGCACCAGCGTTCATATCGTGCGATCAACGGATGAAGGGTCTTCAGGAATGAAATGGAAGTATAGGCCGCTCCAACCACGGAAGAGATAGCAGCGCCCCAAAGCACAACCCCGAAAATGCGCAGACCGAATTCCCCGGCGGCGTGTTTGAATACGGAGGCCGGAGGGTTATCGGCATCCAATGAAACTCCCTGCGCCAATACGCCCAATGCCGCGAGGAACAATACATAGCGCATGATGCTGGAAATAACGATGCCGCTGATAGCGCTGCGGTCAACACGGGATTGCTGCGCAGCGCCTTTTATACCGGCATCGAGTAACCGATGTGCGCCGGAAAAAGTGATATAACCTCCTACTGTACCTCCTACCAGTGCAACAATGGCCACGGTGCTGATCTGTTCCGGAAGAATGGTTTGCCGGAGCGCATCTAGCACCGGTGGATGCGAGCTGACTGCAATGTAGAGGGTGAGCAGGATCTTGATGATGCCTAAAGTTTTGGTGAAATGGTCGAGCATTTTACCGATCTCACTGATCCAAAATAATAATAAGGCGATCACGCAACTGATCACAGCCCCTTCTTTGAATGAAACGCCTGTGAGCACATTCATGCCCAGGCCGCAGCCGGCGATATTGCCGATGTTGAAAGCAAAACCTCCAAGCACTACCAGGATGGCCAGTACGAGACCTAGTCCGGGTACCAGTTTATTGGCAAGGTCCTGCGCCCGCATTTCACTCACAGTAAGCACGCGCCAGGTATTGAGCTGTGCGCCGATATCGAGTAAAATGGAAACAAAGATCACGAAGCCCATGGCTGCCATCAGCTTCTGGGTGAAAACTGTGGTCTGGGTGAGGAAACCGGGGCCAATGGATGAATTGGCCATCAGGAATGCGGCTCCCAGGATGGCGCTGCCGGCGCCGGTGGAAAAACGGCCGGATGACCAGCCGGAAAATATCTTTTTAAACATGCGTGATGGTAATGCCTTTTTCGGTGAAAGCCTGATCGATATTTTTTGCCAGATCGAGCGCCCCTGCTCCATCGCTGTGAATGCAGATGGTCTCGGCTTTTAGTGAAACCGTTTTTCCAGTGATGGTAGTAACAGTGCCTTGTTCCACCATCTGCAGCACCTGTTGAATGGCTTGTTTTGTTTGATGGATCAGCGCGCCGGCTTCTGTACGTGGCGTGAGGCTGCCATCATCCTGGTATGTACGGTCGGCGAAGACCTCACTTTGTGTTTTCAATCCGATGGCCCTGGCTTTTGCGATCAGCTCACTCCCTGCGAGACCATAAAGGATCAGCCGGCTGTCGAAATCGAACAAAGCCCTGCTGATGGCGGCAGCAAGCCGGGCATCTTTCGCAGCCATATTGTACAACGCCCCATGTGGTTTTACATGGTGCAGGGTAGCGCCTTTTACTTCCAGAAAAGCTTGTAGCGCACCGATCTGGTAAAGGATCACATCGTATAATTTTTCAGGTGGGAGGTTCATTGACCTGCGACCGAAATTTTCTCTGTCGGGAAAGCCGGGGTGTGCCCCGATGGCGATCCCTGCTGTCAGGGCCGCATCAACCAAAAGGTGCATGGTATGAGGGTCGCCGGCATGGAAGCCGCAAGCCAGGTTCATGGAGCTGATATATGGAAGGATCGCCAGGTCATTTTCGATCCTGTAATCCCACAAGGGAGTGCTTTCACCCATATCGCAGTTGAGGTCGATCGTTAGCATGCCAGTTCATTCAGATGGTCGAGGCAGGCTCGTTCGAGAATAGCCAGCTCCCGCTGCTGTGAAAATAACAATTCTTCCGCTGTGTGCATATCGACCATTTTGAATTGGATGGTATCGCTGGGCCTTAGCTGGGCCAGTTTGGGAAGATGTGCGTTCACGACATGACCGATGCGCGGGTAACCGCCGGTAGTTTGATGATCGGCCATCAGCACGATGAGCTGCCCATCGGGCAGTAATTGCATGGTGCCGAAGCTAACCCCGGTCGATACCAGCTCGGTATCGGTAGATCTTTGTAGTGGTACTCCTTTCAGCCGGTAGCCCATCCGGTCGGAGAAGGGATGGATGATAAAATTATTCTGCAAAAGATCGTGACAGGAGTTTTCCGTAAGCTCTTTCCATTCATGGCCCATGGTGAAATAGATCTCATGGGGAAACTGGTAGGTCTTATCTGCATCTACTCTCCATTTGAGCACCTGGTAATCGCGCCCTTCACGAAGCAGCCCTGCGAAGTAGATCGAGCTTTCCCTGAAGGCAAGCTCATCATCTTTTTCCAGTTTACGGCCTTCGAGCCCACCGGCGCCTGCTTTGAGGTTGGTGCTGTAACTGTTCAGCCATTTTTTGATGCAGATACCGCCATGTACGGCGAGGTAGCACCGGGCGCCATTCCTGAGGCCATTGAAATGGAGGATGCTGTTTTTTCTTACCACGACGGGTTTCCACAGCGGGAGCGCTTCATCGTTGAGCATGGGGGTGAAATCGGCCCCGGTGATACTGATCAGGGCATTTTGTTCGAAGAAGATCTGCGGACCGGGGAAATGGATCTCCAGCAAGGCTTCGCGGCTGCAATTGCCGGAGAGCATATTGGCTATGCGGGCTGCGTACAGGTCCATGGCGCCACCAGGGGCAATGCCTGTGCTACTGAAACCAAAGCGGCCCGTATCCTGGATGGTGTCCAGTAAACCGGGTTTAATAACGGTGAGGGACATACGTTATATTGGGTTTGTCAAACTACAAGCTCATCGACATTTAATACTCTTCAAATTCTATAGGGGTGATCGGATAAAACCGGACCTGGTCGCCTGTCCGGAACAGAACAGGGCTCGAAGCATACGGATCGAATAATTTCAAAGGGGTGCGGCCAATGATCTGCCATCCACCGGGACTGGCAAGGGGATAAATGCCTGTTTGAATGCCTGCGATCCCTACGCTACCGGGAGCTACCATTACCGGCTGCGCCTTCCTGCCCACCGCAATGCGCTCATCGATGGTACCAAGGTAAGAAAAGCCGGGCAGGAACCCTATCATAAAAACCCGGTAGGTCCTGCTGGTATGCAGGTCAATAACAGCCGATACGTCCAGTTGTTTTTCAAGGGCCAGGGCCGGAAGGTCGGGCGCATAAGTCCCCTCATAACAAACGGGTACCCGGTGGAAGGTAGAGCCGGTTTCCCGGTTTACGTTGGTCTGCCCGAAAGCGTTGGCCAGTTGCTGCTTTACCCATTCAAAGATAGTGGATGAATGGCCGGCTACGGGCCGTACCTGGATGGGATCATATATAATGGTAAGCGAACTGTAGGCCGGGATGCAGTCCAGCAGGCCGGGAAAAGGGTGAGTGGACAACCACTGTTGCATGGCCATTATTTTCCCGTTGAGCGATTCATCGATCCGGTTGCCCAGGGAAATAGTAGCAGCCGAATCGCCCACCGGGAATATATCTGGAACAATGCTCAAATCAGTTTCGATTAACCAAAATATGCTGAAATATAATCATTTTCAAGGTTCTGACATCACACAAAATTAACCGACAATCCGGCATGTTTATTGGGTGAGGCCCTGGCACCAATTTGTTGTTTTCACCGTTATACACTAAACTTGCACGCCAACAGGCCTATTGTTAAACCGTTTAATCAGCGTATGGCGAAGAATTTATTGATCGTGGAGTCCCCTGCTAAAGCGAAGACTATCGAAAAGATCCTGGGATCGGACTTCGAAGTGAAGAGTTGCTATGGGCATATCCGGGACCTGGAGAAGGATGATATGGGTATCGATATCAAGAATAATTATCAACCCAGATATATAGTTCCTGAAGATAAGGAAAAGGTTGTGAAAGAGTTGAAGAGCTTAGCTAAAAAATCCGATGAAGTATGGCTCGCAACGGATGAGGACCGTGAGGGAGAAGCCATTAGCTGGCATCTTTGTGAGGTATTGGGACTGGATCCCCGGAGTACCAAACGGATCGTGTTCCATGAGATCACCAGGCCTGCTATCAAAAAAGCGGTGGAAAGCCCCCGGACGGTGGACATGAACCTCGTGAACGCCCAGCAGGCACGCCGGGTACTCGACAGGATCGTAGGCTTCGAGCTTAGCCCCGTGCTTTGGCGCAAGATGAGCATGAAGAACAACCTCAGTGCCGGCCGGGTACAGAGTGTGGCCGTACGCCTCATCGCCGAGCGTGAACGGGAGATCAATGCTTTCACTCCTGTCAGCACCTTTAAAATTGAAGCCCTTTTCACCGCTGATGACCTCAGTGGCAAGGCCGTTACTTTTTCGGCCGAAGGCAAAAAATATTCCGGCGCGGAAGATGCCGAGCAATTCCTCAAAAGCTGTATCGGCGCCAATTATTCGGTAACGGACATCCAGGTGAAACCGGCCAGGAAATCGCCTGCCGCCCCTTTCACCACTTCTACCCTTCAGCAGGAAGCATCACGCAAATTCGGGTATTCCGTGAGCCGCACCATGACGCTGGCGCAGAGACTCTACGAAAGCGGTAAGATCACGTACATGCGTACCGACAGCGTGAACCTGAGCGATACGGCCATGACAGAGATCCGCAACCAGGTGAATAACCAGTATGGCGACCGGTATTACCAGCCGAGAAAATATAAGAACAAGAATGAATCCGCGCAGGAAGCGCACGAAGCTATCCGCCCTACCTATATGGAAAACCTCACGGTAGATGACCCGGATTGCAAACGTCTCTATGAGCTGATCTGGAAACGAACTATGGCATCACAGATGGCTGATGCTGAATTGGAGCGGACCATCGCCAAAATTGCCATCTCCACCAATAAAGAAGAGCTTACTGCCAGTGGTGAAGTATTGAAATTCGAAGGCTTCCTCAAAGTATACCGGGAAGACCGCGATGATGAAGATATCAACGACGATGAACAGGCAGAAGGCATGTTGCCACCCCTGCGTGTGAGCCAGCAACTGCCGCTCAAAGAAATGAAGGCCATTGAACGTTTCAGTCGCCCTTCGCCCCGCTATACGGAAGCCTCTCTGGTCAAGAAACTGGAAGAACTGGGCATCGGCCGGCCGTCGACCTACGCTCCTACCATTTCCACGATACAGAAAAGAGGCTATGTAGAAAAAAGGGACAAGGAAGGTGTGAAAAGGGACTTTCGCATATTCAGGCTGGCGAACGACCAGATCACCAAACTCACTGAACAGGAAAATACAGGCGCAGAGAAATCCAAATTATTCCCCACCGACCTCGGACTGGTGGTGACGGATTTCCTGAAACAATATTTCGATGATATCATGGACTATGGTTTCACTGCCCGCATCGAGGAAGAATTCGACGAAGTGGCCGCAGGCAAAATGAAATGGAACCGGATGATCGATGATTTCTATGTTCCTTTCAAACAGGATGTGGACAATACCATCGAAAATGCAGAACGGATCAAGGGTGAGCGCGAATTGGGCATCGACCCTGAATCAGGAAAGAAGATCGTGGCGCGTATGGGAAGGTATGGCCCCATGGTGCAGATCGGGGATGTGAACGATGAAGAGAAACCCCGTTTCGCCAGTCTCAAAAAAGACCAGAGCATCGAAACCATCACCTATGAAGAAGCGCAGGCCCTGTTCCAGTTACCGCTCACACTGGGTGAATATGAAGGCCAGGAAGTATCCGTGAACGTAGGACGCTTCGGCCCCTATGTGAAATTAGGCGAACAATTCATCTCCATACCCCGTGGTGAGGACCCGCTGGAAGTGAGCATCGACAGAGCTATCGAACTGATCAATGAAAAGCAGAAAGCAGATGCCCCCATAGCCCAATACGATGGCAAGCCCGTCACCAAAGGCAAGGGACGTTTCGGTCCTTTCATAAAATGGAACGACATGTTCATCAATGTGCCGAAACGTTACAATTTCGATGCATTGACACAGGCAGATATCAATGAACTGATCGATGCCAAGGTGAAAAAAGAGGCCAACAGGTATATCCAGCACTGGCCGGAAGAAAAGATCTCTATCGAGAATGGCCGCTGGGGCCCCTTCATCCGCTTCGGTAAAAAAATGCTGAAGCTGGGCAGGAAGTCCGACGATACCAAATATACCGCAGAAGAGGCCGCCGTTATTCCGCTCGATGACGTGAAGAAAATGGTGGAACAGCAAGTACCGGATGCCTTCATGAAGAAAGCGGCCAAAAAAGCACCGACCAAAAAGGCAGCCCCGAAGAAAGCTGCGAAGAAGAAGAAATAGTTCGGGTGAACCCAATGGGTACCCGGAAATGAGACAGCATGCTTACGCTCAAATACCATCTGACACCGGAAGAGTATTTCAACTACAACTATTACACGGCCTGGGCCTCCCCGGACAAAAAGGGCTACCGGGTGCGTTATTATCTTCGCGTGTTCGTGCTTTATGGGGCCATTGCAGCATTGTACATTTTCGTGAACAGGCAGCATGATCTGCTGGTAGACTTTACTGTTTTCTTTGTGATCGCATTCATCTATTTCCTGCTGGTGCCGTTCCTCGTACGCCGTTCCATCCGCAACCGGGTGACCAGCATGCTGGCAGAACCGGAGAACGCACATATCCTCGACCAGGCAGAAGTGGTGCTCTCCGATACGGGGATCATCGATAAGGACAGTTCTTCAGAAAGCAAATATACCTGGGAGGCGATCGTGAAAAAGATCGAAACGCCCGACAGCTATTATCTCTATACCAACTCCTATCATGCCATCCTGATCCCGAAAAGGGCGCTCAGCCATCCGCAGGAAAAAACCGAGTTGCAACGTCTCTTCGATCAGTATCTTTCACTAAGCTCGGAGTTCGGACGGGGGAATGATTGAAAGAAATCAACAACCGCACCCACCGCAAACCCTTGCCAGCACTGGCTAACCGGCGGACGTAATTTTCCGCATTGTGGATTTGTGGATAAGATTTTTATCAAAATTTTACAAGTTCTCCGAAATTGACAACCATATCTAACCTGTCTATTATCCGGGAGACCAACGCACATGGAAGAGAACAAGGAAATATCGGCTCTGTTTCACCTGATAGACGATCCTGATGAGGAAGTCTTCAACGTCGTGTCTACCCGCATCATCGATTTTGGAAAAGGCATTATCCCCAACCTGGAAAACCTCTGGGAGAACACCATCAGTGAGGAAGTACAGGAACGTATCGAACTCCTGATCCATCGCCTCCATTTCCGCGACCTCACCGAAGATGTACAACAATGGAATAAGAATACCCACCAGGACCTCCTGACCGGCGCCTTGCTCGTAGCCCGCTTCCAATACCCGGAGCTGGCCACGGCCCAGATCTACCAGGAGATCGAAAAGCTGCGGCGCAATATCTGGCTCGAGCTCAACAGCTACCTCACTCCGCTCGAACAGGTGAATGTACTGACCAGCATCCTGTACAATTATTATAACCTCCGCGGAACCGAGATCGGGTATCAGCACCCGGAAGAGTTCCTCATCAATAAACAACTGGAAACAAAACGGGGCAATGCCATTGCCAACGGCATCCTTTACCTGATCGTGAGTGAACTGCTCGATGTGCCGGTACGCGCCATCAATATCCCACGCCAGTTCGTGCTTGGTTATTTCAAATCCGATTATGACTTCAGCCGGCATACCGAAAATCCGCTCTACAAAACAGAATTCTACATAGATCCCATGAGCGGGCAGGTGTTCACCCATAAAGACGTGGACAATTACTTCAAGCGCATCAATGTTCCTCCTGTCGCCTCCTATTTCAAACCGCTCTCGAACAAGCGCGTGGTCCAGTACCTGCTGGAAGAATTCAGCAAATGTTTCGACAACGACAAGGACCGCTACAAACAAAAAGAACTGATGGAACTGGTGTCCCTGATCCAGGACAATGAACCTGAACAGGGACAAGCCTGACCACCATCGAACAATTTTTTTGCTCTCCTGTTAAGTTGTAACTTCCGGTACGGAACTACTCACTGGTCATACTATTACCATCATACTAAAACTGTAAGACATGAAAGCGAATATCGGTCTCACCGACAAGAATGCGCAGCAAATTGCCCTCGTGTTGAACAAGATCCTGGCAGATGAGTTCGTCCTGTATGCCAAAACACGCAACTACCACTGGAATTATGAAGGCGATAATTTCATGGAGATGCACAAGTTCTATGAAGGGCAATATGAGGAACTGGATGATATGATCGATGATGTGGCGGAAAGGGTGAGAAAGATCGGGCATTATGCCGAAGGCCGGCTGAAAGAGTACCTGAAGCTTTCAGATCTTACGGAGCCTTCTTCCACCACCGATCAGCCGAAACAGGTCAAGAACCTCCTCGACGATCATGAGACCATCATCCGTTATCTCCGCCAGCAGGTGGATGTAATGACCGATAAACTCAAAGATGCCGGCACGGCCGACTTCCTCACCGGCATCATGGAACAACATGAGAAAATGGCCTGGATGCTGCGGGCCTACCTGAAATAGCTACTAAGCGATCAGGTTGAAAGAAACGAAAATGATCGTCAGCGAGATCAGCACCAACGCGATCAGGAATACGATATCGGCAGCATTTTCCAATCGCTCACTCCTGGTGTCGCTCATCGTTTTCATCGACAGGTAAGAAAAGATACAGCTCATCATCAACAATATGGCGGCTGCACCGGTCAGGTCGTCGATGAAAGTGGCCTGGTTGAATTTGGAGATCTTGATGGACGTGAGAATGATAAGGCAGAACCCAAGCAGGTTGGAAGACGTGTTGAGTATGTGCGGCGCTTTGTTATTGTTCATTACCGGAAACGGATTTGAGCCATTGAATGAAGGAACAGAAAGGAAGATAAAAGGGATTTCAAGGTAGGAACTTATTCCATATAAACAAAGAGGGTATATCTGACTGATATACCCTCTTTTCGTTATTTAACTTTTAACTGATCACAGCGAAAGTTTCCATCCATCGCGGTATTCGCGTTTCACGAACTGATTGGCTTCGTCGAAGTTGGTGATCTTCATATTTTTTGCATCCCAGAGCAGGCGTTTCCGGCCCAGGTATTTATCGTTCCAGCCTTTCAGGTTGGGATTCTTCATCATGAAACTGCGGATAGCCAGGTTCCCGATCAGTATGCTCTCCGTGAATGGGCCTGCAAATTCAAATGGGGAGCTGGTCTGCCCTTTGCCATATCCTGCAATACAGGCGTTCACCCATTGCACATAATGTCCTTCCGGAACACGTTTGATCGTTTCTTTCGGCAATGTTTTTTCAGTCATGTACCTGGTAGGCAGCAGGCGTGGGTTGGCTCCATAGCAATCGGCCATGATCTTTCCCTTTGTTCCTTCGAAGAGCACGCCGCCATCCCAGTTGCCCATGGGCTCATCGGGCAGCAGTTCGTCGGGCCGTTGGGGCAACAGGCCGCCATCGTACCAGGAAACTTTGATCGTTCCTTTCCCATCTTTACGTGGATAGGAAAGACGGATGATGGAAGAAGGCGGGCAGCTATCGGTATTCATCGTATCGTTCCACATCTCTTTCCAGATAGTGGCGATGCTGCATTCCACATCGGACGGATAATCGATGGGCAGGATGCGGAACACGGGGTCCATGATATGGCAGGCCATATCGCCGAGCGCACCGGTGCCGAAAGCCCACCATCCGCGCCAGTTGAACGGCAGGTAAGCCGGGTTATAATCGATCTTTTTAGCAGGGCCGAGCCAGAGATCCCAGCTCAGTTCATTCGGAATATCGAAACTTCCTGTTGGCGTGGGGATACCCTGAGGCCAAACAGGGCGGTTGGTCCAGCAATGTACGGTATGCACCTCCCCGATCATTCCGGCATCCACGATCTCTTTCATCCTGCGCACCCCATCGCCCGAACCTCCCTGGTTACCCATCTGCGTGATCACTTTATAGCGTCTAGCCGCTTCCGTTAGTACACGTGCTTCATGGATATCGTGTGTCAGTGGTTTCTGTACATACACGTGCTTACCCAGTTGCATGGCGGCGAGCGCTGCCACGGCATGGGTATTATCGGGGGTGGATACGGAAACCGCATCGATATTCTTTGCTTCCTTATCGAGCATCTCACGGTAATCGTGGTAATAGGGCGCATTGGGAAAACGCTTGCGGGATTTGTCTGCCTGGCGGTCGTCCACATCGCAGAGTGCTACTACGGAAGCGTTGGGGCTCTTCACGAATTCAGCCAGGTCGCTTTGACCTTTTCCCCCGATGCCGATGCCGGCAATGCGGAGCTTATCGCTCGGCGCCACAAAGCCACGGCCCAGCACATGACGGGGCACAATGAAAAAACCGGCTGCGGCCAGGGATGAATTGCGGATGAAATCACGCCGGCCCGACTGTTTCTTTTGGTTCATAGTGAGATTTTTTTTAGGACTAAAGATAAAAAAAAGTGAGTGATAAATCGATTTAGCTTGTCTGAACTGGGATTGGTGGGATGTATGGGATTGGTGGGATAAGATCACAATTTTCGAACTATCCCATTAATCCCATACATCCCACAAATCCCAGTTCAGACCAATTTCCAATCCCCCCTATACTCCCTCTTCACGAACTGGTTGGCCGGTTCGAAATTGGTGATGCGCATGGAGGGGCCGTCCCACAATAATTTTTTCCTGCCCGGGAATTGTTTTTCTCCCTTGCTGTTGGTGGTGGAATAATTGAAACTGCGAACGGCCAGGTTACCCATCAGAACAGTTTCCGTGAGGGGGCCGGCAATTTCAAAGGGAGAGCTGGTATAAGCGCCATGACCTTTCTTGCAGGCTTCCACCCATTGGGTCTGGTGGCCGTCCCACCCTCCGGGAACAGAAGCTTTCTCCTGCGCCGGCAGATGGGTGGTCTTCATTTTGGCGGTCGGTAATAAAGTTGGGTTCCTTCCAAAGAGACCTGCCATCAGTTTTCCTTTGGTGCCTTCGAAGAGGATACCTCCGTCCCACTCTGCAAATGGTTCATCGGGCAATAGCTCTTCCGGTCTTTTGGGAAGGATGCCACCATCGTACCAGACCATTTCCACCGGGGGCATGGAGCCACGCGCCGGGAACTGGATATGGATCTTGGCAGAAGGCGGGTAGCTGTCGGTATAGATGGCTTCCTGGAAGAAACCTGTCCAAACCCTGCCCACACTGCATTCCACTGAAACAGGATACCCGAGTTTCAAAGCCCTGTAAGGAACGTCGATAAAATGGCAGCCCATATCACCCAGGGAGCCGGTACCGAAATCCGACCATCCTCTCCAGGTTGCGGGCAGGTAGGCCGGGTTGAAATCACGGAAAGGCGCAGTGCCGAGCCAGAGGTCCCAGTCCACCTCTTTGGGAATATCGAATTTGCCCGTAGGCGTCGGGATGCCTTGCGGCCATACCGGGCGGTTGGTCCACACATGCACGGTATGCACATTGCCGATCACTCCTTTCTGTATCCATGTTTCCACTTTGCGGGTATCGTCGCCGCTGCTGCCCTGGTTGCCCATCTGGGTAACCACTTTGTATTTTTTGGCTGCTTCCGTGAGCATGCGGGCTTCATAAATATCATGGGTAAGCGGTTTTTCCAGGTAAACGTGTTTGCCCAACTGCATACAGGGCAGGGCCATCACGGCATGCATGTGATCGGGTGTGGTGATGATCACGGCATCGATGCCCTTGCCTTCTTTATCGAGCATGGTCCTGAAATCCTTGTAGTAAGTGGCTTTCTCATATTTTTTGCGGGAATCGACGGCCTGGCGGTCGTCCACATCGCATAAGGCCACGATATTTTCTGCTCCTTTATTATAGGCTTGCTGGAGGTTGTAAATGGCTTTGCCGCCGGCCCCGATGGCGGCGATATTCAGCTTATCGCTGGGCGCTATGAACCCTCTCCCGAGCACGTGGCGGGGAACGATGAAGAAGCCGGTAGCAACGAGGGAGGTATCGCGGATGAATTTCCGGCGGGAAGATGAATTGTTGTTTTTCATACCAAACAATCAGTTGAAGTTTTGAAGAAAGGTTTGCTTTTAGAAGTTTGCAGTAGGCAATTGGCAGTGGGCAGTTGGCCTGTTTGCAAATTGCCTACTGCCCACTGCCAACTTGTTTTCCAGGCACTCACGCCAAACTCGCTTCCATACTGATGGCTGCATTGAGCACTTTGCTCACCGGGCAGTTCGCCTTGGCATCATCGGCAGCTTCTTTGAATTTTTCCGGCGTGATCCCGGGCACTTTGGCTTTTACCACCAGGTGAGAACTGGTGATCACACCATTATCGAGCGTTACGGTAGAAGTTGTTTCAATCGATTCAGGCGTGAAGCCTGCCCCGCCCAGCACGAAGCTGAGCTTCATGGTAAAGCAACCCGCATGTGCCGCAGCAATCAATTCTTCGGGATTGGTGCCTACACCCTCTTCAAACCTCGATTTGTAGGAATACTGTGTTTTGTTGAGGGTAGTGCTTTGTGTAGTGAGATGGCCGCTTCCTTCTTTTCCTGAGCCGTTCCATACGGCTGTTGCTGTTCGTTTCATGAGAATTGTCGTTTATTTTTGAAAAAATATTTACCAATGATCACCTGGGATGATTTTGAAAAAATCGATATGCGTGTCGGAACGATCACGGAAGTTACAGATTTTCCAAAAGCAAAGAAGCCTGCATACCAAATTATGGTCGATTTTGGAGAATTGGGCACAAAAAGGTCTTCGGCACAGATCACGGCGCATTACAACAAGGAAGAACTGATAGGCAAACAGGTGATAGCGGTAGTGAACTTTCCACCCAGGCAGATCGCCAACTTTTTCAGCGAGTGCCTTGTATTGGGCATTTACACTGATAAAAAAGATGTAGTTTTATTACAACCGGAACGCCGGGTGGAGAACGGACGGAAGATCGGTTGATCATTCATGCTTCAATATTTTACTACATATTATCAATCGCCGGTTGGGCTCCTGCGGTTCAGGGTCACCGAACATTTTCTCAGCGAAGTTCATTTTGTGGACAATGACGAGAATATGGTCCCGGACGATGCCCTGAGGGGCTCTTTGCCTTCGATGGCCGTTCAGGCCATCGAGCAACTGATCCAGTATTTCCATGGCGATCGCCGGTCGTTCGAGCTGCCTGTAAACCAGGAGGGCACAGACTTCCAGCAAAAGGTCTGGAATGAACTGATGAATATCCCTTTCGGAAAAACGATCAGCTACCTGGAAATGTCGAGAAGACTGGGAGATCCCAAAGTGATCCGCGCTGCCGCAGCAGCCAATGGAAAGAACCATGTGGCCATCATTGTTCCCTGCCATCGCGTGGTCGGTTCCAACAACGACCTGGTAGGCTATGGCGGTGGTCTCTGGCGAAAGAAGTGGCTGCTCGAGCATGAGAAAAAAATAGCACACGGGGTGCTTACCTTATTTTAAATTTCAATCCGGGGACAGGATTTGCTGTGCCTGTATATTTTATGATCAACAGGAATTACTATGCCATTTAAAGCACTCTGGATCACGGAAACTGCAGACGGGAAATTTGAACGCAGCATCATTGAAAGAAAGATCGATGACCTGCCTCCGGGTGAACTGGTCATTAGGGTCTTGTATTCTTCCCTCAATTATAAGGATGCGCTTTCGGCCACCGGCAATAAAGGTATCACCCGCAAGTTCCCGCATACGCCGGGCATCGATGCGGCCGGTATCGTGGAGATCAGCCGGAAGGAACAATTTGCTACCGGTGATGAAGTGATCATTACCGGGTATGATCTGGGCATGAATACCTGCGGCGGTTTCGGAGAATATATCCGCATACCTGCTTCCTGGGCGATCAAAAAGCCGGAAGCCTACAGCCTGAAGGAATGCATGGTGATCGGCACGGCTGGTTTTACAGCGGCCTCTGCACTCTTTAAAATGGAGTTGATGGGACAAGACCCCTCCCAAGGCCCGGTGGTGGTGACAGGTTCCACGGGCGGTGTGGGCAGTATGGCCGTAACGTTGCTCAATAAAGCCGGATATGAAGTGATCGCTATTACAGGTAAGGCCAATGCCCATGAATACCTGCAATTCCTCGGCGCCAGCAGGATCGAGGAACGGTCATGGGTAAACGATCAGTCGGGCAAGGCCCTGCTCCGCCCCCAATGGGCAGGCGCCATCGATACTGTAGGTGGAAATACCCTGGTGACCTTACTGAAAGGCTGTCAAACCGAAGGTTGCGTGGTCAGTACCGGTTTGGTGTCATCCCCCAGGCTCGATGCCACGGTATACCCCTTTATCCTGAATGGCGTGAGCCTGCTGGGTGTTGGCTCGGCTGAAACGCCCATGCCTAGAAGGATGGCGATATGGGATAAACTGGCCACTACCTGGAATTGCAGGGATAAATTCAATGCCATCGCCAAAGAAGTGACACTGGAAGAATTGAACCATCAATATATCGACGCCATCCTGGAAGGAAAGATCATGGGAAGGATCGTTGTAAAACACACTGAGAAATAAAGACAATCCATGGAAGGAACCGGTACGTTCAGTTTGCGGGTAGCGGCCGTCATCCCTGAAACAAGAGACACCAAAACCTTTGTGCTGGAAGAAGTAACAGGGAAAAATATTCCTTATGAAGCCGGTCAGTTCCTCACCTTCCTCCTCTACCATCATGGCCGTGAATTGCGCAGGTCATTCTCCCTGGGGTCCGCACCAGGCATCGATCAGCAGCTATTCATTACCGTTAAAAGAAAGGAGAATGGGGAGATATCACGCTTCATCCTGAAGCACTGGAAGCCAGGCACCATCGTGAGCAGCCTGGCCCCTTCCGGGCGATTTACTATTAAAACAGCACTCCATCAGCCCCGGCATATTTTCTTCCTGGCTGCCGGCAGCGGCATCGTTCCGGTATTTTCCCTGCTGAAGAAAATATTGCTGGAAGAACCGCTCACCCATGTCACCCTGATCTACCAGAACCATGATGAGCGCGAGATCATCTACCATAAACAGTTGGAGCTGATACGGGAGCATTATCCCGGCAGGTTCCTCCGGATAGACCTGCTTAGCCATCCATTGCAGCATGATCTTCCATCGAAGCGGTTGAATAACGGGTTGCTGGAAGAGATGATGAACGTGTACAGGCCGGTACACCATCGCCAGGGCTCCGACCTCCTCTATACCTGCGGCCCGCCATCTTTCATGCGCATGGTGCAGTTCACGCTCCATGTAATGGGATTCGCCGAAGAACAACTCCGCAAAGAAAATTTCACCGTCGACCCGGTGCCTGCCCCTGCCTTCAGCATCGATCCGACGCCGAGGTTGATAACAGTACATGCGGAAGAAAAAACTTTTCAATTCACGGTATCTTATCCCACTACCATCCTCCAGGCGGCATTGAACAATCATATTCATTTGCCCTATAGCTGCAATGCCGGCCGCTGCGGGACCTGCACTGCCCAATGTATGCAGGGAAAAGTGACAATGAGCATCAATGAAGTACTCACGGAAAAGGATATGGAGCAGGGGCTCGTACTTACCTGTGTAGGCTTTGCCGAAACGGATGTTGAGATCAGGATTTAGATCGAGCCTGAACAACCACAAACATTTGGTTATAGGTCTTCGTTTGTAAACGCCAACGGAAGCAGCATACCCGATTGTGGGATGATATAGATCCTGCCTTCCTTTCCTGCGAGTATCAGGCGTATCGGCTGCCCTACCCTGCCTTCGAATTCCTGCAATGATTGTCGGCAGATACCGCAGGGGGTAACCGGATAATCACTGTTCCCATTGCCATTGAGATAACTGATGGCGATGGTCTCGATCGGTACTTCAGGGTACATGGAGCCGGCCGTACCCAGCAACACCCGTTCTGCGCATACGCCTGCCGGATAGGACGCATTCTCCTGGTTGGTGCCCGTTACGATCTTGCCATTGCTCAATTTGGCCACCGCGCCTACCTGGAAACAGGAATAAGGTGCATAGGCGAACCGGCTTATCTTACGTGCCTCCTGCAGCAACCAGGCATCCTGCTCACTGAGCTCGGCATCGCTATCGTATACTTCGAAAGTAAAATGATATTCAGATTTTTTCATAGACAAAAAATCCTTCCACCACGACGATGGAAGGACTTATTAAAGATAAGGAAATTTTGGTTGACAGGTTAAAAAGTTGATAGGTTGACAAGGCGCCTCCGAAGATCACGGCCCCCTTGTCAACCTATCAACCTGTTAACTTATCAACTTTAATGAATCATCTTGAATAACCGGTTCCAGCGAACGCCCTTGTTCCAGCTCATCCAGATCATCCAGGCTTCTCCCACCACATGGTCTTCCGGCACAAAGCCCCAGTAACGGCTGTCTTGCGATTTATGACGGTTATCGCCCATCATCCAGTAATAATTCATTTTAAAGGTATAGGAAGTGGCCGGTTCGCCATTGAGATAGATCTTGCCGCCCTGTTCTTCCCATTCATTGTTCTCATACACCTGGATCACTCTTTTATAGAGGATCACATTCTTAGGCGTCAGCGGGATGGTGCCCCCTTTTTTCGGGACCCATAATTTTCCGAAATTATCGACCGACCAGTTGAAATGCGCCTGGTCATTGGGGAAGGTAGCTCCGTAGTCGTCGATGATCTCCGGTTCGGCTGACTGAAAGCCCGGTAATTTCTTCACTATTTCCAACTCCGACAAAGTAAGGTTGATATGATAGTATGGCCCATCCTGCCTGAAATCGGGACTCTCATCATCCTGGTTCAACAGGATACCGGCATCACGCAGGGATTCTTCCGACATCTGTGCTGTTGTTCGCACATTGTAGAAAGTGGAGGCGGTTGGACTGATAAATGCCTTCTCATTGTTCACGTAGAGAATGCCATTGATGAGCTGCAGCGTATCATCGGCAACGGCTACGCAACGTTTGATATAATTCTCCCGCTTATCTACCGGGCGGGTGAGGATCGTGAACCGCTCCCATGTTTCTTCACGGCCTCTCGCACGGACGATATCGTAATAAGTTGTTTTGGAATCGAATTCCTTGGTCAGTGTATCCCCTGCGGGGAAATTGAAGACCACTACATCGTTCCTCTTCACCGGGCTGGCAAACCAGCGCACATAAGGCAGCTTGATCAGTTCGGAATATGATTTTGTATTGAGTACCGGTAAAGTATGATGCACGAACGGCACGGCGAGCGGCGTATTGGGAATACGCGGGCCATAGCTGAGCTTGCTCACGAACAGGAAATCATTGACCAGCAGGGTCTTTTCCATGGAGCCGGTTGGAATGGTATAAGCTTCAAAGACGAAGGTACGGATCAGGGTGGCGGCCACGATGGCGAATACACCGGCGTCGATCCATTCGCGGGTAGCCGATTTTTTATGTTTCTTCACGGCATCGGGACCGATATACCGCTCATTGGCGGAATAACCGAGATAGGGAAAATAAAGGAACGGGACCAGCACAGTGGCCGCATGCTGGAGAAAGGTGAACTTGCCGAACAGTTTCACAAATTCCACGAAAATCCAGAGGGTGATGAACCAGCCTACTACGGGGATGAACTGCCAGAAGAACCAATGTTTTTTAAACCGGGCAGCCTGAAGCATTTCCCAGGTATTGTAAAAAGGAATATACGCTTTCCAGGAAGGGATGCCCGCTTTCTCGAACATTTTGGCAAGCCCTATAGAGGGCAGCATCACCATCAGCAGGGAGATGAGAAGAATAACGGACAGATCGTGTAAACTCATGCTGTAACGTATTAAAAAATTCTGGCAAAATTACCAATTCGCTGCGTCCGGAACACTGGTGCGCCAACCAATTATTTGCTAAAATACTGCTATATCTTTTAACCCCAAATAATTGATTGGCAGGGCAAACCAATTTTGATCAGTAATGTTAGTTGTTATAACTTCCGCTTTGTTACCGGTATATGAACGTTTTCTCGATCAGGGACATAGAAAATCTTACAGGCATCAAGGCCCATACGTTGCGTATCTGGGAGCAGCGCCATCATCTCTTCAGTCCGAAAAGGAAGGAAAGCAAGCACCGCTTCTATGATTGTGACGATCTCAAATATATTCTCCAGATCGCCCATCTGTACAAACATGGATATAAGATCTCCCGGATCGCCAGCCTTTCGCAGGAGGAAGTCCGCCGGCTGGCGCTGGAATTGCAGCCGGGTTCGGATAATTTCGGCATCTATATCAACCAGTTGTCGGAAGCGGCCCTCGACTTCGACCAGCTCCGTTTCGAAAAGGTACTCGATCAGCTCGTTGATCGGGCGGGGTTCGAGAGGAGTATGGTCCATGTGATCTTTCCCCTGCTCAACAGGATAGGATCGCTGTGGCTGGCCGGGAAAATGCATACCTGCCAGGAACATTTTGCCAGTGCGCTGATCGTTCACAGGATGACCATGGCCGTGGATGCGCTCGAACGGCCTGCTCCTTCCGGTAAAAGGAAGGTCTTGCTGTTCACGCCCGAAGCGGAATTTCATGAGATCCCCATCCTCTTCATGCAATACCTCCTGCGCAAACATGGAGTACCTTATATCTACTTGGGACATAATGTTTCATTCGACACACTACGTACCGTATGCCGGCAAGTGCCGGTGACCCAACTGTATTTTCATCTCATCACCAACCTCACCGGTTGCGACATTCATCAATACCTGCTTAAATTATCGGAAGCCTTCCCCGGCAAAGAGGTCGTATTCTCCTGCTCCATGCACTGCCAGGATGCACGATTACCGGGGAATGTACGGGCGTTGAGGAAAACAGAGGAGATGCTGGCATTCTCCGAATAGTTGACAAGTTGAAAGGTTGGTAAGGAGGTCTCCGAATTGTGGAGAGCCTCTTGTAAACCTGTCAACATTTCAACTTATCAACCAATTAGCTATTTCTTGGGGAGTACATAGGCATATACATCCTCCGCTGTAATGGTCCTGGCTGAAAGAATGATCAGCCTTTCCACCACATTGCGGAGCTCGCGGATATTGCCCGTCCAGTTATGTTGCTTCAGTGCGTCGAGGGCTTCTTTGTCGATCGATTTTTTGGCGATGCCATATTCGGAACAAATATCGCTGAGGAATTTGTCGACCAGCAGGGGAATATCATCACGCCTGTCATTGAGCGAAGGCACATGAATGATGATCACACTTAAACGATGGTAAAGGTCGAGGCGGAAATTCTTTTCATCCACTTCCCGCAGCAGGTCTTTATTGGTGGCCGCGATCACACGTACGTCTACGTTGATGTCCTTATCGCCCCCTACCCTCGTGATCTTTCCTTCCTGCAATGCACGCAGTACTTTGGCTTGCGCATTGAGGCTCATATCGCCTATCTCATCCAGGAAAAGCGTACCACCGTGCGCCTGTTCGAATTTCCCGATCCTTTGCTTCACGGCCGATGTGAATGATCCTTTCTCATGGCCGAACAATTCACTTTCGATCAGCTCGCTGGGGATGGCCGCGCAGTTCACTTCGATCAGCGGCCCGGTTGCCCGGTTGCTCTTTTCATGAACCCAGCGTGCCACGAGCTCTTTGCCCACCCCGTTCTCACCGGTGACCAGTATGCGCGCTTCGGTGGGCGCTACCTTATCGATGGTTTCCTTGATCTTGACGATGGGCCCCGATTCGCCGATCATTTCTTCCACCTTGCTCACCTTACGTTTGAGCACTTTGGTTTCCGCCACGAGGTTGGTTTTGTCCATCGCATTGCGGATAGTGATCAGCAGCCTGTTGAGGTCGGGTGGTTTGGAAATATAATCGTAAGCGCCTTTTTTAACTGCTTCCACAGCGGTTTCGATGGTGCCATGGCCCGAGATCATGATCACTGGCACATCGGGATTGGCTTCGCGGGCCTTATCGAGGAACTCGATACCATCGAGCTTAGGCATCTTGATATCGCAGAGCACCACATCGTAAGTCCTGTCTTTGAATTTTTTCAATCCTTCTTCCCCATCGCCTGCCTCTTCGATCTTATAGCCTTCATAGGACAATATCTCACTCAGGGTCTTACGGATCGCCTTTTCGTCATCGATGATTAAAATATTAGACATAAACGGTTTAACAATCTTTTGCTGTGGAATAATAGAATAGCTGTATCCAATCGGTTACCCCAAAAATAACACTCCCGAACGATGATGGTTAAAAATAATAATTCTATCACGAGCGCTTCGCTCTTTTTGTCGATTATTTTACCGGTTTTTTGCAGTTGCCAGTTGGCTGCCCCGAAGCCCGGAACAGCCCATGCTACCCAATCACCGGCTGATGGTAATAATATGGTAATAAACACGGTGGGCGAAATACCGATTCCCCCCGGCTATACCCGTTTCGATGGGCGTGATAGCAGCTTTGCCCACTGGCTGCGGCAGGTGAAGATCAGGAAAGACCGGAGGGTCTATTTGTACAACGGGCAGTTGAAAAAGAACCAGGAAGCACAGTTTGCAGTACTGGATATCCCGGTAGGCGCCAAAGACCTTCAGCAATGTGCCGATGCCGTGATGCGGCTGCGGGCTTCCTTCCTCTATGATGCAGGACGGATACCAGAAATTTCATTTTCCGATAATGATGGGAAGAAATATAACTGCCCACGTGTACCCGACCCCAAAACATTCGATCTCTACCTCGAAAAAGTATTCGCTGCCTGCGGCACTTTATCCCTCTCGAAACAACTGCGGAAAGTGACCGTTTTTACGCAGGTGCAGCCGGGCGATGTGCTGATCAGGGGCGGCTCCCCGGGCCATGCCGTGATCGTGATGGATGTGGCCGTGAGTGGGCAGGGACAAAAGATCTACCTGCTGGCCCAGAGCTATATGCCTGCGCAGGACATTCATATTTTGAAGAACCCGATGGATGAGGATACCAGTCCGTGGTACAGCGCCAACACCGATAATTTCCTCATTTACACACCGGAGTGGACCTTTGCTAAAGAAGAATTGCGGAGATGGTAGGGACAAAATCGCGTAGTAATGCATCGTAAAACCCCGTTGCAGGAACGGCCTGCTATTTGTATTTTGTTCACTGATATAATATCCTTTGAAAGAATTCATTAACCCAAAAATGTACCTATGAAGGCCCAGTTAAACATTCAGCCTGCCAATAATGTAGGCAAAGTAGTAATGCGTTTAACATTGTTAGGAGGATTGATACTAGGTTGTGTGTATGCTTTCCTCGTTTTATGTTCTTCAGCCATCAAAATTTTTGAATAGTCGGTCTGAACAAACCAGCAAGCGAATATGCCGGGTCGCCTGAGGCGGATCCGGCATATTTGTCTGAACTGGGATTTTTGAGATGTATGGGATCAGTGGGATTGACCATAGAAAAATTATTATTCTCTATTAATTAATACACGTAAATTTTTTGTCCTTTTATTTAATCCTATTTTCGAGAGCACTCCTCTTACCCGGCGGGCTTTCCCACTGATCCCATACATCTCAAAAATCCCAGTTCAGACAATGCTCAATCCCCAATACAAGCTCTACATCAACGACGTTTGGTTCGAATCCCTTTTTCCTGCAGATTATTATAATAAGCGCGTTTATTTTGCTACCGGGGCCCGCAGGTTCTTTACGGTTTACCAGGTGATGCGCACGGGTGATTTCAGTCTGAGTATCGTGGACGATGCCACTGGCCACCGGCTGGAGCTGCCTACTGCCGCCGCTTTCAAGGAATGGGTAGAAAAGAATTACAGCAATTTCAGCCATTGTCTCGATGGCCTGGAATGGGCGAAGGAAGCCTGATCAGATGGTCAACTCCAATACCGTATCGAACTCCTGCCTGGGAAGGTCTTTCAGGTCGATCATCAGGTAGTTGTCGGGCAATGCCTGGAATTTGACAGGCTGTAGACCGCCGTATGTTTTCACTGTTCTTATTTTATACGGCACTTTCAGGAAGAGCTTCTCATCCGCGGCTTCGAGCAGGTGAATATATACCTTGTTGTCTTTCTCCGTAACGGCTCCCCAGGGTTGGGGCCTGATGAAACCGCGGCGTGTTCCATAGATGGTGGGGCCATATTGGTTCAACCATTTCCCCATTGTATCGAGCCGTTCGGTAAACTCCGGTTGTATTTCCCCGTTAGGGAGCGGACCGATATTCAGCAGGAAATTGGCGCCATTGCCGGCGGCCCTTACGAGGTAATGGATAAGCGCCCTGGGCGATTTATACTTTCTGTCGCTGATATTGAATCCCCATGAATCATTGATGGTTTCGCAGGTTTCCAGCGGGAGGGCTGAGATGGACGCCCCTCCGAAGCCGGTAGTATTTTCACCGGGCAGGTCTTTTTCGAACATCTGGAAATCCTCTCCCGGCAAGGGGGTGAGGTGGTGGTTATTCCCGATCATGCAATTGGGCTGCAGGCGGTGTATAAGGCCATAGATCTCATCATAATGCCAGTCTACTTTCGATTGCTGTCCTTTATCATGATCGTTGTCGAGCTGGTCCCAGTGCCCATCGAACCAGATACCGGCAACAGGGCCGTAATTGGTAAGCAGTTCGGTGAGCTGTGCTTTCATGAAATTGATATAGGAAGACCAGTCGCTTTTGGCGGTACGCCCGGTGCCTTTGCCGGTGCGGCCTGTTTCGTATTGGTAATCGCTGCGGTACCAGTCGAGCAATGAATAATAGAAGAACAGTTTCATTCCCTGCCTGTGGCATTCATCCGCGATCTGTTTCACGATATCCTTTCCGTAGGGAGTATTGGTGATCTTCCAGTCGGATTGTTTGGTATCCCACAAGCTGAACCCATCATGGTGGCGGGTGATGAGGGTGATATATTGCATGCCGGCATTTTTGGCAGTGCTCACCCATTTCTGTGCGTCGAAGTAAATGGGGTTGAAGATGCGCAGCAACCTGTTGTATTCATGCACCTGGATATTTCGATTGTTCATCACCCATTCTCCCTGTCCCAGTACACTGGACACTCCCCAATGGATGAACATGCCGAAGCGGGCGCTGTCGAACCAATGGCGTGTAGCGGCATCCGGGCCGGGATTGGTCTGGGCCTGCATAGTGAAGGAAAACAGTAAGAAGATAAAAAAGAAAAGCCTGAACCGGGATTTGTTCGATGAGTGGGATTGATGGGATGTCATAGGCAGCGTGTTGTTTAATAGTCGGCTAAAATACCTTATTTATCGTATAATGGTACAGACCCTGATAAAATGCAAAATTCCCGGCATTTGCCGGGAATAAATAATTTCAATTCAACCCTATTTTCAGTCAGCATCTTTTCTCTAGCTTCTAAACTATCCCATCAATCCCACTCATCGAACAAATCCCGGTTCAGACATACATCACTTCTTTCACCAGCTTCACCGTTCTTGGTATATCCGGCAGGGCGGCGGCAACGAGATTGGGAGCATAATGCAAGGGCGCATCAGCTGCGGTGATACGGCGGATGGGGGCATCGAGATAATCGAAACCTTCTTTCTGGATGCGGTAAGCGATCTCGGAAGAAACGGAGCACATGGGCCATTGCTCTTCCACGATCACCAGCCGGTTCGTTTTCTTCACGCTTTCCAGGATGGTATGCCAGTCGAGCGGACGGATGGTGCGCAGGTCGATCACTTCAGCGCTGATCCCTTCTTTTTCCAGCTCGGTAGCAGCGCCCAGCGCCACTTTCATCATTTTATTATAGGAAACGATGGTCACATCGCGCCCCTGTTTTTTTACATCAGCTTTACCGATAGGGATGATATAATCTTCTTCCGGCACTTCTCCCTTTTCGCCATACATCACTTCACTTTCCATGAAGATGACCGGGTCATTGTCGCGGATGGCCGCTTTCAACAGCCCCTTGGCATCATAAGGATTGGAAGGAGATATAACCTTGATACCGGGTATATTGGCATAATAGCTTTCAAAGGCTGTGGAGTGCTGTGCGCCGAGCTGACCGGCAGAACCGTTGGGGCCGCGGAATACGATGGGACAGCCTACCTGCCCACCACTCATGGCCAGCATTTTGGAAGCTGTGTTCAGGATCTGGTCCAGCGCCAGTGCGGCAAAGTTCCAGGTCATGAATTCCACAATCGGGCGAAGGCCGTTCTGTGCCGCGCCTACGGCGATCCCGGCAAATCCCAGTTCTGAAATGGGAGTATCGATCACTCTTTGGGGGCCGAATTCATCGAGCATACCCTGGCTAACCTTATATGCACCATTATATTCTGCCACTTCCTCTCCCATCAGGAATACATTAGGGTCTTTTCTCATTTCTTCGCTCATAGCTTCACGCAGAGCCTCGCGAAATGCTATCAATCTTGCCATCCGGTATTATGGTTTTTAAAAGATGGGCAAAGTTATTGGTTGAGAGGCAGATAAACAAATATGAAGTTTGGAGATGGGTGCAAAGGCACGAAGGCGCTAAGGTATGGAGGTTGAAAAGTTGAAATGTTAACAGGTCGACAGGGATCCCCGCATCCCGGGAACACACTTGTCAACATTTCAACTTGTTAACCTTTCAACTCCATTCCTTCATGCCTTCGTGGCAAAGCCCATTGACCAAAGGGGACTGCCCACACGTCAAAGAAATTTCACCAACGCCAATGCTCTTAATAGGTTTGCGTAACTTGACAAAGATGAAAAAGGTTTGGAGATACCTGTTTCCCGGTCTTTTTGGATTGCTCGTATACGGAACGATCCGGCTGATCAATGATACGCTCGCCAGTGAATTCTTCTGGGAGAGGTCCTGGAAGCTCAATGCCCTCGAGATCGGCGACAGCGTACTGACAGGCTACCTGCTGGTCTTTGCATTCAACCGGTTATTCAGGCGGTTCGACAGAAAACTACAGCAAACCATCGATTACAGGATCGTGCTGTATGAGCTGTTCTGGGTATTCGTGCTCACGGAGCTGATCGTGAATATGGTGCTCACACCACTGGTAGCATTGACGGATGATGGTTTATCGTGGGGCGATTTCGCCATCATCAATACCATTCCCCTGTTATATTGCCTGCTGTACTATGCCGTTGTCCGCAGCCATAAATTATTAAAAGCATACGTGAACAATAAGATCCAACTGGAAAAGATCACCAATGACCATCTCGAAACGGAATTGAAATTCCTGAAAGCACAATACCATCCGCACTTCCTGTTCAATGCCCTCAATACGGTCTATTTCCAGATGGATGAAGATGTGAGCGGTGCCAAAAGAAGTATCGAGAAATTTTCAGAGCTGCTTCGTTACCAGTTGTACGATCAGCAGCAAACAGTACCTGTAAGCCGTGAACTGGATTACCTGCAGCATTTTATCGAACTGCAACGGATACGGACATCCGAAAAACTGCAATTGAAGGTGCAATTCGACCCGCAACTGAACGGGCAGCAGATCTATCCCCTCCTCCTGCTTCCCCTGGTGGAGAACGCTTTCAAATATGTGGGAGGCGATTTCCGGGTATCTATCCATGCCTACCTGCAGGAGAACAGGATGCTTTTACGTGTCGAAAATTCCATCCCCCCACATGCGCCGGTAACTAAGGGCAGTGGGATCGGACTGGAAAACCTGCGACGCCGGCTGGCGCTATTGTACCCAGGGCAGAGCAGCCTGGAAACAAAAGTGCAACAAAGTCAGTATACAGAAGAAGGACACGATCAGCCCACGATAGTAAAGGAAGACCAGTTCGTGGCCCTGCTTACCATCAACCTGAAGCATTGAACCGTATGACCATCAAATGTATCATAACCGACGATGAACCGCTGGCCCGCAAAGGACTTCAGGGGTATGTGGAGAAAATAGAATTCCTGGAACTGGCCGGCAGTTGTGAAGATGCCGTGCAACTGAACGCCCTGCTGAAGCAGCAACCGGCTGATCTCCTGTTCCTCGACATCGAGATGCCCTGGATCACCGGCATCGAATTCCTGAAGAATTCAACGGTAACCCCGAAAGTGATCTTCACTACTGCCTATGAGCAATATGCGATCCAGGGATATGAACTGGATGTGCTGGACTACCTGCTCAAACCCATTTCGTTCGACAGGTTCCTGAAAGCAGCCAATAAAGCCTTTGATTATTTCCAGGGCAGACAGCCGAAACCAGGGCAGGATTATCTTTTTGTGAAAACAGACCATAAACTGGAGAAACTATCGTTCAGCGAGATCCTCTTCGTGGAGGCTATGGAAAATTATGTGGCGATCTATACTACAGGAAGAAAGGTCATCACGCATTCCACACTGAAACTAATGCAGGAAACATTACCGGCTGCCGGCTTCATTCAGCCACACAAATCATACCTCGTGAATATCGATGCCATCAGCTCCATTGAAGGCAATATCCTGCATATCGGTCCCTACCAGGTACCCATCAGCAAATACCAGAAAGAACACCTGATGACCACCATCGTCAATAATAAGCTGTTGAAAAAATAAACAGTCGGGTGCGTATCCTCAATAGCTCACAACTCCCCATGAGAGGAGCAGTTCCTTTGTTACCGGTCATTGGTCGACCCCCACTTCTCATTTGTTGAAAAGCTGTTCGGATCAATGGCAGGCGTGGTAAATTTAGCGGAAGAGCTAAGAAAACCGGTCATGAAAAAACGTAGGTATCCTTTAAAAACCGGGCCGGTAACCATAGTTACACTAAAAATATACAGTCAGTTTTTTAGCACGGGCGGGTATTTTCATACCTGCCCTTTCTTCAAGGCCCCTGCCCACTCCATTCTATTGTTCTTCAAACATTTCCTTAATTAAATTTTATATTTGCGCTGCCGGAATTTACTGGTATCGGATTTGCTTATGCTAAACCTGATTACTCACAAAAAAAATTGATTATGAAAACAATGCATTCTTTACCCGCAGCCATGTTGATCCTGTTTGCAGCCCTGTTCACCGCTTGTTCTCCCAGCAAAGTTTCCAGTCCTGATGGCGGAAATGTAAACCTGAAAGGCACCTGGACCGTCAGCAATATCGATCTGGACGGCGTTTCAAAATCAGGATTCAAGGTGACTGTTTTCGACGATGCACCGTATACCTGTTACATTGGCAGCACCTGGAACCTGGTCCCCAATGGGAACGGCACTTACACGGTACCGTCATCCGGAACAGGCTGTACGGGCGGGGATAGAAAAATATACTGGAGTGTGCAAACGATCGGCGGAGTAAAATATTTCCAATTCAAGAATATCGGCAGCAACAAGCCTAACCGTGTAGCGGAAGGCTATCGCCTCGAAATGAAATCACTCACTGCCAACAGCATGTTGTTGCAGTCTGCAGTTCCCTTTGAAGGAAAGACGGTATTTATCAATTATACGTTCACGAGATAGGTGTGAACCGTGATCTATGCAACGAGTTGATGTAGCAAGATAGTTACCAGATCAATTACTTCCTGTTAAAAAGAAGGTGCCCCCAAAAGTGTCTAACATTTTGGGGGCACTTCACTTTTACGACACCCTCTTTTTATAATTATGTAAACAACCAGGACTGAACCCATTGATCATATAGATCACGGTTCAGACCTTTCTCATCATTAACCAATCCGTCTGCACATCATTCCCCAACACAAAATCGTGTACGCCGAATTTTTCGAATCCCCATTTTGTATAGAACTCGATGGCCCGCTGGTTCTTTTCCCAAACGCCTAGCCAGATGGCTTCCTTCTTTTTTTTGAAGGCAATATCGATGGCTTCCTGCATCAGTTTGCTGCCGACCCCTTTGCCGATGGCGTTCGATACGGCATAGATCCGGGCGATCTCGATGGCGCGAAGCTTACCCAGTCCTTCCGGATTGGGGCCCTCCACCATCCGCACATAACCGAGCATTTCATTATTAAGGTATGCCATGAAAAAAATATTACCCGGCGCTCCTACCTGGGCTATCAGCTTCTCCCTGGAAAATTGTTCCACCATGAATTTATCGATGTCTTCCGGGGTATTGTAGGGAGCGAAAGTTTGGTAAAAGGTACTGCGACTGATATCGGCGATCATTCCGGCATCAGCTTTTGTGGCATCACGGATTATAACTTCAGACATACTGATGTTGAATTGATTGTTTGTCACGATCAGGGTAAGCTGATCACCATGGCGCTGGCGCCTCCTCCCCCATTGCAGATTCCTGCTGCCCCATAACGGGCTTTCTTATCTTTCAATACATTGATCAATGTTACGATGATGCGGGCCCCGCTGCAACCCAACGGATGCCCCAGGCTTACGGCTCCACCATGCACATTCACTTTGGCCGGGTCGAGTTTCATTCGACGGGTGTTCTCGATCCCCACCACGGCAAATGCTTCGTTCAATTCGAAGTACTGGATATCTTCCATCTTCAACCCAGCTTTGGCAACTGCTTTCGGCAGTGCGATCGAAGGAGTGGTAGTGAACCATTCCGGCGCCTGCTCTGCATCGGCATAGGATAATATTTTTGCGATGGGCTTCAATCCCAGTTCATCAGCTTTCTCTTTGCTCATCAGCACGAGTGCTGCGGCGCCATCATTCATCGTGGAAGCATTGGCAGCCGTAACGGTTCCATCTTTTTGGAAGGCTGGTTTCAATTCGGGGATCTTGTCGAATTTCACACTGAATGGCTCTTCATCTTTTGCGAAGAGTATGGGATCGCCTTTGCGTTGCGGTATCTCCACCGGTACAATTTCATCGGCGAATTTCCTTTCATTCCAGGCAGCCTGTGAGCGTTTGTAGCTTTCCACGGCGAACGCATCCTGTTCAGCCCGGCTGATGCCGCATTCACTGGCGCATAGTTCGGCGGCATTGCCCATGGCTTTGCCATCGTATACATCGGTAAGCCCGTCTTTGGCAAGGCCATCGACCAGGTTGCTGTTACCATATTTATTGCCCCAGCGCATATTCTCCACGTAGAATGGAACATTGCTCATGCTTTCCATGCCACCGGCCACTACGATATCCGCATCGCCGAGCGCAATGCTCTGCGCTGCCTGCGCTATGGCTTTCATGCCGCTGGCGCATACCTTATTCACGGTGGTGCAATTCACTTCGTTGGGGAGCCCTGCGAATTTTGCGGCTTGTCTTGCAGGCGCTTGTCCCAGGTTACCCTGCAACACGCATCCCATCAGCACATCCTGTACCTGTGCCGGCTGGATACCGGCCTTTGCCAGTGCCCCTTTAATGGCAGTGGCCCCTAATTTCGTGGCGCTGAGATCTTTCAGACCACCGCCAAAGCTGCCCATGGGAGTACGGACGGCGGATATGATATACACTTCTCTTTTATTCATATAGCTGATCTTTATTACCTGGTTTAGATGATAAATGTAATACAGAGTGCAAAGATAATGAATTTGCTAACAGTTGTTAGCGAGAAGTGAAGGCAACTACCTTGATTTAGGACAGTTATATACAGGCAGGGAAGCAATGTTGGTGCATAATCAGGCGATATTTTGGATCAAAATGGCTACTGAATGTCTGGCTAAATGCATATCGTTAGTTATGGCTAAAAAAAATTGCTCTTGGGTGGGTATCCTCGCTATTTTTAATTTCAGAAATTGAGAATACGTCTGCCAAGAGCACAATGATATGTGTACAAAATTAATACATTGATTTATGCACCACAAATTTAATTACTTGATGCAAATCAATAAGTTGCGACATACGTGAAATTTGTTATTGTTAAACCTCACGCAGAGCAGTAATCGATAAATTCAATATGGTCTGTAGGCTTGTTAAGCCAACATAAGATCATACCGCTGCTCGATCACCGGTTTCCCAAAATCATTAGATGGTTTCTCCTGCGTGAGCACGAACCCATGCCGTTTGTAAAGAGAAGCGGCAGCAGGCAATTCGCTGGTCGTCCACAGATAGCTCGCCTTGTAGCCTGTAAGACGAAGCCAGTCCATATACAACTCCATCAGTTTCTTTCCCAATCCTATGCCGCGGAAACCGGGGTGCAAAATAAAATAACGCAACTGCGCTCCTTCCGGCCGGTGCATACCCAGTAAAAAGCCGATGATGGCGCCGCCATGTTCACAGACCCATACCCTGTCTTTCAACGGGTCGTATTGCGTATAAAATTCGTATAGACCTTTGGCGACATAGGTTTCGAAAGCGATGCCATAACCATATTCTTCCTTGTACAAAATACCGTGGAGATAGATCACATAACCGATGTCACCTGACCGGAGCCCGGTGCGTATATCGATATCATTCAGACTGAGCGCGTGTTCCATGATCATTTTTTTATGACGGTCCCATGAATTTTTTCCAGGAGGTCACGGACACTGCGCAGATGCACAGCCAATTCCTCCTGTTGCGAAACTGATAATAGCTTTAATAATTCCTTCAACTGGCGGTTGGTGGCTTCGTTGAGCTTCCTGAACTCCTGTCTGCCGGTAGCTGATAAACTGAGAAGAACGGACCGGCCATCAGCCTCCGAACGAACACGGAGCAATAATTTCTGTTTGGTGAACTTCAGCAGGATGCGACTGAGATAGCTCTTGTCGATCTCCATGTTCTCCATGATATTACTGGCAGTGCAGGGCTCGCCATGGAACAGCTCATACAATACCCGTGCTTCGGGAAGCGAGAACCGGGTGTTCAGCAGGTGCCTGTCGAGCAGCCCGATGATCCCCGTATAAAATCGGTTGAAAGAACGGATCTCCTGGACCAATTGTTCCGCCATCAGTAAAGATTTTCATAAAAGTACAAAATAGTTGACAAAATCAACTATTTTTCTTTCCGGCGGCTATCAGCCCCAAGCCTGGTGACTGGTCCCCGCTAAATAGTTCCCGGCAGCCCGGGATCCCGGCCGGCAATATGGAAATATCATACTTTAACATCTTAGGATAGGCAGTACTACATAAATACAGTAATATTATCGTATGGCTTTTTCCCTTCACCGGCCGATACTACCTTTTTTATTGATACTCTCCTGCCAGCTTCATAGTCAAACGAACGCTGGCAATATCTTCGCTTCTTTCAGCAATACCATCTCTACCGGTCAGGATAGCGCCCTCAGGTTGCTCGACGAAGCATTGCTCCTCATGAAACAAAATCCATTCAGGAAGGAAACTATAGGCTGGGATTCGCTTCGCAGCTCTGCCAGGATACAATTGGGCAATGCCGGCGCCTGCAGCGATGCACACCCGGTGATCGATTGGTGCGCGAAGCAATTGCAATTATCGCACAGCTTCATCATGCCGCCCAAAAACACAGCCCTGTACAATAACAACCCTGCTGCCCTCAAAAGAAAGATCAACCTGGGTGAGGTGGTGGGAAAGATCGTAACGGAACAGTTCGACATGGGCATTGGCTATATCAGCATTCCCTGGGTACGGAGCACCGACCCGGTCACCTGCAGCCTCATTGCAGACAGTATCCAGGCCTCTATCGGCCGTCTGGCCAAAGCCGGCGCCAGCCGCTGGATCGTAGACCTCCGCAATAACAGCGGCGGTAATTGCTGGCCCATGCTGGCCGCGGTGGGCCCCTTACTCGGCAACGGCATTTGCGGATATTTTGTAAAAGAAGGGAACTATATTCCTATCCACTACGAGAATGGTTCGGTTATACATGGTAGTAAGACCATGTGCACTATCAATAATCCGGTTACCCTCAGTGACCGGCAACGGCAAGGCATCGTGGTACTGATCAATGGCAACACTTCCAGCTCCGGAGAGATACTTGCCCTTGCTTTCAGGGGATTGGGCCAGGTACGTTTGATGGGTGAACCTACGGCGGGCTTCACGACCGTCAATACCACCTACAACCTGCTGGACGGGTCCATGCTGGTGCTGACCGTTTGCCGGGAGGCCGACAGAACCGGTAATATCTGTGAAGGGAAAATAATACCCCATGATCCCGTGTCACCGGCCCCCGCCAACAGTTCGGAAGATGCCATGAGATCGGCAGCCATCATGTGGCTGCAAAGTCTATGAACTTGCTGCCGGGAGTTGACAGTTTACCATTTAATTTGTAACTTTTAAAGAAAAAATGCCGCAAAGCAGACATCGCCATAAGCATGGTCATGCCCATCATCGTCATGCGAAACCAGCACAGCAGCATACGGCCGCCAGGCCCCCGCAAAGACGTAGCGCCATCACCATCATGGTCATCTTCCTGGCCATCTTCGGTATCGGGATCGCGTGGATCACGGCCGGCGCCAGCTTCGTATGGCTGGCCGTAGGAGCATTGGCAGGAGCAGTGGTCGGATATTTTATCGGTCAGAGTATGGATAAGGTAGCAGCGAAGGAAAAATGAAGGGTCAGTTTTCCACCTGGGAGAGATAATATCCCTCTTCACTCAATACATAAGAATTGGGAACGATAGAAAGCAATGAATCTCTCACCATGGCTTCGGCAGCCTGCTGGTAAGTGCTGCCCACTTCGGGCGTTCGCATGGCGAATTTCCAGCTCTGGATCTTCAGTAATGCGATCTTGCTGGCATGTACGATATGGTTTTCCAGCAATTGAAATTTCTCGGCCAGGTAATCCTGGTCATTCTGGATAAAGGGGCTCATAGGGATTCCTTGGTTTTTCAGCGAATAACAGATCTATTTATCAACGCAAAGAATCCACGAAAATTGTGTTCCGCCCATCTCCCTAAAATCCCGTATCTTAAAGTAATATTTCCCCTCCTTCCCCATTCCGCCATCTTCTTACACTTTTATTTCTTAACCATTAAAATCAATTTACCATGTCAGTCGTAAAAGTCATCGAAGTGATCGCTTCTTCGGAAAAAAGTATCGATGAGGCCATAAAAGCCGGAGTGAAAGAAGTTTCAAAAACGGTCCGCAATATCGATTCGGTTTACGTGAAAGACATCAAAGTGCATGTGAAAGATGGCAAGATCAGTACTTATGGGGTCATCTGCAAAGTTGCTTTCAGGGTTGAATAGGCAATCGATTGCTAAATGGATTTAGTACGCGGGTTGTAGCTTCCCTGTAAAATTTAATGGCCGTTCCTCACCTTAAATGATCGAAAATTATTTAGGGATGAGGATTTCTTGTCCTGGGTAGAAAAAAAATTGTTGTGGATCACTTGAATACTTACATTTATACCCATCTTCTTACCTAAACATTTTACAAAATTGCTGTATGGGAGATCTGCAGATCAAAAAGAACGCTAAGCAATATGATGTGGTGATTGTGGGCTCTGGAGCAGGTGGCGGAATGGCTGCCTATATCCTCGCCAAAGCCGGTATCAAAGTTTGTTTGTTGGAAGCCGGCCCCATGTACGATCCCAAGACCAATATTACCCAGTTCAAGAATCCCTGGGAATCTCCCAGGCGGGGCGCCAGCACCAGGCTGCGCCCTTTCGGTGATTTCGATGCCTGCTACGGCGGTTGGCAGCTCGAAGGGGAACCCTATACCAAAGAGAAAGGCACCCAATGGGAATGGTTCCGCGCACGCATGCTCGGTGGCAGGACCAATCACTGGGGCCGCATCTCCCTGCGTTTCGGACCAAAGGATTTCAAAAGGAGGAGCATCGATGGATTGGGCGATGACTGGCCTATTGGTTATGAAGATGTGAAACCATTTTACGACCGGGTCGATAAACTCATCGGCGTATTCGGTACGAACGAAGGACTGGAAAATGATCCGGATGGATTTTTCCTGCCTCCTCCAAAACCCAGGCTGCATGAGCTGATCATCAAGAAAGCCGCCACCAGTGCTGGTGTACGCGTGATCCCTTCCCGGTTGTCCATCCTTACACAAGCCCTCCCCGACGATAAAGACCGCGGCGCCTGTATCTATTGCGGACAGTGCAGTCGCGCCTGCAGTACCATGTATGCAGACTTCTCTTCATCATCCGTGTTGGTGAAACCTGCCATCGCTACCGGCAATGTAGATGTGATCGCCAATGCCATGGCGCGTGAAGTGCTGACGAATAAAGAAGGTCTCGCTACCGGTATCTCCTATGTGAACAAAGATGACCTGCAGGAATACCAGGTGAGCGGTAAAGTAGTGATCCTTGCCGCCAGTGCCTGTGAATCGGCCCGGCTCCTGCTCAATTCCAAATCGGCCCGCTATCCCAATGGGCTCGCCAATAGCAGCAATGTGGTAGGTAAGTATTTGCACGATTCCACCGGTAGCGCTATGGGCGGTGTACTGCCGGATCTCTTCGACCGCAAACGGTATAATGAAGATGGTGTGGGCGGCATGCACGTGTATTCTCCGTGGTGGGGCAATAATAGGAAACTCGATTTCCCGCGCGGCTATCATATCGAATACTGGGGCGGCATGGGTCAACCGGCTTATGGCTTCGGATGGGGCATCGAGAACCTGAACGGAAAGTACCTGGTGAAAGGCAAACAAAAAGAAGCCGGCGGCTATGGTAAATCATTGAAAGAAGATTACCGCTTTTTCTATGGGGCCAGCGTAGGTATGGCAGGCCGTGGTGAAGCGCTTGCCTTCGAAAGCAATTATTGTGAGATCGATCCGAATGTGGTCGATAAATATGGCATACCTGTTTTACGTTTCAATGTGAAATGGTCTGATCATGAGATCAAACAGGCCAAACACATGCAGGAAACTTTCAAGGAGATCATGCACCAGATGGGCGCTGTGATTACCTGGGGCGAAGCAGGGCACGAAAGCAATTACGGGCTGGAAGCGCCGGGCAAGATCATTCATGAAGCCGGGACCGTACGCATGGGCAATGACCCCAAACGTTCTGCGCTCAATAAGTGGAGCCAGTCGCATGATTGCAAGAACCTGTTCTGTGTGGATGGCGGACAGTTCGTATCCCAGGCTGATAAGAATATCACCTGGACGATCCTCGCCCTCTCCATGCGCGCTTCTGAATATCTCATCGACCAGTTGAAAAAACAAAACATCTAAGTAATTGCCGTTTGTCGCCTGTCGTTGAGAACAACCACAAACAACTAACCACAAACTTGTTTATATGGATAGAAGGAAATCATTGAAAGCGCTGGCCGTAGGCACTATCTCCGCCGGTGTACTGCTCGAAGCCTGTAAGGATGGTGACAAGAAAGCAGAGGAAGCTAAAAAGGCCGAAGGGACCACTTCGACTGGCTTTGACCGTTATGCCGAAGAGGTCGAGCGCTACAAAGAAGTCACTTCCAAAACATTTTTTACGCCGCATGAAATGGCTACCATCACCATCCTCGGTGATATCATCATTCCCCGTGATGAAGTGAGCGGCAGCGCCTCCGATGCCAAAGTGCCGGAATTCATCGAATTCATCGTAAAAGACATGCCCGACCACCAGGTCCCTATGCGCGGTGGTCTACGCTGGCTCGACCTGCAAACCCTGAAACGGTTCGAGAAACCATTCAAAGATTGCACTTCCGGGCAGCAAATGCAGATCGTGGATGAGATCGCCTGGCCTAAAAAAGCCAAACCGGAAATGGCGCAGGGTGTTGCTTTCTTCAATCTTGTCCGCAATCTCACCGCCACCGGCTTCTACACTTCCCAGATCGGGGTAAAGGATATAGGTTATGCCGGCAACCAGCCCAACAGGTGGAACGGCGTGCCGGACGATGTGTTGAAACAGTATGGTATGGCTTATTCGGAAAAAGAACTGAAAGAGTGCGTTAAATATGATTAGTCAGGTCTGAACCTGGATTTGAAGGATTTTATGGATTAGGAGGAAAATTCGCTCAGCGTGTATTGCCCTGGCTTTTGTGCAATCTCAATGTAAGGAGATCCATAGACCCTATGCCCGGCCACCCGGAGTTGATCCTACATCAATTTATTGTAGTAAAACTTCGACATTTTGTGCAAGCAATTTAATTAGTAGTATATTTCCTGCCAATTAACTCTCCATCCAAACAGATCATCCCTTGGTCTGCAACCTGCTCCCTTCTGATTAGTTATTAAACTATTCCATTCGGCTATGTCCGGATGCAAATCCTTTTTATTCCTTTTTTCAAAATAATTTCCTTATTCATCAAAAAAAATGCCTATCATGAAAAACTTCGCCTTCACTATCATTAAGGTTTCCAGTGTCTTATTCTCAACAGTTTTCACCATTTCTTATTCACATGCCCAGAATGTAGGCATCGGCACTACTACTCCTACGCAAAAGCTGGAAGTAGTGGGCGCTGTGAAATCCGATTCTCTCCTGGTGATCAAAGGCACCAGTGCGGCCGGTGTGTTCGGTTCCAGTCCGAATATCCATGTCGATCTTGAAAATCCCAATGGCGGCAGCGTAGTACAACGGCTGTTTTCCAGTGGTAATGGTGGAAAAGAGATCATCATGGGGATCAATCCTACTGCCAATACCAATGGTATTTTCCTACTCAGCAACGGTTCCGGATCCAATTTTTTTCTGATGGACCCGGTGAATGGAAATTTTGGTTTGGGCGGAATGCCGACAGCTACCGACAGGTTATCGGTCAATGGCAACCAGGGCATCGGTATTGCCGGTGCAGGCGGGCCTGGCGTGTTTGGGACGAACACTGCCAATACAGCGCTGCACCTCACCAATAGCAATAGTGGCAATTCTGTGATCCAGACTTTCAGCACGAGCAGCAAAGAGATCATTATGGGTATCAATCCTACCTATAATACCAATGGGATATTTTTGATCAGCAATGCATCCGGCAACAATTATTTTGTAATGGATGCAGTGAGTGGAGAAGTAGCCATTAGTGCAACGCCATCTACCGCCAACAAGCTCACTGTTGGAGGCTCCATCGGCGCTACGGCTTTCAATGTTACTTCCGATGCCAGGTTGAAGACCAATATCCTGCCGGTGACACATGTATTGGGCCAGTTGATGAGCCTGAATGCCTACACCTACAATTTTGTAAAGACCCACCCTTCCGGTTTTTCACTGCCTACCGATAAAAGGCAGATCGGCGTGATGGCCCAGGAAGTGGAAGCGCAATTCCCTGAACTGGTCACCACCGATGCGAACGGGTATAAAGCCGTAGATTATACGAAACTTTCCGCGCTGCTGCTGCAGGCCATGAAAGAACAGCAACAGGATATCGATGAGTTGAAGAAGATGGTGATCGAATTGAAAAATTCCAAAAAAGGCAATTGACCAGCCTTGCAGTTCGTCGAACCATTTCATCATCCAGTATAAAATACTTTTATGCAAGTGAAATATATTACAGGTGTTGTTCTATTGCTGGCACTGGGTACAAGGGCCCATGCACAACAGAACGACCTGCTTTTCATCAAAGACCAGGTAACGGTACAGACCGGGGCCGTGGTCACCGTTCAGGGCGGTATCACCGTGTCGACCAGTGGGTCATTGCTTCATAACGGACAGATCACACTTACCGGCAACTGGCTGAACAGCAGCAATACGGCCGTGTTCGGCAATATGGATGCCGGTACTGTTTCCTTTATCGGGGCAACTTCCCAAACCATCGGGAGCACAGGAGGGCAAACTCGATTCCCTGCCATTGTTTTCAACAACCTGTCGGTGGTACAACCTGCCATATCGGTCATCAGTAATCCTTCCGCGGTCCAGGTAAACGCCACCTTCACTAACGGGATCGTATCTACGACGCCGGACAGTAAGTTGATCTTTTTGAATGGGGCCACTGCCACCGGCGACCATAGCACCGCCTATGTGGATGGCCCGGTACAGAAGATCGGTAATGCTGCTTTTGTATTCCCTATCGGCTCCCAGACAAAATGGGCCAGACTGGGCATTTCAGCTCCTTCAGAGGCCAGCACTGCCTTCACGGCCTGGTACCATAACCAGCCGCCGGCCAACCGTAGTATCCTGGGAGCAGGTTTGAACAACCCCGGCGCACATATCAGTAACAAAGAATGGTGGGAACTGAGCCGTGATGCCGGGATCGATAATGTGAACGTTACTTTGTATTGGGAGAGCCATACCGAAAGTGGTATCGTGTCTACCCTTCCCGCTGATCTCGTGGTGGCTCACTATAACGGAACACAATGGGTGAGCGAAGGCAATACCGCCGCAACAGGCCCCAATCCTTCCGGTACCTTGAGTTCCGGTGTGGTGAGTTCCTTCTCTCCTTTCACCTTCGGCGCACCTACTATCGTTAACCCGCTGCCGCTGAAACTGCTTGATTTCACCGGCAAACTGGTCAATAAATATGTTATGCTGAACTGGACTACCACCAATGAAGTGAACACCAGCCATTTCGATGTGGAGCGAAGCAGCAATGGCAGTGCATTCGATAAGATCGGGAGCGTAACGGCGGAAAACGATGCAAGCCGGAACAGCAAATACCAGTACAGGGATGATAAGCTACCTGCAGAGCTGCCGGTATTATTCTACCGGCTTAAGATGTCGGACCGCGATGGCCGTTTCAGCCATTCGCCGATCGTGAGCGTACGCATCCCGGCGACGGCCGGTATTCAACTCGCACAAAACCCGGTACACGATAATATTCGGTTGTTGATCAACGGTAGTATGCCTGGCAACCTCAGGGTCAGGGTGCATACTGTTGCCGGACAGGAAGTAGTACGTCGTGAGATCGCTATTCCTGCAGGGGCCAATACCATCACGATCGATCGTTTGGGGCATTTACTGAAAGGCGTATATATTCTCACCGTTCTGTCGGGAGATAACTCAATACTAATGAATGAACGGTTGATCAAGGACTGACCAACAGGCGATCCATTTCTGATAGGCAAAACCCGCTTCGGTAGCGGGTTTTGTCTATTTTCGACCCATAATTCTTTTTATTGCACCATTTGACAAAGTAGCGTTAATTTAGATTTTTATAAGCGATTTATTAGGATTTATTATCATCTGAACTATTTTTGATCTTTCGGGGGAATTATGACCATAAGTGAGCTATCCTATACATCCTATAAATCCCAAAAATCCCAGTTCAGACCGACATGAAACGATTCGCTCCTGTCAAATGGTTCCGCAATGTGTCTATCGCCAAAAAATTGTACTTCACAGTTGGCCTAATGGCATTGCTCATTGCGTTCGAATTATGGGCACTCGCCTTTTCCATCCATACCCTCTCCTCCGTCAGGGCTTATGTGAATGGTGAAGCACTCTGGTCGAAGGCGCAGAAAGACGCCATGTACCAGCTCCTCAAATATGGCCGCAGCCACGACGATGCCGATTACCAACGCTTCAAGGAATACATGAAAGTGCCGGAAGGAGATCACAAGGCGCTTGTGGAAATGAATAAACCCAAACCCAGCAGGGACATCGTATATGAAGGGTTCCGGGAGGGCCGCAACCACAACGAGGACGCTGATGGGATGTACAAACTCTTCACCCGCTTCTACGATAATTATTATATCAGCAAAGCTATTATTGCCTGGAGGAAGGCCGATAGTATGATTCCCCAGTTCGATGTGATCGGCCGGAAGTTACATGCAGAGATCAATTCCCCCTTTAAATCGCAGGACCGGATCAACGCCATTCTCGACGAGATCGATCCTGTCAATTCGGTGCTCACGAAATACGAAGATGAATTTTCCTTTACGCTGGGAGAAGGCTCCCGCTGGCTCGAAAAACTGGTCCTCCGCATCCTGCTGGGCATCGCGCTCACAGTGGAATGTACAGGTCTGGGCCTGGCCATTGTCGTAAGCCGCAGCATCCAAAAAGGACTGAATGAGATCCTGCTTTCCTCCAAAGCTGTGGCCAAAGGCGATTTCAGCCGGAAAGCCAAATCATTTTCGAAAGACGAGATCGGTACTCTTGCCAATAATTTCAATGCCATGGCCGAAGAGCTCGAGCAATTACAGAACGAGATCAAGGAAGCCAATATCAATCTCGAAAAGAAAGTAGAATTGAGAACGGCTGAACTGGAAAGAAAGAACAAGGAACTGGAACAATTTGCCTATGTAGCTTCACATGATCTGCAGGAACCGCTTAAAACTACTTCCGGATTCGTGGAATTGCTCCGCAAACAATACAAAGGCCATCTCGATGAGAATGCCGATAAATATCTCGACTATATCCTGCAGGCTTCCGACAGGATGAAGACCCTGATCAAAGACCTGCTGGACTATTCAAGGTTGGGCAGGAAAATAGAATTTGTGCCAGTCGATTGCAATATGCTCCTCCATGAAGTGCTGGCCGATATGGACAAAGGGATCAGGGAAAACCAGGCCCTGATCAATGCCCGGCCATTGCCGGTAGTGAATGCCTTCCCCACAGAGCTGAAATTATTGTTCCAGAACCTGATCAGCAATTCCATCAAATTCAGGAAAACCGGCACCAGACCTGAAGTGCAGATCCAGGCCTTCCGGGAGAACGGTTCCTGGAAGTTCTCGATCCGCGATAATGGCATTGGCATCGACCAACAACACAAGGACAAAATATTCATCATCTTCCAACGCCTGCATAACCGCACGGATTATGAAGGTTCGGGCATCGGTCTGGCACACTGCAAAAAGATCGTGGAATTGCATGGCGGCAGGATATGGGTGGAATCCACACCGGGCGAAGGCAGTACATTTTTCTTTACCATTGCAGAAAAACCACTGGTATTCGAAATGGATAACTAAACCTTACCGGCTCACGGATGCATTGAACACCTGCTGTTAGTCTGCCCGTAAAATTCAATATCTTCATGCCTGATTCCATTCATCTCATTTGATCGATCATGAAGAAGATCCGGTTATCCAAACTGTTCAATGAGTTTTTCCACAGTGAGAAGACCAGCGGTCTCCTGCTGATCGGATGTACGATCCTATCCATCATCATCGCCAATACATCGCTCGGCCCCGGCTATCTTCATTTCTGGCATCATTCCATCGGCTTCAATGTGCCGTATATCGACCTGTACCATCCTATCGAGTACTGGGTCAATGATGGGCTGATGGCCATCTTCTTCCTCATGATCGGGCTGGAGATCGAGCGGGAACTTTATGCAGGGGAATTGTCGAATGTCCGGAATGCGCTGCTGCCGGTCTTCGCAGCGATCGGCGGAATGGTTACACCGGCCCTGTTCCATTACCTGCTGAACCATGGAACAGATACGCAGGGTGGCATAGGTATTCCCATGGCCACTGATATTGCCTTTGCGTTGGGTATCCTTTCACTGTTGGGGAACAAGGTGCCCCCTTCCCTGAAGATCTTCCTCACGGCGCTCGCCATCATCGATGATCTTGGCGCCATACTGGTGATCGCCGTATTCTATACAAAAGGATTTTCATTGTTGTACTTTGGATTGTCGATGGCGATCTTCGGCCTGCTGCTGGTTTTCAACCGGCTCAGGATACGACATCTCATTTTTTACCTGTTGCCGGGTATCTTGATGTGGTACTGTATGCTTAAATCGGGCGTACACGCTACTATCAGCGGCATCCTGCTGGCATTCGCCATTCCATTCGGAGATGGAGGTGAACGCTCACCTTCGTATAAATTGCAGCATTGGCTGCACAAACCGGTGGCATTCGTCATTCTGCCGATCTTTGCATTGGCGAATACAGGCATTCTATTTTCTGCCGACTGGTATCGCGGTTATGGCACAAAAAATTCGCTCGGCATCATCAGTGGCCTGGTGCTCGGAAAACCAGTGGGCATCCTGCTCTTTTGTTTTGCGGCCATTAAATTGCGCATCAGCAGGCTGCCTGCAGATATCAACTGGCTGCATATTGCCGGAGCAGGCATACTGGCCGGCATCGGTTTCACGATGTCTATCTTCATCACGCTCCTTGCGTTCGACCATGCAGAGACCATTGTAGACGCCAAGATCGCCGTGCTTAGCGCATCTGTGCTGGCAGGGATATTGGGATTCCTGGTACTCCGGATGATATCGGGGAAATCAGAAGTCAGAGGTCAAAGGTCAAAGGTCGGAAGATCCTAATAACTCATAGTAGCCTACAGTCGGAGGCATCATACTTCTTACCTCCGGCCTCCTACTTCCTGCTCACACCTCTTCCTTCGCCAGCTTATAATAATCTTCCTGCAATTTTTTCTGGATCTCGAAAGGCACCGTAGCATATTCTTCGAAGCGCATATTGAATTTCGCTCTACCCTGCGTGATGGAACGGAGGGAAGAGGAATAATCGGCCATTTCAGCCAGCGGCACTTTCGTGATCACTTTGGTGAAATGCCCTTCCGTGTCCATGCCTTCCACGATGGCGCGGCGCGTTTGCAGATCACCGATCACGGCGCCGGTGAGATCGTCCGGGCAAAGCACTTCCACATGGTAGATCGGCTCCAATATCTGCGGATCTGCCTGCTGGAATGCCTGCTTGAAAGCCATCAGTCCGGCGATCTTGAAAGAAATATCATTCGAATCGACCGGGTGCATCTTGCCATCATATACAGATACCCGTACATCCCGCACGAAAGAACCGGTAAGCGGTCCTTCCTGCATTTTTTCCATTACTCCTTTCAAGATGGAAGGCATGAAACGAGCGTCGATGGCGCCGCCGACAATGCAATTGAAGTACACCAGCTTGCCGCCCCAATCGAGCGCGTATTCATCACGTCCACGCACATTGAGGCCCTTGGGATCGGGCATTCCTTCATACCAGGGCTCTATGCGCATGAACACTTCCCCGAACTGCCCTGCCCCGCCGGATTGTTTCTTATGACGGTAATTCGATTCGGCCATCTTGCGGATCGTTTCGCGGTAAGGTATTCTCGGCCTGCTGAACCTGACCTCCACATTATGTAAATGCTCGATCTTCCATTTGATGATGCTGAGATGGAGCTCACCCAGGCAATGCAGGATGGTCTGTTTCAACTCCTGTGAGAATTCCACGATCACCGTAGGATCTTCTTCCTTCAATTGGTGTAGGGCCTGCGACAATTTATCTTCTTCCCCTTTCTTCATCGATTCGATGGCCATACTCATATTGGGTGCCGGGAATACGATCGGCTCCAACTCTATATTCTTTCCTTTTTCATGCAGGGTGTTATTGACATGTGTGTTCTTCAGCTTCAGGGTAGCGCCGATATCGCCGGCGCAAAGCTCATTCGTGTTCATTCGCTTGTTGCCTTCCACTACAAAAAGCTGGTTAAGTTTTTCAGACACCCCCGTGGTCTCATTCACCAATTCCATTCCGCTCCGGATTGTGCCTGAATATACTTTGAAGAAAGACAGCTCACCCACATGCGGTTCAGTTACGGTCTTATAAATGAAAATACAGGCAGGCCCTTTGGCATCACAGGCCAGCCGCTGGCCGCTTTTGGTGGTCTGGGGCGGCATTTCATTGGCGCTCGGACACACATTATCGATAAAGCCCATCAGCCGGCCGCTGCCCATATTTCGTTCTGCAGAGAGGCAGAACAGCGGGAAGAGGTCGTGGTTGATCATCGCTTTCTTCATGCCTTCTTTCAGTTCGTCTTCATCCAGCTCGCCTTTGTCGAAATATTTTTCCATCAGGCTCTCATCGTTGCTGGCAACTGCTTCCACAAGCTCGCGGTGGAGCTCGTCGGCCTTTGCCTTTTCTTCTTCGGGGATCGGCAATTTCTCCGGCTTGCCACCGGCATCATGGAATTTGTAAAGGGTCATGCGCAGTACGTCGATGATACCGTGGAAGCCGGCGCCCTGCTGCTGTGGGTATTGCACCACTACTACTTTATTGCCGAAATGTGTTTTCGCTTCCTGTACGGTCGTATCGAAATCGGCATTGTCATCATCGAGCTTGTTCACTGCAAAGATCATGGGCGTCCTGAACCGTTCGGTATAATCCCAAATAATATCGGTGCCTACTTCCACACCGGTGGTGGCATTGAGGAGCATGATGCCCGTATCAGCCACGCGGAGGGCGGAAACCACTTCGCCCGCGAAATCATCATAACCGGGCGTATCGATGATATTGATCTTGTAACCCCGCCATTTGGTGTGGAGTAATTTGGAGAAGATGGAATTGCCTCTTTCCTGTTCCAGTTCGTGGTAATCACTGACTGTATTGCGTTCCAGAACAGAGCCGCGGCGGGTGATCAGGCCGGCCTCAAACAGCATACACTCCGCCAATGTTGTCTTACCGGAGCCTGCATGACCCAGCAAGACAATGTTTTTTACGTGTGAGGTATCGAATTCTGGCATAACAAATCGGTTTTATGATGAATTATTTTTTTTATGCCTTTTCAAGGGATGGGAGTTACGGGCTGCAATGGCGATATACTATTGCAGGGGAAATGAAGTATGTCGGGCATTCCGGGGAACAGTATGGAATAATTACCGCGCTCGGCTGATGAAATCAGCGAATTCCTTTCTTAAGTCCTGTAATGTGTGTTCGAGATTCTGGTAGTCGTCGTAGAGGTGTTCGTGGTCTGTGACTGTGTCGTCTGCGATCTGGCCGTCGTTAAGAGAATTTTCTGAGGTGATCCGGCGGTCATGGCCTTTGATAGCCTGTTTGAGATCGTGAATGTTGATGAGCTGGATGTGGAATTGATTGTCGAGGTGTTCAACTTCCTGAAGTGCCTCTTTTTGCGATTGACGTCCGGCCACTTCCTGGAGGCGGGATTTCAGTTGGCCGAATTCGTCCCGATAAGAACGCAATGTCTCCCTCCAGGCATTGCATTCTCTTGACAACTGTGCGACATCTGTGGTTACCATGGGAGAAAAATTTAGGTGAAGAAATAAAAAAAAGAGCTGCGGTTGTATTCTACGGGTAGGATTGGAAAGGCGCGGCAGACTGCGCCCTGGCGTTGTTCTAATTTAGTAAAGTTTTCGGGAAAAAACTGTTGGATAGATGTAAAAATTATGCACCAGGGGAGGGATGAAAGGTTGATAAGTTGACAGGTTGAAAAGTTGATATGTTAACCAGGAGGCCCATGCAATTCGGGTTCTCCCTTGTCAACATATCAACTTTTCAACCTGTCAACCTATCTTTACACCTGCCCGGCCACCGGATCAAACACTATAAGCATTATAAATCAACGTGATAAGCCAGCAGACCATACAGCAGATACTCAGCAGGATCGATATCGTGGAGATCGTCGGCGGCTTTGTGAAGCTCAAGAAAAGGGGGATCAACTATCTCGGCCTCTGCCCTTTCCACAATGAAAAAACGCCTTCCTTCACTGTCTCCGCCACCAAGGAGATCTACAAATGCTTCGGATGCGGAAAGAGCGGCAATACCATCAGCTTCCTCATGGAGCATGAGAAATATTCCTATGTAGAAGCGTTGCGATGGCTTGCCAACAAATACAATGTAGAGGTCGAAGAAACAGCCGTAAGCCCGGAGGTAAGGCAACAGCAGCAGGTAGCCGATAGTTTGTACATCATCAACCAGTTTGCACAAAAATATTTTTCCGAAAAATTATTCCAGGATGAGGAAGGACAGGATATTGGCCTGAGCTATCTCAAGGAAAGAGGGTTCCGCGATGAGATCCTTCACAAATTCCAGGTAGGTTATTGCCTGCAGGAAAGAGATGCATTCGTACGCACGGCGCTTGCTGCACAATATAATCTCGAGCTTTTGCAAAAGAGCGGGCTGGTGGTCGTGCGTGATGATAGACCTGTAGATAATTACCGAGGCCGCATCATATTTCCCGTACATAACCAAAGCGGTAAGATCATCGGCTTCGGCGCCCGTATCATCGGCAAGAACGACAGGGCGCCCAAATACATCAATACACCGGAAAATGAACTGTACATCAAGAGCAAGATCCTGTACGGTTCCTATTTCGCCAGGCAGGCGATCGATAAGCATGATGAATGCCTGCTGGTAGAAGGTTATACCGATGTAATCTCTTTACACCAGGCCGGTATCGAGAATGTAGTGGCATCCGGCGGTACTTCGCTCACGCCCGACCAGTTGCGGCTGGTAAAAAAATATACCAACAACCTCACCATCATCTATGATGGGGATTCTGCAGGGGTGAAAGCTGCACTCCGCGGGCTCGACCTGGCACTGGAAGAAGGGCTGAACGTAAAGCTGGTGCTGATCCCCGACAATGAAGACCCCGACAGCTATGTGAACAAGATCGGGGCTGCACAGTTCCAGGAATTCATCAGGAACAACAGGAAAGATTTTATTCTCTTCCAACTGGAAGTATCGTTGAAGGATGTCGGCGACGATTCCAATAAAAAAGCAGCCGTGGTGAACCAGATCGCGGAAACCATTGCGAGGCTCAACAAGGTGGAGGACTTCACCAGGCAGCAGGATTATATCCGCCGTTGTTCTCAGTTACTGCGGATCGAAGAGGCCGGACTGAACGCCCTCGTCAATAAATTCATCCGGGATAAGGTATCGAAACAGGAACAAAGATCACTTCCTGATGGTCCGGCATTCAACGATGCCGGCATGCCGCCTGCCTTCACGGATGAAGATCCGTTGGTACTGCTGAACAAAGATGAACAATCCGAAAGAGCGATGGTGCGCTGCCTCCTCGAATTCGGCGGCAAACCCTGGAGCGATACCGGAAGCGTGGCCGAATTCCTCTTTGAAGAGTTTGAAGAGAACAGCCTGATCGATAGCCGGGAGCTGCTGCGGGTGGTAGACCTGTACAAGACCTGGTATAATGAAGGTATCGAGCCGGGGCCAAAGAATTTTCTCTATCATGAAGACCTTTCCCTCAGTACACTGGTGGTGGCCATCATGGATTTCCCCTATGAGCTGAGCCAGAACTGGAGCGAACATTTCGATGGAAAAATGCCTACACGGGAAGATCTCTACAAGGAAGAAGTGATCTCTACCGTCAATTATCTGAAATTGCGGAAGATCAAAAGGCTCATCGAAGAGAACCAGCAAGACCTGGCCCACGACCATACCCCCGAAGAACAACTCATGCTGATCCAGACCCACCAGCATTTGAAAATCCTGGAACTGGAGCTGACGAAAAAACTGGGTACGGTAATTTTGCGCTAATTGATTAAGGTACCGTTATCACAAAAATTTTCGGCATTGGCGTGTCAGGCTTTTTCCAATAACATATCGCTATACGAATGATGCAGGAGGTCTTCCTCCCTGATACCGAAAGCGTGCAAGTAATGATTGCATTGTTCATGTAGCTTTTCTACAGGTAGATCGATGATCTTATTGCCGGCTTCTATTTCAACGAAATGCCCCAGTCCTTCCAGTTCATCGATATGGAATTTGACATTATCGATAAAATAGATCTCCCGTTTTTTGGCGACGGTGACTTTGATGCCTATGGCGTTAGTGAGTATTGTTTTCAATTCATTTCCATTCTCTACCGGTAACAACCTGAAATCGGATTGTTTCGGGCCGGACTGGTCGGGCCTTTGATAATAAATGAGGTTGTTCTCGATATTTCCCTGCCGTAATTTGAGGCGGCCTGAACGGGTATTGAAATAAGTATCGGTCTGGTGATCGGTACCATGGAATACTGCGCCGTGAGCAAGCAGGTATTTACGTATGGCATCCGGGTGAGTGGTCCTTGCTTTGATCTCGATATTGATGAGCGACATAGCCTGCATTGATTTGTGGCAATATTATCGATTCTTTATCAACCGAGACTTTAATATTTTATCAAGTTCTTCATCAAAAATATTCTCCTTTTTGCTTTTATCGTAAACGGATAAAACATAGACTGCATTTTGGATGATCTTTACTTGAATGATCACGCGAGCACCACCTGATTGTCCTGCGTTCTTATCTGAAATGGCCATTCTCACTTTGTAACAATCTTTTCCTAAAGGAACATTGCCGGTGATAGGATCTTTTTTCAATTGTTGTTGCAATTTGTAAAAATCTTCACCAATATGGAGATACTTCTTTTTCAGGGCCTTTGCTTCCCTGATAAAAAGTTCAGTTGGAATGATGCTATAATTCTTCGAGGAAATTGTCGAAAGATATAGATTTACGTTTGCCTGATTGTATGTTTTCTGCCTCTTTCAGACTACGTAAAATCCTATTGGCTTGTTTTTTCGCCTTTATTCTTGCAATGGTTTTCACCAACACATTTATATGCGTAGGTTTTGATTGTTTGGCATTTTCTAAGTGTATGGAGTGTGCCATTAGGACCAAAAATAATATTTTTTTATCATACAACAAAAGCCTGATGTACTATTCGGATAAACCGATCAATACATCGGGCTTTATAATGCAGACTGATAATTTCTTTGGGAACTCAATTCACCATTGCAGGCGCAGGCGAAGAAGCTCTTTTTCCGGCCGTCACACGGCGGGCCCCTTTCGGTGCATTCACTTTGTTGAAACGCATGGCTGTCCATACATGGTCCAGCGCAACTTCATCGATCCTTTCAAAACCTGCGTCACAAACACAGTTCCAGCTACATTGCCGGTTGAGATCGGTAGCGATCTTACTGGTGGACTTCGGATAGGCAATCCAGAATTTACCGTCTTCCTGCAAAGCAGGGAGCACCTCTTTGAGAATGCAGCTTAACTGGTTCTCGTTAACGGCAAACACCAGTGCAAAGTCTATTTTACGGGCTTTCAGCAGCGGTGTAACATTCTTGGCAAATGATAATTTGACAAATTGTTTCTCGATAGAGGAAGGGAGACCTTGGATCAGCACATTTTTTTCCTCCTGTAGCCGAAGCTTTTCTAACAAGTTTTGCGACATGCCTGAGAAGTTTTTGGTATAGCTTAGGGTTAAAAAGATGGGATTGCAAAGGTAGGTAAAATGCCCTAACCTCCCAACTAATTTTGTACAAGCAATGTCCTCAGGACGGATTAAAATGAAATTAAATTCTAATATATTTTATCTACCCACTGGTTTATAATACTGTAAGGCTTCAGGCATCAGCTCTCTCAGCTTCTCGATACGCTTGGCTTCTGCAGGGTGTGTGCTGAGGATCTCAGGTGGTTTTTGTCCGTTCCCGGCCTTTTCCATTCTTTCCCACAAGGGAATTGCTTCCTGCGGATTGTAACCGGCCATAGCGGAGAAAATAAGTCCGAATTTATCAGCTTCGAGTTCCTGGCTTCTTGAAAAAGGCAACATCACACCTACATTGGAACCGATACCGTAGGCATTCATCAGCAGGCTCTGTGCTGCAGGTGTCTTATTGGCGACAGCCACTGATAACGCAACGCCTCCCAATTGTTGCAAAGCGCCGCGGCTCATGCGTTCATTACCATGTTTGGCGAGAGCGTGCGCAATTTCGTGCCCCATAACCACCGCCAGTGCCGCTTCATTCTGTGTGATAGGTAACAGACCAGTATATACTACGATCTTACCGCCAGGCATACACCAGGCATTCACTTCTTTCGAATCGACGAGATTGTATTCCCACTTATACCCTTCCAGTTCTTTCGATAATCCTTTGGTAGCATAATAGCTGTTGATGGCATTGGTAAGCCTGGTGCCTACACGCCTTACCATTTCCGCATCCTTGTTGGAACCGGTGCTGACCACCCTGTTCTCGCTGAGGAATTGTCGGTATTGCTGGGAAGCCATATTCTGGATATCCGCTTCATTGTAGAGAGTGAGCTGGTTCTTTCCTGTAATGGCATTCTGCGAACATCCCATTACCAGGAGCATAAAGCCGGCTAGAACGATAGTGCGTTGCATGAGGAGTTGTTTTGTCAAAGTTAGAAAATCAATGATTGTACCAATCACGAAAAATTTTCGTGCTAACCTTAACCTGGACCTGGTTTAACAAGATGTAAAGGAAAAAATCATTCGGGTTTATCGTCCCTGCGGCGCATCTTCCTGCGGTCGCGGTACTTCAGGATCGGCACTTTGCTTTCACTGCCCCGCAGCAGACGGCTGATATTTTTCTGGTGTGTCAGGATCACCAGTAGTGCCACTGCGATGGCGAAAGCCCTGTACAGCGGCTCTTTTTCATTGAAGATAACAAGTATAAAAACGGCGAAGGCCACACTGGCCAATATCGAGCTCAGGGAAACGAAGCGGGTGAGGTATAATACCAGCAGGAATACGCCTACGCAGCATACAGCTACGATGGGTTGAATGGCGAGCACCATCCCGAATAAGGTAGCCACTCCTTTGCCCCCGCGAAAATCGGCCCAGATAGGAAAGATATGTCCCAGTACAGCCGCCAGTCCGAGCCCCACCATCAGATTGGTGCGGTCCCATTCACTGGTAGTATAATACGGTAATAATAAATAGAGGCTGGTGGCGGCCACGCCTTTCAGTACGTCCATCACCATTACAAAAGTGCCCCACCTGGAGCCCAGGACCCGGAATGTATTGGTAGCGCCGGCATTGCCGCTTCCGTAGTCGCGGATGTCGATGCCGAAGAACGCCTTACTGACCCAGACAGCAGTGGGAACAGAGCCGATCAAATACGCTATTACAATGAGAAAAGCCTCTTTCATTGAATAGTTGGTTGAAGTTGGAAAACGAAAATACGAAAAAAAAAACGGTTTAACTTATTGTGAATTAATATTGTCCGACCAGTATTCGTGAGATGTGCCGGATAAATGCGATAAATTGCCTATGTAGAGGCATATCCCATAAATCCCATCTATCCTAAAAATCCCAGTTCAGACAAATTTCAAAGCAATCCAGTTCTGCCGTTCCATTATATCTTCAATTTTTAATGCATGCTTTATTGCTTCTGCCTCAATATCCTGCCGGTCGCCCGACAATAATCCACTCATTATTACAACGCCGCCGGGCCTTAAATGTTGCCGGATAGCCCCCATATTTCCCAATAATACATTTTTGTTAATGTTGGCGAGAATAACGTCGAAATGACCCTCCCTATTCAGGGAATCGGCCTTTTCAAGGGTTATGGCGCTGCAATGGTTGATGGCGATATTCTCTGCCGCATTTTCGATGCTCCAGTCGTCATTGTCGATCGCCTTCACCACCGATGCCCCGCACTGCTCTGCGAGGATCGCCAGGATACCGGTACCTGTTCCGAAATCGAGCACCTGTTTATTTTCGATATCTAACGTTGCCATATATGCGATCATCATCCAGGTAGTGGCATGATGGCCCGTTCCGAAACTCATTTTAGGTGTAATGACCAGTTCATGCCGCACATTCGTAATGGGAACATGAAAGTGTGCCCTGACGGCACAGAAGTCATTCACCACTACCGGTTCGAAATGCTGTTCCCAGGTAGCATTCCAGTTGGTAGGAGGCACTACTGCCCTGCTCACTTCCAGGTCTTTGATCCCGGTGATGTCTGCAAACGCAGCTTCATCCCAGGATGGTTCCGGGATGAAGGCCGACAAGGTATCGATGCCTTCTTCGAATCCTTCGAACCCGATCTCGCTCAACTGTGCGATCAGTATTTCCTGTTGTTCTTTCGACAACGGACGGAATGTGAAATGGAGATATGTCTGAACCATGATTTACTGGATGAATAGGATTGTGAGGAAAATTCGCCGTGAAAGAAAATTTCCGTTTAAAAATAGATCTAATCAATAAGAAAAAACAGCCTGCAAATTGCAGGCTGTTGAAAAACTTAGTATTGATGAATTATTGGAGCCGATAGGATAAACCAACCTCAAGGATAACCAAACTGCACAATCCTATTCATCCAGTAATTCATGATTCTGACTGTTCCGGGCGTTTGCCTTCCGGTTTTGGCATCAGCGCTTTGCGGCTCAGCTTGAACTTGCCTGTCTTATGGTCGATACCGATCAGCTTCACTTTCACTTTATCGCCCTCCTTCAATACGCCGTCCATGCTTTCGAGGCGTTTCCAGGAGATCTCGCTGATATGCAACAAGCCTTGTTTGCCGGGCAGGAATTCCACGAAGGCGCCGAATTCCTTGATGCCTTTCACAGTGGCTTCGTATACGGAACCCACTTCCGGTACAGCTACGATGCCTTTGATCCAGGCTACGGCTTTCTCCAGTCCTTCCTTGGCCGGGCTGAAGATGCTCACTTCACCATAGTTGCCCACTTCTTCGATATTGATAGTGGTGCCGGTTTCGCGCTGGATCTCCTGTATGATCTTTCCTTGCGGCCCGATCACGGCTCCGATAAATTCTTTGTCGATGAACAGTTTTTCCATCCTCGGCGCATGTGGTTTCACTTCTTCACGGGCAGCAGGGATCGCTACATACATGGATTCGAGGATGTGCAGGCGTCCTTTGCGGGCCTGTTCCAGTGCCTCACGCATGATGTCCATGCTGAGGCCATCCACTTTGATGTCCATTTGCACACCGCAGATCCCGTTGCGTGTACCGGTCACTTTGAAGTCCATATCACCGAGATGGTCTTCATCGCCCAGGATATCCGACAGGATCGCATATTTGTTATCTGTTCCGCGGGTGATCAATCCCATGGCAATACCGCCAACATGCTTGGGGAAAGGAACACCGGCATCCATCAGCGCCATCGATCCGGCACAGACAGTGGCCATGGAAGAAGATCCATTCGATTCGAGGATGTCGCTCACTATGCGCACTGTATAAGGATATTCATTACCGGGCATCATTTTTCTCAGTGAGCGCATGGCGAGGTTACCATGACCTACTTCACGGCGGCCGGGAGCACGCATCATTTTCACTTCACCGGTAGAGAAGGGAGGGAAGTTATAGTGCAGGATGAATTTCGAATACACGGAGGTGGCAGCGCTTTCTACAAGCAGTTCATCCAGCGGTGTACCCAATGTTACGGTGGTGAGAGATTGTGTTTCACCACGGGTGAACAGGGCCGATCCGTGAGGAGAAGGGAGAACGTCCACTTCCATGCTCAGCGGACGGATCTGGTCCAACTGGCGACCGTCGAGGCGGGTGCGAACATCTAGGATCACATTACGCACCACTTCCCATTTCAGGTCTTCGAAATATTTTTTCGCAAGCTTTTTCACGTCGTCTTCAGCTTCTTCACCCAGACTGTCGATCAATTCCTTTTTCAGGGTATCGAATGCCTCGGTGCGCTCGTTCTTGCCGGAGGCTGATTTGGCGATGGTAGCTATCTGGTCTTTGGCGAATGCAATGACTTTTTGCTGGAGCTCTTCGTTCTGTACGGGTTTTACGTATTCACGTTTTGCTTTGACGCCCACTTTGTCACGCAGTTCTTCCTGTGCTTTGATCTGGATGCGGATAGCATCATGAGCGATCTGCAATGCTTTTACCAGGTCTTCTTCACTGCATTCATCCGATTCACCTTCTACCATCATGAGGTTCTTGTCGGTGGCGGCGATGATGAAGTCCATATCTGCTTTTTCGAGCTCGGTGCGACTGGGATTCACCACCAGGTTTCCTTCTACACGACCTACCCGGACTTCGGAAATGATCTCCTTGATGGGAATATCGGAAACGGCGAGTGCGGCAGAGGCAGCGAGACAGGCCAACGCATCGGGCATTACTTCCTTATCGCTGGAAACGAGGGTCACGAGTACTTGCACATCGCAGAAATAATCTTCTGGGAAAAGAGGGCGCAGGGCGCGGTCGATCAGGCGACTGACCAACACTTCATAATCGCTCAGCTTACCTTCCCTTTTGAAGAAGGAGCCGGGAATACGGCCGGCCGATGCGAATTTTTCCATATAATCCACCACGAGGGGGAAGAACTCCTGCCCTTCGCGCGGTTCTTTGTTGGCTACCACAGTAGCCAGGATGATACAGTTGCCCTGGCGAACGGTTACAGAGCCATGTGCCTGACGGGCCAGTTTGCCGGTTTCGATGGAAACCATGCGTCCACCGCCTATATCAAAGGTTACACTAATAGGTTGAGAGAGCATAATAATCTCAATTTACGGCTGAAGATCCCCAATCGGGAGGAGGGAAAATGGAGGCTGGCGATCCGCAACCAGGTTAAAAAACGTTTTTTTTCTACTAAAAAGCCACCGGATAAAAAGAAGTATTCCCAACCGTTCTTTCAGTTGGGAATAATCATTTATCATACTGCAGTCTTTATTTTCTGATTCCAAGTTTCTCGATCAAAGCACGATAGCCCTGCAGGTTGTGCTTGCTCAGGTAGTTCAGCAAGCGCTTGCGCTGGCCTACCAGTTTCATCAATCCGCGGTGGGTAGAAAAATCCTTCTTGTTTTGCTGAAGGTGCTCTGAAATACGATTGATACGCTCTGTCAGTAAAGCGATTTGTCCTTCGATGGAACCTGTATTGGTGGCTTTACCTCCAAATTGCGTGAAAAGATCAGATACTTTTTCTTTGGTTAAATAAGGCATCTCAATTTTTTTTAAAACATCCAATAGTTTGCTTCTTCTTAATTTGCCGGCAAAGGTATAGAATTAATTCTGAATTTAATATTTTCGGGGTTGTATTTTTTATCAATGTAGGCGATAACCCCCTGGCTGCTATGAAGAAACTCGTGTTTACAGTGACCAACGACCTCTCGTTCGACCAGCGAATGATCCGCATTTGCTCCAGCCTCGTGCGGGCGGGTTATGAGGTTACGCTGGTGGGGGTCAAAAACAGGTCGGCATTGCCGCTAACAGAACAGCCCTTCCGGCAACGGAGGCTGCATTGTTATTTCAGCAAAGGAAAGGCATTTTATATCGAATTCAACCTGAAGCTCTTCTTCCTCCTGCTATTCAGGCGGATGGACCTGGTATGCGCCATCGACCTCGATACCATCCTCCCCTGCCTGTTGGTATCTTCCATAAAAGGTACCCACCGGGTATATGATGCCCATGAGCTTTTTTGTGAAATGAAGGAAGTGGCCACCAGGCCACGCATCCGGAAGATGTGGAAATGGGTGGAAAGAAAGTCCGTGCCCAGGTTCCGGCACTGCTATACCGTCAATGACCTGATCGCTTCGGAATTCGGGAGAATGTACGGTTGCCCTTTCGCCGTGATCCGCAATGTGCCGGTAGGAGCCCCGCTCACCATTCCAGCCAAAAAAGAAAAATTCATCCTTTACCAGGGAGCGGTGAATGAAGGAAGAAGCTTCGAGACCCTCATCCCGGCCATGAAACAGGTGCACGCCCGTCTGATCATTTGCGGGGATGGCAATTTTATGGAAAAGGCCCGCGCTTTAGTGGCGGAACATGGCCTTGCCGATAAAATAATATTCAGGGGAAGGGTATTGCCGGAAGACCTCCGGCGCTTCACACCGGAGGCCTGGGTGGGCATCACGATCTGTGATAGAGAAGGACTTAGCATCTATTATTCCCTGGCCAACCGGTTTTTCGACTACATGCAGGCCGGGGTGCCACAATTATGTGTGGATTATCCCGTTTACCGTGAAATAAACAATCAGTACCCGATCGCTGTTTTAATTGACGATCTGAGTATCGACACCATTGCCAACCAGTTGAATAGACTATTGCAGGACCAACAGCTTTATGATTCATTACAGCAAAATTGCCTGAAAGCGCGGGAAATCTTTACCTGGCAGGAAGAGGAAAAAAAACTGATCGCATTTTACTCAAATATTTTCTGAACTTTTGGAAAAGCATTTACATATCGTTTCTTTCGATGTCCCCTACCCCGTTACCCATGGCGGGTTCTTCGATCCTTATTATAAATTGGTGGCGCTTCATGAGGCAGGTGTCAGGATACATTTGCATTGCTTCGAATATGGCCGCGGTGAACAGCCGGAACTGGAGAAATATTGTGAAGAAGTTCACTACTATGAACGACAGTGTGGCCATAAAGGTTTCTCGCACAAGTTGCCTTATATCGTTGCATCCCGCGCCAGTGCTGAACTGACCGACAATCTCGTTAAAGATGATCATCCCGTATTGTTGGAAGGCGTGCATTGCACTTACTTATTGCACGACGATCGTTTCAGGGACCGCTCCATCATACTGCGCCTGCACAATGTGGAATACCAATACTACCGGCAATTGTTCAGCAGCACACATTCCGTGGTGAAAAAATTATATTACCTGCATGAAAGCAAATTGCTGCGATCCTATGAAGCTTCTATTGCATCGAAAGTAAAGGTCCTGGCCGTATCGGAGCAGGATGCACAAATTTACCGCGAAGAATTCGGCGCCGACCGGGTGGAGACATTGCCGGTCTTCCTTCCATTTGGTGAAATTGCTTCGCAGGAAGGCATGGGCTGTTTCTGTTTGTACCAGGGTAATTTATCGGTGGAGGAAAATGAAAAGGCCGCCCTGTGGCTGATGCGTGAAGTGTTCGATGAATTGCCGGTCCATTTCATTGTGGCGGGGAAAGACCCATCGCGCAAATTGGAGCGGGTCACCGGTCGCCAATCGCTCACCTGCCTGGTGGCAAATCCTTCCGAACAGGAAATGCAGGACATGATCGCCAAAGCACAGATCAATATTCTACCTTCTTTCAACTGTACGGGCACCAAACTGAAATTGCTGAATGCTCTTTTCAATGGCCGTCACTGCGTGGTGAACGATGCGGCGGTAGATGGCACCAGCCTGGGGCCTGCCTGCCATATCGGTTCCAATGCAAAGGCGTTGAAGGAGATCATTGCACAATTGTATCACAGCCCATTCACCCATGAAGAGATCTTGCTGCGACAAAGGCTGTTACAGGGCATCTACGATAACCGGCAGAATGCACGACAGTTGATCAACTATATCTGGAAATAAGATCAATCGATGGAAATGGTGGCATTATCGATCACCCTGCCCCTTTCGGTACGCACCATGCGTGCGGGGAATTTATTGATGACGATATAATCATGGGTGGCCATCATGATCGCTGTTCCATAATCGCGCGAGATCTGGAAAAGCAATTGCATGATCTCGTCGGAGGTTTCGGGATCGAGGTTACCGGTAGGTTCGTCGGCCAGGATCAGTTTGGGAGAATTGAGCAATGCTCTCGCTACGTCTACCCTTTGCTGTTCGCCGCCGCTCAGCTCGAAAGGCATTTTGAAACCTTTTGCTTTCAATCCCACTTTATCGAGCACATCGAGGATTTTTTCGTCCATCAGTTTTTCATCTTTCCATCCTGTAGCGCGCAGCACGAACTTCAGGTTATCGTTCACGTTACGATCGGTGAGCAATTGAAAATCCTGGAAAACAACGCCCAGGTTGCGTCGCAGGAAGGGCACTTTTTTCCAGTCCATATCCCGGAGGTTGAAACCAACCACCGTACATTCACCTTCTTTGAGCGCCAGGTCGCCGTACAGCGTTTTAAGCAGGCTGGATTTCCCGGTGCCTGTTTTTCCTACCAGGTACACAAATTCGCCTCTGTTCACCTGCAGATTCACATCCTGTAAGATCAGATTATTGCCCTGGTAAATATTAACGTGCCTGAGTTCGATAATGGTTTCCTGCATATCCGGGATCGGTTAAGTAGAAACAAATGTAAGAATAAAGTTCATATCTACTTCAGGACCAGCACGAGTTGACCCAAATGATGCGCCAGGTGATTGGTGCGGTTGATGAGCACATTCAGCTTATTCCGCCAGGGCTCCTTTTCAAAATCTTCTTTCGAAACAAGGGTATGTGGCCCGAACCATGCGTCGGGACTGAGTTCTGCAAAATGTTTGTCGAGCGTTCCATTGATGGATTTCCATTGCTCCCTTAACGATTGTGCCGGCGGCAATGCAGTACCGGCATTGTCCGGTTCCCGGATGAAAATACTATCGAGCCCGGGGTACTGCCGGTTGCCCAGTCCCAGGATGGGGAGCATACCATCATGAACGGCCGTGAGATGTCCCAGTACATAGATCACCCTGTTCCTGCCCGGTGCGATCTCTTTTTGCAGCCCTTCATCATCGAGCTGATCGAAAGCCGCGGTAGCTTTTTTGATATGGCTGTTCCAGGCATTCAATGCCATTTTAATAAAAAGTTGGTCTTTGTTTTCCATTGTAGTAGTGGTTAAGATGGGCGCTATTGAAAGAAAATTAATCTCACACTCTCGTATAATGTAATCCAACTGCTCCGTTTTTTAATGGTGTTGCTTTTACCAGCTTCAGATTGGTTTTGTTTTTTATATTCTGATAGGCAGGTATACCACTTCCCAATAGTACCGGGTTAAGCGTAAGCTGGTATTCATCAATTAAATCAAGCTCCATAAATGAATGCGCCAGTCCGGGACTGCCAAATATCACGAGGTCTTTCCCAGGTTGTTGTTTTAGCTTATTTATTTCTTCGGCAATGTTGTCATTTATAACTATAGTGTTGTTCCACTCTGCTTTTTTCATGGTTTTGGAAAACACAATTTTGGATACTTTATCTACCCATTGGGCATGTGCCTTACTGTGTTCGCTTGCATCAGGATTATCGAGCATTGCAGGCCAGTAGCCTGCCATCAATTCATAGGTTACCCGTCCATATACGGGAGAGCCAACAGTAGCCACTATTCCATCAGCGTATTGCTGCAATTCACTGTCATAAGGGATCCAATTCAGCCCGCTGTTTGCATCTGCAGCAAAACCATCGAGCGATACATGCATAAATAAAACCAGCTTTCTCATAGTACTATTTTTTAATTGTTATTTGTATTGTTTAGCTATGATAGCTCAGCAACCAGTGATTACCGAATTTATCGGTCAGCATACCAAACAACTCACCCCGGGAGATATCTGTCGGGGTGAATGGCTTTCCGCCAGCGCAGGTGTTCCTGTAATCCCATGCACTAAAATAAGGAATATTTAGCCGTTGCCGGGTCTTCTGACTGGTCAATCAATTTCAATCCGAAGTCCTGAAATATTCGCCAATCTCGTTTTTCATTAACGCTGGAGAGCGTCGAATTAATTTTCTACTGTTCAGGTTGTCGGACCGCTTCATGACAAGACCGGTCCTGCCATTCTTCAACACCGTGTTAATAAATCCGGTAAAGTAGATGACCGGTTTTTACTTAATTTTCCTGTACTGGTACAAACCTTGCTGTTTGCCGGAAGAATACCACTTCCTCCAACCCAAGAATACAAAGACCTATGAACTGGCAACCGAAGCAATCATTGACCGAAGAAGAGATCCGGACAGGAATGAGATTGGGGATTGGCGACGGGCTGGCGTCGGAGGCTATGACGAGCCTTACCGGCGGGGCCTTCCTGGTGGCTTTTGCATTGCTGCTGGGCGCATCCAACTTCGAGATCGGGTTATTGGCCGCCTTTCCCACACTCACCAATATCTTTCAACTGGTTTCCATCTGGCTCGTTCAGCGTTTCAATAACCGCCGCGCCATCAGCGTGATCTGTTCATTATGCGCACGGATACCACTGGTGGTCATCGGAAGCCTCCCCCTCCTCGTTCCTTCCATGACCATCCAGCCGGTGATCGCTTTCTTATTCTGCTATTACCTCTTTGCTTCCGTGGCAAGCCTTAGCTGGAATGCCTGGATGAAAGACCTGATCCCTGAAAACCTGCTGGGCTCCTATTTTTCAAGGCGCACCAGTTATATGACGGCTACCAATGCCACCATGAGCCTCACCATGGCCATCTTCGTGGATTATATCAAGAAACATCATCCCGATTGGACACTGAATGTTTACGCAGGCATGTACATTGCCGGGGGCATCATCGGGATCATTGGGGCGATCATTTTGTCGAAAGTGCCCGAACCGCAATCCTTTCTCGTACGGGAGAATATCGTGAAGTTGTTCATGCGCCCACTGCGCGACGGCAATTTCAGGCGACTGCTCGTTTTCAATTCGGCCTGGGTCTTTGCCGTGAATATAGCCACCCCGTTCTTTTCCGTGTTCATGATGAAAACACTGGGACTGGAGATATCCTACGTGATCGGCCTTACTATTATCAGCCAGTTGTTCAGTATGTTCACCGTGCAGGTCTGGGGACGCTATTCCGATAAATACAGCAATAAGACCATCATCGCTATCGGCGCGCCATTGTATATACTGGTGATGATCGGATGGTGTTTCGTGGGCATCTATTCCCGCTTCGGGGCCAATCTCTCGCTCCTGGTCCTTATCCATATCGTAACAGGCATCGCCACCGGAGGCATCAATCTCTCCCTCACCAATATCGGGTTGAAACTGGCGCCGAGGAATGAGGCTATCGTTTACCTGTCAGCGAAGAATATCGTGACCGCCATCTTTTCTGCCATGGCCCCGTTACTGGGTGGTTCCCTCGCAGATTATTTCTCCCACCGGAAACTGGTGATCAATATCGAATGGAGCGGGCCCCGCCTCAACAAGATCTTCCATCTCGTATCCCTGCATGAATGGAATTTCCTCTTTCTCATCGCCGCCATCGGGGCATTCATTGCTGCGGAGTTCCTGCTGGCAGTAAAGGAAACAGGCGAAGTGAATAAGACCGAAGTGATCCGTGAAATGCGCTCTTCCATACGCAACAACCTCAAGGAATATTTCCTGATCGGTCACCTGCTGAGCTGGCAGGAACACTTGTGGGGCTTGTTCCGCGGAAAGAAGAAAGAAAAGGAAAAAGAATAAGGCTTACCTTTGTTCTGTAGAACGCTCTACTCTTTCTCTCCCACCAACTGACTGGCCGGTAAATTGCTGCCACCTGACCTGATCAACAACCCGATCTGCTGTACAGTTGTACAGGTTCTGTTCAAGCTTAAATGATCCCATCATGGAACAGTATGCGAGTATCCGGGAAGAAGCAGGCACACCATTGCACGAGGAGCATGGTCATCATCGACAACACAATTTTGTTACCCGCTATATTTTCAGCCAGGACCACAAGATCATCGCCCGCCAATTCCTCATTACCGGGATGATCTGGGCCATCATCGGAGGATTGTTCTCCGTGCTGTTCAGGTTGCAACTCGGTTATCCCGACGATACCTTTCCTTTCCTCGAAACCATTTTCGGCAAATGGGCCAAAGGAGGGAAACTCGATCCGGCATTTTATTATGCCCTGGTGACCATGCACGGTACCGTGATGGTGTTCTTCGTGCTGACAGGCGGATTGAGCGGCACATTCGCCAACCTGCTGATCCCGCTGCAGGCAGGCGCCCGCGATATGGCCTCTCCTTTCCTGAATATGCTTTCCTATTGGTTCTTTTTTGCTGCCAGTGTGGTGATGCTTTCTTCCCTGTTCATCGAAACCGGCCCTGCGAGCGGCGGATGGACGGCCTATCCTCCTCTCAGCGCCCTGCACGACGCCTCACCGGGATCGGCCACGGGGATGGACCTCTGGCTGGTAAGCATGGCGCTTTTCGTGATCTCCCAATTGCTCGGCGGCCTCAATTATATTTCCACCATCCTGAACCTGCGCACAAAAGGTATGCTCATGACCAGGTTGCCATTGACGGTATGGGCACTGCTGTTCACTGCCATACTGGGTGTGCTGTCGTTCCCCGTGTTGTTATCGAGCTTTATACTCCTGATGTTCGATCGTCATTTCGGAACGAGTTTTTACCTGAGCGATATTTTCGTGGCAGGAAACGCCCTTTCCAATGAAGGCGGCAGTGCTATCCTTTACCAGCACCTTTTCTGGTTCCTGGGGCATCCTGAAGTGTATATAGTGATCCTCCCGGCCATGGGCCTCGTTTCGGAAGTGATGAGTGTGAATGCCCGAAAGCCAATTTTCGGTTATACGGCCATGATAGGCTCTTTGTTTGCCATCACCATCCTTTCATTTCTGGTGTGGGCGCACCACATGTTCGTTACGGGCATGAACCCTTTTCTCGGATCGGTTTTCGTGGTCACCACCCTGCTGATCGCTATCCCTTCCGCCATCAAGGTCTTCAACTGGCTCACAACGCTCTGGAGGGGCAATCTGCGGTTTACACCAGCGATGCTGTTCGCGGTAGGGTTCGTGAGCCTGTTCATTTCCGGTGGACTGACGGGTGTTTTCCTCGGTAACTCCACCATCGACCTGCATGTACATGATACTTATTTCATAATCGCCCATTTCCACCTGGTGATGGGCGTGGCTGCCTTCTTTGGCATGTTCGCCGGGATCTATCACTGGTTCCCGAAAATGTTCGGTCGCTATATGAACAATACAATGGCCCAGATCCATTTCTGGTTCACGTTCGCCGGCGCTTACCTGATCTTCTGGCCCATGCATTATATGGGACTGGCCGGCGTGCCCAGGCGCTATTATGATTTTGGAGTATGGCAATCCTTTCAACAGTTCAGCGAGCTCAACCGGATGATCAGTGTGGCCAGCATCGTTGTATTCGCTGTGAACCTCCTGTTCGTTTTCAATTTTTTCTATTCCATCTTCAAAGGACGGCGCGTGATCACTTCCAATCCCTGGCATTCAGCCACCCTCGAATGGACAACCCCACTGGTGCCGGAGCATGGTAACTGGCCCGGCGAGATCCCGGCCGTTCATCGCTGGCCTTATGATTATAGTAAGGATGGACGCGATTTCATTGCACAGACGGAGCCACCGGAAGGCCCTGTGAAAGAATCCGAAAAAAGCGGCATACCTACCATCAATGAACGTTCACAGGAAGCACGATCGTAAATGAAGACCCCTGCCCCAACACAGAGCTAACCGTGATCTCTCCCTTATGCAGTTTAATGATCTGTTTGCAGAGCGAAAGGCCCAGCCCGAAGCCGGTTTCGTGCCAGGAATTTTGTCCGCGGTAAAAAGGCTGGAAAATATACGGCACTTCTTCTTCAGGTATGCCGATCCCGTGATCGCTGATCGTGATGACCACCTGCCCTGCGATGGCTTCCAGTTTCACATAGGCCCGATGATCGTGAGAATATTTACAGGCATTCGAGACCAGGTTCTTGATGGCGCTGAACAGTAACTCTGCATTCCCTTCGATGATGAGCTGGTCTTCTTTTTCAGGAAGGTTATCGAAGTTCAATGCCACTGTAAAATGCAGATCGAGTTTATTCACTTCGGCCGGCAACTCCATCAGTATCTCATCTACACGGATAAGCCCTATTTCCAGTCCACCCGGATCTTCCGCTGCCTGTGCAATATCAAGCAATGTTTGCGTTAGCTTGCTGAGGTATTGCACATCCTGGTAAACCGATTCCATCACATGGCGGTAATGCCCGGCATCCCGGTCTTTCTGCAGGGAAACTTCCAGTTGGCTGGAAATGGCCGTGAGCGGGGTCGACAATTCATGCGACGCATTCGCAATAAACCTGCGCTGCAATTCGAAACTTTCCTGCAGGCGGTTGAGCAATTGATTGAGGGTGCCGGAGAGATAATGCCATTCATCGGGAACAGTGCCGGTTTGGATACGACGGGCCAGGTTGCGGGCGGAGATCTCATTGATATCGTCCGCTATCTTTCTTACAGGTTCCAGCAATCTTTTCGAAAAAAAATAACCGGCGGTGAAAGCGATCACCGTACCACCCAGGAAACAGGCCCATAGTATCAGCTCCAGTTGTTGCAGCTTTCGAAGCCCTTCCTCATCATAGGCTGCCGATATGATCACATGGCCATTGCTGGAATCCACGTAGTAATGGGCCACCGCATCTTTCTTACCTGCCAGGAAATAGATATTGTTCCTCGCCCGCGCTTCATCGAGAATGCTGGTATCGATGGTAAGGGTATCGTTCGGGAGGTCGCTATAACTGTAGATCCTGCTATTGAAACGATCATACACCTGCATGGATTTCTCCTTCATCGTGAGCGTGGTATTGGAATCGATCTTACGGAGCAGGTTCTTGTCGAATACATCCGATTCGGCAAGCAACCTGGCTGTTGTGATGGCGCGGTAAGTGAGCCGCTTCCTGATATCATTGCTACGGCCCGTATAGTAGAAATAGTATACAGACCCGCATACGAGGGCCAGGATGATGAAAACGATCATCCCGAACAACAGCGTAATGCGTAATCTGACCGGCATCAGCGTTCAGTTTCTTTTAGGATATACCCCATACCGATCTGTGTCTGGATCAGCTTGCGTGAAAAATCCTTATCGATCTTGTTGCGGAGATAACTGATATAAACGTCGATGATATTGGTATTGGTGTCGAAATCGATTTCCCATACATTGATGGAAATATCGGCCCTGGAAACTACCCGGTTCTTGTTGCGCAGCAGGTATTCCAGCAATTGAAACTCTTTGGCGGTGAGGTTGATCTTTTTATTGTTCCTTTTCACCTCCTTGTTATCGAGATTCATTTCCAGGTCTGCTGCCCGCAGCATATTGCCTACCGGGATGTGCTGGTTCATGGTACGTTTCAGCAACACCTGTATTTTGAGCAAAAGCTCCCTGAACTCGAAAGGCTTTACGAGGTAATCATCGGCGCCGGCATTATACCCTTCTATCTTATCGTTCAGCCGGCTGAGTGAAGTGAGCATGATGAGCGGAATGCCGGGATGATGATTGCGCATGATCCTGCAGAGCTCATAACCATTGAGCCCCGGCAGGTTGATATCGAGGATCACCAGGTTGAAAGGATATAGAAAGAATAATTTCTCACCGATCTTTCCATCATAAGCCACTTCGGCATGATAACCATTCTCGATGAGGCCCAGCTTCAAGGTATCGGCGATCTTCTTCTCATCCTCAACGATCAGTATTTTTCTTTCCTCCATAAATCGGGTTACATCGATAAAAATAAGTCAACCCCCATCAATAGTTCCGCAACTGCACAGATTCTAACCATATTCTAATCTCATATTAATCGGTCATTAACTACTGTGCTTTATTTTGGCGGCCATCGTACCTGACCCCTAAACCCATCCTTTTTATTCATTTCAAAACTATCCCTGCATGAAGAAACCGGTTGCCCTCATTATTTTGATTGTCTCTTCGTTGGCCTCTATGGCCCAACAAACCCTGGATGGACAAAAGCTCGTGTATTACCAGCGATACCGGTCGGCCATCGAGGCACTGCAAGCCCAAATAAAGACCACTCCTTCAGATGCCGGCGCCTGGTATTGGTTATCACAGGCATTTATCGGTTCCGGGAATTGGCAGGCAGGGAAAGACAGTCTGCTCCAGGCTCCTGCCCTGGTGATCAGCACTCCCTTGTACCAGGTCGCCTATGGGCATTTTTTATTGAAGGCCAATAACAGGGATAGTGCTGCCTGGTATTTCAATGCAGCGATGAATGCCACCAGGCAAAAAGATATTTCCGTACTGTCGGCCATTGCGCGTGCGCAGGTGGAGGCCAAAGCAGGCGATGCTTCCTCAGCCCTTGATGTACTGGAACGCGCACTCAAAAGAGATAAGAAAGATCCGGTGCTCTATTCATTACAGGGTGATGCCTACAGGAAGCTAGGTAATGGAACAGAAGCCTACAGATCGTATGAGGCGGCATTGAATAAAGACAAAAGTTATGCAGCGGCCTCTTACCAGTTGGGAAAAATATTCGTTGCCCAGAAAAATCCTGAGGTCTACCTTTCCTATTTCGAACAGGCCCTCAAGGCAGACCCATTGTATGCGCCCGCCTATTATGAATTGTATTATCATTACTACTTCAAGGACGTTGCCAAAGCCATGGATTATTTCAGGCAATACCAGGAAAGATCGGACTACGACAAACAAAATGATTACCAGCTTGCAGACATGCTTTATCTCACCCATCAATATCAGCCCGCTATCGACAAAGCGCAGCAACTCATCGCCACGGATGGTGATACCTCAGCCCCAAGGCTGTACAAATTGCTGGCCTACTGTTATCTCGGCATCGCCGATACCAGTCGCGCCATGATCAATATGCAAACCTATTTCCGCAAAGAAGCCGACAGCAATTATGTAGCCAAAGATTTCGATCTCATGGCAACACTCTATGGCAGGGAGCAAGGCAGGGAAGATTCGGCCATCTATTATTATAGCAAGGCCGCAGACATGGAAACGAATATGGATTCACGTTATGCCTATTATAAGAAACTGGGAGACCTCACCAGGTCCCTGCACCTGTATAGTGCGCAGGCAGGATGGTTGGAAAAATATTATGCCGACAACGCCAGGGCCACCAATCTCGACCTCTTCAACTGGGGACTGGCGCATTTCCGGGCGGAAGAATACCGTGAGGCAGATACCGTATTCGGGATGTATACGGAAAAATATCCCGACCAGGGATTCGGTTATTATTGGAGGGCACGCAGCAATGCACTGCTGGATTCAACCATGGAGAGCGGCATTGCCATTCCTCATTATAATAAACTGATCGAAGTGCTGGAAAAGGATACCAGTAATGCCACGAACAAGAAATGGCTGGTAGAAGCTTATGGCTATGTGGCTGCCTATGAAACGAACAAGGAAAAGGATTACGACACGGCCATCGAATACCTGGAAAAAGTATTGACCATCGATCCTGCGAACAAAGATGCACAGAGATACCTCTCCATCCTGGAGAAGAACAAAGATGCGCAGGACAATAAAAAATAGTTTGATGAAGAAGGTTTTGTTTTAATTGAATGCCAGGAACCGGTTTTCATAGTTTAACCGGGGTTTAAAAATGGTCTCTGTTCCTCAGGGGCCATTTTTTTGTTTCTGAGTCTCTATGGTTTTTTACCACGAAGGCACGGAGGCACAAAGGAAAGAAGGTGTAGGATTTACTCAACATTACCAAAAGTAGCTTCGTGCTTTGATAAGGGTTCCGGATTTTTGGGGAGATTGGTCTCTTAATGAGGGCACGAAGGCTTGCCGATAAATTGCCAGGTTGGGAATTGCAAAACTCAACTTCCTTTGTGTCTCCGTGCCTTCGTGGTAAAAATAGGTTGCTGGTTATTACAAAATGATAGGCTCCTAAAAGCAGGCGAACTTTTTAAATTAATTAGTAAGTAGTATTTGTTTGGGGGCGGCCGGGGACTTGCAGGAGCTTATCCCTGTTGAAATTTTCCATGACGAGGATGGCAGCGCCCAACAGTTCTCCGTCGAAACCGATGTCCGATACCAGTATTTCCGTATTGTTGGCAAGCCGGGGAATGCAATACCTGTTCAGGGCCTGTTGAATGGGGGCCAGGATGAGCTTGCCCACTTTCACGCCGCGGCCGCTCAAAACAATGGCGCGTGGGTTATTGATATGAATGAGGATGGAAAGGCCCCGCCCGATCTTGTAGGCAGCATCGAGGAAAAGTTCGATGGCGTACTGATCGCCTTCATTGGCCAGTTCCATGAGGGTATTGCCCAGCGTGAGCGGGCTTTGGTCGCCCAGGGACCGTAACTTCGACAAGCGGCCGTTCCTGATCCCTTTCACAGCCTTACCGGCGATAGCCAGGAGGGAAGCCTCCGATTCGAGGCAGCCTTGTTTGCCGCAATAACAGAGATCACCTTCTTCATCGATGGGGATATGGCTGAACTCACCGGCAAAGCCGTCATCCCCGCGAAAGAGCTGACCGTTGATCACCATGCCCAGGCCGATGCCCCAACTGAGATTGATGACCATCACATTCCTGAATGGTTTGGCTTTGCCGAATTTCATTTCCGATAAGGCTACCAGCGTGGAATCGTTATCGATATATACATGGAGGCCGACAGCATCCGTTAAATATTCGGCCAGGGTTGTATCGCCTGCGTCGAGGTACGAATAATTGATCCCTTCTTTACCGTTCACGAGCCCCGGCATGCCGATGCCAACACCGATGATCCTATCTTTCGAAATGCCTGAACTGGCAATATGATCATTGATGAGTTTGACGAGGGAATCCAGTGCCTGTCGATTGTTTAGAAGATCGAGCGCAACTGTTTCTATGTTCGTTACATAATTATTGAAGAGGTCTACCATGCCGATGCGGGTGCAGAGCTGGTCCATAGCTACGGTAACGATGAACAGCCTGTCTGGTTTCAGCGCATACATCAGTGGCCTGCGTCCGCCACTGGAGGGCGCATATCCCTGTTTGTTAACGTAACCTGCTTTGATAAGATGATTAAGCGCAGTAGTGATGAGAGGAATACTTTTGTCGATCTTCTCGCTCAGGTCTGCGCAGGATAATAGCCTTCCATAATAAAGTTGCTGGATGATATCGTAATTCAACCCGGATCTGTCGTCAGGTATATTCAGCATAGTTGAGCAGGATTTATATAAATCCTATCATAAATATATCGACTTTTTAAAAAATTAGGGAAAGTTTGTAGGGTTGAGGGGTATGTTGACAGGTTAATAAGTTGATATGTTGACAAGGCGAAGTCTCCGAAACGCTAAGGCCCCCTTTTCAACATATCAACTTATTAACCTGTCAACCTCCCTCTCAACTCCCGAATATCTCTTTCAGCCTGCTCTCCAGCTCTTCCGAGTACCCCGTAAAACTCTTCACGATCTTACCTTCCCGGTCAACCAGGTATAGGGTTGGAATTCCGCTGAAAAGGAAGGTGTCCATGGTCTTGTTCTTGTCGGGGCTCAGGGTCTGCGCCCAGGGCATATTCTCTTCCTGCATGGCCTTGCGCCAGGCTTTGTTGTCGGTGTCGATCGAAATGCTCAACACATCGAAGCCCTGTGCATTGTATTTTCCGTATAGCTCTTTCACTTTCGGAATGGCCTTGCGGCAGGGACCGCACCAACTGGCCCAGAAATCGATGAGCAGGTACTTGCCTTTATAATCGCCGATGGAAACGGGCTTTCCTGCCGGATCATCATAAGCGACCACAGGAACGGGTTTGCCGGGCTGCAACAATTTCGCCTGTGCAATATTCTCCTCCACTTTTTTCTTATACGCCGCAATGTCCTTGAACCAGGGATTATTCTTTTCAAGCTTTGCCAGGATGGGCAATATGAAATCCTGGTGCTTTTCCCAATTCAGCATTTTGATGCCATAGAGCACAACGGGCCTGTCCTGGTATCCCTGGATCGTTACCTTCAGCCTGTCGGTAAAATCCTGCGCCAATTGGCGATAGGGGTCATGCTTTTTCAGGTAAGCCGACCAGCTCGTATCCTTCACCTGCCCGGCATAGTACATTTCCTGGCTAACGGCGATCATCTGCTGGTAGTTGCGATAATTGAGGTGGTTCACCAGGTTGATGAAATTATTATCGGGAGAACCTTCGATAAAAATATAAGGCGGGTTCTTGATCTTCATTTTGGCCGTATCATACCCTCGGCTTTTGACGTTGAGATTGGCATCGGCCCAAACAGTTATCCTGTCCCATTTGAGGATCTCGATGTCATAGAATCTCGGCGTCGATGCGTCGACGGTGAACTGCCATTTGCCATCTTCCTTTACTTCTACGGAATCTATTGCCTTATAATCGCGCCCATCGCGCACTCCCAGCCATACCTTGTTGAGCTGGGCTAATTTTTCCGGGTTGATGAACTGAACCTGCCCGCTGATGACGACCTTTTTCTTCGTCGCTTTTTTCTGCGCCTGCAGGGACAGCATGCCCAGCAAGGCTGTTGAAATGATAAAGAACTTTTTCATTTTTTGTCAGAGCTTTTAATTAAAAAAATGGCGATGAAGATACATGTAAAGATGCCTGGCAGATAGCACCGGTAGACCAATTGGCCAAATGAATTGACCAATTTCCCAACACCGGTCCTGATCGATCGGGTATTTTAATGCATTCGTCAACCTGCCCGGCCCTTTCGTCCATCCCATTCAAAAAACCTCTCAACTTTTTTGAAACTTGTACACAGAGGCATTTTATCCTGTGAATTATGTATGTTGCGAATTATCTACCGATCCTAAAACAACCTGTATTGGGCAAAGCAGCCTGGATAAAGAACCCGGTCATCTCCTTTTTCCTGCATTATATCGTGTGGGAGTTCCTTTATATGTTGATGGGGGTTCCGGGACTGCTGACCATCCAGGACCCGAACTGGAATTTTTTCCTGTTCAACTACATTGGCCTGGGCACTGTCAATTTCATTCTTTTCTATACCTGCGCTTTTTTCATTATCCCGACTTTCTTTATCAGGCGCAGGCGACTGCTTGAACTGGCCCTGATCTGCATAGCCATAGCAGTATTGTTCACTTTCCTGAAATACAAGATCGAGAACTGGTATTACAAGGACCTGCTGGAAAGGGCCAAATCCCTGGCCAGCGTTACCAATACCGGCAGACGCGTGCAGGCCCTTCCACTCCTGCCATTTGCCAGTGGCCCTTATTTCAGGACCTATATCTGGTTCAATTTCCTGGTCATCATCATTGCCTTTGCCTATCGTCTCTTATTGGTTTGGTACAGGCATGAAAAGATCACCCGTGAGTTGGAGAACCAGAAGCTGCAGGCGGAATTGTCGTTCCTGAAAATGCAGATCAACCCCCATTTCCTTTTCAATGCCCTCAACAATATCTACAGTATGGCCGTGCTCGAAAAAAGCAGGAGGACGGGCGACGGGATCGTAAAACTCTCGTCCCTGATCCGGTATATGCTGTATGAAAAAGAAGATGAGCAATTCAAGGTGAGCCTCGACAAAGAGATCTCGCATATCAATAATTTCATCGACCTGGAAAAATTAAGGCACGATGGGGATATCAATATCCTTTTCTCGATCGAAGGGGATACGATCGACAAAAGAGTGCCTCCTCTCCTGCTGTTCCCACTGATCGAGAATGCGTGCAAGCACGGTGTGCTTCAAGACCCGAAAAGGCCCGTCAATATCCAGCTTGCCATCAGGGGCAGGCAGCTCGATTTCACCATTCATAATTTCAAGAATGATTTTTTGAAAGACCAGTCCGGTGGTATCGGCCTCACCAATGTCCGCAAGCGGCTCGACCTGCTGTATGCAGGCCGTCATGAACTCATCATCCGCGAAACGGACAATGATTTTTTCGTGCAATTACAATTACCTTTATAATGGCAACAAATGAACAGACAATGCTGCAATGCCTGGTAATCGACGACGAACCCCTGGCGATCAAACTGCTGGAAGACCATATCGGTAAGGTCCCCTTCCTGAAACTCGCCGGTTCCAATTCCAACCCCCTGGAAGCCCTGATCGCCTTCAATCAGGCCCCTGTTGACCTTATCTTCCTGGATATCCAGATGCCGCAACTCAATGGCGTGCAGTTCATGCAGCTCCTGCAGAACCGCGCCCAGGTGATCATTACCTCCGCATTCCAGGAATATGCTATCGAAGGGTTCGAGCACAATGTGGTTGACTACCTGCTCAAGCCCATCTCCTTCGAAAGGTTTTACCGGGCAGTGGAAAAAGCCTGGAAGCTGAAACATCCCGCCACCCATCTGCCTGCAAGCCCGGAGATCTTTCCCGCTACCGGTGGTTATATCTTCATTAAAGTGGAAACCAAAATGGTACGGGTGGAACTGGATGATATATTGTATGTGGAAGGGCTGAAGAATTATTTATCCATCTATACCAAAACACAAAGGATACTCACCCTGCAATCCATGAAGCAATTGGAGGAAACGCTTCCCCCTAACAGGTTCATCCGGGTGCACAAATCGTATATGGTGGCACTCGACAAGATCAATACCATCGAGCGGCAGGAGATACTGATCGGCAATACCATTATCCCGATAGGGAGCACCTACGCCGATAATTTTTTCAATATGCTGAACAGGCTGAAAGCCTGAGAAAATAAAATCGTTTAAATTCTATACGTATTATAAGTATTATGATTTAAGTTTACACCTACTAACATGCTTTTAGCTATTAAACCTCACCCTCTGCTCCGGCAGATCATCACGATAGTTTACAGCCATTGACGATCATTATTCCGAATTTTAAATGGCAGTCCTCAATTGCAAAATGAAAATCGACATACAGACAAGGTCCGGTCTGTACAGGAAGATGCATGGCTTCTGGAACAACTGGCAAATGGCAGTAACGATGCCTATATCGAGCTCTATAAGCGTTACCAGCCTGTATTGCAACGCTATCTTCATCCTTTCATGACCGTGGAAGAGCCGGAAGAGATCATCCAGGACATCTTTATCAAGATCTGGACCAAGCGGGAGGCTTTAACGGCCGTTCGTTCTTTCGAACAATATATTTTCCGAATGGCCCGCAACCGGCTGCTCGATCTGCATAAAAGCCGGAAGGCCAGGCTGGACCGCGAGACGATCGTTCACCAGCAATCCGGCACTGGCGCCGGACTCCCCGCAGAACTCGAGTACAAAGAGTTTTATAATTATGCAGTGAATGCCATCGGCAAATTACCTCAACGCCAACGCATGATCTATGAGCTGAGCGTATTCCAGGATCGTTCCCTCGATGAGATCGGCAAGGCATTGGGAATATCCAAATCGGTCGTCATCAAACAGCTATATCTCGCCACCCGCTTCGTCCGCCGTGAGATGCAACGCTATGGCCGGATGCTTCTCCTGTTCCTACTGCTGAGATTTTTTTAAAAAAACGGCGGTAGATCGTCCATGATCTTTCCCCTGCGTCGTCTTCCTGGTAATCAAGCTATATGAATTACCGCCACCTGTTACCAAAATTTGCTGCCGGGACTGCCACCGCAGATGAGCGCAGGGCCTTTCATCAATGGCTGGAAACCTTATCCATCCAGGAATTCCAGGAAGTAGTGACCGATTATGAAAAGCTTTTATCAGCTCAGTCCAGTTTCGATCCCTACAATGTTGCCTTGCTCGATCAACTGCTCAGCAGTATCCAGCAGGAAAAAGAAAAACCGATGGCCGTTCACCGGGTGCAATTCCTCCGGACCGCCTGGTTCCGTTATGCAGCGGCCATCCTGGTGATCGTTGCAGGGCTAGTTATCTATTATAGTATACCGCCCAATTCCTCCAAATCCATCAAATCTCCCCAGATCCAGGTTCAGACGCCTGACATCCAACCTGGCAGGAACGGGGCATTGCTCACGCTGGCGGATGGAAGAACGATCGTGCTCGATAGCCTGGGCAATGGCGCCATCGCCAGTCAGGGTGGAACAGATGTAGTGCTGCAGAACGGACAGTTGGCCTACAATGAAACAACCCAGGCCGCCCATGACACGACAAAAGGCAAGGTCTTGTACAATACCATGCAAACCCCGCGTGGACGCCAGTTCCAGCTCACATTGCCCGACGGCACCAGGATCTTGCTCAATGCAGTTTCCTCTGTAAGATACCCCACTGCATTCACCGGTCATACCCGTGAAGTAGAGATCTCAGGTGAAGCATACCTGGAGGTGGCCAAAGACCCTTCCAAAAAATTCATCGTACATACGACCTATTCCACAGTTGAAGTATTGGGCACGCATTTCAATGTAAATGCTTATGAAGAGGAAGCCACCACCAATATCACGCTCCTGGAAGGAAAGGTTTTGGTGCATGCAGGGAGAGCGGCCAACGGCATTGCCCATAGTGAAATGAGTCCGGGGTACCAGGCGCAAGTACCGAATACAGCCAACCCAACCGTAATACTGGCGCCGGTAGACGTAGACCAGTTCGTGGCCTGGAAGAACGGCGTTTTCAATTTCCAGGGATACAGTGTGCCTGCCGTGATGCGCCAGATAGAACGCTGGTATGATGTAGAGGTAGTGTATGAAAAAAATGTACCCAATATCGTATTCGGCGGCAAGGTGCAACGAAGCCTGAGCCTGTCGCAGCTTATCAAAGGGCTGGAAGATGAGCAGATCCATTTCAGGATTGAGGGAAGAAAATTGATTGTAACGCCATGAGAGATGAATAAATAGAACTGCATCCCGCTTATGCCTCAACCAGCTAAAGACCTGAAAGAAGCTGTAGGGCTTCGGCGGGCAAAAAATAAAAAACTGCTCCGGGCTCTGACCTCCGGAACAGTCGAATGTTTTGAGCAAAATAAAAAGCAATTGGTAGACCGCTTTATTCATTAACCCAAAACTGTTGCAAAAGTATGCAATTTAATGTTGGTAACTCCCGGACTTGTTCCGGGGTTGCTGCATCCCGGAATCATTACGGGGTGCTTTGTAACCAAACTGCTGTTGTACAACCGCTGCCATACCGGGAAGCCCCGGAAGCGGAGGTGCAACCACGTCATTGGTACTTCATCCAAACGCTGCGTGTTATGAGACTGACCGCTTTTTTCCTCCTGGTCTTTTGCCTGCATGTAAGTGCAAAAGGCATTTCGCAAACCGTCACATTTTCCGGCAGGGACGTGACGCTCGAAAAAGTGTTCACGGAGATCGAGAAACAGACCGGCTATTTCGTGGTCTGGAAATACAACCAGTTGAAACAGGCCAAACCTGTTACCATCACTGCGCAGGCCATGCCGGTAAAAGAATTTCTCGAGCAGGTGCTGAATGATCAGCCACTGGGATATTCCATCGAGAACCAGACCATTTTTATCAGTTTACGGGCTGCAAGGGCGATCCCATTCGTACCAGGGATCATGTTCGAAGAGCAGGCCCCGCCACCCATCACCGGCCGCATAACCGATGAGAACGGTAATCCGCTGGCAGGCGTGAATATCGTAGTGAAAGGAAGCACGAAAGGTGTGATCACCGATGCCAATGGCAATTTCAAAATTGCCGCCGATCATGGTGATGTGCTGGTCTGTTCATTCGTTGGTTTCCGTAGCAAGTATGTAACACTGGGGAAAGAAGCGACCGTGAACGTAGTACTCACCAAATACGTGCTGGAAATGGCCGATGTGGTGGTGAGCGGATTCCAGGACAGGAAGAAATCAGTGATGGTAGGGTCCGTGGCAGTGGCCACCAGCAAAGACCTCGAGAACTCAGGCATTACCACTTTCGATAAAGCGCTCGCGGGAAAACTGCCCGGCGTTTATGTACAAAGCGTTTCCGGCCGCCCTGGTGAAACGGGCAAGATCATCATCCGTGGTATCAATACCCTCACCGGTAATGTTGACCCCCTCTATGTGTTGGATGGAATGCCCTTGCAGGCAGGAGAAGTATCCGGCGGTATGAATACACTTATCACAAATGGTATCGGCAACATTCCTCCTGAGAACATTGAAAGTATTACTATCCTAAAAGATGCTACTGCGGCCTCCATCTACGGTTCGAGGGCAGCCAATGGCGTGATCGTGATCACTACCAAGAATGGTAAGATGGGGAACGATTATATCAACTATACAGGCAAGTTCACTACCACCATGCGGCCTGAGAACAAATTCAATTTCATGAACTCGGCTGAGAAGGTCGCTTTTGAAAGAGGGATCAGGGACGACTATTATCCGCCTTATGAGAACGGAGGCCGGGTGATCCAGTTGCTGAGCCTGGCCGATAAAGGCGCCATCACCCGCGAAGAAGCCGAAAGGCAGATCGCATTGCTGGAACGAACCAATACCGATTGGATCAAGGCACTCTATCGTGTTGCTACCAGTCAATCGCACAATATCAGTTTCAGCGGAGGCAATACCAAGACCACCTATTATGCCGCATTCAATTATGTGGACGCACAGGGCACTCTCATACAGAACAGGTACCAGACAGGCGGTATCAATATGAAACTTTCCCGGTTCGTAACAGATAAGCTGCTTTTCAAAGTAAATCTGTACACAACCCTCAAACGAAATACAGAAGGCAACCCCGGTCCTGTGATCGACCCCTTCAAATATGCAGTATTCGCCAACCCTTATGAAAAGCCCTATAACGATGATGGCTCCTACGCCTCTGATAATACTTACAGGGCCATCCCCTATTCTGTGGGCAGCAATTCTGCGTTATATTATTCCACTTTCAATATCATCCGTGAGTTGAAAGAGAACAGGCTCACGAATACCTATGGTAATATCAGGGGACAGTTTTCCGTTGAATATGATTTCTTCAATCATTTTAAATACACCGGTAACCTGGTGGCCTCCTATACTTCCGTGCAGGACAAGGATGAATCCTACGGCGGCACCTATCGCTCCTGGTATTATAACTGGCTGAACAGTTCTTCCACCGGTGGTGGGGTATTGCCTGAATACAACAGGGGCTACCTGCAGGAGAACTCCGGCAGAACGATGGATTATACCGTTCGCAATACCATTGAATACAACAATACATTTGCCGGCAAACATTTCGTGCAGGGATTCTTCGCCAATGAATTCGGCGCTGTCAAGAATGATCAGTTCAAGCACTTCAATCCCATCTACCTCCAGGAATATGCCATTGCCGGCTATCCCAGTTGGGACCTGGTGCCGGATAACCGGTTTTTCAATTTAGACCTCAACCGTTTCGGCGGAACGCTTACGAGGGAGAACAGAAGCGCTTCCTTTATCGGTTCGATGGCCTATTCGTATGATAACCGTTATGTGTTCAACGGTAATATCCGTTATGATGGCGTGGATATCATCGGCTCCGAAAACCAATTCGCGCCGCTCTGGTCGGCCGGTGTACGCTGGAATGCACATAATGAATCCTTCCTCAAAAAATACGACGGCGTACTGAATCGCCTCGTATTATCGCTTGGTTATGGTTACAGGGGAAGCATCAACCGGAGTGTATTGCCCTTCCATACTTATACATTGGGAACAAACGTATATGCCAACCTGCCTACTGCTGTTAATTTCCTGTATGGCAACCCGGTGATCAAGTGGGAGCAGAAAAAAGAGACTAACCTGGGACTGGAATTTTCACTCTTCAAAGGAAGGATCAATACAGAACTACGTTATTTCGATGAGGAAGTCTCCGACCTGCTCGATGATACCAAGACAGCCGCTTCTACCGGCCGGACTTCCGCCACCGTGAACATCGGGAACCTCACCAACAGGGGTGTGGAACTGAACCTGCGCGTGGAAGCTGTCAGAAATAAAAACCTATTGGTCGAACTTGGCGGTAATATCACGAAAGTAAAGAACACACTTACCAATGTATACCAGAAAGAACTTCCCGCGATCGCCAATTCCTATACCATGAATATCCAGGATTATCCTGTGAACGGTTGGTACGGATATAAATTCTCGCATGTAGACCCCGAATCGGGCAACCTGATCGTACATGCACAGAAAAAAATAACGAGCATGTCGGATGGCAAAGCACAAACGAGCTATGAAGATGCGCTGGTAGACCTCAGTAAGACCAGCCTGGCAGATATGCAAACCCTGTACCGCCCCTATTATCTCGGCCATAACGATCCTGAATGGTACGGAGGTTTCAACACAAGAGTTGTTTATAAGGCATTCGAGATGACAGCGAATTTCGTATTCGCGGACGGCAGTAAGATCCTCAGCTTCCGCGACAGAAGGGAAGGTCCCAGTGGAGCTGCCAGCGACATCACTGCCAGTCGCACCAACCGGTTGAAAGAAAACCTATACCGCTGGCGGCAGGCAGGTGATATCACCAATATTCCCATTTACCGTACTGCATCCACCAGTTATACCAATTATCTCATCTCTACCGATATCGAGAACGGCGCCTACATAAAATGTACGGAGGTGGGCCTTTCCTGGAGAGCACCAAGGCAATTCCTGTCGAGGACGGCCATGAAAACCCTGCGGGTAACATTGCTGGCCACCAACCTGTTCACAGTAAGCCCTTACAGTGGAACGGATGCTGAAACCAAAACACCTTTCGGCTATCCGAATACCAGGGCCTATGGAGTATCATTAACACTTGGATTCTAAAACTAGCATCATGAAAAATAGATTCACCATATATTTTCTGCTGGCAGCTATCCTGCTTTCGTTTGGCTGTAAGCGTTACCTCGACCTGCCACCGAAAAATCAACGGACCGTCACCACGCTGATCGATGTAAAATCACTCCTGGGTTCCTACCTGAAAGGTGTCGCTGAATTGAGGGTAAAACCATTGTACGGTACATACATGCCGATGGCGCCTGTGGCCGGCAACCTGCTATTCGAATCCTATTCCGACAATATCGATTTCGAAACAGCCCTCACCCAAACCTATCTCAAATCCAACAACTATCACCTGAGGCTCGAGCAAGGCTATGCCGATTGGCTTTTATGGAATGATTTTACGACACCGGAAACGATCTGGTCGAACCACTACAGCGTCATCGGGTTCCTGAATGCACTTATAGATCAGATGGATGAGATCAAAGATGCCACGCAGGAGCAGCGAGACCAGGTGTTGGGAGAAATGTATGCTCACAGGGCATATTATTTCTTCAAATTACTGCAATACTTCGCACCATATAATAAAGGAGAGCTGGGTATTCCTGTATACCTGCACACCGGAAAGGGCGTACTTGGTGCAGAGATTGCCCGCAAAACGCAGGTAGAGGTATACAAGACAATCCTCGACGACCTGAACAAATCGATGGAGATGATCAGGCGCACCACACCACAGTCAGGTTACAATATCTTCTTCAATGCCCGGTACCTGAACCACCTGTTGGCCCAGGTATACTGGTTCAAAGCCGAATCACCGGCAAAGGAAGCAAACGACTATGCACAGGTGAAAAACTTTGCCATGGCTGCCGCAGATGGAACGGACGCTGTGATACCCACCACGGCAACAGGCATCATCAATGCCTATGCGGCAAAAGATCCCAATTACCCTGCCGTTTGTATGGAGAATATCACACAGGGAGGCATCAGCGCGATCTATGGTTCCTGCTACCAATATCTATCGCCAGGCGCCTACGGCCCTGAGAACATTCCACTTACTGCAGAATTCGCCAACCTGTTTGCCCCCGGCGATGTACGTATCCAGACGATCTTCAACAATGATCCTAACCGGGCAGGTGGTAAAGTAGGCACTGCCGGCAAGACCCTGAACTGGGCCTGGCCTTCGGATGGAACTACGAGCGGTTCACTAAAAAGAGGCGATGCGTGCATCTTCAAACCGGAGGATGCGATCCTGATGCTGGCCGAAGCGCAGTTCAGGCTGAACGCGCCCGGCGATGCCATCACTACCCTGAACAGGTTCAAAGGGTTCAGGAATGCGGGCACAGCAAACGGGCTTTCAGGCGATGCATTGTTGCAGGAGATCATCAACGAGCGCCGCAAAGAATTTTTCGGCGATTATGATAAGCGCTGGCTCGATCTGAAACGATTTGGGCAGAAAACGATCACGAGAAAATTGGTCTTCTTTTCGAAACAATACGATCTGACCGTTTCGCCTAACGATTATCACTACGCACTGCCTATACCGTTATCGGAAGTGCAACAGAACCCGAATTTGGTCCCCAATGCGGGATGGGTACAGATCCAGTATTAAATATGATCGTTCAACATTGAAAAATACATTATGAACAAAATTATTACAGGCTTCTTACTGCTGGCTGTCGTTACCTGGGCAGGATGCAAGAAGAATAGCTATGATTTCAAAATGTTCAAGCCCGCTGTAGAAGACATCGATTCCATCTATTTATCAGCTACCGACAAGATGATGATCGCAGACGGTCAGGCTACCCTGGAATTTATCGTGGAGGCATACAGGAAAGTCCGGCTATCGGGCGGCAAGGATTCCATGATCTTCGTGGACTACCGCTTATTGCCACAGGGCTCTTTGAAGATGATCGAAGAACGCTCCGGCAAACAAACTGGCATGACCTATTCCACTACCACGATCCCTTATGACACGGTAAAATTCCATGCCGAGATCGGCAAAATAAGGTCCGCTACCAAATCCGTGGCCCTTCGTCCCAAACCTGCATTGCCTCCTAAACTCTATATAGATGTTGTTTTTCACGTATGGGAGCTGAATACCACCCATCTGACCTATGATGTATCATCGTATCAGCCGGTGCAATTATCACAACTGAAGGAAGCGATCAGGTACATGAATGAGGTGATCAATAACAAGGTAGGCAAAAGCCCTAATGGTGCAGCCGCCAATGTTGAATTCAGGCTGGCTACCAAAAACCAGTTGGGACAAACAATGATACAGCCTGGCTTCAACAAACTCATCTACAGCGATAATGTGAAGGTGAATCCCCTGGCCACTACATTTAGTCCGAATGATTTCATTGCCTATATCAATGCCAATAAATCATCCCTGATCTGGGACCCTAAACAATTCCTGAATATACATGTGCTGCCTTTCGGGGCCAACAATTCCATGGGCACCAATTATCCCGCCAAACAACTGGCGCCAGGCCCCGGTGAACAGGCCATTCTCGGCATGCCCACCACCGCTGCTAACGATAATGATTATACACTCGACTATGCCAATGCCACCTGTGGTTTTCCGAGAACGGTCCTGTTTCCCGGCTATGAAAGGAAGATCGAAGCATTCCGGTTTGTAGGCATGTTCTATGGATTGTATACCCCATTGTACAATTCTGCCAGGCTGTATTCGGATTATTGTTATGATACCCGCAAATTCGATGGCCTCGATCCGCGCAACAGCTATTCATTCGCCACGAAAGTGGGGGTCGACAATGAAAAATACATTGCCGACAATGCGATGGACGACATGCGCTACCCTACCCTACTCTCTTCCATCACCGCCGACCAGGTGGCCCGCATGCGCGCCGTGATGCTCAAATGCCCGGGCAGGATGAATGCAAAAACACAATAAAACAAAAATGTATATCATAAAAAACAAAAAATGAAAAGGATAATCCTATTACTGGCAGCAGGGGCCTATACCCTGACACTGCACGCACAAGAAAAAGAGAAGCTGCCTTTTACGCTCAAAGGCAAGATCGATGATATCGGTGAGCCCGCAAAAGCGATCCTGATGTATAGTTTCGAGGGTAAATCGAAATCGGACACTGTAGAAGTAACGAAAGGTGTATTCACTATCAACGGCTTTATCAACAAGCCTACCCGTTCAGTACTCACTATCATGAGATCCAGTGATAACCCGATGATGAGATTCGGCATGGGATACGGCGGTGAGATCATCGGCCGGGATGGAGTAACCTTCTACCTCGACAAAGGCGCCACGAATATGAATGGTAAAACGGTGAAGACAGCCACTATCAGCGGCTCGCCGGTACAGAAAGAGTTCGAGCAATTCCAGGCGCTTATGCAGCCGGTGGTCGACAAACTCACCGCCATCAATGAAGAGATGAAACCCTATGCAACAGACCGGGAAGGAGAAAAATACAAGGGCCTTATGGAAAAACTCATGAGCACCATGAAAGAAATGGGCCCCGTATCCGATGGTTATATCAAGGCCCATCCCGATTCCTGGGTAGCCTGGGATAAGCTCACAGGTCAATCGATCTTCAAGGATGCCAAAGCAACACAGACATTATTCAATGGCATGAACGCGCGTTTCCGCAATAGTGAGGATGGGAAAAAATTCCAGGAGAGACTGCAGATCGCTTTTACCACTTCCATCGGGGCACAGGCGCCCAATTTCATCCAGGATGACCAGGACGGAAAACCTGTAAGCCTGGCTTCATTGAAAGGGAAATATGTGTTGATCGATTTCTGGGCCAGTTGGTGCGGGCCCTGCCGGGCAGAGAACCCCAATGTGGTAAAGGCATACGAAAAATTCAAAGGAAAGAATTTCGAGATCCTGGCCGTATCGCTCGATAATAAAAAAGATGCCTGGCTCAAAGCCATTGCCGACGACGGTTTGCCCTGGCTGCATGTGAGCGATCTGAAAGGCTGGGAAAATGAGGTGGCCAAACAATACAATGTGCGCGCAGTTCCGCAAAACTGGCTGGTGAACCCTAATGGGGTGATCATTGCCGCCAACATGCGGGGTAAAGAGCTCGAAGATAAATTATCGGGCGTACTGAAATGATCTGTACTGACCGATACCATTAACCATTAAAATCTTTTCAAGGTGATAACAAAAAGAATACTGCTGCCTGCGATGCTGATCGCAACCGGAACGGTGATGGCGCAAAATACAGTCGTGATCAAAGGAAAATTCAACGGTGATACGAAGGGTTTCAATAAAGTGTATATCTATGGCAAAGGGGTAAAGAACGATTCGACCGTCATGAAGGATGGAAATTTCGAATTCTCCCTGGCATTCGAACAACCCTTCACACCATTATTCTACACCGAATATGACAAGAGTGTGAAACGCATGTATTCGCCTTTCCCGCTCCTGATCGAAAAGCCGGGTACGGTTGTGCTGTCGGATGGTGATATTGCAAAAGGCATGGGCAGTTTTAAAGTATCGGGCATGCAATCGGCCCAGGAGTTCAATGAATTCCGGGAATTGCATTCGGCTGTGTATACTAATGTAAACAAGCAATTAATGGCCAAATATGGAAAAGGATGGCTGCCTAATAACGATCCTAACGCTGAGGCTTTGAACAAAGACCGGGAAGAAATGGCCAGGGAAGGTGTCACGGCGCTGCTCACGGATTTCATAACGAAACATCCCGATTCCTACGCCTCTGTGCTGGCACTGAGTAATTATGGGCGTACCGGATTATCGATCGATGATCTGCAAAAGTTGCTGAATAAAGTTTCGCCGAAACGTCGACAAACAGATGAAGGCAAAAAAGTAGCAGGCTATATCGAAGGCGTGAAGAATTCCGCTATCGGCAAACAGGTGGCTGATTTCACTTTGAACACGGCCGAGGAGAAACCCATCAACTTCAATTCACTGAAAGGGAAATACGTAGTGGTCGATTTTTGGGCCAGTTGGTGTGGTCCGTGTAAAGCCTCCTTCCCACACATGAAAGAAGTGTATAAAAAATACAGGAGCGACAAATTCGAGATCTACAGCATTTCGATCGACGAGAACAAGGATGCCTGGCTGAAGGGCGTGAAAGAACAGCAACTGCCCTGGCTCTCTACCCTCGACACGAAAAATATTTCACAAAGCGGCTTTGCCATCACCGCCGTCCCCACCACTTACCTGATCGATCCTGATGGAAAGATCCTGATGAAAGAAGTAGGCTTCGACGCGAGCGGCAATGGAGCTTTGGAGAAGAAGATCGTGGAGTTGTTCGGGGTGAGGTAAGTTTATATTATTCTCCGTGCTCGATATCGACAAAGAGCGGGTGTTTTTCCAGGTAATTGGATACACCCGCTTATTTATTCCTGGAGGCGGATTTCAAATGACCCCGGTTAAGATGTGGCTTGAGTGGGACGGTCAGCGGGTATGGTCTGTTAAAGGCTTCCTGTGATACTTTGAAGCGTTCCGCCAGTTTTCTTATCATCTCTTTAGACAGGCCCCGCCTGTAGTTGAGGATGTCAGACACCAGGCTTTTACTAACCTCAAGCATATCGGCCAGGTCCTTCGACCTCAATTTGTTTTCAGACATCAGGTACTTCAGCAACCCTACAGGATCGGCATCTTCAAGCGTGTTGTGGTCTTCATCCCATTTTTCGATCAGTAGTGTTAACAGATCGATAGTATCGAGATGCACCTGGCTCTTGCGCCCGGCCAGCAGCAGCGCTTCCAGTTTATTGCAGTATTCGTAATACTGCTTTTCCGTTTTGATGACCTTGAATGGTAGTTTTTCCATGACCGTAATATTAATATTGATTGATAGTATACTGTTCCCGCAGGCGGCACAGCTTTGAATATTCCGCATGTGTGCCTAGCCAGCAGATGAATAAATGAACATTCTTCATCCCGAACAAATATTGGCAGATCATCCTGTAATTGTTGCCGCCAATATTGAATACCACCCTGTTTGTACCGTTGCCCAACAGGTCTGCAGAACCGAACTCCTGCTGGATATCATCGGGACAATGCCAATCTGCCATTTTGATGGCCGACAGCCACGAGGCAAATGGGCTCCTGCTCTGCGCATTGTTCGCTATGTAGCTTTCGATGGTTTGCTTCCTGATCAAATGTACTTTCATTCAATTCCATTGTAAAGTTAATGATTAGTACGCAATTTGCGTACTATTTTTCAAAATTATTTTTCCCTTCTTTAGCGCGTTGTCCGTATTGTGACCAGTACTTACATCAGAGAGGCCCGATGATTGGCAGTTGTAGTCAAAGTGATCCGCATCGATCACTATCCCGTGAAGATTCGATTATAGTATACTGTTATACAGTGACCTCAAAAATAATCAGGCTTTTATTGGGAAATTTTGGAGAGAAAAGAAAATAACCGGAATCAAGATTACTAAACGGTGTTGAAATGATGATCTTTTTAGGGTAGCATTCCTGTCATCGCATTTGGGGTAGAGTGTCATTTTGAAATCGGCCGGCGTTGGAAGTTTCGTACAAGAACCACTCTACAGGATACTGTAAATCAGGCTAATAAAATTTTTAGCACTAATTGCTAATTAATTTAGTATTTTGGTCGCCCGATTATGAAACAGACCAGGCAATTATCCACTAACTCGAGGGTCATCAAGGAGCTGCTCACCCGGTACAAGGATACTTTTACCGCTTTCTCCGAGCTGCTCAACAATGCCCTGCAGGCAAAAGCTACCCAGGTAGACCTGGCGATCGATTACCTGCAGTCCACCGCCACCAAAGCCCCCTTCAGCAGGATCGTGATCACCGATAACGGCGTGGGCGTTGCAGCTTCGGAGTTCGAGAAGAAGATCCTGGAGATCGGGACCGATGTGAAGAAAGACGGACAAGGCATAGGCCGTTTCGGCGCACTTCAACTGGGAGAAAAAATGACGATCGAGACCGTGGCGTATGATCCGGACCATGAACAGTTCACCCAGGTGGTATTTCCACTCAATACAGCCTTCATCTCCTCCAGTCTCTCCAAGGTGAACCTCGATTTCGATGTGGAGCTGCTGAAGAAAAAGTCGAATACCTATTATAAGGTCACTATTGAACATTTACATCATAACAAGCAAGGGAGGGTATTACCGAAGAACAGGATCGTCGAGAAGTTCAACAGCCACCTCATTCGTCAATCGTTGTTCGAAAGATACCCGCTGCAGGTTTTCAACCGTGAGGTGCGTTTCACGGTGAATGGAGCACCGCTCGAACCGAATGATTTTGTGGCAGACAAACCCTTTCTCAAAACAGTTACCTATACGGATATCAGGGGCAATGGGCATTCCTTCGATTTCCATTTCTACCAGATCAGGAGCCAGCTCAACAAGGTGAAGGTCTTTTTCTATGTAGAGAATGCAGGCATCAAATCCGTGGCGCACGAATTCACCTATACCTCCGACTGGTACACTCCCGACCTCGGCACCTGGTTCATCTACCTGGATGCTGCATTCTTCAATACCGACCTCTTCCGCAATATCGATCTCGATTCACTCGGTGATGAAGAGATCAGGAACCTGAAAGAATTCATCAAGGAAACCATCAATGATTTTTTCAAGGCGCGCAATAAACGGTTTGAAAAGTTCATTGCCGCCCTGGAAAAAGATGCGGCCTACCCTCAAACCTTCGATGCGCCCCTGTCGAAATCCAGGGAGCTGCTATTCCAGAAGATCGCCTATATCGTGGAAGACGAGTACAAACTATTAGATAAAAACGAAAAAATAAGGACCTTGTTCTACTCATTGATCGATAAAGCGCTGGCCAGCGGGCATGTTGAAGAGATTTTCAGGAAGGTCATTCACCTGTCCGATACCAATATGGAACAATTCCACCAACTGCTGGAAAAGACTGAACTGGAAAATGTGATCACGTTTGCCAGCGCCGTAGCTGCCAAGCAGGAATTCCTCGAATTCCTGCATGAGCTCATCTATGGCGACCTGGCCCCCGTCCTGCGCGAAAGAAGCCAGTTGCACAAGATCATCGAAAAGGAGCTCTGGCTTTTCGGGGAAGCTTATAATGGTACGCAGCATTTATGGTCCGACAAAAAGATCGGCAATATCCTTACAGAGCTACGGGATAAATTCTTCAGCTACGCTCCTTCCGCCACCGATGATAACCTGGTCCCCGTACAGGAAGTGGAGGGCTTGCAGAATATCACCGATCTTTTTTTCTTCAATGAAAAAGTGCTCGACAATGAAGACAGGGAGATCATGGTGGTAGAGCTCAAATCGCCCCATTGCGCCATCGGGAAGAAAGAATTGCAGCAGATCGATGAATATGCATTCACCGTGGAGAATTTTGCGGGCCTCCCCAGGGAGAATACCCGCTATAAATTCATCCTGATCTCATCGAAGCTTACCCCCTATGCCAAATCGAAACTAAGATCGAGCCGCGACCAGTACAAGATTCCTTTCCTCTATGAACGCAAGGCAGGCAAGCAAATTGAAGTGCTGGTAATGGAATGGTCGGAACTCATCGAGATCAATAAGCGGAAGTTGGGTTACCTCTCGGCCAAACTGAAGATCAAGGATAAGAGCGTGAAGGAAAAATTCGAGACGGAGTATCCCCATATCATCAATGAGAAGGTGGCGGCCCGCCTTACCCGTACCAGGAACGACCCCTTCTCCAAATGAGCCATGATGTATGCTTAGGGGCTTTTTCCAAAAGATTTACAAAACAATAAAGAAGATCGTGCAGGTGCATCCGTGTATAGATGTAAGTTTGAACCGGAACTCAACACTATCAGTAACAATAAAAACAAAAAAACATGGCATCAGTAAATCCTTACTTATCATTCAATGATAAGTGCGAAGAAGCATTCAATTTCTACAAATCAGTCTTTGGCGGCGAGTTCACTACATTGGGCAGATTCAGCGATATTCCCCCCGGAGACCACCCTACCCCGCCTGAAGAAGCCAATAAGGTGATGCACGTAGCATTGCCGATCGGTCCGTCGACCGTACTGATGGGTAGCGATACGCCCGCAGCGATGGGCACCATCCATAATGGGAATAATTTTTATGTGGCTGTTGCGCCAGAAAGCGAAGCAGAGGCTACCCGGATCTTCAATGGACTTGCAGCCGGAGGAACTGTGACCATGCCCATGGAGAAAGCCTTCTGGGGCGCTTATTTCGGAATGCTGGTCGACAAGTTCGGCATTCAGTGGATGGTGAATTACCAGTACGAGCAGTAAGGTTGAAAAGTTAACAAGTTGATAGGTTGAAAAGGGATGCCCGGACTTCGAGGTCCTCCTTATCAACCTATCAACTTGTTAACTTTTCAACCTGTTCTCAACCTCACTGCGTCATAGCTTCGAATTCTTTTCGCTTTCGCACACTATCGAAGGCCCTGTCGGCAGGTAGCATCTTTTTCAATTCAGGGCGGAGGGAGACGGCATGCTGCAGGTATCGAAGAGCATTGCCGCTCTCCCCCCTGCTGGCAGAAGCACTGGCAAGATTGTAATAGATAGCGGCATTCTCCGGCAGCAACGGCATCGATCGTTTATAACAGGTAAGGGCCTTTGAATAGTTTTCCAGTTCGGCATACATGACACCCATTTCATTCCAGGCCTCCCCATCTTTCGGATCATTCTTCAGGAGCCGCTCGAGATAACGGATAGCTTCCCTGAATTTTTTCAGTTGCCTGTAAGTGCGGGCCGCTATCAGGAGCACCGGGGACGAGCTGGGAGAAAGTGTAAGTGCTTTTTCAAAACATCCTGCGGCCTGCCCGGGTTTACCTTCTACCACATAAGAAGTACCGAGCACGACCCAGGCATCGAAATAGGCCGGATATATTGCAATCGCTTTTTGCAAACAATAGCGTGCGCTGTCTGATCTATTGGCGCCATACGATAACCCCAATTCGTACCATGCCTGTTCATTCGTTGGTTCGATGCGCACAGCCTGCTGGAATGCCAGCCTGGCTTTCAGGCTGTCTTTCCTTTGAATGTAGATTATCCCGGCATGGTATTGGGCCAGGTAATTGCCAGGATCATCCAGCAATGTCCTTTCAAAACAGTTCAACGCAGAGTTCTTGTTACGCAAATTGTAGTAAGTGATGCCCAACAGGGTAAGGTTACGCGGAGTAGGCTCCGCAACGATCAGGTTATTGACCACCTTCATATAGCATTCATTGGCTTTCACGGTATCCTTCATCGCTGCATACACCGAACCCAATGATCTCATGGCAGTGGCAAAACGGGCATCCTTGTGCACCACTTTCTCGAGGTATTTTTGAGCACTATCCAGCATGCCCAGGTGCAGGTATGTATTGCCGAGGTGTTCTATGGCATGGAGATCGTCAGGGTTCAGCACCAGTACCCTTTGAAGGCATCGGGCTGCCTCATTGTCCTTATGTGTGAAGAAATAACCATGCGCCAATTGAAAGAGAATGTCCGGTTTATCTTCATACTGCGAGATCTTTTTGAACAGATCGATGGCCCGCTGGTAATTGCATTTGCGTAGTTCTGAAATGGCGGCCACCTTATAGATCACGTAATCGATATTCTCCTGGCCGGCGCCGCGGCGAAGGTCTTCGAGACCGGCAATGTCCTGCATTTTGTATTCCGTCTGCGCACGCATCATGGCCCACTGCCATTTCCGGTAATCCGTCTGGTAGTTGAAACAGATCTTGTCTGTTTGCCCGCTCTCGCACTGACGGGAAGAATAGGAACCATAAAGGATGAGATCGGCGCGGTGATAATTCATGAGCGATACTGCATTGGCATGGGTGAAATTCCTGAAGTCGATCGAATCAGTGAGATAATAAGTGTTGATATGGATACTGTCGGCCCTGTCCAGTTCATTGAGCCTTTTCTGAAGTACCTTACCCACATCGCCCTGCCCGTCTTTGGTTTGGCATTCCAGGTCGAATGGCAGAATGAGTATATTGAATTGATCGGGCCTGGTATGTGCAAAAGCAACGGCAGGAGGCTCTTCCGGTGGTGCATTTTTCGCGACCAGGTATTCCTGGTACCAGTGGTAAAAAGGGCCGGCAAAGAGCAGCATCACGGCGCCGATCATGCCAAATTCAAGTTTGTCGGAAAATTTTACGATGCTCAGAGGGCGGCCTTTATCATCTACCCATCTGATCTTCCGGTAATGGAAAAGCAGTCGCAATATGATATAGCCTATGAGGATGATGGCTGTGATAAGACAGGCAAGCCGGAAACTGACCAGGGTGAGGGCGTCATTGATCATTCCGAAAACGCCTCCCATGCCCACGACGCCCAGCAAGACCCAGGAGCCTGTCTGAATGATCCGCTGGTGGATAGGTTTCTTCATTTGTCAGGAATTTTATGGAAGAGGGTCACTAATAATAGAACGAACAGGCCGCCGATTTACCCAGAACGATGCTGCGCCTTATTTTTGCTGTTGAAACCAATCAGCCATCATGCATTATGAAGTGGTCATTATAGGCGGGGCGGCTGCCGGGCTTTCGGCAGCATTAACCCTCGGACGCTCAGGAAGGAAAACTGCCGTGTTCGATACCGGCCAGCCACGCAACAGGCCGGCCCATGCTGCGCATAATATTTTTACCCGCGATGGCATACCGCCTTCGGAGCTCACCAGGATCGCGCGGGAACAATTGAAGCCATACAAGACGGTTTCGCTGCTGAACAAACGCATCGTGAAAGCAGAAAAAAAGGCCGGGCAGTTCACCCTGGTGGCCGATGACGGGGAAACGCATTCCGCCCGTCGTATCATTCTTGCTACTGGTCTCTCCGATCTCCTGCCCCCCATCAAGGGCTTTCAGGATTTATGGGGATCGAAGGTGCTGCATTGCCCTTACTGCCACGGTTGGGAAGTAAAAGACAGGCCCCTGGCCGTTATCATGAACAAGGAAGACGATCTGCACCTCGCCATCATGATGCATCACTGGAGCCAGGACCTCCGGGTATTGACCAATGGCAGGAAGGTATTGAACAGAAGAGAAAAAGAATCATTGACCGATAAGGGGATTGCCGTGATCGAAACTTCCATCGCCGCACTGAGCGATGAACGAAAAACAGTGAAGATAGAATTGAGTGATGGGACAGCTATTTCCGTAACAGCTATTTTCGCCAGGGCTGAAGGTTTCCGCTTCAACAATGAACTGGCGGTGCAGTTGGGTTGCAGGCTATCGAAGGAAGGAGCAGTGATCGCCGATGAAAAACAACTCAGCACAGTGGCCGGCGTATTCGTAGCAGGGGATCTTGCCGATGGATCGGGCCACCAGGTAGCTATTGCAGCGGCCGGGGGCATCAGGGCAGCCATTGCCTGTAATAATGGAATGATCATGGAAGATTTTGAGAGAAGCTGACAGGTTAATAAGTTGATATGTTGACAAGGATGTCCATGCAATCCGGTTTCTCTCTTGTCAACTTCTCGGGACAGATTTGCCCTTATGCATCAACCACAACTGGGCAAACTTTTGCTCCACCGGCGTCATGAACCGGATACATAAATGCAGGTCTTCCCCTGGCATGCTTCCGAAGAACATTTTATTCATCTCCGTCATACGATGGTAGCATTTTGCAGATACCTCCCTCCCCTTTTTGGTGATCTTTAGCCGCTTCGAGCGTTTGTCTTCTTTATCATGTTCCTCTACGACCAATCCCATTTTCTGCAACCGGTCGATCACCAGCAGGCCGGACGACAATTCCATTAAATGCAGGTTGATCAGTTCCGTCTTCCGGGGCTCTTTCAATTTATAAATTGCATCGAGGAATAAGAAGTCCTCGAAATTATTGAGACCACATTTTTTGAGGATCGGCATGGCATAGGCGATATGCAGCTTGGCGATCCTTCCTGTCATTTTGGCGATGAGGGAATGAAGATCGGGGCGACCTGCTCCATGCATGAATTCACTATCCTTGTTCAGCAGCCTTTTTTTCACCAGCAGGCTCAAACAAAAATCTTCCAGCTCAGCCGAAGGATGCGATTCTTCGAACTCCGCCCAAAGCCTTACCAGTTCAGCAGTTTTATTCATTTGAAACAGTTATGTGCTAAAAAATGCAATATTAGATCATTTTCAGTTAGTAATATAAATGATCTTCTTTTCTATAAAGAAGATCATTTATAATTTAATTCCAGGTTCACTGACCTTTCTGATGTAAGAATTGAAGAAAGGAACGGCCACTCCCATTGAACACATCGAAATCTGTTTTATGCGAATCGATGGTGAGCGTATCGCCTTTCTGCCAGAATGTATGTCCTTTCTTTTTCCAGGTGGAGGGCAATCGAGGCGCCGGACGCTTCGAATATTCAGCCAGCCAGAGCGGGTAACCGGCAAATATTTCTTCCGTGAGATAGTTATCGGCAAATGCCAGGCTGGTGTAGATGACCGGCTTACTACCCGTTTGCTGTTCTATATATTGGAGAAAACTGATCAATGCCTGTGACAGTTGGGGACCATTCCCCTTGTGGTGGATGCTACCATCCTCAATGTCCAGCACGAGCGGGATATCCATCGTGTCCAGTGGCCCTACTGTCCGCAGAAAATGTTGCGCCTGTTGCACCGGATCATCGAGGTCTGAATAAAAATGATAGGCGCCCCGGATGATCTTTTTTTCCTGCAATTGCTTCCAGTTCGATTTGAAATCCGGGTCTACGATGGTTTTTCCCTCTGTGGCCTTACAGATCACAAAATGAAGGGTGTCCATTTGACCCAGATCTTTGAGAAGGTTGCCCTGGTATTTCGAGATATCGAGCCCATACACGGTGTGGACAGTATCGAGGCCCTTGATCAAAGGAGCAGGTTTGTTGGGCGCACCTGTATGAGTTCCTTCTTTTAAATGGGTTGTATCCGAAACCTGTTTGACGGGATGCGCCTGTTCTTCTTCAGTACTTATGTAGACGCCACCCAAAAAGCAGATCACGGCCAGTAACACAACGCCCGAACAGATCATTACCCATTGACGGCGGCTGAATTTTTTCGGCAGAACCATAGAAGGCATATTCGCAAACAGGGGGCCCTGCTCATTGCCGGGCACCAACCGCTGGGCCATCAGGCCGGTGAGCTTGCCAGCCTTTTTCCAGGCCCTGCCATAATCACCTAAAGCAGTGGAGATGGTGTTGTCGAGCCCAACGATCATTTGATACGCCTGTGTGCATCGCCAGGCTTTTTCGTTGGTCTTACCGATGAAAGGGCTGCCGGCCTGCGACCTGTTGAGTTCCTGTATTTTCACGACGATCTCCGGTTGCAGTATATCGGGATCTTTTTTTCCTCCATTGTGCAGCCACTGGTCGAAGATGGAGAAATAGCCTTGCACCCACTGGCCCGACGATTGGTTCAGGTTCTTCCCTTTCACATATTCTTTCAATTCATCATACAGGTGAGACAGCTCGCGGATATTTTCATTGAACTCTTTCAGGCAGGCATCATATTCCCTGATGCCTGTATCCATCAATGCAGTGATATTATTATGTTGTTGCCATAACCCATAGTATTCGTCCACCAGCACCGTTGTAATGCGTGGTGCTTCCTTTCTTTCCAGCAGGGATTGATAATCGCGGTAAAAAGACAACACCGACACATCCTTCAACACCTGTCCGCTGTTGCTGATCAGTGCCTGGCCATCGAATTCATTCCCTTTTCGTGGAATATAATGTTGAAGCATATTGGTCACATGCCGGTAATGCAGATCGCAAAAATTGCTGAACGCATTCAGCGCATGGCCCAGTCTGATCCCGAGATTGGTGTGCTGGTAGTGGAATTTTGTTTTGCGTGCATAATGCCATACCATCAATACGGATGTTTTCACCATTACGGTAATGCCTACGATCACCAGGTGGTGAGGATTGAGGTGAAGGCTTTTTAAAAAAAAGAGTTCGTGTAACATGGGACCCTGGTGCTTTTTCTTTGATCAGGAATTGGTGGTAGCCGGCGCATCCTTGCGGGGATAATATTTTTCAAGCCATACTTCCAGCAATTGCCGGCGCGAAACCTGTTTGAGATAAAAGTTGACGGGCACACCCGTACTTTCTTCTTTATCCCTGATGGCTTGCAGGTAATTTTCAAATGCGGTCATCATGGAATTGATATCGAGCATTTTGTTCGACCCGTGATCGACCTGTCCCAACCCCTGCATCACACTTTGGATAGAGGCTGTTTGCATGGTGAGCAGCCTGTTGGCAGTGCGCGATTCATCGGCTGCCGAATCCATCGAATCCTGTAGAGTGCCGGATGATAAGGTGGCGAGATATCCACTGAGCTTATCCGGGTCTGGTTGCAATACTTTACGAACGCCGAGCTGCAATTGATTGGAAGCGATCGAAGGGACAGCGCCCATCACGATCATGCTTACATGCGATGATATGCTTTGGGTGCTGAGTATTTTTTTCACTTCATCCATCACCGTGGCGTCCACGCCAAAACCGCCGGAAGCATTTTCGAGCCATCCTCCTATTGCCAGCCGTTCCTGCAGTTGTGTGGCCACTTCTTCGGTAGGACCGCTATCGGTGACATCCCTTTTCAGGATATGCACCATGCCTACGAAACCAGAACCATACACCACCCCCGACAGCACGGTGAGCGTTTTCTCCCCAGCCACATCCGGGCTGCTCTCCGCCTGCGCTTTCACCTGCGCCGGGTCGGTGGTGATGATCCTGTCCTGACTGTCCGGGTACAAGCTGTTCCAAACAGCAATGGCTTTATCCGGCTCCAGCACGCAGGGCTCTATGATGGCCACATTGCGGTGGGTGCAACTGGCCGTGATGATCAGTGTACCGGCCAGGTTATGGTTTTGCCTTTGCTGGTTGATCTGTGCCGTAGCCGTTTTTGCCACGGCGCCTGATTGCGGTCCCAGGTTGCTGGTAGATTCCCGGACATACTTTTCAATACTGGCCACCACATCGTCTTCCTGGTTGCTACCGAATGAAAAATATTGTGCGTCCAGCTTCATCGATTCGGCAGAGAGCGGCAATCTCTTGATCACGCTCTTAGAAAAATCGACAGGGCTTTCGGGATTATTGGCGGTATCCAGCTCATACAACTGTTCCCGCATTTGCTGGATGCCTTTTTCATTCTCCAGGCAAACATTCATGAACTCCGTGGCCGATGTGGTGATGGATGTATCGATCTCCTGGATCTTCGATCGCATATCCGACACGTCTACGTTCATATCGGTGAGCTCATTGATGGTCATGGCCAGGCTTCTTTTCATCATCACGTACGAATTCATTTTCTCCCTGGCGGCGTCGATCTTGTTTTGCAGGTTGCCCGATTGTTTCAGGAGGTTGAGCACCCTGGTATCGACGATATTGCCCAGCACCAGGGATGGATGATCGTATGGGATGGAAGAAGACACGATGTGATGGTATTAGATGGTGAAAAAAGATCTTAAAGCGGTAACGTTTTCATAATGCGTACAGAACCGGAACCGTTCTTCCACAATTGTGTATCGTTGATCGTTCCTGCATCGGGCAATTGAATTGTCGCAGCCACTTTGTTCACGGTGGTATTGGCAAGCTGTTCGCCATTGCTGGCTTCGAACAATTTGCTGGTGGGCGGCACCGGCGTGCCGTTGGAGCCATTCCATACCTGGGTATGACAACCATTGCCGGTGGTCATGCCGTTGAGGCCGTCCACATTGAAAGCATAGGAATTGGTGGTGGGGCCTGTTGCCGGCAATAACCTGATCGATGCCTCTTCCAGCTCCATACCGCCGGAAGGCACCAACTGGATCTTCACATACTGGTTGGCTGTTCTGATCCTGCCGTAGTCATTGGTACTGTTGCCGCTGCTGGCGTGGTCGAGACATACTTCGATCCCGAATACCAGTGGTTTGCCGGCAGCATCGTTCACGTTGGCCAGGTTGAACAGTGCGCCGCCTTCCGGAACACCGAGCACGTCGGCGGGGATCACCGTTCTGGGATCGGCAGGAAGGATGGTGTTGTCCTTGAATTGAATGGGGTCTGAACCACTCGTATATTTCAGGTAATCGATAGGAGATTTATAATGTTTGCGGGAAGCATAATTGACGGCCGTATTGCCGGCGCCGCCCAATTGTATAAGCGCAGTATTGTATCCTTCTCCCGGTTTGGTGGGATCGAGATAATATTTGCCATCGGTGCCTTTGAGCGTGGGGAATGAACCGCTGAGCGCCGTTCCGAAAACGAAGATCCAGTTCTTGTAATTGTCATTGGCGGCGAGCGACTGCAACCCGCCGAACAATCCTGCCCATTTATTATTGTATGGAGCGGCCAGTCCGAGTTCAGGAGAAGCGGCGCCTGTCCAACCCGTGAGCAGATCATGCAGGTATGCGCCCCCTGCTCCCCTGAACAGGAATTCGGGGCCCATGAAAACTTTCAACACATCGTTCCCTTTATCGGCGTCTTTCAATGCCTGCGACATGGCATTGGAAGTGAAGGCCAGACGGGCCTGGATGTCCACGCATTGCGAATGGGCATCTATGCGGCTGTCGGTGGGACTGTTCAGTTTGATACCGGGATAAGTTCCCACCAAACCGAATGGTGGTTGCGGATCTTTGAATTTCAAAGGGCCTGTGTTCAATTCCCAGGAAATGAATTGCACTTTTGAATAGTTCATAACATCTGTTTTAAAGTTTATGGAAAAT